>Ga0308165_1000026_pt1 | contig 473103 bp, 431 predicted proteins | sample PhyWR2_FD_201032 | JGI IMG/M metagenome (GOLD analysis project Ga0308165, IMG submission 201032) | Phyllosphere microbial communities from UC Gill Tract Community Farm, Albany, California, United States - DLSLW.R2 | ecosystem: Host-associated > Plants > Phyllosphere > Unclassified | place...
TGGATGGATTTGGCAGTTCGAAATCAGCCGCTATCTTCGTAGGTTCAGCCGGAGGAACATTTTCAGCTCCTACGAATCTAACCAATGGAGATGAAATAGGGGGCTATTTTTTCAAACCCAGAATGAATAATCAATGGTTTTATACTTCATCAGGAATGTCATCTCAATATAAAGGAGATGGGACAAGTAACTTAACCAATTTAATCTTCAGGACCTCAGAAACAGAAAGAATGGTCATTACCGAGCAGGGAAATATTGGTATTGGAACAGGTAATCCGAGAGGCGCTTTAGATATTTATAAAGGCACTGCAGGTTTGGTTTTACCGGCTAATCAATCTCCTTCTAATATAACCAATCCGGCCGGGGGCAATCTAGCGATAGGTACTATGATCTTTGATCTTACTGCAGATTGTGTAAAAGTATATAAACCAAACGGGTGGTCCGGATGTGCATGTGAGTGTGGCACATCAGTGGTTGCTAATTGTAATGGACAAACCAACATAGGCAATCTTACAAGTCAAGCCGTTGCAAGTGGTGTAAGTACCAGTATACCCTATACAAATGGCAATGGATCTACATATCCTGCAGAAAGCGTTTCTTCTGCAGGAGTTACCGGACTTACGGCAACACGATCTAGCGGGAATTTTGCTGCCGGTGGCAGTAGTGGAAATATAGTATACATTATTACAGGAACACCCAATAGTGAAGGAACGGCTACGTTTACTGTAAATATAGCAGGGCAGATATGTACTATTACCCGAACCGTTGGCGCAGCGGTTACTCCTCCTAATCCAGATCTTACGAACGCATGTAACGGGTTTATGCTTCCCTATACAAACTCAGGAGATCCAGTATCTGGAACGGTGAATAGTTTACCAGTTGTTGCTACGATTTATTCTTTTTATTTTGACCCCATCGTATATCAATATTATACAAGTTGTGGAGTAAGTACTCAAAGCGGCCACAGTTACCTAATAGGGAATTCTTCTTCTTCTATGAATATAAAATTTAATCGAAATATAAGTAATATTAAGGTATATCAGACAGGAACAGATAGTAATGAAAAATTTACTTTTGTATTAAAAAATAATGGTGTAGACGTAACTTCACAAATATTAATAACGAAGGCTCCTGTTGCATGTAATCAAAATTTTATAATTAACCAAAATTCAATTTATCATAGATCTGATCCTCCTGTTACTAATGCTAGTAGTGGGATTATATACAATATTGGTGGAGTATGGTTTGATGAAATGATCATATCTAGCACAGGTTATCCTGCAGGAGGTTCTGTTTTTAGCTTCTGTGTAGGATCTGCTAAATAATTGAAAGTTAAAGAATAAATAATATGAATTCGGGTTAAGTGAAGTTTAAAAACAATTCCGCAATTTACTTTCTGCACTTTTAATATAAGTTTATTTTCAAGAAAGTAACACTTATCATTAATATAAACTATTTATCAGACAAATATTTTTCTTAATAACTTTTAAATATTTTTTTTATGAAAAACAATTTTAATTATTTTAAGAAGTATAGAAGATTTTACCATTTTGTATTTCTTTTTATACTTCCAGTATTGATTTTGGCTTCTTGTTCCCAGGATAGCCTTTCCGAAGAAAATACCCCAACAAATCAGGAAGGATCCGGTAATCTGAAAAAATTGGGAGATATTACCCTGCAAAAAAATGTAATCATCCTTAATGATGAATCAGTAGCTTCGATTTCTACTCAGAACTCACAGGGGATTACATTTAGCCACATCACCCCACAGGCTGATAGTATTAAAGAAGGAACAGTGATTGTAGGCACAAAAGTGGATGGAAACAATGTGAATACAATTCTTTCTAAAGTAACTTCTGTCTCCAGAACTAATGATAAATTAGCTGTACAGACCTCAGGTGCAAAATTGGAAGAGCTTATTTATAGTGGTACCATCAGCGGGATTTATGATTCCTCAGGAAAAGCTCCCGTTAATGTCGATGGGAAGATGGTTAATTATATCCCTGTTGAAAATTTTGTTTCTGAAGAAGTGAATCATAAAATTTTAGCGATAGAAGCTAAAAATCTGAATAATCAAAAGATACTTACTTTTAATCATTTTAATTTTGACAAAACATTCCCTCTTCCTACTCAGACTGTTGGTCCTCTTACCGTTTCCTCTGATGTGAACGTAAAAGGCGGGTTTACCCCTAAAATTGACTATACAATTTCTTTCTCTGCAGGGCATTTATCTGATTTTAAAGTTAATTTTATTATGGATGACATCAGTCTTGAAACTTTGGCTAATATTCAGGCAACCGTGGGGTACACAATAAGCGCTACGGATTATTTCAATATTCCTATTGCACCCATTGTTTTAGGGCCTACAGGACTAACCCTAAGTCCTACCATATCAGCCGGGCCTTATTTGGGTGCGGGAGCAACCGGAAAGGTACAGGCGAGACTCTTTGAAATTGGGGGAAAGGCCAATTTCCTTGTTGGAACAAGTCCTGACCTTAATCTTGATTTAATATATAAAGGAGGTCCCAACATTACTAAAGTAGAAGGGGATCTGACGGCAGAAGTAGGTATAGAAGCCAAAGGAGCCGTTGGATTACTTTTTGTAACGGTTCCTATTGCTAATTCAGGTTTAAAGGGAAGGGTGTCTGCCTTATCAAGCCTGGGTATGCAATTAATTCCTGAAAAGAAAGGAACTTTTGATATAAAAGGGAAAATTCAGGCCGATATGTTTTATGGATTTGGAATTTCTCCGTTGAGATATGAAGGAACCTTCCCTCTCTTCAAAAAAGAATATTCATTATACCACAAAGAGATTATGTGGTAAGTAAAATATGATCCTAAATAGATATTCATAGATATTCATTATTTTTGGTTGAGGTAAGCATATTGTATGCTTCCAAAAAAACCCGACAGGCTTGAAAGCCTGTCGGGTTTTAATTGACAGGATTTGTTATTGATTCAAAAAATATGAATTAATAACAAAAGGCAGGGAATATTGAATTGGTGTTTTTTTGATTTTGAAGGATCACAAATTCTTAAATGATTACATCCAGAGTTTTTAGCTGAATACTTTAATATTACCGGAGCTGAAAAAGGCAATTCTGAAGTTTATAGTTATTTTTTAAAAAAACAATAGCTTAGATTAGATTTCCCGGCTTGGTATTTAAATGAATTTTTAAGCGTGAAATCACACATGCAATAACTCCAAATAAGATTTGTCAGATAGAGCATACGAAACCGTTTTGATAATTTCATCGTTATTATTTTGTCAGTACTCGAAACTTATTCCTTCTTTGACAAAAAGCTTTCAATACATACAAATACAGACACCCCTCACCTCATCAAATGCACTTCCACCACACTAATGCTACACAAATGATGTACTATGATGTACTATGATGTGTGTGAATTTATTTGCATTACCAGTAAATTTGACGTGTCATTACTTCGCTGAGTCATGATACTTTAAAAACTTTAAAAATACGATTATGAAAAATCTAAAGCTTTCTTTTTTAGCCATCTTTTTGATTTTTAGTGCAAAATCACAAGGTCAGGTAGGGATTAATACATCAGCCCCACAAGCCACATTCCATATTGATGGAGGAAAGGACAACCCTTCTACAGGAGCACCTTCTACCTCACAACAATTAAATGATGTTGTTGCTACCTCTGCAGGAAATTTAGGAATAGGAACTACTACACCTACACAAAAATTTGAAATTCAGACAGGGGGTACACCAGCTTCTCCGGTAACCGGATTCAAACTTGCTGATGGCAGCCAATTCAAGGATTACGTTCTAACGACTGACGCCAATGGAGTGGCAATGTGGAAGCGGCCTTCATTGATGACGTATAGCGGAACTTTTGTTCCTGGCGGAACCGGCAGTAAAGTTAAATTTCAGAAGGACATTACATTTTATACAACAGGAGCGTACATCGATTTGCCACCGGGTATCTGGAAAGTGGACGTTATTCTTCTTATACAACACGATGTTTTTAGTTCCCCTTTACCTGCAGATACCTGGCTTTGGGTAAAGGCCAGTTTTTCAGACAATAATGCAGATGGTACCGGTAATTTAACTAATGATTTTAATTCCGGAGCTAACAGGTTAGCCAGTACCTTATTTCAAGGCCCCTCAACAGGACCAGCAGATAAAAATGGTATTTTACAAGGAACAATCATATTAAAGAATTCTACCGTTGCTGTAAAAAGATACTATTTAGTTGTAGGAGATACAACAGTGCAAAATCCAGTACCAGCAGCGAATCTTAAAAATGTGGGAGGCAATGAATGGGGAGAGAATAGTATCATCGCCTATCCATTGTCACAATAATAGGTAAAACAATTTTGTTTTAAATAATATATATTGAATTTAGATAACGCTGTCCTAACATCAATACTATAGTAAACTAATATTAAAAACAATATGCAGGTTTCTACTTAAAACTATCTGTCGGATTTTTCAAAATTTGAAACATGGATCTTTTTTTACTTTACATATTATAAAAACACAAATAATATTATAACTAGATTAATTTTTTTTAAGAGAAATGAATTTCAAACACATTCATATTGGAAAGTTCATCCATGCAAAATTTCAAGAACAGAATATAGATTTTAAGAGAGCCTGCATATTTATAAAATGTACTGAACAAGATATAAAGGACATGTTTCTACAAGAAAATATTTCTTCTGATATTCTTCTTAAATGGAGCAAATTACTGGAGTATGATTTTTTTAGAATATATTCAAATCATCTCATTCTATATGCTCCTCCATCATCATCGAGGTATAATAAGAACCTCAGTAAAGAAAAATCAGTATTGCCTGAGTTTCGAAAAAATATTTATACCAAAGAAATGATCGACTTTATTTTAGAACTTATAAAATCAGGTAAAAAAGACCGAAATCAAATAATAAATGATTATAAAATTCCTAAAACCACATTATATAAATGGATAAAAAAGTATATGGAGGAGGAATAATAAGGCCAGACTACAAAAGAATTTACTCTGATCTCATCAAACTAGAACACCCTGAAAAGAAAGTAGAATGCGAAAAAATATTATCTAAAAAGGTGTTATCCAACCTTGATGTTATTAGCATTAACATTATTATTTTTGGAAACAATGATAAAAACCTCACTTTCAACCAGAGATATCGTTCATATGACACGGAAACAATCCTCCAAATTCTTGACTACCAAAAGAAAGATAAACTAACTAATTATGAAGTGGCTGCTTATTTTAAGATAAGCCGTAACACCATCAGTAAATGGAAAAAAAAATTTTTAGCTGATAAGAGATTATGATGATAAAAAATGATCCTTAATTTAAGGATAAGGCTTTTCACAAAGATCAATACACAATTTTAAAGATGAAAAACTATGAAAAAAATTTTAATTATTTTAGCATTGAGTACACTCGCATGTACTCCTGAAAATTCAGAGGATTCTATAGAAACTTATACCCCTCAAAATTCTGAATCAGCTTATGCTTCTAAAGGCTCACGACCTCAAAACTGGGCTGAAAAAATTACAGGAACACCTTTTAATAATCTGTATAAAATAAATGATGATATCTACAGAAGTGAACAACCTGGTAGTAATGGTTTTAATTACTTTCAGCAAAATCATATTGTATCAATTCTCAATTTGAGAGAATTTCACAAAGATAATATTGGAGGAACCAGCTATACCGGAAGTTTATACAGAGTTCCTATGAATGGAGTAATAGGCTTGAACAGTGAAATTATCAGTGCCTTACGAACCATAAAAACAGCTCCAAAACCTATAGATATACATTGTCAATATGGAAGTGACAGAACCGGGTATACTGTAGCAATGTACAGAATTGTTTTCCAAAACTGGAGTAAAGATGAAGCAATTAAAGAGATGACGCAGGGAGGCTATAATTTTCATTGGCTAACCTCTGGGGAGCTGGTTACATATGTTAGAAATGTGAATATAGATTATATTAAAACACAAGTATTTAATTAATATTTTCTTATTTCAATTTAAAAACACAAATTTTACAGTGAAAAATTTTGCTCTTTTTTTTATACTATTTTTGCTTTTCAGTACAAAGTCAATGGGTCAGATAGCCATTAATACAGGTAATCCTCAAGCCACATTCCATATTGACGGAGGAAAGGACAACCCTTCTGCTGGAGCACCTTCTATCTCACAACAACTCAATGATGTTGCAGTTACCTCTACGGGAAATTTAGGTATAGGAACTACACTCCCTACACAAAAATTTGAAATTCAGACAGGAGGTACACTGGCCTCCCCAACGACCGGCTTCAAACTTGCTGATGGCAACCAACAGGATAATTACGTTTTAACAAGCGATACCAATGGAACAGCAACATGGAAACGATATCCATTGATCACAGTTACCGGAGCTTTTGTTCCTGTCGGAACCGGTAATAAAGTTAGATTTCAGCAGGACTCTCAATTTTATACAACAGGAGCATATATAGATGTTCCCCCGGGTACTTGGAAAATGGATGTCATTCTCCTTCTGCAACACGATAGTACTAGTTCACCATTAACTTCAGATGTGTGGCTTAAAATAAAGGCCAGTTTTTCTGATCATGATGTAGATGGTATCAATATTCTGACAAATGACTTTTATACAACAGCCAATAGATTAGTGAGTACTGTATTTAGAGGCCCCTCAGAAGGAGATAAAAATGGTATTTTACAAGGAGTAATCTTATTAAAGAATTCTACCAATGCAGTAAAAAGATATTATTTAGTGGTAGGAGATACAACAGTGGAAAATGCTATACCATCAGCTTATTTTAAAAATATAGGAGGAAATGAGTGGGGAGAAAACAGTATAAATGCTTATCCGATATCACAATAAATTCAGTTATCTAAGAGTTGTAAGAATATGAGAATTCAAAACTTAAAAAGCTGTATAATGAACAATCTTTTACGATTGAAACCATAAAAGAAACATCTTCTTCCAAAAAATGATAAAATCTTTAGGGTTGAAATGAAATTGAAAACTAAATAACTTCTCAATTCCATCCATATATGAAAATTTGAAGGAGTAAGAAAGAAAAGGAAATCAGCAATAGATAAAATATAATTACAGGTGATCAGATGAGAAATTATGAAACTCATGCCCTAAAAAGTATAAGCAAAAATGAAGAAACCTTATCACTTGGAATAATATAAAATAGAGAAGTCAACAACGTAATCGAAAAAAATATATTCCTGAAGAAACCACTTCAAAACCTCTAATTTATTTTAGAGGGTTTTTGTTGTTATACTTTACCAGTTAAAAGTAATTTTTAAAGCTAAATTTTAAAGGGAGCGGGAATCAACTTCATTGATTCTTCTAGGTATGCGTTCTATCCAGTTTTACCTGTTCAGCCAGCCAAGACATTCAGCAATCTGAGGTTTACTGATAAAAACTTCTGTACTCACTTCAGGTTCAGGAGAAAGTTTCAATTCTACCTTCTGGCTTGAATGCTTGATGATTTCCGTAACTGCATTTTTATTAACAATAAATTTCCGGTTAATTTTAAAGAAAATTTCCGGATTCAGTTTCTGAATAATATCTTTAATGGTATCATCATAGATATAGGTCTGATGATCTTTTGTAGTAAGGAAAAGGTATTTCCCAGAAGCAAAAAAATACGCGGTGTTATGCTCGTCAATTGATTTAAGCTTATTGCCTTCTCTTACCATAAAACGTTTCATCACCTCATCTTCTGCCTGGCGCAGTGAGGAAATTGATTTCAGTACCGGTTCCGGGTCAAAATTGTTACGTATGGAAATAAACTTCTGTAAAGCTTTATGCAAATCCTCTTCTTCAAAAGGTTTCAGAAGGTAATCAATAGTAAAATGCCTGAAGACTCTCATGGCATATTCATCAAATGCAGTAATGAAAATAACCGGGGTGAAAAGCTCTACATGTTCGAAAATTTCAAGACTCATTCCGTCACCAAGATGGATATCCATAAAGATAAGATCTACTGAATCTTTCTCAAAAAAATCAATTGCCTGTTTTTTGGAACGAAGAATAACAGTCTCTGTAACAGGGACTATGCTCTGTGTATCTAAAAGATTTTTCAGATAATTCACAGCCAGCAGTTCATCTTCTATAATGGCAATTTTCATAACGATGCAAAAGTACAAAAAAACCGCTGAAACAATTAAGTTCAAGCGGTTTCATCTGTATTGAATTTGATATGAAGTTCTATAGATTAGGGTTATTCTTCTTCGCGCTCATTGGATATTCAATGGTATATCGCGGATCATTCTGCTGAAGAATATATTCCTTGCCACTGATGGTGTGGCTTATTTTTTTCTGATTTGCTCTTCTTAAGTCGAACCATCTCTGTCCTTCCAAAGCAAATTCTCTGAATCTTTCATCCAGGATAAAGTTCATAAAGGCTGTAGAATCCATTGAATTTACTGCATTTTGAACTGAAGTATATCCATCCGGAGTGTATCTGTTTTTTAAAACTTTAAGAAGTGTCTCTTTAGCTTCAGCCAGTTTATTCAGCTTTAATAATGCTTCAGCTTTTATAAAGTACTGCTCTGCCGTTCTGAAAGACACTTTGAACTCTAAGCTTCCTCCTTTAATAACTTTATACTTACTACCATTTTTTTCAAAATACATGCCAAACCTTTTGTCTGCAGTGGTATTATATGAAGAAATAAGTTCAGGAGCTGCAAAAGACAGGTTTTTGATAGAATTATCCCAAGTATTGTCCAAAGCCATGATAGATTCCGGGGAAGCATAATGGTTGGGCGGGGTATTCACGGTATTTAAATTTACCAGATCTCCTTTTACTGCCAGTACCTGATCTGCAAAATTCAAAGCTTTATTCCAGTCTCCTTCATAAAGAGCCGCTTTAGCTTCAAAAGCCAGCAATGCTGTTTTTGAAAATCTATAATTCATTCCTACAGCCTGCTTCTGTTCTACCATCAGATCTTCTGCTTTTTTAAGGTCTGTATGAACCTGATTGTATACTTCCTGTACTGAAGATGGCTTCAATACCTGCTCAAGATCAATTTCAAGGCTGATAGGAACTCCTCTGTCTGTGGAAGCTGTAGCACTGTTGTATGGCTTTCCATATAAATTTACCATATCAAAATACAGATAGGCACGTAAAGCATATGCTTCTGCTAAAATCTGATTTTTCTCCGGTGAATCCTTCATCGTTTTGCTTCCTTCATTAATGATCTGGTTCAGATAGAAGTCCACAGAATAAAAACTTACCCATGGGAATTCCGTAGATGCCTGATCATTATTTGAATCTTTCCACATCGCGATTTCACGATAAGAAATAAAATCTGCAGCATTGTCATCAATACTTACCTCATCGGTACGAAGGGCTACCAGAGATTTGTGGACAGGATATTTTGAATACGCAGATGTAAGGACTTTTCTGTAATCTTCAGTGGTAACAGGAATAATTTTCCCTTCAGGCTGAATATCCAGAAATCTGTCACATCCGATATTGATAAAGCTGATTGCAGCAAGTGCTATGATTGTTGTAATTTTTCTCATTTTTCTCAAGTTTTAAAAAGAAACATTAAATCCTACAGTCACTGATTTTGTGATAGGCTGTGCATAAATATTACCGTAGGTTTCCGGATCAAAATATCCTTTGTACCCGTTACTGAATACAAACAGATTACGCCCTTCCACACTCAGTCTCAGACTGGAAATCCCCATAGGGTTTGTAAATTCTTTAGGAAGTGTATATCCTAAACGGATACTGCTGATTCTTATGTAACTGATTTCTTTCGCCCATATATCAAGTAAATTGTATGCACTTGAACGGTTTCCTGCAAACCACTTATTGGCCATCCATCCGTCAGGATTAGCATCCATATCCGGACTTGTAATTCCCGGAAGCGAACCTCCTGCTTCATAGATATCTCTTGTATAATTTCTTCCTCTGTCAAGCTCCATTCCACGGTAAGAAGGTGTTCTCATTACCGTCTGCTTCAGGTTGAATGTCGCAGAGATGGTAAGATCAAAATCATGCACCTTAAAAGTGTTGATAATACCTCCGGTAAATTTCGGATCTCTGTCTCCTACGTAAGTAAACAGGCTTCTCAGCTCAGCGTTGGAAAGTTTTGTATCTACAAGCTGTCCCGGAAGGAAATCTGCATATACATCATATAGCTTAAAGAATTCTACTGCTGATATTTTTTGGTCCCCTTTCCAGAACAATGGGTTTCCGTGCTCGTCCATTCCTGCAGTTTTTAATGCAAAAACAGCATTTACCGGAAGACCTTCTCTGGAAGGAAGGAAAGCGTTGTCACGAGGCTGCTCGCTCAATACGGTACTTTTGTTATGAGCAAAGTTGATGGTAGTTGTCCACTTGAAATTATCATGATTGATGTTTCTTGTAGATAATGCCAGTTCAAAACCTTTATTGGTCAAACTTCCCCAGTTCATCATCGTATATTCGAAACCTGTTTCAAGAGGAGTTTCTTTCATACTGATCATGTCTGTTCCTTTTCTGCTGTAAACATCAGCGGTAAGGCTAATACGGTTGTTGAATAATCCTAAATCAAGACCAACGTTTGTGTTGGTTGTTTTTTCCCATCTCAGTTTATCGTTTGGCGGGCTGATGACGTTGATGATTCCTTCTTTCATTCCTGGAAGAATTGTTGCATCATTGTATTCCCCAATAAAGAATGGTGAAGTGTTACGGTCAATATTTCCCTGAAGACCATAAGAAGCTCTCAGTCTAAGGTTAGATACAGCAGAAATATTCTTCATAAAATCTTCCTTCGTCACCAGCCATGATCCTGAAACAGCCCAGATCGGAAGATATTTATATTTTTTATTGACCCCGAAAAGGTTCGTGCCATCATATCTTACACTTCCGAAAAATGTATATTTCTGATCGTAGGTATAAGATGCTGTAGCAAACATAGAAGCATAAGCATTTTCGATGGGCGGGTTCTCACGATAAGTCTCATATCGCTTATCGGCTGCAAAACTTGAATTCGGAAATACAATTGCCGTCGCTCTTCTTGTGGTTGGATCATATCCGAAAGCTCTGGTAATGGTAGTGTTGTCTTCTGTTTTACGGATTTCTGTTCCGGCCATCAAATCAATTTCATGCTTTGAATTAATCTTTGTGCTGTATGCCGCCTGTAGTTTCCAGTTGTATTGGAAGAAATCATTATCCCAGTTTTGTTTTACAGCACCTGCAGGAAGAAAATAATTGTATTTACCGTCTTTATAATAACGGGTATTTTCTTTCATTTTTCTGGTGAAGTATGTATTTTCCGCTGCAAATTTTTCTGTTTTATTAGCATCGTACTGAATACCTAGCTGAGAAGTGAATCTTAAACTTTTTGAAGCTTTATATTCTAAATCTAAAATCGCTTTCAAAGAATTATTTTTCAGCGTATAGTTTGTATTTTCTCTTTCCTCAAGGAAGTTGAAAGGAATATAACGGTCTTCAAAACCATCCATATCTCTATCATAATTGTAGCTTCCATCTGCATTGAAAGGCTTCATGTAAGGATTGGCGTTTCTTGAATAATTCACAGGGTTGATTGAAGCATCAGCATCCGTTACAAAAGATTCACGCTCACTCTGTGTTCCGAAAATAGAGATTCCTGCATTTAACTTATCGCTTAATTTGTAGTTGTTTTTTAAAGTCAGGTTATAACGTTTAAAACCTGTCCCGATAGTTGTTCCTTCTTCATCATAGTATCCCAGGGAGAAATAGTAATCTGCACGGTCACTTCCCCCGGAAACACTTAATCCGTATTGTTTGTTGATGGCATTTCTGTATAACAGTTTGCCCCAGTCTGTGTTATTATTTCTTAAACCATTGATTTGTTGGCGTGTAAATGAATTCAACGCATCAAAACCTCCGTTTCTGAAAGCATCAAGCTGGCTATTCTGAGTCAGGATTCTCATCACTTCCCCTTTATCTGCGCGGTAAGTAAGATCAGCACGCTTGGCAAGCATCAGTTCCAGGTCTACTTTTTCAGAGGCATTTAAAAGGTTCAGCTTACCAAAATCAGGGCGTGAGGTAACGAAAGTATCTGCTGAGAAGTTCAGCTTCAGGCTTCCTTTTTTCCCTTTTTTAGTCGTAATGGAAATTACTCCATTGGCTGCTCTTGCTCCATAGATTGCGGTTGCTGCAGCATCTTTAAGGATCGTAATATCTTCAATATCGTTAGGGTTCAAACCTGCGATAGAGAAATTCTGAAGCTGGTCAATATTGTCTTTATCGGTAAAGTTCGGGACATCATTTCCTTCTAACGGAAGACCGTCAATTACCCATAGCGGATCCTGAGGACCTGAAAGAGATGCTGTACCTCTGATTCTGATCTTTGCAGGACTTCCCGGAGCACCGGTTTCAGGAGTTACTGCCACACCGGCAATCTGCCCTGCCAGCATCTGGTCTACACTGGCAACACCAGCCTGGCTGATGTTATCCATTTTGACTGTTGAAACCGCTGAGGTCTGCTTACGTTTTTCAATTTTCTGATATCCGGTGATGATTACTTCCTGGATTTTATTTTTGTCTGTAACTTCAGAAGTCAGTCTTATTGTATAATTGGTCTGTCCTTCATTCAACTGAATTACCCGTGATTCGTAACCTGGGTAGCTTACTGATACTGATTTGGTATCAGCAGGAATTTCCAATATAAATTTTCCGTCCTTATCGGTCACTGTACCTACTGATACACTTTCAATAATTCCTTCTAATTCTGTTTTTGTAGAGACAGACTGAGTCTCTATTTTTATAGATGCACCGGTAATAACCTGAGAAGTATTTCCGTCTTCTATTTTCCCGGTGATGGTTTTCTTTTGCTGGGCCATTGCTATATTAGCAGCCAAAAGAGGTAAAAGTATTAGAGTTTTTTTCATTGCCGTTTATTTGTTTAAAGCCTCTTGTATACGAATGATTAAATCTGTGTAATGCGCTCTTGAAGCATCATCACCTCTGTATCTTGTTCTGTTCAGTAAGTCCAGAACCTTTTGAAGTTCCGCCCTTTTGTAAGTAGTGACTTCAGATACTCTTTTCATGGATGAATAATTAATATTCCTAAGACCGTGATCATCTTCATGGAAATTACAGATGGTTGGGATGTTCAGATGATCATCGACTTTCAATCCTTTTACCGCTGTTTTTTCAAATAATTTATTCACCGAAACAATCAGGGCATCTACATAATTTTTCTGAGTCATTTTTTCAAGCATCGTCAGGCTTCCTTTTTTGCTGAAAATAGCCGTTCTTACCTGATCAAATAATTTCTCAACGGTATAAATCTCTTCTTTGGAACCAGACATCTGATGTTTCAGCTCATTTTCAAGCAATCTCAACAATCTGTCATCCATAAACAGGGAATAGATATTCGCATACTGCATTCCTCTTGCCATGGTATACGGTGTCTGCTCGAATGGCCCCATTGGTGAATCTTTTACCGGGTACGTTTTTTCTGTAATCGGATTAAAGAATAACCATTCCGGTAGGTTGATGGCATTTTTAACAAGATAGTCAACAGCTCTTGTCTGTATTTCAGCAGGAACAGCTTCGTAAGCTTTCTTTTTGTTGCCAAAAACCGTATTATTCAGATAAATTCCTCCAACATTTGCCATCACATGACCTGTATACAGATCCCACTGCCCGATAGCTCCCATATACAGTTTTCCGGCATCTGTATATTCTTTACCGTCTTCATACGTCCATTTTAAAAGATTATTGACAACCACTTTCAGGTTTTTCATCCCATACTCACTGGCTTTCATAGCATCATCTCCTAAATCTTCAGACTGCGAACGCGGATCGATTGTTTCCAGGTAGCTCTGCTGCTCACCGTAGAAATACAGCGGGTCATCCTCGTGCTTCTCAATTAAGTTTCTCAGCGCTTTTTTCTCAACAAATTCATCAGGATACCAACGGTAACCCCAGTCAATAGCATATTTGTCGTAGAGACCAATTTTCGGAGTGATGGCTGTAACTCCATCTTCCGGCTGAGCTACGTAATTGTAACGTGCATAATCCATAATGGAAGGCGCCGTACCACCCATTTTGTCAGTAAATTCTTTTGAACGAAGCGATTCTACCGGGAAGGCAAAGGATGCTCCCATATTATGCTTCAATCCGAAAGTGTGTCCTACCTCATGAGATGAAACAAAGCGGATTGCCTCACCCATATGTTCATCACTGAATTTATTTCCTCTTGCTTTCGGGTCAATAGGTCCTGTCTGAATTCTCATCCAGTCATGAAGAGAAGTCATTACATTATGCCACCAGATAATATCTGCTTCAATAATTTCCCCACTTCTAGGATCTACTACAGAGGGTCCCATTGCATTTGACTTTGGCGAAGCGGCGTAAGTAATTACAGAATATCTTACATCATCAATATCAAAATCTTCATCTTTTTCATCCGGCATTTTCGCAATCACTGCATTTTTGAATCCTGCCTGCTCAAACGCCGCCTGCCAGTCATGTACTCCGGCAATGATTTTTTCACGCCATTGTTTTGGTGTCGCCGGATCGATATAATAAACGATCGGTTTCTTAGGTTCTACCAGCTCACCTCTTAAATATTTTTCTTTATCTTCGTCCTTCGGTTCAAGATTCCATTTGGTAATGAAGAATTTTTCATCCATCTTCTGCTGATTGTCATTAAACGACCAGTGCTTTTCGGAGAAAAATCCTACTCTTGAATCTGCAACTCTTGGTTTCATCGGTATTTTAGAAAGCAAAACCAGATTGGTAGTAACTCCTAGTGTTACCGGAAGATCTACCCCGCCTTCATTTACAGAAGTAGACAATTGAGACTTCACCACAAGGTTCTTGGGGAAAGTTTTCACTCCTTCTATGTAAGAAAGACTTGATTTCACAGATCCTCCCAATCCTACATTTGCCAGAACATCATTGAAGCTCTTTTGATTTCCGTCAAAAACTTTATTGACTTTAATGGCTACTGCTGTAGAATCGCTATTTTGTGCTTCAATATCAAAGACTTCAATTACAGATTCTGAAAAGTTGTCTTTCACAGATTTTGTAATGGCATCATTTTTTGGGGATGATACTTTAGGAACTACCGTTTTTACCCATACTTTTTTAGCTACGGGATCACGGTGAAAAGAGATGACCTTATTTTCATAATTCATTCCTTTGTTCAAACCTGCCTCATTCACCTGCATGGGTACCTGAGAGAGTTTGTTTACCACCAAAAACTGACGTCCCATCAAGCTGTCAGGAATTTCAAAATAAATATCAGTTTTTACCTGTATCGTATTAAAAAGTCCTTTCTTATAGGTCCCTTTTTTGATCAGGTCTTCAATTTTTTTTGTTTTCTTTGATGAGGAAGTTTCTGTCTTATCCGTTTTGTCTTTGTTGACCTTTACTGTATCTTTTTTCTGTGCTATTGCCATTGGTGAGGCCATAGCAAGACCTAAATACAGTGCCAGCCTGTAATTCTTCATTAAAATAGTCCGATTCATTCCAAATAGTAAATATCTTAGTTTCAACAGCAAAGCTATAGGTATCGTGAATCATATATATAATATTAGGGAGTGAAAGGTGATTTTTCGGGAGTGAATGGATTTTTATTTTACTTCATTAATGGTAAAAAACATATGAAATATTCACCATCTACAGAAATATGAAGAAGATTATTTTTAAAATACTCATAAATTTGATTCAAATAATCAATTCCGAATTTCTCACCCTGCACCTGTTCAGTTTTTGGCTGCCAGGTGTTCTTCACCGTAATCCCATCTTCATCCACAATAATGATAATTTCCAGAGGCTGATCTATCGTCGCAATATTATGTTTGGTGGCATTTTCCGTTACAATCTGAAGGGATAAATACGGAATTCTTTTTTCCAGACTTTCCGGAGCATTAATGATCAGTTCAAACCTCATCTCTTCATTAAACCTGCTTTTCAGAAGTTCCATATACTGCTGTATAAATTTGATTTCCTGTGAAACCGGAACTATATTCTCCTTCGGAGGTACTATAAGATACCTGTAGATCTTAGAGAGATTCATCGTAAATTTCTGTGCATTCTCTTTATTGATACCGATCAGCATGTAAAGAGAGTTCAGAGAATTAAAAAGAAAGTGCGGATTGATGTTATTCTTAAGCTGCTGAAGCTGGTTGATCACCTCTGCTTTGTGCATCTTTTCATTCTCTATCAGAAGGAAATTTTTCTCAGACTGTATTTTTTCTTTTTCATGATAAGCCAGATTTGCAGATCGCTGAAATAAAATAAAAACAGTGACGATAAGGAATAAAGCTGCGAGGAAAATATAGACCGTGTAGGTTTTTATCTTACTGATGTTTTCATCAATAATGAAATTAACATGGTTCACCACTGTGTATCCATCAAAATTATCTGTTTTTAATGGTTTTATAAACCGCGTTACTTCAACCCCAAGATATTCAGAAATGGCTGTCCCTTTGGTATATCCAGTTTCAGTTATGCCGGACAATGTATCTTTAGCCTTAATATCTGTAAAATCAAAAATATTCTTTCCGATATATTTCTTCTCCGGATGGGTAATACAGATTCCTTCTTTGGTAAAGACATACGCGTATGTATTAGAACTTTTGTCTACATTGATAAAGTATTGATGGAGATCATCAAGGCTTACGGTAGAACCATAATACAATTTGTTTTTATCAGGCAGTACCAGAGAATCATAGCTCACCCAATACATACTGTCTTTTTTAGTGATCAAAAGATCCCTGAAATGCCCGGACCCGTTGGTTTTTAAAACAATATTTTTCTCTTGATGACCTGTATTTTTGAAAATATCAGATAACGGATTATTACTTTCTGTTTTTCCGGAAGCTGTATTTTCGTAATAATACCAGCTGTAAGGCAGCAGATTTCTTTTTTTGTTTAAATCATTTAAAACCAAAGAATAATCTTTGTAATTCTTAAGGCCATCTTTCTGAATCAATGCACGAAGCAGGTATTGATAATCCTCAATATTCCTGAATTCATGTTCTATGGATTCATATTTACGAAAGAAGGTTTTCTTTGCAAAATCATCGGTATTCTTCCGGCTGTCTTCTGTGATCAAAAGACTCAAAACAGCAAATGCTGCCACTGCAATCAGGCAGGCAGACAGAACGGCGATGTAAATGGATTTTTGGGATAAAGCCTGTTTAAAATTAATAGCCAAGTTTCTCTAAATTGTTGTTCTCCTACATATAAATTATTCGTTTGCAAAGGTATAACAAAGATTCCAGTACCGTAAAGTGAATTATTTATATATTTACAACTGCCATGAACCAGCTTATTTTTGGAAAAAACATATAACATAGCGCATTGTTTGAAGTTAAAAACAAAAAAACTATTTGAGCGTTAAATCTTAAAGTTAGTTAATATCGTTATTCAGACCGTTAATTCATCATTCTATATTTTTAAAATTAATTATCTTCGCCTACAAATCTTATTTGAAAATGAAGAAGATCATCTACGGGATATCTATTTTTTGTGCCATCGCTATTTCTGCTCAGGAGGCTATCCAGTTTCAGGAGCTGCCATTCAAGGATATTATTGCCAAAGCCAAAAAGGAAAAGAAATTGGTTTTTATTGATGCATATGCTTCCTGGTGTGGACCATGTAAAATGATGGAGAAAAATGTTTTCACCCAGAAATCCGTGAGTGATTATTACAATACCAATTTCATCAATGCAAGATTTGATATGGAAAAAGGAGAAGGCAGAGACATCGCTTCCAAATTTGGAGTACGTTCCTATCCTACCTATCTTTTCCTGAACGGTGAAGGAGAGATTGTTTCGAGAAATACCGGTTATATGGAAGAGAGCATGTTTGTGGCTATGGCTCAGGATATCAATTCACCGGGAAACAAAAAAGGATCTCTTAAAGATCGTTTTGCCAGTGGTGATAAGGATCCGGAATTCCTGACCAATATTATGAAGCTGAATGCCAACACAGATTATGATTTTGCCAAAAAAGCTTCCGAAAGATATTTTCAGAATAAAAAGAAAACCGAGGAACTTACAAAAGATGAAATCGGCTTTCTTCTCTATTTCGTAAAGTCGTCAGAAGATCCCAATTATACTGTTTTCACATCCAGAAAAGCAGAAATCATTAAATTTCTTCCTGAAGAAACCTACAATGAATTTGATGCTCAGCTGAAATTAGGAAAAGTAGTAGAACAGTCTATTGATGATAAAAATAAAAAAATCAATGATGATTATTTTTTAAAGACTGCTGAACCATTGGTAGGAAAAGAAGCTGCTCTAAAAAAACTGAATCAGACTAAACTGAGCTATTATGAGCAGAACAGTAATTTTCCTGAATACGAAAAAGCGGCTTTAGACTATTATAAAAATTCTGATTCCTTTGATCCTAATGAGCTTTTAAGAGCTGCCTGGATATTTGCAGATCATGTGAAAACACCTTCTTCATTAAAGAAAGCTACAGAATGGGCAGAAAAATCTGTCATGAGAAGCGAAACCTCAGAAAACACTTATATTCTTGCCAAACTTTATAACCTTACAGGAAATAAAGAGATGGCAAAAAACTATGCTGAGATGTCTAAAAATATAGCAGTTCAGGGTAATAAGGATTCTCAACTTGCAGATGAATTATTAAAGCAAATAAAATAACACCACATACCGAATGAAATATAAATTATTAGCAGCAGGCATTTTAGCTTTCCTGTCAGCAGACACAGTACGTGCTCAGGAACAGGAACAAGGAGGACAGGAGAAAAGTTTATACATAAAAGGAAATGCTTTATTTGCTCCGATAGGAATTTTAAACCTGGGAATAGAAAAACAAATAAGCCCAAAATATACGCTTCAGGGAGATGTTTTCATTTCACCATGGAAATCTTTTGCAGGCCATAAATTACAGTTTTATTCCGTCTCCGCTGAAGGTAGATACTATTTCGACGAAGCTTTCAAACATTGGTATGTAGGGGCCAACGTTTCTGTTGCGGCTTATAATGCATCAAAATGGAGCTATTGGAATAACGGTACCACTGAAAACTGGAATAAGGAAATTCTTGTCAATTCCAATCTTTATCAGAAGGGATATTCTATAATGCTGGGTGTTACAGCAGGATATCAATTCCAGTTATCTGAGCGATGGAATCTTGATATTTATGGAACAATAGGAACCTCGCAGGGATTTTATAAAGGTTATGACAAATCCACAGGGAGACGTTATGATCGTGCAGAAAAATTCAATAAAAGTGGTGAGATTATCCCATACAGAGGAGGTGTAATGATTTCCTATAAATTAAAATAAGACCATGAAGCTATTCGGAAAAAATCATATTATCATTTTAGTGATCACTTTTGTGATTCTTTTTTTAATGAACTATATCGGAAATGATCTTCCTGATAAATTACAAAGAGCTTTAATGACTGCTTTTGCAGGAGTTGTTGGATTAACGATCGGGCTCTTTATATTAAATAAGGGCAGAAATGATAAAAATCCGCCCCAAAATTTTGATTAATTAGTCTTCATACACCACATACCGGGTTCTGATCTTTTCGAAATTTTCCAGATCTGTTTTCCAGGAATTTTTAATTTCCTGAATTGATTTTCCATCAATGATCTGTTTTCTGAAATTATCAGTTCCGGAAAGGGTATCAAACCAAAGATTTTTAAGGAAAAAATCCTGCTGGGGATTTTTATAATTCTGATATGCTTTGATTACCCATTCAAGGTTGAGTTCTCTTAAGTCCTTAGGATATTCTGAAAGATTTTCACCATAACACAGTTTTCCGTTCAGGAATGGATCTTTAGCACCGTAGCTTGGCTTTGGTGTAAACTGGTAAGGAAGATTTTCCGTCCATGGAGAACCATAAACCTGGAAAGGAAGATCTGTTCCTCTTCCTACAGAAACCTGAGTTCCTTCAAAAAAGCATAAACTTGGATATAAATTGATTGCTTTATCATTGGGTAAATTCGGAGAAGGTTTATCAAGCATCGGATAGCGTTGCTTTTTATGATAATTCTTCATCTGAATAAGCGTATATTTAGCCTGGACTCCATTTTTCAGCCATTTTTCGCCATTTACCATCTTTCCATACTCTCCTATGGTAAGCCCGTAAACTACAGGAACTTCATGCATTCCTACAAAGCTCGTCCATTTCTTTTTCAATACAGGTCCGTCAGTATATCCGTCATGCGGATTGGGACGATCCAACACCATAATCTCAACATTATTTTCAGCACCTGCCTCCATCAGATAAGACAGAGTGGAAATATAGGTATAGAATCTTACCCCAACATCCTGGATATCAAAAATAACAATATCAATTCCGGCCAGCTGTTCAGGCTTTGGTTTTTTATTATTTCCATACAGGGAAACAATCGGGATTCCTGTTTTTATATCTACACCGTTTTTCACTTTTGCACCCGCATCTGCATCTCCTCTGAAACCATGTTCAGGAGCAAAAATTGATTTGATCTTTATTCCGTTTTTTACCAGAAAATCTACCAGATGAGTTTTGTCACTCATCAAACCTGTCTGGTTGGTTACTACTCCTATCGTCTTATCTTTTAAGAGTGGTAAATACATTTCAGGCTGGTCTGCCCCGGTTTTAAAATCCGATTGAACTTGAGTCTGGGAATAATATTGATTGAATACTCCTAAAAAAATTAGGCAAATCAGAAGTAAATTTTTAATTTTGAAATCTAAATTCATAAGCTTGAAATTTCCTTTATATTTCTCTAGAAAAATAGCATTTTCCAAAGATAACAAAAATAACCTTTCAAGGGTTATCATCTTCATTGGCAGGCTTTCCGTAGCATTAGGGATTATTGTTTCCTTAATTACCGTAGCCACCGGTTTTGGTTCAAAAAAAGCTATCAAAGAGAGGCTGGCAGATTTCAGCGGACATATTACGGTAAGATCAACACGCTCAAATTCTTCTTATAACACTTCCGTACTTGATAATCAGGGGCTCAATATTGCAAAAATAAAAGAACTTCCCGATGTGGAAAGTACTCAGAAATATGTGACCGTTACCGGAATTATGCGTAATGAACACAATTTCGCGGGAATTATATTTAAGGGAATAGGTAAAGATTTTGACAGTTTAAGATTTAAAAAATTCCTTATCGCCGGTACCACTCCGAAAGTTACTGAGAAAGGCTTCAACAATGATGTTGCTATTTCCCAAAAAGTAGCCAATGATCTTCATCTTAAAGTAAGTGACAGTATTGTTACGGTATTTTTAAAAGCTGATCAAAAACCACTTTACCGTAAATTCAGAGTGATCGGGATTTACAGAACTGATATCAAGCTCATTGACGAACAATTTGTTATTGGAGGAATCAACCATGCAAGAAAAATTCAGGATATGAAGCCTGATGAAATCGGTGGTATAGATATCTTTCTGAAGGATGTAAATGATATCGACAAAGATTTTCCTGACATTGAAAAATTGATCGGCTATAAAAACTACGCTGAAAAAGCGACTGAAAAATTTCCGCAGATCACGGACTGGATCAGTATTTTTGACACTAATATAGCATTGATCATTATCATCATGCTGATTGTAGTGGTTATCAATATCATCATGGTTCTTCTGATCCTTATTATTGAAAGAACAAATTCTATTGGTCTTCTTAAAACATTGGGGGCAAGCAATTCACAGATAAGAGCTACCTTCATCAATTATACCCTGATCATTATGATTCCGGGACTTTTGTATGGAAATGCTATCGGACTGGGACTTATTTTGATCCAGAAATTCTTTGGAGTTATAAAGCTTAACCCGGAAAACTATTATGTAAGTACAGTTCCGGTAGATCTTAATCCTATCGCAATTATTTCTATTTCATTAGGTATTCTTCTTATTTCAGGATTGGCTTTAATTATTCCTAGTTACCTGATCAGCAAGATTTCTCCTGTGAAAGTTATTAAGTATAACTAAATTGATAATTGAAATTTATTCGTTGTCTCTCAAGGGTTTTTGACTTTATCCACAACTTATCCACACGTTATCCACAGCGCAGATAATTTTAAAAGCCTTATCTTTGCGCTGCATATAAAACATTTATGAAATACGCAAAAAATATCCTTGAAACTATAGGTAACACGCCGCTGGTAAAGCTTAACAAAGTGTTAGGTGAAGATTTCCCGGCATTGGTATTAGCAAAAGTAGAGACCTTCAATCCTGGAAACTCAGTAAAGGACAGAATGGCTCTTAAGATGATAGAAGATGCTGAAAAAGACGGCAGATTAAAACCTGGAGGAACCATTATTGAAGGAACTTCCGGAAATACAGGAATGGGATTGGCACTGGCAGCCATCATCAAAGGCTACAAATGTATTTTTGTAACCAATTCCAAGCAGTCAAAAGAAAAGTGTGATATTCTTCGTGCTGTAGGAGCTGAAGTAATTGTCTGCCCTACTGACGTAAAACCTACTGACCCGCGTTCTTATTATTCTGTATCTAAAAGGCTGGCAAAAGAAACGGAAAACGGATGGTATGTTAACCAATATGACAACTTATCCAATAGAGCGGCTCATTATGAGTCTACAGCTCCGGAGATCTGGGAACAGACTGAAGGAAACCTGACTCACTTTGTGGTAGGAGCCGGAACAGGAGGTACCATCACAGGATGCGGAACTTTCTTCAAAGAGAAGAATCCAGATATCAAAGTAATTGGTGTGGATACTTACGGTTCTATTCTGAAAGAATTCCATGAAACCGGTGAACTTCACTACGACCATGCTTACACTTACATTACAGAAGGTATCGGGGAAGATATTATTCCTGAGAACTATGACATGTCTGTAATTGATCATTTTGAAAAAGTAACGGATAAAGACGGTGCCATCTATGCCAGAAAACTGGCTAAAGAAGAAGGAATTTTCTGTGGATATTCTGCAGGAAGCGCTATTGCTTCTTTGATTCAGATGAAAGATCAGTTCACTAAAGATGATGTGATCGTCGTTTTACTTCATGACCATGGTTCAAGATATGTAGGAAAAATCTACAATGATGAATGGATGAAAGAAATGGGCTGGCTGGAAGAAAATAAAGAAGGGTAATAAACCACTTTACAGATCAAAAAAAACGGAGCAAAATTTTGTTCCGTTTTTTATTTTATTGCTTGATGTTTTCCTTTAATTTACTTTTAAGAATGCTGTATTCCTTCTCACTCATTGCTTTTCTGGGAAACATATAGCTGTATTTTCCTTCAAGGGAAATAAATTCATTATTGCTGTCAAAATATTCAAAATCTTTCCATTCACTCGTTTCTTTCTCCCCATCGATATTCACAGTGAAAAAATTCTGATCAAATCTTATTTCATACACTTTGCATTTTTCCAGAATATTTAAATAGTGGTTCACCTGTTTTTTCCATCTCGAAACTTTATTGACACTTACTGACAGAAAAACAGCGCAGAGCAAAAATATAAAACTCAGAAAATATAAAATACCCTTACTTTCTTTGCTCAGTTGATCTTTCAAAAGAAAAACGATGAAAACAATCACTGCTGCTGCAATAGTGGCAATGGTTTTACTTTTCGTTGTAGGTGAAAAAAGCAGACTTCCCTGATTACCGCTAAAATAAATATCTTCAAAAATCTTTCTGTCCGGTTTTAGTGTAATCACCTTTTCTTCATTCATAATTATAGAGTTGCTTTAAAAAGCTACAAAACTAAACTAAATATCTTCATATTGATCACTTATTGCCGAAAGTTTATTCATCAGCTCCCTGTTTCTGCGGTTGAGTGCATCCAGTTTTTTCAGCATATTGTGAATCACTTCAAGACCGGGAAGATTGACTTCGAGATCATAATACCAGTTAGCAAATTTTTCCAGATCGGGCAGATCATCATACATCAGATAATGGATATTGTCTTCAATCTGTATATTCAGCAGCCCATAGTCTACAAGCTCATCAAAAAAAGTGATTTCTATATTATAGATTCTTACGAGTTCTTCCCGTGATATTCTTTCACTCATAGCTTAGGAATTTTTAAGTTGTTCAAAAAGTTCTTTCTGCTTCTCGGTAAGGTTGGTTGGCAGTTTCACTTCATAGGTTACAAAAAGATCTCCGTGCTCTCCTTCTTTTTTATAGACAGGAAAGCCTTTTCCTTTCAGTCTTACAGTGATTCCCGTTTGGGTTTCCGGTTTTACTTTAAGCTTTACGCTTCCTTCCAGGGTATTTACATTCACTTCTCCGCCTAAAACAGCAGTGTAAAGATCAATTGTTACCTTGGTTTTCAGGTCGTCCCCGATTCTTTCAAAATTCGGATCGGCTGGGATATTGAAGGTGATATATAAATCTCCGCTTGGGCCTCCGTTTATCCCCGGATTTCCATGTCCTTTCAGTTTGATCTGCTGTCCGTCATATACTCCTGCAGGAATTGTGATTCTGACTTTCTTTCCATTAATATCAAAAGTTTGTGGATGGGTTTTCGCGGCATCTCTCAAATTCAGATTTAATTCTGCTTTTATATCCTGGCCTTTAAATTTTCCGGAAGCCCTTCCTCTTGAACTTTTACCAAATCCACTGCCTGCTCCACCGAACATATTCTGGAAGAAATCTGAAAAGTCCTCCCCTTCACCAAAATCAGCCCCGGAGAATCCGCCGCCATAATTTTGTTGCTGATATTGTCTTTGTTGCTGCTGTTGGGCTTTTTCGTATTCTTCACCGTGTTTCCAGTGTTCTCCGTACTTGTCGTATTTAGATCTGTTTTCGGGATTGCTGAGCACTTCATTGGCTTCATTCAATTCTTTGAACTGTCTTTCTGCTTCCTTATCATCAGGGTTCAGATCGGGATGAAGTTTCCGGGCCTGTTTCCGGTAGGCCTTTTTAATATCATCCTGTGTTGCGTTTTTATCTACGCCTAAAATTTTATAGTAATCTATATAAGCCATAGAAATGAGGTTTACCCAAATTTATGAAATTTAGGTCTGAAAATTGTATAACAAAATGTTAAAAATAAACCTATCTTTGATAAAAAGCACCACATGAAAGAGGTACTGAAAAACTACTCCGGAATCATATTTTTACTTTTGGGAATCACTATTGGAAGCATCATTGGAATTGTTGCTCCCGGTTTTGTGGAATATATAAAACCTCTGGGGGATATTTTTCTTAATCTTCTTTTTGTGAGTGTAGTTCCTTTGGTATTTTTTGCTGTGTCCAATTCTATTTCTTCTTTGGAACAGCAGTCTAAATTTGGAAAGATCATCCTGGTGATGTCTCTTACTTTTTTATTCTTTATTCTCACGGCAGCAGTTTTTACGATCTGTGCGGTTTATCTTTTCCCGGTTTCAGGAGTATCAGGGAGTTCTGAAATTATTTCTGAAGCATCGAATGATGATACATGGGGCAATAGAATTGTAAGTTTCTTTACGGTAGGTGAATTCACTGAGCTTTTCTCGAGAAGGAATATGCTGGCTCTTCTGGTATTTGCATTTCTGACAGGATTTGCGGCCAGAAAAACAGGTGAAAAAGGGCAGCCTTTCAGGGTTTTTATTGCTTCAGGGTATGAAGTGATGAAAGAACTTCTTTTATTGGTCATGAAACTGGCTCCTATTGGTTTGGGTGCTTACTTTGCCTATCAGGTAGCAACTTTAGGTCCTCAGCTTTTTGGATTTTATGCAAAGCCATTGGGTCTTTACTATATTGCAGGAATTATTTATTTTCTGGTCTTCTTTTCTATATATGCTTTTATGGCAAACGGGCAGAAAGGAGTCAAAAGTTTCTGGACCAATGCAATCTACCCTACTCTTACAGCCATAAGCACTTGCAGCAGTTTTGCAACTATGCCTGCCAATTTACAGGCAGCATCCAAGATCGGAATTCCCAACTCTATTGCCAATCTGGTCATTCCTATTGGAACTACCCTGCATAAAAACGGATCGTCCATGTCTTCAATTATCAAAATCTATGTAGCATTCCTAATCATTGGAAGAGATTTTTTTGATCCTGCCAACCTGCTTTTGGCATTGGGAATTACTGTATTTGTAAGCATTGTGGCTGGTGGTATTCCTAATGGCGGGTATATCGGTGAAATGCTGATGATTTCTGTATATAAACTCCCTCAGGAAGCGATCCCTGCGGTAATGATTATCGGGACTTTGGTAGATCCTTTAGCTACAGTCCTGAATGCTGTAGGAGATATAGTGGCAGCCATGTTTGTCAACCGGTTTGTGAAGGTCTGACTTATTTTTTTATTTCCTCACATTATTCACTGCGTTTTATGGGTTCCAGGTTTTCATATTCATCGGGAGTGAAAAGTCTGTAATGAACTTTAAAGGTTTTTCCCAAAGGAGTTTCCAGAGAGAAACCACCAGGCCCGAACCCATCTGTAACATCTAATGTAAAATGTGAATATTTCCAGTATTCAAAAAGGTCACGGTCTATCCAGAACTCATATCCGTTAATAGTGCCGATCATGGCATCATTCATCCGGGGGAAAAATCCTCCTTTTTCAAAACATTGCGGCTGTGTACCTTCGCAGCATCCTCCTGCCTGATAAAACATTAGGGGTCCATATTGTTCTTCCAGTTTCCGGATCACTTCAAGTGCCTGTTCTGTTGCAGAGAGTCTGGATATTTTTGCTTCCATTGTTTTTATTTTAGCTTACTGTAAACCTTATCGTTAAAAAAGATCCCGGCACATAACCGGGATCAGCAACACATCATCATTAATTTGAACCGGCAATATCTAAAACGATTCTGCCGTCAATCTGTCCTTTTTTCATTTTATCGAATACATCATTGATATCTTCAAGTTTTGCGGCAGTAACGGTTGCTTTTACCAACCCTTCATTGGCAAAATCCAACGCTTCCTGCATGTCTTTTCTGGTTCCTACAATAGAACCTCTCACAGTGATCCTTTTTAAAACAGTTTCAAAAATCGGAAGTTCAAACGAGCCGGGAGGAAGACCGTTCAGAGCAATAGTTCCTTTTCTTCTCAAAACATCTATTCCCTGTTTAAAAGCAATAGGTGAAACGGCTGTAATCAATGCACCATGCATCCCACCGACTTCTTTATGTAAATATTCTCCGGGATCTGTGTTCTTTGCATTAACTACAAGGTCTGCTCCTAACTTTTTTGCCAGTTCAAGCTTATCATCTGCCACATCAATAGCGGCTACATGCATTCCCATTGCTTTGGCATATTGAACGGCTACATGTCCCAATCCACCAATTCCTGAAATGGCTACCCATTCTCCAGGTTTTGTCTCTGTTTCCTTCAATCCTTTATAAACTGTTACTCCGGCGCATAAAATAGGAGCAATCTCTAAAAAGTTAACGTCAGACTTCAAATGTCCTACATATCTTGAATCTGCGATAACATATTCTGCAAAACCACCATCTACACTATAACCTCCATTTTTCTGGGCTTCACAAAGGGTTTCCCATCCTGTGATGCAGTAATCACAACATCCACAAGCACTGTACAGCCAGGGAACTCCTACTGCATCTCCTTCTTTTACAAAAGCTTCAGGTCCGCAGGCTACTACAATACCTACTCCTTCATGTCCGGGAATAAGAGGCATCTTGGGTTTTGCAGGCCAGTCACCATCTACAGCATGTAAGTCTGTATGACAAACCCCACAGGCTATTACTTTGACTAGGACTTCATATCTTCCGGGTGCTCTTACGGGTACTTCTTCAATTTTCAGGGGTTGACCATAGCCTTGAACTACCGCCGCTTTCATTGTTTTTGGGATCATATTTTATTTTTTTGATGGAGTTATTTTAGGGTATTAGTTTTTATCACCAGAGATAAATTGACAGCTCTCAATTTGTGCTGTCTTTATAAGTCAATAATGATGTAGAATATGTAAATATTTCCCTGCGTGAGGGATAGTAAGGGCGGCGAGGAACGAGCCGGTGCGTAATGAAATGGAGCACCAAAACGAAGTGCAGCCCTGCATAGCCCGACCGTTTTGCCCTGGAAAAAGCCAAGGCAATCGGGCACGTCCTAAATAATATTAAAAGAAACCTAACTTATTCTTGTTATAAGAAATCAGCATGTTTTTGGTTTGGCGGTAATGATCAAGCATCATTTTATGATTTTCTCTTCCTATTCCTGATTGTTTGTAACCTCCGAAAGGCGCTCCTGCAGGGTAAGAGTGGTATTGGTTCACCCATACTCTTCCGGCTTCTATCTGACGAGGAATATTGTACAGCTGGTGTGCATCTCTTGTCCAAACTCCTGCACCAAGCCCGTAGATGGTATCATTGGCAATTTTCACTGCGTCTTCTTCATCTTTGAAAGTGGTAAATGCCAGCACCGGACCGAAAATTTCCTCCTGGAAGATTCTCATTCTGTTGTTTCCTTTGAAAATCGTCGGCTGAATGTAGTATCCGTCTTCCAGATCTTCTCCAAGATGATTAACGTCTCCTCCTACCAGAACTTCAGCCCCTTCTTCTATTCCCAACTGGATATAGGAAAGGATTTTATCTTTCTGAATCTTTGAAGCCTGAGCTCCCATCATCACGGTTTTGTCCAATGGATTTCCTACTTTGATGGCTTTTACTCTTTCAATCACCTTTTCAATAAAAGCATCTGCAATATCTTCCTGAACGAGTAATCTTGAAGGGCATGTACAAATTTCGCCCTGGTTAAGGGCAAAAAGAACGGCTCCTTCTATCGCTTTATCTAAAAATTCATCATCGGCATCCATGACAGAGTTAAAGAAAACATTCGGTGATTTTCCTCCTAGTTCCAATGTCACAGGAATGATATTTTCTGTTGCATACTGCATCACCATACGTCCTGTAGCGGTAGAACCTGTAAATGCTGCTTTTGCAACTTTGGGATTGGTCACCAAAGCTCTTCCAAGTTCAGCTCCGAATCCGTTAACAATATTGATAACGCCAGCTGGTAAAAGGTCTCCGATAAGTTCCATCAAAACCATAATGGAAACAGGGGTACTTTCTGCAGGTTTTAAAACTACACAGTTCCCTGCTGCTAATGCAGGAGCCAGTTTCCAGACCGCCATGAGTATCGGGAAATTCCATGGGATGATTTGTGCAATTACTCCAAGGGGTTCATGAACGATCAGCGATACGGTATCTTTATCCAGTTCGTTATGAGATCCTTCATCTGCACGGATAACGGAGGCAAAATATCTGAAATGGTCGATAGCCAAAGGTAAATCTGCAGCCAATGTTTCTCTCACTGCTTTTCCGTTATCTATGGTTTCTACGGTAGCAAGGTATTCCAGATTCTGCTCTATTCTGTCGGCAATTTTATTAAGGATAATACTTCTTTCTGTAGATGAAGTATTTTTCCAGGTACGGAATGCTTTTTCTGCAGCATCTACAGCCAATTCCAAATCTTCTTTGGAGGAATGGGCAACCTGGGTAAAGTTTTTCCCATCCACAGGAGAGACTACATCAAAATACTGTCCTTTAACGGGTGGAGTAAATTTCCCGTCAATATAATTATCATATTTGCTTTTGAACTCCGGGCGCTGTAAAAGCGTCGCTGATCTTGGTTCTGTAATAGTGCTCATATTAGTCTTGTTTTTATTTTTTCGATAAAGCCAAATTACAGTGAGATGCCCAAAAGAGTATAGCACAATCCTATAAAAAAAGTGTAAAATAGTGCAAAGGGTTCAATTTTAGTATTTTATTAACAGCAACATACTGTCAAATTTTCTATATTTGAGTTACCTCCTTTTCAAAAAAATTTAGAAATGAATAACAATAGTAAGATTTTATTAAATACTCCTGAATTACGTAAGGAAAGCCAACTATTGAGTCTTGTTGAACACCAGACGAAATTCAATCTAAACAATTGTGAATTCAGCATTTATGAAACCCATAAGGCTGCTTTTGACGTAAAACTTCATTTTGAAAACATTGCATTTACAGCGATGCTGAGAGGTAAGAAACATATGAAGCTGGATAATAAGACCAGTTATTTTGATTATTATCCGGGCGAAAGTATTCTGGTGGCTCCGGGAGAAACAATGGTTATTGACTTTCCTGAAGCTGATGAAACCCCTACCCAATGTATTTCTTTAAGCCTTAATCCTGATTTTATAGAGGATTCTCTTAATTATCTCAACTATAACCTTCCCAAAGTGGATGAGACTTCACAGTGGAATATTCAGCTGGATGAGTATTTTCTGTTTAATAATAAAGCTTTGGCCTCAGCTACCAATAATATTATGAGGATTGCCATGGATGATAATTCTCAAAAGGATATTATGGCCGATTTTGCTTTGAAAGAACTTCTGATCAGGCTGATGCAAACCCAGGCACGAGGTATGGTGGAAAAAAATATTGTTAAGAATAAATCCAGGATAGGCTTTGTTGTGGATTATATTAAAAGAAATCTGCACCAGAAACTATCCATTGACAGTATTGCCAAGCTGGCGTATGTAAGTAAATCGAATTTCTTTAAAATGTTCAAAGACGAGCTGGGAACTTCCCCCAATGATTTTATTTTACAGGAAAGAATCAACAGGGCAAAAGAATTATTAGCCAGCCAGACCAGCATCAAAGAAACTGCTTTTCAGACCGGTTTTTCAGATACCAATTATTTCACGAGAGTATTTAAGCAACTGGAAGGAATTACTCCGAAAAGTTATCAGGACAGAATGGTTCTGAGATAATCTATTTACAAAATTATATAAAAAAAGAGCCCCATTTCTGGGACTCTTCTTAAAAAATATATTAAAATTAAATCTTAATATTTGTCATTCTGCTTAATATTCGGGTTTGCCTGAATAGCAGAAATAGGAATTGGCCATTGCCATTTGAAGTTTCCAGCCGGAAGATTCTGTGCTACAGGAGGCGTACCTGTACCGTCAAAAAGATCTCCTTTACCTGATCTCTGAACAGGAAGACCTAGTCTCTTTAATGTATACCATCTGTCATTTTCAAATGCAAGCTCCAGTCTTCTTTCTTTCAGGATAGCATCTAAAAGTGCCTGTCCTGTTTCTGTACCAGGAGTAAATGTAGTATATCTTTCAGCTCTCAGCTTATTTAACAAAACTAATGCCTGCGCACCATTACCTGTTTTGTAATAGGCTTCAGCAACGTTTAGCAGTACTTCAGCTCCTCTTAAATATCTTACAGGAACGATATTAGATGGCAAGCCAGTAATACCAGCATATTTTGTAACATGATTATACTTTTGTTTGCTATAGATATCTGTAGTAAAATAAGCAGATTTTCTTACATCATTATCTGTATAGGCAGTATATAGGTCATAATCTACAACAAATTCTGATCTTAACGCTGGAACAGCCTGATTGTAAGCAACTCCTACTGTGTTTTGCTCAGCTGCGGAATTTGATACCTGGAATAAAACGCCATCATTAATATCTCCTTCTTTTTCTTTCCAAATCTTATAAAAATTAGACTTTAGAGTAACGCTGGAAGAAATTCCCAATGCCAGTTCACCATATTTGATTGTGTTAGCATAGTCTCCTCTGTAAAGATTTACTCTTGACAATAATCCATATATAGCAGCCTTGCTCAATCTTCCTTTATCCAAATCATTTTGAGTAATATTATCAGCAGCAAATAATAAATCTGCTATAACTTTATCATATACCTGATCAACGGTAAGATTTCTGGATGATGTATTATTTAGAGGAGAATATGTCTCTGAATAATAAATTCCGATTGTATTTTTAGCTTCTGCAGATTGAGTCGGGATTTGGGAATATGCTCTTACAATATCAAAGTGAGCTATTGCTCTTAATGCTCTTGCTTCAGCTTCCAGATTTGTTTTCTGTGTTCCGGACAATACTCCGTTATTGATATATTTCAAAACAAAGTTAGCTCTGCTGATTACAAGGTAAGCAGCAGTATACAATCCTGTTGTTTGTGAATTATCTGAAGAGAATTCAAAGTTCGAAGCAGCAAAATTGGTATTTCTTCCTGTAGTTGTACGAATAAGGTTATCAGTGGTAAGATCACCCATGATAAGCTGATTTCCCGTATCACTAGTATAATACCCGGCTCCTTTAAGAGCTGTATAGGCACCATCCATAGCTTGTCTGAAGGTCTCAGGTCTGGTCATTGCCTGCTCCTGATCTTCATTGATTGACGAGATTTGATCTAGATTTCTGTCGCAAGACGTTAACGAAACAAAGATGGTTAACGCAGCTAAACTTATTTTTATTATATTCTTTTTCATAAAGCTATTCAATATTAAAATTCTAATTGCAGTCCTACCAAGATTGTTCTTACAGCAGGGTAAGTATAAAGGTTATATGCTCCCGGAACAAACAATGCTGTAGATTCACCAGATCCTACTGAAACTTCAGGTTCTCCGTGGAATTTAGTCACTGTAAATAAATTCTGTCCCTGTACGTATGCTCTAAGCTTATTGATAGGTGATTTGTCTCCTAAAAATGCTTTATCAAATGTATATCCTAATGTAAGTGATCTTAATCTTAAGTAATCTGATTTTTCAATCCACTGATCAGAATCACGCATACCGTTTGAGTCAACTTTCTGGAATACTCCTGTGTCTCCAGGATTTTGCCAAACCTGAGCAGCAGCCTGAGCCATATTTCTACCTGCAACAGCCAATGTTGGATCTACAGCAGCAGCGTACATGTTGTTATAAGTATATCCACCTAACTTGAATGTGAAATCTGCACTGAAATCAAGTCCTTTGTATTGAACTGTAGTTCCGAATCCACCAAAACTTTTTGGGAATGGAGATTTATCGGTAATAGGAACTGCATTAGATGCGCTGTAAACATCTGTAACATTTCCTGCCTTATCATAATATAATGCTTTTCCATTGCTTTGATCTACTCCGGCAAATCTAACATTATAGAACACATATGGAGTTTCTCCTACTTTCATATAAGTATCTCCTAGGTTTCTTTCAGTCTGACCGTCTGCCAGCTTATCAAGAATTGATTTCTGGAAAGAGATATTGGCATGTAAGTTCCATTGGAAATCCTTCTTTTTGATTACATCTACGCTAAGCTCAACTTCAAGACCTTTCTGAGACATATCTCCCGCATTGATATACTGATAGTATCCTCCTTCCTGCTTGTCCAAAGGTACAAGCTGTACGAAATCTTTTCTCTTATTCTTATATACTTCTACGGATCCACGAACTCTTCTGTTCCACATCGTGAAATCTACCCCTAAGTTGGTGATCGCATTAGACTCCCATTTAAGATTGCTGTTACCAATGATATAATAACCTTGCGAAGATGTACCAGGATATGAAGTACCATTAGCTCCATATAAACCATAACTGATATTATTAACGTTATAGTAGTCTGGTAAAGTACCATCGTTACCTGTTGTACCGTAAGATCCTCTAAGCTTTAAATCATTAATAAATCCACCTTTCATGAAATCTTCCTTCGCAATATTCCAGGCAGCACTTGCAGACCAGAAAACACCACTTTGGTTATTGGCACCAAATCTTGATGAAGCATCTCTTCTCAATGATCCTGTTACCAAATATTTACCTTCATAATCATAGTTTAGTAAACCTGCTAAGCTGAATAAAGTATTTCTTACCTTAACTCCGGTAAATGTATTTCTGTCAGAAGGTGTTGTGATAGAAGGAACATTGATTACCGGAGATTTCAATCCGTAAGCTCCACCATTCATTGTTTCGTTGTAGTTATCGTTATATTCGATAAATCCTAAGAAATCAAAGTTGTGGCTTCCGTATGATTTTTTATAGTTAATGGAGTTGTTCCAAGTATAATTAAACGTGTAGAATGAATTTTTGTTCAATGAACCTGTAGGAACTTTGTTCACTGTAATATCCAGGTTTGAACCTTTTTTCAACCATTGAGTTCCCATGTACCAATCGAAAAGTCCGTTGAAGTTTGTTTTAAACTTCAGACCATCGATAATTTTATATTCAGCGAATAAAGTTACCGGAATTCTCAGTCTCTGATCATCTAATCTATAATTACGGATTTGTTCAACAACGTTGGAACCCGCTCTCATTGTTTGATTATAACTTCCATCCGGGTTATAAACCGGCTCATATGGAGCATATTTATACATTGCTCCAAATGGGTTCTGAGTATTGTTTCTGTCTCTGAAATTCTGAGTTTCCTGATACTGAACTCCAAGGTTGATACCAACATTCAGTTTTTCACTCAGTTTATTTGTAAATCCAAAGTTACCTGTATATCTCTTAAGTCCGTCGATATCTCTGATAATCCCGTTATCAGAATCATATCCTAAAGAGTAATAGAAAGTACTTTCTCTGGAACCTCCTTGCGCACTAAATAGGTAAGACTGAATGCTTGAAGGCTTTAACAGGTCCTTTTGCCAGTTGTGATCATAAACAGCAAGCGCATCTATTTCCTGTTGAGATCTTGGTTTAAATCCAAGGTACCCTAATTGATTCTGGAAATCCATCAATTCCCTGGAATTCATCATAGTGTAATTTTTGTCTCTCAACTTTTCACTGAAACCAAACTTAGTTTCAAATGAATAGTGAGTTTTCCCAGCTTTTCCGGCTTTAGTAGTTACCACTACTACTCCATTTGCTCCTCTCGCACCATACTGCGCTGTAGCAGCAGCATCTTTAAGAATTGAAATAGACTCTACGTCTGCAGGGTTGATTGCACTAAACTGTCTCGCAGTCATATACATACCATTTACTACATAAGTAGGCTCTGAAGAACCACCAACACCGGCAATACCTCTTACCTGAATGGTAGCAGCAGCACCTGGCTGCCCGGTAGTACTTTGTACAAATACCCCTGAAGCTCTTCCCTGTAAAGAGTTACCGATAGATGTTGTAGGAGAATTTCTTCTGATTTCGTCACCCCCAACAACAGCCTGAGCCTGGGTAATTTCATCTGCTTTTTTCTTCTGGTATCCAGTAACGATTACTTCATCGATCTTATTCTCCTTCAGAACAGAATCATTCTTAGATTTTTGTGCAAAAGCAGCTTGCCCTAAAAAGAACAAAGCACCAGCACTTAATACATGTAACTTCACATTCATATTAACAGATTTTAATATATTCAAGGGACAAATATGTCGATAAATATCTATACCATCAATTCATTAAACGCTGAAAACAGGCTTCCAGAACGGGCAGATTCACACCTATACTTAAAAAATGGTGTAAAATCATTTTAATTGTATTTAAAAAATTAACAAAAAATAAGTCAATTTAAACATTAACGGAATTTTAATAAATTTTAAAATTAAAATCAACTTTCATTAATTTTAAATAAATAGTTAAAAAAATAAACATAAAATATTACTATTAACGAAAATAATCAAACGAATAAATTCTTAATTGCCTTTAAAATGGAGAAAAAAACGCCTTATTTTCTTAAATTTTACATAAAAAAGGCACTTTAAAAGGCAGATACCCCTTATTTCAAGACAGGGATATTCAGATTAAAATAAAAAACCGTTAATATACTATATAGAGAATTCGATTAAAACCAGTAAAATTTTCTGTGATAATACATGTAATTTATTAACCATTTCTCTCTTAAAATTAAAAATAATTCAACCTTAGAAATTTTAAAGGCATTCCCCGTTTTTGCATGTATAAAAAAGTAAAGCACCCCAAAAGAGAGGTGCTTTATATGATAAATAAGATAATCTTACTTCTGATAATTGTAATATCTCGCTCCGACTAAAACCGGATTTTCAGTCTCAATAGAAACAAGTCCAAATCCTTTATAATTTCTGATTACAGATTCTTTCAGTTGCTTTCTGTGAAGTTTTTCATAGGTTTCAAAATTTACAGCAGTTCTCTGATTCAAATTTTCGAATACATTCCATTTTTCTGCTACTCTTTTCCAGTTCTCAGAAACTTTTCCTGCAAACACTTTTGATTTCGATCCGCTTCCATAGCCTACAAAGCCAATTTCTTCCCCTGAAAGTTCTTCATTCTCGTTAAAAGAAGTTTGTAATGCCGAAAGAAAGGCCATAAAAATAGAAGCGGTGTACATATTTCCTATTTCCGAAGAAGCTCTCTGAGTCTTTTCTATTTTTTGACTGATTAATTTTAAATAGTCTTCAGATTTTGCAACGGCTTTCTGTTCCTCTGCTGTTTCATAGGACAGACCATTCTCCAAACTATAGATTTCAGTAAAAACTCTTTTCCCATGAAAAGCATACGGAAGATGGAAAATAATATACTTCCACTTTTCATAAGGTTTTTCCTGCCCTGTTATTTCTTTATAATGATGGTAAGCTTCTTTTATTCTATCCTGATAACACTGATTAGAATATTGTCCGTCAAAAACAGGCTCATCCGTAAAAATTTCAACTTTTTCAGGATATGTTTCCGGAGCCCCCTTCAGGTCTTCTTTATTATAGGTTCTTCTCGGTTTGAAAAAATCAAAGACACTTTCTGAAGCAACACCCCAGTTATTTTCAATTTCAAGAAGATCAGGCTGTGAAGAAATCAAAAGAGCAACCGCACCTCCTCCCTGAGTATATTCCCCTGAAGAGGCCAATTCATATTTAGCATAATCGCTGGCAATCACCACTGCTTTTTTATCAGGATTTACCCTTACAAAATCAAGGGCATTATGCAGTGCATCTACACCTCCTACACACGCAAAAGTCATGTCCAGTACGTCACAGTTTCTGAAACATCTGGTTCCAAATTCCTCTTGCAGCACCTGCTCCACCATTTGCACAGCATAAGATGCCGTAGGTTTTGCTGCATCTACAGCACTTTCTGTTCCCAGATATACTCTGGCTATTTCTTTAGGATTGATATGATAATCTTGTATAAGCTTCAGTAATGCTTCTGCTGCAAAGGTTGCTGCGTCTTCGTGAACATCAGAAAGTCCCATTTTATGAAGACCTAAGCCTTTTTCCAATTTCGCCGGTTCTATTCCTCTTTTTTCCGCTAAGTCCTTAATCTCCAAATATAAACCAGGCACATAATAGCCCGCTGCCTCAATTCCAAAACTCATAATTGTCTAAATTTTAAACGAATTTATGAAAGATAATGCAAAAAACAACTGTAAAAAATGCCAATTTTTACAATATTATCAAAATACTGTACGTTTTATAATATATTTCAATCTATTAGCCGAATAAGGAAAAAAATAAAGCCGACAGTTCTGCCGGCTTTATCTACTTATTTATAATTCTCAATCGCTTTATTGAGGGCATCAATCTGTTTATTAATGTTCGCTGCATTTTGTGGATTCTTTTTCAGCAGTTCCATTTTTTTGCTTAAGCCATCTTTCAGCATCTGAACCATCATCATTTTAGCCTGTGGATTATCTGCCATCTGGTTCTTGGCATATCCCGCTACTTTTGTAATACTTTCTGTTGCTTTCAGATTATCAGAAGTCATGATCCAGTTGAAACCATCTTCTGCCGCTTTCCCTAATTCCGGGTTCTGGAACTTAATAAATGGATAAAAGGTGGCAAGAGGAGCAATATTCTCTATCTGAGAAGTAATTCTGTTTTTTACAATAATTGGAAGCAACTGTGCCTGCAGTTCATCTGATGCTCCTTTCATATCAATTTTATCTGCCAGTCCGTTTGCTCTTGAAGGATCAATGGTAAGAAGTGCGCTCATTGAACTTCCTTTCACAGCATTTGAAACCGCGTTGATTCCTTTCTCAAATAATTGGAGATATTTTTCGTCTTTTGTTTTTCCTAAAGCCGTAATAGCCGCCGCCTGTGTTAATGTTTTAGGATCATGGGAAGCCAATTTTTCAACTTCAGCACCCAGCGCCTTCATTTGTTCAGGATTGGTAAGGTCTATTAAACCTAAAGCTTTTATTCTTACTCTGAAGAAAGGATCTTTCAATGCGGCAGCCAATAATTTTACAGCTGCAGGACTTTTTCCAGCCTGATCTTTGATTCCGGCTAAAGCCAGATATCTGCTTTTAAACTCCTTAGAGTTTGTAAACTGCATCAGGTTCTGTTCAGGAGTTTTTGTATCCGTGATTTCGGCTAATAAAACACCGTCTGCATTAATATTTACCAGATCAGGGGTCTTAGAAACATCAAAACTGAATGTATTTTTTGCTTCTGCATTTACCCAGACATTGTATCTTTTAGGTTTTCCGTTGTCATATACATCTATAGCCAGAGGAAATTCAAATGGTTTCTCCTGGTTTTGGTTTATTGTAACAGCAACCTGTTTTTTCACAGGCTCAAATGTAGAGGTATAATTAATCTTCGGATTTCCGCTTCCAAAATACCATTGGTTGAAGAACCAGTTCAAGTCTTTCCCTGATACTTTTTCAAAAGACAGTCTCAGCTGATGAGCTTCTGCATTCTGATATTCATTGGTTTTCAGGTAATCATTCATTCCTGCAAAGAAGGCATCATCTCCAAGATAGTTTCTTAGCATATTTAAAATTCCACCTCCTTTTTGATACGTCACCAGGTCAAAAACATCTTCACGGGATTCATAATTGAACCTTACCAGATTCTTATTAAAGTCTGATGGATTGTGAAGATAATTATTCACATCGGTCATCAGGTGATAATCTGCCTGATCCTTTCCGTATTTATATTCATTCCAAAGATATTCGGAATAGTTGGCAAAAGATTCATTGACTGTAAGATTGCTCCAGCTTTCCGCTGTAACAAGATCTCCAAACCAGTGATGGAACAATTCATGAGCGATAGTATCTTCCCATGTATTTTCATCGATAAGCTGACCTGGTTTCTGAAGGATATCACTTCCATGAAGGGTTGCTGTGGTATTTTCCATTGCTCCACTTACATAATCTCTTCCTGAAATCTGCGCATATTTTGCCCATGGATAATCATAGTTCAGCTTTTTGGAGAAAAATTCGATCATTTCCGGAGTATTTCCGTAGATCTGTTTGGCGTAAGGCTCATATTCTTTTTCAATATAATAATCAACAGGAATATTTTTCCATTTGTCTTTCACAATAGCATATTCACCTACTCCCATAAAGAAAAGATAGGTAGAATGTCTTTTATCCATCACCCAGTGATCTGTCCTAAGCCCGTTGGATTCTTTTTTAGATTCTTTCAGAAGGCCATTGGAAAGGGTTACATATTTATCAGGAACCGTCATATAGATTTCCTGCGTTGTCTTTTGGTTAGGTTTATCAATAGTGGGAAACCATGCGGAAGAAGATTCTGTTTCTCCTTGTGTCCAGATTTGTGTAGGCATATCCGGCTCTGTTCCCTGAGGATTGATGAAATAAAGTCCTTTTGCATCATTGATAGCCATACTTCCCTGTTGTTTTACTTCATTCGGACGGGATGTGTATTTGATGTAGACTGTATACTCCTGGTTTTTCTGGTATGTTTTATCAAGGCTGATCTTTAGGACATCATCTTTGTAATCATATTTCAAAGGAGATTTCTTTCCGTTATTATCAAGAGCTACTTCATGAATCAGCATTCCTTTTGCATCAAGTGTAAGTTCGTTTGCAGCATAAAAATAAGGTGAAGCAGTAAGCCATTCTTCCCCGTTCATCTGTTCTTTCTGATAATCGAAATTTACTTTCAGCTTTGTGTGTTTAAGTTCCGTTACTTTGGTGGGAGTAGCTCTGTATACTTTTTCTCTTCCTGAAGTTTCGGTTTGTGCTGATACATTGGCGGAAAATAAAATCCCGAGTATAGCAATTGATAAAATGGCCTTTCTCATCTGTCTACATTATTATTTTTAGAATTATTTTTTTATGATGATATCGAAAATATCATTCACTAAGGTTTCATAGTCCCCTTTTTTAAGCTGTTCCTTTGTCTTTGCAAAAGCTTTTTTAAGTTCACTTTCCGGATTTTCATCATCCACTATTTCTGTTGAAGCGACTCCTTTTAATTGAAGTACTGCATTTTTCAGCGCCTCAATGTCTGCGTTTTCTTCAATATTAATTTTTAAATACTTCATGATGTACTTTTAAGCATTTGAAATCTATGATCTGCAACCCGCCATGCATCTCGATTAAATGGCCAGGAATTGCTCTTTCAAATGTAAGAAACAATTGTCAAACAAAGTGTACTAAGGTTTTATATTCTTATTCCCAAACTTATGAGCACAGATAATGCCATCTATTAACTTTAAAGTAATAGAAGTAAATAAAAAAATTAAAGTGATATAAGGATATTAAATCGCCACAGGAGCTTTGATTCCCGGGTGTGGATCATAATTTTCCAGACTGAAGTCTTCGAAATCAAAATCAAAGATATTTTTAACTTCCGGATTCAGTTTCATTGTCGGAAGCGCTCTCGGCTCTCGTCCCAGCTGCCTGTTGACCTGCTCAAAGTGGTTATTGTAGATATGAACATCTCCGAAACTGTGAACATAATCTCCCACTTCCAGATCACAAACCTGCGCTACCATCATCAACAGCAATGCGTAGCTCGCAATATTGAAGGGTACTCCAAGGAAAACATCAGCACTTCTCTGGTAAAGCTGCAGGGAAAGTTTACCGTCTGCTACATAAAACTGGAACAGGGCATGGCAAGGTGCCAAAGCCATATTGGGGATTTCTGCAACATTCCAGGCGGAAACAATCAGTCTTCTGGAATCCGGATTCTTTTTAATCTGGTCAATTACTTCTGTAATCTGATCCACAACCTTTCCGTCTGCACCGCTCCAGCTTCTCCACTGCGCTCCGTAGACCGGTCCCAAATCTCCATTTTCATTAGCCCATTCATCCCAGATGCTTACTCCGTTATCTTTAAGGTATTTGATATTGGTATCTCCTTTCAGGAACCAAAGAAGCTCGTAGATAATAGATTTCAAATGCACTTTTTTGGTCGTTACCAAAGGGAATCCTTTAGACAGATCATATCTCAGCTGATATCCGAAAACACTTCTTGTTCCAGTGCCTGTTCTGTCGGTTTTATCAGTTCCGTTATCTAAAATATGCTGTAAAAGGTCCAGGTAGTTTTGCATTTTGAATGAGATTTTAAGTTCCAAATTTAGTAAAAACCATCAAAAAAAGCACTCATTTTTATGAATGCTTTTTATATTCCTGATGTCTATTTTCTATTAAACAACTGTATATCTGTCATCTAACCCATATTAATTTTACCATATATTTTCAATGGTCTGATGAATGGTATTGACAGTGAATGACTCTCCTGCTTTTTTACCATACATCACTTTTACCAAGGGAGATTCTGCAGAAACCGTCATGATTTTCTGCTTCTCTGAAACAATTTCGCCCATGGAAACAGCAATATAAAACAATCCTTTATTGGTTTTCACCAAAGCTCCGTTCTGAACTTTTTCTGAAGGGTCTGAAGTTATTTTCTGTAAAACAGTCAGCTGGTTCAGTACTTCGTTAAGCTGTCTCTGCAGGTTATTAATTTCCTGCTGAAGCATTTCTCTTCCTGTTTCGTATTTGTCACCCATTGAACTTTTCGTATCGTTATTGGAAGCCCGTGTTTCTGCAATAAGGTTTTCAAAATACTGGATTTTATCGGATGCTTTTGTTTTAATTATATTGATTATTTCCTGTTTGTTCATTGTAATGATGGATTTTATTGTAGCTGGTAAACCACCCCGTCAAAATCATAGATTTTGACACCCCTCCAGCGGAGGGGAATTAGGTACTGCTTAGTGACTATTCATTAAGAGATTAAAATATAAGCCGAAGATTTAAATATTATTTTTCAAATACGGCATAATCAGATACCCTAAAGCTAAAGTCTTTTCCATGACTGAAATCTCTTTTGGTTTTATCAAAAACATTTCTGAATGTTCCGGATACATGGTCATCTTCAATTGAAAAGTTAACAGGTTCTTTCGACATATTTAAAACCACCAATACTTCGTCGTTTCCATTTTTTCTTACGTAGGCCAGAATCTTATCATTGGCTGTCGTGTTGAGAAGATAAGTCGTTACGTTAGCATCTCCTCCTCGTAAGGCCGGATTGGAAGCTTTTAGATCTAATAATGTTTTATAGAAATCGGCAACCTGATAAGTATTTGTCCATTTGATGACATCTTTTTCGAAAAATTCAAGTCTTTTCATATTCGGAAGTTCCTGCCCTGAATACAATAGCGGAACACCATTCCATGTTGCAGAGAATACGGCCATAGGTTTTGTGATGACTCCATATTTTTCATATTCGGTTCCGTTCCACGAATTTTCATCGTGGTTTGTAGTGAACCATGCTCTCATTGAAGCATCTCCGATATTGGAATATTGTCTCAGAAGATCTTTTAATTCCTGAAGAGGTTCATTCTTTTTATAATAATCAGCAGATTTATGCATCCATTTCCAGGAATAGCTGGCATCGAAAACTTTACCGTATTCAGGGCTTTCCAGCTCGTCAAATTCTCCCAGCCAGAAAAGAGGTTTTACTTTTTCCACTTCGGGACGGGCCTGCACCCAAAAATCTACTTCTACCCATGAGGCGAGATCACATCTGAAACCATCAATATTGGTTTCCTGCACCCAGAATTTCATGGCATCTATCATAGCCTGACGCATTTCTGGATTTTTATAATCCAGCTCAATAATATCATCCATTCCGGAAGCGATATGGAATTTTCCGTCCGGATCTTTCTGATAAAATTCGGGATGAGTTTTCGTCCATACATGATCCCAACCTGTATGATTGGCCACCCAGTCTATAATTACTTTGAATCCCAATCTGTGTGCTTCATTCACCATATCTTTAAAATCCTGCAGTGTTCCGAATTCAGGATTGATGGAAGTATAATCTGAAGCTGCATAAGGGCTTCCCATACTTCCTTTTTTATTCTGCTGGGCAATGGGTGTGATGGGCATAAACCAAAGGGTTTTTATTCCCATAGATTTCAGGCGGGGCATTTCTTTTGCAAACGCTTTGAAAGTTCCTTCCTGGGTATATTGTCTTATGTTTACTTCGTAGATATTTGTATTATGTTTCCAATCTTTTGGCAGTTCTGTCATTTTCCTGGTATTTTTTCGAGTGGTACAGGAAACAATTCCCAGACCAATTACAGCTAACAAAATTAATTTTTTCATTAAACTATTTTTAACAAAAGTAAGGATTGTTTTTTGGGAAAAGGCAAAATTTGCGGACAGATGAACAGACTTTTTGATGGTATCCGGTGGATTTTCTTTTTTATTTTAAAATCTTTCAAAAAACCCAACCGTTATGGAGAAAACACTATTCTGTCTTTTTCATATGAACCTTCTTTTATGGTATCAGAATATACTTTCGAGGTTATAAACTCATCCGAATCTATTTGTAACTCTTCTTTTACGGTTCTTCAACCAGAGATTTGGTGTTCTCAACCTGTCAATAGAACCTGAAGACCTAGCATGAGCACTTCAAGACCTCCAAATAGACTTCCCGAACCTCAAATGATGCTGTTTTACCCTTAGCATTTAAAAAAAAGCCCCGGATTAAAATCCGGGGCCAGTATATTGTATTGACTATCTTTCGTCATCATTGTCATCCTCATCATCAAAGACATCGTCATTGTAGTCTTCTTCTTCCTCATCATCGAAACTGTCGTCTTCATCTGAAAAGTTTCCTCCTGATACAAAGTCTTCATCAAAACCAAACTCATCATCTGCCAAAGGCATTGCTGATTTCTTTTTGGATCCTCCGGCACTTCCGTTTTTGCTAGGTGCCTTCAACGGAACGTTTCCGAATCTGTATACTGTGATAGGATAGTTAACTCCTTTCGTTTCTTCAATTACTTCTACAAGTTCACAGAAAAATTCCCAAAGGTCAAGAAGCCCATATTGGAACTGTGCTTTGTCGCCTACACTTTCAAAAGCTTCATCAATGTAAACATCTGACATAATCTCACCATCACCATCATCACTCATATCTTCCAATGGGACACTTTTTACGATTGTTCCGTCATTTTCTAACAGATTAAAAGTAGAAAGCTCATCTCCCTGCAGACTGAATGCACTTTTAATTCCTAAGTGTAAGTTCCATAACGTTTGTTTTCCCTTAACTTCTACATCACGGAAAATATCTTCTTTCGCATCTAATATTACGCGGATTTTGTAAACCATATCAGTTTCTTAAATTACTTTTTTGCCTTTATAATTATGATAAATCTCTGGTGCAAATATATAATAAATGACATGTGACAAAAAAATATTTCAGGATTTTTTAAATTATTTTTTTTCCTTACATTTTGCCGGAATTATTTACTTTTTTCGAGCATAAAACTAAATTTCGTCCCTTCAAGGTACACGCTTTCTACAGTAATATTTTCGTTATGTGCTTCAAGGATATGTTTTACGATGGCTAATCCCAACCCTGAACCTCCTTCTCTTCTGCTTCTGCTGGTTTCCACACGGTAAAATCTTTCGAAGATCCTTGGAAGAATCTCAGACTTGATTCCCATTCCGTTATCTATTACTTCAATCAGCACCTTATTTTTGAGGATACTGGTCTTTACGATTACTTTTGCTTCCTGTCTGTTGGCATAATGGATCGCATTGGAAATAAGATTAATAAAAACCTGGGAAATTTTCTGTTTATCAGCTTCCACAAAAATCTGTGGATGAAGGGTCTGGATCTGTAATGTAGTATTTCGTTTTTCAGCCTCAAGATCAAGCAGATCGAAAATCTCTTTAATGAGAAGGTTGACATCGAATTTTGAAACGGTAAGATTGATCTCGCCTGCTTCCAGCCTGTTGATCATGTCAAGATCTGTTACAATCGCGATAAGTCTCTCAACAGATTTGTCAATTCTTTCCAGGTATTTGTCCCGGATGGTGAGATTGTCTACGCCACCGTCTCTTAAGGTTTCTACATATCCCTGAATAGAAAACAAAGGTGTTTTCAGTTCGTGGGATACATTCCCGATATATTCTTTACGATAGCTTTCCATCTCTTTCATCATGTCAATTTCTGACACCTGCTGCTGATTGAGATCTGAAAATCTTTCTCCTAATTCTTTGATGGTAATGTTTTCATCCTGATTCTGAACAATTTCCTGCGGCAGAAATCCTGAAAGACCTTTTACCTGTTTTCTGCTGTAATAATTGAAAAGAAGTTCCAATACTACGCAATTGATCATAAAGATCAGAATAATACAGATGAAAAGACCCGTTTTGAACAAAGGGGTCTTATAATAGATATCTTTCAGTGAATCGAAGACGACCACCAAAAGAAGCATTACCAGTGTCAGCAGACAAGAGGCAACGAGGGTAAGTCTGTAAAATTTCAATTTTACAACGTTTTAATGATTGAACGTAAAGTTAAGATTCTAAAATAATTAAACGATCAGTTTGTACCCAATCCCTTTTAATGTCTGAATCGTATTGATTCCTAATTTTTCTCTTAACCTTCTGATATGTACATCGATTGTTCTTTCACCAACAATCACATCATTCCCCCAAACCTTTTCAAGAATTTCTTCTCTTTTGAAAACCTTTTCAGTATTGGAAGCCAAAAGGTAAAGCAAGTCAAATTCTTTTTTAGGAAGAAGAAATTGCTGTCCGCTTTTGGAAACTCTGAAATTATCTTTGTCGATAACAAGGTCTCCGATTTCAATTAGTTTTGCATTGTCAGAAACCTGAGAGGTCAGCTGTAGTAATGCGTTTACTTTAGAGATAAGGATTTTTGGTTTGATCAGTTTTACGATGTAGTCATTGGCACCCGCCTGAAAACCTGCTAGCTGAGAAAATTCTTCGCTTCTTGCCGAAAGGAACACAATAAGTGTTTTTTGAAGTTCTTTCACTTTACGAAGTTCCTGACAGGTTTCTATACCATCTTTTTCAGGCATCATGACATCTAATAAGATAAGGTCCGGAACAATCTCCTTTGCTTTTTCTATACCTTCGTTACCATTGGTAGCTGTATAGATATCATATCCCTCCTTTTCCAAATTGTAAGACAGAATCTCTAAAATGTCCAGTTCATCGTCTATTAAAAGAATTTTTTTGCTCATCTTCTAGTTTAAGAATTCCCACAAAATTAATTATTTCCATTGATTTCATCTATCTGCCAAATGTTAACTAATTATTAAAAAAATACATTTTAGCATCAGATTATAAAATCAATAAAAAAATTAAATAATAAATACACATAAATCAAATATACGAAACAAAAATTAAAATTAAAACAAAAAATACAATTATATAAATTAAACATCAATAACTATAAATTTCATTTATCTGTTAATACAAACTTCACAATTAATTAAGATTCTCCTAAAGTTTTCTTAAAAACTTAGCCTTTATTTTGCCCTTGAAAAAGAAGTAAAAGAAGTAAAATGAAAAAACAACTCCACAAGAGCATCATGCTACTTGCCTTGTTTTCTGCTGGCTATGCTTTTGCACAAAGTCAGATTTTGGAAGGTAGGGTATTGGACGAGAAAGATAACACTCCTATAGAAGGGGTAAAAGTAAAAGTAAATGGACAGGAGGTAACAACTGACATTTCCGGATACTACTCTATCAACCTTTCCCCTGGCGCCAATTACATTGTAACGGTAAGCTCCAATGGATACAACAGAAAAGAGATCAGCGAGGTTATTATCAAAAATGAGGGTAACACTCACCTTGATATTGTTCTGGATAAGCCATCAACCAAAGAAAAAGAAATTGAGGGGGTTGTCATAAAATCAAACGCAAGAAAAGAAACCATAGCCTCTACTATCGGACTACAGAAAAATGCCGGTGTAGTTTCTCAGGTTATCGGGGTTGAAGCTATTAAAAGAAGTCCGGACAGAAACACGGGTGAAGTTCTGAAAAGAGTTTCCGGGGTGAGTTTATCTGAAGGAAAATATATTGTAGTAAGAGGTTTATCAGACCGTTATAACCAGGCGATGCTGAATGGTATTCAGTTATCCAGTACAGAGCCTGACAGAAAGACTTTCTCTTTTGACCTTTTCCCAGCCAACGTTATCGAAACCCTTGTTATCAACAAAACTTTCATTCCGGAATATACCGGTGAATGGGGAGGAGCATTGATTCAGGTAAACACAAAGGATATTCCTAATAAAAACTTCTTCAACGTACAGGTAGGTGTAGGAGGAAACACTGCTACTATGGGGCAGGAATTCCATATGCAGAAAGGTGGAAAATGGGACTTTTTAGGAATTGATGACGGGTACAGAAAGCTGCCAACCAATATGCCTGCAAAAAATGCGTTCAGTATTCTAACTGAAAATCAGAAAACAGATATTGGTAAAGGATTTACAAAGAATTTAGGATACAATAGTATTGGTTATCCTGAAAACTTAAGCTTACAGCTTGACGGAGGTTTCAACACCAAATTATTCGGAAAAGATTTAGGGGTAATTGCTGTTTTAAACTATAGCAATAACAAAAGAAGAACTGAGTCTACCAACCGTTTCTTTACAATCAATGACCAGCTTGCTGATACCAACTTCGATTATTTTACAGAAAAATACAGCAATGATATTATTTTAGGAGGAATGTTGAACTTAGCTTTAAAGCTGAACAGCAACAATAAAATTTCCTTAAAGAATATTATCACTAATAATACGGTGAACCACATGTCCTTCAGAACAGGAAAGGACTTTGAATTTGATCCGATCAACGGAACAAATATTATGGCAAGAGAGATAGGATTTAAAGAAACCACTTTCTATAACTCTACCCTTACCGGTAACCACAAAATTGATGTTCTTGGCGGCCTTACTGTAAACTGGTACGGAAGCTTCGGAATCCTGGATCAGTATATTCCTTTGTTACAGCGTTTGCAGTATAACCAATACACAAACATGCCAGGAAGCCCTTATTTAGCATTGATTTCCAATGGTCTTTCTCAAAAATCAGGAAGTGTATTCTACTCTACTTTAAGTGACTATCTGTATAATGCAGGAGGTGATATCTCCAAAACATTTACCATGTTTGGTCAGAAACAAACGATCAAAGGAGGGTATTTATTCCAAGTAAAAGACAGAATATATAACTCAAGACCTTTCTCTGTAAGACTTGAAAAATTCAACCAGGGATTGCTTTCCCAGCCTTTCGAAACGATCTTCAATCCTGAAAACTTCGGAGGTAACGGTGGATTTACATTTGACGAGATTGCAGGAAACCAGTACAGATATATTGCCAATACAATCCTTAACGCCGGGTATTTACAGTTCGACAACAACTTTACACCATGGTTAAGAGCAGTTTGGGGATTAAGAGTTGAAAACTTTGACCAATTGGTAGGAAGCACGAAGAAAAGTGATGACCGTTTTGTCAACACCCGTGTTACAGATTTCTTACCTGCTGTAAACTTAACATTCAAGGTAAATCCTAAAATGAACATCCGTGTTGCAGGTTCACAGACTGTTGTAAGACCGGAGTTTAGAGAGGTTTCTCCTCTAGCATATTATGATTTTGATCTTGGAGCTACTGTAATTGGTAACAAATCTATTGAAAGAACAAAAATCACGAGTGCCGATGTTCGTTGGGAATATTACCCAAGAAACGGGGAAATTATCTCTGTGGCAGGTTTCTATAAAAACTTCAAAAAGCCGATCGAATTATACTTCAACCAATCAGGGGTAGGAACGAGTAATACCTTCAACTACCTGAACGTAGATAAAGCTGATGCTTATGGAATTGAGGCAGAATTCAGAAAGAAACTTGATTTTGTTTCTGCGCTTAAAAACTTCACATTAGGAGGAAACGTTGCCAGAATCTGGAACAAAGTAACAGACGAAGCGACTAAGATTGACAGACCAATGCAGGGGCAATCTCCGTATACTGTGAACGTAAGCCTTCAGTATGATACTGAAAAATCAGGATGGTCTTCTACGGTATTATTCAACATGATCGGAAGAAGAATCCTTTACGTAGGAAACGATCAGGTACCACCAATCTGGGAAGCACCAAGACCTCTTCTGGATTTCCAGCTTGCAAAAAAAATCTGGAGCAACAAAGGAGAAATCAAGCTGAATGTTTCAGATATCCTGAACCGTCGTGCTAAATTCTACCATGATCTGAATGACAACGGTAAGTATGACAGCAAAGATGCTCTTGCTATTGAAAGACTTTCAGGAACCAATATCAGTTTAACACTGGGATACAATTTTTAATTCACTCAACAAATAATCTAATAAATAATTTAATTCTTTATAACATGAAAAAGTTCGTTTTATATTCTTTAATGCTTGGCGCTATAGTATCCACTACCGCTTGTAGAAATATAGAAGAAGATGGACCTACCATTATTCAAAATGGAGGTAACGGAAACGGAGATACTGAAAACCTTATTCTTTCAGGAAAGATCACTTCCAGCATGACGCTTAAAGCTAACAAAATTTATAAGCTAAGAGGACTAGTATATGTAACTAACGGAGCTACTTTAACTATCGAACCAGGTACAAAGATCGTAGGTGAAGCTGATAAAAACGGAGCTTTGATCATTACAAAAGGAAGTAAAATAATGGCAGAAGGAACTGCTGCCAACCCAATTATCTTCACTTCTGAAAAACCAAGTCCTAAAAGAGGAGACTGGGCAGGGGTAGTCATTTTAGGAAATGCTCCTACTAATGCTTCTTTCGGTGGAGTAAACGGAGTTGGAGAGATTGAAGGAGGAATCAACAACTCTGAAGGTCTTGGACTTTACGGTGGAAACAATGCTGCTGATAACAGTGGTGTATTAAAATATGTAAGAATAGAATATGCAGGTTATGCATTCTTACCAGACAAAGAGATTAACGGATTGACATTCGGTGGTGTAGGTAACGGAACTACAGTAGATTACGTAGAAGTAGCTTACGCGAATGATGACAGCTTTGAATGGTTCGGAGGAACAGTAAACTGTTCTCACCTTATTTCTTACAAAGGTCTTGATGATGATTTCGATACGGATAACGGATTCTCAGGAAACATCCAGTTTGGTATCGGAGTAAGAGATTCTCAGGTAGCGGACGTTTCCGGTTCTAATGCATTTGAATCAGATAATGATGCTAACGGTTCTACTCTGGCACCTCAGACATCAGCTACATTCTCTAACATGACGATTATCGGGCCAATCAACTCTTTAGCTCCGGGATCAATCAACGCGTTATTCCAGAATGCATTACAAATCAGAAGAAACTCTTCTATCTCTGTATTCAACTCTGTATTTACAGGATTCCCTGTTGGTTTATTCATCGATGCTACAAAAGGTGCTCCAACGGATAACAATATTGTAGGTAATAAGCTGTTCTTTGAAAACAACGTTTTAGCAGGAATGCAAACTCCTTTAAAGTTCGGACCATCTACTTCTACTCCGACAACGTATACATTGAACGATCTTACGACTTGGTTTAATGCTAAAGGAAATACAATCCTTGCTTCTACAGCTGATGTAAAACTTGCCGGTGCATGGGCTCCTGCAGGAACTACACCAAACTTCACTCCTACTGCTGGTTCTCCACTATTAACAGGAGGTTCATTTACTAACCCTAAATTGGCTACCTGGTTTACACAAGTAACCTACAAAGGTGCTGTAAAAGATGCTACAGATACGTGGTATGCAGGATGGACAAACTTCAACTTATAACATTATATAAGTACTTAGATTTAATTTCAAATAGAAGGCCTTCGGAATATTTCCGAGGGCTTTTTTTATTGTTATGTTCATATAGTATGACTGTCTGTCTAAATCAATATTAAGAGGTGTTCATATTGTATAAACAGAAAAAAGCAATATGAACAGTTATTTTTCTAATTGATCATGGGGTTTATGGTAGGTTTCGGCTAAAGCCGAACGAATGTATTTATATATTAATAAACGGGCTAAAGCCCGTTCCTATTGATAAAGCAAAGAAGATATTTCACGGTGTAAAAACAGATAGCAGTAATTTGAACAGTTCTTTTTCTTATTTACCACGGGTTTATGGTAGGTTTCGGCTAAAGCCGAACGAATGTATTTATATATTAATAAACGGGCTAAAGCCCGTTCCTATTGATAAAGACGAAACCCGAAACCCGGATCCCGAAACTCATAATTCATAATTAAAAAAAACGCCACCAGGAAAACTCCCGATGGCATTCACAAAAAACAAGTGTATAAAAAATATATATACTTCAATTAATTTCTCCAGAATAAATTCCCATCATTCATCAGGGCTTTTATTTCAGACATTCTGGAAACTGCTTCTGCGGAACATGAAGCGTCTGTAAGAACTATGGCCGCCTCATCACCAGCTTTAGGCCATTGCTGTTTCCCTTTTTCATCCAGGGGAAGAATACTTTGAGTGGCAAACTGCAAAGCTCTTGACAAGGCATATTCTGTAGCATAGCCATATAACTCGGCAATCAGATTGGCTTTCTGCAGCATACTTCCTGAACCGAAAGTACTCCAATAGTCCTGTACATTATCATTTCCGATCAACACATTCACACCATATTTTTTTAAAGTTGGAATAGGCATTACTGTTCCTTTAAAAGGCACAGAAGAAGCAATTCCTACTTTTCCTTCAGCCAGTCTTTCTGCAATTTGCTCTGTTTCTTTGGGTGAAAGATGGGCCAGGGCAAATGCATGACTTACAAATGTTTTCCCCTGCAGTGCCGGATTTTCAATTGCCTTATCAATCAGGTAATTGATTGTTTTCATTCCGGATTCTCCTGTTTCATGCAGGTGAATATCAATTCCTTTATGATGATCTAAAGCCAGCTGGACGGTAAAATCCATCACTTTTTCAATGCTTCCGTCAATACTTAAAGGATCCAATCCACCGATAAATCCTACACTTTTCAATTGGGCTGCTTCTTTCATCAACGAAGCAGATTCTGTATAGTAAACTCCATGTTGCGGAAAAGCAACCAGTTCAGCTTTAAAAGAATCTTTTTTATTTTCAAGGGCCTGTTCAAGATGTTCCAGAGATTTCAATCCCGAGGTAGGATCGATATTGAAATGCGTTCTTACGAAATGAGTTCCGTAATGCTGCTGCAGACTGATCAGCTGTTCTGCCCTGCTTACGGAAGTTTTCAACAGTTCAGGAATGATTTCCTGCTCATAAGCAATCATATCTTTTACTGTTCTCCTCTTAGGAGAAAGCGCCTGCCATGGAAGACCATACAATGTTTTATCCAGGTGAATATGCATATCTCTGAATGCCGGAAGCATAAGATATCCTTTAGCATCAATCGCATTAGAAGCCGGATCATTTGCTTTTACTTCTTTTATTTTTCCGTCTTCAATTTCAATACTGAAAAGGTCAGTTTTTGTTCCGTTTACCTCTTCATTTTCGTATTCAAAACCTGTTTCCAGGCGGACATTTTTAAGGGAATATTTTCCTTTTGCAGCTAATTGATAGGGAAATTGCATGATTTAAATTTTAACAATACAAAATTAGCCCGACTTCATGTTAAAACCGGTGTATCAATTATGTCTTGTTTTGTACAGATTATTCTTTGAATTGGGAAGGTGTCATTCCCGTCTGTGCTTTAAAGAATTTGGAAAAGCTTGCATGATCATAGAAACCAAGATCATATACAATATCTTTTACTGACATTTCAGAAACTTTTAAAAGCCTTTTCGCTTCCAGTAAAATACGGTCCTGAATGAGGGATGAAGCCGAAGCATTGAGGTTTTTCTTGCAGACAATATTCAGATAGTTGGCAGAAATATTCAGTTTATCCGCATAAAAAGAAACCGATCTTTCTGTTTTGAAATGCTCATCTATAAGATGGAGAAACTTTGAAATAATGGGGTTTGAATTATAGACTTCAAAATCTTTAAAGGCTCCTTCCACAGATTTGCTTACCAGCAGACCGATGAGTTCACTTCTTTTTTGAATAAGTTCCCAGAATACTTTTTCGGAGTTCAGCTCTTTCCTGATTTCCTGAAATTCATAAAGAAATGTGGCAAAAACATCCGGAGAAAGATTGATAACCGGATGATTCTGGTAATAAGAGGCTGAGAACCTTAATGACGGCAGAAAGCTTTCAAACCAGTCGCGGCTGATCATCAGCTGATAACCGATGGTTTCTTTTTCAATCACCCATTGATGCACCTGATCCGGAAAAACCAGATGAATCTGGTGGTCTTTCACCTGATATTCTGTAAAATCTATGGTATGTGAGCCGACTCCGTGCTCGAAAAGATTGATGATAAAAAAATCATGCTTATGGGGATCATCAATGGAACGTGCCCCGTAAAGTTCATTAAACAGCAGGTTACAGCCCTTCAGCTGATTCTCGCTAAATTCCTGAATTCCTAAGATTGGAAAATGATCCGTATGATAGCCCACTCTGCCCGATTTTCTCCTAAAATTACTAAAATTTGTGAGAAAAAACTAAAATAACCACAAAAGGGACAAAAGCTTTACCTACACCACTTCTACTTCAGTTTCTCCTTGCATTCGGTGGCTGTTTCTGAAAAATTTCAATAAATTTTCAGACTTTCCTGTAAAACGTTTATACCCTTTGTGGTTTAAAAAAAACACAACTAAATTATATATATAAATTTGTAAACAACTATATCGCTGGGTCTAAAAGACAACATTTCCATCATGCACCAATGATTCCACTTCTGAAATTCTTGATACGGCTTCTGCTGAACAGCTTGCATTGATGAGTACAAAGTCTGCCTTATCTCCGGATTTCGGCCATTGCTGCGTTCCTTTATCATCCAGCGGAAGAATATTTCCTGTGGCCAGTTTTAAGCTTCTTGACAATAAAAACTCGGTTGAATATCCATACATTTGAGCCATTAAGTTGGCTTTCTGAAGTACACTTCCTGTTCCGAAAGTATTCCAGTGGTCTATGATGCTGTCATTTCCTGTCAGAACGGTTACATTATATTTGTACAGCGTTGGTATTGGCATGACCAGCCTTCCGAAGGGGATTGTAGAGACAATTCCGATTTGGGCTTCTGCTAATTTTTCGGCGATTTCTTCCTGTTTTGCAGCTTCTAATTTAGCCAGAATAAAACAGTGGCTTAAGTATGTTTTTCCTTTCAAAGAAGGATTTTCATTTACTTTTTTAATAAGATATTCAACGGTTTTTAATCCGGAATCTCCGGTTTCATGCAGATGAATATCTATTCCTTTTTTATTATCCAAGGCGAGCTGAACAGTAAAATCTACCACTTTTTCAATATCCCCATCTATATTGAACGGATCTACTCCTCCAATGAAATCAATATCCATCTTCGCCGCTTCTTTCAGATAAGGTACGGAATCTGTATAGAACACGCCATGTTGAGGAAATGCTACCAGCTCAGCTCCAAAACCTTTCTTTTTATTTTCTAAAGCTTTCTGCAGATTTTTTAATGACTGAAGTTTTGAAGTGGGTTCAATATTCACATGGCTTCTTGCATAGGAAGTTCCTTTTGACTGTAACAGTTCGATCAGTTTCTCTGCCTTGAAAGTTGAATTCTTCAGCATCTCAGGAAGCATTTTCTGCTCCAGCTCTATCATTCCTTTGATCCCTCCGGTTCTTTTTCTAACGGCTTGCCATTGATCTCCATAAAAGGTTTTATCAAGGTGAATATGCATATCCTTGAATGCTGGAAGCATCAATAGTCCTTTTGCATCTACCGCTTTAGCATTAGGCTGGTTCGGAGCAATCTTTGTAATTTTTCCGTTTTCAACTTCTACATAAAACAGATCTGTTTTGGTAGAAGCCACTTCTCCATCCTGGTATTCAAAACCTGTTTCCAGACGAACATTTTTAAGGCTCATTTTTCCTTTTGTCAAGCTATTATTTTCATCCATAAAAGGTGATGCAGTCATGATATTAGGTATAAAAGTTAATCCCACTACAGCCAAAGCTGAATTCCGGATAAAATCTTTGCGGGAGATGTCATTGCCTGAGGTCTTCATTTCCAATCTATTTAATACAAAATTAAAAAGAAGTACTCTGAACGAGGTGTATGGTTTATTACAAAATCTGTATGATTTATACTTTGTGTTGATTACATGCTAAAATCCGGTTATCTTTTCTTTACTACAATAAGGAAGACATCCATCACAATTGTCTTTCAATAGGAATCTAATGATGCTGCTTACTCTGTTGAGACTCCTACGGAGTGGCAAGGATTGTAGATAAATTTGATTGCGTAGAGTTTTTTATTGATCTGCAGACTTTCCAATTCAAGTCATTCTGCATAAAAAAACCGGATCTAAAATCCGGTCTTATTATTATTTATTTGAATATTCAAATTTTCTTACAGCTTCCAGTGTCATATCAATTTCTTTATCCTTGATGGCATCACTGATGAAGTACGTTTCGTAACCACTTGGTGGCAAATACACTCCATTCTGCAGCATCTGATGGAAGAAATTATTAAACAATGAATGATTAGCTTCCTGCGCTTCATCAAAATTGGAAACTCTGTTGATATGGAAGAAAACAGACATCATAGAACCTTTTCTGTTGATTTTATGAGCAATTCCTTTTTCATTCAGAATTTTTCCGATTTCAAAATCTAATGTTTCTGTTGTCTTATGTAATCTGTTGAAAAATTCAGGGTCATTTTTAATAAGCTGAAGTGTTTTTAATCCCGCTCTCATCGCTAAAGGATTTCCACTTAATGTTCCTGCCTGGTAAACACCGCCTTTTGGTGCCAGGTGATCCATAATTTCGTTTCTTCCTGCGAAAGCTCCTACCGGAAGTCCTCCACCGATTACTTTTCCATAAGTTACTAAGTCTGCCTTTACGTTGAAAAGCTCCTGGGCACCTCCGAAAGCCAGTCTGAAACCGGTCATTACCTCATCAAAAATTAATAAAGCTCCGTTTTCATCACAGATCTTTCTAAGGTTTTGCAAGAAATTATTTTCCGGCAGTACACAACCCATATTTCCTGCAACCGGCTCTATAATTACCGCTGCAATTTCTCCCTGATTGTGACGGAAAAGATCTTCTACCTGTTCAAAATCATTATAGCGTGCTAATAATGTATCTTTAGCAGTACCAGCTGTTACTCCCGGAGAATTTGGATTTCCAAAGGTAGCAGCACCGCTTCCAGCTTTGATCAGGAATGAATCTGAATGCCCGTGATAACAGCCTTCAAATTTTACAATCTTATCTCTTCCTGTATATCCTCTTGCCAGTCTTACGGCACTCATACATGCTTCTGTTCCTGAAGAAACCATTCTGATCTGGTCAATATTCGGGACGTTATCAATAATGAATTTTGCGATTTCTGTTTCCAGTTCTGTAGGCGCTCCGAAAGAGAATCCTTTCTCTGCCTGGATCTTCAGTTCTTCCAGTACTTCAGGATGCGTGTGTCCCAAAATGGCCGGGCCCCATGAATTGATATAATCGATGTAAGTATTGTCATCTGCATCGGTAAGGTAAGCACCTTTTGCCGATTTCATAAAAACAGGAACACCTCCTACGGATTTGAATGCTCTTACCGGAGAGTTTACTCCTCCCGGAATGTATTTGTAGGCTTCATCAAACAAAGCCGAACTTCTCTGATACTTCATATATACTTAGTTGTTGCTGGCAGTTGCTGGTTGGCATGTAACTGTCAACGGTAAACTCTCAACAAAAAATTAAATTAGTTTCGTGGTTTTTTGTCTATTAAATAAATCAGCTGTCCTGCAGAGGGCTGTTGTCCTTCATCCATTCTGTTTTTAGCGTAAAGTTTATTTAATTTGATGCCGAATTTCTGAGCGATATCATGCATATCTTCTCCGGATTCGGCTTTATAAGTAGCTGTATTTCCAGTAGAATTTTTTGATTCAAGGAAAACAATATCATTTTTCTTTAAAGTTTCACCTTCCAGTTCATTCCACTTTATCAGTCTGCTTTCGCTGACTTTGAATTTATTGGCGATGAATTTCACATCAGTATCTTCAGGAATTACGATATATTTCAGACCGTCATTCGGGTGGCTTTTGATAAGAATGGAATTAAGAATTTCAGCTTTTGTTTTGATTCTTTCCACTCTTTTTTGCTGTTGTGCGTAAGAAGTCTGTTTGTAAGGAACTTCTACGGTAACCGGGTCTTTAGCTTTTTTAACTGCTTTTGAAGGGTCCAGTTGTGCCATGAAAGTTCTGTCGTCTTTCAGATCCGGATACATTTTAAGTACGGCATACAATACCTCATTAGAACTGGTATTGTCGAATTCATAGAGCTTGTACTTTTCAATTTTGGTGATAAGAATTGAGGCATACCGTGGGTTGGTGGCATAGCCTGCTTTTTTTAAACCTGTTGCCCATGCTCTGTAATCCCTCATATCCAGTTTGAAAAGGTTTGCGTAATATTTTCTTGTGGATAAAAATATAGAATGGTCTTCATAAGACTGTCTTGGATCGTCATACACGCGGAAGCATTCGTTAGGTGCATCATCGGTATGTTTCATCGTTCTACCGGTCCAGTCTTCTTTACATTTTATACCGAAGTGGTTTTTACCTTCCTGTGCCAATCTGCTTTGCCCTCCTCCGGTTTCTAGCAACCCTTGTGCAAGCGTAATAGAAGCAGGAATTTTATATTTTTCCATTTCTTCTACGGCATATTTAGCAAACTTCTGAATATACTGATCTTCGGTTGCCCAGGTCTGGGCAGAAAATTTTGATAAAACTAAAAGGCTTATGGATAGGAAAAGTCTTTTCATCTTATATTTTTTATTGTTTTAAAATGAAAGATGGAACACTAAGTGTTTCATGTTTTTCAATTTACTTATATAATTAAATTTCTATTCTGTTTTTCTAAAAGCAGATTAGCGCCCTCAATTCCCTGTAATCCACCAGTATGAAAGCATAAAATCCTGCTGTTTTCAGGAAAATAATCATCTTCAATCAGTTCAAAAACTTTCTCCATCATTTTTCCTGTATATATCGGTTCTAAAGGAATACCATATTTCTCTTTGAAATCATTGATAAAACGGATGTTTCCATCATTTATTTTACCGTAACCTCCAAAACATGAATCTATTAGATTAAAATTATGTCTCAAAGTTAATTCAAAAATTTTATTTTCAAGTGAAGTATCACTAACTACGTTAAATCCTATAACTTTCTGATTGTCTTCACTAAATTTTGAAATTCCTGCAATGGTTCCTCCGGTTCCAACTGCGGTGCAAAGATAGTCAAAATCTTTTGTTTGTTCATTGAGCATCATTTTCACCCCTTCCACAGCCTCTTCATTGGTACCTCCTTCAGGTACTATCAATGCCTCGGGAAACTCCTGATGAAGGAATTCTGTCAGTTTTTCTTTATGACGGTATTCTTCACGGGTGACAAATTTCAGGTTCATGCCATTTCTTTTTGCAAAAAGTAAAGTGGGATTATCCCTCCATTTATGCTGCAGTTCTTCCCCTCTTATGATTCCCAATGTTGGAATACCTGCTAAATTTCCGACTACAGAAACCGCAGCGATATGATTGGAAAAGGCTCCCCCAAAAGTAATAATATAAGGTTTATCAGGATTTTTTTCCAGATAGTGGTTCACGTTGTAAAACAGTTTCCAGTATTTATTGCCTGAAATCAGCGGATGAATCTGGTCTTCCCTTTTAATGAAAAGTTTTACGTTTTTATGAATGGGAATTTCCTGAATGGAAATAGGTTCTGTGGGAAGTTGTAATAGCATTTCAGTTTTTAGCGGCGCAAGGTTTATTCTTTACAAAAGTAGGAAAAGATTTAGTGTTGTGGAGATGTTCTCTTTGTATACAGTACTGTTTACTTATTTTTCACAACAGATTATGCAGATTGTTACAGATGATTGTAGTGATAATATCTTTTTTTTAGTTTTGGCTAAAGCTGGATGAATTGTTGATATATTTGATAAGTGGGCTAAAGCCCACTCCTATTGAATATTGAAAAGCACAGTTTAAAATATGAAATCCCAAAATCAAACATTCCAACCTCGAAACACGAATCCCGGAACTCATCATCCTAAAGGTATTTCCTAAAGTTCCAGAATTTTCTTTTTTTGAGATAATTCAGGTTATTTTCATTCGTGTATGCTTCTCTTTCAAAAGAGATTCTTCTGTAGGCCAAATAACCGTCTTTCAGCTTGAAAAACCAGTAATAGTATTCAATAACATAGAAAATGTAGAAGAAAATGATAAGCATTTCCAGCTGTTGACGTAAATGGATTTTTTCGTGATTGATCAATACATTATTTTCCTTATCTTCGGGTTTCCTAATGAAGATAAAGGGAAAGAGAGCAATGCCATTAATTTTTAATTTTTTTAAAGGCTTTTGGCATACAATTATCATAGTAACAAATATAAAAAGTTTTTTGACTAGCATTTAACTTATGGCCCATTATGACATCAAAGAAGGTGAAGACTTCTACTATAATGAACAGGGGTACAAGGTTTTTACAGAAAAATTTCATCTGAAAAGGGGTTATTGCTGTAAAAGCGGCTGCAGACACTGTCCTTACGGGTACGATAAAAAGACTGATACATTCATTAAAAGTGATAAAAAAAATAAATAAAATGAAAAAATATATTTTTATTTTGTTGGCATCTGCTACTTTAGGATTAACTTCCTGTAGCCCTTTTCAGGTACGTTCAGATTATGCTGAAACCGCCAATTTCAATTCTTTTAAAACGTATAAAATAAGAATTGATGATCTAAAACTGAATGATATTGATAAAGACAGAGTCCTGAATGAACTGTCGAGACAGCTTCAGAGCAAAGGGCTTCAATCCGGAGAAAATCCAGATTTGATTATCAATGTAAAAGCTAACCATAAAAAGGTTACGGATATCAATTCTTCTTCCCCTTACGGGATGTGGGGATGGGGCGGACCATTTGGATGGGGTGTTGGAATGAGCAGAACGTGGACCTCAAATTATAATGAAGGCGCACTGATTGTAGACCTTATTGATGCAAAAACCAACAAATTGGTTTGGCAGGGTATCGGAAGCGGAATTTCTGTAGATTCTCCGAAAGCGAAACAGAGACAGATTCCTGAAATCATGGCTGAGATTATGAAAAATTATCCGCCACAAAGAAAATAAATTTAAGTCATCCATTATATAAGCCAGTATTTTTGTACTGGCTTTTTTATGGGTAATTATCCCGTTTTTCCATAGATAACAAATATTTGCACAGATGATTTTGAATATGATCTTCAATTCTTTAAGTTTTGGCTAAAGCCAATGGAAACTTTTTTGTTTTAGACCGGGCTAAAGCCCGGTCCTATTGAATATAGAAACACCTAACACAAATCCCGAAATTCCAAAACCCGAATCACGAATCACGAAACTCAAACATATTCATCCACAACTCCTTACATGCTATACATTTAAAATTAACGCTTACTTAATTTTTTATTCACAAAAATGTGTTATTCTTGCTTAAACTTAATATTATATGAAAAAAGTTATTTTATTTTCTGTATTTGCGGGACTTGCCCACGCTCAGGCTCCTGCAGGATACTACAATTCTGCCAACGGACTGAGTGGGGCAGCACTGAAAACGGAATTGAGCAGCATTATTACCAACGGACATGTGGACAAAGGCTACAGTGGGCTGTGGACTGCTTATAAAACCACTGATATCGATAAGGATTATGAAAATGACGGTTCTATCCTTGATATCTATTCTGAAAAGCCTGTAGGCACAGATCCTTATAATTACACTCCGGGAACCAACCAGTGTGGAACGTATTCTACGGAGGGAAATTGCTACAACAGAGAGCATATTGTTCCTCAAAGTCTTTTCAATCAGGCTTCTCCGATGGTTGCTGATATTCATTTTATCAGAGCTACGGATGGGAAAGTAAACGGAATGAGAAGTAATTATCCTTTCGGAAAGGTAGGAAGTGCTTCATTTACTTCACAGAATGGGTCAAAGCTTGGCACCTCAGTTTCTTCAGGATATTCCGGGATAGTTTTCGAGCCGATTGATGAGTTTAAAGGAGATGTGGCGCGTATGATTTTCTATTTTGTAACCCGTTACCAGAGTAAACTTTCTAGTTTCTCATCAGGAAATATGTTAGGAAGCTCTACCTTCCCGGGATTGCAGACATGGGAACTGAATGTTCTGCTGGCATGGCATAATCAGGATCCAGTTTCTCAAGCTGAGATCAAAAGAAATAATGCATCTTATACTTTCCAGGGGAACAGAAATCCATTTATTGACAACCCGAATTATGTAAATCTTATCTGGGGTTCTCAGCAGCCTTCAGGCGATACTCAGGCTCCAACCGCAGCAACAGGGCTGAATGTTTCAGGAAAAACTTCCAGCAGTATTTCTCTTGCATGGAATGCTTCTACGGATAATGTAGGAGTAACAGCTTACAATGTTTACATGGACGGAAATCTGGCTACTACGGTAAGTTCAACTTCAACGACTATTTCAGGACTTACTCCTTCTACTACGTATAGCTTCTATGTTGTAGCGAAGGATGCGGCAGGAAATTCGTCATCAAACAGCTCAACGGTTTCCGGTACTACCAATTCAGGAGGTACTACTCCAGCGACTAATTGTGCCAATGAAAATTTTGAAACCATTCCTGCAGCCAGCTCTACTTATTCAACCAAAACATGGAGTAACGGAGGAATCTCATGGACAGCAACGGATGCAAGAACTGATCAGACAATTAACAATAAAGCGATTACAGTAAGAAACGGGTCTTTAACTTCCGGCACCTCAGCAAACGGTATTGGTTCTTTAACGGTAACTACGCAGCTTAAATTCTCAGGAACAAATGGTACTTTTGATGTAAAAGTAAACGGAACAACCGTAGGAACTATACCTTACAGTACTTCATCTACGACTACAACCATCAATAATATCAATATTTCCGGAAATGTAGTGGTAAGCCTGGTTAATACTTCATCAAGTAACAGAGTTGCTATTGATGATCTTGCATGGACATGCTATCCGGGAACATCTGCAAGAATGGCACAAACTACTGCTTTGGAAACTTCTGCAAAGAATTTTAAAATTTCACCTAACCCAATTACTAACCAGGAGATTTTTGTAAAAGGAGATCTTCAGAAAGTAAAAAAAGCTGAAATTTATAATCTTCAGGGGAAAGTTCTTCAGACGATTGACCAGCCTTTCAGAGATGGAAATTCTATTAAAACCAGAAATCTTGGTCAGGGAATTTATATTTTGAAACTTGATCAGACTACGATGCAGTTTTTGGTAAAATAATTCAAATACTGATTTAGTATAAAATGCCGGTCTCAAAAATGACCGGCATTCTTATTTTTAAAACTTCCGCAGATTTTGTAATTGATCGGATTTTTTTAACGCAGAGATTTTATTTTTTAATGTTTTATTTTTAGGGAGCAAAGAAGGATCAGCAAGCTGATTGACGAAGCAAATGTTATAGAGATATTTTATCCAGGTCCGGATATCCCGATCCTTTAAGAAGGTCCTTCCATTCTTTATCTTTGAATACGAAAAGATTGCAGCGGTATTCGTCCGGTCTGTTATCTATTTTGGTTTCGCAGTAGTAATAGAGCATATCTTTGTTTCTCCAGATAGCCACTTCCTGTCTGAGTTTATTTTGAGTCTGGATGATCTCATTATCTTTCACTTCTGATTCAAAACCCTCATGTATAGTATCGAAACTAGGTTTCTGAAGTGTTTTGTTCAGATTATCCAAAAGTGCCGTTTTTTCCTGCTCTGTATAAATATCAAGCTGGTACATTCCCAATTCGTCTTCTTTTTCATTGGCAAGAGGACCAATTTCCTGATCTACTTTTCCGAAATGTAAAATTACTTTATTGGTATTTTTATTATTCTTTCCTTCCAGATCTATTCCATTGAAGTGTAATAATTCTTTTGATGAAAAAGCAAGTTTTTCATTCCCGATAAGGGTCACTTCACTGGTACGTACTGCTTCTTTGGCTGTTGCTCCGGCAGATTTTAAAATTTCATTAATATTTTGACCTACAGTGATTTTAGCAAGATTAAAGGGTTCTGTCTGCGTACTTCCCTGTGTTTCAATTAAAGCCTCAGTTTCTTTATTTTTCTGCTGGCCACATGAAGCAATTGCCAAAGAGATTATTGGTATTACTATGTATTTCAATCTTTTCATAATGTTAGTGTTAGTATGCAGTTATCAATAATAAAACAGAAAAAAGTGGATTCAAGTATCCGGAATCTGTTTTTTTATTTCTTCATCCTTTTAAAGGCTTATTTTAATTCATATACTTATACCACGGAGAAGCCGGAGGTGTGGGATATTTTAACCCGAACACAGCATTATTACGATAAGCCTCTTTGGTCACAGAAATATATTTATTTCTTATTTTCCCATCATCTTCAATGGAGATACTTAGTATGGAATAATTTTTACCATCATCCCAGAAGAAAGAGGTTGGATAAGTAAATGAATTTTTCTCATTTGGATTCCATGAAACTTTTTCGGGAGAAAGTTTTTTCAGTTTCTCAAAAATAGGTTTTACTAGTTTGGCATCTACGGTTGCTTTATCCGTGATAGAAGCTGTAGGATTTCCATGTTTTTTTACTATTTTTTCTACAAATTCCAAAGAGTATTTTTCGGCAGCATTGGTGTCAACAGCCCCTACTTTTCCTTTGTATACGGTAATTCTTGTACCCATGGTATTATCTAAGGGTATATTTCCATAGGTTATTCCTTTGTTTTCATCAGCATAATATTGAATGATATCGGCTTTTGCGGCATCTTTCAGAAATAAATCTTTGTTTTCAAAGTCATATTTTTTAGCATCATCGCCTAATGAAACAGACGACAGGTCAAATGATTTATTTCCGCAACAGATATTGATCAGTACTATAAAAATCAACATCATAAATTTTGCTTTTTTCACCTTATCAAGTGCTCGTTCCAACATTATTGATTTTGTTTTTCTTTAATTATTTTAGACCAATCGGTAAACATTTTAGTAATGGTATTGGCATTGATTAAGCTGAAAATAAACATTCCGGTAAATACCGTAAGCCAGCAATATGCCAGTTTCACTCCATTTTTGTCTGTAATAAAGAAAAGTATAAATATCGTTATTGCTCCCAATATAAATGTGAAAAGCAATGTATACATCAACACATGAATGATGTACATATTGAATTTAAGTTTTCTAAATATCCAGCCTATCAAGGTAACGGGAATAAATAATAACAGAGGTACGAACATCGCCCCGAAGATAACAACTTCAGGATAATCTGTAATTCTGTCCTCCAGTCCAAAGAAGGTGTTAAAACTGAACTCCATTATATTGTTTTTCAGAATCTGTTATTTCCAGTAATGTCTTGTCTTTATATCCTAACATTTTCGCCAGTATAACATTGGGAAATTCATGGATTCCTATGTTATAAAGGTTAACACTGTCATTAAAAAATTCTCTTCTGTCTGCTATTTTGTTTTCCAGATCGGAAATTCTTTTCTGCAGCTCCAGGAAGTTATTATTAGATTTCAGTTCCGGGTAGTTCTCTGAAACAGCAAAGAATGAAGACAAGGCCTTTGAGGTTTCATTGGCCAGGGCTGTTCTTTGGTCTGCATCTGTAGTGCTATTATAAAAAGTTCTGAGCTCTGTAAGATGTGTAAGCAGTTTTTCTTCGTAATTCATAAAGTGCTTGGCTACCGTTACCAGATTGGGAATTTCATCTGCACGTTGTTTCAGCACCACATCAATATTCCCGTAAGCCTTGTCAACGTTAAATTTGAGCATAACCAATTTGTTGTACAGATTGATCAAAAAACTGATAATAACTACTCCTAAGAGGATAAGTAATATGATTGCGACCGTCTGATTCATTATTGTATGAGTATATAAATAATTATTAACAGGATAACCGAGCAGGTAAACATAAATGATCTTAGCAACGGCTGATATTTGTTCCAGACACTGATTCCTGATGATGAAGTAATCCCCAGAACTTTATAATAATCATCTTTTCTTATGAAGGGTACTCCGTTCTTAGCATCGGCATATCCTACTAACAACATCTTCTGACCATCTTTTAAAAGGGTTTCTTTATATCTTTTGCCACCGTGACTGCTTATATTGGTTTCTCCCAACAAAACCAGCTCTATCCCCTCAGGTTCTACTTCTATAATTCCCGTATCATCTTTCATCTGAAAAATATTACATTGGGTTTCCCTGTGAATGGTGCTGTATGTTTCCTTACCGTCCGAGTCTCTCCCAATATTTTCGATGGTATAATAATATCCAATACATTCTTCATTCTTCACTGGTGAAGATAGGGGATCTTTCATGATCAAGTTACCTTCAATCTCTACCACTCCTTTAGCTACAGAATGGATCTTTGAAGTGGGAAGAGAGGACTGCAGTCGTAAAAAACGTTTCGCTGCATTAGGTTTCATTAAAGCAATAAAGATGAGGATAAAAACCACCAAGGGAATAAGAATAATTGCCTTTTCCGCATAGCTGTCATAGTTATTGGCAATTTCATAAGCATATTCATGCAACGGCATTTTGTCTTTGAAAATAACCCATAGAATAAAATAAATAAAGCATACAGCTATTATTCCTAAAATACTGTATACAATGTATGGTCTTCCCTTTTTAACTCCCATTATACTTTTTTGTGAAGCCGTAGTAAAATAAGTGAATAGGATTTCAGAATCCTTTATTGTTTCTAAATGACTTCAAATTCTTCTTTTCCCTGTGGAATATGAAACATCAATTCCAGCATTAATTCTTCACCGGTTTCCTCTTTATAAAGGAAAAATGCGGGTTCTCCGTTTAATTTTTTATAGGTTGCCAGCTTTCCGTTACCATAGATTTTTAAAACCCTGTCTTCCGGCAATGGCATCATTTTAAAGCCATTATTAAAATCTTCCAGTAAACTGTTTAATCTTGCTCTGGAATCTTCATCGCTTAAATACATGGATAAAGCCATATTTTTTTCACGATTCCTGATCATTTCAAAGTAAGCTTCATATTGTTTTGAATTAATAAGACCACTTATTTTTCTGTATGCCAGATCCAGTTTGGTACCAAGGTAAGAATTATCTTTTGAAATGGACAGCAGATCGCGGCTCTGTTCCCATGTCATCATCTCATAAGGAATTTCAGCCTGAAAGGATGATTTATGAGTTAATGAAGGTAATTTTTTTGCTGTTTCCTTTTCTGAAAACTGAAAATTACCACAGTCTTTTTCATGAACAAACTTATCGTTAAGCACATCAAATAGTTTAATGGTGTATTGAAATGCTGTTCTCGAATCTATATATTGTTCTCCTGCAACCGGCAGAAGTTTAATTTCAATTTTCTGTTCGCCGGAGCTGCTTATTCCAAAATTAACAGGAATATTGGGAGACATTTGCCCTTCAGCTTCCATCGCAATAACGGGAATGTCATTAACCAACACTTCAAATTGGCAATAAACCGCAGTAAAATCTATGGTGTAGTAAGGTTCTTTAGCCATTATTGTTGTTATTATTTGTTGTAAAACATATCCAGACTGCGATAAGAAACCCATTCTTTATATTTCGGACTGGTTTTATCTAAAGCAAAGATCTTCAATGTATTTTCATTGGGTTTCTTAGAAAGATTAACGGTGTGGATGGTAAAGAAAGTTGTTTTTGCTTCTTTATCTTCCCAAACCTGTATTGTTTCTTCTATGTGATCTGTTTTGAATTCTCCGTTTTCATCAAGGAAAATGGGTCTTTCTTTTGTATTTACTTTTTTATCTGAGAAGTCGGCTTTATGACCTGCTTTTTTTTCAATTGCACTCAGAATGGCATCTGTATTTGGATTGTTCTGCAGTACCATTTCATAGCACCATACTTTTTTATCATTTTTTGAATAAAAAACGGATACATCATCTGTAGCAGACTGTAAGGTGTTATTAAATAACGAAAGGTTCAGATTTTTGTCTTTTGGAAATTGAAATTCAACATAATCCACTGAGGTATTGAAATCCCCTGAAGCGTTGTCATTAGCAGTTAATCCGATTCCTTTGAGCAATTCTTCTCCATTGGTTCCGAATTTAAGATCTTTAAAATCCATTTTTCCCTGGGTTTGATTTACTGGTTTACTGGTTACGCTTGTCTTCTCTGCCTGTGAAACTGATTTTTCTGTTCCTTTTCCCTGACAGTTCATTAAAACAAAACTTAACGCGATCTGGCATATAACAATCTTTTTCATGCAATTTTTTTATTTAATTTTCTTCTTTATCATACAGACTATAAGGGTAACTTTCTACCTTCTTATTGTTTTTTATCCGGAATTTCAAGTATTCGGAATATTTTGTAGTCTGCGTAGCATTTATGATCAGTGTTGTAAAGTTAGTATTTAAACATAACAAATCTGATTCTTTTGTTTTTTCGCCTTGTATTTCGGCATTTCCGTTATTGAGAATAAAAATCTTTCCGGATTTTTCCCAGATGATATTCCGCTCTACTTCATTTCCTTTATCGAAAGCTGGCTTTCCTAACTTTTCAAGAAGTAATTTTTCCAGTTTTTCACTTTCCTTCCGGGTATATAAATGGATTTTATATCCGTTGATGTCTTTTGAATCTCCTAAAAGTTCAAGATAATTTTTCCCGGCATACGTTGCAGCATTACTTTTTAATTCATTAGCAAAATACTGTCCATAAAAGCTAAAGGAATTCATATCTTTTACCTGATAGGCAGTAAGGTTTTCATCCAGAATAGATTTTTTTTCTGTGTAATCAATATTATTTAAAATCTTTTCTTTTTTCACAGGAAAAAGAATGGCAGACAGGTCCTCTTTTGCGGTACTGCATGATATAAACAGCGACATTATTAAAAGTAGAAACATATTTTTATTTTTTCTTTTTTTCCCAAAGCAATATTTTGTTGTCATAGCCTACTAATTCTGCTAAATATTTCATAATATCGAATCCGTCAAAAAATGTACGGGTTCTGTTATAATTCACCGGAGTCCAGTCTGAGCTTACTTTTTTGTAGGTAAATCCGGCTTTTACCATGACCACTACGGTTCCTACACATGGGTCTATACTTAAGCTCGGAATATAATAAATTCCGGCTGTGGAATCATATTTTAATTTATGTCCTGAAGTAATACCCATCGTGGCTCCTGCAGTTAATTTTCCTTCCACATGTCCTTCCAGTTCCGGTTTTTTTGTAGTTCCAATAACAACAAACATTCCTTTTAGCTCAAGTCCTGATTTTAATTCAACAGTGATGTTTGAACTCAGATCAAAATTAACTTCTTTATCTCCTTTAACGGTACTGAATGAACCATCTATTACACCGTCTACTTTTCCTTTTACTTCAAGATCAATGTACATTTTAAAGTTGATGACCACATGTTCTGTTTCATATCCTTTGCTTGCCCATTCCCTTACCATATTGAAGATTTCAAGAGCAAGTACATTTCCTGTTCCGGCTGTAGCTACAGCCACTCCTGCCTGAACAATCAGGGCTAAAAGGTCAAAAACAATAGCCAGCTCCACCAAAGGCTTTGCTTCGATGAAGAGCATCAGCTTGGTTCCTATATCAGAATGTGCTTCATTGACATCGGCTTCCCATTCTGCTCCGAAATATAATGCGGGAGCATTTAATCTTATATCAAATGGCAGCTTTCTTCCTACTCCTTTGGATACAACACCTTTTGTCTGTGATGTAATTCCCTGGGACATTTTTTTAACGGAAGAAATAATGGAAAAGAGTTTACTGATCTTGTCCTTATATTTTACGGTAAGTTCCGGTTTACAGTAGTAGCTTCCATCTTTTTGTTTATCATAAGATGCTTTAAGTTCTACTCCGAATTCTACGTCTGTATATTTTCCTTTTTCTTCATTGGCGAGACTCAATGCTTTACCTCGAAGTTCTTTATGTTTTTCAGGAGTCATTTTTTGCCATTTTATGCTTAAGCTGTTGCTTAGGTTGATAAAAAAGGCAAATCTCCATTTGATATCCGGATAGGCTTTTATTAATACGGTGGTTCGTCTTTCATTGCTATAATATCTGCAGGTATGTACATGCATATGAAACTCATTCGGACTGGAAGAAGCGGGCCAGATATACTGCATAAGAGCCATTGATTGGGCATCAAATCCTACTCCTGCCCCAAAATTATACCTGCTCAGTGGAGCATACACTTCATAAGGAAATGATGGAGTCTGAAAGGTTTTCTTTGGATCTCCTTTATCTATTGCCTGTCCTACATCTACAATATAAATTTCTTTTTTATGTTTGTTTTTCGTATCTCTGAAACAGCTGTTGGTATCAAAGCCTGTGACATCTATGATAAGTTCTTTTTTTGTAGCTGAAGTAGGTGCTACCACCGCATAGTGTATAGTCTGCGCATCATGGGCATTGAATACAAATGAGATATCTACTCTACGGTTATTTTCATAGTCTTTCTCATTTTTATATTTAATATTATCTCTTCCCATTTTGTCATCGGTAGGATCTACTTCTCCTTTTCCTACTGAGATAATTCTTCTTGGATCCAAACCTCCGTCTGCAAAGAATTTTTTGACAACATCTGCCCTTCTTTGGGAAAGTCCTTTGTTATAATTTTCTTTTCCTATAACACAGGCATAGCCACTGAGGTTCATTGTGGAATCTTTGTGCTCCAGAAGAAATTTAAGTACATTATTCAGAATGGCTACTCCGTCTTTATCTATGACCGTAGAATCAAATTTATAAAAGATCGTCCTCTGAATATGCTCCTGTAATGCGGCGGATTTTATCTGCTTTATACCGTCTCCGTTTTTAAAAACTGTAGCAATTGTATTGTTGGCTTTTCCATCCTTTGTCTCATTTTCAGTAATCTTTATCACTTCAAATTTACACGGCTCGAGCCTGACAGAATTTACATCCGGCTTATATACTTTGGTTGGCGTCTGATTCTGGGCTCCGTTGGTATTGGTGGTAACTATTTTATTTTTTACATTCAGGTAGATGGCGTGGAGATCATCACCCAGCTTGTCTTTGATGTATTGTTTTGATGCGGTATCTTTTACTTTAACATAGAATTCTTCTACATTCTGAATGTTGTCCACATAGGCCATCCAGGCAAATGTATTTTCTATTTTCAGATTTATTTCCCCGTCAGTTACCTGTACGTTGTTGTAGGTGTGCACCAGTTTATCTTTTTTTGCAGACTGCTGGTTCCATAGCTCAATACTTACGGTATTTCCATTCAGACCTTCTGTCATCAGGTTCAGGTGTACAATATGTCCGTAGGAAATATACTCGGTCTTTTTATTATTTTTTATGCTTTTGCTGTTTTTTTGTGTAGACCACTTACTGCTTACAATTTTGGGCTCACACCAGCCTTTCACATACAATCCTGTATTATTTTTAGTATCTCTTACTCCTGAAAGACTGGCTTCAATATAAAAATGATAACTTCCGCAGTATTGTTTATCTATTAAAAATTTATATCCGCCTGCTGAGGAAACCTGATTGATAATAATTTTTCTGCTGCTGTTCTGCCTCATCCAGATAAGAGGTTTCTTTTTATCTGCATCCGGAGTGCCGGGCAGCCATTCGTCAATACCAAACTGCACCCACTGATCCGGCTTTATGGTAACCCTTTGGCCCGGTACAGACATTTTAGGATAATAAAGCCCACTTACAACTTTTATTTTTTTTACGCCTTTTGCCATTTTCTTATCATTTAGATTGCACCATCCTGACCTCCACCTGAAGGCTGTTCGTTATACATTTCTTCGGAATCTACCAACGGATTAATCTGCTGCTGAACATCTTTATCTGCATTTTTAAAGTTCTGCTGACTGGCTTCTGCTCTCTGCCCGTGGTCTATAATCTCAATGCATGGAGTTCCGGCAACAGCACATACGGCTTTGCTGTCTTCTACAATGATATATCCGCCATTGCTGAGCTGCACTTTATCATAAAACTTCTGCCATTCTGTAACCATGATCTTGCATGGCGGCGGCGGAACTCCCATTTTGGTACAGTTTCCGAATGTATTTTTTTCAAATGTGGCTGCTCCTATTTCTTTCGTGGTAACGATCAGTTTTTTGGAAGCGCTTTTATCATTGGCATATTCTTTTTGGTGTGTAAGTACTTTCAGCTTATCCGGAACCTGCCCGAACTGGCATTTGCACATGGCGCCCTGTACTACAATATGTTTTTCTGCCATATTAATTTTATCTTTAGTGAAATGGTAATTTAGTTTTTATCAATTCCTGAAACTGATACTGAAATCTTTTTCTCTTCCTGCAGCATGATACTGCATTCCAGATAAAGAGATTCCGGAAGTGAAGTTTCTTCTTTCAAATAGCTTATGAGTCTGAAAGTTCCTTCTTCATTCATCACAGGTTCGTCTTCTATAATCAATGAAAAAGGTGATCTTCTTATAAAATCATCTATGTCTCTTTCTTCATATAATTTGCCTGATCCTTCTACAGTAATCAGACCTGTTTCTCCTTTTAGCGGATCTGTTTGCAGCGTAAACTTATATCTGGGTTCAATTGCATTGTCTACTACAGGAAACGTTGCTGTCATCTCCGTTCTGTATTCTTTTCCGAAACTCTGATATATTCCAAAGAATAAAGTACGGATGAAGTAATCATTTTTAAGGTAAAGATCTATTGCTTCAGGCTGGCTGATCACTTTTTCAATCTTTCCGCAGTATTCATCTACGGTCTGGCCTTCAAATTCTTTATACAATTCTTCTTTTATGGCCGGCCATCTTTTGATAAATACCTCAGCATTTTCCACTGCTTCAAACTTTCCCTGTTCATCTGTGCTGATGTGTAGCGGGTATAAAATCTTAGAGGTTCTGTACGCCAGGAGATCTGCAATTTCATTGACTTCTTCTTCATTGAGATAAACGTTTGATGTTCTGTCTATCTCAAAAAAATGATGCCTTTTCTCAGTTTTCAGCCAGCGAACTGATGTTTCATATTTTAATTCGCTTTTATTTTCTCCTTTTTCAATGGTAATGACTACACTGTATCTTCGCACTGAATTTTCCGGCTGAAAAACAAGGCTGTTTCCTCTTCCGAATTTTACCAGAATGTTTTTATCTGCAACCGCTGTTCTTGGAATAAAAAGTTCTTTCTGCCCGTTAAGATTGATCAGGATCATGTCCTTAACAGCGCAGTGGTTATTATGGAAGAGTTTTAATGCATCTTTATCCAACCCGTACAGCGAGGCTATACTTTTTAAAGTTTCATCTTTCTGAACGGTATGTATATTATATTTCTGCATAAAAATGTTCCTGCTTCAATTTCTTTCTTTATATGATATTTTATTAAAAATGAATAACCCTTGTTCTGTTAGGTCTTGGATCCATACCAATACCTTCTCTTCTTGCTGACCAGTGAAGGTATTCATGACGAAGCTTTCTTAAATCATCCTGTTCCTTTACTTCTTTTTGATAAGCTGTCTGACGGTTTTCTGGGATTTCGTTTCCTCCGTAGGCATCCCGCAGGGCTTTATAATGTTTGAAAGAGTAAGGCTTGCCATCTCCCATTATGTAAGTTCTGAGACGTTCTTTTATTCCTATTAAAAACTGATCATTCAAAATGGAATATTTATCGTCTGTCAGTTTCTTTATGGTAATAGGAAGGTTTTTATCTACCCCATATTCCGCCATAAAATGCAAAGGAATATAGCTGTATGTCTTCAGCAGCTTGCGTGTTCCTCTTAGTGATAAATAGAATCCGGGGGTAATGGTGAGCTCATCTTTATGATACCAACCTTCATTTTCAAGCTCTGTTTTTAATGCTTTTAATTTGGTACTGGTAGTCCATGATGTTTCAACTTCTTCCCATGTTTCCTGTCCGTTTTCGTAAGCTCCCCCTACGTCACAGTGTACCCCGGGGAATGTTTTTTCAGTTCCGATATGTACTCTCGTAAGGTCAAAATTTTCCCTATGTTCATCTTCTGCAGTAAAGTGAACTACAGTCTGTGCTTTTCCGATATCATTCAGGCTCAGTTCTTCCACATCATTACTGAAATTGGGTACTGGTGACAGGTATTTTGAATAGGAAGAAACGGTATCATAGATTCCCAGGAATCTTACTTTTAAAACATCTACTTTTAATCCGGCTTCTTCGAGTTTAAGGCCAAGGTGTCCCCATTTTGGAAGTTCTTCTGCGTCTACACTTTTACCGTCATCATCTGAATAAGTGGTCACCGAAACGGCTTCATTGGCAACGGTACGGGAAGAGGCTTTATATTTTGCTTTTCCAATTTCGTATACAAAGTTCCGTGCGGCAGCAGCTCCACGGCTAAATCCGAATACATCAAAAGTAAGCACTGCAATTTTATCCGCTTTTTTTTCTGCTTTAATGGTTTTCACCTTTTTTACAATTTCTTCACAGCCTTTTCTCACTTTTGATCTGATCCCGGTTTCTCCGGTCCCGAAAGCGTATCCCAGCGTAGCATCTCCTTCTTTATCCAGTGTCCCGATACCTTCTATATAAATACCGAAGTTTTTATCATAATTATCCCACATACGGGCTACATTACTCCAGTCATTGTTGTAACTGGTATTGTCTGAAGCTTTTCCGCCATGTTTTTTATGAGCATCAGTCCCTTTTTTTCTTTCGTCTGTATTGGTTTTATTATTCAGGGTTCCGTCAAAAAAAATCCCAATGGTAATATCCAATACCTCCTCTTTGGATACAGATGGTGTATAACTTCCAAATTGATTGTTGTGCATAGTTCTTGTTTTTAAATTGACTGAATAAATGCTATGATTCTATCTTTTGGGATACTCTGATTTTTGCTTTGGTAATCGGCAGTTTTTCTTTTTCAGATTCTAAGGATACTAAAACTTTTGTATTGTCTTCATTGACTTTAATGGTAAGATCAATATTTTTATCCTTACCTAGCTTCTGAAACAGGTCAAATATTTCCTTATCATCAAAAGAGTCTATCCATACTGCATACCTGTTGTTATTTTTATCTTTCCAGTAAAAACCGCAGAACCTTGGAACAGCCCGGCTTTTATAGGTGTTGTCTTTTAAACCCTGGTCAAAAAGATTTTCCTGTTCTCCGTTATAATTGGTAAAACCGAAATCTATCCATGTTGCTCCTTCCGGAAGAACTACTGAAGGTTTCCAGTTGTATTTCTCTCTGTATGTATTATAAACATCTGCTGCAGGATATCCTTCTTTTTCAATTTTCTCACGCACTTCCGGCTTAAATGTCTTGTAGGAAGGATCTTTCAGCATTCTGTCTGCAAAGCCTTCGTTCAGCATATACTGCGCATTATCGTATGCTTTTTCTTTGGTAATAACAGTATCATGAGCCTGGAAAGCTCCTATTTCTTTCTGGTTTCCTGCTCCTTTCATCCAAAGGACCACTCTGCCCTGCGGAGCCAATCCTACGACAAATGAGTTGTAGGTAGATTTCTTTTTCGTGTCCTGATCTACAAATCCTTCGTCAAAAAGGTTTTTGATCTTTTCTTTATCCAGATTCCATTTTCCGGTATAGAATTTTTTCTCTACCAAAGAATACCATGTGAATTCCAACTGATGAGGGGCATCCATTCTTTCGGTGGTCACATTCATCGTTCCTCCTTCTTTTCCCCATCCTGTATTCTGCGTTCCCCAGATGGCATCAAAAGCGTAAGTGAAATCATCAGCCACAATAGCTCCTTCATATACTTCCATCGGATATTCCTGTGGGGCAGAAACGGTTCCCAGCCAACTGTATTTTTCTTCCATTTTTTTATTCTGACAATTCGTTAATGAAAAACACCATATAAAAAGAATCAGTATGTTATATTTACTTATGGCCATGGGACATAATCTTCTTGTTACTTGCTAAAACCAGATTATCCCTATGTGCTTCCACATTGATTTTCTTTGCTATTTTTTCAACCTTTTTTCCTACGCTCAGATGATAGGAATCTTTTACTGTGATGCGCAGATTGGTTGCTGTCTTTATGATGGCCATATCAGAAAAGTTTTGATTTTTCAGCACTGTTGAATTCTACTATCTTTCCACTCTGCATGGTCATATTTTCCAGTTCGCTGAACATAGAAATTTCACCTGCTATTTCGTTGGATGTTTCAGATTGTCTCTTGAATTCTTTTTCAATCATTTCTGTTCTGGTATCGGAAGTTTCTGTAATATCTCCCGAAGCCGTAAGTTTCATATCTTTTCCTGCAATGGAAACAATATTGTCGTTTGCGGTACTGGTAATACTTGCTCCTGCTCCTATTGAAATTTCTTTCCCGGCTGTGATATTGATATTGTCACCTGCATTTAAAGTAAAGTTTTTAGGCGCTTTCATGCTGATATTGCCCTGTCCGTCCATGAAATAAGTATTTCCACTCGGATCAAGTATCGTTACACTTCCTTCTTCATCGTTCATTAGAATTCTGATTCCGCTTCTGGTTTGAATAGACTTAAGATGATTGTTTACACCACCTCCTAACGCAATTCCTCCATGGAACATTCCTCCCATTACGAAGGGTCTGTCCGGATGACTGTGAACAAAGTTGACCATCACCTGATCTCCTACTTCCGGAATGGCTACATAACCACGGTTTTGGGTAATCTGATCTGTTCCTCCTGCATCAGGGCTCATCATCCGGATAAAATGAGTAGTGTCGTTGGTCTGCCAGTCAAATCTTACCTGTACTCTTCCCTGTCCTTCGGGATCTGTATTGGAAATTACCGTTGCGGTCTGTGGCTCAGCCTTTGGAATAGTGTATTCCGGTTTTGGAAGAAAGCCCGTGTCCGCAGCGATTCCTATGAAGCTTCCATTGTAATGACCTATGGTATCAATCTCATGTTCTGCTTCTGTAATCATGATCCTGGTGAAATAAGAGGTTTCATTAGAATCCTGTTTACGCATCTGCACATCTGCTACACAACCCGGGTGCAGAAAAGGGACTGTTGTATTTCCTGAAATGGAAAAAACGTTGACAGCCTCACTTCCGGAAGCACTTTTTTGAGAATATTCAACATCAAGGTGTGTGGCAGCTTTGATGGGAGCAATCTGTAAAGCCGGAGTTTTATAAATAGATTCGTTATGACTGTAAGCTGTTTTTGCCAGGTCACTCACGTGTTTGATCGGTGTTGAACCGGAAGTCAGTCTTTCATTTTTATTACTGTTGTAACCATAAAATTGCGGCTTGGTATGTACAGCTTTCAATTCTACCTTTATATCATTGGCGCTGCTTCCGTAAGTAAGGGTTATGGGCTTATTTTGAGCAGGTAGTTTTCCGAAGTGTAAGACTTCACCGTCATAGTAAAACTGTTCACCATACGCTTCAGCCATTCTTGCCAGATAGTTATAATGGGTTTCATCATACTGGCTGCTGTAGATGATCTGGGAAAAGTTATTGGCATCTACCCTGATATCAAAACGGCTTTTGTCAATTCCCTGTTTAATCACTTCTTCTGCAATGATTCCTATATTTACAGACTGTGCACCTCCAAAACTCTGGATATGGGGTGCCCCGTCAAGGAGAATAGTAGGACTATATCCGGTAAGGACAATGTTTCCCAAGCTCATTTGTTCCTGGCTGAATCCTACTCCTGTAATCACTCCCACAAAGGTTCTTTCCGGGCTGTTGTCTATATCTTTATAGGAAATAACAGCTGTAAGTCGTTTTCCAAGAAACTTATTAGCTTCTTCCAAAGAATGGGTCTGTCTGTCTCCCAGGGTATCATGTGCCAGTGTCAGTGTAAATTCATGGTGTCGTCTGGTGCTTTGCTTAAGCTTAAAATGCTTATAATACTTGATAATTTTCCCTTCTATGACAAGAGAAAGTTTTACCAAACGGTTGATACCTGTATGATGGTTTTCGGAAATACCATCTGCATTCTGCGTAGGACGAAAAGATGTCGCTTGTGATTTTCCAGGTGTATTTGACATATTTTTTAGTGATTTGATTAATTTTAACCGATTATTCAATAGGACGGGAATTTAAAAATAAAAACAAAAGTGCCTGCTGAATATAGTCTAAGGTAAAAAAAGACCGTCTTATTTAAGGACAGTCTTTTATTTTTTGCTCATGAAAGACCTAGCTCATTGGCCAAAGTCCATCATAAGATGAGTTTCCATATGTAATGCTTTCAGCGCTTACTACAAAGCTGATCAGCATATTGTTGCTGTCCACTGCATCAAAGTCTACTTCATGCTGGATAACATATCCGTTTTCCCACTTCAAAGAAATCAGTGTTCCCTCTTCGTGAGATTTATTAAAGTTTATTTCTCCGCTCGTAGGTTTATATTTGCTGTTCAGTAAACTTTCTAAAACATCAGATTTTTCTGTTGCTTCAATAGTTACTTTAATTAATGCGTTTGACGGATCAGAAGCTACACGTCCTGAAATGTCTGTGGATCTTGATACGCTGTAGTTAAGCTTTAATAACTTCTGACCTTCCCCTCCATTGAATTTTAAGATTCCTCTTGAATTTCCTGCCATATTCTTAAATTTTAATCATTAACAACTGTTCCCAGATATAGGATTTATACAACAAAGATAGACTTCATGTTCTAATTTAAAAAGTTTTTGGATAACAGTTTCATAAATTGTAGTAGTTCTACGACATTTATTAAAATTTCGAATTAAAAATCAATTCTAGAATTTTAAACTAAATTACCTTATTTTTCATTGAAATTTTTCTACATACCCTTTATAACCGTGTAAACAAAGGAAACCAAAAAAAACAACCACTTTACTCAATATCAATGATTTAGCATTCCTTTTTGGTAAACTCAATAATGCTTATACCCATACCCAATTATCATGATAATAAGGTTAATGATTACGAGACCCATTAAAATATTGCTGTATTTTCTTTTTTTGTCGATAAAGCTCAGGCCCAGAGTAAAAAAAAACAACAATAAGGTATATACGGCAGGATACATTTGAAAAGCTTCAGAAAACTTTCCTTCAAATACCAACACAATTGCTCTCTGGGCACCACATCCCAGGCATTCTACTCCAAGGAACTTTTTACTGGGGCAGGTAAGCATGAAGTCTTCAATATCCATTATTGTGGTTTTGTAACTATTTCTGTAATTATGAAGAGATTTTGGCTCTGGTATACTGATGTGGAAAAAAGCAGTCTTCTTTCATTTCAAAAGACCCCTGAACAGCAATATATGGATTTCTGAGAATTTCTCTTGCCACAAAAATAAGATCAGCTTCACCTTTCTGAAGGATTTCTTCAGCCTGCTCTATTTTGGTTATCAATCCTACTGCTCCTGTCTTTACGTTGGCCTCATTTCGCACCTGTGATGAAAAAGGAACCTGATAGCCATCAAAAACGGGAATTTTTGCTCCATGGATATTTCCGCCACTGGAAACATCAACAAGGTCTACGGCATGTTCTTTTAAAATTTTTGCCAGTTCTACGCTGCTTTGAATATCCCAGCCGTTCTCTGCATATTCCGTTCCGGAAATTCTTAAAAAGGGCGGTATTTTCATCCAGTTCTTCGTTAACAGCATCTACAATTTCAATCAGAAACCTGATTCTGTTTTCAAAACTTCCCCCATATTCGTCTGTTCTGATATTGGAAAGCGGTGACAGAAACTGATGAATAAGATATCCGTGTGCCCCATGAAGTTCAATAACGTCAAAACCCGCTTTTACAGCTCTTCTAGCCGCTTTTTTAAAATTCTGAACCTGCTCCTTTACCTCATCTGTAGTGAGCGCATGCGGAATTCGTTCAGTCGGATGATAAGGAATAGGACTTGGAGCAACAGTTTCCCAGCCTTCTTCAACAGAGATCTGCAGGTTATTCCATGTTGAGCCTTTTCTTCCCGCATGAGCCAGCTGAATTCCTATTTTGCTGTCAGAGTTTTTATGGACAAATTCTACAATCCTCTGTAATTTTTCAGCCTGTTGATCATTCCAGATTCCCATGCAGTGATTGGTGATTCTTCCTTTCGGCACTACTCCTGTTGCTTCCACAATCAGCAGGCCTGTACCCCCTTGTGATCGGCTTCCGTAGTGTACGAAATGGAAGTCATTCGCTTCTCCGTTTTCACATGAATACATACACATGGGTGACATTACCCATCTGTTTTTTAACTCTACATTCCTGAATTTTATTGGTGTATATAACATTATATCTTTTAAAAAAATTAAACTTTCTAACGGAAGAATAAATATTGTCCACCTCATTAAAAAGAACTAATTTTACCCCCCTTTTTTAGTCTACAATATATGAAAAAAGATATACAGATCAGTTACGAATATTTTAAAAATAGCAGTGAGCTGAGTACGATAGAAAATACATTATTTGAGAGAGCCAAAGAGGCTCGTGAGAATGCTTACGCACCTTATTCCCAGTTTCTGGTAGGATGCTCCGTATTATTGGAAAACGGAGAAATCTACTCCGGGAACAACCAGGAAAATGCAGCGTATCCGTCCGGACTCTGTGCAGAAAGAACGACTCTTTTCTGGGTAGCCGCCAACTTTCCGAATGTGAAAATAAAAAAGATCTTTGTGGTGGGAGGTCCTAAAGAATTTCATGAAAAGAATCCCCCTATTCCTCCTTGCGGAGCATGCCGCCAGAGTCTGATAGAATATGAGACCAAGCAGCATGAAGATATAGACCTTTATTTCTCAAGCATGAATGAAGAGGTTGTAAAAGTGCATGCAGTGAAAGATCTGCTTCCTTTTTACTTTGATTCTTCATTCTTGTAACAATGAGTTTTCTGCGTCATGCCAAGGTTTTAAACCCTGACATGGTGTGATTAAGAACAATAAATTTGATATTTTCAGCATAAAAAAAAGACTGTCTCATCATTTGAAACAGTCTTGTTTTTTTCTATTCTTCGTCTTCAGATTCTACATCCTCATCCCCATCGTCTTCATACTGCTCAAGATAGTAGCTAAAGCTAAAGTCTTCAACTTCGTCTTCAGCATCTTCCAAAGTAGTCAGCAGATCTTCAAAAATCTCCAGCTGATCTACCGTCATGTTTACGAATTCCAGGTGGAGCGGCATTTCCGTATCTCCGGTGATGGTATCAAAAAGTGCATCAAGATTATCGCCAAAATGTTCAGGAAGCTGAATTTTTTCCTTCAACTGGGCGTAAAAATCTTCATAGTCACCTATGTCTGTAAAATCTATATATACTGTCTTCATATTGAACTAAATTTCCAATTTTTATTGATTAAAAAAGTTTTGCATTTTTTACAGAAATCCGTTTCTTCATTGGTAGGATTCTTTCCTTCTGCATCTCTCATAAAACACATTTTTTCCGGGCAATGTGGCAACCCTTGAGTATGCCCCAACTCATGAATAGCTATTTTATAAAACTGCTCATCTGAATTTTCTTTACTCAACCTGAACTTTGAAGCCACACAAGCCTTTCCAGGTCTATAGCCCAGTCCCATAATTCCAAAGTCTTTTATCTTTCCTCTGGTGGCACTGATATCCTTAGAGGTTAAACCAATCGTAATAAAGCCTTCTTTTGTTTTGTTACTTAAAAACTTAATGATTGAATCTGCCCTATACCGATTTCTCTCTTTATAATATGTATTTTCCGGAAAATCTATAGCATCCAGCACTTTTACCTTCGGATATATTTTTTTGATTCCTTCCGCTACTTTTGCTACAGCTTCAGGCTGAATATCTTTAAATGGCTGAATGAGGATAACTATACCCTGCTTTTCTGCTTTTTCTTTTACCATACTTTTCTTTTCCGAACATGAAAGGGTCAGAAGTAAGAGGATGATAAAGTAAAAAAGGTTATAATTTTTCAAAAATACTACTTATGTCTGTTTAAATACAAATTTCTGGATATCATCCGTAAGATCTTTCCAATCTGAGTTTATACTATTAATTAAATCCAATTTCTTTTGTCTCGAGCCCGCTTTTATTTGTTTTTCTCTAAATATAGCCTCACCTATTTACTGAAAAGTTTCCCAATACACCAAAACATACAAATTATATCTTGAGGTAAAGCTTTGTGAATAGTATGCTTCTTTGTGCTGTTGAACACGTTTTGGCAGGTTTGAAGTAACTCCTGTGTAAAGAGTTGATGATTCTTATTCGTCATGATATAGACAAAACCAGCTTTCACTTATTATTATTTTTGAGATTGCTTCGTCACTTTGTTCCTCGCAATGAAGTTACTGTTTTTCAAAACTCTTATAATGATTTTTGGTAAGGTATACTTCCCCATTCTGAGTGTAGATAATGCGGTCAGCATTCCTTCCACCACAATGATAATTCACATCTGCTTCAAAATACTTTTCTCCATCAGGCAAACGTCCTTCCCTGTTTCCGAATTTATCTCCGCCAATCGCTTTTCCGGGGAGTACATCACACAGGTTTCCTTTAGAAGGATTCCATCCCTGCTTTCTTGCTTCATTTTTAGTGATATAATAATCCGGGAGTTTATGATTCTGCTTCACATAGCTGATCACCGTCTTTTCTTCTGTCAGCTGATCAATGGAAACCTGAGCAGATGAAGTACTATATTGGTTTTCCGAAGAGGTACTGCCATAATTCACCGTTTCCTTTTTTACCGGATCCGGCTGATTTTTTTTATCTGCAATAAAATTATTGTAAACATACATTACAGACATTCCGAAAAGAAGTCCCAGACAGATAAAAAATACAGATCTTATTTTTCCGTTCATAGCTGTTATTTAATGTAATATCATTTCTATGCTCTCCATTCTTCAGGAATATCACAAACCGGAATAGGATCCATTTTGTGTTTTGCAGCCTTATGCATTCTGTCGAAGATCTGGAAAACTTCCTTATCTCTTCCTTCATAGTCATCAGCCGTTTTTGTTCCGTATTCTTTCTGGATTTTTTCCAGTTCAGGATAAGTGGCACCAATCTGCTGCTCGTCTGTTCTGTCTACGTCCCAAAGTCCATCGGTAGGAATAGCTTCCTGAATACTTTTGATAAGATTCAGTCCTTTGGCAAGTTTATATACTTCGGTTTTATAAAGATCCGCAATTGGAGAGACATCTACTCCACCATCGCCGTATTTTGTATAGAAACCAATCCCGAAATCTTCTACTTTATTACCGGTTCCGCACACTAAAAGGCCATTCAGCTGCCCATAATAATACAAGGTAAGCATTCTAAGGCGGGCCCTTGTATTCGCAAAAGCAAGTTTCTCATTAGGAAACAGATCATCTTTTACATCGAAAGTTTTGTACAATTCCTCAAAAGCAGGTGTCAGATCTACAGACATTGTTTCCACATTAGGGAATCTGGATTTAAGGTCATTCATATGATCCTGTGCACGGCCTACCTGATCGGCTTTCTGGCGAATCGGCATTTCGATCAGTAATGTTTTCAGGCCTGTCATTGCGGCTAATGTAGAAACAACTCCTGAATCTACACCTCCTGAAACTCCAATTACATATCCGTTCACTTTTGCTTTTGCAGCATAATCTTTTAACCAGTTTACAATATGATCTATCACTTTTTGTGTCTGCATCGTTTATATTTTTTTAGTCTATTCCAAATTCCTGAGGGTATTTCACCACTCCTTTTTTATTTTTTAATCCGTCTTTTACCAATTCTACAGCCATTCCGTTTTCTTCCGGAATATCGAATGGAAAAGAAATCCCAAAATTACTTGTTTTTTTGTAACCAAAGCGCGGATAATAATTTTCATGTCCGATTAATATTACAGATTCATATCCCAATTCTTTAGCAATATGATGTCCCTGCAGAATCAATTCCCCTCCAATTCCCTGATTTTGAAATACAGGTTTTACAGAAACCGGCGCCAATGCAAGAGATTGGAAAGATCCTCCATCACCTTCAATGGTAATTTTTGTGAACAGAACATGTCCGGCAATTTCACCATTGTCATCTTCTGCCACTAATGACAATTCCGGAATAAAAGCATCAGATAACCTCAATTTTTCAACAAGAAACTGCTCCTGATGATCGCTGTGTTCCATATCTCTGAAAGCTTCTTCTACAAGACTGAACACTTTTTTATAATCTTTTTCTTCTTCTTTTCTAATCTTCATTACTCTTATATTTTTCACGTTTCAGTTCGTACCAGAAACAGACTCCGTCAGGTTCTTCAAACTCACTGGTCTTTTCAAATCCTAATTTTCTTAAAATATGATTAGACACCTCATGTTCAGAATGAGCATAGGCATAAATAATCTCAGCATTCAGGTCATTAAAACCATAATCCAGAGAAGCTATTCCGGCTTCCACAGCATATCCTTTCCCCCATGATTCCGGCAGGAAACGATATCCCAGTTCCAAAACATTTTGGTAGCCATTCGTTTCATGGGTAAGTAATTTCAACCCGCTCCACCCTATCAGCTGTCCACTTTCTTTTTCCACCACGCCCAATCTTCCTACTCCATTTTCCTCATACTGTTTCCGAATCATGCTGATTACATTTCTAGATTCATTAATATCTGTCAATACCGGCACTCCGATATATTTCATCACTTCCGGATTGGAATCCAGAAGAAACATACGTTCAACATCCGTATCTTCAAGTTTTCTTAAAATCAGTCGGTCTGTTTCTATTTTCATACTAATTAGTTTTGCTCTTCGGCTCCAAAAATAGTTACATCTGTTTTTATTCCTTTTTTAATGTCTGTTTCTTTTATTTTATTCCCCATTACATTGAGGGTTTGCAAAGCCAGATTCCCGGAAATATCAATTTTTTGAAGCTTATTATGTTCTACATTCAGTTTTCTTAACGCTATAAACTGCGTCAGGTCAATTGTTTTTAATTGATTTAAAGATAATGTTAATTGGTCAATTTTTGGAATTCCATTCAGCGAAATACCTTCCAACAGATTATTATCCAGGTATAAGGCACTTAAATTTTTCAGATTTTCTGCTTTGAATGAAGATATTTTACATCCTGTACAGGAAAACAATTCCAGTTGGTCCAGATTGTTTAGTGCAATATTGGTGATCATATTATCGTCCAGGATAATCATTTTCACATTTTTAAAAAAGTGCAGATCTGCTGTTGAAGTAATTCCTTTCTGAACAAGGAACAGATTTGTAACTGTCCCAGCTTCCATAAGTTCAAGTATTCCGTTTTATTCAGATCAAAATTTTCAAGTACTGCTTTTTCAAAGTTTTTATCTTTAAATTCAAGCTTTTGCCCATAGAAAAAAGAAAGTCCCAAAATAAGGTAAAGGGTTGTAATTATTTTAATTTTCATCATGAATTGTGTATTTAATCCTTATTTTTGTAAACTTAAATTCCATGTAAAAATAATGAAGATTTTTAGATATATTGCGCTTTCTTCTATTTTAGCTGCCGGACTTGTTTCCTGCAAAAAAGAAACTGAAAATCAATGGAAGGTAGAAGTCAAAGAAACTGCCGAAAAAGTTGATGTAACAGATATTTCCAAAGAATTTTACAATCCGGATGTTCCGCTGGAGCAGTTTAAAACTCAGTTCCCATGGTTTCAGGGAAGTGTTTCGGACGCAGATTTCGAAAAAAGAAGAATGGATGCTGAGGAGATCAAAATCTACAAGGAAGCCATTGGAAAGATAAATCAGGCTACATTACAAACAGAGCTGAAGAGTTTATTCTCGCATATCAAATATTATTTCCCGCAGTTCAAAAGCCCCAAAGTATATTTATTTTCATCTGCGTTACAGATGATCCAGGATCCGATATTTTATGATCAGAAAGGAAATCTTCTGTTTATAGATATTACCGGTTTTATGGGAGATGGAAATCCCAATTATAAAGGATTGGAGCTGTATTTTCAAAAATCAATGAATCCGCAGAATATTGTTCCTAAGGTATCACAGCTTTTTGCTGAAAATATTGTAACGGAATCTCCTGACCATCAGAAATTCATTGATCAGATTATTCTGAACGGAAAAGTGATGATTCTTCAGGACGCTTTTCTTCCTGATGTTCCTGATTATCTGAAAATGAATTATACCAAAAAACAGTATGAATGGGCCACAGCCAATGAAGCTAACATCTGGAATTATTTTGTAGAAAGCAACCTGATCTTCGGTGATGATCCAAGACTGGGAGAACGTTTCATATCGCCCGGACCATTCTCGAAATTTTATACGGAGATTGACAATGAATCTTCACCACAAATCGGAATTTTTACAGGATGGCAGATCTGTAAAGCATATCTTAAGGAAAAACCTGAGACAAAACTTACAGCTTTCCTGAAAATGGATGCAACAACCATTTTTAATGAATCTGGTTATAAACCGAAACTTAAACAATAGAAAATTTAGAATTTAGAAAAATAGAAAAAATGAGAAAGACTCAGATTACGATAGATGTAGAGCTTGATGAAAATCATGTGCCTGAAAATATTACATGGAATGCTCAGGATGGAGGTATTGATAAACAAGATACTAAAGCAACTATGATTTCTGTATGGGATGATAAGACAAGAGAGGCATTAAGAATTGATCTTTGGACTAAAGAAATGCCTGTAGATCAGATGAAAATGTTTATCCACCAGATTTTAATATCTTTAGGAAGTACTTATCAGAGAGCGACAGGTGAAGAGGATGTAGCACAATGGATGGAGGAAATTGCAGAAGAGTTTGCTATAAAATCTGCCATTAAATAAAAAACTACAATTGCGATAAGCTGGAAGTAGTAAGCGGTAAGCTTTTTGTATTCAGCATAGCAAATTTTAATAAAAAAAAATGAGTTTAAACAATATACTTTATTATTTAAGCTCAAAGCTTAAAGCAAAAAATTATGAATTTTAATACAAAAGTAATTCACGGAGGGCAGCACCACGAGTCTGCAACAGGTTCTGTAAATGTTCCTGTATTTTTGACCTCTACGTTTGCACAGAAAAGCCCCGGAGTACATTCCGGATATGAATATTCAAGAGCAGCCAACCCTACAAGACAGGCATTGGAAGATTCTTTGGCAAGTATTGAAAATGGAGCGAGAGGTTTAGCTTTCGGTTCTGGTCTTGCTGCCATCGACTGTGTTTTGAAATTATTAAACCCTGGTGATGAAGTCATTGCTGTAGATGATCTTTATGGAGGTACTTACAGAATGTTCACAAGACTTTTCGAAAAATATCAACTGAAGTTTACGTTCGTTAATTTCGATGATGTTTCTAAAATAGCTGATGTTATTACTGATAAAACAAAACTGATCTGGGTAGAAACGCCTACCAATCCGTTGATGAAATTAGTAGATATCAAAGCGGTTGTAGATATTGCAAAAGGAAAAGATATTTTAGTAGCAGTAGATAATACTTTTGCAACGCCATACATCCAGAGACCTATTGATTTGGGTGCTGACATTGTAATGCACTCTGCAACAAAATATTTAGGAGGACACTCTGATGTGATTGCAGGAGCGCTTATCGCTAAAGATGCTGAACTGGGAGAAAAACTTCACTTTATTCAGTTTGCAAGTGGTGGTATTTTAGGACCTCATGATTCTTACCTTGTATTGAGAGGGATCAAAACACTGGCGTTGAGAATGCAGAGACATTCTGACAACGGACTTGCAGTAGCCAAGTATCTTGAAAGTCATCCTGCTGTAGATAAAGTAATTTATCCGGGATTAGAATCTCACCCTCAGTATGAATTGGCAAAATCTCAGATGAAGGAAGCTGGAGGAATGGTTTCATTCACTTTTAAATCCGGAAAGAAAGAAGATGCTATTAAATTCTTGGAGAAAGTAAGAGTATTCACCTTAGCAGAATCTTTAGGAGGTGTAGAATCTTTGGCTAACCATCCTGCTCTGATGACTCACGCTTCAATCCCGGCAGAAAAACGTGCTGAACTGGGAATCACTGATGACCTTGTTCGTTTAAGCGTAGGAATTGAAGATGCAGAAGATCTTATTGCAGATCTTGAGAAAGCTTTTTCTTAACATACATAAACTAAAATGAGAAGGGTAAATCAATCCTTCTCATTTTATTATAACCACCACTCAATACTATGAAAAACACGAGAAAAGCGGTCATTTCTGATCTACCTCAGCTGGCTGAATTATTTGACCAGTACAGAATATTTTATCATAAGACTTCAGATATTCCTGCCGCGACAAGTTTTCTTCAGGAAAGACTTGAAAATAAAGATTCTGAAATTTTTGTTGCGGAAGAAAATGGTAAACTTACAGGTTTCGTACAATTATACCCAATATTTTCATCTACAAGAATGCAGCGCTATTGGTTGCTAAACGATCTGTACGTGAATGAAACCCATAGAGGAAAAGGTTATTCTAAAGAATTAATTGAAGAATCCAAAGAACACTGCCGTTCATCGAAAGCGTGTGGTATCCTTTTAGAAACAGGAAAAAGCAATGATATCGGGAATCAGCTGTATCCGGCCTGCGGATTTGAATTGTATGACTCTGTGAACTTCTACGAGTGGAGCAATTCATGAGTAATGAGCAATAGGTAATGAGTAATTTTTGTAAAAAATATTCAAAAACATCCCTATTCTTTATGTCAACCACTCGAATCACGAATCTCGGAACTCGTACCCCGCATCTCAAAATCAATTTATAAAACAAAAAAATAATATGACCGATTTTCAAAAATACATTCAAAGATATTTAGATCAGATTCCATCCGGAAACTGGTTAAACGAACTACAAATATCAGCTGACAAGACCATAGGAATCTATTCTAACCTTACCGAAGAACAGTCTAATTTTGCCTATGCTGAAGGAAAATGGACATTGAAAGGACTTCTGCTCCACCTATCAGATACGGAAAGAGTTTTCCAATTTAGAATATTAGCTTTCGCCAGAGGAGAGAAAAACAATCTTCCGGGATTTGATGAAAATGAATATGCCGATCAGTCTTTCGCCAATGAAAGAACACTTGAATCTCTTTTGGATGAATACAAACTGGTAAGAAAATCTTCTCAGATTTTATTAGAGACTCTTCAACCTTCTGCTTTACAAAATACAGGTACAGCCAATGGCCATGAAATTTCTGTAGAAACCATCGGAAAACTGATTGTAGGACACAATTACCATCACCTGAATATTATTGAGGAAAGATATTTATCTAAGTTGGGATGGATGTAGGAATTAAAATAAGGTTGAATTATCATAAGTTTTGGCTAAAGCCAGAGGTTTTTTTATCTCTGAATTAAATGGGCTAAAGCCCATTTCTATTGAATAAAATAATATCTCCAATTCATTAAATAGTATCTTAATTACACCATATAAAATATAATAAAACATTATATCATTAAAACATCAATAGGAACGGGCTTTAGCCCGTTTTTACATTACATATCATTCCATTGGCTTTAGCCAAAACTTATTAAAAATAAAAAACATTACTTTTGATAAAACAACACAAATGGCTTTTATCAAAATTTACATTCATCTTGTCTTTTCTACAAGAAACAGAGACCCCTTTCTCAATACATTCGACATCCGTCTTAAGGTTTGGAAACATATCAAAGAATATGCTACAGAAAAAGGAATATTTTTAGATATGATTAATGGATATTCAGACCATTGTCACTGCCTTATTTCTCTGGGATCAAATCAGAATATTGAAAGAATTGTACAATTAATAAAGGGAGAATCATCCCATTGGATTAATAAGAATGATCTTGTAAAAGGAAAATTCTCATGGCAGGATGAATATTTTGCTGTTTCTGTTTCTGAATCTATGATAGATTCTGTAAGACATTATATTAAGAATCAGGAGAAGCATCATCAGAAAAAGAGTTTTACTGAAGAGTATAGAGAATTTGTTGAAAAGTATAATTTTAAAACTTAATTAAGTTTCGGCTAAAGCCAGAGGATTTTTTATATCTAAATTAAATGGGCTAAAGCCCATTTCTATTGAATAGAATAATATCTCCAATTCATTAAATAGTATCTTAATTACACCATATAAAAATATAATAAAACAATATATCATAAAAACATCAATAGGAACGGGCTTTATCCCGTTTTCACCTTACATCTCATTCCATTGGCTTCAGCCAAAACTTATCAACCTGACCACATTTCCATCCTAATTTTTTGCCCAAAACCCTTATATTTTCTACCTTTATCCACTCTTTGAACTTACTACAATTATGGAACATATTGTCGAAATATTAAAATCCGGCGGAACAATCCTTTACCCTACAGATACTATTTGGGGAATTGGTTGTGATGCCACCAATATAGAAGCTGTCAACAAAATTTTTGACATTAAGAAGCGCGAAAAAAATAAATCCATGATCATTCTTGTAGAGTCTGAAAAAAGGCTTCAGGATCTGGTGGATGTTCCTGAGATGGCCTGGGAAATTATTGATCTCAGCGAAAAGCCGGTAACTATTGTTTATGAAAATCCAAGGGGTTTACCCAAAGAACTCCTTGCGGAGGATGGAAGCATAGGAATACGTCTTGTAAAAAATGATTTCTGCAAAAAACTGATTACAAAACTAAACAAACCTTTAGTATCTACCTCTGCCAATTTCAGTGGTGAGAAAAGTCCATTGAAATTCTCTGATATTTCTGAGGAGATGATCAGTCTTGTAGATTATGCAGTGGAAGAAGACAGAGAAAAAGTTTCAAAATATTCTGGTTCTTCAGTGATCAAAATATGGAATGACAACAGAATAAAGGTTCTTAGAGAATAGAAATCCTTAACTTTTCTGTGTATTTTTTAGAGTCTTGTCAGTTCATATCGGCAGGATTTCTTTTTTTTAATTCTATCTTTGCAAACTCAACTCATAAATTATTTGCTATGAATCATCAGGAATTTGCTCAAATGTGGATTAATGCATGGAATTCTCATGATTTAGAGGCTATTCTCACCCACTATTCGGATGATATTGAGATTACAACTCCCATGATTGCTATGGCTACAGGTGGTAAAGAAAGTTCTTTAAAAGGAAAAGAAGCCGTTCGTGAATATTGGCGAAAAGCCCTGGATAAGTTTCCGGATCTTCATTTTGATCTTATTCATTCCACGGCAGGAGTAGATTCCGCAGCATTATTTTATAAGTCGATCATGGATAAACATGCTGTTGAAGTCATGTTTTTTAATGAAGACGGAAAAATTAGTAGAATGTACGCTCATTACGATTAATGAGTAACATTGGTAGAAATTGACACTATTATTAACGATGATAATTAATCTTAATCAAAATAAGAATTTAAAACTTTTTAAAATAATTTCTGAAGCAGCAGAAAGGAATAATCAGTCCGTATATATTGTGGGCGGTTATGTTCGTGACCTTCTGATGAAAAGAAAAGCTTCCACAGATATAGATTTTGTGACCGAACAAAGTGGTATTGAGCTTGCCCAGAGTGTAGCTCAGGATATAGATCCTAAATTAAAAGTTTCTGTATTCAAAACGTATGGAACGGCAATGATCAAGTATAAAGACCTTGATCTGGAATTTGTGGGAGCAAGAAAAGAAAGCTACACTGAAAACAGCAGAAAACCTGAAGTGGAAGGCGGAAGCCTGGAAGATGACCAGAAAAGAAGAGATTTCACCATCAATGCAATGGCTATTTCCTTAAATAAAGATAATTTCGGGGAACTTATTGATCCCTTCAATGGGGTTGATGATCTTGAAAAAGGTATTTTAAGAACTCCTTTAGAACCTGCTCAGACCTATTCTGATGATCCGTTGAGGATGATGAGAGCCGTGCGTTTTGCTTCAACTTTAAATTTTAAAATTGAGGAGAACTCTCTGCAGGCTATCCAGCAGGAAGCAGAAAGAATCAAGATTGTTTCGATGGAAAGAATCATGGTAGAATTCAACAAAATCATGCTGTCTGAAAAACCGTCTGTCGGACTGAGGTTGATGGAACAAACCGGTCTTATGAAGCTGATAATTCCGGAACTGATAGAATTGAAGGGAGTGGAAGAAGTGGAAGGACAAACACACAAAGATAACTTTTACCATACTTTGGAAGTAGTGGATAATATTTCTGTGAATACCGATAATCTTTGGCTCCGTTGGTCTGCTTTGCTTCATGATATTGGTAAAGCCCCTACGAAAAAATTTGTAGAAGGAACGGGATGGACTTTTCACGGGCATGAATTTTTAGGCTCAAAAATGACCAAGACACTTTTCCAGCGTTTGAAGTTACCTTTAGGAAGTGATATGAAATATGTTCAGAAGATGGTAAAGCTTTCATCCCGACCTATTGCTCTGATTACTGATGATGCTTCAGATTCCGCATTGAGAAGACTTTTATTTGATGCCGGAGAAGATCTGGAAGATCTTTTCACCCTTTGCAAAGCTGATATTACGACTAAGAATTCTAAGAAACAGGAAAAATTCAAAAGAAACTTTGAATATGTGGCGGTGAAGATCAAAGAAGTGGAGGAAAAAGATCAGGTAAGAAACTTCCAGCCCCCTATTACCGGTGAAGAGATCATGGAAATGTTTAATCTTAAGCCGGGCCGCGAAATCGGTATCTTAAAAGAGAAAGTTAAAGAAGCTATTCTTGAAGGTGAAATTCCCAATGAAAAAGAAGAAGCCACAAAATTTGTGATTGTTGAGGCAGAAAAACTGGGATTGACACTATAATTCAATTGATAAATAATAAAAAATCGCGGCGGGATGTTCCATCCCGCCGCGATTTTTTTGTTCACTATGAAAACAAAGCCGGCCGGTTTCGAAAGAAACCGGCCGGAAAAAAACACAAATGATGAAAAAATAAAAAATTATTTTTTATGCTGTAAGGGATTATGGATTCAGGAAAGTACCGTTAGCACCAAGACCTCCTGTTTTAAGAGAACTCATTTTGTTACCCGTAGTTGCTGAATATATTACCATTTCGCTTTCTGCTGTAAATTGTTTAACATCTGATGCAAAGATTCTTCCGTCAATAACGTTAAATCCATAAAGTGTAAAGTAAGGACCACCATCTGCAGCTGTTAGCAATGGAGCTGTAGGAACGGTTGGTGTAGCTAAGCTTGTTGTATACACTTTGTTAGCAGAACTGAAGTAAATTTTATCGTTATCAATCTGAAGATTGGTAGCATTTGGAATTCCTGTCAGTGTAACTACCGGTGTTATAGCTCCTGTGCTTGAAATCTTATAGATATAAGAATTTGCAGCTGTTGAAGAAATAGTGTAGACATTGGATTTGTAAGACACAGTATTCCCAATTTGACCATTCGGAACGGTAATTTCAGTTTTAGCATCATTGGAAGTATTGATATAAGTAATCTTATTTCCAAATCCTGATGAAGCGTTCTGTACAAAAACATTTCCTCCTGCTTCTACTGTTTTATCAGAAACTTCAGTCATATTGATTTTGCTTACAAATGAGTAGTCAGAAGCTTTATACTTTGTTACACTTTGAGTATGAGCAATGAAATTGGTGTTGGCAACATAAATAAATCCATTCGCAAAAGTAATTCCTCTTGGATTATCAAGCTGATCTGAAATGACTGCTAATTTCTTAAATGTATAACGGTCTACTACAACAATTTTGTTTGAGTTGTTTATCACAAGATAAGCCTTATTTCCGTCAAGACCAATGGTCTGAAGAACGTCACCTAAGATTTCTTTACTATTGTTATAACCATATACATCGTCCTGCTTCAGGCTCAGATCTCTTGTCAGGAATGTTACTTTAGCTCCCTGACTGTTGAAGTTACCTTCATTAGATATAAAATATCCGTTCTGGTAAGTGATCGGAGAAACTTCAAATTCTGCGGAATCGCTTGTACATGAAGACATGTTAAATAATAACACTACTGCAAATAGTACAGTTAAAAGTTTAGTTATTTTCATAATTTATTCAATTTTAATTTATTAAAAATTTATTGCTGCATACACACTATAGTTTCTTTTCGGTAAAGGATAAAAAGAAACCGTTTTATAGTACATATTTGTTAGATTATTCACTTTAAATCCCAAGGTATATTTTTTTGCTAAAGTTGCTGAAACACCCATATTCAAAAGAAAATAAGGATCTATTGCATCTGATCTCTTTTCATCACTTGTGGTATAGGTAACACCATTTAGCAGCCCCTGTGCAAAAAACTTAAAGAAACCATATTCATAATCTATATTGGCACTTCCTCTATGCATAGGTACATAAGGTCTCTGCATCTGCGTTTCTTTATCAATAGATCTTGCGTAATAATATCCTGCATTCGCCCTGAATTTATGATTACCCAATTGTTTACTAAATGACAGTTGAGATTCTAATCCGTAAGATTCAACTTTATTGACATTGAATGCCTGCCAGTATCCTTTGGCCGTTGGAAGCCATGCAATAAGATCTGTGATGTTCATATAGTACGGAGACAAAGTAAGTCTGAAGTCCCCCACTTTGAACTCATTCGTCATATCTACCTGGGTAGAGGTTTCCGGTCTCAGCTCTTTATTTCCTCCCGGTTCATAATAAATATCATTAAATGACGGGTATCTGAAGTTTTTTGATACGTTAACACTTACATCATACCATTTTGCAGCACTCCATTTTCCGGAGAACGAATACATCAGCGGTGACTTTACATCTTCCACAAAATCTTTCTTGAACCCACCTTCAAAACGCAGGTTTTTTGTTGCAAAATACCTCAACAATCCGGAAACGGAACCAACATTTCTGCTGACACTGGATATTCCGTTCAGATATCCTTCTCCTTTATTGATCTGAAACTCGCCGATAATATTAAAATTCCACTTAGAATTCAGGAAATAATTGAAATCATTTTTAAAGATGTAATTTTTCCCTGTTCCGCCACTGGATTTAGGCAGATTTAAAGAACCGAAATACTGAAAATTCTCTTCTGTGTAGGCTGCTCTAAGGGAGTTACTAAACTTCGCTTTGTTCCAGTCCCAGGAAAGAAGGCTTCTTACACTTTGAGTTTTATATTTTGTTTTTGTTCCCGTTTCTTCATACACAGGATAATGTTGTGAAGAATCAAAGAACTGGCTCTGCCAAGAAATTTTATGATCATCCGTCATTTTATAGGATGCTCCTACATTGAATGTTGTATTGTAATAATTCCCGTTTCTGTTGATGTAATTCAGATCACTTACCTCATAATTATTTTCGCTTACAGAGTAATTTCCTGAAGCTTTAAAACTGAACTTATCATTGCTGTAAGAACCTTTTACAAAATTATTGTAGGTATTAAAAGAAGCAACTTCAGAAAATAAAGAACCATGGAAGCCTTTGTTAAAATCAAGAGTATTATTAAGGTGAATACTTCCCCCGATAGCACCACTTCCATACACCACACTTCCGCCGCCGGCTTTTATACCGATCTGGTCATACCCGAACAAAGCAATATTATTGATATCTCCCTGCCCTAAAAAACTTGAGTTGATATTAATTCCATTCCATACAAAGGCGGTCTGCTGGGCAGTAGTTCCTCTGAAAGAAGGTGAAGAAACAGCTCCGCGGCCATTTTCTTTGATAAATACCTGTGATTGAAATCTCAGAAGTTCAGAAAGATTACTGGAATTTTTCTCGGCCTCTTCTGCCGAAATTATTTTTACGGGATGAAAAAGTTTCACCCTATTCATCTGGTTGTCGAAGACATAAATAGTGTCGATGGTTTTCTCTTGTCCAAAAAGAAAACAGCCATAAGATGAAAAAAGCAGTACTAAAGATCTTTTTATATCCATACTTTTTTACTTTTCCTCCGAAAGCAATATGTTTTTTATTATAATTCCGGCAGGTCTCCTGACTTTCGCATTCTGCTCCTTCCCGTTTTAGACAGTGGCTGTTTGCAGAAACTTTTATTGCGATTTACAGTTGCGGGGACAGTCCGGGAGTTACACCCGATTCCCTTTTCATTCCAAAATACTGGAAACCAAAATTTTTGCAAAGATAGTTTTTTATATGTATTTGCCAAAAAAGTGAAATGAGAGTGTATCAGATTAAGAATTTGAAGCAAAAATTCACAAAAAAAGCTACTTTCGGTTGAAAGCAGCCATGTATCATAGAATAATCGTATGCAATTATTTACCAATAACTTCCGTAATTGGGTTTCCTACATTTCCGCTTGGAAACTGAATTTTCAATAAAGAAGATACGGTAGGAGCAATATCCGTCATGTGATATTCCTTATTGCTTTCTCCCTGCTTCACGCCCCAACCCATAAAGATCAATGGAATATGTGAATCGTAAGAATTCCAAACACTGTGGGTAGTTCCCGTTTTTGAATATGGAGGAAGCATAGAATCATGAGAAATCAACTGGATATCTCCACTTCTCTGTCTGTTGATCCCGTTGATAATTCTTTGTTTGATGGGCTCCGGAATACTTGCCTCCTGAACTTTATCTACAGAAACAGCATATAAAACGGTAGGATCTTTCTCCAGTTCTTTTACAGCGAAGTTTCTTACATCATCCAATTCAAGCTTACTGTCAGCCAATACTTTTCTGTCAAAATAAATCTGATAGTTATCAATTGCATTAATCAGTTTATCAGCTCCGAATTTATCTTTCAGCTTCTGATTCAGATTTTTTTCTGCATCTTCACCAAAGAAACCTGTCGGGATTTTATGCTCTTTAAGAAATCCTACAGAGTGTGCTCCACCGTGGTCTGCAGAAAGGAAAACCGTATATTCACCTTTTCCTACTTTAGCATCCAGATAATTGAAGAACTCTGCTAAATCCTGATCTAATCTGATATAAACATCTTCTACCTCAATAGAATTCGGTCCGAATTTATGGCCTGCATAATCTGTAGATGCAAGGTTGATCGCTAAGAAGTCTGTGATATTATCTCCACCCAGTTTTTCACCCTCTACAGAAGCTTCTGCCAACTTCAATGTCAGCGTATTCCCGAAAGGTGTGTAACGGATATTATCTTTTTTAGCCTGATAATCCTTTGCTAAATTACTGTAAGGGAAAGTAGGTGTTTTTGCACTTCCCAGCAGACCTTCCCAGGAAGAATTGTCCGGTGCACTTTCCGTATATTGATTGATTGGAAGTAAAGTATTCCAGCCGTTGGCTACTAATTTTTCAGGAAGATTCTGAGAATTGAATGATTTTACCCATTGAGGAAGATCATTCATATACCATGTACTGGTAATAAAATTTCCAGTGCTGTCATCAAACCAGAACGCTCCGTTTGGAGTATGTCCTGCAGGAAGAATAGAAGCACGGTCTTTCAAAGAAACTCCGACTACTTTTCCCTGGAAGTTGGTTGCTAATCTCAATTCGTCAGTCACCGTAGTAGACCACAGATTTTTTGGAGAATGGCTTCCGGTTTTTACATTGGTTGTTCCCACGGGCTGAACGCTTTCATCCGCAGTACAGTACACTCCTTTTCCTGTTTCTTTATCCGTCCAGTCGTTTCCAGCAATTCCGTGAATAGCCGGTACGGAACCTGTATAAATACACGTGTGTCCCAAAGCAGTAATGGTAGGAACATAAGGAATGTGTACATTATTCAAAGAATATCCCGTATTTAAAAGTCTTTTGAAACCGTCATTTCCATATTTACCATAAAAACGGTATAAATAGTCCCAACGCATCTGGTCTACTACCAGACCTACGACTAATTTGGGTCTTTCCAGTTGGGTATTTTTGTTCTTCTGTGCATTGATTGTAATTACGGACAAAAAAGTAGCTGCCGCAATTGAAATGTTCCTAAGCATCCAAGTAAATTTTTATTGACAACAAATTTAAGGGTTTTGAAAGTTTTGGAGTGTGAAATTTTATTTAATTTTGATTATTGTACAATTCATCAATCAATCTTCCATGATTTTAGGCGTATACTGGTATTTCAAATTTCCAAATGATTTATATGACTTTAAATTCTTCAAATTTTATCCGGGATATGGCGGACATGCTGATAATCCAGCAGAACTGGCAGCAAGAGTTCAGGTAGAAAATACGGATGATTTTATCGGAAAGCTGACAGCATTGAAAGAGCGTTTCAAAAAAACTTATTTGCATTTGAATATCAATGAAAACCAGCTGATCATCAATATTGGAGATTATCAGCTCTTTGATTTTCATTTTCAAATGGCGGAAGAAATAGAAGAACTGTTGATTCGCGAACGTGCTGAATTGTTAGATTCCAGTATTCCTTTTACCATCCAATCCAGCAAGAGTTATGCTCCGGAAAGTGAAGAATTCAAAAATATAGAACACCGTTTCATCCAGATGGTTGGTTCAGACTTCAGGAAAAGCAATGCAGAAAATTACGCTGCCAGAATTGATTGTAACCTGCCTCTGCAATATAAACAAAGCCTTATTAATGATTTAGCGCAGATAGGTAAAGAAGAAAATCTCAATGTATTTTACTATAATGATTTCGATTGTAAAGATCATTCTAATCTGATGCTCTTTTTCACCAATGGCAGACAGAAAAAGGAATCTGTTCAAAAGGTTGATATCAATTCTTTTGGAAGTAAAGTGCGGCAGCTTACTCAGAAATATCCTCTTCATTTCGGACACTTCGGAAGCTTTAAAGAATATCCTTTACGGGGTCCTCATGTTGAACTCATGGTGGAAGAGGAATATATTTTAAATAAAAAATAAACCATTTTAATTCAATACTATGATCAAATTCAAATATGTCATTCTGTATGTGGAAGATGTAGAACAGTCTATGAACTTTTATAAAAACACCTTCGGTTCTGAAATAAAATTCATCACTCCTGAAAAAGATTATGGAGAACTGCTGACCGGAGAAACTACTTTGTCATTTGCAGCCGTAAGTCTGGCAGGGTCCAATATTAAAAAAGGATTTTTAACTTCAAAAACGCAAGATAAACCTTTTGGAATAGAGCTGGGATTTGTCACTGATGATGTAGAAGCTTTGGTGGAAAAAGCAATAAAACATGGTGCTGAACTGTATGAAGATATTGCTGTAAAACCTTGGGGACAAAAAACAGCTTACATCAAAGACCCCAACAATTATCTGGTAGAAATCTGTACTGAAATTCAATAAGCTTAAAATATCTGATTTGGAAATAAGAAAATTACAAAAACTAACCACCGATCCAAGTGTAAACTGGGGGCATAACGGCTATACAACGGACAGAATTTATTCGGTTTCCTCTATTGAGTTTGGAGGTTCTTTCGAGTTTAGCCTAAAAGAAAAAGCTTTACCTTATATCAAAAACTGGGAGACTACTTCTGAAGAGTTTGAAGAACTGAATAGTCTTATAGAACAGGAAAATTCTTTTGGAGCCTTCGTTGGTGAAAATCTTGCAGGCTGGATCATCTGTGAACACAGAACATGGAACAACAGTCTGTACATAGAAAACATCCTTATTGACGAAAAGTACAGACGGCAGGGAATTGGGATTATGCTGATTAAAAGTGCCATTAAAGAAGCCCGCAAACTAAACTGCAGAGTTATCGAACTGGAAACACAGAACACCAACTACCCTGCTATCCGGTTTTACAGAAGAATGGGATTCAATATTACCGGGCTGAATACGAGACTATACAATAATGCTGACGAGATTGCTCTTTTCATGACTCTAGATGTGGAGTAAACCTGATAAAGGGATTATTACAAAATATTTAAACGCTTTTATTTAAAACACTTGCTGGTGTGCTAATTTTTCTATACATTAGTAATCAACAAATTAAAGATTATTACTATGAAAAATTTCAAAAAACTAAAGAGAAGCCAGCTTGTGCTGATAAGTGGTGGTGATACTCCTTATGCATTATGTGACATGGATGGTAATTGTCCTCCAACAGTAGGTTCATACTATTGCAGCGATGGTACTTGTTACAGAGTTTCCGGCGGCGGCGGTAGCAACCCTGGCTGTAATGAACCGATGCGTCTTTGCCAGGAATGGGAAACCGGATGCGGTTGTGTTTATATGTAATATATTTTGTTAGATAAAATCTTGTGGAGGGCGGTTTTTACCGCTCTTTTTTGTTTAAAAAAATGCATATTTGCAATAAACTAATATCAAAAGTCTCATGATGCGACAAATTTGTTTTATAGCTGCAATCATTATTTTTTCATTTACACATGCACAAAAGAAGGCATTCAAATGTTTAGAAGTTCATGATGCCATCAAACTCATTGATGAAGAAAAATATGATGAGGGTATTGCTATCCTGAAAGAATGCGAAAAAAAAGATCCAAAAGATTATACATATCCCTATGAAATTGCCCTCGCCTATATCCGAAAAGAAGATTATAAAATTGCGATTTCACAATTGGAAAAAATTAAAGGATATTCAAATATAGATGACTATTATTATGCGCTTCTCGGAAATGCCTATGACTATGCAGATAACCCTGAGCAAGCTATAAAGACTTATGATGAAGGATTGAAAAAGTTTCCGTCTTCCGGAAAACTCTATCTGGAGAAAGGGATTGTCTTTGAACTTCAAAAGAAAATGAACCAGGCCATTGAAAGCTACGAAAAAGGGATAAAGGCAGAACCGTCATATCCATCTAACTACTACAGAATAGCCAAATTATTTTTAAATTCTAATAATCCATTGTATGGTCTCGTTTATGGTGAAATATTCTTAAATCTGGAACGTACCACTGCCCGAAGCCAGGAAATGAGTCAACTCTTATTTGACGGATATAAAAAAGCAGTGAAATTCACAGATAAAAAGACTACCGTTGATCTTTGCCAGGCCTTTATCATTATTGAAAAAGACAACAAGCCTGATAATCCACTCCCTTTCTGCATCATGTACAGCGGATATTTTGCACTCGCTACTGTTGACAAAAAAGAAATTAATCTGGAAACGCTGTCAGACATCAGAAGAAAGGCAATAAAAGAATATTTTAAGTACAAGAACAATCCATCCAACGTTTTATTAAACTATCAAAAAATAATGGAGGAAAAAAATGTTTTTAATGCTTATAATCATTATCTGTTTCAGATAGGAGATAAGGATGGCTTTAAAAACTGGCTCACCGATAATAAAGCAGAATATGAGAAATTTGTAGACTGGTACACCAGTGATACAAATAGTCTAAAAATCAATAAAAAAAATCTGTATATCTCTGATCCCTTACCCAAATAATAAAATGCTTTAACTTTGAATTTTACTTATGTAGATTCTTATCTGATGAAAACATATTTCTACAAATAATCTATGAAAATTTCACTATTCCCGTAAAAACAGGATCACACAATATCATGCAAAATCTTTTGAAATACATCAGATCGCTTACTCCTTTTTCTGACGAGAGCTGGATGATGCTCCAACCTGCCCTTTCGGAAAGACATTATAAGAAAAATGAACTGATGTTACAAGAAGGTGAAATCTGCCGTTCTCTATTTTACATTGATAAAGGATTTTGTAAAAGCTATTACGAAATAGAAGGAGTTATAAAAAACACCGGATTTTTCTTTGAGAACGAAATAGCAACCAATATCAGCAGCTTTGGAAGCGGACAGCAATCTGAATTCAATATCATCGCCAGTGAAGAAATTCATGCTATTATTTTTGATAAGACGAAGTTATTTGAAGCTGCCGGAAAGGCTCCTGAAATTGAAACGCTGGGACGCCATTGTATTCGTCAGTTTGCCTCCAGGCAGGAGGAATTTTCAAATCTATTCAAGCTCTATACTGCACAGGAAAGACTGGAATATATTGAAGCAAAATATCCTGAAATGCTGCAGCGTATATCCCTTACCCAGCTGTCTTCATTTCTGGGAGTAGCAAGAGAAACATTAAGCAGAATCCGGAAACGAAGGATGATCCGTTGAAATCAACATCCATCCAAAAAAATCTAATCACACACAAAATAAAAATAATAGTATATGAAAACATTGATCTGGAAAGGAATACTTTATCAATCCCTTGAATATTTTAATGTACAGTCCGATGATAAAGGTTATAACGTAAAATCAAGAATCATAGGCTGTTATAAAGATAAAATCTATACGGTGGACTATAGAATGTTCATTGATAAAAACTGGATCGTTCAGAATTTCCTGATCGAATCTGAAGTCAATAAGGTTAAAATAACGTTAGAAGGAAAAAGGCTTCAAAATCAATGGACAATCAATAATGTTGTAAATCCGGAATTCAATCATTTCAAGTTTATTGATATTTCTTTGACTCCATTTACCAATACGCTGCCCATAAATAATTTAAACCTTCCAGAGAACAGCTCTCAAAAAATAGATGTTATTTACATCGATATACTCAACCAGCATATCAGACCTGTACAACAGCAATATACAAAGACAGCATCCCATCAATATCTGTATGAAAATATTGAAAATGATTTTAAAGCCGAAGTTTCAGTTGATGAAAGTGGATTGGTCATCAGCTATCCAGAATTATTTGAGAAAATTATAGAACTTTGAAAATCTAATATTCAATATGACCATTAACCAGATCAGAGCGGCGACCTTTCTTTCAAGATAAAAAAAGACAAAGCAACAGGAAAATAATCTAGTATGTTAGTAATAAACAGCCCCTTATAATTGTTATAATACTATGAAAACAATTGCTCTCCTACTCTTTTTTTTCGTTTCTCTGACTTTCGTTTCTGCTCAGAATCATCATTCTGAAGGCTTTTATGAAACCTCAGATCATGTAAAGATCAAATATAAAATCTCCGGAAAAGGAGAAGCCTGTATTTATATTCCCGGAGGGCCAGGTCAGGGATATCTATCCTTTGAACTGATGGGTGGAAACAGTCTGGAAAAAAATATGCAGATAGTTTATATGGATCAGCGGGGTTCAGGAGAATCAGGTACATCGGAAAATTATCATATTGATAAAATGATTCAGGATATTGAAGAGTTGAGACAGCATCTCAAATTGAAAAAGGTATTTTTACTGGCTCATTCCTTTGGTGGAATTATTGCGGTAAATTATGCAAAAAAATATCCTCAGCATACCAAAGGGCTCATTCTTGCCAACGTTACCCTTCATTTCCTGAATGATGAGTCAATCAAAGAACAGATTGAATATGGAAACAGTCTTTTACAGACACAAAACAGAGCTATTCCTAAAGACAGCCTTTCTTCAGAACTTTCAAAAATAAGCAGTGCATTAAGGAAAAAAAGAATCGGGTATAAATTCCTTACCGAAGATATCGAAACCATAAAACAAATGGATAAAGTAGATTCTCTCCATCCCCGTATCATCGACTTTGGAATGGCAGTGATCTCAAAACCCAAAGATTTCCCTGAATATTATACCGATTATGCTCCCATCACAAAAGATATTCATGTTCCTGTATTGATTATCACTGGAAAAAAGGATAAAGCAGTCGGAACTCAGCATTATAAAACCTTTCAGTTTCCCAATCAGAAAGTAGTTTCCATTGATGGAGGACACCTTTTGTATTACGAAAAAAATAAAGAATTTGTGAATGCTGTTAATAATTTTGTGAAAGCAACGAAGTGATATTGTATTGGCAATTTTGTATAATTAAAAGTTTCGGCGCGGCCTTTGGCCGCGCCGAAACTTTCCCAACATTCAAATATTCATTAAAACAAAACAGGCTGTTTCAAATTGAAACGGCCTGTTTTTATCTATTTTAATTCCTGCTTAAAAGCTGGCAATCATTAAAATTTCAAATCTCCATTCACCTCTCTTACCGCGTTAGCAGCTTCAGCGAATTTCAATTGCTCTTCAGCAGTCAGTGTTACGTTTACAATTGATTCTACTCCGTTTGCTCCGATGATCGCAGGAACTCCTAAACAGATATCGTTTTGTCCGTATTCCCCTTCAAGCATTAAAGAACAAGGGATCATTTTCTTTTGGTCGCATGCAATTGCCTGAACCATTACAGAAACTGCTGCACCTGGAGCGTACCAGGCTGAAGTTCCTAATAATTTGGTAAGAGTAGCTCCTCCTACTTTAGTTTCTTCGATTACATATTTTTGTTGATCTTCACTTAAGAATTCAGTTACAGGAACACCATTTCTTGTCGCTTTGCTCAATAATGGAAGCATACCTGTATCACTGTGAGCAGCGATTACCATTCCGTCAACGTCAGAAATTGGAGCTTCTAACGCTTCAGCCAATCTGTATTTGAATCTTGCAGAGTCTAATGCACCACCCATTCCGATGATTTTGTGCTTAGGAAGACCTGAAGTTTTGTGTACAAGGTAAGCCATAGTATCCATTGGGTTAGAAACCACAATAATGATTACTTCCGGAGAATGTTTTACTAAGTTTTCAGTAACGTCTTTCACGATACCTGCGTTGATACCGATCAGTTCTTCTCTTGTCATTCCTGGTTTTCTTGGAATCCCCGAAGTGATTACTGCTACATGAGAACCTGCAGTTTTGCTGTAATCTCCTGTTGTACCCGTAATTTTTGTATCAAATCCGTTAAGAGATGCTGTCTGCATCAAATCCATTGCTTTCCCTTCAGCAAACCCTTCTTTAATGTCTACCAAAACTACTTCTGAACAGAAGTTCTTCATTGCGATGTATTCTGCACAGCTTGCTCCTACAGCGCCTGCACCTACTACAGTTACTTTCATATTGTTACTTTTTAAAATTATTTTTTGTTAGTTAAGTTTAAATTTGAAACTCCCCAAATTTAACAATTCCTGAAAAAATGCGCAATTTTTCAGGAATTTAATTAGAATTAAAATAAATTAGTTGACGTTCAGTAAAAAGGTGTACAGCTTTTTCGCACCAGAAAGCACTTCATGGTAGTTTTCTTCAGCGACTTCCGTATCCAGAACCTCCTTGAAATTTTTCCACATAGGGCCTGTATTTTCCTGATAACATCCGAAAAAGTTGAAGGTAACCTCATCAAAACCTTCCGTTTTAGAAAGCTGTTTCGCGATAACATTTCCTCCAAGGGTAGAGCCTTCAATCACATACATTGCTCCAAGTGCTTCATGTTCATTGTTAAATTCAAGATTGTGGGAAGCGGATTGATTTTCCAGAGAAAGGCTTTTCAGGTCCTTTTCAATAAGGGAAAGTTTTTTTCTTGCTTCAAGCTGAAGTTTTTCTGCATATTTATCAGAAAGGCTGCTGAATATTTTGTCTTCACTGTGAAGAAGCATCAGATAATTGGTATGAATGATTTTTTTATAATCCTCCAAAGTGAAAGTTTTATTAAAAATCTTTTCAGAATTAAAAAGTTTCTCTGCTGCATCGTGATACTCTGCCGTATTCTGTTTAAGATATTCTGATACCATAAATAACGTTTTAAAAGTTTCTCAAATATAAGGCTTTTTAAACGTTAAGATAAAGGAGGTTCCCTCACTGCTGCTTTCATAATCCACATTTCCCCCTATCCTTTTCATAATGCGGTGTACAATAGACAGCCCTACTCCGTTTCCTTTAAATTTCTTGGCATTATCCATTCTGTTGAAGATTTTAAACATCTTATGTTTTTCCTCTTCAGGAATACCGATACCATTGTCTGAAACCCTGTAAATAATAGCCTGCCCATCTTCTGTTCCTTCAATTTCCACTTTCGGAAAATCTTTGTGAGAAGAATATTTCACAGCATTATTGATGATATTCAGGAAAACCTGATGAAGCATAGTTTTATCAGCCAGTACATCCGGACATTCTTTAATGATAATTTCACTGTTCGGACTGCCGTAGGTCATCTTGGCATTTTGAGATATTTTTTCAATAGTGTGAGCCGTTTTCAGGTTTTCAAGCTGTATTTCACTATGTTTCGCACGGCTGAGCTGCAGTACATCATGCATCATTTCAGCCATATTATCTATTTCCTCAATAATCGTATTGATCTTGGTTTTGCTTTTTACAGAATCATCGGTAAGATTTCCCAAAAGCATTTGAGCATTCAGTTTCATTACCGTAAGAGGTGTTCCAAGGTCATGTGAAATCGTATAAGAAAAACTATCAAGTTCGTCATTTACTTTTTTCAGCTCATCATTAAGCCTTTTAATCGCATTATAATTTTTGTGAGAGGTTTCTAAAATTAAATCTCTTACAGCCTGTACGGCACTTACATTTCTGGAATTCCATCTTTTAGAATTCCCTTTGATATTTTCTGTAAAAATACGGAAGGAAGTTCTCGGCGATATCATCTGCTTTTCCTCTCCGTTTTGAGAAAATACTTCTACCTTTTTCTCAGGATTTCCGGCCCAGTTGATGTGTTCGTCAAACTCTTTTCTGAACCAGATCAGCATTTCGTTTTTATCCCTTTCGATAAAATAAATAACAATTCCTGCGGCATCTTCAGACAGATCCAGTTTATCACCATGTTCTTTAAGAAAGTTACGGCTCACATAGATTCTCTCATTCGTATTCTCCTGCGCCCATTGTACAATTCTTCTGATACTTTCCGGATTGGGAGTTTTACCATCTGTTATGATGTTCTCATCTGAAACAATAGCAAGCCCGTCAGCCTCCGGTAGGTTTCTGATTTCCGTCTTACACTCAATAAGAGAGTCGAACAGATTATTATGTTTTAGAAACTCCGTTTTAAGCTGAGACACTTTCTCATTCAGCTCCAAACGGTAGTTCAGTTCACTCTTGGATTTAAAAGATGAATAAGCATTAGCAGCTAAAGCTGTAAAAATTCCAGCCTGTACCCTGTCTTCAAGATCAATATGCTTAGGTTCTACATTCTGGCAGGTTACCAATCCCCAAAGATGATCGTCAATAATAATCGAAACACTGAAGCTGGAAGCTACTCCTGAATTTTTAAGATACTGCCCATGAACAGGAGACATTCCTCTGGAAGCAGAGAAAGTAAGATCGATATTTTCAGGACTCCTGCTTAAAATAGGAACCGTATCTGCATATACGTTACTGAAAATTCTTTTCCTTTTTTTCAGATAAAGATCGCGTGCCTGTTTTGGAATGTCGGATTCCGGATAATGAAGTCCCAGAAAACTTTCCATATTCTCATTTTTCTTTTCGGCGATTACTTTTCCTGAACCATCCATCATAAATTTGTAGACCATCATACGGTCGTAGTTCACCACTTTCGACAGGGTTTCCAGAAGATGATTCCAGAGTTCCTTTTCATTATCGATGATATAAAAGTTATCGTACTTATTCGAAATCCGTTTATTAGGATTAATCAGAACTTTTTCAAACTCCATAAAGATGTAAAGCTCACTTCTGAAAACAGAAAAATGATACTCTGTATCACCAATAAAAATTTTATCAAAATAAGTTTCATTCTTCCTTCTGGTAAACTTATCCAGTGAGGTATAGATTTCTGAATCAATAATGCTTTGAAAACTTTCCGGAAAGTCAGTAAGCTTTCTTCCGAATAGTTCCTGAGAACTCCCGATATCAAATATATCTGAAATATTCCTGCTAAAAAAAGTAATGGTATGGGACGCTGCATCAATGCCAATCAAATAACCAAAACTTTGTATAGAACCCGGAATATGGATAGGTTCTTCATGGCATTCTATAAAATTCATATATCTTTTCAGTCTAACTATCAAATATAGCATTTTTTGGAACAGACTTTCCATTTTGTGGTACCTAATTTTAAACTTCAGTCTATCAGGCAATCATGGGAAAAATCAGCCAAAGAAAAGGTCGAAAAACGTATTAAAACATTCTTCATTTTCGCCCACTTTTACTATCATATCTCTAAAATATACAAAAAAGCATGCAATAATCCAATTATTATGCTTTAACTATGATTCATAACATGAATTACTCATTATTAACCTAAATAATTATTTTATTTAAACAAATTTATCTAAATTTATATCACCAAATAATGAATATGACAAAAATTCATTGAATTATTCACAATAAATTCAATATAAAATTTAAATTCAAATAATACTATTATGAAAAAGTTCCCATTAATTTTATTTTCTCTGGTCCTCTCTATAGGAGTATGGAATCCATCGGAAGCATGTACAAGAGTGGTTTATAAAGGGCCTCAGAATACTGTTATTACAGCCCGTTCTATGGACTGGCGTGACGAAATCCCCGCCAACCTATGGGTTTTACCAAAAGGGATAAACCGCAACGGACAGGTAGGCTCCAAATCTGTAAAATGGACTGCCAAATACGGAAGCCTTGTCAGTACGTCATGGGATATTGCATCATCAGACGGAATGAATGAAAAAGGACTGGTTGCCAATCTTCTTTGGTTAGGAGAATCCCAGTACCCAAAGTTCGATGGAAAAGGAAGTAAAAAGGGAATTGCCATCTCATTATGGGCACAATATTATCTCGACAATTTCGCCACCGTAAAAGAAGCGGTAGAGTATTCACAAAAAGAACCTTTCATGATTGTGAGTGATTATATTCCGGGGACAGAAAGATTTACGACAGTTCATCTTTCCCTTTCCGATGCTTCAGGAGACAGTGCTGTTTTTGAATACATCAACGGGAAACTGGTGATCCACCATGATCCTTCTTACACCGTAATGACCAACTCTCCTGTTTTTGAAGAACAACTAGCCCTTAACAACTACTGGAAAGGTATCCCTGGAACAGTAATGCTTCCGGGAACCAACCGTGCTGCAGACCGCTTCGTAAGAGCTTCTTACTACGTGAATGCAATACCGCAGACTGCCGATACCCGTACTGCTGTAGCGAGTGTTTTCAGTGTCATCAGAAACTGTTCAGTACCTTACGGAATCACTTCAGCAACGGAACCTAATATTTCATCCACAAGATGGCGTTCTGTTTCTGATCAGAAAAACCTTGTGTATTATTTTGAAACGGTTTTCACACCGAATACTTTTTGGGTAGATCTTAAAGATTTCGACCTAAGCTCTAAGGGAAAAGTGATGAAGCTGGATCTCAGTAATAATAATACTTACAACGGTAAATCCAATGCCAATTTTAAAGAATCTGCACCGTTCACATTCTTAGGACTACAATAGATATTTACCACAAACCACTTATGCTTAAGTAAAAAATCTGATCTCTACAGTAAAAAAACTAAGTATCAACGAACTATGATTGAATATTTGACCATTCCCCTCCCCTGGAGGGATGTCAAATTAGAGATTTGACGGAGTGGTTAAAAACACTTTCTTTCATTCAAGCGCATAAAAGATACTTGTGGTAAAGTAAAGTTTACAACAAAAAAAACAAAAATAGATATGGCCTTTTTTTCAATTAAAAAGAAAAGCCTGATCCTGTGCATGCTGGCCTGCGGGTTATCAGCGTATGCACAAAATCAGGATTCTCTGAAGACCACCTCTCCTCCACAGGAAGAAGACAATGTAAAATATCCGCAGCTGCAGATCAAAGGCCTTTTTCAGGCACGTTATCTCGTAGGGATGAGTAAAGATGTAGATGTCAACGGACTTCATCACACGGATGGTTCGGGAACGGATAATAATTTCATGCTCAAATACATGAGGGTTCAGGTTCGTGCACAGATCAGCAAACGTACAGAAGTGGTGGTCTTAGCCAATCTTGCCGATTTTAAAAATGATCCTAAAAGCAGAGTTCTTGAAAATGCTTATCTGAAGTACACTTTTAATCCGAAATTAGCAATTACCGTAGGACAGTTCAGACCTTGGTTTGGTATTGAAGAAACTTACCCTATTGACATTATTAAATCTTTAGACTGGTCTAATCAGTATACGGAATTCGGAAAATTGGGCTGGACGAGTTTCCAGATCGGGATGTCTGCCACAGGACAACTTCAATTAGGAGAAATCCCCTTCCAATATGCTGTTTCGGTAGTCAACGGAAATGGGAAAAACCAGATCAATGATAATGACAACGGAAAACAGTATTCTACCCGCCTTGTTTTCGGATTATCCAAAAAATACAATTTCAATGTAGGTTTGAATGGTGGTATCGGAGAAGTATTCAGCAAAAAAGTATATGCTTTGGGAATAGATCTGAGTTCACTGATTCAATTTGATCCAAAGTGGAGTCTTGATATGCAGCTGGAAGCTAAACAGGCAACCAACCATGTTCTGTACAACTCCATTGCCCCTGAACTACGACCTGAGAATCCTGACCAATATCTGATCCGTGGAGCTTATTTCCTTCCGAATTTAAGATATGAAATCAATCACAAAAACCTGAGCGCCTTTGAGCTATCATGCCGGTACGAATATCTTGACACGAATTTCAGAATGGCATCCAATCCACGACAAACGATTACTCCAATGTTCGGACTGGAATTCCTGAAAAATTATGGGGCAAGAATTCAGCTGGGAGTACAGTTTGACCGCTACAAATATCAGGTGGAAAACACATCACAATACAATAACAATCTATTCATTGTGCAGGTACAGAGTAGATTCTAAACGATTAAATAGTTAGTATCATGAAAGAAATAAATATCAGAAACGTAGCGATTACATTTGTTGTTGCGTTAATCATATGGTTCATTCCAGCTCCGGAAGGTGTTGCTGAAAATGCCTGGCATTTGTTCGCCATCTTTGCGGCAACCATTTTAGGAATCATCCTTAAAGCCGCTCCAATGGGTACCATGTGTATGATGGCCATTGGTTTTACAGCCCTTACACAGGTGGTTGCTCCCGGAGATGCAGGAAAATCTATTACAAAAGCGCTTTCCGGGTTTGGAGACAAAGTAATCTGGCTGATCGGGATCTCATTCTTTATTGCCAGAGGATTTATCAAAACAGGACTTGGAAACCGTATTGCCTTTCTATTCATCAGAGTTTTTGGTAAAAGCTCTTTGGGTTTGGCTTACGGATTAGGCCTTGCCGATGTTTGTCTTGCACCTGCTATTCCGAGTAATACAGCAAGAGGTGGTGGGATTATCTACCCTATCATGAAATCTATGGCGATAAGCTTTGATTCCGTTCCTGAAAAACCGGAAACTCATAGAAAATTAGGTTCATTCTTAACTTTGAACAGCTATTATATGAACCTCATCGCATCTTCTATGTTCCTTACCGGAACTGCCAGTAACCCGATGTGTCAGAAATTTGCAGCCAACCTTGGTATTGATATTACCTGGATGTCATGGGCTGCAGCGGGTTTCATTCCCGGTGCAGTAGCATTCTTTGTTGTTCCTTTGGTATTGTACAAATTATATCCACCTGAATTGAAAAAAACAGGAGATGCTCCGAAAATGGCCGCTGAAAAATTAAAAGAAATGGGACCTATCTCCAGAAACGAATGGCTGATGTTACTTGCATTTTTCATTTTGTTAGCCCTTTGGATATTTGGTGGTGCCCTTTCTATTGATGCTACGACAACGGCTTTCATTGGATTAACTTTATTGCTATTGACCTCAGTATTGACCTGGGAAGATGTAAAAGGCGAAAAAGGAGCTTGGGACACCATCGTTTGGTTCGCTGTACTGGTGATGATGGCTAGCTCTTTAAATGAATTAGGCTTCATTGGCTGGTTCAGTAACCTTATCAAAGTTCAGATCGGAGGTCTGAGCTGGCAGGTAGCCTTTCCGGTAATTATTGTTGTCTATTTCTTCAGTCACTATATTTTCGCCAGTGCTACTGCTCACGTAGCGGCTATGTATGCAGCATTACTGGGTGTAGGTGTTTCTTTAGGAATTCCTCCTATGCTGCTGGCAATGATGCTAGGTTTCATGGGTTCTATTTATGGGGTCCTTACCCACTACGGACATGGCCCTGCTCCGGTTTTCTTCGGAAGCGGATATGTAGACCTGAAAGCATGGTGGCTCAGAGGTCTTGAAATAGGAATCGTTCTATTGATCATCTATATGATTGTAGGAGGATTGTGGATGAAAGTCTTAGGATATTATTAATTTTTAAATCAAAAATATGTTATCAACATTGTCAAGAAAAATGCTGATGTGCCTTACAGGACTCTTTCTGGGATTCTTCCTGTTGATTCATTTCCTTGGAAACCTTCAGCTTTTTCTACCACCAGAACAAGCGCACCTGCAGTTTAATGCATATTCGCATTTTTTATCAGGAAATATTATTATCAAAATAGTTTCTTACGTTTTGTATGCCAGCATCATTCTACATGCTGTAGACGGACTAATCATTACGTTAAAAAATAAAAAGTCTGGTGGCAGTTATCAGTCGGACAGACGTGGGAGAGCCAGTACATGGGCTTCCCGAAATATGGGAATCCTTGGAACCTTAATCCTGATCTTCCTTGTGATCCATTTCCAGAACTTCTGGTATATCTACAAATTCGGAAATCCGCCTTTAGATGAGAACGGAAATAAAGATCTCTACATTCTGGTGGTGAATGTCTTTAAAGAATGGTGGTACGTTATCATTTATGTTTTATCAATGATTGCCTTGTGTTATCACCTGATCCATGGGATATACAGTGCTGTAAGAACTCTGGGACTCTATCATCCTAAGTTTGTACAATGGTTCAAAACTATTGGAATTGCCTATTCAATCATTATCTGCGTAGGTTTTGCATTGATGCCGGTGTATGTATTCTTTACTTATCATTAAACAGAACGGTCATGATTTTAGATTCAAAAATACCACAAGGCCCATTGGAACATAAATGGGAAAATTATAAAAAGAAAGCAAGACTCGTCAACCCCGCCAACCGTAAGAAACTGGATGTGATTGTTGTAGGAACAGGACTTGCGGGAAGTTCTATTGCCGCCTCTTTGGGAGAAATGGGATACAATGTCAAATCATTCTGTTTTCAGGACAGTCCGAGAAGAGCACACTCTGTAGCAGCTCAAGGAGGTGTAAATGCTGCAAAAAATTATAAAAACGACGGTGACAGTGTTTACCGGATGTTTGTAGATACCTTGAAAGGAGGTGACTTCAGAGCCCGTGAAGCCAATGTATACCGGATGGCAGAATGTTCTCTGAACCTCATTGATCAGGCTGTAGCTCAAGGAGTTCCTTTTGGACGTGAATATGGAGGATATCTGAATAACCGATCTTTCGGAGGGGTTCAGGTAAGCCGTACGTTCTATGCCAGAGGACAAACGGGACAACAACTGCTTCTGGGAGCTTATCAGGCATTGATGAGACAGGTTGGAAAAGGTTCTGTACAATTGTTTTCCAGACATGAAATGCTTGATCTGGTCACCGTTGATGGAAAAGCCAGAGGAATTATCGTAAGGAATTTAGACACAGGAGATATTGAAAGACATGCAGCCCATGCTGTAGTATTGGCAACGGGAGGTTACGGAAAAATCTATTATCTGTCTACCCTTGCTATGGGATGCAATGGTTCTGCAATCTGGAGAGCGCATAAAAAAGGAGCTTTAATGGCTTCTCCAAGCTGGATTCAGGTACACCCCACTTCTCTTCCCCAATCCGGAGATTATCAGTCTAAACTGACCTTAATGTCTGAATCATTACGTAATGACGGACGAATCTGGGTACCATTGAAAGTAGGTGAAAACAGACCTCCGAATGACATTCCTGAAAATGAAAGAGATTATTACCTTGAAAGAAAATATCCGGCCTTCGGGAATCTGGCTCCGAGAGATATTTCTTCCCGTGCAGCGAAGGAAAGAATTGATGCAGGTTTCGGAATCGGGCCTTTGAAAAATGCGGTGTATCTTGATTTTTCAAAAGCGATACAGGAACAGGGAAAAGAGAAGATCAAAGAAAAATATGGGAACTTATTTGATATGTATCTTAAAATTACGGGATATGATGCCTATAAGGAACCCATGATGATCTCTCCATCTGCTCACTTTTCAATGGGTGGCCTTTGGGTAGATTATGAGTTAATGACCACCGTTCCGGGATTGTTTGCTTTAGGTGAAGCTAATTTTGCGGACCATGGAGCTAACAGACTGGGAGCTAACTCTCTTTTACAAGCTTCCGTAGACGGCTATTTCATTGCCCCTTACACCATCGCCAATTATCTGGCGGATGAAATTCACACCGGAAAAATTTCTCCGGATACACCGGAATTTGAACAGGCCGAGAAAGCTGTTAAAGAACAGATCACAGATTTTATCAATATCAAAGGAACCAAAACCGTTGATTATTTCCACAAAACATTAGGAAAACTCCTGTATGACTATTGCGGACTGGCCAGAAATGAAGAAGGCCTGAAATATGCCATTCAGGAAATCAAAAAACTGAAAGAGCAATTCTATAAGGATGTAAGGGTTTCCGGACAGGGAGATCAAATGAATACCGAACTGGAAAAAGCAGGACGCGTTGCCGATTATTTTGAAATCGGGGAACTGATGTGCTATGATGCCTTAACCCGTAACGAATCCTGTGGTGCTCATTTCCGGGAAGAATTCCAGACTCCGGACGGAGAAGCGATGAGAAATGATGCTGAATACCAGTTTATCTCAGCATGGGCATGGGCAGGTGAAAATGAAGAACCTGAGCTGATCAAAGAGCCTTTAACCTTCGAAGAAATTCAGCCAACGGTAAGAAGTTACAAATAAAAACAGAAAATTATGGATTTACATCTTAAGATATGGAGACAGAAAGACAGAAAAAGTGAAGGAAAACTGGTAGGCTACGACCTGAAAGGATTGAATTCCCATATGTCTTTCCTAGAAATGCTGGATACTCTGAACGAAAAACTGATCATAGAGGGTGACGAGCCTGTAGAATTTGATCACGACTGCCGCGAAGGGATCTGCGGACAATGTGGAATGATGATTAACGGTATTGCCCATGGTCCTCTGAAAAATACAACCACCTGCCAGCTTCATTTACGATCCTTTAAAGATGGGGAAACGATTCTGATAGAACCTTTCCGTGCTGAAGCTTTTCCTGTGAAGAAAGATTTAAAAGTAGACCGATCTGCCTTTGACAGAATTATATCTTCAGGAGGTTTTGTATCTGTAAACACAGGCCAGGCTCCTGATGCCACAGCTATTCCGGTGACTCATCAAACGGCCGAAGAAGCTTTTGATTCTGCAGTGTGTATCGGATGCGGAGCCTGTGTTGCTACATGTAAAAATGGCAGTGCAGCATTATTTACCTCAGCAAAAATCACCCATATGGCACTTCTTCCCCAAGGTAAAGAAGAACGAAGCAAAAGAGTTCTGGATATGGTAGCTCAGATGGATACCGAATTATTCGGGCACTGCTCCAATACAGAAGCCTGTGAAGTGGAATGCCCGCAAGGAATTTCCGTACTCAATATCGCCAGAATGAATTTTGAGTATAGCAGAGCCTTATTTTTCAGGAAAAAAGCTTAGATCAATAAACGAAGAACGCTAAAAATGATCCTGTTTGAAAGGGTAAATCTGCCATGCAGATTTGCTCTTTCTTTTTTTTGATTTATGATCTATTCGTTCATCATGGCCACTACCCTTGCCGGAGCTGCGGAACCACCAACAATCTTTAACGGAAATACATAGATTTTAAATCCGGATGGAGGTAATGCACTGAGGTTTGTAAGTTGCTCAATATGTAAATATTCCTTTTCAATGCCTACACGGTGTCCTTCCCAGAAGAATTCCGGATCATTGAGTTCCTTGGCTTTCTGAGCCATATATTTCAGAGGAAGATCCCAACCCCACTGGTCAATTCCCATTACTTTCACGCCCTGGTCAATCAGCCATTCTGTAGCTTCTTTGCTCATCCCCGTTCCTTTTTCTACAAAATCTGAAGTTCCCATCATTTTATCACGATCGGTTCTGATCAGTACAATATTTCCTTCCTCTATGGTAATTCCGTTTTTATCCAGATCTTTTTTAAGATCATCTACTGTGATAGCCACAAAGTCTTCTTTATGAGTGCAATCAATCACAATTCCATCTCCATAACACCATTCCAACGGAATCTGATCTATGGTTTTAGCCGGTTTTCCTTCCACGACAGGACCATAATGCCATGGAGCATCAATATGAGTTGTAGCATGAAGGCCCATATTTTTGATCGTGTCATCTGCCCAGCCCGTCCAGTTTTTAGGAAAAAGCCTCGCCGGAAGCCTTAGTGCCAACCGAATCAGCCAATGTGATTTCCTGTGTGCTTTATGTTTGATTTTCACCCTCATAAACCAGGGATCACCTGCATTGTATTGGATGGGTTTTGTAAGATCGACAATTGTTGTTTTCATATGATTCAGCTAAGGAGACAAAGATAGCTAATGAGGAGAAGAAGGCAAAGAGGAAACTTAAAACCCTCTGGGAATCATAACCTTCTTCGGATCATTCTCATCATACATGATTTGTACGGTTCCCTTTTTAGGAACGGAAGACAGGTTCAGGCGGCTGACAATTTTCTTGTACACCGTAATATGTTCGGTTCCTCTGAAATCTTTAAAACTTAGCTGAAACATAATCTGAGGCTGATCATTCACTGTGAGCCCCGTCTCACTGACACTGATGATATGGGCTTCCGCATTTCTTCCTGAAAAAAGAATGCGTTCTTCTTTTGTATTTTTTAAAAGCCTGCCGAAAATCAACTGAAAAACCAATACATAGATGATTGTCATCACACCGCTGAAAATAATCGGGTGCATGAAGGTCAGGAATCTCCAGCCAAAATCAAAGGATTCCCGCATATAGAAATAATAGTAGAGTCCTGATATATAAGCAATCATCAATACAGCAAATACAATTCTTAAAACGATTCCTGAGGTATTGAAACCCACTTTCTGATCACTTAAAATAAAATAAGGTTCCTGTGAAATCTTAGGATTCAGAAGTACTTTGATTTTATTTCCTACATCAAATCTCTTTTCGTGGGGTTTAGAATCATGAAACATCATTTTATGTTCTATCACCGTATTGCTGAGATTGGGAAATGAAAGCCCGACCTGAATGAGGTTCATGTTTTTCTTAGGAATGTATTTGAGGAGTTTATAATCAATGATTTTGGCTTCTCTTGGAATTCCGTTCTGTACAATGGACCGGATCGTATTTTTCTCTTTAAAAGTTGTAATGAAAAGCTTGTTGATAAAGAAAATAATCACATAACCCCATATTAACAAAGAAAAACCGAGATACCCATAGCTCACCGCTAATGAATTTCTCGGTTCTGTTGCAAGTTCCTCACTCACCATATAAATGAAAATCGGAAAAGGAACGCAGAAAAAAAAGAGAAAAATCCCCCAGAAAATGATCATAAATTTCATAGCTTCTATTTTGTAATCAGCAATAAAGTTATGATATTATTATGGAACGGGAGAAAACTTTTTTACACCTCTTTTTCAAAATAAAGTCTGTAATATTTTCCTTTGTCATCTTCACCCGTTTCGATTTTTTGTCGGTCTCCATGGATGTAAATGTGGAAATTTTTATCTAGCTTAATAATACTTTTAAAGTGTCTCTGAGTCTTTTTTACCGCAGCTTCACTGATCGGGAATTCTTCAGCAATATTCACCTGCAGATCCTGTTCGTAATCTGTTTTAAAGTTTACGAAACTTTCAATCACATGTTCGTCTCCCAATACCTCATTTGCAAATTCATCCAGCTTAAATTCTTCTTTTTCTTTAAAGAAATTAATTGATTTATTAAGAAAATCTGCCTGATCTGCTTTAGAAACTTCAAATTCCTGAGGAAGCTGCTTTGTGATATAATCTTTATAGACCATCAAAGCCTCCTGCGTGTGGAAATATTCATCATCACGCTGTTTCACTTTAAGGAAATCTTCGAACCAATAGTACATATCTCCGTTTTTGTTGTTGTCAACTACAGAAAGTACATATCCGGTTTCTTTATTATTGTTGTAAATCAAAGCGGCTTTATCAATTTTAGATAAACCAATTCCCTGATCTTTTTCAATATCAAATGTTTCTTCTGAAGGAGTAATTTTCAGGAAAGATTCTCTTTTCTCAGTTTTGAAGATCCCGATTTTATCTACTTTATCAGGACGGTCACTTTCATCTTCAAAAAGTACGATGAAAAGTTCTCCACTCTGAACTCTTGGGTTCTCAGCTGCTTCAAAAAGGTGTTTTGCAATGTTTTCAGACTCCCAGATGAACTTGGCTTTGTCATCAAAAATTTCTGATACCGCACTGTAAACCGGATTATTTACCAGATAAGTGTCACTGTAAAAATGAAAAGTTTCTTCTGATTTAAAAGATCCTAAAAAGTAATCTTCAAGCATTTCTGCCATTCCTTCTTCCAGTTTCAATTCCTCCTGGGAAAGCGTCAGGGAATCTCCATTGATCTTATTTCCTACTCTGTGTACTATTATTTTTGAAAACATTTTTCTGAATATTTGGACTGCAAAGATATTCATTCTTATTCTTTCTGCGAAACTTAAAAAATGTCATAAGATGAGATAGATTTTATTGAAGTGGATTTATACCACCCCGTCAAAAATTCTTTGAATTTTCGCCACCCCTCCAAAGGAGGGGAATTTCAGCCAATCCATTGTAATTGTGCTGGCAAGAGAAATTTTTGTCTTTCATTTTTCCAAATTGATAAAACCCTTATCATTTTGACATGCTTTTTTGTCTTAAAAATCAAGCTTCAAAATCGCAAAATATTATTTATCAATACTTTAAATGAAATTCATTTTCAACGGAATGTCATTGGCATTATGATTTGAAAACATAGAAAAATGGACTTAAAGACATTAAACAGACTCGACAAGCTGAGAAGATTAAAAAGCAGAGGACCTGAAACGCCAAAGTGGCTGAAGCCTTATCACCTGCTCTTTCTTGCTTTTTTAACCATTTTCATCTTTGGCGCCATCATCAGAATGCTGGAATACAATCACCATTAAAATATAAAAATATGAACTATCTACAAGCCGTAAAGGAAATCACAGACGTGGTTCCCGATTTCGAAAAAGAAGTGAAAGAAATTAAAATTCAAAACTCATACAACATCATCCGCATTTTTACGGAACGCATTAAAAACATGATCCGCCAGAATGACAGAAATCTGCTGTTCAGAAGTTTACAGAAAATGAACAAAATTTACACTGACGGAGATACGGTATTAAAAAATGCTATTGAGACTACTTTCATCTATTCTCTGGACAATTGTACTGCTTTCTGCAGTGAAGAATACCGAAAAGTGATTTTTAGTCACATTTCTACCAACCTTCAGAAGGTATATTCAAGACAAATTTACAGTCACGGCATATAAAGGTTTTATTACATTTTTTATCCGTTTCATTACAAACTGTTTAAATTAAACAAAATTAAAAACAACTCACAATCAATAGATTATGAAAAATAAAATAAGAAGAATTTCAGACTGGAAAACCTGGAAAACTACGACTAACAGACACAATACAGAGATATTACTCACTCACATCGCTGTGATAGTATCTGTATTTATTTTTGCGGCCTGCCTTTAAATTTTGGTATACATTTCGCTGCAATACAAAGTGTTTGAAAAATCTTAATTATGATGAAAGTACAAATGCAAACTATTAATCAAAAAATAGCTGTTGAATACTTAAAATTTTTCTATCCGCCACTTCGCAATGAAATCACACAGTTGTCTGTTCAGGACAATTTCGCTGGAATCATGCAGGCTACCGTGAATTATCTGAAGAAGCTTTTGCAAGAATCTAAAATCAGTATTATTGCCCATCATCTTAAACTGATGGACTCAATCTATAAAAACGGGGATTCTTATGTAAGAACCATGATTGAAAACCTGTTTGTAAGATCTTTTGAAAGTTTCAAGAAACACGCAAAAATTCAACACTGGAAACTCCTTTATCAATATATGCCTATAAGCTTCCAGATCATTTATAATGAACAGCAGAAGCAGGATATGATATATTTTGGAAAATAACATGTAAAAACAAAGAGCAAAAAGACAAATCAATGAATTTGTCTTTTTGCTTTTTCTTTCTGTTACTGACAAATCACACCTCCTTCTATTTCACCCAATACGTGCAAAACCTCTATTTTTGTAAAAATAATAACAATGAAGTACCCTTTTTATGCAGCAATGATATGCCTTTCTCTGGTTTCGTGCGGAAATAATGACAGCACTATCGACGATCCGAAGCCAATTGATAGAGAAATGTACCAATTTGAATTCAAAAGCTATGTGGTAAAAGGAACCACTCTTTATACCGGATCATTGGGAAGTAAATCTAATCCTGATGAATCTTATCTAAGCAAATACTGGAGCATGTATAAGGAACCGGCCTGGAAGAAAATAGTTCTTGATCTTAAAAGCAGTTCTATACAACTGATTGCCGGAAATTCTGCTGATGCAACGTATAACATTAAAATCAGCAACGATTCGGTATTGATAAATGATAAAGTTTCAAAGCGAAGATATATAGGTGATTTTAATAAAGAGAGCGCTACTTTCACTTTGAAAAGGACATTACAGTATATGAAACGTGAATCGAGAGGTAATGGTCTGACGGTTGTTCAGAATGTATCTTTTGGTACTACTCAATATGACAATATGTTTGGAATTCTTTTTACTACACCGTCTGATATGACAAAATCTGATGATCAGGTTCTATGGAGTAATATTGAATATTATTATAAAGGTTTATAGTAATATTAAATTCATGCAATTCTATTCAAATTATAATAAAAAAAAGCAACGATTTTATAAGTCGTTGCTTTATTATTAAGATATTAATCTCAAATTCAATAATTATTCTAACAATTTTGTACATGTATACTCTGGTCATGCGAATTGTAACAAGCTGCTCCATCTGAATAACTAATACATCTAGTACACGAATCTACAGCAACAGAATCTCCATTTGAACAAGATGCCCCACAAGACACCATACCTCCAGCAATATTCTTTAATTGCCCTCTTAATAATTTCTTTAATGTTTTCATTTTATTGTATTTAAGTATAAATATAACAAAACGCACATTAAAAAAGCTTTTAAGAATTCAATACTAAAAATAAATAATTTTAAATAATAAAAACAAATAAAAAACTTCACTACATTAAAAAATCAATACAAAAAAAATCAATTTCATTATAAAATAATTTCAATCTATTCCTAAAATAAAGAAAAAAACTATTAGAATACAGGCTATGATAACATTACCATAGAAAATATTGATTAATTATTAAAACAATTTGGCAATATGATACGGAGCTAGATTCAGATCTTTGTAATTTAGTGTACTCTAAATTTAATAAAATGATTGAAATAAAAAAATATTCTCATCAGTCAGGGCATTCTGAGCCAAGACGGGTCATCAGGTACACGCTATTTTGGTGTCATCATGGGAGCGCTGAAATATTGATTGACGAAAATATTTTTATCCTGAAACCCAATCAGGCCGTAACAATTACTTCAGGGCAGTTTCATCAGTTAAAAACAGTTCAAGGAGAACTTACTGCATTGGAATTTACTCTGGACTTCTTCTCTAAAAGTGATAGTGATATTGAACTTATTTTTCACAACGGACTTTTTTGTCATTTTGGAATGAATGAGATAATCACCGTTCAGAATCCTTCATTTTTCTCTGAAACATTGAACACCATTGAAAAAGAAATTCTGGAGCAGCCTTACCAATATCTGATTTCTACACATTCTCTGGTAGAATTGCTATTGGTAGAAATCAACCGCAGTAAAATTGCCAACGGTGATGAAATCTGGAAACCGGATGCTTTATTCTTAAAATTCCTTGAAAGTGTCAGAAAGAATTTCAAAAACAATTATCAGGTCTCTCATTTTGCTGATCTCCTTGGAACCACTGAAGCCAAGCTGAATGAAGTCTCAAAACTCCACACAAGCAAAACCGCTCAGAATGTTATCTACAGTCTTATTATTTCTGAGGCGAAAAGACTTTTACTGTATGAAAAACTATCGGTAAAGGAAATTGCTTACCAGCTCGGATTCAATGATCCTTTTTACTTTTCAAATTTCTTTAAAAAACATACTTCCCGTTCTCCAAAAGATTATCAGAAAGCGGTAAAGGAAATTTAAAAGAAATCAGGATGGAGATCGGGTACAAAGTTGAAACTAGGCAAAAAAATGTAGTAATCCGATTAAGTCTTAAAGCTTGGAGAAATTGTAAGTCTGGATTTTATAATACGCAAAGATTATTTTCAATTCCGTTTTATCTTAAGTGAGCAAAGAAGTGAATCGATATTCAATCGATTCTGATGAAGCATGTGTTTAAAGCTGTACTATAATTTATAGCTAAATGTCCATATACTGAACTCTCTACAGCATTTGAGGTTCGTCCAGAATTGTTTTATATATTATCACTTCCCGCTTCCCTCCTCTTCCTTCATTAAATATTATATGCTTTTCCCGGAATTGTCTATTCTTTAGACAACTGTTTTCGCTGAACTTTGTCCCTGTAATTAAAACCTAAAAAAATCAGGTATGAAAACTCAACAGGACACCGCCGTTTTTTTATTAAGGATAGCATTAGCATTCGGATTTTTATCTGCTGTAGCAAGCAGGCTGAATCTTTGGGGAGCGCAATCTTCAGGCTGGAAAAAGTTTGTGGACTATACCGCTGAAACGAATTCATTTTTACCGCAGTCATGGGCTTCCATAATAGCCGTATTGTCTACAGCTGCTGAATTATCGATTGGTATTCTGCTTCTTGTAGGTTACCAGGTAAAAGGAACTGCACGGTGCGCCTCAATTCTTACTTTATTTTTTGCGGTTGCGATGAGTATTTCTTTCGGCATTAAAGAGCCTTTAGATTATTCTGTCTTTGCATTCAGCGCCGGAGCATTTCTTCTGAGTACTTTCTCCAGTTATCAATGGAGTTTAGACCAATTTTTACAACAATAACAAATACAATTTATATATCATGAACACCAACATCCACGATTACATCGTAAAAACAGAGCAAAAAGAATGGCAGCCTTTAATTGAAAAAGGGATTCATTATGAAGGTATTTTTGTAAAATCTTTAAAATTCGATCCGGAAACAAACCGTTCTACCAGTATTCTTTTAAAATTTGAACCGGGAGCCAGCTATCCCTATCACAATCATCCTGCCGGAGAGGAACTTTTTATTATGGAAGGTGATGCTACTATTGCAGGAGCCCAACTTGAAAAAGGAGATTACTTATATACTCCGCCTAATTTTAAGCATTCTGTAAAGTCTGAGCAGGGTTGTACAATTCTTTTTGTAATTCCTAAAGAAGTGGAGATTCTTTAATTCTATGACAAAACAAAACCACAGTAAGCTTTTTACTGTGGTTTTTATGATAAAAAAAGATTGGAATTATTTCAAAGCTGTTTTGTCCGGTGATATCGGTCTGAAAACAATTAATGTTTTTTTCTTTCTCACAATATCCACCAATGTCTGCACAGAAAACGTGAGAATAATATACAGTACAATAAGTACCATTACATACCCAATATTATGTTGTCTGTAGCCAAAAATACCTTTTCCCCATGAGATCAGTATCCATTGGATCATATACATGGAAGTAAGGTTTTTGCTACAGTATTTTAAAACTTTAATCGCTTTATTTTCTTTACTGTTTACGGTGAGAGTATAGATGATCCATAGGAAGATCAACGTCCAGCCTGCGAAATAAATAACTCCACCTGGCCCCATATGATAGAAGCCGTTGTAGTTGTATTCGCCATACAAAAAAACCAGTGGTGCACCCATCGCGACGAAAGCCAATCCCACATACAACATATTTCTAAATAATTGCCTGCTATCGTAATTCAGTTCCTGGAACCATTTTCCGAAAAACATTCCGATGATAATAAAAGCCATCCATGGGAAAACAGGGAAATAGACATATGCCGGATAATCCGTATTGAAAAGAAGATCCAGAACATAATTGATCACAGGATAGTCAAAATTGATTCCACTAACTTCTCTGGATATCAGTGCAACGAACAGACCTATCGCCAGAATGATATATTTATTTTTCACATACGCTCTGATAAATCCGACAAACAGCAAAGACATTCCTGCCAGCTGTAAAATATCACCCAGCTGTACCAGATAAACATATTGTTGCTCTATAGGAGCATGCCATCCGTATTTTTGGATAAAATTATCAGGAGCAAAATTAAAAATCACAGGGATCATAAACTTCATAAAGTTCATGAACAGCCCACCAAATATTAGTAAAACACCTCGCTTCAAAGCACTTTTAAGACTTTGATGCCTGGAAGTCATGAACGTAATGCCCATGCAGATCAGGAAAATGGAAGTTCCTCTTCCGAGAAAAACAATAAAACTGCCAATGGCTGTTTCATATTGTGATTGTACATTCGCATACACCAGCAAGGTATGTATGATAATCATTCCGATGACACTTATACCTTTTATTAAATCCAGTGTGAGGATTCTTTTGTTTTGTTGTTCCATAGTTTTTAGTGAAAATTGGGATTAGATGGATAAAATTATATTCATTATTATTTTTAAATAATATTTTTATTTATTCTAAATAAAATCAAATATACAAATTAAAACTACATCTCATCATTGGTAAATCAATTTTCACAAATCATTAATAATTAAATATTTATTTTAGAGTTAAAGAGCATTCCGGGTAAAATTTTCACCCAATCCAAATCGAAAACCCGGATGCTCAACTGATAAAACCGGTATTATTAATTAACAAAAATATCCGATACCAAAAATTCTTCATTGAGTTCAGCGATTACTATTTTATGAAATAAAAAACTCTTCCAGCTGGAAGAGTTTCATTATAATGATGATGATTCAGGCAATGCTGGTGGACGCATTTTGTATTTGTAACTGTTTAACGTTTTTAAAAATGCTACAATATCAAAAACTTCATCATCTGTTAAATTCAGTTTTTCTATCATTCCTGATTTGTGGGGAAACTTTGGATCATTGATCTGATCTCCTTTTGGAATTTCCTTCACCATTCCGGCATTATACATCATGACAACATTTGCCAACTCAGGGAAAAGTCCGTTATGCATGTAAGGCTTATTCTCAGAAACTTCTCTCAGCGTGGGTGTTTTGAACTTTCCAACATCTTCGTTCTTTTTGGTAACCATATATCTTCCCAGATCTTCATATTTATTTCCGTAATAGGTCAGCCCCAGATTATGGAACTTCTGATCAGAAAAATAAGGGGTGTTATGGCAATTGATACAATTCGCTTTGGTTCGGAATAAATGAAGTCCATTGATTTCAGAATCTGTTAAAGCATCTTTTTCCCCGGCAACAAATTTGTCAAACTTTGATGGCGGACTTATCAGAGAGCGTTCAAATGTTGCAACAGCTTTTGTAATTTTCTCTTCCGTCACTTCTCCATTCCCGAAAGCTTTTACAAAGAAAGCTTTATAGCCTTTAATCTCTTTGATATTCTTTGTCGCCATTGACATATGGAGATTCATTTCTACCGGATTTTCGATAGGGGCTTTCACCTGCTCTTCCAAAGTTGCTGAGCGGCCGTCCCAGAAAAACGTTTTTGCATATCCAATATTTATCAAAGTAGGTGCATTCCTGGTTCCTGTCTGCCTGTTGTGACCAAAAGAAACTCTGCTTCCATCTGACCATCCAATTTCGGGATTATGGCAGTTTGCACAGGAAATCTGTCCACTTTTGGATAATCTCGGATCAAAAAATAACATTTTTCCCAACTCCATTTTGTCTTCGGAATAAGGATTGTCTTCAGAAAAATTCATTTCAGACAAAGGTCCGATATCCTGAAAACCTTCCTTAGCTTCATCAAATAAATGCGGGGCCGGCCATTTGCTCTGGTCTCCGCTGCTGTATAGCATACGAAGCTCTTCCACGGTATATCCCGCAGGGTCATTTGAAGTATAACTTAGTAAAGATATTATTCCGGCTATTGCCAGAAAAGCAATATATCTGTCTTTCATTTAATGATAAATACTAAACCCTGCAAATATAACTTTATTAACCAGCTCATTGCAAAATGTTTATCAGATAAAGAACATCTAAAATTTTCACTTATTTTTCAAAACTGGAGATCTACAGGCAGTATCATTATGGCTTTTGAAAAACAGATTGAAAATTAAATGCATAGGAAGATGAACCTTTTTCCTGCAAATATTCTAACCGCTTTATTGCCTCGTCAGTAGTTGGATATTCTTTATCTTTAATCCACCACAAAGCATAATAGGCCTTTCCATATTTTTGAAACCATTCTTTTCTTCTTCTTACAAAGTCAACATGAAATGTCTTATAGGTATAATATTCCAATGATTCTATATCTTTCCATACGGATATATTGATAATAATTTGTTCATCATTAAACGGATTAAAGCTTGTAGCATTGTTTTCATCATCTTTTAATCTCCAGATAAATCCATCGCTTTCCTCTGCCAATCGGTTTACTGAATCCAAATGGCTGACAAACTCATTCATTATCGGATCTTCGATGTTGGTTCCTATCATTCGGGCAACATTAATTTGGGCTAGCTGGTACATTTTTTTATTTCTTTTATTCTGATTAATATTGTGTAAAAATAGCTTCTGTACTATTAGCTTGAAATAACTATCCATATAGATACTATAAAAAAAAATGAAAAAAGAATGTGTGACTTCCTATATCAATGTTGATCAAAAGTCTTATCCCTGTGCAGTAAGTTTTGTCATGGATCTCATTGGCGGGAGGTGGAAAGGCGTTATCCTGTGCCACTTAAAAAATGGAGATAAAAGATTCGGAGAATTAAAAAAAGAGCTTTCTTTTATTACAGAAACAACTTTAAGTATTCAGCTGAGACAATTGGAAAGGGATCAGTTAATAACGCGGACCGTATTTGGAACAAAACCACCGGTGAAAGTGGTCTATAGCCTATCAGATTTAGGTCTGTCATTTATTCCCTTATTGGATCATATCAATGATTGGGGCAAAATTATTTTAGAAAGTAAAAAAATACTTTAAAAGTTAATGTATTAAATCTGAATATCAGTCTAAATAAAATCCCGTAGTAATTAAATTACTGCGGGGTTGATTTATAATTAAATGTTAGTGTTTATTTATATATTTCTAATTTTATTATGAATGTACCATTTGCTGTAATCTATTTATTTGAGTTACCATTTAAAAGCTTTGAATTTGTTGACTTATTGATGAATATCAAATAATCAAAAGACTTCACTACATTGGTTTTTAAGAATTCATTTTTATCTGTGCCAGATCCTGTTTTGCGAAATAAAATATCTTCCAATATCCAATTGCCAAGTTTGTTGTTATCCTTCTTAATGGCTTTCAGATCTAAAATAAAAATTGGAGTATTGAGTGAGTTAAGCTTATGTTCTAATGTTCCGGGGCCGGCTTTTTCTGAATTATAGGTCCCAAGCTTCCCATCAATACTTGCAGAATAAGTACCTTCATAAAAGGCAAATCCAAAATTTACAAAATCCTGACCATACATTTCATTGATCCAATACCCCATTCTATCTGAATTTAATTTTGCAATGTGATAATTATGAGCCGATGCAATTACTTTAGAATTCAAATAGTTTTCCTTTAACCATTTAACATTCTCCGCCATGAATTTGTCTCTCCTGATAAAATTGAGCTGGATATATTGTCTAATAATATCAATATTTTGCAGGAACCGCAATTTTTCTTCCGGATTTTTTATTGATATACTTTTTTCTTTTATTAAAAGAAGATACTCCAATAAAATTTTTTGACTTTTTTTAGAATACGTTCTGAAGCCTCTGTTATTTTCCTTTAAAGCGGTTTCCATTTCATCAATCTCTTGCTCGGGCAACTTATTTTCCTGATATGTTTTTCTTATCTGATCTATCGTTCCTTTAGCATATTGCATATCGAAACCATCAAAAAAAACTTTTGAATCATGATTTTCATTGTATTTTTTTAACCATTCAACAAAAGTTAAAGTTTCTTCGGTCTGCCACAGCCAAAAATACATACCCTTTAGAATATCTTTTGGGTCTCCTTTCCCTTCCTGAATATATTGATTCATTAAAAAGCTTTCAGGCATATTGGCTTCGAGCGAAAAAACATTGAAATTTTTGTGAGCGATCAAATATTCACTTATTCTATATTTCATTTGGTATATTTCACTCGAGCCGTGAGTAGATTCTCCCAATCCTACTATTTTAGAATTTCCAATGAGTTTGTTTAAGATGAGCAAATCACTATTATCCTCTTCTTCCGGATTAAAAGTTTTTATAGGATATATAAACTTTGAAATATATTCTTTCTCTTCAGAATTTAAATCATTTTTTGATTGTGCACTGATGGTTACAAAAAACAGAACCAAAATAAAGGATAATTTCAAATTCATTTACTTCTTATAATTAAATTACAATTTTACAAAAAATATTACTTAAAAAATTCAGTATAAGTTTAAATAATGTTCGAAACCAGCATATATTTTTTTAGTCGCAGATCATTTGTTATAACTGATAACCTAACAGTTTTCTAATCTGGTAAAAAAAGCGTTCAATCAATCTAAGATCTTCTGTGACGATTTCTGCATTACCTCTGAGTTCTTTGTTAAAAGGAAGTTTTTTGTTATAAGATGTTTTCAACCCCTTTGGAAGGATAATATCAACGTAATAATTACCACTTTCGTCAGGAGAAATAGAGATATTCTGCACTTTTCCCTCTACAATACCATATTCCTGAAAGCGATAGTTATCCAGCTTTATCAGCACTTTTTCGCCTGGGGTCACTTTGCCTGAATTGACAGAAGGAATCTGCATTCTTCCAACCAATGCTTCTTTATTCTTAGGTAAAATGGTCACAATAACCTCTCCTGATTTTACAAACTGATTTTCACCAAAGAACTGCTGAAAACCTACCATCCCATCGGTTGAAGAAATAATGAGATAGTTTTGTTCCCATTGTCTCAGGGATTTTCTAAGCTGCTCAAAAAGCTGCACCATCTGAGAAGAATAATTGCTCTTATCTTTTTCAGAACTGATATTTGCAGCGCTCTTGGTTTTGTTAAGATTAGAAATACCTTCCTGCAATTGTGATAAAGAAATAGTGATATTTTTTAAATTCTGTTCTTCCTGCAAAAATTTGATCTTTTCATTTTCCAGTTCCATTGCAGCAATCACCCCCTGATCGTATAAGTTTTGGGAGCGTTGATAGTTTTTCTTGGTCAGTTCATATTTTACCTTTTCAAGACTTCTCTGCTGCTCTAAAGTGGCAATTCTGCTTTTGTATTCAGACAAGCTCTGGTTGGCTGCTAGATTTTCCGGAGCATAAGGCTGTAGCCTTGTAAACAGTTTTTCATCCTGAAAAGCTTTTGAAAATTGGTTATAATCGCCCTGGAGTTCACCTAATCTAAAACCAGACGTTTCACCTATCGGAAAGGAAAACACCTGATCCGGAGCAATGGAATCCATCAATTTTCTAAGTTTCAAAACATCCTGATAATTGGCCGTAGATTGCAAAACCATTAAAACATCATTTTTTCTGACTTCCTGATGGTCTTTAATTAAAATTTTTTCGATCTTAGAATTAACTCTTGCCTGAAGCTTTTCTGGCGGTTCTTGTGAGGTCACAATAATGGGGGCCGGAACAAATTCCGGATATTTGATAAACCAACTCATGATCAAAACCATTATAAGAATAATGAAAATAACAGAGTTTCCCCAACGGATCATCCAGTGCGGTGGTTGTGTCAGAACATCCTGAACGCTCTCTGAACGCAGTTCAATAGTATCTAATATGTCTTTTTTAGTTTCCAAGTTCCAGTTGATTTTTAACGAGCCTGTAATATTCGCCTTTTAGAGCGACTAATTCCGTGTGATTTCCTTCTTCTACTACCTTACCTTTATCCAGAACAATAATTTTATCTGCGTGTTTTACGGTTGAGAGGCGGTGAGCGATAACAACTGCCGTCTTTCCTTTGAAGAATTGTTCCAGGTTTTCCATAATGACTTTTTCATTATTGGCATCCAAAGCGGAAGTTGCTTCATCAAAAAAAATATATTCCGGAGATTTATAAACCGCTCTTGCTATGAAAAGCCTTTGTTTTTGTCCGCCAGAAACCCCAACACCTTCGTTGCCGATTTTGGTATTATAGCTTAGTGGGAGGCCTTCCACAAAATCTTTTATATTGGCAATCTCAACAGCCGTTCTTAATTTTGATTTGTCAATATAGTCTTCACCAATGGCGATATTATTAGCAATCGTATCATTGAAAACATAACCTTCCTGCATGACAACTCCACAATGGTCTCTCCAAAATCTCGGCGATATTTTTTGTAAATCAGTATTCCCGATTTTGATTTCTCCTGAATTGGGTTCATAAAATTTCATTAATAACTTTAGTAAAGTCGTTTTCCCACTTCCACTGGCTCCAACAATAGCCGTAGTTTTCTGATAAGGTATTGTTACATCCAAATTCTCAAAGACAAAAGAATTAGAACCAATATACCGGAAAGAAACATCCTGGATTTCCAGATCTTTTTGAGGAATTTCTGTGATGTACAGTTCATCAGCAATTTCTTCATCTTCCTTATCGTGGATTTCGCCTAATCTTTCAAGCGAAATTTTAGCATCCTGAGTCTGACGTATGAATTCTACTAATTGAAATAACGGACTGTTCAGCTGTCCGATAATATATTGAACCGAGAGCATCATTCCAAGGGTCAGATTTCCACTCAACACTAATTTAGCTGAAAGAAAGCTTACCAAAATATCTTTCATCTGATTAATGAAGTTCCCGCCAACAGATTGCCATTGCTCTAAGGATAGTGATTTGATTTGGATTTTAAATAATTTGATCTGCAGAAACTCCCAGTCCCAGCGTTTTTGCTTTTCAGCATTATGCATTTTGATTTCCTGCATCCCATTAATGAGTTCGATCACTTTGCTTTGTTCCTGCGAAACCTGAGAAAATCTTTTGTAATCCAGCTCTTTTCTCTTTTTTAGAAAAAATGTAATCCAGCCAATATATAAAACAGCACCAGCCAAATAAACCAAGAACAATTTATAATCATAAAACAGTAAAACGATACTGTAAATAATGAGATTAACCAACGAAAATAATGTATTGAGCGAAGAATTCGTCAACAATTGTTCAATCCTGTGATGGTCGTTGATTCTCTGCATAATATCTCCTGTCATTCTTGTATCAAAAAAACTGATAGGAAGTTTCATCAGCTTGATAAAAAAATCGGAAATGATGGAAATATTGATTCTTGTAGAGAGATGAAGTAAAATCCAGCTTCGGATAACTTCAATACCTGTCCTCCCCAAAAATACCATAATCTGAGCCAGCAGAACCAAATAAATGAAATTAAGATCCTGATTCTGAATCCCTACATCTACGATGCTCTGGGTAAGAAATGGCAGAATTAATGATAATAAACTACCTGCCAACAAACCAACAGACAGCTGAAATACCAGCGATTTATACTTCAATAAATATCTGGATAAAAAGCTGAAACTGGTTTTGCTACTGGTTTCATCAAATTCATTCTGATAAAAAGCGGGGGTAGTTTCCAATAGTAATGCAACCCCCTCTTCTGTGGTTTCATTGGCATTTTCACCTATCCAGAATTTGATGAATTCTTCTTTTTCATAGGTTATTAATCCATAGCTTGGGTCAGAAACATATACCTTTCCTAATTTGTCTATTTTGTACACAACTACAAAATGCACTTTATTCCAGTGGACAATGCATGGCAGAGGAATTTCTTCCGCGAATGTCTGGAAATCAGTTTTTATCCCAAGACTTTTAAATCCTAAATTTTCTGCAGCATTGCTTAGGCCTAGTAAACTACTGCCTTCTCTTGTTGTTTCTGATAAATTTCTTATTTGCTGGAGTTGAATGGCCTTACCATAATATTTGCTGATAATTCGCAAACATGTAGGACCACAGTCTTTGAAGTCTGGTTGTTTATATGAAGGAAACATCTGAGTTATTTATGGAAGAGTTTTCACACTATTTTCTATAGCATGCTTTGATTTGTAATATCTAAATAGAAAATCATAACAAACCATCTCGTGTGCTCTATTTTTAGATTTGAACAAACGATTCATCATCATATGAATGTGGCTTGCCATAAGACTATTGATATTAACATCTAAGGATTTTGAATGATGCAATGCTAAAATTTCATCCTTTACATTTATAATTCTCTCATTTCTCTCATTAATTATCTCATAAATATTATTTGTGTTTTTACCTTCAATTGCATTGGTAATATCCTGCCTGTAGGCTCTGAATTTATCGCTCAGATTAGAATTCAAAATTTTTGTTTTCCCAAATTCTGTTTTAAAAGCAATGCTTAACTGCTCCATAAAATTCTTTTTATCAGACAATTGATACTGAAATAGATTTAAAAAATCATCAATTGACTTTAAACCGAATAGCCATCTTAGATTTTCGTCCTTAAAGTTATCCAAATAATTTACGATCATCACACTATCCCAGAAAAATAACTGCTCTGAAGCCTCCATTGTTTTAAGGCCATATCTTTCTATTTCTTTATTATAAGTATCCAACTGAACTTTCCAAATAATAAATTCTTCAATTAAAGGCAGTAAAATATCATGCATCCTTGAAGTAATTTCATGCAAAAAAGTGGGATTCGTACATTTGAATCTTATACGTAAGTGATATTTTGGATCATTATACCGAATAAAAAACCATTGATCTATAACATTTTCTTCAATTAACTGATCTGCCAGAGGTTTAATCTTATCTACAAGTATTTCATCTGCAGATTTTGTCCCCATATACAACTTATAGTAAATCCAATTCCCTCCAGGTATGCTATATGCTCTCATATTGTTGTATATACTATTAATTTTTGTGAAATGACATTATAATTTCATTGGAAAAGTTATGTCCGGAAGAATCTTTAACGACTTGCTTGCCTTGATTAAAAATAAATTCAGTCAACTTAAAATTGGGTCTGGTTTTGACGGTTTCAATAAACATCTCCACAGAGGTCAGGTTGTTTAAATTGATCAGCAGTTCATTATCCCCTTCACTTAAAAGGATTAAATCAGGAAGAGAAAATTGCTGCTTGAAATTTTCCACCTTTTTTTGCAGATCGTTTTGCTTTTTTCCCTCAATTAAAAATTTTATATCATCAATACTGAAGTTCCAGGAAGCATAGGAAAGAATGATATTTTTATATTCTATTCTGGGAATAAATTTATATAAGTGATCAAAATTGCTGACATCGATATATAATGCAGAATAATTATTCAATTGCATATCACTTAAAAAATGATAGATTGGAAGAGTATTACTGTTGGAGTAATTATGAGCATTCGTTAATCTCGGCAATATTTCTTTATTGTAAGCTTTGGATCGCAAAACAATTTTATTATTTCTCACGGATACCATGATATCGTCTAAACTTATTTGATTGTCTAAAGGTTTGTTAGAACGAGCCAAATACGGAATTTCAAAATTTCTGAAATCTGGTCTGGATAAGATGTTTCCTACTCTAGCTTCCGGAAGGTGAACTATTTCTGCAAGAATTTTTTCCGAATTATACTCTGCTTCAAAATGGATTATCTCGTTAACCAATTCATTTATATTTTCATCACTGTGGCAAAATCTTGCTAATAAATTGGCTCCGCTTCCCCCTCCGCCTCCTGAGAATTTTATTTTAGAAAGACCGTTTTCTTCAATCATTTCAATTAATAAAGATATTGTTTCAGGTAAATCATCATATGTAACTTCTGGCAGAAAGGAAAAATCTTTGTCTTCTAATGTTATTATTAAATGATTTTGTTGAATAGCACTTATTATCTTTTTCTGAATAACATCATCTATTACTGTCCATTTTACTTCTTTTGGCTCCTTTATATCCTTGTCCGGCTGCAGGATTAACAAATCATCAATTAAAGGATTATCATCATTGGATTGTGTATTAAAACCATATCCAATACCTATTTCCGGATCTAAAACTTTAGATACAGACATTTCATAGTCTTCATATCTTTCATAAAAGGCTTCCTTAAATTGATCCAAATAATTTTTAGCCTTATTTTTTCTTAATCGATTGACAAATCTGATAGCCTGTTCAATATCTTTTATAATTTTTTTGTCAATAGAATTATATTGAGTTGAAATCACTAAATCACATTGAAAAAGGTATTTGAGATCAAAAGGAATTTCTTTTTTTCCAATCTTATTACTTATATCAATATATTTCTCTAATGAGTTTCCAATTACCTGGTCTATACTCGCCAACTCTTTCTCAATTGAATCTATAAATGTGAGATATTCATTCTGAGATTCGAATTTTTCTTTTAATACATTAGTGAGCTGATTAATATATTCAAGTCCGGATACAGACGGTTCAATTTCACTTACAAGAATTTGGTTTTCAATTAATTCTTCTACAAAATCCTTTGCTTCTTCATACTCGATATCTTCCCCAACCAGATTGTCAATAATCTCACTAATATATAATCCTTTTTTAGAAATAGCTATGATTTCCTCTAAATATTCCGAAAAGTCAACAGCAACAATGTCATAATGTCTGATATTGTCTTTATAAAAATATTCGATATATCTTAACTTGTCTCCAATTCTGTAAATACTGGAATTAGGATAGAATTTCAAGCAATCTCTTATTTGTTTGATCTCTAACAACTTATCAGATAAAGCCACTGCGTAATTCATGTCCAGCCTGGTATGGCGTTGATGGTTTGTTGGGTTATCCAGTATAATTTGCGTTTGGTCAGAAAAATCTCCAACAGAACAACCTGCAAATAATCCATATGGAGTGCATCTGGAAGACATTCTTGAAAGATATTTTAAAATGCTGTGCTTTAATTTTATTTTTTTCTCAGCATCAGTAATTTCTCCATTCATCCATCTGTCAATTTGAGAAGACAAAGAAGGAGATGCTAAAAATATGGCCTCACGAATAGTTTCATTTTGGCAAGTATCAATCAATTGTTGATCGGATATGATTTCTGCGGATGTTAGATCTCTAAAAAAATCTAATGATAAAATAGGTGTTCTTAATACGAACTTTTCAAAAGGAAGATATTGTGATCTTTTCATAATCAATGTTAACTTTTATTCTAATAGGAAAATAGAATCCCATTGTATTGAAGAACTGTTGCTTAATAAGCTATCGGCAAAAAAAACTCCTATTCCTGCTATTCCGTCTAAAAGTCCTAAAGCAGGTTGTTTATCACCTGTACCTGTATTCTTTAAATAACCAGCCAGCCCTTTCTCTTCAGTAGAAAGAGACAAAGTGAGTTGAGTAAATTTTTTGTATAATTCCAAAAATCTGCTATCTTCAGTTATTAAGTGCCATTTTTTATGATAATAAGCTACGGAAATGGTTCCGTGACAAAATCCCGGATCACAACTTTCTTCATGTAATAAAGCTGTTCCAAGCGAATCTCTCTTCAATGTGGATAAAGCTACTTCCTTAGAAATAGTAATTAAACTTTCATCCTTTAATGTCTTCCCTGCTTTATAAAGTCCATAAGAGACTGATTGATCTCCATAGCACCAGCCTAAATGAATATTGTAAAGTGCAGTTTTTTTATTCACCGCTATGCTGGGAAAAAGGCAAAATTCGTCCTCCTGTTCATTTTTAAATAGTAAAACTGTTTTTGCGCTGCTTTCTAAAGCATCCTTCACTTTATTGTTATGAGGGAAAATTTCTAAAAACTTTGAAAATAATAAAATAAATGAAATATGCCCGTGTGCCAGGCCAAGATTTGTTTTGTGCAAATCTTTTGTGACCTCGTCAATGTCTTTAACTTCTAATGCTCTTCTATAATCCTGCTCTACTATTTCTGATAGTTTTTCAAATAAGATTATGATTTTTTCTGAATAGATTTCTTTCTTCTCTCTGGAAAGAAAATAATGGGCAAGGCCAGAAACTCCATGAAGAAAATCTACCTGTTCCATGATGTATTCACTTTCGATATTATCTATGTAGGAGAGGAAATGATCAACAGTATCTAATAATATTTCATCGAATGTTTCAAGAGCTTCGGAAAAATCAATATTGATGTCTCCCGACTTTTCTAAGAAATTCAACATATATGCTATTCCTGCAAGCCCCAGGCAATAAGTTTTAGGAATGGTCTCTTCACCTTCATTTAGTTTTTCAAAAATAACATTAAGTACCTCTTCTATTTTAGACAAATATTTTGGGTCGTTAGTATGTTTATATAACACATAATAGAAGATAGGAATACCACTAATTCCTGTAAGTAAAGAAAGATCTGAAGTATAAGGTTCTTTATGCCAGTTTTGGTCTATTACACTTTCTATCTCTAATAATTTATTCACTATACTCATTACGCTTTTATAATACAAGCTCTATAAAATTATAGAGCTTGTTGGTTAATAGTTTTTATCCCGTGTTTAGTTTGCAGGCTCTATACAGTTGTTAGTTTTTGAAGGTCCATCACCTCCGTTAGTACACCAACAACAAGTAAAATCATTCCAAGAACTGCTTGCAGAAGCTTTACCTCCGTTAATAGAAGCAGACTGTTCTTTTGTTAATTTTACAACTCTCTCTTTGTTTAATGATAATTTTTTTTGTTTCATGATAAAAAATTTAATAGTTCTAGTTTTTAAATTCTATAATTAGCTACAAGCAAAGCATTCAGATACAGCACAAGTATTCCAAGAATCTTTTGTACCATCACCTCCAGTACAAAGTCCACAAGTAAAATTATGTCTTGTACTTACTGCTAGTTCCTTTCCACCTTTTATGCTGGAAGATTGAAGATCTGTCAATTTGCTAACTTTCTCTTTGTTTAATTTTAATTTTTGTTTCATAATGTGAAAATTTAATTGTTAATTTTAATAATTAAAGTCGACTTTATATAGTTATTTGATCCGGATAAATTTAATTAGGGTATACAATTACTCGATTGAGCTCAACAGGGTTATTGTATTTCTTTATATTTCTTCGTAAAGATTCATTGATTTCCCTCATATTTACAGCGTTGACTTTTGTACCATCATTCAAAAAGAATTCTTCATTTTTAGAATCACCAACACTGTTTTGAATAAAATTCACTGGCGATTCATAAAATTTGATCTTGGTATTTTTGTATTTCTCCCATTCAACAGCAACGGCCTGTTGTTTGGATAATTCTATAAATTGATTTTCTTTTTTTCCATTGTATTTCTCAGAATTTACCAATTCAAATCTATAATTACTCTTATCATCATAGAGCTCCACAATTAAACCAGGTAATCCATGAAATTTATAGGGGCCTTCCTGAAAAGGGATTTCTGTCGTAAACCAAGCTGTCCAGGTTCGCCCTCCCCAATTGGTTATGGCCTTTTGCAAAAGCAATTCTTTTATTTTCTTTTTCTCAGCAGTCAATTTCCAGTTTTGGACATCTTTTGTTTGTAATTTTAGAATCGTATTTTCCAATAAGTCATATTCATCATAATTATTGTCTCCAATTTTATGCGTAATAATCGTTGAAGTATTTAACTTCATATTTTTTGGAAAAGGGATATTATTGTTGATTAAAGAGTCTGCAATAAAAAAGTCTCTTGTATAATACAGCACTTCACTTTTATTAATGTCTAAAAGATAATTCTCTTTTGTGGTAAGATTTGAAGTTGAGTCCTTTTTGTATTCAACATCATATACAAATCTGTGTGTTTGAGAATTGGCGAAAAAAAAGGATAATAACATTAATAAAAAACTATTCCTGATATGATTTTTCATCTATAAATTTTTGTTCTTCTTCGGATAATAAAATGCTGTTGTTTTGCTTTTCCAACTTAGGAATGCTCTCCCATATTCTTTTAGTCAGGTCAATTTTTTTCTGAAGACCGGTTGTTTCTGTCTCGGTAAATTTTTGAAAAATTATTTCTCTGCTAAAGCTGTTTTTTTGCTTCTTTTCATCATATGTACAATAACTAAAACCTTTAGTTCCTGAAATAGAAGGTACATACTTCCCGTCTTTTTTGTAAAAATCATAGTAGGTAACACCGTTTCCAACTTTGAATTCGTACTCTAATCCATTTTTAGTTTTTACTTTATAAGATGGATATTTACTTTGATCATATTGCAGCTCATAATGAATAATCGTTTTATCAACTTTTTGATACACAATTGTTCCTGTAACCTCTATTTCCGGGTTGCTGATTTTATAAATAATAGTCTGTTCATCATTAGAATCATCAACGATTTTTCCTGAAAACTTTGCATCTTTTGTCTTGAAATAATAATTAACCCGAGCTAATTCGTAGTTGAAAAAAATATTCCCAACAAAATCTTTAGACTGATTCAAAGATTGTCCTTTGCAAAAATCATCTTCGGAAATAGTGGATTTGAAATACTTTACAGAATCTATTTCCATTTGGATGAAATTATCAAACCTTTTATTAAAAGCCTCTTTATAATTGTAGGTATTGGACTCCATCCAAAGTTTACCATTGGTTATCAGAAGGAAGCTTAAATTATCATCATCACTATTTTTTTGTCTGTAAACTATATCATACAAAGAGTGCTGATCATAATATCGTTTCTCATAATTTTTTAAAACATCTGAAAAGATCTTCTTGATATCAACATTGATAATTTTAACTTCGTCAATATCTTTATATAATGGTTTTAATTTTATAATTGAATTATAATTGCCCAATTTTTCTGTTTGATAACCTGAAGCTGAAATCTCCAGATTGTTTGAATTTTCAGGCAACAAAATGAAACCATCATCATTGCTATATAATACCGTATTAGATAAAATAATTCTTGCGTGTGGAACTGGATCATTATTTTCTGAATTTACAATTCTTAACTTCAAAGATTGTGCATTGAAAAATCCTAAAATTAAAAAGAGAAGAAGAATAGTGTAGAATTTTGCTAGTGTCATGTTTACTCGTTTCGATTGCAAACATACACCGTTATAATCAGGAACAAAAAAACTTAAATATAGATTTATAAATTTATAGATTTGATATATAAATCTATTCCTTATAATGGCTATAATTTATTAAAACAAGCTCATAAAAAATTAATCATTTTATTGATTTCCAGACAAATAAAATCAAAAAAAACATAATATCGGCAAAAGAATATTATTTACAAGAAAAAAGAAATTTTTAGAAGATAAAAATGATGAATTATTCTTGAGATTGATCAATTTCTTTGATATAAGTCCTCAAAATGGTTCCTGTTTTTTTTCGGAAAGCTGATGCAAAAGCCTGTTCATTATTATAACCTAATTCTTTGGCAACAACAGTTAATTTATAAGAACGGAATTTTTTATCCTGTACTAATCTTTTCAAAGCATAGTCTATTCGAAGATCATTGAGATAAGAAGCAAAGTTCTTTTCTTTATAAGTATTCACTACATCGGATAAGTATGCCGAATTTGTTTTAAAATCTTTTGCAAGACTGCTTAAAGTAATTCCTTTTTGTAAAAATAATTCGTCATTCTCAAATCGTTCTAATTCTTTCAGAATCTTTTGTACAGTATTCTCTGAAATATTTCTAATGACAGATTTCTCAATTTTTGAAGCGGTCTCAATTTTAGAAGGAATAAAATCTTTCCTTTCTTCTTTTTCCTCTATTTCTGATTTCTTTTCATTAATAGATTTTATTAAATCCTGCGCTATTTCCCGATATTTTTTTTCTGATTTTCTAGATTTATAAAAGAAAAAACCTACAGCAATTAATGCCAACAGTAAAATGCCTAAACCGGAAAACAGAAAATATTTCTTTTTTTCTAAGTCATTGATAATGTTTTCTTTCTCTTTTAAGAGTTTGGGGGCATCGTATTTTCTTGGCAATTCTCGCGATACATATTTAAATTGAGAATCAAGAATCTTATCAACTGTCAGGAATCTTTCAATATAATAAAGTTGTTTTTCATTATCTTTTTTCTCTTTGTAATAATCTACAAGATAGGTGTAAACATCACGAAGTTCAGGAAAAGTATTATTCGTTTTTTGAATAATAGAATCAATTTTAACAAAATTTTCTGCTGCTTTATCTTTTTCATTTGATTTTAAGTAGGATTCTCCTAAATATAACATGGTATAATTAGCGTCAAAATCAAGATTATTCTGTAAAAAATATTTTTTGCAGATTTCTAAGTTTGATATAGCATTAGAGTAATTTTTAGTTTCCAAATTATATCTACCCAACAAGATTAAATACTTGTTATATCTTATTTCTGCCTTATTTTTTGATGCATCATTTAGTCCCTCTTTTATTAGTTTTAATGCTTTAGCATACTCATAAATATCAATATATGCATCTGATAAACTTATTTGAATGTGTTCAATATCCTGGGGAGTTAAAAATTCAGGATGTCCGTAATAGTATTCCAGAACCTTGACGGTTTCTTTATGTTTTCCAATATATCCATTCAGATAAGCAATTTGAAGATCAGCGATAGCAATCTGTCGTTTGTTGTTATTTTCCTTCGCATGGCTTAAAGCGATTACAAAATTATCCAACGCTAACTTTTCGTTATCATAATCAAAATACAGTTTACCTCTTAGCAGATAGATACGGGCAGGATATCTATCATCATGCAGTCTATTACTAATGGATTCTAAACTATCTATGTATTTTAGGGAGGCGGCTAAGTTCTGATTATATTGCATGAATACATACCCTTCAGCAATATTATTGATGATCATCTGTTTCTTTGCCTTTTTCAGGTAGTACTCAGCAATAATTTTAGACTCTTTGATTTTATTATTGTCCTTGTAATTGTAGAATTTTTCTTCTAATTCTAAATAGTCATATTTAGATAAAGTATCAGTTAAGACTTTATTTTGAGAATAATATTGGTTGTATGCTAATAAAAGAAAGAAAAAATATTTTAGACTTTTCATAAACTACAGTATGCAATACAAAAATATCCATTTTATTGATCACAAGTAATATAATAAAAATTATTTTTAATATTATAAGTAAAATTTATTTTTTAATACTATAATTGAAAATCATCATTCAAAAAAATCAATTTACAACACTCAAATCTTTCTCAATAAAAACTATAGATTTATAAATTTATAGTTCTAGTTCCAGCAGGATTCGAAAAATATCATTTTATTTGCAGAATTAAATAAGTTAAAAATTTCAAAATGGAGAAGAACATTAATGAGAAAAAGCTTTCGCTTAACAAAGTTAAAATCTCAAAAATTATCAATTTAAATTCTATTAAAGGAGGAAAAGGTTTAGAAGAAAAGATTAGGACTTGTGCTTTTCCAGACAATGCTAGTAAGGATCCACAGCAGCCAATCAAAATTTAATCAAAAAATTCTTGAATTTTACCTCGGGGAAGAAGAGTTATGATTTGAAAAAACACAGCGCTTTTCTTCGAAATAAAAATTATTTCCAGTAATACCCAGTGGGCTTGCCCCGAGGTTGTTTATCCTAATATCAAATGAAAATATATATATTTATTTTTCTTTCACTATCCTTAGGTGCGCAAAAAACAAATTTAGCCCCTTCTGTGCCTGCTATTGACCATTATTTTGGCACCCCACTTACTGATGATTACAGAAATCTAGAAAATTTAAAAGATTCCGCAACTGCTCGCTGGATGAAATCGCAGACAGATTACGCTAATTTTTTGATTAATAAAATCCCTAATAGAGATTATTACCTTAAAAAACGCTTAGAATTTGACAAAAGGCAGGGGTATTCAGTATCTGATTTAGAAATAACTGATAATGATAAATATTTCTATTTGAAAAAAGGTTCTGAAGAGCGAACTGCAAAAGTTTACTATCGAAATGGTTTTAACGGAACGGAACAGTTACTGTATGATCCTGATAGTTTCATATCCTCTTTTAAAGATTCCTCAAATAAATCTAAACATCAATTTTTAGTCAATCTATTAAGTCCCAGCTGGGATGGAAGTAGATTGGCTGTTTCATTAACTGAAGATGGCAAAGAAATCTCTCAGGTTATTGTAATAGATGTAGAAAATAAATATGTTCATCCGGAGGTAGTGACTAACACCAATCCTTCCAGCATTGGAGGTATTAAATGGTTACAGGATAATTCAGGATTTTTTTATGTTTATTATCCTGTCATTGACAGTAACTCTAAAGATTATGTAAAAAATGTTCAAACAATTTTATATAAAATCGGTGAAAATCCAAAAAAGTTAAATAATGTATTTTCCAGATCTAATAATCCTAATCTAAATATAGAGGAAAATACATATCCGGCTATTATGGCATTTAATGCCGATGACAAGTATTATGTTGGAAATTTGGTAGATTCAGAAGACTTTAGGAGAACATTTATTATCAGTAAGCAAGACTTATTAAATGGTAAAAAAAACTGGCAACCTCTATATACGAAAGAAGATAAAATACCATCTATGCGGTTAGCTGGAGATGATATCTATTTTTTATCCGGATATAATAATACTTTAAATTACAAACTCTGTAAGACAAGCGCTAAGAATCCAAACTTCAAAAATCCGCAAATATTGGTCCCTGAAATGGCAGATGAAGTGATAACAGGATATGCCTTAACGAAAGATGGAATATATTATACAAGAACAAAAAACGGGGTAGAAGCAAAATTATATTTGTACAAAGATGGCAAAGAACACAATATAAAAACCCCATTTGTATCCGGGTATATATATTTGGAAGCGAAAGGAAAAGATTTTTCGGATATATGGATTAGTTGTTCAGGCTGGGCAAATGATGAGCAAAGATTTAAATATGACCTGCAAAAGAGTCAATTTACCTCAGAAAATATTGCTCCGATCATTGATTATCCAGAATTCAAAGATATTGTAGTTGAGGAAATTACGGTAAAGTCTTACGATGGCGTAGAGGTTCCATTATCTTTAATTTACAATAAAAACATTAAAAGGAATGGAGAGATTCCAATCCTTATGAACGGTTATGGTGCTTATGCTGAATCCTATTTTCCATACTTTTCTATCAGTTACCTATTGTGGGCAAACCAAGGGGGAATTGTTGCTGTTCCGCACGTAAGAGGTGGTGGAGAAAAAGGAGAACAATGGCATATTGATGGACAAAAATCTAAAAAATCAAATTCGTGGAAAGACTTGATTGCCTGTACCGAATACTTAATTAATAAAAATTATACATCACCAAAGAAAGTAGCCATTCTGGGAGGAAGTGCAGGCGGAATATTAATGGGAAGAGCAATGACCGAAAGGCCGGACCTTTTTGGTGCTGTAATTATAGAATCAGGAGTTCTAAATACTTTGAGAAACGAACTTGGAGGTGTAGGGAAATCTGCAGCTCAAGAATATGGTAATCTAAATAATTCTGCTGATTTTAAAGGGCTATTGGAAATGGATGCTTACCATCACATAAAAAAAGGAGTAAAATATCCTGCAACTCTTATCACATCGGGGATTAACGACCCCAGGGTAGCTCCCTGGATCCCTGCAAAATTTGTTGCCAAATTGTTAGCGAATAATTCTTCTAATAATCCTATTTTGCTGAAAATAGATTATGCCGGAGGTCACGGAGGTGATATACCAACAGTACAGCGATATGCTAATATTGGAGATATTTTTGCATTTGCGTTATGGCAATTAGGAGTATCTGATTATCAGCCAACCGGAGATATTACTAAATAAAATTAACACCTTAATTTATTTTTCCCATTTTCTTTTATGCAAAGAATGTAATCAGCACATTTTTTTTGTGTCCTTCATATACAATTTAATTTTGTAATTCTCTTGTTCTATTGGAAGTTGACCATTATGCTGGTAACAATAGCTCATTAAAAACACCAAAATAAAATAAGAGAGAATATCAAAAAATGAAAAACCCCATAAACAGCTGTTTATAGGGTTTTCTATATTTATTAATTATGATTAATCAATAATTACTTTACTTCTTCGAAGTCTGCATCCTGTACATCTTCAGCTCCGGCGTTTCCACCAGCATTCTGAGCTCCGGCACCTGCATCAGCACCTGGCTGTTGACCTGTGGCATATAATTCTTCAGAAGCTGCCATCCATGCTGCATCTAATGCTTCAGTTTTAGCTTTTACATCATCAACATTTTTAGCTTCGAAAGCTGTTTTTAATTCCGCATGAGCTGCTTCGATAGCTGCTTTTTTGTCAGCAGAAAGTTTCTCACCGAATTCTTTCAATTGCTTTTCAGTCTGGAAGATCAATCCGTCAGCTTTGTTGAAGATTTCAACTTCTTCTTTTCTCTTAGCATCTGCTGCAGAGTTTTCCTGAGCTTCTTTCTTCATTCTTTCGATTTCTTCGTCAGAAAGACCTGAAGAAGCCTGAATTTTGATAGACTGCTCTTTACCAGTTCCTTTATCTTTAGCAGATACACTTAAGATACCATTCGCATCAATATCGAAAGTTACTTCAATCTGAGGAACTCCTCTTGGTGCTGGTGGAATATCCTGAAGATCAAATCTACCGATTTCTTTGTTATCGTTGAACATTGATCTTTCTCCCTGTCCTACTCTGATGCTTACAGCTGGCTGGTTGTCAGAAGCTGTAGAGAATACTTCAGATTTTTTAGTTGGGATCGTAGTGTTCGCCTCAATTAATTTAGTGAATACAGAACCCATTGTTTCGATACCTAAAGAAAGTGGAGTAACGTCAAGTAGTAATACATCTTTTACATCACCTGTTAATACACCTCCTTGGATAGCTGCACCAATTGCTACAACCTCATCCGGGTTTACTCCTTTAGATGGTTTTTTACCGAAGAATTTTTCTACTTCTTCCTGAATGATCGGGATTCTTGTGGAACCACCTACCAAGATTACTTCGTCAATATCAGAAGTTGATAAACCAGCATCTTTTAATGCTTTAGCAACAGGCTCCATAGATCTTCTTACAAGATCAGCAGATAATTGCTCGAATTTAGCTTTCGTTAAACTCTTCACTAAGTGCTTAGGACCTGTAGCAGTAGCCGTGATATAGGGTAAGTTGATTTCAGTCTGTGGAGAAGAAGACAATTCAATTTTAGCTTTTTCAGCAGCTTCTTTCAATCTTTGTAATGCAATTGCATCAGATTTTAAGTCTACTCCTTCTTCAGCTTTGAACTCATCAGCCATCCAGTTGATGATCACATCATCAAAGTCATCACCTCCTAAGTGAGTATCACCGTTTGTAGATAATACTTCGAATACACCGTCTCCTAAATCAAGGATAGAGATATCGAAAGTACCACCACCAAGGTCATATACTGCGATTTTCTGATCTTTATGGTTTTTATCAAGACCATAAGCTAACGCTGCAGCTGTAGGTTCGTTGATAATTCTTTCTACTTTAAGACCAGCGATTTCACCAGCTTCTTTAGTAGCTTGTCTCTGTGCATCATTGAAGTATGCAGGAACAGTGATAACCGCTCTTGTTACTTCCTGTCCAAGATAATCTTCAGCAGTTTTCTTCATTTTCTGAAGAGTCATTGCAGAAATTTCCTGTGGAGTATATTCTCTATCGTCGATTTTTACTTTTACAGTATCGTTTGGCCCAGCAACTACTTTATAAGGTACTCTTGTGATTTCAGAAGCATCATCTTTAAAGTGTGTTCCGATAAATCTTTTGATAGAGTAAACAGTTTTTGTTGGATTCGTTACAGCCTGTCTTTTTGCAGGATCACCTACTTTTCTTTCTCCGTCTTCTGTAAAAGCTACAATAGAAGGAGTAGTTCTCTTACCTTCTGCGTTAGGAATAACAACAGGGTCTTTACCCTCCATTACAGCAACACAAGAGTTGGTTGTTCCTAAGTCAATTCCAATTATTTTACTCATAATATTTTATATTTTTTCTATTTTTAATTTAATTTACACTCTCAATTTCTCAATATCTGTACCATTTGGAGAATTGTGACAAAATGACACAATAAAAATAAAAACCCCGATAAAATCGAGGCTTTGTATGATTTAATATGGAAATATTTTCATTATTTTTTGATAAACTTCATAGATTTCACGAAGTCTTTGCCATTGTAAGTTCTTACATAATAAACACCACTGGCAAAATCTTTCACATCAATTTTATCAGTTTCATTTTTAATAAATGCTTTTTTCACAAGTCTCCCTTCCGCGTTGAAAATCTCTACTTCATTAATTGGTGCTAAAGGAGAAGCAATAGAAATATACTGTGTAGTAGGATTAGGAAAAAGATTGATAGAGTTTACTTTTTCCACATCATTTACAGATAAGAATGCACATGCATTGGAATTCAGAAGACTCGCTCTTGGCCCTGCCATTGTATTGGTCTTGATTGTTTTTTGATCATTCGTAAAGAATGCCATTTCTGTATCTGTCACATAATCCATAAAATTCATGAACATGGCACCATTTGCAGTAGGATTACACATAAATCCATTGTCAGGAAAAACATTACCACCGTAATGAGCATCATTAATGGCAGGAGTATCTGCACAGCCATCGTCATTATCCGGTGTTCCACATGCGCTTCCATCTTCTCCCCATGGGTGAAGCAATCCGAAATAATGTCCTATCTCATGCGTAGCAGTTCGTCCCCCATTATAAGGTGCTACAGCTGCTCCTGTAGTTCCGAAATATTTATAACCAATAGCAAGTCCGTCCTCCGGGAAACCGGCAGCATCAGGCAGATAAGCCCAGCCAAGATAAGGACTAGGCATATTTCCTACCCATATATTCAAATATTTAGTGGGATCCCAGGCTGTAAGTCCGGATGCCAGATAATACTGGTTGGCGAAATCAAAATTTGAAGCAACAGACTTTCTCTCTATACCAGTAGTAGAAGCTCCTGTAGGTGTTTTTGTTGCCATGCAGAATGTCAGCTCCATATCTGCAGCATAAGGTTTGAAGGCATCAGGAACTACAGAACTGAAATTAGGATTTAATTTTCTGAAGTCATTATTCAAAATAGCAATCTGTGAAGCAATCTGAGCATCAGAAATATTCTGGGCAGCACTTCCATAAAGAACATGCACTACAACCGGAATCGTAATCACGGTCTGTCCATTTTTAGCCATTGTATTGGCAGCGGCATTTTTACTGGTTAAATAATTTCGTAAATCTTCTTTTTTTGCCAAAGCCTGAGGGTTTCTTGCATAAAACTCCTTCATTTTCAAATCAGTAGCACATTCTCTCTGACCAAATACATTAGCCATCAGAAAGCCGGCTGTCAATAGTAAAACTTTTTTCATATAAATATTATAAGTAGTCGGCAAATATAACTATTACTGCAACAAGATGATGGAATAAATGAGTAATTTATAGTAAAACTATTGTAACTCTAAATTTAATTAAATCAATTGATTGTCAGCTTACTTGTTATCAGCAAAGCAATTTAATTCACCAACCATTAAAAATTAATCAAAGTTTAACCTAAGAAATAGAGACAGAATCTTTATGAATTATTATTTTTGATAAAATATACACATTTAGAATGTCATTACACTTTAATCCACGAGATATTACATGGCTTGCCTTTAATGAGAGAGTTCTACAGGAGGCCATGGATGAAAAAGTTCCCTTACATTTAAGAATACGTTTTCTCGGAATTTTCTCTAACAATTTAGATGAGTTTTTCAGAGTACGTGTTGCCGGATTAAAGCGTGCCATGGATTTTAAGGAGAAAGTGATTGCAGAATCATTCTACCAACCTCCGTCAAAAATCCTTCAGAGAATCAATGAAATTGTAATGAAACAGCAGCTGAATTTCGATAAAACCTGGAAAAAAATCCAGACTGAAATGGCTGATCATAAAGTTTTCATTAAAAATGCCAAAAACCTGACAGCAGGACAAAAAGAATTTGTCAGACAATATTTCGATGAGGTGGTAGAATCTAATGTAATTCCTATTCTTCTTCATGAAAATACACCCATGCCCTATTTGAGAGATAAAAGTCTTTATCTGGGGGTTGCGATGAGAAAAAAAGACTGGCAGTATTCCAGTAATTATGCTATTATTGAGATTCCTTCGCGTTTTGTAGGGAGATTCGTATTGCTTCCAACGGAAGATCCGGAGGAGAAAAACGTAATGCTGCTGGAGGATGTCATCACTTTCAACCTTCCGCACATCTTCTCTTATTTCGGATATGATGAGTTTTCTGCCAATGCTTTTAAAGTGACAAAAGATGCCGAACTTGATCTGGATAATGATATCAGAACCAACTTCGCAGAAAAAATAGAAAAAGGGCTCAAAAACAGAAGAAAAGGAAAACCTACCCGTTTTGTTTTTGATAAAGATATGGACAAAGCACTGCTGGAACTCCTTATCAGAAAACTGAATTTAACGAAAAAAGACAGTATTATTCCGGGAGGAAAAATTCATAATTTCAAGCATTTCATGGACTTTCCAGATGTTTTTGAAGCGTATGAAAGACCTGTGGAAAGAAGTTCTTTCACTCATCAGGCATTTGAACATGGTGAAAGAGTAACGGATGTTATCTTAAAAGAAGATGTACTTCTTACTTTCCCCTATCACAAGTATAATCCGGTGATTGATCTTCTCCGTGAAGCAGCCATGGATCCGGATGTAAAATCTATACAGATCACCGCTTACCGTATGGCAAGCAGCTCAAAAATCATCAATGCACTCATCTATGCTGCCAGAAATGGTAAAGAAGTGACTGTAATGCTTGAGCTTCAGGCAAGGTTTGACGAAGAATCCAATCTGAAATGGAAAGATATGCTGGAACCGGAGGGAATTACAGTTCTTGTGGGGATTCCCAACAAAAAAGTACATGCTAAACTGTGTGTTATCAAAAAGAGAGCACATAATAAAACTATCCAATATGGATTTGTAAGTACCGGAAATTTCAACGAAAAAACGGCAAGAATATATGGTGATCATCTGCTCCTTACAGCCGACCGCGGCATCATGGCAGATATCAATAAAGTATTCAATGTGCTGAAAAAACCGAAGGATGATTTTATTCCGATTTTGAAAACTTGTAAAAATTTATTAGTTTGCCCTCAATTTATGCGTGAAAAGATTGTTCACCATATTGATAAAGAAATCGAAGAAGCCAAAGCAGGCCGAAAAGCAGAAATTATCATCAAGGTAAATTCTATGAGCGACAGGCTGCTGATAGAAAAGCTGTATGATGCCGCCAAAGCTGGTGTGATAATCAGACTCATCGTAAGAGGAATCTATTGTGCCGTAAACCAGAAAGAGTTTAAAGAAAAAATAAAAGCCATTAGTATTGTAGATGAATACCTGGAGCACGCCAGGGTAATGTATTTCTACAATAAAGGAACAGAAGACATGTACATTTCTTCCGCTGACTGGATGACCAGAAACCTGGATTACAGGATTGAAGCCGCCGCTAAAATCACTGACAAGAACCTTAAGAAAGAATTAAAAGATATTCTTGACATTCAGCTTAGGGATAATGTAAAAGCGAGAATTCTGGATAAAAAACTCAGCAACGAATATATAAGAAATGATAAAAAAGAATGCCGTTCACAAATAGAAACCTATAAATATTTAAAAGCTAAAACAAGCAAAAAATGAAGATAGCAGCGATAGACATAGGGAGTAATGCAGCCCGCCTTCTTATCAATGAAGTTAAGATAAACAACAGAAAACCTGAATTCATCAAGCTCAACCTTCTCAGAATTCCCCTGAGACTGGGAATGGATGTTTTCACCATTGGAAAAATAGGTCCTGAAAGAGAAAAAATGGTCATTGATTCCATGAAAATCTTCAGTGACCTGATGAAAATATATAAAGTGGACCATTACAGAGCCTGTGCTACCAGCGCTATGCGTGATGCTTCCAATGGCGGTGAAATTATCGGACGCGTAAAAGAAGCCTCCGGAATCAACATCGAAATTATTTCTGGTGATGAAGAAGCCACACTGGTTTATGAAAACCATGTTGCAGAAGGCCTTGACAAAGAGTTCGCTTACTTATACATCGACGTTGGCGGAGGTTCTACGGAACTTACTTTTTATGAAAACGGTAAAATGGTTTACGAAAAATCATTCAATATCGGAACCATCCGTCTTCTCAACAACCTGGTTACGATGGACAACTGGAAAGAGATGAAGGACGAGATCAAGGAAAATATTGTCAGCAAGAAACCCATTGTAGCCATTGGATCAGGAGGAAACATCAATAAAGTATTCTCCATGAGCAAAACGAAAGACGGGAAACCAATGTCCTTATCTCACCTGAAAAAAGTGTATAAAGAATTCAATGAGCTGTCTGTGGAAGAAAGGATGACCAATTACAACCTTAGAGAAGACCGTGCCGATGTTTTGGTACACGCCCTGAGCATTTTCAATAATGTGATGTCATGGTCTGATATCAACAGAATTTTTGTCCCTAAAATCTCTGTGGCAGACGGATTGATCCATAACATTTACAATCAGTTACAACACAAAAAATAACAGCGAATAATAATATTGTAAGCCAGCCATTGAGCTGGCTTTTTATTTTGGCATCCATTTCCCGCAATGTCATTGCGAGGAGCGAAGCGACGAAGCAATCTCTATATTCTCTTCTGTTATTAAGTTTTGGCTAAAGCCAATAGCTGAATCTTTTATTGTCAGGTGGGTTAAAACCCACCCCTATTGAATTCTAACACCAACATCTTTTATCTTTTATCTTTTATCTTTTATCTTTTATCTTTTATCTTTTAATAAAAAAACTTTTCCAAATTTTAAAGTAAAACCTCATCCCCATCCGTCATACCATTATCAATAGCAAAGCAATGAACCCAATCAAAATAATTCTTACAGGAGCTACTGGGATGGTAGGCGAAGGCGTTTTAATGGAATGTCTTGAAAATCCCAATGTTTCTGAAATCCTCAGCATAAGCAGAAAACCTTGTGGAAAATCACATCCTAAGCTGAAAGAATACCTTGTCCCGGACTTTTTATCCATAGACATTCATGATGAAAAACTGAAAGGCTATGATGCCTGTTTTTTCTGTGCAGGAATCAGCAGCATAGGGATGAATGAAGAAGATTACACCAAGATCACTTACGATACAACCCTGCATTTTGCAAAAGCTGTTTTGAACCAAAATCCGGATATGGTTTTCAACTATGTTTCAGGGGCAAGCACAGACAGTACAGAGAGTGGAAAAATGATGTGGGCACGGGTAAAGGGTAAAACCGAAAATGATTTGAAAAAGATGAATTTCAAAGGGGCTTATAATTTCCGTCCCGGATTTATGAAACCTGTTGACGGTCAATTGAATGTAAAATGGTTTTTTAAACCTTTTATTTGGATTTTTCCTGTTTTTTTTCAATCAAAATCATTAACTTTACACGAAGTGGGTAGAGCAATGATCAATGTGACACAAAAAAGGTACCCTATATCTACTTTAGAAATTAGAGATATTAAAAATTTAGCGATATGAGAGACATGTTAAGAAGAATTATTCTGGTTATTTTTGTACTCTTGCTTGTGACTGCTGTTTCAGGATATTTTTATATGCAGAAACATCCATTAGAAGGGAATAAGTCCGGCACAATTTTAAATTTCTCCGGAAAATCAGGAAAATAATTTTATCCCACCAATCCCTCATTCGAATATCATTTTATCTTTTATCGGAAACAAACCTATTTTTTAAACATTTCTTAAGATTCCATTAAAATAGTTGCGAAACATAAAGTTCATTTTTGCATTTATCTAATCAAAGTAAAAATGATCAACAACTACCTATTAAAAGGGTCTGTGATTGCCGCATTCTTTTTTCAGAGCGGGCTTTTCGGACAGACACTGATTCATTACTGGAATTTTAACAACAACACCTCTGCTGCCACCATCACTACACCATCTTCTACCATGCTGAATGGCTCTCTTACAGCTATAGCAGGAGGTACGAGTGTAATAGATTTTGCTGGGGGTACCGGGCAGAATTTTAGCGATGAAAACTTAAATGCCAGAAATGGGGATGCATCCGGAACTCATTTAAGGTTCAATAATCCAATTGGAGGAGGATTACAGTTTAATCTGCCAACCACAGGATACAACAACGTCATTGTTAAGTTTACCACCAGAAGATCCGGACAGGGAGCTGGTACTCAGACATGGTCTTATTCAACAGACGGAACTAATTTTGTGCAGTTTCAAACCGTAACTCCTCAGGATGCCAATCCTCAGCTCATTACTCTTGATTTTTCTGCCATTCAGGGAGCCAATAACAACCCCAATTTTAAATTAAAAGTTGAATTCGCCGCAACAGGAGGTGGAACCGGAGGCAACAACCGTTTCGACAATTTCACAGTAGATGCGACTCCTGCCGGAGGGGCAGATACCACTCCACCAACTGTTACTTATTTTCCTGCTAACAATACCAATAACGCTTCAACAACTGTAAATCCTACATTGTCTTTTAATGAAAATATAAGATTAACAGATAATTCTGCAATCAATAATGCTAATGCTCAAAATCTTATAGAGCTTCGTCTTGGAAATGCTGCAGGAACACTAATTCCTTTTACGACAACTTTCAGCAACAATACCATCACGGTGATCCCAACTTCAGGTTTGGTACCGGGACAAACTTATTATGTTGCACTTAAACCCAATACGGTAGAAGATTTCAGTGACAATGGGATTACAGCCGCTACATCCAGCACTTTCACTACAGCCGGAACAACAATTTCTCTGGAAAAAAACTTCATTAAGGTCAATGAAAATGGAGGAAACCTTGCATTAAAAATCAATATCAACAATCCTTCAACAGCTGCGGTAAATCTTGTAGTAAAACCTGCACCGTTCAGTACAGCTGATGCTAACGATTTTACTTTAGCCAATCAGACTATTAATATCACTCCATCTACAACAAGTTATACGGTTAACATTCCGATTATTGATGACACAGTGGCAGAACAACAGGCCGAATATTTTGTGGTAAGTCTTGAAAATCCTACCGGAGCTACTATTTCAGGAGACAATTCTGCAACGGTTTATATTGTGGATAATGATAAACCGGCACCGGTTCCCTCCCATCAGATCCAATTAAATTATCTCGCAAGTTTTGATCCTTCAGGAAATAATAACAGTTCTACGGAAATTGTGGTTCATGATGCATCAACTCAACGTTTATTCACAATAAGTTCCATTACAGACGTTTTTGATATTATTGATTTCAGCTCCCCTGCTACTCCATCAGTCGTAACAACAGTCAATATGGCTCCCTATGGCGGAATTACAAGTATTGCAGTGAAAAACGGAATCATTGCAGCAGCTTCTCCAAATACCAATCCGCAGCAAAATGGTTCTGTAGTATTTTTCGATATTAACGGAAACTTCCTGAAGCAGGTCACTGTAGGAGCTTTACCGGATATGATCACCTTTTCTCCTGACGGAACAAAAGTGGTGACCGCTAACGAAGGAGAACCTAATGATGCCTATACGGTAGATCCTGAAGGAACAATCAGTATCATTGATATTTCCGGCGGTATCGGAAATCTTACACAAAGTAATGTAATGACTCTCAATTTCAACAGTTTTGAGTCTCAGCTTGATGCATTAACTGCCACAGGTTTAAGAAAAGTAAGAACCAACAATACGCTTTCTCAGGATCTGGAACCTGAATATGTTACCATCAGTTCTGACAGTCAGAAAGCGTGGGTAACGCTTCAGGAAAATAATGCGGTCGCTGAAATTAACCTGGCAACCAAAACCATCACAGGAATCTGGGGATTGGGTAAAAAAGATATGAGCCTGCCGGGTAATGGTTTTGATGCTTCGGACAATAATGGAGAGGTTTTAATTGCCAATTGGCCTGTAAAAGCCTATTATGTTCCAGATGCTGTACAGAACTATAAGGTAGGAAATACCCATTATATTGTAACCGCCAATGAAGGAGATGAAAAAGATCTTTCAGGATACAGTGAAAGAACTACTGTGGGGGCAAACGGTTATACTTTAGATACTGTACTTTTCCCTAATTCAAGTATTTTAAAGGCTTCTTATAATCTGGGAAGATTCAGGGTTTCCTCTGCTACAGGAAATACAGACGGAGATACAGAATTTGAAGAGATGGCTGCTTTAGGAGCGCGTTCATTCTCTATTTTCAATGCTGATACCAAACAGATCGTGTACGACAGCGGAGATCAGTTTGAAAGATATATTGCAGCCTATCAGCCGTTAATTTTCAATACGGATAATGAATCTAATGCTGTTAAAAACAGAAGCCGTGCAAAAGGCCCTGAACCGGAAGGCGTAGCATTAGGAAATATCAATGGGCAGACCTATGCTTTTATCACATTAGAAAGAACCGGAGGAGTTATGGTGTATAATATCACAGATCCTAACAACCCTACTTTTACCGATTATAAACATTCCCGTTCTACTTCAGCTTATGGAGGAGACAACGGCCCTGAAGGAATCATCTATATTGCTCCTGAAAATACAACGACCAACAAAGGGTATGTAATTATTGCCAATGAGATCAGCGGAACTTTATCCATGTATGAAGTAGCAATGCCGTCTACCCTTGGAACTGGTGAAACAAAAGCTGAACAGGCAACCTTCAATATCTTCCCAAATCCTGTCAACAAAGGAAATACACTTTATTTTAACAGAAAACAGGATTACGAATTGTACGATATGTCCGGAAAATTAATTGGAAAAGAGAAAAATGCTTTAACCATAAGCACATCCAATCTTTCTACAGGGGTTTATCTTGTAAAAACTTCCGAAGGACAGATCAAAAGAGTTATTGTAAAGTAAACATAAATTACAGTATATCATTCTATTTAGTTAGAGCTTCGGATTTTTCCGGAGCTTTTTTGTTGTTGAGAAGTTTTGAGGTCAACTCAATATAGAGGTCATTATTTAAGATGATTTAACTTTTGAAATGCCTGAAAAAATCATTTTATTTCTATATTTACCCTCAACAAAACCAAATTCACAATGAAAAATATTAAGACAGCAGGAATTCTGGCCATCCTGCTACTGGGAACAGGTACTGCTTTTTCACAATCCAGAAAAATAGAATCCACAAAGGGTGTAGAGAAAACAGAAGGTAATAAGGTGCTTCATGTAGAAGGTGTAGGCCACAAACTCAATTATACTCTCAACGGAGGAGTTGTTGAGGTAGAAGGTGGTGACAATACAGTAACGATCAAAGGAAGTGCTAAAAAAATTACGGTTTCCGGAACCGGCAATAAAGTATACATTGATAAAGTGGATAAAATATCCATGGAAGGTGGTGACAATATGATCTACTACCGAACTTCCGGAACAAAATCGGGTAAACCTGATGTTTCTATTACAGGAGTGGGAAATAAAGTGGTAAAACAATAAATACAATTCTCACAGATCTCAAAGTCTGTAAAGAGCATATTCAAACAAAAAAGACAGACCTTTGAGGTCTGTCTTTTAAAAATATCTCAGATATAATTTTACTCTACGTTGATTACCTTTTCGATTTCCGGCGCATGTTGCTTGATGGTATTTTCAACACCTAGTTTCAGGGTTGAAAAATTCAACGAACATCCGGAACAGTTACCCAAAAGTTTCACAAACACCTGATTATCTTTCACATCAATAAGCTCAATATCACCACCGTCTTTATTCAAAAACGGTCTGATGCTTTCCAGAGCCTCCATTACTCTTGTTACTGTATCTTCGTGCGTTATGTTTGTTTCCATATTTTTTCAGTTCAATTTGGTTCTTTCAAATGTATTGAAAGATATTATTATTTTGCTTTTGGTGAGCATCCTGCCATTGTTGAAATCTTCACGGCTTCAGTGGGAGGAAGGCTTTTATTTCTTTCCACTAAGCTTTCTACCATTTTTCTGGCAGTTTCTGTGTAGATATCTGCAATTTTAGATCCTTCCTGAAGCGCAGCCGGTCTTCCTACATCTCCTGCCTCTCTGATACTTTGGATCAATGGAATTTCTCCCAATACAGGAATTCCAAGATCTTCAGCTAAATATTGTGCTCCCTGGTTTCCAAAGATATAATATTTATTTTCAGGAAGCTCTTCCGGTGTAAAATACGCCATATTTTCTATCAATCCAAGAACAGGAATATTGATACTTTCCATCTGGAACATAGCAATTCCTTTTCTTACATCTGCCAAGGCAACATGCTGAGGTGTACTTACAATCACTGCTCCTGTTACCGGTACTTCCTGGATAATTGACAAGTGAATGTCACCTGTTCCCGGAGGAAGGTCTATCAGTAAGAAATCCAGTTCTCCCCATGCAGCATCTCTGATCATCTGGTTTAGGGCTTTTGAAGCCATTGGCCCTCTCCACACTACTGCCTGATTAGCTCCTGAGAAATATCCTATAGAAAGCATTTTTACTCCATAGTTCTCAATGGGTTTCATCAAATTCTTCCCATTTACTTCTACAGAAATTGGCTTTTGTCCTTCTGTATCAAACATGGTAGGAACTGAAGGACCGTAGATATCAGCATCTAATAATCCTACTTTAAAGCCCATTTTAGCTAACGTTACTGCCATATTTGCAGAAACTGTAGATTTCCCTACTCCTCCTTTACCGGAAGCAATAGCGATAATATTTTGAATTCCCGGAATTTGTTTTCCTTTGATCTGACTTTGCTGAATTTCACTAGGCTCCGGAGAAACGATTTTAAGTTTTAAATGAACATTTTCTCCAAACTCACTGGCAAAAGCCTGTTTCATGGCAGCCTCCAGTTTTTTCTTTTCGTGCATTGCAGGCGAATGAGCAGTCATGTCAATATAAACATCATCACCCATAATCTGAAGATTATTCACCAAATCGTCTACTTCTATTTCTTTAAGGAAATCCTGAACCTTTTCTTTCGTCAACATATAAATATAAATTGTTTACAAATTTACGGATTTTTTCGGTAATTTAGAATCAATAAAATCTATAATATCAGGTGATAAATCAGATCATTAAAAATTTCTTATTCTGTTTTTTTATCTGATACCATAGCCAACCCGAGAAAGCAATTGATATGAACCCGACTTCCTATCCTTCCAAATACGCACAGCCAAAAGGAATTTTTACCGTTGGAAAAACAAAATTCAAATGGTATGATCTGGCTGATGATCCGGCAGAAATCTCTCCACAGGACATTCATAATGCACGGTTATGTGTTGAATATGCTGAAGAGGGCTTTCAAAATATTGATGATCTGGGATTTATCATTATGCATCGCTGCGGAAAAAATTATCTCCTTCTGGTATGTACATGGCGAAGTGAAAATGAATTATGGGAAAGCGTGTATTATGATGGTTCCGGCAACTTTGAAGTATGGAACAGAAACAAAACCCACCTCCCTACTTACTGTGTCTGGGAAATGGGTATTGTCTATCATGAATCCCAATCCTGGAAAAAATATCTGGGTTCTGAAAGGCAGGAAAAAGACAAAGAAGAATATCTCAACAACTTTTTTGAAGGAGAAGTGTAGAAATTTTCTGTATTGTCATTGACTATGTCCAATCTTCAATTTCTGACGAATGAAGAATCTCATAAAAAGAAGAGATTCTTCATTCCACTCCGTTTCATTCAGAATGACATGCATCAAAAAATAATTTAAATCCAGGGTATTAGTTAGCTCTGTTTTTCTCATCAAACCTTACATTCCGGTCTGTTCCTTTTACTTTTTTATTTCCAAAAGTATACGTTGCAGATACCGTAAGCCTTCTGGCATCATAATAATTATTGTACGAATGAGTTCCGGTAGTATAATAAATTTCACCCAGGCTTTTCCCTTGCTTCAAAATATCAGAAACAAATACATTCAGCTGAAGACTTTTTTCCATAAGGCTTAGTTTCAGGCCTGATGTAAAATTGCCGGCAAATTTCATGTATGAATTTCCGGAATTGGAAGGCAGACGGAACCAATAATTCAGGATCAGCTGTATTGTTTTGCCTGAATTGAGTGATATATTATTCTGAAAATCGAAATCATAGCTGTTTCCTTTTCTGGCAAGGGCATCTGTTGCAAAAACATCGGTATTCATATAAGAATAATTGGCAGAGTAATTCGCTTCCCATTTTTTGAAAAAAGTATCTGAATAATTAAGCGAAACACCCATACTATTCTGATTGTAGTAATTTTCAAAAGTACTCACTCTGTTTTCACCTTTCAGATTAGCAAGCTGGCCAAATGCATCCGCTGATCTCTGAAAATAAGCTGATGCTGATAGTTTTCCTTTATAAACATAAGAAAATTCAAAATTATGATTGATCGACGGTTTCAGGAAAGGGTTTCCGGTAAAATAAGAATTGATATTGATATACCAGCGGTATGGATTGATCGCGCGAAATCCCGGTCTGTTGATCCTTTTGGAGTAATTCAGGTTGAATGTATGATTCTCATTACTTTTATAGCTGATATAGGCCGTAGGGAAAAATTTTCCGTAAGAATTTTCGTTCTGCTGACCTGAAGTTAAAGAATTTCCATTGACTGCAGAATATTCATAACGTAAGCCTGCCTTTGCCGACCATTTTTCATTGAAAGATTTTTCAAAACTGATATAAGCCGCATAATTTTTCTCATTATACTCAAACTCATTGCTTTTCAGTGGATCTGTGATATAATTTCCATTTATCAAATTCTGATAGAAAATATTAGAATTATTATCAAAATTGGTGAATTTTATCCCAGCTTCTGTCTTTGCAAACTGATAGGGCAATGTAAGATCTGCCTGCCCGGAATAAATTTTATAATCTACCATAGATGGCGACTTTACAACAAACCGGTCTCCAGAGCTTTCCGTAGTGGTAAAATCAATGATGGTTTCCGGTGTATTGGAAAAATAATTTCCTGTAATACTCAGTTTATTGTCCTGTTTCCCGAATTTCAGGTCATAGTAAGCACTGGCGGTATGTTGTCTGCTGGTCGCTCTGTGTTCTGCATAAGTAAGCAGCGTGTTGGTATAATTACCATTCTGAAAATAGTTGGAGGTATTCGTAATATCCATATTGGAATGCCCGAATCCTAAATCATAAATAAATCCGATATTGGATTTTTTACCCAGCTGATAATCCAGGCTTAAATTCGCTCCAAGTCCATCTCCAAAATCTCTTCTGTTATCATTACTTTTAAGACCATCTGCACCTTCTATCCAATAGTTTTCATACGAATGCTTTTCATTTTTATTTTGTCTTAACTTCAATGAGGTACGCAGTTTTTCATTCTGATAATTTACCGTTACACTGTTTGAATTTCCGGTGTAGGTCTGCTGCTGAAGACTGGAAGTCAAACTTCCGCTCCATCCCAGATTCTGATTTTTCTTTAAAACAATATTGATCAGGCCGCTGTTTCCCTGTGCTTCGTACTTGGCGGGAGGTGAAGTAATAACTTCAATTTTTTCTATATTCTCAGATCGCAGACTTTTAAGGTACGTAACCAGTTCAGCATCTGACAAATTCAGAATCCTGTCATTAATCATTACTGCTACCCCACTTTTCCCAACAATTGAGACCCCGGTATTATCATCTACTTTTACCAATGGTGTTGTTGCCAGAGCATCTGCACCATCCATTCCCTGTGAGGCCACAGAATTGGAAACATTGAAAACCAATCTGTCCGCTTTTCTCTCAATCAGCTTTTTTCTGGCAGTAAGCGTAACTCCTTCGATCTGTTTCTCTTTCTTTTTTTCAATAAAAAAATCGTGCTTTACCTCACCATTTACCATCAGTTCGTTGTTGGATATTTCTATACCATCCTGGATAAGCTTAATAGTGTAGGTTCCGTTTTCTGAAAGCTTCAATGAATAATTTCCTTTTTCGTCTGAAATGGCAGTCTGTTTTTTCTGATCTTTTATAGCAATCACCTCAACGTAAGGAACCGCATTTCCGGTTTGAGAGATTTTCCCTGTTACTGTCTGGGCAAATGCAACTGCCGGCAGCAGCACAATTACAGCGAGTAATGTCTTCTTCATGAATTATAATCGTTTTCTATAAGACAAGCTACCCCTCTGTTTTATTACCTCTGTTTTGCTGTTTTTCAATATCTTCGCCTTTATAAAATCAGAACATGAAAAAAGGGCTTATAGCATTTTCTTTATTTATTACTCAGATTATTTCTGCACAGAATTACTCCCAATATGTGAATCCTTTTATAGGAACCGGAGGTCATGGCCACACTTTTCCCGGGGCAATCGTTCCATTCGGGATGGTACAGCTTTCTCCGGACACCAGAATTGACGGAAGCTGGGACGGATGCAGCGGATATCATTATTCGGATTCCGTGATCTATGGATTTTCTCATACGCATCTGAACGGAACCGGAGTTTCAGATTATGGAGACATTATGCTGATGCCTACAATGGGAAACCCAAGCCTGAACAGTAAAGATTATTCCTCAAAGTTTTCGCATAAAAATGAAAAGGCGACTGCCGGATATTATGCTGTTAAGCTAGATAAACAGAATATTGGAGTGCGCCTGACAACGACAAAAAGAGTCGGTTATCATGAATATACCTTCAATAATGCAGGTAATGCCAATATTATTCTGGACCTCAACCACAGGGATAAGCTTCTGGAAGGAGAAGTAAAGATCATTGATGATAAAACCATTGAAGTTTTCAGAAGAAGTGAAGCCTGGGCTACCAACCAGTACATCTATGCCCGAATTGAGTTTTCAAAGCCAATGAAAATTTCAAAAAAAGAGGTGAACGGAAGACAGGAAAACAATCTTTTTACCGGTACAAAGCTTGCTCTGGCATTTTCAACCCATGTTAAAAAAGGAGAAAAGATCAATGTAAAAGTGTCTGTTTCTCCTACCGGTTATGAAGGAGCAGGAAAAAATATGCTGGCAGAAGGACAATCAAAGGATTTTGATACTGTAAGAAAGCAAGCAGAATCTGATTGGGACAAAGAGCTTTCAAAAATTGAAGTAAAATCTGATGATAAAAATAAATTAGCCGTTTTTTATACCGCTCTTTACCATGTTTTCACACAGCCTAACATCAATATGGATGCTGACGGAAGATACAGAGGCAGGGATAACAAACTCTACACGGCAAATGGCTTTGATTATTACACCGTCTTTTCACTTTGGGATACCTTCAGAGGTGCTCATCCGTTGATGACTTTAATTGACAGAAAAAGAACTGCAGATTTTATCAACACCTTCATCAAACAATACGAACAGGGCGGAAAACTTCCGGTATGGGAACTGGCTTCCAATGAAACAGAATGTATGATTGGTTACCACTCCGTTTCTGTGATTGCAGATGCTATGGCTAAAGGAATTCAGGGGTTTGATTACGAAAAGGCTTTTCAGGCAGCTAAAGGTTCAGCAATGCAGGATATTTTCGGATTGAAGGCTTACAAACAGAATAATTATATCAGTATTGATGATGAACATGAAAGTGTTTCCAAAACGGTAGAATATGCTTATGATGATTGGTGCATTGCCCAAATGGCAAAAATTTTAGGCAAAAAAGAAGATTATCAGTATTTCATGAAACGCTCTCAGAACTGGAAAAACCTTTACAATCCTAAAACCGGGTTTATGCAGCCAAGAAAGAATGGAAACTGGTATGAACCATTTGATCCAAGAGAAGTGAACAACAATTATACAGAAGGAAATTCGTGGCATTATTCTTATTCTGTACAACAGGATATTCCCGGACTTATTGCTGCGCATGGCGGAAAAGAAAAATTTGAACAGTTTATTGATGCCATCTTCACCGCTCCTGATAAAACAACGGGAAGAGAGCAGGTAGATATCACAGGATTGATGGGACAATATGCTCAGGGAAATGAGCCAAGCCACCACATTGCCTATCTGTACAATTTTGTAGACAAACCTGAAAAAACAGATGCCAAAATAAAATATATCCTTGATAATTTCTATAAAAATACACCTGACGGCCTGATCGGAAATGAAGACTGCGGCCAGATGAGTGCATGGTATATTCTAAGTTCTATGGGAATTTATTCTGTGACTCCAGGATTACCGGAATGGGAAACCACAACACCTTATTTTGATGAAATCAAGCTTCATCTGGAAGATGGTACGACAAAAACCATCACTAAAAACACCGGCAGAGCAGAACTTAAAAAACTTGGTTTTGAAAATGTGAAACCTGTTAAGGATTATAAATATGAGGAACAAACAGCTTCACCCGTAATCGCAGCTGACAGGATCTTTGATTTTTCTACCAAAGTTGAAATCACTCCGCTGAATCCCAATGACAAGGTATATTATATGACCATGGATGAAAGCGACAGCAATAAAAGAAAGACTTTCTCTGCTTACAAAGGACCGTTCTCTATCACAAAAACTACCCAGGTAATGGCTTATGCTGAAAGAAACGGAGAAAAAAGTTCTGTAACTACAGCCCATTTCAACAGAAGACCTAATTACTGGGATATTAATATCCTGTCTAAAGTTACTCCACAATACAGCGCTACCGGAAAGCTGGCTCTTATCGACGGAATCAGAGGTGATATCAACTGGAGAAAAGGTGAATGGCATGGCTATCAGGGACAGAATTTTGAAGCAATCATTGATTTCAAATCTCCTCAGCAAATCAAATCAGTATCTTCCACCTATCTTCAGGACAGCAGAGCATGGATTCTGATGCCTAAAAAAGTAGAATATTACGCTTCCATGAATGGGAAAGATTTTATCCTTCTAAAAACCGTTGACAATGACATTGACCCTAAGGATGAAAAGGTACAGATCAAAGATTTCTCTGCTGAAATTCTTCCTACCGAAGCGAGATACATCAAAGTAAAAGCTTACTACTTCGGGAAACTTCCGGAATGGCACCAAGGGGCAGGAGACGATGCTTATATCTTTATTGATGAGATTTCTATAAAGTAAGGAAGATGGAAGAGTGAAGCTGGAGGTTTCTATTTGCCGGATTATTTTTTAAAGTTGGCTTGTGGAAATTTTAGATTTAAAAAAAATTAATAAAATAGACTGATATTAATCCTTAGACTTTCAGAACTTCTTTCTTCCATCATCCAGCTTCCAAACATAAAAAAACGCCCTTCGAAAAATTCGAAGGGCGTTTTTTTTATCAATTCATTCTTTCCGACCATTGCAGGACTTCCGGAAGTTCCTTATCAGAAAATTCGATGTGGATTACTCTTCTTTTCTTTCCGTTGGTTGTCCGATTGGAACCGTGAAGCGTTAAAGGTTTCATTATCATAATTCCCCCTTTTTCAACGTTACAGATTTCTTCTGTTTCAATTGTCCAGTCGATGGTTTCCGGTCTGTAAATGCCTTTTGCGTGAGATTTTGGAACTACTTTCAAAGCTCCATTATTTTCATCGGTATCATCCAGATGGATTCTGATGGTATAGATATTTTCCAGAATATCCAGTGGTGGCTGTACTGCAAACTGATGCTTTTTAGTTGTCCATGGACCAAAATCTGGCAGATCCAGCTTTTTATCAACAGAAATAGTCAGATCCTGATGATAAGCTACATACCAATTGGAAGTTTCAGGCTTGTCAAAATAAATACTTTTTACCACAAAATATCTTTCTCCGAAGATTTCCTTAACCACTCTCTGAATATTTTTATTAAAAATAAGATCTTTGATTTCCGGGACCTCTTTTAAAAACTGTCTAATCGCAAACAGGTCTTCAGATTTTCTGAAATTCTCTTTTGAAGTGTCTATATTTTGAAGAACGTGATTTATTTCTTCAAGTTCTTTCTGTGAAAAAACATTATTGATAACAGCAAAGCCATATTCAAGAATATGGCTTTTATGATTTTCTAAGTTATGTAAACTCATATTTAAATTTTGTCTAGTGGCTCTGTCAATTGTCCTTCCCATTTAGAAACGGCTGAAGTCGCCAATGTATTTCCTAGCACGTTGGTCATACTTCTTCCCATGTCACAGAAATGGTCAATTGGTAAGATCAAAGCAATTCCTTCCGGCGGAATACCAAACATGGAGCACGTCGCTACAATAATTACCAGAGAAGCTCTCGGAACACCGGCAATTCCTTTTGAAGTAAGCATTAATACCAATAGCATGGTGATCTGTTGTCCCAGAGTCATTTCGATTCCGTAAATCTGAGCAATAAAGATTGACGCAAAGGTCATATACATCATACTTCCATCAAGGTTGAACGAATATCCTAAAGGTAAAATAAAGGATACTACTCTGCTGTTACAACCGAATTTCTCCAATTCTTCAACCAATTTCGGGAATACAGCTTCTGAACTCGTGGTAGAGAAAGCGATCAGTAATGGCTCTTTTATCCTTTTTAAAAGGTCAAAAAGACGGTTTCCTAAGATAAAATAACCTACCAGTAAAAGTACCAGCCAAAGAACTCCTATAGCAAAGAAGAAGTCTCTTAAATAAATAGCATATACTTTAAAGATTTCAAAACCATTGGTCGCCACTACTGCGGCAATAGCTCCCAATACTCCCAGCGGAGCAAACCACATAATATATCCAACCATTTTAAGGATTGCGTGAGCGATGATATCAAAAAGCTTCACCACAGGCTTAGAATACTCTTCACCTAAATTCGCAAGTGCAACTCCAAACATCACTGCAAATATCACGATCTGTAATACTTCATTGGTTGCAAAGGCTTCAAATAAACTTTTAGGAATCATATGCTTTACAAAGTCTTCCATGGAAAAACTTTTACTGCTTTTAAGAAGTTCATCAGCAGAAGATACATCCTGAATCGGTAGTTTTGTGACATGTCCCGGCTCCAGCCAGTTAACGAGGATCAACCCGATAAAAAGAGAAACCAGAGAAGCGGAAATAAACCAAAGCATCGCTTTTGTTCCTACTCTTCCGATCATTTTAATATCACTCATTTTGGCAATACCTACCACCAAAGTCGTAAAAACCAAAGGAGCAATAATCATCTGTACCAATCTGATGAAAACCGTTCCCAGCAGTTTTATGTTTTTAGCAAAAGGTTCTGCATTCTCAGGATATTTCACGTGTACAACACCTCCAATTCCTACTCCAACAAGAAGGGCAATGATAATTGCTATAAAAAGTTTATTCTGTCCTTTCATATATATAGTTCAATTTGCGCAAATATAATGGTTTTTCAATTGACAGAAGATTTTCTTAAATGGGGCTTAATTTTACATTAAGTTTTTAATGCCCAAAAATTAAAAGTCTGGTTTAGAAAATATTGTAAAAAAATTAAGAAACATTTATTGAATTTTTATTCTTTTGGTACAAATTTTATTATTACATTTGATTGTATAACAACATTAATAAATATACAATATGAAAAAAACTATTGCAATGGCTGCATTAGCTGTAGCTGTATCTTTCGGTGCTATTTCTTGTAAAAAGAAAATTTCTGATGCCGACCTTCAGACTCAGGCTACAACGGTAGTAACTTCTAATCCCAATGCTTCTGTTGAAGTAAAAGAAGGTGTAGCTCACTTAAGCGGTACTTTCGCAGATCAGCAGTCTAAAGACGCGATGATCGCAAAATTAAAAGCGATCAACGGAGTAAAAGACGTAATGGATATGTCTACTGTAGCAGCTGCTCCTGCTCCGGCACCTGTTGAAACTGCTTCTGCTGTAGATCCTGCGGTTCAGAAAAAAGTTCAGGATGCGGTGAAGGATTTCCCTTCTGTAAAAGTAGAAGTTGTAAACGGACAGCTTACTCTTACAGGAAATGTTTCTGGTCTACAGGCTAGAAAAATCAAAGAATCTGTAGATGCTTTGAAAATTGGAAAGTATAACAACAACCTAATCGTAAAATAATTTAAGATGAGCGAATTACAAGATAAATATTCAAGTGTAGTTTCAGCGGCACAGTCTGCAGGGATCTCTAATCTTCAGGTTCAGGAGCAGGACGGAATTCTTTATGTTTCCGGAAATGCTTCCAATACTGCGGCTAAAGATGCTGTATGGAATGCTTTAGGAGCTATTGATTCTACTTATTCTGCTTCAGATATCAATATTGATGTACAGGTTGCAGGTCTTACTTCAGGAGCTTCTTTAACAGTGGCAACAGAAGATTCTAACCTTAATATCAGACAGGAGCCTTCTACTGAGGCTGCTGTAGTAGGTAAAGCGGCTAAAGGTTCTTCGGTAACTTTAATTGAACAAACTTCTGATGACTGGTGGAAAGTGAAAACTGATGACGGTCAGGAAGGATATGCGTATTCAAGATATTTAAGAGCATAAATTTTATTAAAAAATAATAAAATTTCACAAATAAAGCATAGAAACATCCCAACTTTGGGATGTTTTTATATTTTTACGGCTCTGAAAAAAAAACTAATGAAGAAAACTCTGTTGCTATTGACTTTGATGTTCACAGTCATTATTCTGCACGCCCAAAAACTACACATTGACGGAAAAATATCAGATTCTGAAAAGAAGGCGATAGAAAATGCCACCGTCTACCTCCTGAAAGAAAAAGATTCATCCATTATCAATTACACAGCCACCAATAGAGAAGGGAAATTCTCTCTGAAGATTGATGATGTTAAAGAACCCTCCATTCTGAAAATTGATGCTGATAAATTGTCGTCCTATTCAAAAAAATTTGATAAAATAGATCAATCCCTATCCTTAGGAGATATTCAGCTTGAAAAACAAAGTATTGTCAACAATATTGATGAGGTAAAAATCACAGCATCACCGGTAAAAATTAAAAAGGATACCATTGAGTTCAGTGCAGCAGCGATCAAAGTAAGACCTGACAGTAAAATAGAAGAACTTCTGAAACAAATTCCAGGCGTAGAGATCAATAATGAAGGAAAAATTACAGTGAACGGGAAGGAAGTGGATCAGATCATGATCAATGGAAAACCTTTCTTCGATAAAGATGGCAAAATTGCCCTTCAGAATTTACCCGCAGATATTATCAAGAATATTCAGTTTACCACCACCAAGACAAAGGAAGAAGAACTGAGCGGGACAACAGCCAAATCTCAGAATACCACTATCAATTTTAATATTGACGAAAAGAAAAATAAAGGTTTGCTGACAAGACTTACGGTAGGTTATGGTTCAGACAAGCGGTATGAAGCAAGCGGGCTGGCCAGTTATTTTAAAGGTGATACCAAAGTAAGTATCCTTGCTTCTTCTAATAACATCAATTCTCAGGGATTTTCCAGGGATGAGGTTTTTGACAGTATGGGGAACGGCCGGAATGCCTGGATGATGCAGGGCGGATCTGTCTCCACAGTAGGAAATGTAACGTATTATAACCAGGGAGGCGGTACAAGAGGGATTCAGCGATCTACGACCATTGGATTGAATTATAGTGATAAAATGGGGAAAAATGCTGATCTGGATTCTTTCAGCCTGATGCATTCGGATTCTAATACGGAGACAAGATCCAAAGTTTCAAGATCTACCCTTTTACCCAATTATACGCTTCAGACCAATTCTGAAAGCAATGGAGAAAATGAATCCAAGCAGTACAGTTTTGATACTTCAGTCAAAATCAAGCTGGATTCCATGACAAGTGTTTATCTTTCCCCGAGATTTACTAAAAACAGCAGTTTTAGTTTCAATAATTTACAATCATCTACTTTGAAGAATGGAAGTCTTCTGAATGAAAGTAACTCCTATTCAAGTAATGATTCGGAAAATAATTCATTTAATCCTTACATTTATTTTTCCAGAAAATTCAAGAAAAAAGGGCGTGTGCTTTCAGCCAATATGAACAGTTCAATTTCTGAGTCTAAAAGAGATAATTTAAGCCAATCCCAGAACACATTTTATGATGAAAACGGAATAACAAAAGATAACCGTGATCAATTAGCCAAGAATAAAAATCAGAACAGCTCTTTTAATTTCAGTGCAGGATATACAGAGCCCATTTCCGATTCGTCCAGTGTAAATTTTAAAATAAAATATGAAGCGAGATCAGCGAGGGATGTAAGGAATGTAAACGATTTTGATAATGCTACCGGAGATTACACTAAATTCAACCAGCTTTTATCGAATAACATGAAGCAGAGAATCAATCAGATTTCTCCTGAATTGAGCTATCAGATCAATAAAAATAAACTCAACTTCTGGGCTTCGGTGAATCTTGACATTTCTGATATGAAGGTTTACTCCATCTATAACGGACAGCAATATGACCTGCAGAAAAATTTTACATTACCTGAATATAATCTCAACCTTTACTATCAGCTTGGAGAAGGTAAAACCTTAAGTATTTATAATTACTCTAACTTCAACATTCCGACTGCAGAACAGCTGACACCTTATAAAGATGAATCCAATCCTTTGATTACCTATCAAGGAAACCCCAATTTGAAAAATACATGGATCAACAATCTTTATCTGTATTTCAATAATTATAATAAAGTAAAAAACCTCAGTTATTATTTCAATATTGGTTTTACGTACAGAAATAACGACATCATTAATTTTTCCACCTATGATAATGCAGGAAAACAAGTGGTGACATACAACAACGTAAGTGGAAATAAAAGTATTAACGCCGGCGGGGGCTTCAGTAAAAACCTGAAATGGAAAAATAACAAACTGACCATTAACCCAACATTCAATATGAATTATAATTACAATAATGGTTTTGTTGACGGACAATCTTTCACCAGCAGCTCATACAGTCTTAATCCCGGCCTTAATATTGTATATGAGATCAAAGATAAAATGACGATTAAACCTTCTTACCGGCTTGGATACAGCTTCTCAAATTATACCAATTATAATTTAAAAAGTGTAAATACGGCCAACCAGTCCCTGAAACTGGAGCTTACCAATTATCTGCTGAAAGGCAATTTCGTATTTGGAAACGATTTTGAATATAATACCAATTCCAATATCGCTCCGGGCTTTAAAAAGGATTTTTACTTCTGGAATACCAGTCTTGGATACTCATTCTATAAAAAACAGTTTACGGCAAAAGTAAAAATCTACGATGTATTAAATCAAAACCAAAGTGTAAAAAGAACGATCACAGATTCTTATTTCGAAGACCGCGAAGACCTCATCCTGAAAAGATACGTCATGTTCTCCATCAGCATGAAACTGAATAAGTTTGCCGGAAAAAAAGCGCAATAAAGCAACACCATACTTTTATATCTATATTTTTGATAATGGCCGGTTTTTCCGGCTATTTTTATGAATGCACAAAAGATTGATCAATAAAAGTGTTTTTATTTTTAAATTAGCAGCAAATTTTTTTTTATGAAGATCCATATTTCAGTATTATGTATTCTTTTTTTCATTCTTGGAAAAGCTCAGAAGACGGAACAGAAAGATACTTTCGTTAAAGACAATTTCACCAAGAAAGAATTTTATATTCCGATGCGTGATGGCGTGAAACTTTTCACAGCCGTATATATCCCGAAAGATATATCAAACAAGAACAAATATCCGTTTCTGATGCAGAGAACCTGCTACAGCATCGCACCATACGGAGAGAATGAATATAAAACAAAGGTAGGTCCCAACACCTATCTGATGAAAGACAAGTATATTTTTGTTTACCAGGATGTACGCGGAAGATATATGAGTGAAGGTACTTTTACCAATATGACCCCACAGGTAGAACGAAAAACAAAAAAAGATGTTGACGAAAGTACGGATACTTATGATACCATCGAATGGCTTTTGAAAAATATCAAGGACAATAATGGTAAAGCAGGTCAGTTTGGAACATCTTATCCCGGATTCTATACAGCCGTAGGAACATTGTCACAGCACCCTGCGCTGGTTGCTTCTTCACCACAAGCCCCTATCTCAGATTTCTGGAATGACGATTTCCTTCACAACGGAAGGTTTATGTTGGGCTATTTCAGAACATTCCCGGTTTTTGGAGTTCAGAAAACACAGCCGGAAAAACAAGCATGGTATATGGATTCTTTCATCAAGCAGACTTCTGAAGACGGATTAAAATTCTACAGAGACATGGGTACGCTGAAAGACGGATATGAAAAATATTACAAGAATAATTTCTTCATGACAGAAATTATGAATCATACCAACTATGATGAATTCTGGCAGAAAAGAGGTCTTCTTCCTCATTTGAAGAACATCAATCACGCTGTAATGACTGTTGGCGGATGGTTTGATGCAGAAGATCTTTCCGGTCCCCTGAATATTTATAAAACCATTGAAAAAACAAGTCCTAAAGCTAAAAACACCATTGTAATGGGACCTTTCTCTCATGGCGGATGGTCTCAGGAGCAGGGAAAACATTTCCACAGTGAAACGTATTTTGGAGACAGCATTGCAACCTACTATCAGAAGAATATTGAAACCAGATTCTTCAATCATTACCTGAAAGGCAATACAAAAGAAGATGCCGGACTTCCTGAAGCACTGATGTATGACACCGGAGCTAAAGAATGGAAAGAATTTGCTTCTTATCCACCTAAAAATGCTCAGAAAGTTAATTTTTACTTAGCTGACAACACCCTGAAGAAAACTTCCGGACAAGGATATTCTGAATATTACAGTGATCCTAACAATCCTGTTTTAAGTTCTGATCATTTAAAAGATTTCAATGGCTTCACCCCTAAAAATTATATGTCAGAAGACCAGAGATTTGCTGTCGGGAGACCTGATGTTCTGACTTTCACAACAGATATTCTGACAGAAGATATCGCGTTTGCCGGAGAGATCATAGCCAAGCTGAATATTGCATCCTCTTCTACAGATGCCGATTTTGCAGTAAAACTGATTGACGTTTACCCTGAAGATTTCAAACCTGCAGAAAAGAAAGAAGGCGTTATCTATGGTAACTACCATCAGATGGTAAGAAGTGAAATAATGCCTGCAAGGTTCAGAAATACGAAAGAAAAAGGAGAAGCTTTGGTACCTAACCAGAAAACAGCTGTTAATTTCAGACTTCAGGATGTGGTTCACACTTTCAAAAAAGGACATAAAATCCAGATTCAGATCAGCAGTACATGGTTCCCGCTTTTCACCATCAATCCGCAGAAGTTTATGGATAATCCAAATTTCGCAACCAAAGAGGATTATACAAAGGCATTTATTAAGGTATATAATGACAGCTCTATTGAAGCTGAGGTTTTAAAATAAATTTAAGAAAGCTGTTCAGACGAACAGCTTTTTATTTTTTTAGGTTTTGGCTAAAGCCGGATGAATTTGTATTTTCTGTTCAAGTGGGCTTTAGCCCACTTCTATTGATAGAAATGATTAGCTTACTTTTCGATTATTCAATATTAAAGTCTGCGTAACCGATCTAATTTGTACTGAGATTCCTAAGGAATGACAAACGTTGTGGGTAAAGTATCTCTAAAAAAAATTATTCTTCAATCGTTCTGAAAGTCAGGTTTACTCTGGGATTTTTCACTTTTGTAGTGGGGGGAAGCCTGTGAAGCCAGTTATCCTGGGTGGTTCCTTTCATAATTAATAAGCTCCCGTTTTCCAGAAATATTTCTACTTTCTCTTTGGTCTTCTTATGTTTAAATAAAAATTTCCTTTCTGCTCCAAAGGTCAGAGAAGCAATGGCACCATGTTTCTTCAGATCCGTTTCACCGTCGCTATGGTAAGCCATTCCTTCACTTCCGTCGTGGTATAAATTAAGCAGACAGGAATTGTAAGTTTCTCCTGAAACTTCTTCACATTTTTTCTTTAATTCAAGTAATTCCGGAGTCCAGAATTTTGCATATTTTGTCCGTTTAGAATACGTATATTCAAAAGGCTTTTCTCCAAACCAGGCCACTTTTCTTTTGGTTAAAATCAATTTCCCAAAGATAATTGCTTCATCATTTTCCCAGGGAATCTCGTTCAGCAAATAGGTATAAAAAGAATCAGAAAGTTCTTTAGAGAAAACCTTTCCGTAATAATGAACGGTTCCGTCATTCGGAAGTATATTGATCGGATAGTCTGATATTTCTTCAAAAAGGTTTTGCATAATCAGTGAAATTTATTTTTGTTAAATAAGTTTAAAATACAATGGCATGGTAATGATTAAAGCGTATTGAAGTAGATCATGATAAATCCGATTACTACAACAAGCAATAGTAACTTTAGTCCCATATATAATCTTTCATCTCTCTGTGTTTTAGCAATCTCAGTATCTTGTTTTTTCTTTTCAGCCTCCTTTTTATTTTTTTTTTATCACATTTTCATACCTTTCAGAAGAATATTGCATAATTTCCTCTTCAGCTAAAGAAAATTTAGTACTCCCGTTTTTAGAGTATTCTATGAAGCTTATCTTACCTTCTTTATCCCAGCGTTTATGAACCAATGGATATCCATCTTTATAAATATATTCATCTTTGATATACGCCTCTTTTGCCAGAGAAGCAGAATTATTTCCTTCTATTTCACTTATTGAAAAGTAATACATCCATTTGTTTATTCTTTTACCCAGTGCATAATTGCCCAAAACGCACAAATCGCCGTTATTATACCAATATTTATATTCACCATCAATTACATCATTAATATAGAAAGCTTCTGCTCTTTTTCTGTCATCAGGATAAAGCAAGGTAATAAAACCGTTTTTGAAATGCTTTTTGAGTAAGCTATCCGGGTTCTTTTGCAAATAATTCTGTTTGCTATATGCATTCCAAGTATCATAATAATGATTGAGCTGCCATGGATATAACATTTGAGAGATACACTCCATATCCATTTTTATTTCTGACTCTTCCTCTGCAAAAAACTCAATAATGGCAAAGAGGGGTTCTATTTTTAAATTTTTATAAGCACAAAGTTTATGATGGCCGTCCAAAATATATTCGTGGAAATAATCATCTTTTCCATATTTCCCCTTCAGAATAACAGCAAATGGCCTTACTCCGGATAAAATAAGATCTGTATAATATTTTACAAGCTCAGTATCAATTTCTTTCTCGGACTTCCAGGCAATGAAAGGATACTCATATATATTAAAGCAACATGTATCTCTGTAAACATCATAAGATTCATAAGTATAGATGAGGTTTTGTGATAATTTCTCATCATACTTCCTGATCTCTTCTTCCACGTCTTTTTTATCCAGTCTTTCTTCTCCAAAAACAGCAGCATTGCTATAAATATACCATGCTTTGTCTTCCGAAAAACTTAATCTATAATTTCCATTTTGCATTAACTCCAACAGGGGCTGTAAAGATTGAAACAAATCTTCTACTTTATCTCTATAATCTATATTAAAATCAACTTCCTCAAGAGCATTATTAATACGGTTCTGATTTTCCTTAGTTATGGAAAACAGCACCATATTTTCATCTCCCGGGTCATCACAGTCATCCCATAAAAAAAGAGCCGGTTCCTTTCCTATTGTCAGACATTCGCTATACTGGTTGAAATCGTATTCAAGAGCAATTAATCCCTTGCCGTCTGTTATTTTAAAATTCATAGATCTTATTAAAAAGATTTTTTTAGATAAAATCCCTTCAATCAAAGATAAACATAAATTACATGATAGGTTTTTATCAATAAACCCAAACAGAATCTATCTAAAAATGATATTTTATAAAAGAATAAGTTTATGAATAAATCTGTGAACCTTCCCAACCCACAATCATCTGTTTTCTGTCACTTCCCCAACGGTATCCTCCAAGATGTCCAGTAGACTGAATCACACGGTGACATGGGATAAGAAATGCAACAGGATTACTTCCAATAGCTGTTCCTACTGCTCTGGATGCCTTAGGATTTCCTATTTTTTCAGCCAGGCTGCCATAAGTAGACAGTTTACCCATCGGAATTGTCAACAGACTTTCCCAGACTTTAAGCTGAAAATCAGTTCCTTTTAAATGTAATTTTATAGTATTGAGTTTTGTCCAGTCTTTATCGAATATGGACAATGCATTCTTTTGAAGGGCATCCTGTTGTTCAGTAAAAGAAGCATTGGGGAACTTTTGTTTCAGCTCCCCGAATGCGGTTTCTTTATTGTCTTCAAAAGCCATATAGCAGATTCCTTTTTCTGTAGAAGCTACTATTATATTTCCGAAAGGACTTTCAGAAAAGCTGTAATGAATACTAAGGCTTTTTCCGCCATTTTTATATTCTGCCGGAGACATTCCTTCTACCTTTACAAACAGATCATGAAGTCTGCTGGTACTGGAAAATCCTGTCTCGTATGCAGTATCAAACAAACTTGCTTTTTCTTCCTTCAATAAGCTTTTGGCATGTTCAAGACTGATGAACTGCAAAAACTTTTTCGGACTTGTTCCTGCCCAATCTGTAAAGATTTTCTGAAAATGGGCGGGACTTAAGTGAATATTCTCTGCCACTTCCTCCAAACTTGGCTGAAGCCTGAAATTGCTCTGGATATATTCTATCGCCTTAGCAATTCTGTTATAATCTATCTGACTTTGTGTGGACATTGTATTGTTATTTTACCTCACAAATTTCCAAAGAATATACGGCAGAAAAAATCCGATTCTTGCGGAATATTAGTTGTTGTTATAAATATCGTTATAAGCAAGCATTTTATAATATAGCTTAGCAGCAAGGAAAGCAGTTGGCTTAGCCATTGGAGAATCCATTAATTCTACAATATCAAATGCCACTACGTTACATTTTTCAAATACTTTTCTTAATAATTCCAGTGTTGGATACCATTGTAATCCACCTGGCTCAGGAGTTCCTGTAGAAGGAGCAATAGAAGGATCAAAAGCATCAAGGTCTATTGTAATATATACGTTTCCTGAAACTTTTTCCAATACATCATTCACCCAGTTCTCATTGTTTGCAATCTCGTGAGCAAAGAATACTCTTCCTTCCGGTAAATACTGAGCTTCTTCCGCATCCATAGAACGAATTCCCACCTGAACCAAGTTATGTTTCTGGTTAGCTTCAAAAACCGCACAAGCATGGTTAGAAGTAGAACCGTGGAATTCAGGACGTAAGTCTGTATGAGCATCCAGCTGAAGAACGGTAAGGTTTTCAAATTTCTCTCCTACTGCACGGATAGAACCGATAGACACAGAGTGTTCACCTCCAAATAAAGTAAATACTTTCCCTTCATTGTTCAAAAGTTCTTTGGTTTTCTGGTAAACAGCTTCTGTCATTGCTTCCGGGCTGGAATTTTCAGAAACTTCTCCTGCCAGATATACTCCCTGAAGATAAGGTTCTGTTTGGGTTTCAATATCATAAAGCTCCATGTTTTCAGAAGCATCTAAGAATAATTCAGGACCTTTATCAGCTCCTTTTCCCCATGTTGAAGTCCCGTCATAAGGAACAGTTACCAACATTACTTTTGAATTCTCTAACGTTGCGTTTTCTTCGGGAATTCCTGCGTATGTTTTCATATACAATTATTAATTAAAAAATTAAATGATTTCGCAAAGATACAAAGAGTTTACGAGTTGAAGAGTACGAGTGTCGGAGAGTTTATGAGTTATACACTTTCCTTTTGCTGTATGTTATCTGCTACCTGCAGCCTAGCATCTATTACCTCATTCCTTTCCACTTTCGGTTCAAATAACTATTTTTGTAAAAAACTTTTAATATGCCTTTAAAAGCTGTTCTTTTCGATATGGATGGAGTAATTGTAGATACAGAACCATTACATAGAAAAGCTTATTTCAAAACGTTTGATGAATTGGAGATTGCGGTTTCCGAAGAATTGTACACCTCTTTTACCGGAGCATCAACCAAAAGAGTTTCTGAAACTTTGATCAATGAATTCAATCTCAACCAGACGTATGAATCCATTGCAGGAATCAAAAGAGCACATTTCAAAGATTATTTTTATAATGATGATGAATTTGATTTAATCCCGGGAGTAAGAAAACTGATTGAACATTATCATGAAAACGGACTCAAACTTATCCTGGCTTCTTCAGCTACCATGGTAACCATCAATATGGTTTTTGAAAAATTCGGGTTGGAAAAATATTTCAGCGGAAAGATCAGTGGTGCCGATTTAAAAGAGTCAAAACCTCATCCTGAAGTTTTTTTACTGGCTGCAGAAATGGCGGGCGAACCTGTTGAAAACTGTATGGTGATTGAAGATTCAACGAACGGAATTCTTGCTGCACATCGGGCTAAAATTTTCTGTGCGGCATACAGAAGCCCTCATTCAAAAAATCAGGATTATACCTTGGCAGATACTGTAGTTACTGATTATGAGGAACTCGAACTTGATAAAATTTCAACGTATTTTTAAATAAAAATCTCTCAGATTCTCTGAGAGATTTTTATTTAAAAGTTTTGGCTAAAGCCAATTGACTTTTCTATTGATTGTAAATGGGCTAAAGCCCATTCCTATTGATCATAAATTATTTATACCCAAGGATTTTCAGGATATCTTCCGGTTCTTGTTTCTCACGGAAAATTTCATATTGCAATTCACCATTTTCATCCTTTTGAATCAGGACGTGTCTTGGCTGAGGCATCAGACAATGGTGTACTCCACCATATCCTCCGATTGTTTCCTGATACGCTCCTGTATGGAAGAATCCGATATATAATGGTTTAGTATCACTGAAAACCGGTAAATAAATGGCATTGGTATGCTGTTCAGAGTTATAATAATCATCTGAATCACATGTCAGTCCTCCTAAGAATACCCTTTCATAAGAGTCTTCCCAACGGTTTAGCGGAAGCATGATAAAGTGTCTTGAAATTGCCCATGTATCAGGAAGAGTGGTCATGAAAGAAGAGTCAATCATATTCCATTTTTCTCTGTCATTCTGACGTTTCTGAGAAATAATCTTATAAAGGTTCGCTCCGCTTTCCCCTACAGTAAAGCTTCCGAATTCCGTATAAATATTAGGTTCCTCTACTCCTTCTTCTTCACAGAATTTTTTGATCTGAGAAACGATTTCTTCTACCATATACTGATAGTCATAATCAAAATTCAAAGAAGTTTTGATTGGGAAACCACCTCCGATATTCAATGAATTCACTTCCGGAGCAATTTTCTTCAAACGTGCATATACACGAAGACATTTATACAATTCATTCCAGTAGTAAGAGGTGTCTTTGATTCCGGTATTGATGAAGAAGTGAAGCATTTTCAATCTTGCATTCGGGTGTTCGGCAATCTTCTGGCTGTAATAAGGAATAATATCTTTATATCCGATTCCTAATCTTGAGGTATAGAATTCGAACTTCGGTTCTTCCTCCGATGCAATTCTGATTCCGATATTAAAAGTAGAATCAATGCTTTCCGTAAGTTTATCCAATTCTCTGTAATTATCAAGAATCGGGGTAATATTTTCAAAACCGTTGTTGATCATATCTGAAATATTTGTCAGATAATCATCAGTTTTAAAACCATTACAGATTACTTCAATGTTTTTATCTACTTTCCCTTTTTCGTAAAGAGATTTTACAATATCCATGTCATAAGCAGAAGATGTTTCTATCGAAATATCATTCTTCAGAGCTTCCTCCAATACAAAATTGAAATGGCTGGATTTTGTGCAATAGCAGTAGGTATAATTCTTTTTATATCCGGTTTTTTCAAAAGCTTCTTTAAACCAGCTTTTGGCCTTCTGAATATTTTGAGAAATTCTCGGCAGATAGCTAATCTTTAGCGGAGTGCCAAATTGTTCAACTACATCCATCAATGGAACGTCGTGAAACAACAAATTGTTCTCAGATACATTAAATTCCTCTGTAGGAAAATATAATGTCTGATCAATAAGTTCCGAGTACTTTATTTTCATTTCTAAACAAGTGAATTAAGAAATGCAAAATTGCTAAAAAAGTTTGGTTTTCGGGTGTTAAAATTATTATAATTTTAAATAAAGAGACAATATCAGGTCCTTCAAAAATTTACCTCTGATAATCAATAGGTAAACTTTTGAATATACGCAGTTCTTTGGGCATCTGAAATCCCTAATACCTGCTGGATATAGGCATCTGTAGAGCCATACTTTTTATCAATCTCCCCAAAAGCTGCATCAAGGTATCTTTTTTCTACCCAGCTCAGTTTTTCCAGCACCTGTAAATCCATCTTTGGATAGATAAAATGTAAGCGATTGGCAAGGCGAAGTCTTTTCTCAACCATATCTTTTCTGTAGTTGTTGGATAGCAGATATTCATTATAAATGGTTTGTTTATCAAACTTCAGAATCGTTAAGATAAGAGCAGTAGTAATCCCGGTTCTATCTTTTCCTGCCGTACAGTGGTACAAAACCGGATTTTCAGATTCCAGAATTTCTGTAATAATTTTCTTTATGATTTCCGGATTTTCTGTAACATATTCCCGATAGAAATCTATCATTCTTTTGTCTGCATCAGAAGCATTTACCTTACCTTTCAGCACCAGCTTTCTAGCCTGAGCCAACTGGTCTCCTTCATCTTCAAACGCTGAATATTTTTTATAGGTTACCGTTGCAGGAAGCTGATCCGGTTTCTGCGAGATTTCTTTAGAATTTCTAAGATCAATTATTTCTTTTATTCCAAGCTTATCAATATCATCAAAAGATTTCTTTTTAAATTTATGAAGATGGGCACTTCTGTAGAACCTTCCCTCTTTTAAAGTTCTTCCTTCTGTATTTTTAATATTTCCTACCGCCCGGAAATTCGTTACTTTCTTAACATGAATTACTTTTTCAGTTTCATTTTTACCATATTCAGGTGTTTCAAAATGCTGTGTTTTGCATGAAACAATACTGCATAATGAAATGGTGAAAACTGATATTTTGATTAATTTATTCAATAGCCTTTTTTATAATATGTTTTGGCTAAAGCCAATGGACTTTGTTTATTTATCTAAACGGGCTAAAGCCCGTTTCTATTGATAATTGATTCTTTAATAGATTGCTGGATATTCTATTTCGCTGATTCCTACAAATAACAAGACATCACCTGATTCATATTCTACGGAAATTTCATCTTCAACAGCAAAGTTTCGGGTTCCTATTCTTGAAGTAATGCTCAAAGTTTCATTCGTCAAAGGCCAGTTGAGTCCTTTTGTTGTAATATTATTCACTGATGGAAATGGATAGAGAGAAATCATTCTATTCTTTGCACCTTTCAATTTAAAATGATTGGGAATAAAGTAATATTCTGAAAATTCATCATAAAATTTAATTTCCATCTGATCTTTGAATGTATAAGCAACGGTAAGGTTTCCAAGAAAATGATCCTGCTCGCCTCCACTTCCTCCGAAAACATCAATCTCAGAAAAGCCTTTTTCCAAAATGATTTCCAACGCTTTGTGAAAATCTGTTTTATCCTGATCCAATGTAAGGATAAATTTTTCCTGATACATCTCTTCATCTGATCCGGAATGTGAATCAAAATCACCTGAAATAAAATCCAGCTTATCCATAGGAAAACCCAGTCTTTTTAGATAATGAAAAGCACCATCTGTACAGGCAATCAAGCCATAATGATCAGGATCAGGGAAAAATTGGGGAGCATCTCCGTTGATGAAAAGTAATGCTTTATCTTTCATTCGGGTTCCAGTATTCTTCCGGTTCATTGTTCAGTTTTGAAATATATCTTGCCAACACGAAAAGATAATCTGAAAGTCTGTTTAAATATTTAATCAATTCAGGACGCACTTCTTCTGATTCATTCAAAAATACCAATGAACGTTCTGCCCTTCTACAGATGGTTCTTGCTGCATGTAAAAAAGTGGCAGACTTTCCACCTCCGGGAAGGATAAAATACTGAAGCGGTTCCAGCTTTTCATCGAAAGCATCCATCCACTGTTCCAGTTCTTCAATTTCTGTTTCTGAAATAATGATAGGAAGGCGTGATTTTCCGTTGGCCAGCATCAGTTTATCTACTGGTGTAGCAGCTTCAGAACCTACGGTAAACAAATCAAACTGTATTTTCTTAAGCTGTCTCAATACTTCTTCATCTTCGATATGACTTTTTGCAATCCCGATGAATGAATTCAGCTCGTCTATATTTCCATAACTGTCTACTCTGGCACTGGCTTTAGAAACTCTCGTTCCGCCATATAATGCTGTCTGACCTTTATCTCCTGTTTTCGTATAAATTTTCATAGTACTAAAATACCTCTTTTTGCAGAATGTAAAAAGTAAAATGTAGTAATAACTTCCCATTCTATCTGAAAAAATAAAACTGACATTAGAAATTAATGTCAGTTAATATTTGTGTAGACGGGGTTTTACATCTTTTTAGGATTATTTTCCCTTTGTTTAAGCACAAAGCAAATGCTAATTCTTTTATTTAGAAGGTATAATTAACATTGAGCTGAAAAGTTGTTCCGTTAAATCCAAACTGGTTTACCTCCCAAGGATATTTGAATCTTCCTCCAAGATCTGTTACTATATCTCCTTTGCTATCAATTGCATCCGGATAAATATTAAGCAAATTATTTACAACTCCTGAAACTTTAAGGTCTTGCGTGATTTTATAGGTTAAAACAATGTCAGTAATTACCTTACCAGAAAATGTCTGATCTTTGGCTGGATCAGTTGCATGCTGCCAGGTAACCGAACCAAAGTAAGTATTATTAAGGTTAAAATTAAACTTTGTAATATCATACGAAAGACTAAGGATAGTTTTTGTTTTGGGTCTTGCAGAGGTAATTCTGGATTGTTCTTTTCTGTCAAAAAAGTTTTCTGAGTACCCATTTTCAGCCAGAATATTTGGAACGGCAATATTATCTACTATTTTAGTTTCGTTATAATTGAAAGCAGCAATAACTCCCAACCTTCCTTTGCCAATAGCGGAAGTATAATAATTTGCAACGAAATCTACCCCTTGAGTAACTGTATTTACAGCATTGGTGAAAAACTTCAGGGAAGTTATTTTATTATTGTCTAATATTACTTCCACAGGGTTTGTTAGATCCGGACTCCCCGGAGCACCTGTTTTATAACCGATATCTCCTGAGAAAAGTACCCTGTCTTTAATTTTTATTCTGTAATAATCTGCTGTAATCGTAAGGTTTTTAAAAGGTTTTACGGCAAATCCTCCAGTAATGTTAAAGGCTTTTTCAGCATTTAATTTTGGTACACCCAGATCCGATCTTACAATTTGAGAGTCATTATTAAAGGTACCCTGATTAGCTACCGTATTCCCTGTAATTTTGGTTTGAACATTGGAATAATAAATCTGGTGTAATGAAGGTGCTCTAAATCCTGTAGAAACAGATCCACGGAAAACCAATTTATCATCCAGGAACTTATATCTTGCATTTCCTTTCCATGAAACATTATTTCCAAAATCACTGAAATTTTCATATCTCACAGTACCTCCCAATAACAGGTTTTTCGTAACATCCCATTCGGCATTTATATAAGCTCCAATATTCTGACGATTTTTATTAACTTCATTTTGAGACTGCAGTCCTGGAAATGATTCTGCACCACTTCCTATATATGATGCCTCTTCTCCTGCTTTCGCCTGGTAGTTTTCATTGCGCACTTCTGCTCCTGCTCCTAAAACAAACGCACCAAAATCCCGGCTGACATCTATGTTTCCTATAATATTACTGAACTGGTGGCCGCCTGCTTTGAAACGGGTTGGTGAATTGGCACCCAAAGAAACATTAATGGTATTTGCTACAGCATAATCTACTGCATTAGAGCCAAAGGTTGCACTCCCATCAAAATTCCATTTTCCAAACATTCCTTTCCACCCGGAGGTTAAATTATAATCGTAAACATCTGTTTTAAATTGCGGTTGAAATCCGTTGTAAGGTTGTCCTTGTGGAGTTAATAAACCAAAATCTGAAGTTACCCAATAGGGAGTTCTGTATAAAGCAAAACTGGTCCCACTTCTGTAAGTTGTACCCCCAAAAGCATAAAATTTACCTGTTTCACTTGTTGGCAATTCAAAATTTACAAACATATTAGCAACTTTTGTCTCCGGCTGCCCAATGATCATTCCTAAACCAGGATTAGCCTGCGTCCAGGCATTATCCACACCAAAAAGTTCATCTTTTGTAACAGAACCTGCGCGGTTAGTTTTATTTTGGGATGAAAATCCTAGTGTAAGATTCAGGCTTCCGTTTTTTGCGACTTTGATTCCTGTATTAAAATCTGCTCCTATATTAAAGCCATCTCCTTTTGAAGTAATACCTGAAAAAAGATTGACCGTGCTTTTTCCAACGCTGTTCTTAAGAATAATATTGATTACTCCCGCAATAGCATCAGAGCCATATTGCGCAGATGCCCCATCTCTCAATACCTCTACATTCTGTAAGGCGGCAGATGGAATACTTTTCAGATCTGTACCTACCTCACCCTTTCCCGGTGTATCATTGACATAAATAAGAGCACTTTGATTTTTTCTTTTATTATTGACTAACACTAATGTTCTGGATGGCCCTAATCCTCTTAAATCTGCCGGATCAAAATGAGCCGTTGCATCAGAGACTGTTTGCTGTGATGAATTAAAAGATGGAACAGCATAAGTTAAAGCTTTATCAAAAGTAGTTTGCCCTGTGGATTTTAATTGCACAGCAGAAATATTATCAATAGGAATTGCTGAGGTAATGATGGTTCTGGGCTTAGTTCTACCCGTTGTAACCACAACTTCATCTATTTTATTTTGTTTTATGCTGTCCTGGGCATACCCCATTGCACCAGCTCCGCTTAATACTAATGCGTAGATTTTTTTATTAAATAGTTCCTTTTTCATATAATTAACAATTATTTAATAAATCTAATAAAAATATTAATATTAAACATAAAAATAAATCATATGATATGAATAACACTTCATAAACACACAAATAGTATTTATTTATAAAACAATGGTAAATTTACAAACATCAAGTAATTTATTAATAATTTGAAAAGAAACGTAGTAATAATTTCCTAATTACTTCCAAAAAAGTGATTAACTTACATCAGAAAATAAATATGATTTCAATCTTTTTGATTTGTAGTTTTCAAGCGATTTGAGATTGCTTCGCCTATGGCTCGCAATGACGAAATGACTAAGAATAAAAAATGGCCGTTGAAACGGCCATATCCAAATTATTTATTTACCTCTACGTATTGTATGATGGTCTGATTTTTTGGGTTGTAGATAATTGTACTACTGTTGGGAAACCTTTTCAATTTATAGTATTGAATGTTTTTATCTGATTTTATATCTTCAAGAATACTTGTATCAAAGGTATTATCAGGAAGAAATTTTGATAAAAAACTGATTTTATCAATGATGTTTTGCCCATCAATCTTGCGGGCTTTCTTTTCTGATTTACTTTCGTCAGAAGTTGGCTGGCCTTCTAAAAACGGGAGCAATACGGCAATGTCTGCTTTGTATTTAAAAATGTAACCTTCAGATCTTCCCGGGATTTTAATCTTTTTTCCTTTTTCTTCAGAAACGATAGCGGCACTCGTACCAGGGAAAATCTCATTGAATTTTACATCCTCGGAATTGGTTATTGTGTTGATAGATTCATTGACTGTTTTCTTCACTGTTTCTTCTACAGCCTGCTGTGCCTTCTGCTGCACAGTTTCTGTTGTTTTTTGAACCGTCTGGTCAATTTTTTCCTCAATCTTATTGCATGATACTAATAAAAAAGTGGCAACAACAGGCAAAATATACTTCTTCATAATTCTAATAATAGCGATTTTGTTTATTAATATCCTTCCTTCTAACGGAAAACAGGTCAGGATATTTTAGCAAAGAAAAAAATATTTTTTTACTATCAAAAATCCTGCTGACAAACTGTTGTCATAACCCTGGCTTACCTTTGTATCAACAACAAACAAAAACAAAACATTATGACAACTACAGCAACAGCCACTAAACAATTCATGACTTCTGAACAGCTATTAAACGACTGGCAGGGACACAGAAATCTGACAAGAAGAGTTATTGAAGCTTTTCCGGAAAAAGATTTATTTGAATTTTCAATAGGTGGAATGAGACCGTTTGCAAAACTGGCAATAGAGCTGATTGGCATTGGCGGACCTGCTTTGAAGGGAATTGTTGAAGGAACTATGGAAGCTTACAACGAAGAAGCTTTTAATCCAAAAACAAAAGAAGAACTTTTAAAGAAGTGGGATGAAGAAACAGAAGTAATCAACCATTATTTTAATATGATTTCTGAAGAGCGCTTCCAGGAAACTTTCAATTTATTCGGAGAATATGAATTCCCGGTATATCAGAACATCCTTTATTTTGTAGATAACGAGGTTCACCACCGCGGACAAGGATATGTTTATCTGCGAGCTTTAGGAATAGAACCGCCTTTCTTCTGGGAAAGATTCTAATTTTAATAAAAAAGTGAAGAGGTAAAATTGCAAAAAGGCGGAAATCCTGAAAAATACATCTGCAATGTCATTTATTATAGTGATTTCCCTCCATCTCAATAACTTATATCATTTTTTGCGACTAAACAAATTTAGCTTTTTTGCGATTTTACCATTTACTTGTTAACCATTTCATTTATTGCCTCAATTAAGTCTTTAAACCTCAACAGCTGTCTTGTTGGGGTTTATTATTGATGTCTTTCAACCATTTTTACAAGCAGTTCATTCAGACGGATACGCAGACTTTCCGGTTCCAGAACGGTGGCATAATCTGCAAAAGTGATAAGCCAGCGGGGAAATCCATCGCTGATCCATTCTGTTTCAAAAGTGAGTTCTACCCCTTGTTCAGTCTCTACTTCTTCTGTCAGTCCATAATATTTTTTGGAATTCACCAGATGAGACATTATTTTTTTGTCTACCAAAAGTTTAGCTCTGACTTTATTCCCGTTTGATTTTTTACGGTAATCATTCACCTGGCCGTATTCCTGTAAAAAGGGATTCAGGGTTTTTGAAATCTCTAAAATCCGGTCTATCCGAAATTGTCTGAAATCTTTTCTCAGGGTACAGAATGCCATGATGTACCAAAAATTAAACTCAAAGAACATTCCGACAGTTTCAATCGTTCTGTTGTCTATCCTTCCATCTACCGTCTGATATCTGATATTCAGTTGGGTTTTGTCTGCAATGCTTTCTAAAATAATAGGAATCACATTTTTAAGAGAATCTCCGGAATCGGTATGGAAACTAAAAACATCAATCTGTTTCTCAATATTCTGAATGAGATTTTTATCAGAATTTCTCAATACTGAACGTACTTTTTCCATGGCTGCCTGATAATGGCTTCCCAAACTTTGGTGGGAAAATTTCTGCATCAGCTTTTCGGCGGTAATGAAACTTAATACCTCTTCTTTGGTAAACATAATGGGAGGAAGCTTGTAACCGTCCATTAAGGAATAGCCGTTACCTGCTTCGCCCACAATAGGAATGCCTGCGTTTTCCAGGGTTTTTACATCACGGTAAATGGTTCTGATACTTACATCGAACTTTTCAGCCAGATCCTGCGCCCGAACAACAGGTTTAGACTGCAACTGGGTAAGGATAGCCGTTACCCGATCAAGTTTTTTAAGATAGTGATCATTCATGATACAGCAAAGCTAAAATTCTTTTTCGAGGTATGTCTTATCAATGGGACTGCTTTTTTTATTAATTTTATTTTTCACAAAACAGTTTCTTCTTTATGCTTCACACTCATTTTGTTCAGTCTATTGAAAAAGTTTTAAAACCGGAACAGGCAGTCATGGACGAACTTGTTTCTCATCTGGAATCCAAATCCTACAGAAAAGGAGATTTCCTGTTAAAAGGTGACGAAACCTGCCGGTATTTCTATTTTATCAAAAAGGGACTTGTCAAGCTATTTTTTGACAATGGTGATAAGGATTTTATCATGACATTTTTTGCAGAAAATGCTTTTTTCGCTGAACTGAGCGGTTTTCTTACCGGACAGCCGTCAAAATACATGATCGTTGCCCTGGAACCTACTGAAGTTCTCCGTGTGCACAGAGATGTTATTGAAGGATTATGTAAAAAGTATCACACGGCAGAAACACTTTTCAGCAAGCTTTATTCAAAAGCTCCGGTGAATATGATGGGAAGGATCAGTGAAATGCTGGAAGACGACGGAAAAAAACGTTATCATAATTTCATGAAGCAAAGACCCGATCTTATCCAGCGCATCAGTCTTGGAGATCTGGCAGACTATATCGGAATCACTCAGGTTTCTTTAAGCAGAATCAGAGCACAGAAGTTTTAGAAAGGAAGCTGGAGGCTTGAAGAGGGAAGTTATTGAAGACCGGATATATATATCATCTACCTAATAGTAACTTCCAGCTTCCAGCCTTCAGCTTCAGAATTTCTTTCTTCATATTATTTATCATTTGTAAAAAAATTCAGGAAAATACAGTTCTACATTTGTCACATAATTAATCAAAAAAACAAATATTATGTCACAAAGAATCAACGCATTTGCGATCGGAAACAAGGCTGTAAATGCACTTCACACCATGGGATTTCAGGTACAGAATTCATCACTGGACAATTCATTTCTTGAACTGATGTATTTCAGGGTTTCACAAATGAACGGATGCGCTTTCTGCCTGGATATGCATTCCAAAGAACTAAGAGCAAAAGGTGAAACTGAACAGAGAATATTTCTGGTAAGCGCCTGGAGAGAATGTTCATTTTATACGGATAAAGAAAAAGCCGGACTGCTATGGGCTGAAACTTTAACCGCTTTAAATGGTAAGGAAGTGAATGATGAAATTTATGCAAAAGTAAGCCATTACTTCTCTGAAACTGAAATAGTAGATTTAACAATGGCCGTTATTGCCATCAACAGCTACAACAGAATTAATATTGCTTTCGGAGCAGATGTAGGTACTTATCAGGTTCCTGAAAAAGCGCATTAAACAATTGTTATCAAAATAAAAAACTCAGCCTGTCCGCTGAGTTTTTTTATTTAATTTTCTTTAAAAGTATTCACCAGTTTATCAAGATTCAGACTGCGCGCTGATGCATCAAAGATCTCACGGTAAGTACCTTCTTTACTGTAAAGTTCATCATGAGTTCCATTTTCTACTACTCTTCCTTTTTTCATAACATAGATAATATCCGAATCCAAAATCTGTGACAAAGAATGCGAAATGATGACAACAGTTCTTCCTTCTTTTATGGCATCCAGAGAATTCTTAATCTGTTCGGTGGCGATGGCATCAAGGCTGGCTGTAGGTTCATCCAGAAAGATGATCGGAGGATTTTTCAGAAACAGTCTGGCAATAGCAATTCTCTGCTGCTGCCCACCGGAAAGCTGAGTAGCATCATGCTGATATTGATCCGGAAGATCCATAATCTGTTCATGCAGATACGCTTTCTTTGCGGCTTCCTGAATTTCTTCAAAACTCGCATTCATATCTCCATAGCGGATATTATCTTCTATACTTCCCTGAAAGATATGATTTCTCTGAAGTACCAGTCCAAGGTCACTTCTCAGAAAAGTATTATCAAATTCATTGAGATTTACTCCGTCCAGAAGAATCTCTCCGGAATCCGGAAAATAGAATTTACACAAAAGATTAATGATCGTTGACTTTCCTGCACCGCTCAGTCCTACCAAAGCCGTCGTTTTTCCGTTTTCAATTTTCATGGAAACATCATGTAAAGCTTTTGTGCCATTAGGATAAGTAAAATCAACGTTTTTCAGTTCAAAAGTGCCTTTGATTTCTTTTTCCACAAAGGTTCCATTCGATTCGGTTTCATTATCTGCGTTCAGGATATCAAAGTAGCCTTCAGCATAGATCATGGCATCATTCATATCATCATAAATCCTGTGCAGCTGACGGATAGGTGCTGAAACGTTGTTGAAAAGCATAATATGAAGCATGATTGCACCGATGGTCATTTGCTGATCAAGAACGAGATAAACGGTTAAAAGAATGATCAAAACAACTCCGAACTGCTCAATAAACGTTTTTAAACCATCATAAATAAAGTTGGTTCTTCTTGTGATCATCTGGCTTTCCATAAGTTCCATCTGAAGATCGTATTGTTTTTTTCCTTCAAACTTTTCACGGACAAAACTTTTAATCACCATAATGGAATTGATCAGATTCAGAAGCCCTGAGGTCTTTTTTTCTCTTTGATTTCTAAGCTGGCGGCGAACTCCGTTCAGTTTTTTTGCCTGCAGGGAACTGATATAAAAATAAATGGGAACAATAATGGTTGAAACAAGCCCTACATACACATTCTGCATGTACATAATGATCAGGGCAATGATCGCATTGGAAAAAAGAGGCAGAATATCAATAAAAAAATTCTGCACCAGTTTTGTCAGACTTTCTATTCCACGGTCAATTCTGATCTGTAATTTTCCGGACTCATGGTTTTCATCGTTAAAATAAGCAACTCTATAAGTAAGAATCTTATCAATAGCTGACTGAGCCAGTACAGAACTGACATTGATCCTGATTTTTTCGCCATAAAACTTCTGCCCGAAATTGATAAAGATATTCAACAGTTCTTTTCCCAGTAAAATAATGGAAATAATAATGAGAATATGAATTCCTTCTGACATGGGATGTGGAAGATGGGTAAGTTTGGTGACTTCATCTACCGTATACTTCAGAACAATGGGGTTTACCTGTGCTGCCAGAGCTCCCAGAAAAGTAAGAAACAAAGTTCCGTAAATCATGGGTCGGTAAGGTCTGATAAATGGGACAAGCTGCTTATAAATTCCGAATAAGGTAACGGTTCTGTTAAAAGGTTTAGCCATAGAAATCATTTTTAAATGAAAAACGTACCGCTTTCAAAAGAAAAAGGTACGTTTTATTATCATGTTCAGCAAATAAATGCTTTATATTTTATCCTTCAAACAGATAAGTGGTAAGGTAATGCAGTTCTTTTCTGCCAGCCTCTTTAGATTCCGCTTCTGCCTGTTCTAAAGAATATTGAGAATTGATTTCTTTTTTCTGGAAAACAAATGAGTTATTAGCATTTTTATCTACCACGTCATTAAAAATATGTTCAATTTCAGAGTTCGCTAATGAAGCAAAGCTGATATCTTCAAAACCATACATGAGTCTCAGATCATCAAACTGTCTGAAATTTTCATCTACAAATCCCTGTAACTGCGTTTTTGAATCAAAGTTTCCTGCCCAGATATTGTAAGCGTATTTTTTCTTTTTAGGTTTATCCAAAATGCTTTGATACACGAAGTTTTCACCAAGATATGCTTCTCTTACCTGCGGATCATTGGCAAGATCTTCCGGAAGTCCTTCTTTCAGGATCTTTCCTTCAAACATAATATAAGTTTTGTTGGTAATTGCCAACGTCTGCTGTACATTGTGGTCGGTAATCAGAATTCCGATATTTTTATCGACAAGACTTCTTACAATTTTCTGAATATCTTCAACGGCAATCGGGTCTACCCCCGCGAAAGGTTCATCCAGAAGAATAAAGTTCGGGCTTGTAGCAAGACAGCGTGCAATTTCTGTTCTACGTCTTTCACCCCCGGAAAGAAGATCTCCTCTGTTTTTACGGACATGCTGTAAAGAAAATTCTTCAATCAGTTCATCACATTTGATCTGCTGCTCACGTTTTGAAAGCTTGGTCAGCTGCAATACCCCCATAATATTTTCTTCCACGGAAAGTTTTCTGAAAACGGAAGCTTCCTGGGCCAGATATCCGATTCCCTTTTGGGCTCTTCGGTACATCGCATCGGTAGTAATCTCCTGTTTATCCAGGAAAATTTTTCCTGAAGTGGGCTTAACCAACCCTACGATCATATAAAACGATGTGGTTTTTCCTGCTCCGTTCGGACCCAGCAAACCAACAATTTCTCCCTGTTGAACCTGTACAGAAACGCCTTTTACAACTTTTTTCGGACCGTATTCCTTGATTAAGTTTTCTCCTCGTAAAATCATAGGGCAAATATATCAAAAATATAAACTTCACTTATATGTTAATAGCAACTTGTTGATTTAAATGTAAACTTATTCACTTCCAAATCATTGTAACTTTTTATCACTTTCAACTACTTATCGTAAAACATCACAATCAATTACAATCATTAAGAAATGGAAAATTACGGTTACACAAAAACAGAAAATGTACAAAACCAGCAAAGCAACGTCCCTTATCGTTCGGAAAAGAAAATTCCAGCGGCTTTATTGGGGATTCTTGTAGGCTGGCTGGCTTTAAATAAGTTTTATCTGGGCTATACGAAAGAGGGAATCATTCAGCTGGTTCTGAATGTTGTTACTTTAGGTGCAGCTTCTATTATTCCTTTTATTGAAGGTATTTTATATCTTTTCATGAGTGACAAACAGTTTGATGACACCTATGTTTACGGAAAAAAAGGGTGGTTATAAAATGATAACCCTTTGACCTGTCTGAAAAATAAAACAGGCTGTTCTTATCGGAACAGCCTGTTTATTTTTTATTGGAATGATCACTCAGGTGGACACGCTAAATGATTAATTGTACATGGATGCCAGACTCCCTTGCACCATGTTCCGCAATTCGGATCATCAATAATCACTTCCCCTCCTTTGATTTCCTTCAATTGATTTCTTTCAATCTTTTTAAGATTTCTCATAAATAAATTCTTTTGATGTTTTAATTATTTTCGTTTCTCGAAATTAGCTTTACTCAAAAGTATATTTTTTATTTACACGAAAGTCTTTAATCCGGACCATTAACTTAACATTAACGTTAGTTTCCGGATCACGATTTTCTAACCGTTATTTGTTCAAAAGTATTGCAGCTTCTTTTGCAAAATACGTAAAGATCATATCTGCTCCGGCTCTTTTGAAGCAAGTCAGGCTTTCAATGATCGTCTTGTCATTATCCAGCCAGCCGTTCTGCGCCGCCGCTTTTACCATGGCATATTCTCCACTTACATTGTATACTGCAATTGGTAGATCAATAGCTTCCCGTACTTTGGAAACAATATCAAGATAAGGAAGTCCCGGTTTGATCATGATCACATCCGCTCCTTCGTCAATATCTTTAAATACTTCATTCAATGCTTCACGGGTATTGTGAAAATCCATCTGATATGTTTTTTTATCTTTCGGAATTTCCATGTCATCTTTTGGAGCACTGTCTAACGCACTTCTGAAAGGTCCGTAAAAAGAACTTGCATATTTGGCAGCATAGCTTACAATTCCCACGTCTGTAAAGCCGCTTTCTTCCAATGCTTCACGGATAACCTGTACTCTTCCGTCCATCATATCACTGGGTGCCACAAGATCTGCTCCTGCTTCAGCATGAGATACTGACATTCTTGCCAGTGCATCGTTGGTAGCATCATTGATAACTTTTCCGTTTTCAATGATTCCGTCGTGCCCGTAAATTGAATAAGGATCCAGTGCTACATCCGGCATCACGATCATTCCCGGAACGGCATCTTTGATAGCCTTAATCGTGCGCTGCATCAGTCCGTCTTTGTTCCAGGCTTCTTTTCCTGTATTGTCTTTCAGGTTTTCTGACACTTTCATATACAAATTGACAGCTTTTACTCCCAAAGAAAATAATTCCTTACATTCCTTCACGGTTAAATCTATACTCCGCCTAAAAATTCCCGGCATAGACGGGATTGCCTCCTGCTTGTTTTCGCCCTCCATTACGAAGATCGGCATTACAAAATCATCAGTTGTAAGCACATTTTCTCTTACCAAACTTCTGATAGATTCATTAACTCTAAGTCTTCTATTTCTTGAATGTATCATTTTGGAATACTTTTTGAATAAGTTTCTACAAATTTAATATAAGTTCTACAAAAAACTATTGTATGAATTTGTAGAATTTATTACATTTGTTACATATATCCGAGAAATTATAAATTTGATGAAAAAACTTTTACTTTTATTTCTATTTGTAGGCACTTTTGTTGGATTTTCCAACAATTTAAAAGCTCAGCTTAGAGAGCCGAGTTCCATCACTCAGAAAGCAGATGATGGAGTGTTGCTTGCTTATCCAAATCCTGCAAAGGATTTCCTTATCATTAAGGCAAAAGATTCTTCTTTAAGAATCAAAAGTGTGACTTTTTATTCTATTTTGGGTATGCAGGTCGCTAATTATACAGTGAATATGAATTCCGGTGAGATCAATATTGAAAAATTAAAACCCGGAAAATATATGATCCGTTATATTTTAAGTGACAACACGCAGAAAGTTACTCAAATCGTGAAACAATAAATTACAATCCTGATAATCATCAGGATTTTTTCTTTTACATTAATTCTGTTTTAATATTTCCGTAACTTTCGGGACCTTTTTATACTAATTGTAAAAAGAATAATTTTAATGCTAAAAGCTGAACATATTAAAAAGACCTACAATGCCGGAAAAAAGGTCGCCCTGGATGATTTCAGCATCCATGTTCCAAAAGGTAGTATTTATGGCCTTTTAGGACCCAACGGAGCCGGAAAAACTTCTTTTATCCGTATTATTAATCAAATTACGCAGGCAGACTCCGGAGAGATCTTCATCAACGGACAAAAGCTGAACCCGGATCATATTAAAGACATCGGCTATATGCCCGAAGAAAGGGGATTGTACAAAAACATGAGTGTTGGCGATCAGATCTTATATTTTGGGGAACTGAAGGGAATGAGTAAAAGTGATGCCCTGAATGAGGCCAAAAAATGGTTTGAAAAACTGAATATCGACCAATGGTGGAAGAAAAAGCTGTCTGAACTTTCTAAAGGAATGGCGCAAAAAATCCAGTTTGTAGTAACCGTTCTTCACAGACCTCATCTTTTAATTCTTGATGAACCTTTTTCAGGTTTTGATCCTGTAAACGCCAACTTAATCAAAGATCAGATCATCGATCTTAAAAATAACGGAACAACCATTATTTTGTCTACCCACAGAATGGAAAGTGTGGAAGAAATGTGCGATTATGTTGCTTTGATCAACAATTCTAAAAAAATCATTGACGGAAGGGTTTTTGACGTAAGGGAAAAATTCAAGAAAAATATTTTTGGAGTTACGCTTTCTGAAGTCAACACAGATCATTTTGACCATTTCAAGAATAAATATGACATCTTCAATTTATCAAATGAAAATAATCTTGTTTCTTTTGACCTGAAAAATGAAGAGAGCCAGAATAATGTTCTTCTTGATCTGGTACAAGTGGGCAAAGTGAGATCATTCGATGAAAGAATTCCCAGTATGAATGAAGTGTTTATTAATGCTGTAAGTAACCATCCTTAATTTATGAATAATATTTTTTTAATTACCAAGAGAGAATTTCTTACACAGGTTAAGAAAAAATCCTTCATTATATTAACGCTGCTTGCTCCTGTTATGATCATTGCTTTTGGAGCTGTGATAGGATTAATGTTTAAGGCAAATGAATCACACAGTATTATAGAAGTGGTTGATAAGAGCGGATTGTTCATGAATCAGCTGAAATCTAATGATAAACTGAATTATGTTTTTGTTTCTGCCGCAGATGAAAAATCAAAGATCAACAATTTAAAAGGAAATGAATCCCTGGATGGTATTCTGATTCTTCCGGAATTGAAAAATCAGAATTTCGACGCGCTTGAAAAAGAGGCAAGGCTGGTAATCAACAGCAAAATAGGATTCGACACAAAGCAGCAAATTATTTCCGACATCAGCAATGTTGTTAAAAAAGAAAAAATCAAGCAACTGGGCATTCAGGAGACCCAGTTAATTGATCTTGATAAAAGCTTTACATTAAAGACCATTAATGTTAGTGATAATAATAAAGAGGATTCTGATCTTGCTTTCGGGGTTAAATCTGGGCTGAGCATGATCCTGATGTATGTTACCTTTATGTTTATCATTATTTATGGGGTAAGGGTAATGAGAAGTGTACTTGAAGAAAAGAACAACCGCGTTGTGGAGATCATTATTTCTTCCGTAAAACCTTTTGAACTGATGATGGGGAAGATTTTAGGAGTAACCATGGTGGCGCTGACACAGTTTCTGATCTGGATCACGATGTCTGTAATAGGAGCCCTGGTTTTAAATACCGGTTTCTCACCTCTTCAGAAAGGCATTCCGGGAGGAGATAATGAGATTGCCAGTAAACTGGATGTGGGGCAGCTTGCTACCCAGATCTCTCACAGTCTTCTGGAACTGAATTTCCCATTAATTATTTTTGTATTCATCGTTTTCTTCCTTTTAGGCTATATTTTTTACAGTTCTATATATGCAGCAATTGGTTCTGCAGTAGACAATGAAACAGAAACCCAGCAATTTACTTTGTTTGCAATTTTACCTTTAACATTGGGGATGTATGGAAGTTTCACCTTGATGAATAATCCTGATGGACCATTAGGCTTCTGGCTGTCAATCATTCCGTTTACTTCGCCAGTGGCAATGATTGCAAGAATCCCATTTGGAGTTCCTGCGTGGCAGATTGCGCTGTCCATTGGATTATTACTGGCAACAACTGTTTTTATGATCTTCCTGGCCGGAAAAATCTATCGTGTAGGGATTTTGATGTACGGTAATAAAGCTACTTTAAAAGAGCTTTGGAAATGGATCAAAGGATAATCTGGAAAAGGCTGAAAAAGCCTGCTTAAATTAATATAAAAAAATCCCGGAAACTTAGTTTCCGGGATTTTTTTATTCTGAGATATTCTATTTGAATATATAGCTTAAGGTAAGTGCAATTACCTGTTCTGATTTTTTCTTATCAGTACCTCCTTTCTCTTTTACAAGACCAGGGTAAGTATCAGAAAGTCCTAAATCATATTTTAAAGCTACTTCAAGTTGTCTCTTATAGCTATATCCTACGCCTAGCCCAAGTCCCCAGTTAAAGCTTTTTGCTTTTCCGTTTACTCCTGCCGGCTGTGTAGGATCAGTAACGTCCGGATCATAGTAAGGTCTTCCTACCGGAGGATTCTTTACGTCCTGACTTACTAAAAAGTTAAATCTAGGTCCAATCATTCCAAAGAACTCTGATTCAGCTTCTGAAAAGTATCCTTTGAAATAAAGTGGTACACTCAGATAGTTATTTGCATATACTGCATCGTAACCGTCTTTACCTTTAGCATCTTTATCTTTCCCGGTTTCTCCCGCACCATAGTACAGAACTTCAGGTTGTATAAAGAACTGGTTTGCCTTCCCTACGGGGATCAAAGCCAAAGCTCCACCTTGGAAGGTATATCTTGGGCCAGAGGGATTGTGGGCATTTGCTACTCTTGAGTAGTTTAAACCTGCTGTAAGACCGAATCTTGTATTATTCCATTGCACCTGTGCAAAAGATAATGCGGAAAGCGTCAAAGCTGAGGCTAATAAAAGTTTTTTCATATGATGTGGTTTTATATTATCCTAGAATTTTTGCTACAGTAGCACCAATGTCAGCAGGAGAATCTACAACGTTGATACCGTTTTCTCTCATGATTTCCATTTTAGCCTGAGCTGTATCTTCAGCACCACCTACGATAGCACCTGCGTGACCCATAGTTCTTCCTTTTGGAGCAGTTTGTCCAGCGATGAATCCTACAACCGGTTTATTAGAACCACTTGCTTTGTACCATCTTGCAGCTTCAGCTTCAAGACCTCCACCAATTTCACCGATCATTACAACAGCTTCAGTTTCAGGATCATTAATGAATAATTCTAATGCTTCTCTTGTAGTTGTTCCAATGATTGGATCACCACCAATACCGATTGCAGTAGAAATACCGTAACCTGCTCTTACAACCTGGTCAGCCGCTTCATAAGTAAGGGTACCTGATTTTGAAACGATACCTACTTTACCTTTTTTGAAAACGAAACCTGGCATAATACCAATTTTAGCTTCTTCAGAAGTAATGATTCCAGGGCAGTTTGGTCCGATTAATCTGCAGTCTCTGTCAGCAATATAAGATTTTACTTTTACCATATCAGCTACAGGAATACCTTCAGTAATACATACGATTACTTTGATACCTGCTTCAGCAGCTTCCATGATAGCATCTGCTGCAAATGCCGGTGGTACGAAAATGATACTTACGTTTGCTCCTGCTTTTTCAACAGCATCAGCCACTGTATTAAATACCGGTTTTCCTAAGTGCTCGCTACCTCCTTTTCCTGGAGTAACACCACCTACTACATTTGTTCCGTATTCAATCATCTGACCAGCGTGGAAAGTTCCTTCGTTCCCTGTAAATCCTTGTACAATTACTTTAGAATCTTTGTTTACTAAAATTGACATTTTATTGTTGTTTTAATTTATTTATTATTTTATTAATGCTCACAAATTTACTTAAATTTCTTTGATTTTGGATAAAACCTTTGGAATAGTTTATTTGAGATTTCTCAGCTTTACTTCTTTTTTCAGATAAGTTTTGAAATCTTCTGCAAACATCCCAATATAGGTACCTTTTTCAAGATCTCTGTTGACTCCTGTTTTTCCTAAAAGTACAGATCCTGCCTCAATTTTATTACCGGAAGCAATTCCTACCTGTCCCCATAATGTTACCTCATCTCCGATGATGCAGCATCCTGCAATTCCTACCTGAGACGCAATAAGGCATTTTTTCCCGATAACGGTATCATGTCCTATCTGAATCTGATTATCCAGAACAGAACCTTCTCCAATGATGGTAGAGTCAGTAACACCTCTGTCAATGGTACACCCATTTCCGATCTCCACATTGTTTTCAATAATAACATTTCCCACAGAAATCAGACGGTCAAAGTTTCCGTTTAACTTTCTGTAATAAAAGGCGTCACCTCCTAAAACAGTGTTAGACTGAATAATCACATTATCTCCGATTTCCGTACGGTCACCGATCACAACATTTGGAAAAATAAGGGTATTTTTTCCGATTTTCACATTGTTCCCGATCACTGCAGAAGAGTGAATTTTTGTACCCTCTCCTATTTCCACATCATGAAGTTCTTCTGTGAAATTATATATTCTGGTAAAATGAGTATTGATTTTATTAAAGTCTCTGAAAGGATCATCAGAAACCAAAAGTGCTTTGCCTTCCGGGCACGCCACTTCTTTATCAATTAAAATAATAGTTGCTGCTGAGTTTAATGCCTTGTCATAATATTTGGGATGATTCACAAAAACGATATCCCCTGGTTTTACCATGTGAATTTCATTGGTTCCCAATACTTCAAAGTCTTCCGGGCCAACAAATGCTGAGCCTATTAAATCTGCAATCGTTTTAAGCTTTTGCGGAGAATGGAATCTCATAACAATAGATTTTCTTATAAAACAAAATTCGGAGTGCTAATGCAAACCGAATTTATGTAAATTTTATTTATTATTTCACTCTTTCTAAGTAGCTACCGTCTTCAGTGCTTACTTTAATTTTGTCTCCCGGCTCAATGAACAAAGGAACCATTACTCTTGCTCCTGTTTCAACGATTGCGTTTTTAAGAGCGTTAGTTGCAGTGTTTCCTTTTACACCCGGATCAGCTTCAATCACATCCAGGTATACTGACTGTGGAAGTTCAGCAGAAAGCGGAGTCTCATCAGCTTCTTTCAAAATGATTGTTACTTCTTCACCAGCTTTCATAAACTGAGCGTTTTCAATCATTTCTTTATTGATATATAATTGAGAGAAGTCATCATTGTTCATGAAGTGGAATCCGTTCTCATCATCATACAGATACTGGAACTTTCTGGTGATTACTTTTACTTCATCAATTTTGTGTCCTGCGGAAAAAGTATTATCAATTACTTTACCGTTAGTCACTGACTTTAATTTTGTTCTTACGAAAGCAGGACCTTTTCCTGGTTTTACGTGAAGAAACTCAATTACTTTAAAAATATCATTGCTATATTCGATGCACAGCCCTTTTCTGATATCGTTACTTGTTGCCATTAATTATATAAATATTTATTTTCTTTTTTTAATTTCAATACCTTGTCCTTGAGGCATCATTCTGTTAAATATATTATTATTGAATGTATTTACATTGTTATTCAATCTGTTTACATTCATTTGAATATCAGATTTATACTGATCAGCTGTTCCTAAAATTGAGCTTCCGGTATTTTTCTGTTTCAGAATACCATTTAAGTTATTCCTGGCAATACTATCATTAGATACTTCAGAAATTTTTCTTTCAATCGTAAAAGGCTTTTCCTTTTGCTGTCCAAACAAAAAAGATGTTGCTGAAAGTGCTGTAAGTATGATTAAATATTTCATAATCCGATAGTATTTATGATTAATTATTCTCTATCCTTTCCGGTTCCGTATCCTTTTACGATACCTCTAGGAGAATTTTGAATAAATTGTAAAATTTCATCTCTTTCGGCCGTTGGCAGCATTTCTTTTTCAATATGTGAAATGGCCTGAGAAACGTTCATTTTCATTTGGAATATTGCTCTGTAGATTTTCTGGATTTCAAAGATTTTCTCATTGGTAAATCCTCTTCTTCTTAAACCAACAGAATTGATACCAGCATAAGACATGGGCTCTCTTGCAACTTTTACATAAGGCGGGATATCTTTTCTTACCAAAGTACCTCCGGAAATCATCACATGCTTTCCGATTTTACCAAATTGGTGTACAGCAGATAAACCTCCCATTACAGTGTAATCTCCTATCTCCACATGTCCTGCAATACCACAGCCGTTTACAATGATAACGTGATCTCCGATAACACAGTCATGAGCAATGTGTGAAGTAGCCATAATAAGACAGTTAGCACCTATCTTGGTAAATCCCAGAGCTTTTGTACCTCTGTTTACTGTAACACATTCTCTGATTGTTGTATCATCACCAATTATTACCTGGGTATCTTCACCATCAAATTTAAGATCCTGAGGGATTGCAGAGATTACCGTCCCAGGAAAGATCCTGCAGTTTTTCCCTATCCTTGCTCCATCCATGATGGTTACATTAGGACCAATCCAGGTTCCTTCTCCAATTTCTACATCCCCTGCAATGGTAGTAAAAGGTTCTACGATTACATTTTTGCTGATTTTCGCGCGTTTATCTACGGCTGCTAATTGATGGATCATTTAATCAACTTTATTTTTTGCAACTTGAGCCATAAGCTCTGCTTCTACTGCCACTGTATCTCCTACGTATCCATACCCCTGCATATGAACAATTCCTCTTCTGATAGGCTCTATCAATTCGATTTTGAAGATAAGTGTATCTCCAGGAATTACTTTTCTCTTGAATTTCACCTTATCAATTTTGATGAAATAAGTAGAATAGTTCTCAGGATCCGGAACACTGGCCAGTACCAGGATTCCTCCTGTCTGTGCTAATGCTTCTACCTGAAGTACTCCAGGCATTACAGGTTCTTTAGGGAAGTGACCAACGAAGAATGGTTCGTTCATTGTCACGTTTTTCAACCCTACCACGTGAGAGTCTGAAAGTTCAAGAACTTTGTCGATCAATAAGAACGGAGGTCTGTGAGGCATAAGCTTCATAATTCCGTTGATATCGAATACGGGTTCTTTTGTCAGGTCAAAATCCGGAACGTTTTTCTTTTTCTGCAATTTCCACTGGCGGTTCAGTTTTTTCGCAAACTGGGTATTCACAAAGTGTCCCGGTTTGTTGGCAATAACTTTACCTTTTATTTTCACCCCTGCCAAAGCAAGATCACCAATTACATCTAATAATTTGTGTCTCGCCGCCTCGTTAGGATAGTTTAGATTAAGATTGTCAAGAATACCGTTTGGTCTGATAGATACATTATCTTTTCCAAAGGCTTTCTTTAGTTTTTCTGTAGTTTCAGGAGTAAGATCTTTATCTACATATACAATGGCATTGGAAATATCTCCACCTTTGATCAAACCGTGATCTAAAAGCATTTCCAATTCATGCAGGAAGCTGAATGTTCTTGCTGATGAGATTTCGTCTTTAAATTCTGAAATATTTTTAAGAGTGGCGTTCTGAGTACCTAATACTTTAGTCCCAAAATCTACCATTGTTGTTACTTCGTAAGTATCTGAAGGAATGATTGTGATTTCCGAACCGGTAGCCGGATCACTGTAGGTAAGAACTTCTTTTACAACCAGATATTCTCTCGCTACGCCCTGTTCTGCAACACCAACGCTTTCAATAGCTTCAACAAAGTATTTTGAAGATCCGTCAAGGATAGGTGGTTCAGAGGCATCCATTTCTAAGATTGCGTTATCAATATCACAACCTACAAGAGCTGCCAAAAGATGTTCGCACGTGGTAATTTTTACCCCTAATTTTTCTAATGTAGTTCCTCTTTCTGTTGCTACAACATAATTTACATCTGCTTCTACCTGAGGATGTCCCTCTAAGTCGGTTCTTACAAATACAAAACCTGTATTTTCTTTAGCAGGTTTAATGGTAAGTTTTACTTCTCTACCCGTATGAAGACCAATTCCAGAAAGAGTTATCTCTTGCTGAAGTGTTTTTTGCATATCACTCATTAGTATTATCTTTTGAGTTATTCTCAAGATTATTTATTCTATTTACTATTCCAGGAAGATTCCTGAAATGAACATAACTCCTCAAATAGTCATTATAACTGATGGCTGGTGAGCCATACAATGTTTCTCTGTCATTAACGCTGGAATTCACACCACTCTGGGCCTGAATCTTCACCTGATTTCCTATTTTGATATGTCCTACAACACCTACCTGTCCCCCAATCTGGTTCCAGTCACCAATGGTAGTAGAACCTGCAATTCCTGCCTGGGCTGCAATTACATTGTTCTGGCCTATTTTCACATTGTGGGCAATCTGAATCAGGTTATCAATTTTGGTTCCTTTTCCTATAATGGTAGAGCCTATTGTTGCTCTGTCTATACTACAGTTGGAGCCGATTTCTACATCGTCTTCAATAATTACATTTCCAAGCTGCGGTATTTTTTTGAAACCTTCGGCAGTTGGCTGGAAACCAAACCCGTCACCTCCAATGACCGTATTGGAATGAATCACACAGTTATCTCCAATAATACAATAGTCATAAATTCTGGCACCACTGTCTATCTTGCAGTTTTTACCAATTTTCACTCCTTTTCCTATATATACATGTGGATAGATCTGTGCCCCTTCCCCGATTTTAGCTTTCTCGGAAACATATGTAAATGCTCCGATATAGGCTTTATCTCCTATGACAGCCGTATCGTGAATGGAAGAACCATTTTCAATACCTTCTTTTCTTCCCTGCATTTCCTGGTATAAATTCATCAGGATCTGAAAAGAAAGATAAGCATCTTTTACAACGATTAAGGTAGGGTTATAACTATTTTTCTCCAGAAGTTTTTCCGAAATGATAATAACAGAGCATCGTGAGGTATCCAAGAAATGAGAAAATCTATCTTGTGCTATAAAAGAAAGATGTCCTGATTCCCCATTTTCAATTGGTGAAACACCCGTAATAAGTGCATTCTCGTCACCTATTATTTTTCCGTCAATAAAACTTGCAATTTGCGAAGCTGTAAATTCCATATTCTGCAAAGATAAGAAATTCTAGAATTTGCAAACATTTTTTGGTTTCAGATCGTAAATTTTAATATTATTTAAGAGTCCAGCCCTGAGATATCTCTTGGAAACATAAGGATATAGCGGGTCGTCTTATTTACAATTAACCCTGATAAAAGCTGATCTTCCGACTCATGAAGCCTCGTTCTTTTACCGTTTTTATGCAGTAGATAGATGGGCTGCTTCTCCGCATGATAGGGCAAAAGTTTTCTTTTTATTTCATGAACCAATTCTTTTCCATTATCAATTTTGAAAAATTCGTTGGTATTTTTTATTTTTTCATCAATTATTTCCTGTCCAAATGGATGCGATGAAATAATTGTTTTAGGTAAATTTCTCTGAATTACACATTTACACCAATATGACAGTACAAAATCATCCGCATTCTGCCATTCTTTCATCGCCTGGATCACATCATTATCATCAAGACTTGTAAATCTTTCTATATCTTCATCCGTTGCAGCACTCTTTTCGCGGTATAGAAAATATTTCAGATTATCTGTTGCAGGGAGCTCTGTTCCCTGGGAAATCAGATATTTTGCTCTTTCAAGGATCTTAACCAAAAGAAATTCTGCCAAAGCTGACGTTTTATGATAATAAACCTGCCAGTACATGAACATTCTGGCCGTCAGAAAATTTTCAATGGAATAAATTCCTTTCGCATCAATCACCAGTTCACCTTCTTCACAGACATTCATCATAGAAATAATTCTCTGGGTATTAATATTTCCTTCCGATACCCCCGTAAAAAAACTGTCTCTTTTCAGATAATCCAAACGGTCTACATCCAGCTGGGAAGAGATCAGTTGGTTGAAAAATTTCCTATGATATTTTCCCTGGAACATTTCGATAGCTATTGACAATTGGCCATCAAACTCCTCATTCAGCTTATTCATCAGGAGTAAAGAAAGGTTTTCATGATGCCAGTCGTCCATCAGCATACTTTCCAGCGCATGAGAAAACGGGCCATGACCAATATCATGCATCAGAATAGCCAGCATCGCTCCTTTTTCCTCTTCTTCAGAAATTTTCACCCCTTTTTGCTTCAATGTTTCCAAAGCAGTAAACATCAGGTGCATTGCTCCCAAAGCATGGTGAAATCTTGTATGAGTAGCGCCCGGAAATATCAGGTTCAGAAGTCCGGTCTGCCCGATTCTTCTTAACCTCTGAAAGTAAGGATGCTCAATGATATCAAATAAAATTTCGTGGGGAATTTTGATAAATCCATGAACAGGATCGTTGATGATTTTTAGCTTATTCTGCATTGAAACGTCAATATTAATAAACAAAGTTAGGCATTTTAAAATTTAGACTTTTATTAAATTACTATTAAAACATAAGGCTTAAAAACTGATATCATTCATATTCTTCACAAAATAACATGTTCTTTACATGATTAAAAATTTCTCTGATCCATTTTGATTTTTAATTCATATTTTTTTGAAAACCTTTTGCCATTATTGTTGCAAAGGACTACCTTTGAGAGAAAACACGATCCCCCTTAATGAGAAAGTATTCTCTTTTCCTTTTATTACTTTTAAGTTTAAATTTTTCCGCACAAATTATAACTGAAACACAAAAACTGGAATCCCTCTGCAGAATATGGGGATTTTTAAAGTATTACCATCCTCATGTAGCAAAAGGAAATCTGAACTGGGATCAACAGCTTTTTCAGAAGATTGATGAGCTTGAATCTATCAATGATAAAGAGGCGTTGAATAATTTTTACGCTGACTGGATTAAAAGTCTCGGAGAAGTCGCTCCCTGCAAAGAATGTTCGGCAAAGGATAATAAAGTGTATTTTCTTAAAAATTTTGATCTGAGCTGGATAGACAACCGTCAAATTTTCTCCAGAGATCTTTCTCAAAAGCTTCGTTACATTGAAAACAACCGGAATCTGGGAGATAATCATTATTTCGGGAAAGGTGGAAGGAAAATATATTTCAGAAATGAAAAGTCTTATGGTTCAAGATTCACTTCAGGAAAGATCAGCCTTCTGGAGCTATTCAGATATTGGAATTATGTAGAATATTTTTTTCCTTATAAGTATGAAACTGATCAGAACTGGAATGATGTTCTTACAGAAATGATTCCCAAATTTCTTATGATTGATACTGATGAAAATTATCATTTAACATTGGCGGAACTGGTTACCAAAACAGATGATTCCCATGCCTATCTTTCATCAAAGGAAATTCAGCTGCATCAATACGGAAGCCGAAGGGTGCCAATAGAGTATTCTTATGCAGAAGGAAAACTTGTGATTACTAAGATCAATGCTACAAAATTCAGGGATAAAAGCCTGCTTCATGTAGGAGATGTTATTTATGATATTGAAGGTAAAACGATTCCGCAAATGGTCAACAGCTTTGGAAAATATATTCCAGCCTCCAATTCCTGGGGTAAATTCAACAAAGCAAAAAGCAAACTTCTGTTCAGCAATAACGATTCTGTTTCTGTAAAAATTGAGAGAGAAGGGCAAAACCTGGAAATCAAAACCAGAACGTATTTTGCCAAAGATATTATTCATGAGAAAATTAAAGCACCCCGGAAGTGGAAATTCATAGATAAGGAAAAGAAAATCGGGTATGTTGATATGGAGATGATAGAAAAGGAAGATCTGAATGAAATGTACAACAGTTTAAAATCTTCAAAATCTATTATCTTTGATCTTAGAAATTATCCAAAGCAAACGATCATCCCTTTAAGCTATCTTTTGCTTCCTGTGCCGTCTGTTTATTATCAGTTTACTTTTCCAGATCCTTCTTATCCCGGTAAATTTTACAGCAGACAAAATGTTACCGGCAGAAAAAATCCTGAATACTATAAAGGAAATGTAATCGTTTTAGTAGATGAGAATACGCAAAGCCAGGCAGAGACCACCACAATGATGTTCAAACAGCATCCGAACGCTAAAATTATCGGAAGCAATACTTCAGGAGCCAACGGTGATGTGATAATGTTTAAAATTGCCGATCTTGATACCCGGTTTACAGGACTTGGTGCTTATTATCCTGATGGAAGGGAAACGCAAAGAATAGGCATCACTCCCGACATTCTTGTAAAACCAACCGTGGAGGGGCTTAAAAACGGAAAAGATGAAGTGCTGGAAAGGGCTTTGGAATATATAAAAGCCATGGATTGAATGAAACAAAAAAGTGAAATATCAAACGGTATTTTCATTTAACTAATATTTAACTTTTAATCTTTCTATTTTGTGAGAATTTAGAAGGAATTGGTCAACATTTTGATAGAATAATCATGTAAAAAATAAATTATGTCAGAAAAGATATTATGGATTGATGATGAAATAGATTTACTTAAACCTCATATTGTATTTTTAGAAAAAAAGGGCTACCAGGTAACCCCTGTTAATAATGTGAATGAGGCTTTGGAACTTATGGATTCAGAGAAATTTGCTTTAACATTAATTGATGAAAATATGCCGGGTATCTCCGGACTGGAAGCCATTCCTATGATCAAGGAAAAAGATAACTCCTTAAAGATTGTGATGGTTACCAAAAGTGAAGAAGAACACATTATGGAAGAGGCTATCGGATCTCAGATTGCCGATTATATATTGAAGCCTGTAAATCCTAACCAGATATTACTTTCCCTAAAGAAGAACCTTCAGGAGGATAATCTTGTTGAGCAAAAAACTATTTTGCAGTACCAGCAGGAATTCAGAAACCTTTCTATGGAATTGTCATACCTGAGAACGTATCAGGAATGGGCAGAATATTATAAAAAAATCCTTAGCTGGGAGATCAAATTTGACAAGGTAGCGGATAATGAATTTGCAGACCTTCTGCAGTCTCAGAAAGAAGAAGCCAATATTCAGTTTGCCAAGTTTATTGAAAAAAACTACACAGACTGGCTTGTTGATTCAGACAAACCTCTTATGAGCCATACCCTTTTCAAGGAGAAAGTAAAACCTGAGGTTGAAAAAGAAAAAGTTCTTTTGCTGATGGTAGACAACCTTCGTTACGACCAGTGGAAAGTGATTGAACCTTTATTTACAAAATATTACAATAAGATTTCGGAAGATTATTACTACAGTATCCTTCCTACGGCTACGCAATATGCAAGAAACTCTTTTTTTGCGGGATTGATGCCGTCTGAAATTGAAAAACGATTCCCTGACAAATGGTTTAATGATAATGAAGAGGGAAATAAAAATGAATTTGAGCGTGATTTCCTGGAAGATCAAATGAAGAGAATAGGTTTGGGGTCAAAGTCTATGAAGTATCTGAAGGTACTGAATGCTGATTTTGAAAGAAAAATCTATGATGATTTCAATCAGCATAAAAACAATGATCTGTTGGTCATTGTATACAACTTTATTGATATTCTTTCTCACGCGAAAACAGACAACCACATTGTAGATCAGCTGATCCGTGATGATAAAACCTTCCGTTCTCTTACCTTCAACTGGTTTGAAAACTCTTCTTTACTGAAGATTATAAAAGCAGCGGCAGAAAACGGCTATAAACTGGTCATTACTACAGACCACGGAACGGTATATGTTAAAAAGCCAAGTAAAGTGGTAGGAGACAGAGAAACTTCTACTAATATCAGATATAAAACAGGTAAAAGTTTAACGTATGACGACAGTGATGTATGGGCGATTACCAATCCTGAAAAACTTTTCCTTCCAAAAGGAAATTTAAGCTCAAAATATATTTTTGCTAAAAACAGTACGTTCCTGGCTTATCCTAAAAATTACAATCATTTCGTTAATTACTATAAAGAAACCTACCAGCATGGAGGAATTTCACTGGAAGAGTGCATCATTCCTATCAGCATTTTAGAACCCAAGTAGTTTTTTTCATAGTTTATTTAATTTTGGGTTTAAAGCGGAAAAAATCATTCGATTTTTTCCGCTTCTTTTTTATAGTTCATATCTTCGTAAAAAATAAATCATGTTTATTATTTCGCTTACCTACAGGAGTTCTCTTGAAAATGTAGAACGTCTTATTCCCCAGCACAATATTTTTCTTAATAAGCATTATGAATCCGGACGGTTTATTGCTTCGGGTAGAAAAGAACCAAGAACGGGAGGGATCATTATAGCCAATGCAGAATCTAAAAATGAAGTTGAGCAGATTATTTTTGAAGATCCTTTTTATATTCATCAGGTAGCGGATTATGACATCACGGAATTTATCCCTTCGAAATACCATGAAAATTTTAAACTTTTTATAGAAGACTAATGAGATTAATTACATACAACGTCAATGGAATCAGAGCCGCTTTTACGAAAGATTTCCTGGGCTGGCTAAAAATTGCTGATCCGGATATTATCTGCATTCAGGAGAGCAAGGCCGGAAACGATCAGATAGACATCGAAAGTCTTGAAAAATTAGGTTATCACAGTTATTGGCATTCAGCAGTAAGAAAAGGCTATAGCGGGGTCGGAATTGCCTCAAAAATCAAACCCAATCATGTAGAGTATGGCTGCGGTATCGAAAGCTATGATAATGAAGGGAGAATCATCCGTGCAGATTTTGACGGATATTCAGCTATTTCGGTGTATGTTCCTTCTGCGTCCAATATTGAAAGACTGGATTTTAAAATGCAATTTTGTCATGACTTCCTGGAATATATCAAAAATTTAAAGAAAGAAATTCCCAACCTGATTATATCCGGTGATTTTAATATTTGTCATGAGGCAATCGATATTCACAATCCAATCGGGTTAAAAAATGTTTCAGGTTTCCTTCCAATGGAAAGAGAGTGGATGACGAATTTCATTAATGAATGTGAACTGATAGACAGTTTCAGGTTTTTTAATAGTGATCCGGACAATTATACATGGTGGAGCTACAGACAAAATTCCAGAGCCAGAAACAAAGGATGGAGGCTGGATTATAACTTCACCTCTTACAGTTTAAAGGACAAGCTCTCCAGGGCTGTTATTTTAAAAGAAGCTGTACACTCTGACCATTGTCCTGCTTTATTGGAATTGGATGTGTAATCAACGGGATATTATCACATACAAAAAGCCAGCTGAATCAGCTGGCTTTTTTTTAATTTAAATCATAAAATTAATCGACAATTTCATATTCGACCGGAATTGTACCATGACTGATATCTCCAATCTCATCGAACGCAGCTTTAGACATATCTAAAGATCTTGATGAATGGTAAGGCCCTCTATCATTAATTCTCACTATTACCTCTTTACCATTTTTAAGGTTAGTTACCTTAACGTTTGTTCCAAATGGAAGCGTTCTGTTTGCTGCAGTAAACTTTGAATTATCAAAGACTTCTCCGCTAGCGGTTTTTCTACCGTTAAATTTATCGTGGTAGTACGATGCATAACTTGTTTTTTTCGCATCTGAGGCATTATTCGTAAAAGAATAAACACCTAAGGTTGAAATCATCATTATGATTACGAGAATGAATCTTTTCATCATCTTGAACTTTTATTGGTTTTGACGGAGCAAAAGTATCAGGAATCTTTAGAAAACCCTATTCAACATGTTAAAAACTGTTAACAAAAGATTAATCAAATGTTAAATACCGCTGTAACCTCCTATGAACAGGGGTTTTAGAGCATAGCGTTAAAAAGTGTTAAAAAAACACGCAAAAAGTTAACATAATTAACTAATTTGTACATAATTTAAATTTCACACTTTTAAAACAAATTGAAAATCAACCAATTACAAAATTGATAAAGTTAAAATAAAATCAGAAAATCAATCTCAAAAAATTTAAAGTCTTAAGAACTGCACTCCGGAAAAACTTTCTGACAGACGATCTCTGCTTATATAAAGTGAGACACCAGAATTATTTTTTAACACCTTTTTATTTTGTTAAAATTTGCAGACCGGTTCATTGTTCAACAAATATCCGCTCTAATCATTCAAAAAAATGAATACGTGATGATTTATAACCCGAAAAAATAAATGAACGTAAATCCTCTTAAAAGAAAAAACCAATGATTTCTCATTGGTTTTTGTATGTAATTAAATAATGTCTTATTTTAAATATTCTAATACATAATCGTATGTACCGTTAGGATACACTACAGAAATACTTGGTGATCCTGTAACTGCAGCTCCGGTAGAGGTATCATAAGAATATAATTCTCTGGAATATACAGTATTTGTACCTGCTTTATAGATAGTGATTCCATACATTGAAGTTATTCCAGCAGGAGCAGGAATTGTTACCGAAGTGGAAGTTCCACTTGCTGCAAAAGTTCCTTTTACACCATATATCTGAGCGTTGTTTACTTGTCTGTTTGTAACTGTTTCAGTTGTAAGAATATTTTCTTTCCCAGAAGAACCTAATGGTAACCATTGTCCTGAAGCAGAAGAAAATGCTGGTGTTGGAGTAGGATTGCTAAAATAGTAAAAGCCTACACCTACAGTTTGTCCTCCGATACCTGATCCTGTAGCAGGAGTAGTACCTGCAGTAGAGTTATAAACAATCATCCCATCATATGCAGTAGGGAAGTTTAGAGCACTAGTTACCGGTGTAACAAAAGTAAACGTGGTTAAATTTGTTCTAGGAAATGCTAATCCTTTACCATTACTAGTTGATGTTGTAAATCCATTTGCAGAAGCATCTAAAAATACAGACTGTGTAGCTACTGTAGCACTCACAGTACCATTTGATCTTAATTGAGCGAAAAACGTGCTTGATGCCGCAACAATGGCAAACAATGCTGATGTTAAATATACTTTCATAATTGTGTTTTATTTTTAGAATGAGTTATAGCTATACCAATTTGTTCCATCACAAATGTAAGACAAAGATCCACCAGATTGAAGAGGTGTCGTTGAAGCTGTACTGTGAACTCCCGTTACACTAAAAAAAGATCCATTGGTTGCATCTATGAATGTAATAGTTTTACCGTTGGTTTTTGTTAATGTAGCTAAGTTAAATGTAACATTTGATGTAACTAGAACTGCATTATTCAAGTCTGCATCAGAGATCGTAGAAGCTGTTTGTGCTCTTACTGTCATTCCAGCAGGAGCAACAGATCCACCACCTACAGCGATCCAGGTGTTTGTAGTCTGGCCATCATAATAGTAAAAACCTACAGCTGTAACGTTGGTTGTTTTAGGAGTTGCTGTACCGTCAATCGTCGTAACGAAAGCAAGCGCTCCATTTTGAGCTGTAGTATAAGCCGCATCTTTAGCTAATAATTGTGCTCTTGTCATACGAGGGACTAATAAGGCGTCAGGTCTAGTGTTGTCAGTAGTATTTGCTGCTACATCTAGCGTTGCGGCAGGTGTGGTTGTGTTAATCCCCACTCGCCCCTGCTGAGCCTTAGAAAGGGCCGAAAGGCCAACAAGCATAATTGCTGTTAATAAAAATTTTTTCATAAGTTTTTAAAGATTTTTAATTACATTTTTTTCATCAATATTTCCAAAATGGTAGATGCATCCCAACTTGCGAATATTATATTGAAGCAATTCATTAATTATAATTTTAATTGAATTTAAGCTTCATTTTAATGATTAACTTATTGAAAGCATATTATTTAAAAATATTGCTTATTGCGCAAATTTAAGATATAATTTTCGAATTTATATACTTTATAAAAGAAATTTGAAAAATCTTAATTATGCAAAATATCAACCAATTGATTATCAATAAAATAAAAACAAGCCACCGAGAAAATTCTATGTTAATTTTCGTTAATAACTTAATTTCACAAATCTTACTTCCAACTGATTAATAAGTATTTAGCTAGACTAATTCTCCGTATAAGTCAAACTCTTCGGCTGAAGTAATTTTAACCTCTGCAAATTCACCTATAGAGATATAAGTATCTTCAGCAGAAACCAAAACTGTATTGTCCACATCCGGTGAGTCATACTCCGTTCTTCCGATAAAATAATTCCCTTCTTTACGGTCAAAAATACATCTGAATATTTTACCTACTTTTTCCTGGTTTTTCTCCCACGAAATCTGAGACTGCAATTCCATGATTTCTTCTACTCTTGCTTCCTTTACCTCCTGTGAAATATCATCTTCTAATACGTAAGCCGTAGTATTCTCTTCATGAGAATAAGTAAAGCATCCCAATCTGTCAAATTTCTGCTCTCTTACCCAGTCTTTCAGTTCCTGGAATCTTTCTTCTGTTTCCCCAGGATATCCAACGATAAGCGTTGTTCTGATTGCCATATCCGGAACTATTTCTCTGAACTTTCCTAAAAGAGCATCTGTTTTCTCATGAGTAGTTCCTCTCTTCATAGATTTCAACAAATCGGAATTGATATGTTGAAGAGGGATATCTATATAGTTACAAACTTTAGGTTCTTCACGGATAATATCAAGAACATCTTCAGGGAAACCGCTTGGGAAAGCATAATGAAGACGAATCCATTCTACACCTTCTACTTTCACCAATTCTTTTAAAAGATCTCCTAATACTCTTTTTTTATAAAGATCAAGACCATAGTAAGTAAGATCCTGTGCGATAAGAATCAATTCTTTTGTTCCTTTTTTTGCCAGTTTCTGAGCTTCTAAAACCAGTTTTTCGATAGGGGTTGACCTATGTCCTCCTCTCATCAATGGGATTGCGCAGAAAGAACATGGTCTGTCACAACCTTCTGAAATTTTAAGGTAGGCATAATGTTTTGGAGTCGTTGTAAGTCTCTCTCCTACCAGTTCATGTTTATAATCTGCTCCAAGATGTTTAAGAAGCACCGGAAGGTCTCTTGTTCCGAAATACTGGTCTACATCCGGAATCTCTTTTATCAAATCCGGCTTGTATCTTTCTGATAAACATCCTGTAACGAATACTTTCTCAACCTCTCCTCTATTTTTAGCCTCCACATAATCAAGGATGGTGTTAATAGATTCTTCTTTAGCATTATCAATAAATCCGCAGGTATTGATGACAACAATGTCACCACGGTCTTCATGAACCACTTCTTTGCCATTAGCCTTCAGCTGGCTCATTAATACTTCAGAATCATATACATTCTTGGAACACCCAAGAGTGACTACATTGATTTTCTTCTTCCCTACAGATTTTGTACGCATCGTTTTGATTTTGAGTCTGCAAAGATACAAAATATTGAAGAGTTAAGAATTAAAAAATAAAAACCACTTTATAAAAGTGGTTTTCAGGGATATATTTTAAAAGTTTTTGTCTTTAAATCCAGGAGCGTTCTGGTCTTTTTCCGAAAGTATGGCATCTTTTTCATCCACTTTCCAATCGATATTAAGATCCGGATCATTAAACTTTACGCTGCCTTCTGATTCTTTGTTATAAAAGTTATCACATTTGTAGGAAAATACAGCGTGGGTACTTAATACGACAAACCCGTGTCCAAAACCTCTCGGTACATAAAGCTGTAGTTTGTTTTCTGCGGTAAGCTCTATTCCGAACCATTTCCCAAAGGTAGGAGAATCTTCTCTAAGATCTACGGCAACATCCCATACACTGCCTTCCAGGCAAGATACCAGTTTTGCCTGTGCATGCTCCCCTTTCTGGAGATGTAATCCTCGTAATACACCATAAGATGATCTGGAAATATTATCCTGTACAAAGTGGCCGTTCATTCCTGTGAGTTCTTCGAATTTTTTTTCGTTGAACTTTTCAAAGAAGTAGCCTCTTTCATCCTCAAATAGGGTAGGCTCTATGATATAGCAATCTTTAAGCGGGGTTTCTTTAATTTTCATAATAGTAAAAAAACTCTATTTCAATATGGTTATTATTGTTTTAAATAAAATCTTTGTATCATTTTTGAAAGACATATTTTCAAAATAATCAAGATTCATTTTTACTTTGTTCGGAAATAATATTTCATCATTATACTTCAACGGATTCTCCTGGTTGTTCAGAAGATTTTCTTCGTCCCTGTATTTAATGCTTGCTTCACAGGTTAAGCCTGGTTTTAATTCCAGAACTCTTCTATCTGCTCCGGCAAGTTTATCGTAATACCCTTCAATATCTGGTCTGGGGCCCACAAAACTCATATCACCTTTTAAAATATTAAATAACTGGGGAAATTCATCAAATTTAAATTTCCTAAGGGTCTGCCCTATTTTGGAGCATATTCTTTTGTTATCATGAATTGTTTTAAATTTATATATGGTAAATGGCTTTCCATACTGTCCTATCCGGGTCTGAAAAAAAATTCCATTTGACGATGTATCAAGACTTGCAACCACAAATAAAATAATCAGTACCGGCATAAGAAAGAGGATCAATATTACCGCTAAGATAAAATCAAAAACAACTTTCCAATATTTGTACTGATTCATTAAATGCAATGATATTAAGCTCCGAAGTAGCTACGGATGACGGTTGCTATTCTTTCTCTGTCATCATCTGACAAGTTAGACCCTGATGGAAGACATAATCCGTTATCAAAAAGATTCTCGGAAATTTTTCCTCCGTAATAAGGAGAAGATTCAAAAACCGGCTGTAGATGCATAGGCTTCCAAAGTGGTCTTGATTCTATATTATCTTCTAAAAATGCAAGTCTTAAACCTTCTCTGTTTTTTCCTGTAACCTGCGGATCAACAATAATGGCAGATAACCAGTGATTTGAATAAAAATCATTTCCAGGCTCTGAGAATACGGTTACTCCTTCAATATTTTTGAAAGTCTCAAAATAGAAATCATGCATTGCTCTACGCGCTTCCACTCTATTTTTAAGTACTTCCATCTGCCCTCTTCCTATTCCTGCAACAATATTGCTCATTCTGTAGTTGAAACCAATATGTGAATGCTGGTAATGAGGTGCATTGTCTCTTGCCTGAGTAGAAAGGAAAACCGTTTTATCTTTATCTTCCTGAGTGTGGCAAACCAAAGCTCCTCCTCCTGATGTGGTAATAATTTTGTTCCCGTTAAAACTTAATACTCCAAAACGTCCAAATGTTCCACAAGCCTGTCCTTTGTAAGTAGAACCAAGAGCTTCTGCGGCATCTTCTATAACAGGAATCTGGAATTCCTGAGCAATAGCTGTAATTTCGTCCATTTTTGCAGGCATCCCATACAAATGAACTACAATGATAGCTTTAGGTTTTATTCCTTTTTGAATTCTGTCTTCAACGGCTTCTCTTAAAGCTTTTGGACACATATTCCAGGTATCAGGCTCGCTGTCTACAAAAACAGGAGTTCCTCCACAGTAAGCGATAGGATTGGCTGATGCTGAGAAAGTCATTGACTGGCAGATGACCTCATCACCATGCTCTACTCCACATTCAATAAGTGCAAGGTGTAATGCTGCGGTACCTGCTGAAAGAACGGCAACTTTTGCATTTTCGCCCAAAAACTGCTCCAGATCTTTTTCAAGTCCGTCAACATTAGGTCCCAATGGTGCTACCCAGTTTTCTTCAAATGCTTCATTGATATATTTTTGTTCGTTACCTCCCATATGGGGTGAAGACAACCAGATTTTAGTATTCATATTTTTGATTAGTAATTTGTTTATATAATATTTTTCTTAATAATTCTACCGGGATTGCCCACTACAACTGAATAATCAGGGATGTCATTAATAATTACCGCTCCGGCACCTATTACACACCATTTTCCTACTTTAATTCCTTGTATTACCGAAGCTCCGATTCCAATCTGAGAACCTTCTCCAATTTCCACTCCTCCTGCAAGTGCCGAATTGGGTGAAATATGAACAAAGTCTTCAATCATACAATCATGATCTACAGAGGCATTGGTATTGATGATACAATGTTTACCAACAGTGGTATCAGCATTAATCACTACACCGCCCATTACTACTGTTCCCGATTCAATCTTTACAGACTGAGAAATTATAGATTTTGGGTGTATTAAGATACCTATTTCATGTTTAATTTGTTCCGATATTTTTTTACGGTTAGAATTATTTCCGATTGAAATAATCAGTTTTTCTTTATCTTCAGGTAAATTATTCAATACAGGAAAGCCATAGCATTCATTTTTAGTGATATCCTGATCAATGAATGCCTTAATCTTTATGTCATTAGCCATTGCAATATCTGCAATTACTTTTCCGTGTCCACTTGCTCCAAATAAATACATAACGATCAATTAATTTCCCTGAAAGGGTTCTATGGTTACATGTCCGTCAGCAGAAACTCCTTCTCTTATAAAAACTTTTTTAGCGGTTAAAAAGAAGATTTTTACATCTAACATCAATGATATATTTTCTACATACCATACGTCGTAATCAAACTTTTGGTTCCACGATATTGCATTTCTACCATTTACCTGTGCCCAACCTGTAATTCCTGGTCTCACGTCATGTCTTCTGGCCTGATGTTGATTATATAAAGGTAAATACTGAACCAAAAGAGGTCTTGGTCCGATAAGTGACATATCTCCCTTCAAAACATTGATTAATTGTGGAATTTCATCCAAAGATGTTTTACGGACGAAAGATCCTATTGCTGTTAGTCTTTCTGCATCTGATAAAAGGTTTCCGTTAGAATCCTTTTTATCATTCATTGTCTTAAACTTTATAATTTTAAATATCTTACCGTTTCTGCCAGGTCTCTGTTGAAAGAAAAAGGGTTTACCATTATTGGAAATAAACAATCCAATCATTACAATAAGAAAAATGGGTAGTAGAAAGGTAATTCCTATGAGAGAAATTACAAAGTCGAAAATCCTCTTTAAATAATTTTTGTACATTTTTAGAAATTAAGTGTATCAATCATCATATACTTTTTATAAATATCTTTTTAAATTTCCTGTGTTTTTTCTGTATAACCAATACCTATAATTATTGAGCTAAAGTACAAAAATTCCGGTATATTGAAAAGATTGCAGGAAGTCTGTACTAAAGTAAAGTATTGCAAAAATAACGCAAAAATCAGTTTATAGTATATATTTCCCTTTTGAATTTTCCAAAATAAGGCAGCATTTTTTAAAACAGGTAAAAACTTTAGGAAATAAATAACTAATCCTAAAATACCCGTAGCCATTAAAAGTTCTAAAAAGATGTTATGCGGATGAACACCGTCCTCATATAAAATCCTTCCCCCTAAAAAACGATTTGAATTAAAGATTTCAATAGCTCTGCTGTATAATGGTTCTCTTCCCGATGTATCACCATGTGCAACCCATTTATACATTCTGTTAAAGCTTGTTATTTGCTCGTTTCCATAATATTCATGTAAAATAACCAAGCCTATGAATAACAAAACCAATGTAATTATATATAACAGATATTTTTTATTTCCTTTTAAAAGAATCATGTAAAAAGAACACACAAAAACAGCTAATAACGGACTTCTCGCCATAGACTGAATCACATTGAAGAGACCTAAAAAAAGACAGAAAAATAAAAAAAATGAGTTATAATCTTTTTTACAAAACAGAATTAGAAATAACGATATGATAAATAATGAGGCGCCAATATGTCCGTACATGATATAATATGTACTAAAAATATGATCTAATGTGATAAAACCATATATATAGTTTACAACAAGAAGACCGCATAAAATAGTGATACAATAATTTGTTATGCTCTTGAAATCGACTTTGTTGTAATTAATACATAATAATGCAAAACTCGGTAAAAGTACTATAAATAAGATCCTGAAGATGTCTTCATTCTCTGATAATAGTACTTCCTGATTAAAAGTATAATTATTAAACGAATAGATAAGCTTGATGATATAAAAAATCCAGAATCCAACAAGGCTTATTATTGAAACATTTTTAAGATTAATATTTCTTCTTTCTCTATATATGATCAATAAAGAAAACAAAATGATTAATATTCTATAGGGGACAGAAAAATTCCTGGGGTCCATTCCCAAAGGTTTTGCAAAAGAAATGGTGATAGTATTTCCCACCATAACAGACAACAGGAATAGTTTATCAATGAAATTATTATTAATAGTAATTTTCAAAATTGCCTATTTTTTTATTTCAGCCAGTGCAAAGCTACTTCTTTTGCTTTAGGGAATGAAATAAAATAGCATCCATGTATTCTTTTCCCAACACAGGATACGTTCTGTTTTCAAAAATCCATTTTCTGCCTTTATCACCTATGGCAATTCTTTCTTCTGAGCTCATTTGGGCATAATACAAAATTGCATTTTTGATATCCTCTGCAGATGTACTATTGATAAATTTACCGCAATCTGCTTCATTAATCATCGAAGGATATCCGGTGTATGAAGCAATAATTGGTTTTGCAGCCAACATATATTCAACTACTTTATTCATGGATTGTCCATAGTCCCATACTTTTGAATCTTTAGTAGATAGGTACAGAATATCGCAAGCTTCAAGAAAATATTTAACTTCACTTTGCTGGATTCTTTGTAAAAATGTAACATTGGAACAATCTTTTAACTGTTCTTCGTAAGATTCTCTGAGATCACCACTTCCAACAAGTACAAAATGGATATTACGATCTTCCTTCATCATCTGTATGGTTTCAATAAAAGGTTCCAACGCATTGGTAACTCCCATACTTCCGGCATAGCCAATGATTACTTTGTCTGATGGTATTATCTCCGAAAACGGATTTTTTTCTTTCAGGAAGTCTTCAGAATAGTTTTCAGGATCAAATCCTAATGGTGAGCAATGAAAAGGTTTTTTATATCCGAGTAATTCTTCTACGTGTAAATCCAGCCTCGGCATTGTTCCTGCAACCAGATCAGCTTTCTTGTATCCAAACTTTTCTATAAATCCTATCAGTAAAACAAGGGGATGTGATTTAGAAAAACCGGCCTCTTCTGTCATCGTTAAAGGCCAGATATCACGGATTTCAAAAACCAGAAAACTGCCAAATTTCTTTTTCAGATAATAACCATAAATAATAGTAAAAATAGAAAGTGATGAAACAATAACCACATCAGGTTTTGTCATCCCGGAAAGTTTCATAGAAAATAGCTTTCTTTCAAAATCAAACCACGATAAAATCCTGTCTATAGATGCTGTTTTAGTATATTTTTTTGTCTTAATCCATCTTATTGCCACCCCATCCTGTTCTTCATCATTATAGATCTTGTCAGTTTCAGGACAATGGGTAAAATGATTAGAATCTGAAGTTATCATAAGGGTATTATTCCCCAGTCTTTTAAATTCTCTTGCCAAATAAAACAAACGTGATGGAACTTTTGCGTATTGTGGTGGTGAGGCATATTTGGAAATCAGCCAGATATTTTTTTTCACTTTCATTAGTGCAGGGTTGCTTTTTTAATTGGATCAATTAGGAAATCAAGCATAATTGCTTCATTCAGAATATTACTGTTATTAAGGTTCTCAATTGTGAGACTGTTTTCCAATCTGCTGAAGTCTGATACAAAATCTTTTGCTTTAGATTTATTTTCTAAAATATTTGATTTTATTCTTTCTCCCACACCATCATTTACCCAATTCTGTGTAACATCAAAGCCTCTTTTCAGACGGTTCTTAAGGATATATCCAGGTACATCTTTCTTCATCATTTCACGTAATATCCATTTTCCATAACCATTTTTAATTTTAAGTAAATCCGGCAATGCTAAAGCAAATTCTACCAACCTGTAGTCCATAAAAGGCAGCCTGCTCTCGATAGAAAAATACATTGAGTTTCTATCTTCATATCTTAAAAGAGAAGGGATACTATATTTCTGTATATCTGAAATCTGTCTGTCTGACAGCGATGAATTTTCAAACAGATTTAAAGAAATTTCCGGTAAGCAATCAAGGAAAGATGTATCTTTTCCTGTTGTTTTCAGATATCTGTTTTTCTCATTCCAATATGTTTTTATTTGTTTTGCTTCAAATACCAACATCAGAGCTAATGAGTGAAAATATTGTAAGCCTGGCAAAACGTCTTTGTTTTCTATTGCCTTTCGCAATGCTACTACGAAAAATTTTCTGTATCCTGCAAAAATTTCATCACCTCCCTGGCCGCCTAATAAAACCTTAATGTTCCTTTCTTTTACCTGCTTGTAAACTTCATGCTGTGCTATAATGCTCAATCCAAGAAACGGAGATTCCTGAGCTTCCATAGTTTGATCATAAATATTCCCCATTTCTTGTGCGGTATAAGAATGGTGAATATATTCAACATTAATATTTTTATCTTTTGCAAATTTATTAATAACAGGTCCTTCTGATTTCGGGTGATCCGGAGCTCCATAGCTGAAAGCCTCCAGATGATCTACTTCTTTTGAAGCAATTGCCGCTATAGAGGAAGAATCTACTCCTCCACTCAAAGAAATAGCCAGAGGAACATCACTTCTCAGACGTATTTTGGTTGAATTTTCCAGCAGAGCTTTCCCTTGAGAAATGAGTTCTTCCGTGCTTAATGACTCAAGTTCTTTTCTTTTTTTTACTACCTGCTCTTCCAGAGAATACCAGGTTTTTGTCTCTATTTTAATTTCTCCCTCCAGCGTACATTTCATCAATGATCCCGGTAAAAGATATTTTACATTTTTGAAAGGGGTTCTGTCTTCATATCCTTCAAAAAAACCGAATCTTATCCCGCTGGAACAATATTCCAGATCTATTTCCTGATTTGTTTGTTTAGCTACAGAGGCTATAGACGAAGAGAATAATAATTGACCATCGAAAAAAGTATAAATTAACGGCTTAACTCCAAATCGATCTCTTACCAGGTAGAAGTCTCCTTTTATCTTATCAAATAGACCGAAAACGAACATTCCATTCAGCTTATTCAAACAAGCTTCTCCCCAGCATTCCCAAGCTCTTAAAAGAACTTCTGTATCTCCGGTTGTTCTGAAGACAAAACCATTGGATATTAATTCTTCTCTGATTTCCTGGTAGTTATATATTTCACCATTATAAGTGAGACTATATCTTTCATCCTCAGAAATCATAGGTTGATTAGATGCTACTGACAGGTCTATAATCGCCAGCCTTGAATGAGCCAAAGTTACTGACCAATCTGCATATTCTGTTTTTTCAACTCCATAATAATCCGGTCCTCTTCTTCGTATATAATTATGTAAATCACTTCCTTCTTTAAAATCAAAATTTTGTGATCTTTTAAATTCTATTGCTCCTGTTATTCCGCACATATTAGTTTGATAAAACTTTTTGATAAAACGTTAATAATTTTTCGGACTGGCTTTCCCATGAAAAATTTTCAAAGACTAATTTTCTTCCCACTTCACCCATTTGTTTTGCTGTTTGTTTATTAAACATAAAATAATCAATAGCATCGGCAATTTCTTTAGGTTTTTGAGGATCTACAAAAATACAACATTCACTCCCTTTCAATAAACTCCTCCAGTATGGAAAATCTGAAGCAATAAAAGGAATTCCTGCAACCATATATTCAAACATTTTTATAGGCAGACTCACTAAAAACGTTGGGATAGGATGCAAAGTAACCACTCCTACTAAGGAACGGTTATAAATATTTTCTACTTCTTCAGAATTGACATATCCGAAATCATTGACAAAGTGGTAATCTTTATGTTCTTTTATCTCTTTTTCCAAAGCGAGAGAAGAATACATACCTGCAAGATTCAGTCTGGCCTGTGATTTCGTGAGTTCCAATGAATTCATCAGATCTTTAATCCCTCTTGTATTATCAATAGATCCCACATAACATACTTCATTCTGTTTTTGATCCCAGGAAATTTGTTCCGGCTTATTATCAGATAAGATAGGATAGTTATTGATGTTTTCAGTTTGTCTGGCAAACTTTTTAAAATAATTTTCAATATGAGGTGTTGCACCAATCACTCCATCTATCTTTTTACAGGTATAACGTTCAAAATTCTCATATAATGTGGAAATAATATTTGAAACAGGAGATTTTAAATAGGGTGAAACTAAAATCGTGTTTACAGTGTCTTCGTGGGAATCAAAGATTACTTTTTTATTTAATTTTTTCAGTTTCTTTGCTATTAAAAGCAGTTCAGGATCATGAAGATGAAAAACATCTGCATTAAGTTCTTTAGCTTTATTAAAGATTTTACCTGTAGTTTGTGTAATTCTTTTCAATCTGCCGGCTGGAGCTCCTATATCTATAATTTCTACCTTATCCACCGTCTCATTGCCTTTACCATCAGCAACTACCAAAGTGATCTTAACATCCTTAGATGCCAGACTTTTACACATCTTATGAAATATTCTGGAATCGTTTCTTGGATGAACACTCGTCAGATGGCAGATATGAAATCCGTATTTTTTATTCATTAATTGGTTTTTGGAAAGTTTTCAGTTTTCCTGTTAAACATTTGGTTATGTTTTTATTTCTTAATTTCCTTGGCTCTCCTACTTAATCCGACAGGACTTTATATATAATTTGAATTCAATAATGCTGCTTCAAATCATTTCAAGTTTACAATTTCCAGAAAGAAACCTTTATCATGAGTGAGATAGGCACTCTGTTCAGAATAATAAGGGAATTGTTTTGCTATTCTTTCATACATAATATCAACTTCATTTGTATTCAACATTTTCCACCATCCGATAAAAATATGTTCAAAGTTCTTTGATGGCTGTATTCCTTTTTTCCCATCTTTAATATCACTTCGGAAACTACTGTTATTTCCATCTATATAATTATTGAAAGTGTAAACATTATTTTTGGAATCATAAACTGCAATATTGGTGATCAGCTGATTTGAAAGTAACACGGTTAGTTTTTCCAAATAGCTGTATTTTGGTTTATCATCTTGAAAATTAAGTTTCAACAAATGCAGATAGGCAGACATTCTTGAGAAATGAGAAGCATCCCAATTAACATTTTGACTTTTTTCCAGAGCCACATCCTTAAAATCCGGATGATCACGCCAAATATTGGACTGCAGATACCATGCTGTATTATCTTTAATACTAACTTCTTTCTTTAAAACCTGATAGAATCTATCTTTAATAGAGACTAAATCAGGTGTTATGGTTCTCTTAGCATCTTTCTCAATAAGTAAAAGACTTACACCGGTTCCCATAACGTAGAGTTCAAAATCGGTAATTGCTCTGTAGTAACTTAAATTACCATTAAAATTCCCACTTAAGATATAATCTATTCTTTGTTTAGCACCATAGAATTTCTTTGATTCTGCATCCCAAATATTTGCAGGATTATTATTCCAATAATATAATACTTCATTTTTTATAAAATTATACATTTTGGTGTTTTCGGCATTGCCTTTTATGCCACTTCTTCTTAAATATTCTGAAACAGTAAAGTAAAAAGTTCTTTTAGCCAAATCATCAGCCTGCGAATTCTTTTTTACAATAAGTAATGTATTATAAGTGAACAGCTTCTGAAATTTATTTATTAACTCATTATTTTGAGTATCATAAGCATATTGCATAGGAACATACAAAAGTGCCGAGCTATCATAGACAGAGCTGTACCACTTGGACAGTTGAGTCTCAGAGCTAAATACATCAGTATAAAAATCCAACATTTTGGAAATCTCCTTAACGCTTAAGTTTTTGTTCGTAAATGTGGGATTATCCGATGTAAATGTTATTTTATTTTCTGCTTGCTCTATACTCTTAAAAATGGGCATAGCCAAACAGAAAGAATTACTATAAAACAAATAGGTAAATAGTAATGTAATTTTAAAAATTACTGTAGTACTTTTCATTTACGAACAAAAATTTAAATTATTTTTCAGTATACAATTTTGGAATTTGATTCACGATCTTAATTACTCTTCCAAAATCGAGTCCTAAAGTATCCAGATACCATCTGATATTCTGATAACGTGGTGTATTCTCTATTTCAACAAGTTCTAAAGCTCTTTCTCTTGTCATCTGCCCCTCTCTGATCTGATTACTTCTGAACGTATCATGCTCTGTAAAGCCGGCCACAGTATAATATACATAATTGTAAAAAGCCGCTGTACCATCACCAATTCTCCAGGTAGTAGTAGTATCAATTGCTTTCTCCCAATTATAATCATTTAAAAGGGTATCATCCACCTGTTCTTCATCCCATCTCCAATAATCAAAAATATGATAGTAGTCCTGTTTTTCTGTGAAGCTGCGATAGTATTCACCAGACAAAGTATCCCAAAGTGAACTATTGAAATATCCCGGACTTTGCATCATGGCTCTGAATCTTTTAGAATGGTATCTCAGTTGTTTCATCGCACCATGGCTATATACTCTTTTTTCTTCAAAGTCTGGTTCAATATCTAAAAACCCTGTTTTAAAGTGAGTTACCTCTAATGGATTTACTCCCCACAGATTAAGATTAATTCCTGTTTGCTTTTTGATATCTTCTACATGTCTGAAGAAGTGTTTATCTCCTGCTGTAAGCATTGCCATCATTCCCAAGTGGGGTGATTTCAGCCATGCTTCAAGGTTCATTCTGATATTCTTTCTTTTCAGTGAAATATCTGCAGCCACGATAATATTTTCTACTCCGAGATCTGCGCACATACGGCTGATATTTCTTCGGCCAAGGTCTGTTACCATTCCCCAATCATAGGTATAAGTAACGGGTTTCATTTCCAGCTCTTTTACAATAAGGTGTAACCCGTAACAGCTATCTCTACCCCCTGAAAAAGGAACAATACAATCCAGTTCCTTACCTTTTCTTCTGTAAGGTTCTACCAGCTTAAATAACTCTTCTTTTGGTTTCGGGTTATTTCTTGGTTTATAGCTTTTACAATAATTACATACACCTGCTTCATCAAACTTTATGAAAGGCATTGTCTCCGGAAGAATACATTTGGTACATCTTTTGATGTTAAGTTTCCTGTATTCAAGAAGTCCTTCTTCAATAGTATTAAATTTAAACTCAGGGATCAGGTCTTCTACTCTGCTTTTTTCATCTGTAACTGTAAGGTTTTCTTTTGAAACAGGAATATCAAGAATCAAAGACTGTTCTTTTACTTGGGTAATATTTTCACATCCTATAATTCTGAGCCCATAGCTTTCTGAGGCAAAATAAGTTTTGTCCTCATTGTATCCTACATATAAGCTTCCATTATTAGAAAAAAGAAGGAGTTTTCCTTTTTCTGGCAGTACAAGGGCACAAGCGATGACCCCATCACACAAAGAAAGTATTTCTTTAGGTAGGTCATCTATTTTATTATCATTGTTATTAAGAAATTCTTCTGCAATAGCTACAATAGCCTCAGAATCAATTTTTAATTGCCTGCTTACTGATAATTTGCTCCAGACTTCTTCCTCGTTTACAATAATACCATTGTGTATTGCACAGATGTTTCCTCTGACCACTGGCTGATTATCACCCAGTCCGTTAGTAATCAATCTACTATGTCCTAAAACAATATTGTTATTATATGGTTTAACCTTATTTAGTAATTTTTCAATGCTGTAATCAGCTCTGTTTACCTTATATTGGTTATTTTGATAATAAATCAAACCACTAGAGTCTACTCCTCTTTGTTCAGAATGCTTTACCAGGGTTTGAAACTTTTGTTTATTAATACTGGTGTTCGATACGACACCAAAAATTCCACACATTTGTTTTTTTCTTTTTTTTTAAATTAAACCTTTATAAATAATATTTATGGGAAACTTATATAAGTATAAACTTAGTTTTTTAAATTAATATTATACATTATTTAAGGTATTTCACGTGAATTTCAATTAGTTATTCCAAATTTGTATCTCTTCTCAGATATAAAAAACATAATCCATATAATACTACATCTCCAAGAATCAAAAGAGTTACTTTTATTGTCTTCCAGATAAAATAATAAAACGACAATAAATAAAATCAGCATATCCTTATTGTTTCTGGAAATTGAATAATTTCTAAAAAAGAATAATATATATGTTGATAGATATAATAATCCTCCGAATATTCCTAATTCCATCATTGCCTCAACAAATAAATTGTGCGGATATCCACTTACATCAACCCCCTCAAGTATAGGTCCTGAGCTTCCAATTCCTAATCCAAAAAACGGATGATCTAGTATTGATTCTATTCCAATCTCAAGAAAATTCCCCCTCAAAGATAAACTCGCATCATCATTATAAGCTTTAAATATATTAAAGCGTTCAAAATCTACATTCTGAAATGCAAAAGTATAAATATTCTCTCCAAAAATAAGAATGGTAAAAAATAATGCTCCTATTGCAAACCCTGTTTTATAATCTATTTTATAATTTTTAAGATTCAAAGTAAAGAAAACAATTAAGGATAATACCAAATTGATAATAGGTCCTCTTCCTCCAAGCTGAAATAATAAAAATAGTATTGACAATCTGTAAACCGCTATATACCATGTCAATTTACTTTCCAGGGAAAAAATAAAACAGGCACACAACATAATTCCAATCGTTAAATAGGTAGGAACTTTATCTACCAATAATTCAGAATCATGAAATATGATAAACATATTATTAAAATACATATAAAATAATCCTACAATCATTAATCCACCAATAAGATACATCAATAATTTCAATTCAGAAAAAATAGATTTTTTAAATACAATAATGGGATATATTACGGTAAAAATATTTAATATAATAGCAAGAGTTTTAGACTGAGCATAGATACTAGATATTGAATAAAAGTTGGAAATAAGAAAAATAAAGCTCAATATCAGAATCAAAATAACAATAAGGCGATCTTTTACTTTTATTGGAATTATTGTACGCAATTCAACAATCATTACCACAGCACAAAATAAAAGAGACAACAGGGTTAAATCCATTGGAATGGGTAACCACTTTAGAGATCCGGAAAAAACAAAAATAAAATAAATGAATACTTTAAAAAATGTAAACTTGTCGGTAAATAATGACATCTTTTTCAATTATATTTGTTTTTATTAAAATTAAGGAAGCTTTTCATTAATTACAATCAATCATGATATATTAGATGAAATCTTTTTGTTATTATTGTAAGTTTCTATTTTTCATATTATATTGTGAAATAAATCTTAAATACACCTTCTTATACCACTTTTGATCTCTGAAAACTCTATCATTATGCCAAAGTATGATGAAATCACCTTCAACTCTTTTTGTTATTTTGAAAAGATTTTCCAATACCTCAAAAGCTTTATCCATAGAATATTTTTGGTAATGCGTCAACGTAGCATCCATAGCAATTAAAGGGATCTCAAGAATGTTATAAGGTTGGTCTTTTTCAAAATTGTATGGGTGAAATTGATGTGCTGTACCACATTTAAATCCTTCATGGTCTGCAAATCCCATAGTATAATCGACCTTTATACCACATTTCTCAAGATTTTCAAAAGTTATTCTACGGTCAAATCTAAGATAATGCTGTCTTGCAAATATAATATCTCTTTCTGATGTATTTCTAAGCCTCTCTATTTCATCGTTCATAACAGCAATATCTCTGAACGTATTAAAGCCGGGATGAATACCCAGCAGCATATCTGCATCTGCAATTTTGGACATCAAATTCAAGACATATTGGTCTATAACCTGACCCTTGTCAAATTGAGATGGCTTCGCAGTCATAAAGAAAAAAACTGATCTTAAACCGTATTTTTTTGAATCTTTATACAATTGCTCTATTCCTTTAAGGTACTGATCTTCTTTTTTAAAAACAATAGTTTTTAACATGTTCAGTATTGAACTGCATAATTGTAAAGGTCTTCTTTCTCTAATAGCTTCTGCAGCCAAAGTCTTAATCGATGTAAAAAAACCGTCAAATCTATAAAGGTTATCTATATCATGAGTAGGAACAATTCTTGTTGGCTTTAATGAGGGAGTAAAACTTTGTACTTCATTTTTAAGGATTTTTCTGATCAGAAATGCGTATTCATCAACAATGGGTGTAGTAATCAGATTATATTTACAGACTAAACTATCTTTATATCTGAATCTGTCAAATTCATCTCGTGCTTCCGAGGTCAATTCATCATAGCATGATAATAAAACAAAGGATAAAGTAATAATATCATAATTGATTTGAATATGCTCATTATTATATTCATAAAAATCACTTACATTTTCATCAATAACTGGAATGTAATAATAATCATCATATGAAGGTATAGACTTCATATGACCTTTGCCTTCTACCAAATCAAGCAATTTATCGTGTGAACATAACTTAAATTTAATTCTTATTCCCTCAACCTGAATCGTTACATTATCTTCCGATAAAAATACTAAAGTTGGAGAAACGGTATAGCCAAATGCAATTTTCAGTAAAAACTTAATTGTATATAATATGGCATTTTCTGTTCGTAATTTTTTTAACATTACTTTCATAGCAACAAAAAATCAAGATTTATTAAATAGTAAAGAAAGTAATAAATATCTAAATAAAATTACTCCCACATAAATCCATATAAAGAAATCTATTGTGGAGCTCTTTCCTAAAAAAAATGAAACAAACAAAACCAAAGTGGTAATTACCTCCCAAACGAGGAAAATTTTATTCTTCCTTTTAACCAATACACCACTTGAATAATGAGAAAAAGACGATGAAATAACAGTCGTGAAAATTATTATTTTACTCATATCAAATGCCTTTCTCCATTTATTAATATCAAAAAATAAAGAGAAAAAATATTCCCCAAAAATTAAATATACAATAGCAAATAATAGAGAAACCAAAAATAATAATCCAACATAGGTATTCATTTTCTTATTGAGTTTCGCTTTATTGGTTTCTGATAAATCCTTGTATATTAACCCATTTAAACTTTCAGATATTAAACTTAGTGGTTTATTCACAATTTTGGAAGCCATAAAATAATTCCCCAAAATAGCTTCTCCAAAGTAATGTTTTATAAAGAAACTAGGTAGCTCTGCATTAAAAGTATTAATAAAATAAGCTGGCATCTGATGCAACGGAAAGGACTTATATTTAATTATAATATTGTAGAAATCTTTATAAACCAAATTTCTTCTTTGTATTTTGAGATAAAACAAGATAAATATAGTTGCTAAAAAATTCGGTATCACATAAGATAATATCAAAACCCAGTATGATAATTTTATATAATAACCAGAAAGTATAATGATAACTGCAAACACAGAATTTAATATCATTGATTTACTTACAACATTCAACAGGCCTTTTTTTATAAGAATATCTTTTGATGCACTATATAAAGATTGACTAAATGCAACCAATGGTACAATTAAAAAATAGTAATCTATATCAAAAAATAGCATTGAAATAAGTATAACGAAAAAGGAAATTAATGAGATAGTTATACTTAAAAAAATGGAAACAGCATACAGCATACTATATTCCTCGCTCTTTGCTGGTAACATAATTGCTTTGTTGTAGGACAAAGTATAAAAGTATGCTAATGGGGCTGAAATTGATAAGATAAAGGAAAGTACTCCAATTTCGTAATCAGAATAAATCCTTCCTGTTAATGGAACTGCAATCAGTAATATTAATTGAGATAATATATTGCTCCCTAAAAAAGATATTATTTTTCTTTTCATAAATTTAAATAATCTTCTTTAGTTCTCTTAAAAAGAGTTTTATATACAATATATATAAACAATTTAAAATTTTTGTTCACATACGCTTTTTTAAGTTGTGATAAAAAAATATCTGATACTGAACTTTTTTTAAGAAATAATGGGGCAATTTCGCCATTCGTTAATGCTTCATGAAATTTCAAATCTTTTTTTTCATATCCTACCACTACATTTAAGAGAGTTTGAGGAATATGAGAATCAGAGCTCCAGATTACAGGTTTTTTATATTTTAGAGCCAACAGATAAGACTTGTAGTTATTAATGACTGATGATCTGGCGTTAAATACTTCTATAACATCAACATCTTGTGCCAGTTCTTCTATTTGGGTGTGCCCGTCATATGGATGAGGTAAAATCAGTATTGCATTTTGTTCTTTTGCATTTTTATAAAACTCTTCCCATTTCATCTCTGTAATTTCATTCTTTATATTTAATGCAATTACATCTCCCCGATCCGTTTTATATTCTGCAGCAGTAGGTATCTCTACATTCAGATTTTGTTCTTTTATTTTTCTTTGAAGCTCTAAACTTCCTTTTATGGTCTCATGATCAGTTAAAACAACAAAATCAAGTTTTTTATCTTTTATTGTTTTAACTATTTTTTCAATCGTATTTATTCCATCATAGGAATAGGTACTGTGAAAATGAAAAATTCCCTTTTTCATTTTATTTACTTTGAGAAAATTTTCTTTATGGTCCATATTAATTTGATTGAATCGACGAAAAAGTTTTCAAACAAATTCGTATAAGAATCCTTATAAAAATATTCTTTTATTTTATATAGTTTTCCTGTTTTAAGCAAAACCAAAAGATCTCCGTCTAAAACCCAGAAGAACTTTTTTTCAACTTCATATTTTTTCTCAATTTGTTCTTCCACCTTATTTGAATAAGCTTCAATCAAGGTTTTTCCAAAATTAAGTCCTACTGCATAAGATAAATCTAATGAACCCCAAAATTTGGGATTCAACTCAATTAAATAATATTGCTGTTTTGTCTCATCATATTTATACTCAATCATTAATGGGCCGGACCAATTTAAATATTCTATAATTTGTTTAGATATATTAAACATTTTTTCACAAAAAATAGACTTGGCAGCTGTACTAGATCCCCCGGTAATTGGTATTTCTCTAATACGTTGGTGCATGTAATAGCTAATGATTTTACCTTCTTTAGCAATACAAAAAAAGCCTCTGCCTACTCCTGATACCTGCTCTTGCATTAATAATTTTACTCCCCCTGACAAGTATTTTTCTATTTTTTCAAATTCGGATTCAGAACCTAATTTTACATATAACGGATCAAATTTGGCTAAGCTTTCATTGCTTGATTTAACAACACAATTCTTATCTCTACTGTATAGTCTTAATTCCTCCAGATTTGAAAATAATTTACATTCAGGATAATTTACATCACTAAGAGAGTTCAAAATTAGCATTTTATCTTTATTTAATGCTATTTCAAGACTCTCTTTTGTAGGTATTAAACATAATTCCCTATATTTTTCAGAGCATATCTTTACAGCTTCGCTCCCTACAGGAATTATAAATTCGGGGTTAATCTGTTTGACTGATTCCTCCAAATTCCCCACAATATAATCTTTGCAATATCCCAATCTTTTAGCAAAAAAAACGGCTTCTTTATCTGTAGCAAAAACCTCGTGCATATTGTCTTTATACAATTCCCGCTGTATTGCTATAGAGTTTTTATAATTTGCTTCCGTTATCAAAATTCTCATACTTGCTTTGTATTATTCAGAGTTGAACAAAATTCAAGAATCTGACAATATATTTCTTTCTTTTTTCATTCTCAAATTCATCATTACGTCAAAGTAATGAAAATTGTCTACTTTTTATCATATATTCTTTCAATAATATCCACCACTTTCAATCCTTCTAAAGCATTCGTAGTAATGGTATTTCTTCCTTTTAATACATCTACAACATTTTCAATGATAAAATGGTGATTGGCTGCAGATCCTTTATAAGCACCATAATCATTTCCAGGATTCGTTGGAGCTAATTCCGGCATTACATAGTCTTTTATATTACAAACTTCTACTTTGTCCATATATTGTCCTCCAATTTTTACTGATCCATTCTCTGCGATAATAGTCATAGAACTTTCAAGGTTCTGATTCCAGACTGAAGTAGAATAATTTAAGGAACCCATTCCACCATCTACAAAATCAAAGCTCACGAAACCTGAATCTTCAAAATCTGTAAGCGTTTCGTGATTAAAATCTGCAAATTTTGCCTGAATATTAGTAATATCACCGAATAACCAGTACATAATATCTATAAAGTGAGAAAACTGCGTGAACAAAGTTCCACCATCCAGTTCTTTCTTTCCATGCCATGATTCCGGCTTGTAATAACGGTCATCACGGTTCCAGTAGCAATTAAGCTGAACCATAAATATTTTTCCCAGTTTTCCGCTCTCTACCATTTCTTTTACCCATGCAGAAGGCGGTGAATATCTGTTTTGCATCACTGCAAACACCTGCTTATGCTTATGTAAAGCCTGAAAAATAAGTTTTTCAGCATGCTGTTTTTTCAGAGCCATTGGCTTTTCTACCACAACGTGCTTTCCGGCATCAATCACTTTATAAGACTGTTCAAAATGGAATCCGTTTGGGGATGCAATATTAATAACATCCACTTCAATTCCGGAAGCTAAGAATTCATCCAGTGATGCAAAAAAGGGAACCTCATAATTTTCAATGCCCAGTACAGATTTATCTTTAACATCGATTAATCCAACCAATTCGCATTCCTCATTTCTTGAGATCATTTCGGCATGTCTTTTTCCGATATGCCCGCAGCCAACGACTGCAAACTTTATTTTTTCACTCATTTGTATGTTTTTAAATTTTTGAAACTTTATTGTTTTCTAACTTGTATTTTTCTCCACTTTCTTCACAAACAGCAATATTTTCTGCATCAAATTGAAGCCTTTGTCCAAATTCGCTCATCCACCCCATTTGTCTGGCAGGATTCCCTACCACCAATGCATAATCCGGTACTTCTTTTGTAACTACAGCTCCTGCTCCAATAAAGGCATACTGACCTATATTGTGTCCACAGACAATAGTTGCATTAGCACCTATAGATGCACCTTTTCCCACATGTGTTTTCAGATATTCATTCTTTCTGTTTACAGCACTTCTTGGATTTATTACGTTGGTAAAAACCATTGAAGGACCCAAAAAGACATCATCGTCACATGTTACTCCTTCATAGATAGAAACATTATTCTGAACTTTTACATTCTTTCCTAAAACTACTTTTGGAGAAATAACAACGTTTTGTCCTATATTACATTTTTCTCCCAAAACGCAGCCGGTCATAAGGTGTGAAAAATGCCAAACTTTCGTTCCGGTCCCTATCTGGCAACCTTCATCAATAACAGCTGTTTCGTGTGCAAAAAAATCTGACATATCTGCTTTATATTAATTAAAATAATTCTTAATTTCTGTAACAATAACATCCAATACTTCCTGATCAAATTCTGTATGTATAGGAAGGGAAATTACTTCGGCACAAAGCTGCTCCGTAACAGGAAGACTAAACCCTTCTTCCACATATTGAAGAAAAGCTTCTTGTTTGTAAAGGGGTAAAGGATAATAAATCATACTTGGAATATTCTTTTCTGCCAAATATTTTTGTAGGTCATCTCTTTTCCCATTTTTCACCCTAAGGGTATACTGATGGAATACATGGGTAGAGTTTTCAGCTCTTTTTGGTGTCTGGATTTCGGCAATACCAGCAAGATTTTTATCATAATAGTCAGCCATCCTGTTTCTGGCAGCTGAGTATTCGTCCAAATGTTTTAGCTTAACTTTTAAAACGGCTGCCTGAATTGTATCCAATCTGGAATTACAGCCTAAAACTTTATGATAGTATTTCTTTTCCTGACCATGGTTGGCAATCATTCTGATTTTTAAAGCCAGATCATCATTATTCGTCATTAACGCCCCTCCATCACCATAGCAACCCAGATTTTTTGACGGAAAAAATGAGGTACACCCGATATGGCCGATAGCTCCTGTTTTTTTGACAGTTCCATCAGAAAAAGTATAATCGGAACCCATTGCCTGAGCATTATCTTCTATAACAAAAAGATTGTGCTTTTCTGCAAATTCAAGAATCTTTTCCATATTGGCACTTTGGCCATATAAATGAACAGGAACAATTGCTTTGGTGTTAGGTGTCAGATATTTTTGTAAATCCTCAAGTTCAATATCAAAAGTATCTTCGTTTACATCTACCATTACAGGTTTTAATCCTAAAAGACCAATAACTTCAGCAGTAGCTACGTAAGTGAAAGCCGGGCAGATAATTTCGTCACCAGGCTGCAGATCAAGTGCCATCATGGCAATTTGAAGGGCATCTGTTCCGTTAGCACAAGGGATAACATGTTTTACACCTAAATATTTTTCGAAATCCTGTTGAAATTCTTTTACAGCAGGACCGTTAATAAATGCTGTATGGTCTATACATTCCTGGATACCGGCATCTACGTCTTCTTTTATTTTCAGGTATTGACCTTTAAGGTCAACCATTTGAATTTTCATATCTTTAGTTTTTTGAGTGCACGTAGAGGTGCATTTTAATTCACAATAAGCTCACTGATCTTATTTCCTATAGAAAGACAGGAAGTGGCTGCCGGAGAGGGTGCGTTTCTTACGTGAATAATGTTTCCGTTTTTCACGATATCAAAATCATCAATTAATCCTCCATTTCTGTCACAAGCCTGAGCTCTTACACCAGAACCTCCTGCTACGAGGTCATTTTCCTGTATTTCCGGTAAAAGTTTCTGTAAGGCTTTTGTAAACGCGGATTTGGAAAGTGAACGGTGCATTTCTCCCATTCCTGTTTTCCCGTATTTCGCTACAATTTTCCTAAATCCAGGCCATAGCATGGTCTGCATAGTTTCATTAAAATTGAAATCGAAAAAATGGTATCCTTCCTTCTTGAAAGCCAGAACAGCATTAGGACCAGCTTCGATATTACCATCAATCATTCTGGTAAAATGTACTCCAAGGAACGGAAAACTAGGATCAGGAACTGGGTAAATAAGATGTTTTACCAAATATTTTTTTTCATCCTTAATTTTATAATATTCTCCTCTGAACGGAATAATGACCACATCATTTTTTTCGTTGGTCATTTTGGTGATCTTATCAGAATAGAGTCCTGCGCAGGAAATCAGCTTTTTGGTTTTAAATTCGGAAATATTGGTGTTTACAATAATTTCAGATCCTTTATCAATGATATTCTTTACTTCATTGTTGAATCTTACTTCTCCTCCTAATTCTTCAAAAAGTTCTTTTATTTTTTTTGCTATTCCCGGATAATCAATAATTCCGGTTTGTGGCACTTTTATTGCTCTTATACCTTCACAGTAAGGTTCAATTTCACGGAATTCTTCTCTTGAAAGGTATTTTAAGTTTTGCAGACCGTTTTCAATACCTCTTTTATAAATATTATCTAAAAGGGGTAATTCTTCCTGTGAGGTAGCTACAATTATTTTACCGCAAAGGTCGTATCTTATTCCGTGTTTCTCGGCAAAATTAATGACTGAATTATATCCTTCGATACAGTTTTTTGCTTTAAGGCTGCCTGGTTTATAATAAATCCCACTATGGATTACGCCGCTGTTGTGTCCCGATTGGTGTAATGCAACATCGTTTTCTTTTTCTAAAATTAAAATCTTAGAATCAGGATTTTTCAGCTTAGTCTGATAGGCTGTAGCCAATCCTACCAAACCTGCACCAATGATTATAATATCATAGCTCATTATCTGTTACAGTCTTGCATCCACCAGATTTCTGTCTAAACATGCCTTGGTATCAAAAACCACAGCATTTTCTTTTTTAAGTTGATCCATATCCATTTCCAGAAACTCATTATGAGATACTGCAATAATTAAAGAATCATACTTTTTCCCTTCCAGCAGGGTATCCAGAATATCAATTCCATATTCATGTTTTACTTCCTCTTTGCTCGCCCACGGATCATAAATATCTACATTTACTCCGTAATCAGCAAGTTCTCTGTAAATATCAACAACTTTAGTATTTCTGACATCCGGACAGTTTTCCTTGAACGTAACCCCTAAAATCAAAGCATTAGAATTCTTGATCACTCCACCTTTTGCAATAAGAAGCTTCACTACTTTGGCTGCAACAAACTTAGCAATAGAATCGTTTACACGTCTTCCGGATAAAATAACATCTGGGTGGTATCCTAACTGCTCTGCCTTGTGTGCAAGGTAATATGGATCTACGGAGATACAATGTCCTCCTACTAATCCCGGTTTATATTTAAGGAAATTATATTTTGTACCTGCAGCTTCCAATACATCATTGGTATCAATTCCTATTCTATCGAAAATTAAAGCTAATTCGTTAACAAAAGAAATATTAACGTCTCTTTGTGCATTTTCAATAGCTTTTGAGGCTTCTGCTACTTTAATGCTGGGTGCTTTGTGCGTTCCAGCTGTAATGATTTTCTTATATAGATTATCCACTTCTTCGGCAATCTTTTCCGTAGAACCTGAAGTTACTTTTTTAACACTGGTAAGCGTATTCACTTTATCTCCCGGATTAATTCTCTCCGGAGAATACCCTACAAAAAAGTCTTCGTTAAACTGAAGTCCTGAATATTTTTCAAGAACGGGTACACATTCTTCCTCTGTACATCCTGGAAAGACTGTAGATTCATAGATAACAATATCTCCTTTTTTGATAATTTCGCCCAACATTTTTGAGGCAGAAATCAATGGATTCAGATCCGGGGCATTGTATTTATCAATAGGGGTAGGAACTGTTACAATGAATACATTGGCTTCAGAAATATCAGACAACAGGCTTGTTGCCTTGTAGCCTAAAGAACCATTAGATTCATTATATTTTTTCAGTCCGTTATTTAATTTATCAACATCTGCTTCAAGCGTTATATCCTTTCCGTTGTTAAGCTGGTCAACACGCTGTGTATTGATATCAAATCCAAAGACAGGATAGTGATCTGCAAATTCAAGAGATAAAGGAAGACCTACATAACCCTGGCCTATAACCGCTATTTTATATGTTGTTGTCATTAACTAAGTTTATTTTTTATTTTTTGAAACCAAGATTGTTCTGTATGCTGGTTGTAGCCATAACCGTATTTGTTACTATATCCTAAATTTTCTCTGCTTACATCATTAAGTACGAATCCTACATTTTTAATTTTTTTCTGATCAATATTACTATTTGCAAATTGTAATAATGATTTTTCTGTGTATTTAGATCTGGATACATAAATCGTAATGTCAGAAAGTTCAGCAATAAGGAATGTATCTGTAACAAGAAGCAATGGTGCGGTATCCAGGATAATATATTCATATTTATCTTTCAACTCGCTTAGTAAGATTTCATAACGACCATTGGATAACAATTCTGTCGGATTAGGAGGAATCATTCCTGAATAAATTACATCCAGGTAAGGATTAAAAGATGATACATGAATAATATCTTCAAGTTTAGTATCATCATTGTAAAGATACTCTGTAAGCCCGGCAAGACCTTTTCTTGCTGGATTATATCTCTGAAGCTGAGGATTTCTGATATCAGATCCTATAATAATTGCTTTTTTCTTAGGATTTGCCACTGTCAAAGCTAAGTTTACAGAGGTGAATGTTTTTCCTTCTCCTTTTACTGTTGAAGTGACAAATACAACTTTTCCTTTTTTCTCTTTTGAAAGCATAAAATTCATATTGGTAATAAGAATTCTAAATGCTTCCGCCATAGGAGTAATATCATTCATTTTTACGATCTCAGAATCTCCTTTTTCAAGACTTGGCAATTCTGCAATAATAGGTGCATGCACCAGCTTTTCAAGATCGTGTTTTGTAACAACTTTATTATTAAACAATTGTAACATATAAATAATAATAAAAGGAACTAACAATCCTAAAAACAGTGAAGCAAATAAGATAGCCTGGGTCTTTGGTGCAATAGGATTTGCAAAAGCATAAGCTGCATCAATCACCCTTGCTTTTGGTGCAGTAATAGACTGTGCAACAGCTGTTTCTTCTCTTTTCTGTAATAATAATAAGTATAAGTTTTCTTTAATTTGCTGCTGCCTTTCTATTCCTCTAAATATTTTTTCCATGGAAGGAATTCTCGCAATTTTTCCAGTTACCTTATTTTGTTCTCCTACATATTCATTTCTGGCAAGTTCTAATCCTGTTTTATTTCTTTGCAGAGTTTGAACCACTGAACTACGCATTGCATTTATTTGTTTGCTTGTTTCAACAACTATAGGGTTTTCTGTAGTTGCAGATTCCAGCAATCTTGCTCTTTGCAGTATTAATTGGTTGTAGTTTGTAATCCCTGAAACAGCCTCGGGATTATTTAATCCAATATTTATAGGTAAAACCTGGTATTGTCCTTGTTTAGACATGAAAGAAAGTAAAGAATTTGTCAGTTCTATTTGAGCATCAAGCTCCAGCTGCTTACCACGAGCTGTTGCAGAACTTTCAAGATCTATTTTAGCTTCCGTTTCAAGATCGGTAAGGTTATTTTTTGATTTAAAACTTTCTTTTTCATTCTCAACCTGTCCTAGTTCTACTGAAAGTTTTCTTACTCTGTCTTCAATAAAATCCAATGTCTTTTTAGACTCTTGGTTTTTATCCAGGATAGCATCATTATTATAAGCAACAACCAATGAATTAAGAATGTCTTCTGCTTTTGAAATCACTGGGTAATTCATTGAAAGCTTAAGGACAGTAGCTTCTTTGTTTGCTAAATTTACACTAAGAGCTCCTCTTAACGAATTAACCTTTGCTTCAACTGATGATATGATTAATTCTAAATTCTTTTTATCAACTGTTGGTGATGCTTTAGGGTTATATCCTCTATTTTTAGTAATGATAATATTAGCAAAAGGAAGACTTATCATTCTTCCATAACCAGAAACAATATCTTTTTTCAGTCCTTCATAATGTATTAAAATTTCTTCTCCTTTTAATTCTACATTAATAAGGTTATTGGCACTTTTAGATACTTTTTCATTGACCACTTTTACTTCAATAGGGGAAGATTCTTTATAAAGCTCAGCACGACTTACTTTTCCTTTAACAATGATATTGGTCTGGAGATTTTTATTGATAACAACATCCCTCATCAGTTTTTTTGATTTCAGGACTTCAATCTCATTAGAAATACTATTAGTTTTCATTCCTCCCAATCCTGATAAATCAGACAGAACTCCTAAATCATTATTTGAAGAAGAATTTTTGGAATCTTTTATAAGTAATGTAGTTTCTACATAATAGACCGGAGTCATAAATTTTATTGCAAAATAGCCTATCGCTAATGCTACCATGGCACAAAAAATAAACCATGGCCATCTCCTTAAATAAGGTTTGATTATTTCACTAAAATTAATTTTGCTTGAATTTTTTTCTTCTTCGGAAAATTGTGACGTTCGCTGGTTATCCATCAATTTTATTTCTTATTAAATAAACTTACTACTACGGCAACTGCTGTAACCGCAATAGAAATGGCGGTCAGATAAAGTCCAGTGTTGGGGTTCTGTTTTGCTATAACATCTTTTGTATTGTTGGAAGAAACAATAATAGCATCTCCTTGCTTCAGATTATAGTATGGAGAATTAATTAAATTAGCATCCTGAAGATTAATACGACCGTGAGAAACCACACCATTTTCTGTTCTTACTACCAATATATCTTCTCTTTTTCCATATTGAGTCAAATCGCCAGCTAACCCTAATGCATTTAAAATAGTAGCCTGTCCATTTGCAATAGTATAATCACCCTGTCTATTTACTTCTCCTAATACAGTCACTTTAAAATTCGAGAGTCTTACATTAATTGTTGGATTAATAACATATTTCGTCATTTTTTCCCTTAAGTCATCTTTAAAAGCTGTCAAACTTTTATTTGATGTATTCAGTTTTCCCAATATTGGAAAATCAATATCTCCATTGGTATCTACAATATATGTTGGACCTGACAGTATCGTTGCTCCCTGATTAGGAGTGTTTCCTCCTGCTATAGCATTTGTCTGGATAAGTTCTGATGAAGAATAATTCTGGTTAAAAGGCTTTACAACATCCATATCCTTTGCTGTGATCAGAATAACCAGTTGATCCCCTGCTTGAATTGTATTTGCAGAATTTTTAGCAGAAGCATTGATTGCAACCTGTTCTATATTCTGCATATAATTTAAATCATTCTTTGCATTGGGATTAACTTTACAGGAAATCACTAAAGAGGACACCAAGATTACTGCTAATATTTTTCCTTTCATTATATTGTTAAATTGTACAAATATACATTTATATTTTTTCCTATTTATCTAGGGCCTCATAGATTGAATTATTGCTTCGGAATTCTGGCACTATTGTCTTAAGAATCCTTACTACCTCTACTTTATCTCTTCTAAGGGAAGCTTTTGTAATTTGTGTGGTAAGCATCTCTATTTCTTCAAATCCTATAGAAGGGTCTTTAGAAATCATAATTTTTTCATTGTGCGTAGGAAGAGTTTTCGCATCATCACTTAAAAGTTCTTCATAAAGCTTTTCTCCAGGCCTTAATCCTGTATAAATGATCTTAATATCAATATTAGGTTCGAATCCTGATAATTTGATCATTCTTTTCGCAAGATCAAGAATTTTAACAGGTTCACCCATATCAAAGACAAAAATTTCACCTCCTTCTCCCATTGTTCCAGCCTGAAGTACCAATTCACATGCTTCCGGAATAGTCATGAAATATCTTACAATTTCCGGGTGAGTGATGGTTACCGGACCTCCGGCTTCAATCTGTTTTTTAAAGTGAGGAATTACGGAACCGTTAGAGCCTAATACGTTTCCAAATCTTGTTGTAATAAATTTGGTAACATTACCTTCTACATTTTGAAGCGACTGTACAAAAAGTTCCGCAGCTCGTTTTGAAGCTCCCATAACGTTGGTAGGATTTACAGCTTTATCTGTAGATACCATTACAAACCTGTTTACTTTATACTTGCTGGACAATTTTGCAACAATCTTAGAACCTAATATATTAACAAAAATTGCTTCGTGTGGATTTTCTTCTACCAAAGGCACATGCTTATAAGCAGCAGCATGGTATACCATCGAGAATTTATAGGTCTGGAATAAAGACTCCATTCTGTGATGATTAGAAACATCTCCTAAAACAAATTTGAAAGCAATATGAGGAAACTTGTCTCTCATTTCGAGTTCAATTTCATAAAGAGGAGTTTCTGCCTGATCCAGAACGACAATTAGAGAAGGATTAAAGTTAGCAACCTGTCTTACAATTTCACTTCCTATGGATCCTGCTCCACCAGTTACTAATACGGTTTTATCATAATGTCTGCTCTTGACTTTTTCGTTTTGAATTTTGATAGGCTTTCTATTCAGTAAGTCTTCAATTTGAAGATTTCTGATAGACCCGCCCAGATCGCTGTCTCTTAGCTTTTGTACTGACGGTGCCTTAAAGACATTAAGATCCTTCTCTAAAAATAAATTCACCCACGCATTCATCTCATCTCTGGCCATCATCTCCTTAACAATGAGAATACCATCAATAATAAGATCTTCTTTGGTGTTTTCTTCTATTTTTTGTTTTCCGTAGATTGGTTTTCCTAGTAGAGATGCTCTTTTAGAATCTGTTCTCTGAGTTAAAAAACCTACTACCTGATAAGGAAGGCTCGGATTATCAAGAATAGCACGTGCAATTGCAATTGATTGTTCATCAATTCCTAATACCAGAATTCTTTTTTTCAGTGCGCTTCTTCTGTATTCCCTTACAATATGGAAAAATTCTTTCACATATAATCTGAAAAGGAATAATCCCATAAATGAAATTACAAAATAAAGGATCAGATAAGGAGTAAGTATAAACTTGGCCCCTGTAGTCCAGAAGTAAAGAATATTGATCGTTCCGATAGTCAGCATTGTGCAAAAGCATGATATCAGAAGCTTAAATAAGTCTATAAATGTTGAATGGCGGATAATTCCGGCATACGTCTTGAAGAGATACATAAAAACAGTATTCGCCAAAATAATAAAAGCAAAAATTAAGCTTTTATCTTCATGGTAAATAAATTCCTGTTTAGTAATTTTTTCGATAATGTAAGTAGAAAGAAATAGAGATATAACCAGAATAATAATGTCTATTACAAGAATTATCCATCTAGGAAGATATCTTACGTCTGAGAGATTGACAACATTATCCCCTCCAAATATTGTTTTTCTAAGAGAATCGTACATTGTCTATATTGGTGTTCATATTTAATTAATGTGTAATATCTGATCTTGTGATCAAAGATAATTCCGATACAATCATGCAAAAATAAAATAAATTTATTTCAATATGTTGAAATCAAAAATAAATTTGATGTTATATTTATGAAATCTAGCAATTTCATTACGATACAGCTAAAACTCACAGACAAAAATCATACCATATAAAGTCTTATAAAGGCGATATTTATCTATAAAAATTCTTTATTTCAGCTGTTTTATCTTTAAAATAATTATTAAATATTTATGTATCAACCTCTTTCACTGAACTGATTGTTTTTTTGTTAAAAGTCATATGTCAAGTTTTTTGGAATTCATTAATATATTATTCAAAAATATCAATTATTTTCTCATATTCAAAACCTTTACTCATCAAATATTTTATAGTCTTGGTTTTTTTTTGATATTCTTTCAAACCAGTTTGTTTAGAATAATATCCTTCAAAAATTTTCCTGATAGTCTTCTCATAATCAGAATCATCTATCTCATCAAAGCACGAGCTGATCAACCTTTCTGAAATCTGTTTTTGCTTCAGATTCATTTTAATTTTGGTTTTCCCCCAGTGTTTAATGTAAAATTTACCTCTGATATAGCTTCGTGTAAACCTTTCTTCATTCAGATAGTTTTCTTTCAGGAGATATAAAATGATTTCTTCTTTGGCTTCATCAATAAGCAGAAATTCTCTCATCTTCTGTTCCACTTCTGCATGGCAGCGGTCCTGGTAAACACAGTAGTTCACCAGTTTCTGCTTGATTTCCTCGAAGGTATAAGATTTCTTTTCCATTGAATAAAAAAAGAATGAGCAGTTTGCCCATTCTTTATATGATATCGGAATGTCTGTTAGTAATTGAACAGAGCTTTTCCTTCCATTAATTCGTTAACTTTCTTTCTTACGGATGTAAGAACTTCTTCATTTTTGATATTGTCTACCACTTCAGAAATCAATCCTGCAATAGTATCCATATCATTTTCTTTCAAACCTCTTGTTGTAATAGCTGCCGTTCCTAATCTGATACCAGATGTTGTGAATGGAGATTTATCATCAAAAGGAACCATGTTTTTGTTACAAGTAATATCAGCAAGCACTAATGCTTTTTCTGTTTCTTTACCGTTTACTCCTTTATTTCTAAGGTCTACCAGTATCAGGTGATTATCTGTACCACCGCTTACGATATCAAATCCTCTGTCGATCATCGCTTTTGATAACGCCTGAGCATTGGATTTAACTTGTTTTGCATATGTTTCAAACTGTACGTCCAAAGCTTCACCGAAAGCTACTGCTTTACCAGCGATCACGTGTTCAAGTGGTCCTCCCTGAATACCTGGGAATACAGCTCCGTCCAATACCTGGCTCATCATTTTGATTTCTCCTTTTGGAGTTTTGTGGCCATATGTATTTTCAAAATCTTTCCCCATCATAATCATCCCTCCTCTTGGGCCTCTCAGGGTTTTGTGAGTAGTGGTAGTTACTACATGGCAGTGCTCGAATGGTGAGTTTAATAATCCTTTTGCTACTAAACCTGCAGGGTGAGCAATGTCTGCCCAAAGCGTAGCTCCCACTTCGTCTGCTACTTCTCTGAATTTAGCATAATCCAAATCTCTTGAATACGCTGAGAAACCAGCAATAAGCATTTTTGGTTTTTCTCTTAGAGCAACTTCTCTCATTTGGTCATAGTCAATAAGACCTGTTTCCTGCTGAACTCCGTAAGAAACCACATTATATTGTATACCAGAAAAGTTCACTGCAGAACCGTGAGTAAGGTGTCCTCCCATTGAAAGGTCCATCCCCATAATTTTATCACCAGGTTTCAAAACTGCAAGATAAATGGCTGCATTCGCCTGAGAACCGGAGTGCGGCTGAACATTCACATAATCTACTCCGAAAAGTTCTTTTGCTCTGTTGATAGCCAATGTTTCAACCTCATCTACAACTTCACATCCTCCGTAATATCTTTTTCCGGGATATCCTTCAGCATATTTATTTGTCAGTACACTTCCCATTGCTTTCATCACGTTTTCAGAAACAAAGTTTTCTGATGCGATAAGCTCTAATCCGTGAGTTTGTCTTTGTCTTTCCTTTTCAATCAGGTCGAAAATAATATCCATTTTACTTTTAGTTTTTGAAATTTCCACCCCAAATGTACGGATTTTTCATCGAGATTTTTCTATTGAAAAAATGATTTTAAACACTAAAAAATGAAAACCTCATCAATAAATCAAATATTACAGCTGTTTTAATTTGATCAAAAACCCTTTAAAATTCTTCGTCTGCAAGTTCTTTATTGACCACTGCACCTGCAAAATTTCCCTGTGAAACAGCATTAGCTACTGAACGCATCATAGTCACATTATCTCCACAGGCAAAAACTCCGGGAACATTTGTTTTCTGCATCATATCTACTTTAATAAATCCCTGTTCTGTCAGTTCACATCCCAGATCGTCAGATACATTGATATTCTGTTCAAAAGCAATTTTAGCATATAAAGCTTGTAAAGCAACTTCTTTTCCGTTTTTGAAAACGATTTTTTGAATGGAACCATTTGTATGCTCAATGCTTTTAATTTCATCTTCGTTAAGAATGATTTTATTCTGCTCCAGTTTTTCGAGTTGTTCATCAGTAAGAACAGCTTTCCCGTTTGTAAACAGGGTAAGGTTTTTAGTCAGATTAAAAATCAGTTTTGAAAATTCATAAGCCATATCTCCATTGGAAAGAATTCCGGTAACCTCATTTTTCACTTCATAGCCGTGACAGTATGGACAATGTATAACAGAAATCCCCCAGCATTCTGCAAATCCGGGAATATCCGGCATTTTATCTTTCACTCCGGAAGCTAAAATGAGTTTTTTAGCCTGAAATTTTTCGCTGGATGAAGTTTCAATCTCGAAACCATCAATTGTTTTTACTGATTTTACAACTGTTCCATTATAAAACCGGACCGTGTTATATTTCTCTACATCTTCTTTTGCCAGCTTTGCAATTTCTGAAGGTGTTTTCCCATCATGAGTAACAAAATTATGGGAATGCGGTGTTTGCCTGTTGCAAGGTTTTCCGTTGTCAATAATCAGGACATTTCTTAAAGACCTTCCCAATGACATACCTGCAGATAAACCGGAGTAACTTCCTCCTATTATGATAATATCAAAATTTTTGTTTTCCATAGTTCAGTTTATAATTGATAATTGATAATTGATAATTGATAATTGATAATTGATAATTGATAATACAAAGTTAACTTAAAATCAATTAACGCAATAAAGTTGCAATAATATTTATCTATTAATTTTATCCTGTCTACAAATCATTATTTTATTCTTATTGAAAAACTATTTCCACTCATTTTTGACTTCAGTAATCTCGTCCTGAATTCTTTTACTGATATCTATTTTCGCTCCCTGCAAACTGAAAATTGCCGTTCCTCTTTCTCTTGCGTACGGATTGGTAATGGAATCATATAATTTTGCTACTTCAAAAAAAGAACCTGATTCTTTAAGTTCCTTTCCTGCTTCAGGAGCATCTTTAACCCTGATAACATTTTTATATTTTTTGCTTAAATCTATCCAATTGATATAGTCCGCATGAAATGACATGGCTACAACACCTGTCTTTGAATAATAATTAATAGCACCAGTCTGCCCGTAGTTATCACATAATACCATGGTATTTCCGGATTTTGACAGTCGGGAATATTCTTTATCTACTTTTTGAGCCAATTCTTTCCAGCCTTGCATATCGGCAAAATCCTGAGGTAACGGATGATCTTTTCCGTCTTCCCAGCGAAGCAATCCGAATTTTTTGTATTGATCCTGATGGGACTCAATATATTCAGGACTCTTATTGGGGAAGGCTACATTATATAAAGGAAGAAATAAAAGTATAGGGATAAGGATGCTGACAGGTTTTAAAAATCTCTTCCATCCTTTTTCAAATAAGCGGCCCAGAAAAACGGAACCAAAGGCAATATATACCGGATACAACCCTATCGCATAGTAATCTTTTGCTTTAAAAAATAAAAACAGGGTAATGGTGATGATATAACTCCAAAAGAAAAACCTGAATTTCTCAAAAGGCTTGTAGAACAGTAATGCTCCCCACCCTGCTATAATAGCAAAAATAACTCCTATGAAAAAGAGAATCTGAAATTTCATAAAACCCATTCTATCCACATGCACAAGCTGTTTTTCAGAAAGTTCTTTCATATGATGGATCACCGGAAAATGATTCTGATACTGCCAGAGAAGATTGGGAAAAACAATAATCAAAGCCAGAAGAGCGGCCCAATATACATGAGACTGCATAAAAATTTTTCTTTGCTCTGTTAATAATAATGCAGGAATAAGTCCCAATAATGAAAAAGCAATATTGTATTTATTTAATATTCCTATTCCAAAGATAACAGCTCCAATGTATATCCATTTTACTTTTTCTGAATTAAAATATTTAATCAGGGCATAATAAAGGAACAGCCACAGGAAAATTTCTAAAGAGTTAGGCTGAAACAGCATATTTATCCGGAGGAGTACTGAGAACAGAATCCCTAAAGAAGCAAGTATTTTGGCAAAGAGGCTCCCATTAAGTTCTTCAACAATTTTCCACACCAGCACTATCGTCAGTGCTCCGAACAACGCAGGGAAAAACTTAACCCAAAATATGGAATTTCCTAACATTTTAATCATCCAGGCAATCCATGAGTTGACGGGAGGAACTGAAAGATATCCCCATGCCAGATGATTGGCCTGATCGAGATGCAGATATTCATCCCGGTGAAGTTCATACTCAGGACTTATTAGTGAGTATTGAAGAGCAAATTTCGCAATGATAAAAAGAAGCAGAATCCAGTAGTCTTTTTTCATGGGATATAGTTTGGAATTTAAAGGTAAGACAGTCTAACTCTCTCTTTTGTTACATAATTTGCATGATTTCAAACTTATTATCTATAATTTCAGTTTTTATCTTCTGAATATTGTCAGACCAATATTTAATTTCTTCAATCTTCTCAGGACATTCTTCTATGGGAGCATTCTGACAGTCGATCAAATATTCCTGGTACGTTTTCAATATATTATTCAGATATACTTCATAATCTTTAGGATTTTTAGGAATATATCCTATTCCATCACAGCCGCAGGAATGAAAGCATTTTCCTGTTTTAAAAAGGCTTTCTACAATCTTCCATTCCTTGACTGCTGTTTTTTTAGGAGCCTTGAAGTCTTTTCCCAGATCAGCCATCACACTGCTGCATTCCGGGCATTTTATAATCCTGTTTTCAAGGTTTGAAACAATTTTTTCCAGTTCTTTTGTTTCTGCTTTCGTGAAAACATATCCTACTTTGCGAAATATTTTCCCACCAGGTTCATAGTATATTTTTTCTTTTTCGATCCTTCTTATAATGTCATAAGTATCCGGCTGTTTAAATGATTTCCGGCATTTAAAACAGACATAATGTGATTTATAAGTTTTCCGAGCGTATCGACACATTTTTCATGGATTTATCTGACTCAAATATAGGAATTTACTCTTGTAAAGATTTTATATAAAAAATCCCGGAGAAAAAAAATTCCTCCAGGATTACAGTTTAAAAGTGTATAGTGTAGTTTATTATTTTTTGCTGGATTTTTCTTTCAGCTCTTCTTTGTCTTTATCAGAAGGGTTCCAAACTTTAATCTCAGTATCTTTTGTAATCTCTGATCCCGGAAGAACCTGAACGTTGATACCGTCACTAGCTCCCAGTTTCAAATATACTTTTTTGAATTTCCCGTCTTTTTGTTTCGCTTCTACAAAAGGAACATCTTTTCCTTGTTTCTTTTCATACTGAACTAAAGACTCATCCAATAATAATGCATTTTTCTGAGAACTCAAAACAATTTCACCGTTCGCAGAAAAACCTGCTCTAATATACTCATTATTAGGATTACTTACGTTACCTTCTACCGGAAATTTAATGGTTCCTGCATTATCTTTTCCTTTAGGTGCGATCATCGTTAGTTTTCCAGGGAAAGTTTTGTTTTGCAGTGCACCGATTACGATGTTCATATCCATACCTTCACTCAGTTTTCCAGCTTGAGCTTCGTCAATTTCACCTTTAAAAATCAGGACATTCAAATCTGCCACTGAACAGATTGTAGTTCCGGCATTAAAGTTATTGGCTTCAATCACCTGGCTTCCTGCTTTTACAGGCACCTCAAGTACGGTACCCGAAGCTTTGGAACGAATCTCGGTAGTAGCTAAACCTTGCCCTTTCAATTCAGGCGTTGCTCCTGTTTTAGCAATCTGTAATCTTTTTTGAGCGGTATTTAATTGCTGTTGAGCATTTTTCAGCGTCTGCTGCTGAGAGTACAATTGCTGCTGAGAATTCAGATACTCCTGTTTAGAAGCTACTCCCTGCTTGTACAGTTTATCCTGCATTTCAAACTGCTTCTGCATATTTCCTACATTCATCTGCGCATTGCTGATCTGAATCTGTGCATTCTGAACTTCCTGCTGAGCAGCATTTACCTCAGAAATACTAGGAACAATCTTCACGGTAGCAATCAGCTGTCCTACTTCTACCTTATCTCCTTCTTTTACTAAGATTTTATCTATGATCCCTGCAATATTGGGTTTAATTTCAATTTCTTCCTTGGGAACAATTTTTCCTGTTGCCATTACTTTATCATCCATATTCTGAACGGTAGGCTTACGGGTAAGGAAAGCTTCTCCTTCTTTAGAATTAGATTTGATAAGATAGCCAATCCCTGAGAACAATGCCACTGCAAATAAAAGCCCCAACACTATATAAATGGCTTTTTTCCAAGTGAATTTCTTTTTCATATGTATAGTTTATTTTTTATTAAATAGATTGAAAGATTTAAAAATTAAAGATTGATTCTCTATATTCCTTTTTACTTTTAAATCTTAAAATGATTTCATTTTCAAATTAATTACTCTGTTCTTAAAGCTTCAATAGGCCTGATCTTTACGGCTCTTTGTGCCGGAATCATTCCGATGATCAATCCTAAAATCACCATGACAGCCATGGCAGCAAATACGTTTCCATAGTTGACTGTCGGATTATAGAAAGGAAATGAATCCTGCCCTTGGGTAACGGCATTCAGAATCATCAACACAAAAATTCCAAACATAAAGCCTAATAACCCCGAGGAGAGTGTTATCACCACACTTTCCAGCAAAATCTGATTTCTTACTTCTGCCGGTTTCGCTCCCAATGCTCTTCTGATCCCGATTTCTTTGGTTCTTTCTTTTACTGTAATCAAAAGGATATTCGAGATTGCAATTACTCCGGCAAGGATTGTCAGTGTACCTACAATGATAGTTAATAGCTGCATTCCCGTAAGAAAACCTGTCAGCTTTTTAAATTCTTTTCCAAGGTTGAAACTTCCGAAAGCATTGGTATCTTCAGGGGATACTTTATTTTTTGACTTTAAAACCTGTTTTACATCTTCTTCTACCGAATTCACATTGGCATTAGGTTTACTTACAATCGCAAACATGTCAATCTGATCTCCTGCATTATACATTTTTGTATAGGTAGAAAGCGGGATGAAAGCTGTTTGGTCATTTTCAAATCCACCTCCTTTTTTCACACGGAAAACTCCGATTACATTAAAGAATAGTCCTTTAATATTGATTGATTTCCCAATTGGGTTTTCTTTTTTCTTAGCATCAAAGAAGTTTTTATAAATCTCTTCTCCAATGACTACTACATTTTTATTTCCTGAAACATCGGCATCATTGATGTAGCGTCCAAAGATCAGCTTCTTTTCTGAAATTTTATTTCCTACAGAGTAATCTCCCGTAAGCGAATAAGTACCATTTTTCCCGTTTCTTGACATTGCCTCTCCCGGTGTTCCGGTAAAGCTTCCTCTGGCATTCTGCGGCGAGATATAATCTATGGCAGTTACTTTTCTTTTCAGCATTTCCATATCATTTAAGTTCAGATGAACTTCTCTTCCTTTAGGAAATCCTTCATAGGGAATAGAGGTTTTCTGTGCCCACAGGAAGATTGAATTGGTAGCAAAACCGGAAAATAATTTATCAAAACCATTCTCCATTCCTTTTGCTGCTCCAAGAAGGCTCACATACAAAAACATCCCCCATCCTACGCCGATCATGGTAAGAAATGTTCGGAGCTTATTATTCCTTAATGAATAATAGATCTCCTGCCAAGTATCTTTTTTAAATATGATATTCACCTTGTTGAATTATAAGTTATAAATTATGAGTTATGAATTTCATTAATCCGTTTATCTTTTTCACAAATTACTCTGTTCTCAATGCTTCGATCGGTTTAATTCTTGAAGCTCTGTATGCCGGCACAAATCCTGCGATCAATCCTGAGAAAATCAAAGCGATAAATGCCATGATGATAGCTCCCCATCCTACACTCGGGCTTTTAATAAAGAACTCTTCAAGGCTGTTTCCGATAAGACTTAAAGTCAAAACGCCTACTCCTACTCCAACCAGTCCGGAAACCACGGTAATCACAACACTTTCCTGAACGATCAGTCCTACAATTCCGCTTGGCTTTGCTCCAATAGCTTTCCGTACTCCTATTTCCTTGGTTCTTTCTTTTACGATATACACCATAATGTTACTGATCCCGATAATTCCTGCCAGCAATGTCCCCATACCAATAAAACCGACAATTGCGGTAAGAACTGCCATAAACGCAAATGTATCATTCATGTTTTTCGCATTGTTCCAGACACGTATACCCTTTTCATCGTCAGGAGAAACACTTTTTCTTGCTTTTAATTTATCTTTAAGCTCATCACCATACTTAATGGCCTGATCCGGAGTCAGTTTATCATTATATGTTATATAGGCTATATTTACAGTATCAGACCCTTTCTTCATCTGCTGTAAAGTAGTAATCGGAACGGTAATATGTCTTTCATCTCTGTCTCCTCCGTCATCTGAGAAAACTCCAATGACCTTATACATGGTTCCATTAATATCGAGCTCTTTTCCTATCGGGCTTCCATTCTTGATTAAATCCCTTTGAACCATTCTCCCAATGACCGCAACATTTAATTTCCTTTCCAAATCCATCGCTGTCACATACCTGCCATCAATAATTTTTCTATTTTCAATGACCTGTTCCCCGGGTTGAGCTCCATTGATCTGATAAAGGCCACTTTCCTTTCCATATTTCACCATTAAATTGGCGGTATATCTGGGACTGGAAGGCCCAGCTTTTTCCTTATCTGCATTAATTAAAAAGTCATAGTCTGAGTTATTCAGGGTTATATTCCGATCAGACTGAAGGCCTTTATAAGCTAAAGAGGCTTTTCCTGTAGAAAAAATAATAAGATTTTTAGCATCTCCCGCAAATCCTTCCGAGAATGCATTCTGAAGCCCTTTTCCAATTCCAAAAAGCACAATGAAAATAAACAGTCCCAAAGCTACCGTAAACCCTGAAAGCACCGTCCGAAGTACATTACTCCGGATAGAACTGAATATTTCCTGCCAACGATCTAGGTCAAACATTTTTTATTGGTATTAAAGATTGAAAATTTAAAGATTAAAAAAATTGAATCGTTAAATTTTCAAATTATCTCATTTTCAAATTTTCAAATTCCTAAAGCACAATCTGCTTAATAAACTCATCACTTTCAATAACCCCATCCTTCAGCACTACGTTTCTTTTGGTCTGTGCAGCTACGTCCGGTTCGTGGGTTACAACGATGATCGTTTTTCCTTCATTATTGATATCCTGAAGAAGTTTCATAATATCATGAGTAGTTTTGGAGTCCAATGCTCCGGTAGGTTCATCTGCCAATACCACTTTTGGATTTGTGATCAATGCTCTTGCAATAGCCACTCTCTGTTTCTGACCTCCGGAAAGTTCACTAGGAAGGTGATTTGCCCATTGTGCAAGACCTACTTTTTCAAGATACTCCATAGCTTTCTGATTACGTTCTCTTCTCGGTACATTCTGATAGTACAGAGGAAGTGCTACGTTTTCCAAGGCTGTTTTATAATTGATAAGATTAAAGGACTGAAAAATAAATCCCAAAAACTTACTTCTGTATTCTGCAGCTTTTACTTCTGATAAATGCTCGATAGGAACTCCATCCAATTCATAGGTCCCTGAATCTTTTTCATCCAGAATCCCAATAATATTAAGAAGTGTAGATTTTCCGGAACCGGAACTTCCCATAATAGAAACAAACTCGCCCTCAGAAATATTCAGATTAATTCCTTTGAGAACATGAAGTTTGCTTTTTCCTGTATCGTATGACTTATTTAAATCCTGAATTACTAACATTAAGTGATGTATGTTTTATACCCAATAAGTAGATGATATTTTCAAATTGTTACAAGAATAAAAATTTATTCAAATATTTTTTTGTTTAATGCTTTAAACCTTTATTAATAATACTTTATAAATTCATGTTTAACTGTAACTCCAGATTTCTATGTATTTATCCTCAATATAGTGGTCTAGCCTATTATCCTAGCCTGTTTCATGTAAATGTGGAAAACTTTTCAGGCTAAAAGTCAGCCGATTAGTATTTACCCCTTTCAAAATCAGTTCTTTTTTTCGAACTTTGCTATTAGTTCTTTACAAGAAATATGGTTTTGCAAAAGTGAATAACTTTATTTCACAACATGCAGATAAACAAAAAGTTAAGTATTTCCGGAACGTTATCCACAAGGATCTAAATTATTTAATTATAAAGATATTTAATATGGGAATTTTTGATAAAAGAGTAAGCTATAAGCCATTTGAATACCCGGAGGTTCTTCAATTTGTAGAGGCAATCAACAAATCGTTCTGGGTGCATTCAGAAGTGGACTTTACTGCAGATGTTCAGGATTTTCATTCGCAGTTGGAACCACATGAAAAGCACGCTGTGAAAAATGCGCTGTTAGCCATTGCACAGATTGAGGTGTCTGTAAAGACATTCTGGGGAAATTTATACAACCACCTTCCAAAGCCGGAATTCAATGGATTAGGATCTACTTTTGCAGAATGCGAGTTTCGTCATTCTGAAGCATATTCCCGTTTATTAGAGGTATTAGGATATAATGATGAATTCCTTAACGTTATTGAAATTCCTGCCGTAAAAGGAAGAATCGAGTTTTTAGGAAATGCTTTAAAGCATGCTAATTCTGCGACTCCGAAAGAATATGTTTCCGCTTTACTGTTATTCAGTATTTTAGTGGAAAACGTTTCTCTTTTCTCTCAGTTTGCCATCATCCTTTCTTTCACAAGATTTAAAGGATTCATGAAAAATGTTTCCAATATCATCGCATGGACTTCAGTAGATGAGCAAATTCACGCTAATGCAGGAATCTACCTGATCAATAAAATCCGCGAGGAACAACCTGACTTATTAACAGACAGCGATATCGAAGACATCTACACTTTAGTAGACGAGTCTATCGCAAGAGAAGGTGATATTCTTAGCTGGATCTTTGAATTGGGAGAAATCGACAATGTTTCTAAAGAAGATCTTTTAAACTTCATGAAATACCGTGTGGATGACAGCTTGAAGAAAATCAATATGAAAACAAGATACAACATCACTCCGGAACAGTACAAACCAATGGTATGGTTCGAAGAGGAAGTTTTCGCCAATTCATTAGATGATTTCTTTGCAAAAAGACCTGTAGACTATACGAAGCACGATAAGAGTATTACAGCAAACGATTTGTTTTAATACTAGGCGCGAGCGAAGCGAGCGTCAAAGCAGTCAGTATCAGGATTTATTCCTTTCTGATCAGTTAACGGAAATCAGTTCATTTATAAAGCACAAATACAGAAGAGATGATCAATGTAATAGTAAGCTATACGGTAAACCCCGAATTTGTTCCAAACAATAAAACCAATATCCAAAAGTTTCTGGAAGATTTCAAGAATTTAGATTCTTCCACCTTTGAATATAAAGTCTATGTAAAGGAAGACGGTGTTACTTTTGTACATTATTCAAACTACATTAATGAAGAAGTTCAGCATGAGGTTTTGAATGTTCCGTCTTTTAAAGAATTTCAGAGATTAAGAGACGAAAGCGGGCTGAACGGTTCCCACAAAGTAGAAATTTTACAATCAATACTATAAAAAAACAAAATTCCGGAGTGATTCTCTCATTCCGGAATTCGAAAATATAACATCTATGGAAGAGCAAAATTCAAATATATGGTGGCTCAATGAAGAGTCTGAGCAAATGCTGAATAGAGGGTATCTGTTAAAAGGTGAAACGGTAGACGGAGCTATCGACAGAATTACCACTGCTGCTGCAAAAAGGTTATACAAACCTGAACTTCAACCGGCATTTAAAGAAATGATCACAAAAGGATGGATCAGTTTTTCTTCTCCTGTATGGGCAAATATGGGAACAGAAAGAGGTCTTCCTATCTCATGTTTCAACGCTCATATTCCGGACAGCATTGAAGGGATTACTCACAAAATGGGTGAAGTCATCATGCAGACTAAAATCGGAGGAGGTACTTCAGGATATTTTGGAGAACTAAGAAACAGAGGTACAGCTGTAACAGACAACGGAAAGTCTTCAGGAGCAGTTTCATTCATGAAGCTTTTTGATACGGCTATGGATGTGGTTTCTCAGGGAGGGGTAAGAAGAGGTGCTTTTGCTGCTTACTTAGATATTGACCACGGGGATATAGAAGAATTTTTATCCATTAAAGATATCGGTAGCCCGATTCAGAACCTGTTTACCGGAGTATGTGTACCAGATTACTGGATGCAGGATATGATTGACGGTGATATGGAGAAACGTAAAGTTTGGGCAAGAGTATTGGAAAGCCGTCAACAAAAAGGTCTTCCGTATATTTTCTTCACAGACAACGTGAACAGAAATAAGCCTCAGGTTTATAAAGATTTAGGAATGACGGTGAACGCAAGTAACCTTTGTTCTGAAATCATGCTTCCATCTACTATGGAAGAGTCTTTCATCTGCTGTTTATCTTCCATGAACCTTGAACTGTATGATGAGTGGAAAGATACAGATGCTGTAAAATTAGCAGTATACTTCCTTGATGCTGTATTATCTGAGTTTATTGACAAAACTGAAGGTAACTATTATCTACAGGGAGCAAGAAACTTCGCTATGCGTCACAGAGCACTTGGATTAGGAGTTTTAGGATACCATTCTTATTTACAGAAAAATATGATTCCTTTTGAAAGCTTTGAGGCGACTCAGTTCAACGCAAGAGCATTCAGACATATTAAAGAGCAGGCTGAGCAGGCTTCAAGAGAACTTGCCAACATCTATGGAGAACCAGAAGTATTGAAAGGATACGGATTAAGAAATACCACCACAATGGCTATTGCTCCTACTACTTCAAGTTCTGCAATCTTAGGACAGACTTCCCCGGGAATCGAGCCTTTCTCTTCCAACTATTATAAAGCAGGTCTTGCGAAAGGAAACTTTATGCGTAAGAACAAATACCTTGCAAAATTATTGAAAGAAAAAGGATTGGATAACGAGGAAACATGGAGAACAATCATGCTTAACCATGGATCTGTACAGCACCTGAATGAGCTTACTCCTGAAGAAAAGGCAGTATTCAAAACATTCAAAGAAATCTCTCCAATGGAGATTATTTCTCAGGCGGCACAGAGACAGCAATATATTGACCAGGCACAGTCACTGAATCTTCAGATTCCTTCTACAATGCCTGTAAAAGATGTTAACTACCTTTATATTGAAGCTTGGAAAAAAGGAGTGAAAACACTTTATTACCAAAGAAGTTCATCTGTTTCAAAAGAAATGATGGTTAACTTCGTGTCATGTTCAAGCTGCGAGGCATAGGATCAAGTAATAAACACGCTATATTTACAAAAGCATACCGAAAGGTGTGCTTTTGTCGTTTTCATAGGCCTTTAGTTTCCCACAGATTGCACAGATTTTCACAGATGATTGGTAAAAATTGAAAAAATTTCACTTCAGCTCCTGATGTTGATAGGTTTTGGCTAAAGCCGTCGGAATTAGTCTTTATTTTTTAAACGGGCTGAAGCCCGTTCCTATTGAATAATTACAGTTTGTATATAATTATTTTGAGCATTTCCCACAGATTGCGCAGATTCTCACAGATGATTGCGTGTTCTCAAAATGATTTAATAATCATAAAAGTGTCTTTTATTGTTAAGATTCATCATTCATCATTCATCATTCATCATTTATAATTTACAAAAAAAGGTCCGGAAAGAAAATCCGAACCTTTGAAAAGAATTATGAAGTAAAATGTAAAAATGTACTTAAAAATTATATCGAACACCCAGCTGAGCCTGAAATCTTGATGCAAACTGATCAATAGTATAAGGTAGCCCCGGAGTTTTGAAGTTATATGTAGGGTCTCCGGCAGAAGGTTGTCCTGTTGCTACATTTCCAACTTTTGTCAAACCAACACTTGCTGTAGAATTGAAAGTATTAGGAACAAAATATACTTTCCCCCAATCTTTGTTCAGCAAATTGGTAAAATTGATGATGCTTAATGAGACTTGTATATTATTCTTAGATTTCTTACTCAGTTTGATCTCATCCATGATTCTGATATCCGCCTGAATATTCCAGGGAGTAACATCACCATTTCTTTCAGTGAATTTTCCTCTTCTGGACTTCAGATAGTCATTATTGTTGACAAAATTTTCATAATCTGCAATCTGCTGCTGAGCAGTTACCACTACATTTCCTGCAGCATCTTTTATAGGAACTATATATTTGGAAGCTTCTGCAGCATCTTTAAAAATATAAGCAAGTCCTGCTGCCTGTCCTGTATTGGCAATCGTGCTGTTCACAAATCCCCATGAAAAAGGATTTCCGGATTGTGCATTGAAATATACATTGGTATATAATCTGTTGGTCTCAGAAATATTAAAGGCATATCCAAGATTCGCAACGACCCTGTTTTTGATGGCAAAATTAGATGTTGTCAGTTTCGGGTCATTTGGCGTCAGAGACTGATTCATCTGCCAGTTACTTTCCATAGAGTTTCTGATACCGTTGGTAATATCCTTAGCGTCTCCATAAGTATAAGCCACAAAGAAATTAAAACCGAAGTCGTATGATTTTGAAAGCTGTGCAGTCAGATTGTAACGGTATCCTTCTTTAGTATTGGATAAAAGGTAGGCATTAGAGAAATTACTGTTGATATTTGTCGTATAAATCGGCATCTCATGATTTGTATCATAGCTGTAATACGTTACGTTATCCGTTTTATTTACCTGCTGGAATTTCAGATCATAAAGCACTTTTGTATAGATCCCTTCTAAAGTCAATTTATATCCTGCAAGGGTATAATCGAATGCTAAGGAGCTTCTCCAAACTCTTGGCATTTTAAAGTTGTTGTCAATAAGGTCTACCTGCACTTTTGAAGAGTTCTGCCATTTCGGGAAATTGGCACTGTTCAGTGGATCTCCATTGGCAGCAAGTTGTGCCGCTGTTGGCCCATTATAATCATAACTTCCAAAACCTACTCCATCATTATAATAAGCATATCCTAACCATGCAAAAGGAATTCTTCCCACAAAGATTCCTGATCCACCTCTTAATACCATAGATCTGTTCTCTGTAAGGTCAATCGTAAATCCAAGTCTTGGAGAGAATGTAGGTTTATTCAGGTAGTTGTTGGTAAGCTGACTCAATGGAGTGTAACTGTAGGTATTTCCCGAGTTTGGATCCTGAGGCGAATTGTTTACCAATGGACTTAATTGTGGTTTATTCGGTAAATCTGTATAATCTACTCTTACTCCCGGTGAAAGTCTCACTCTTCCCCAGTTAATTTCATCCTGAAGGTACAGGGAAAGCAAATTCACTTTGTATTGAGCATAAGGATTATCAAAAATTGTTTGTCTGCTGTCTCCGTTGAAAGGGTAAGTACCTCTTATCCTTGCAGGAGTACCGTTATAAAAATCATTCAGGCTTTTATAAGAAATTCTTCCGTTCAATGCATTTACAAAACCATAGTCAATATTGTATAACTCATTGTGCGTTCCTAATAAGAAGGTATGATTTCCTTTTTTATAAGTAAGATTATCGGTAATTTCAAAAGTCTTCTGCTTCATATTGAAAACAGTGGCCTCTCTGTCATTTCCCAAAAGAATCGTTCCGCCGTTGTAAGCAATTTCTACCTGTGGAAACATGGCATTACCGGAAGTGGGATCTCTGTAATCATGAATGGAAGAATATCCTACTACTAAATTATTGCTCCATTTATCATTGAAACGGCTTTTTAATTCAAGCGTAGTGGTAGATGCTGTATTTTTCTGAACAAAATCCATGCTGGAAAATCTGAAATTCGCGCCATCTCTTTCAAGGTTGGATGCCTGTGAAAATACTGTATTATTTTTAATGGATAAGGTGTGCTTATCATTAATTTTCCAATCTAATTTATTGAAAAGTTTAGAACTTTCAGAAAAATTATTGTATTGATTAAAGCTACCAACATTGAATCCATATTTATTTCGTACAAAATCAGAAATCTGCTGGGCAACCTGCTCATTTACGAGTGCTCCCGGATCATTGGCATTATAGAATACAGGATCTGTTCTTTTGGTGTATTCTAAATTGGTAAATAAAAACACTTTATCTCTTACAATAGGTAATCCTACTCTTCCACCATAAATAAAGTCTTCAAAATCACTCGGCATTTTGGAATTATCCCCTACTCTGTTTCTACCGGTAATTGCCGCATTTCTTCCGTATGCATAGATTGATCCTGTAACATCATTACTTCCGCTTCGTGTTACCGCATTAATACTTCCTCCAAGGAAATTCCCGAGCTTCACATCATAGGGAGCAATATACACCTGCACATCCTGGATAGCATCCAGACTTATAGAGTTGGAACGGGTACTGCTTCCCGGCATTCCCGAAGTACCGGTCTGCCCTCCTAATGAAGGACTGAATCCAATTGCATCATTATTGATAGACCCATCAATCGTCACGTTATTATAACGGAAATTGGTCCCGTTGAAAGAGTTGTTAGCACTTTGAGGAACCAGTTTGGTAACATCCTGAATTCCGCGGTTGATATTAGGAAGACCAGAAATCTGAGCCTGGCTGATCCCTACCCCATATTTTGCGGCGGTCTTTTTAGAAGTGATTTTCACCTCATCAATTGTCTTTTCTTTACTTCCCACTTCTACCACAGGTAAGTCGTTATTCCCTAAAGAAAGCTGCAGATTCGGGTTTTCATAAATAACCTGTGATCCATCAGATATTTCAATTTTATAAGGTCCTCCCGGCTGAAGATTATCTAAACTGAACTGTCCTTTGCTGTTACTTTTCGTTTCAATGGTACTATTAGTAGGAAGGTGAACTACCTTTACGGTAACTTCGGAAGAAATTCCCTTTAATCTTCCAAAAATTTTAGAACTGGTTTCCTGTGAAAATGCAAACCCAAACGATAATAGAGCAAAAGCACAGATGATTTTTTTCTTCATATTTTATTCGCTATAAACTTGGTGTAAAATTATATCTAGTAAAAATGAAGTATGGTAACATAGAATTAACATTACGTAACAGAATGTTTAATATTTCCTTAAAAAAAACTTAATAGAAACATCATGAAAATCTTAAAAAAAATTCTAGAGCAAAGGTGAAAATCTTCTATATTTCAAGCTTTCAAAAGTTTTTAATTTCTTAAAATTTTACTATTAACAATTATTCTCTGTTGAACTACTTTCCATGCGAATCATAGAAGCTCTGAATTTTTTGATTTATATTTGTGTTTATTGTTTAATACCAAAACTACAGATATGAAATTCGGACAAGTAGAAGACCCGTCAAAAATAGATTTCACCTTACCAAAAGATCATCCTAAAACCAAGGAAATGCTGGCTCTTAATAAAAAAGGACTGGAAAATATTTCTATCGGATGTGCGAAATGGAATAAAACGGATCTTAAGGGATTTTATCCTAAAGGAACTAAAGATGAACTGACCTATTATGCAACTCAGTTTAATTCTATTGAACTGAATGCTACTTTCTACGGAATGCCCACTCCTGACCAGGTAAAAACATGGAAGGAAAAAACTCCTGAAAATTTTAAATTCTTCCCTAAGATCACCAATACGGTTTCTCATTTCAGAAGATTGATTGATGTGACTGATCCGGTGACCCATTTTGCTTCGGCAGTGATGAATTTTGATGAAAAACTGGGAATGGCTTTTCTTCAGCTTCATGATAATTTTAAACCTAAAGATTATGACAGGCTGGAAAAATTTGTAAAAGAATGGCCTAAAGAAGTTCCTTTAGCTATAGAACTCAGAAATACGGAATGGTTTACTGATGAGGAAATCCTTAATACAACCTGTGAGCTCTTTGAAACTCATAACATCACCAACATCATCGTAGATACTGCCGGAAGAAGAGATATGCTTCATATGCGCCTTACTACGCCTAATGCATTTATCCGTTACGTAGGAGCCAATGCCGAAAGTGACTATGAAAGATTGGATGACTGGCTGAAACATCTTACTAAATGGAAGAAAGAAGGTCTTCAGAATCTCTACTTTTTCGTACACCAGAATATTGAAAAAGCATCACCTCTATTATCCGCATATTTTATCAAGAAGCTGAATGAAGAGTGGAAAACTGATATTCATATTCCACAAATGGCCACAGAAAGTACAGGTACGTTATTTTAGATAATATAAATCAGGTACAGGATAAAGATTGATATAAACTTCTTTTTCATAACGAATAAATTCGTAAATTAGGGTGTAATGTATTTCACGATGCATTATATTTTAAAAACATAAATCATGGAAAAAGAAATTTGCAAAATCAGTATTGCCAATAACTGGCTTGGTGATGAGTATATTTTTTATGAAAACAATACCATAAAAAGAGTATATGATCATCACAGCCTGAGTTCCAATAAAACGGAATGGGTTACTCCCAAAGAAATCAGTAAACAAAGCAAAGATAAACTGGTCAGATCCTGTCCTGAGGAATTTAAGGAACAAATTATGCAAATCCTGGATTATCCTTAACAGAAATAATAATGGGTAATAAGTCTTTTATAGTACTCATTACCCATTTATTCTATTCTTATTTATTTTTCTTCAGAAGCAACACCAGATTGAGAAACAGAAGCAGGAAATCCAGTGTAATCCAGATGCCCAGTTTTGTATTCTCATAATTGTAGGCATCTACCTGTTTTTTTGCTGATTCAGAAAGTTTCATACTTTGGTTGATGTAATTCTGTACCTCTACAATCTGATCTATATTTTTATTTGGCACGGAGTGTTGCGAAAAGTATACGAGATTTTTCTTTCCGAGATATCCTACAATCCAGTATTCATCAGACTTATCCATTTTCAGGTATTCTATCCTGTAGTATTCCGGACGTATTTTTCCGATATGTTTAGGCTCAAGAGTTGTGTTTTGATCGGTTTTATTTACATTAATCAGATAAAAATCCAATGTCTGGGGAAGTTTATTAATAACTTGTAATCCTACAGAATTATCCACAAATGCTACCGCACTTTTCTTAATAAACCAGTACGTAAAAACAGAAATTGAGAAAACTACTGTTACTATACGGAACAGCTTTGCCCACTTCACCATACTTCCCGATTTCACCTTAAATAAAACCAGAGAAAGAACAGATGCCAGAAATATTATAAAAATAATGAGTGTCATATTCTACAAAGATACTTCTTCTCTCTATTTTATCTATATTTGCGCCCATATTTTAATCTTAATTAACCATGAAAAAAACATTCTCAGTACTCCTTTCCTTCTGTATTGCGTTAATCTGCGCTCAGATAAAATTTGAAAAAGGTTATATCATCAACAGTAATAATGTAAAGAAAGAAGTACTTATCAAAAATCAGGGATGGGCAAATAATCCAAACAGTTTTGCTTACAAAACAGATGAAAAGTCAGGAGAAAATACCGGAACTACCTCTACAATTAAAGAATTCGGGATTTATAATGATGTAAAATATGTTACTTATAACGGTAACATTGACTATTCTTCTGATAATACTGCAGATCTTTCTTCCAACAAGGAACCTGAATTTAAAAATGTTTCTGTATTCCTTAAGGAAATTGTAACAGGTAATAAAAATCTGTACTCCTATCAAGGACAAAATGTAACAAGGTATTTTTATTCTGACCCAAATTCTTCTATTCAACCATTAATTTATAAAAAATATTTTTTCAATGGAAACAACTCGCAAATTGCAGCAAATGAAGAATTCAGTAATCAATTAACAGTAATATTCTCAGATGACAATAAAACCCAGGTACTCATTCCAAAAACAAAATATACCAGTAGTGATCTAAAGAAAATTTTCAATGTGCATAACAGTAAAATTTCTGGAACTACTCAGGAGAAGCCTTTATCCGAAACTAAAAAAAATTCAAAATTTAACTTAGCTATCAGACCAGGCTTCAATTTTTACTCTCCATTAGAAATAACAAAAACCTTTAGTAATAACGGTCTTCCTTCAAAAACTGGATTTAGAATAGGAGTTGAAGCAGAACTTGTATTACCTTTCAATAAAAACAAATGGTCAATTATAATTGAGCCCACATTCTCTTTTTATAATAATAAGACAACAATAAGAACAAATGATAATTTGTATAATATAAATGTAGACAATTATTCATTTATAAGTATTCCTCTAAGTGTAAGACACTACATGTTTATCAATGATAAATCAAAGATTTTTATTAATGCAGGTATTAATGTTCTAACTCTGAAAACAAGTTCAGCTAAGGATTTCCCATTAGATTATGATGGATATGTATTTGACAGATTAAAGCTATCTTCATCTCAGGCTTTCAAAAGCGCTGTATTTGGAATAGGGTATAATTATAATAACAAATACATTATAGAAGCTAGGTATAATACAGGCATGAATCTACTTGAAGAAAAAGGTCCTGAGGCAAATCTAAAGTATGCTTCCTTAATCCTGGGATATAATATTTTCTAATCTACATTCCATTCTTTATAAAACTGGTCGAGGAAATTCAGCATATAATTGTGTCTTTCTTCGGCCATTTTTTTCCCCTTTTCGGTGTTCATCATGTCTTTTAGAAGCAATAGTTTTTCGTAGAAATGATTGATAGTTGTGCCATCAGACTTTTTATATTCTTCTTTTGACATTCCCAATTTAGGCTTCATATCCGGATGGTACATCAGGTTATTCTTAAAGCCTCCGAAATTGAACGTTCTGGCAATTCCAATTGCTCCAATTGCATCAATACGATCGGCATCCTGTACAATTTTAAGTTCAATAGGTGGATTTACCGGAGCCTGATCTCTGTTTTTAAATGAAATATTTTCGATCACAAATAAAACCTTCAGGATTGTTTCTTCGGGAACATTCTGCTCTTCAAGAAATGCTCTGGATATTTTGGGAGCAATGGTTTCATCTCCGTTATGAAATTTAGGATCTGCAATATCGTGAAGAAGCGCAGACAATTCTACGACCTCTTTATCACAATCTTCTGTTTCTGCTATTTGAGCGGCCAGTTTCCAGACTCTTTCAATATGGAACCAGTCATGTCCCGCTTCTGCTCCCTCTAATTTTTCTTTTACAAATGCTATTGTGTTGTCAATCGTACTTTTCATTTATCTATCAGTTCATTTAAAATAATATCCCAGAGTTTACTATTGTAACTTCTAAAAAAATTGACATGTCCGATTTCCTTTTTATCAGATTCTGAAACAGCAACCAATCTGTAAGTTGGTTTAAGATTAGGATAAGTATTATTTAATAAGCTTAAAACTCCTTTTTCTGTCAGCCAGACATCATCTTCTGCACGGATTACAAATACTTTCTGTGTCAAATTTTTAGAAAAGTCATCAATTTTCTCCAACAGTCTGTTGGTTGATTTCTTGTTTAAAATTAAGGTTCTCCAGTCATATGCGCAATTTTTTGGAAGACTTTCTCCCAGTCCAAACCAATGTGCCGGAAAATATCCTAATAATGAAGTGGTTAATGGCTGAACAATTCCAAAGCCAAAGTATGCTTCAATTTTTGTTCTCCACTTCAGATTACCAACAAAAGCATTTTGTGTTCCCACAAAAATAAATTCTTCAAAAATTTCAGAGTCTTCATTCATTCCCAGAATTAAAGCACCTACAGAATGGCCTAAGCAAAACTTTTTATAGTCTTTAAAATTTGTTTTGATATATTGAGTTAAAGCTTTGTAATCCTTTGAGCCCCACAATCTCATAGAACCATGAAATCCTCTCATATCTTTCGGCTTGGAAAGTCCTATTCCCCTGTAATCATAAGTAATCACTGTAAATCCCTGTTCAGAAAAATAACTGGCAAAAGAAAAATACACTTGCTGTTTTACTCCTGTTGCCGAATTAATCAGCAATAGTTTCCCATTACTTTTTTCAGGCTTAAAGAGATGGACAGCGAGAGAAATATGGTCTTCTGTGGTCAATATTAGTTTTTCCATAGTATAAAAAGAAAAAATCCACTATAAAAGTGGACATTTTACTTATATTTTTATGTTAAGTTTCAGACTTTTTATATGTCGTAAATAGCTTTAAGAAAAGAAGTCTGACATTCTTGGCAACCCTGTCTGAGAACCCTTACCTCCGGAAACTCTTGATGAAACTTCATTTCCAAATTTCACGCATTCTTCAATAGAGTTCCCATGGCAAAGCGCAATAGCAAATCCTGACGTAAATGCATCGCCCATTCCCATTTTATAAACTTTTTCGTCTTTGTCGTTTCTATAATATTTCATCTCTGTGCCATCAAAATAAATGGTCGAGTTGGTATCATCTCTTACAAAAACTTTATTGAAATATTTCTTAAGGACCTCTTCCCTCTTTTCTTCTCCGAAAATGGTGTATAACTCGTTGCTTTTAGCTACAATAAAATCAACCTTTTCTAAAATTTCTTCACTGACTCTCATTGCAGGAGAAGCATATAGGCCCACTTTCTTACCATATTTCTTGGCTTTTTTGACGGTATGCTCTACCACCTCCATAGAAACTTCAAGCTGTACCAGTACAAGATCTGCAGTATTAAAATACTTATCTGCTTCGTCTATATGTGATTTGCTGAGATATTTATTTGCTGCAGGTACAACAACAATAGCTGCATTGCCATGAGAAGTAGTCACATAAGCTGTTCCTGTAGCCTCTTTATCTGTTTCATGTACAAAACCTACATTTACATTTTCACTTACCAGATTTCTCATGATCTGCTGACCAAGGGGATCCATTCCCACACATCCTATAAAGTACACACTTGCACCCAACCTGGCAGTACCTACCGACTGATTGGCTCCTTTACCCCCAAAATAACTATCTGACTTAACAGCCAAGACCGTTTCGTTGGGTGAAGGAAGTTTTTCGGTTTCAAGAACCAAATCTATGGATGAGCTGCCCACAACAATAATTCGGGGTTGTTCTGATGAGAAATTCATTGTGTTTTGTATTAGCTTTAAAATTTATAACTGACAAAATCGTGTTCCAAAAGTAACTAATTTTAAGTTAACTTATTTCTATAAATTCAGTAATTATTTTCACTGGTAATTGATTTTCATCATATGCTATATAACTGGCATAAAATCCTTCCCCATATCCGGTTTCAAAAGCAAATATAGTTCCGGGATGTTCTTTTGCAGGTTTCAGGAAGGCATATTGGTCAATAGCACCGTTTTCATCAAAGAAATACTCATGGAAAAATTCTTCGTAGATTCCCATAAAATCACCGCCTTTATTCTGGAATAATCTCTGTTCAAGTTCGTTGAGGCTATTTTGGGTATCAACATCCATGAAACATCCCATCCCGCTTTCTACAGGATAGCCAAAGATTTCTTCTTTTGCCAGATCTTTTATATTCTGTCCTGCCGTAGTTGCCAGTTCCCATTCTTTAATTTCAGAACTATTGAATATGATTTCAGCATAAGCCACACAGTTACTGTTTCTTTCTTTGTGCACGATCACAGAAAAATCCCCCTTCGGAAATTCTGTAGTGAAAGGAAGCATATCATTGGTGATCAATGGATCGCAGGCAACCAGCTTTCCACTGGAAAGATAGATCTTCCCCGCTTCAAAACTTTCTAACAATGGATTTTCTACAAAGTCCTTCGAGAATAGTTTTTTTATGTTTTCTATATGTGTCATTTTATTTATTCTTTATTTTCAGTGTCAGGCTGAGCGGAGTCGAATCCTTCAGGATTTTTATCATTAAAATTATCTGCGTGGCTGTCATTCCGGCAAATAGATAATTCTTTCAGCTTATCCCAATTATCATTTATAGTAGCTTCCTTTTTCTTACGACTCCAGCCCTTCACTTGTTTTTCAAATGCTATTGCCTGAATAATATCATTAAACAGATAAAAGAAGACCAGCTCAACCGGTCTTCTTTTGTACGTATAACTTTCAGGAAATTTCCCTGACTGATGCTGAGAAAATCTCAATTCAATATCATTGGTAACTCCTGTATAATAGGAATCATCGGAACATTTTAAAATATATACAAAATATTGTTTCATCTTTCAAAAAGGCTTCGACTCTGCTCAGCCTGACATTCCGACAAATTACCCTATTATTAGGTAATTTTTACAAACTTTTCAGTTTCTCTTCAAGGATCGCAATTTTATCCTGAGCATCTTTCTGCTTCTTACGCTCCACTTCTACAACTTCAGGTTTAGCATTGGCAACAAACTTTTCATTGGAAAGTTTCTTATCAACTGAAATTAAGAACCCTTTTAAATATTTCAATTCTTCTTCAGTTTTTGCTTTTTCTTCTCCTAAATCTAAGTTTTCACTTAAAGGAATAGAAACCTCAGTCGCTCCTACCAGGAAAGTAAAGCTAGGCTTATCTGTTTTTTGTCCAAAATAGATTTCAGAAACATTAGCCAGTTTTCTTACTACAGCTTCATTGGCAAATTCAGATGCATTGGTATAAACCTCAACAGCTTCTCTTGGCGAAATTCCTTTTGTCTGGCGGTAATTTCTAACTCCTGAAATTAATTCAGCTGTGATTTCAAAGTTTTTAATAGCTTCTTCACTAAAGCTATCTGCATCCTTCTGCTGAGCAATAACAAGCGCTTCATCAATACTTCTTTCAGAAATCAACTGCCAGATTTCTTCAGACTGGAATGGCATGAACGGATGAAGCAACTTCATCAATTCTTCAAAGAAATAGATGGTTTTATTATATACTTCTTTAGAAATTCCTTCTCCATAGTTAGGCTTGATTGCTTCAAGATACCAACCACAAAAATCATCCCAAATTAATTTATAGATCAAATGCAGCGCGTCAGAAATTCTGAACTTCTCAAACTGATCATTAATTTCAACGATTGTTTTGTTCAGTTTATTTTCAAACCATTCAATAGCCTGGTTATCTGTAGCAATTGCAGGTTTATCTTCGTGATTCCACATATTGATCAAACGGAATGCACTCCAGATTTTGGTCATAAAGTTTCTTCCCTGAAGCATTAAGTCTTCATCAAAAAGAAGGTCATTTCCTGCTGCAGAACTCAATAAAATTCCTACACGTACACCATCAGCACCATATTTTTCCATTAATTCAATAGGATCCGGAGAGTTTCCTAAAGATTTGGACATTTTTCTTCTTTGCTTATCTCTTACAATTCCTGTAAAGTAAACATTTTTGAACGGAACTTCTTTTTTGTATTCCAGTCCGGACATGATCATTCTTGCCACCCAGAAGAAAATAATATCAGGGGCAGTTACCAGGTCAGAAGTAGGATAATAATACTGGATATCTTTATTTTCAGGATCTAAAAGCCCTTCAAACACAGACATTGGCCATAGCCAGGCAGAGAACCATGTATCTAATGTGTCCTGATCCTGTCTTAGACTTTCCAGAGTAAGTTCCTGATTTCCGGATTTCTGTTTTGCTAATTCTAAAGCTTCTTCAGCTGTCTCAGCTACTACAAAATCTTCATCTCCTGTTCCGTAGTAAAAAGCAGGAATCTGCTGTCCCCACCATAGCTGACGGGAAATATTCCAGTCACGGATGTTTTCCATCCAGTGTTTGTAGGTATTTTTAAATTTCTCAGGATAGAATTTTACATCATCATCCATTACCACATCTAAAGCAGGCTTAGCCAGTTCAGACATCTTAAGAAACCATTGTACCGAAATTTTAGGTTCAATTACGGCACCTGTTCTTTCTGAAGTTCCTACTTTATTTACATAGTCTTCAGCTTTCAGCAAAAGATCTTTTTCTTCCAGTTCTTTTGCAATCTGCTTTCTTACGTCAAATCTGTTCTTTCCGGCATAATGCAATCCATGCTCATTAAGGTTTCCGTCATCATCCAGAGCATCAATCATTTTCAGCTGATGTTTCTGTCCGATTTCGTAATCATTCACGTCGTGTGCCGGTGTAATTTTCAAAGCTCCGGTTCCGAATTCAATATCAACATATTCGTCTTCAATGATTGGAACTACTCTGTTTACAATCGGTACAATTACGTTTTTACCTTTTAAATGAGCATATCTTTCGTCATTAGGATTAATACATACTGCGGTATCCCCAAAAATAGTTTCAGGACGTGTAGTAGCCACTGAAAGGAACTCTTCTGAGCCTTCAATTTTATATTTAAGGAAATATAGTTTTCCGTTTTGTTCTTTGAATATTACTTCTTCATCAGAAATATTGGTCTTTGCTTCAGGATCCCAGTTGACCATTCTGTATCCTCTGTAGATCTTTCCTTTATTATACAGATCTACAAAGCTTATAATAACCTGTTTTGAAAGGTTATCTTCCATGGTAAAACGGGTTCTGTCCCAATCACAAGAACATCCCAGTTTTTTCAGCTGCTCAAGAATGGTCCCTCCATATTTGTGAGTCCAGTCCCAGGCATGTTTTAGAAATTCTTCACGGGTAATATCTGACTTATTGATTCCTTCAGACTTCAATTTAGCAACAACTTTAGCTTCGGTAGCAATTGAAGCATGATCTGTTCCCGGAATCCAACAAGCATTAAACCCGCGCATTCTTGCACGACGGACCAGAACATCTTGAATGGTATTGTTCAACATATGTCCCATGTGTAATATCCCCGTCACATTTGGTGGAGGAATGACCACGGTATATGGTGGTTTGTCATTAGGTTCTGAGTGGAAATATTTATTTTCCAACCAGTAATTGTACCATTTCTGTTCTGTTTCCTGTGGATTGTACTTTTCTGAAATCTGCATAAATTCTATTTCTTTGGCTTGCAATTTGCAAAAATAGTCTAAAGAAAAAAATTTTTAAGCATGAATTAAAATAATTTTTAACTTTGTTTCACAAAATTTATCTAACAAACGTATTAACATTCAAGAATATGAAAAAACTAATTGCAGGAATTGCATTATTCGGGACATTTGCAATTGCATCTGCACAAACGATTACATTTGATAAAACGACTTTCGATTACGGTACTATTAAGCCTAACGCTGATGGTACAAGATTCTTTACTGTAACGAATTCAGGTGATAAGCCTTTGATTCTTTCAAACGTAAAGCCTTCTTGTGGATGTACAACTCCTGAGTTCAGCCAGGATCCTATCATGCCGGGTAAATCCGCTAAGATCAAAGTTGGATACAACACTGCTATTCCTGGAGGTTTCAACAAAATGATTGAGGTTTTCTCTAATGACCCTGTAAACAGCAGAAGTGTAATTTACATTAAAGGTAATGTAGACGCTAATGCTCCTGCTCCTGTTGCTGAAGCAAAAGTATTGACTCCTGCAGAACAGAAAGAAGCTGCTAAAGCTGAGAAAAAAGCTGCTAAACTAGCTAAAAAGGCTGCTGCGAAGTAATCTCTACTCAAAAAAATAAAAAAACCGTCTCCATAGAGGCGGTTTTTTTATTACATTTATGTTTGTTAAAGCAGCAGATGATAGGTAATTGGTGGGAGGAAATGACATTTGCTGAATTATTCCTTCTTAAAATGGCTGGGCTAAAGCCCACCCCTATTGAATTATAATAACAACATCTTTTAATCTTTAAAATATATGGACACCAATTTCTCAGATGACTTTAAGGTAAACGGAAAATTTTCAATAAAAAAAACTTCAACATCGTATAAAGGAAAACTCACCAAAGAAGATGGAGAACAAATGCTGATTCAGGAGAAAGAAAAGCTTCGTGAACTGCAGGAAAAATTATATGCTGACGGAAGCCAATCTCTTCTGGTTGTATTACAGGCTATGGATGCAGCGGGAAAAGACAGTATGATAGAACATGTTTTCGGAGGAGTAAATCCGCAGGGATGCAATGTGACCAGTTTCAAAACACCGAGTTCTAAAGAATATTCCCACGATTTTTTATGGAGACATTATCTCGCGTTGCCACAGAAAGGAATGATCGGGATTTTCAACCGCTCTCATTATGAAAGTGTCCTGGTTTGTAAAGTACATCCAGAATATAATTTAAGTGAAAAAACATGGTCTTCTGTAAAAGATTTCGACAATAAATTCTGGGAAAACAGATATGAAAGTATCAGGAATTTTGAAAAACATCTTTCACAGAACGGAACAACGGTTGTAAAGATCTTTTTACATGTTTCTAAAGATGAACAGAAAAAAAGGCTTCTGGACAGAATCAATGAACAGGAAAAAAACTGGAAATTCTCTGCAGGAGATCTTCCGGAAAGAGCATTATTCGATCAGTATATGGAAGCTTATGAAACAGCCATCAATGAAACATCGAAAGATCATGCTCCCTGGTATGTACTTCCTGCCGACAACAAATGGTTTGCAAGAGTGGCTGCTATCCAGATCATTATTGATACTCTTGAAAAAATGAATCTCAAATATCCTTCTCTTTCTGATAAAGACAAAGAAGACCTTCAACGAGCAAAAACACAATTAATGGGAGAATAATCAATCATAGTTTATTTCAAAACCGATCTGTGATGAATATAATTAAAGACCTTTGAGCGCAATTTTTCAAAGGTTTTTTTCCATGTGAATTGTCCGGTAGTTTTGACCTTATTTCCATTTTCCGGTAATAGGAATGGTATAATTTCCTTTGGAATGCGCCAGAAAACTTCAGGCGGGTTTTGCCTGAAAATATTGATGTAAAGTTTTAATGTTTCCAGATACCAATCCTGATGCTTATGATAATCATTAATTCCACCTACATTTGGAAAATGATGCAGCTCCCTTTCCAGAATCTTTGGGCAGAATTCTTTCCAGTATTCGGTGGTGTAAAGCAAATGCATGTGCCATACTTTATCTACTACGATCGAAGGGGAAGCTCCGTTTTTTGAGACACAGCATAAGTAAACAAACTTTTTATATTCTTCAATCGCAAGCAGACAGAATCTCCTCGTCCACCCTTCAGTCTGAGCCAGTTTTCTGGAAAATGGAATGATAACGTGAGCCTGATCAATCTGATACGCTGAAATTTTCTTCCATAAAGGATTCTGATCATAATCTAACTGTTTGTTATCCAATAAAACGGAAGTAAATTCGGGTTTCATAATATCAACATTTTAATTGGTATTTCTGGTAATTAATATAAGCCCTATCAACCTCCGCATCCACAGGATAAAGGACTATTATAGGTATCAATTTCTTTTTTGTAATGACCTTGAAGTAATTTTACAAAATCATCCCTGGTCATATCCGTATCAACATCTGTATCTCCTAAATGTAATTGAAAATCTTTTTCGGGATACAAATCTACTGTCACCGAAAGAACGGCATCAACAATCTGAATTTCAGAAATTTCATCCCATATCAATTGCTGTTTTGTTTTATGATTAAAAATTCCTGTTTGGGTGATGGATAATATTTCTACAGCTTCTTCTTCCGGAGTTCTCTGCTCCGTAATGCATCTGATTAAGATTTGTACTGAACCATAAAAGAAAACTGATATCAATACAAGTACAATAACCGAAATTAAAAACTTAAAGAAATTACTGCTTATTAACAAAAGATATATTGTTGCACAAAGAGCGGCCAATAGAGCAAGTGAGATGAGAATAAAGAAAATAATCCCCAAATACCCGGGTTTTCTTTGTCTTGATTTATATAAAGTGATTTCTGTTTGCATTTTGTATGTTTCTATATTAAAATCAACAACCACAACCGCAGGACACAGGAGTAATGTAAGTATAAATTTCTTTTTTATAATGATATTCCAATAATTTTTCAAAATCCTCCTGCTTCATTTGTTTCTGAAGATCTGTATTAAAAAGGTTAAGTTTAAAATCTTTTCCAGAATCAAAATCTACGGTTACAGACAATATAGAATCTATAATCTGTATTTCTGAAATAGTTCCCCATTCAGCTTTTCTATTTTCTGGGTAATAAGTTATTCCTTCTTTTGAGATGTTTAAAGCAGGAGAAATAACCGGACGTTTTGTTTGTTTTCTTATCAGATAAAGAAAATGTTTTATGATCAGATAATTTAAAAACATCAACCCGATCCATATTATTTTATTAAGAATCTTTATCACTACAACATTGGTAATATCACTAAAAAAACAAGTCAGACATTGGTCAATTGCCCAAAATAGTCCATATACAAAGGCAATGTAGAGTAGAATAAGAATATACCCGGGTTTTTCCTCAGGAACTGAATGTAGTGTGATTTCTGTTTTCATTTTTATTTGTTTATACAAATGTGTGATAACAGAACAATATAAAAATCCTTTATTCGTCTTATTTGGTTTTGCACAAGTCTTATATTAGACTTATATAAAACAAATATCTCTTTCACAAATAATTATGAAAACAGATTTGATTTAAGAATAAAATTGGACGAAGATTATATAAAAAAAACGAGAAAATCTATAAGCCGGATTTTGTACTTCCGAAGAAGTGCCTGTTATTTATCTACGTGTTACATTGCTGCAACACTTGAGCTGATTACCCCTCGGTTTTCAGGACGAGCCGCCCCTATTTCCATTACTGAAAAGAACCGATATACTTACCATTGCACCGCAAAGAGTTTACCTGGTTTCACTACAGCCGAACTGTACTTGCTTTCTGTTGCACTTGTCCTACCCTCACGGGTGACGGATGTTATCCGCTTTGCTGCTCTATGGTGTCCGGACTTTCCTACCTCCCGTAAAACGGGAAATCAACAAGCCGATTTTCTCGCGGATGCAAAGATACATAAATTTCGCAAAGAAAGCGGAGAAAGCCAGGACAGAGAGAGAAATCTAAATTATTAATACTCTTTTTTCCATTTTTACGATTTTACATTATAATTTTCACCAATTACCACTTTATTATTATCTTCGTGCCATTATACATCTATGGATTCCAGAGAAAAAGAATTTGCGAAGCTAATCAAGGATAATCAGGGTCTGATTATCAAAGTATCGCGCCTGTATACCAATTCTCTGGAAGATGAAGAAGATCTTTTCCAGGAAATTGTTTTACAGCTTTGGAGAAGCTATGATTCCTTTAAAGGAAATTCCAAGATTTCCACATGGATGTATCGTGTAGCGCTCAATACAGCCATTACCCTCTTTAGAAAAAAAAGCAAAAGTCTTCCTACAAATGAGCTGGACATCAACCACAAGGATTTTGTGGAAGATGACGATGACAAACAGCAGCAGGTATCACTTTTGTATACTGTAATCAAGACTCTTCCTAATGTAGAAAGAGCCATTGTCATGATGTATCTTGACGATCTGCCTTACAAGGATATTGCAGAAAACCTCGGTATCACTGAAGTCAATGCACGTGTGAAAATGAACAGATTAAAGAAAACCCTTAAAGAACAGATGGAAAAATATGCCTGAATTTGATTTAGATAGTTTAAAAAAAACATGGCAGGAACAACCTGTACAACCTAAATATGACGACAAGGAGATTCTCCAGATGTTGAATAGAAAGTCACGCAATTACATCAAATATATTTTCTGGATCAGCGTTGTAGAATTTTTATTCTTTTCCGTATTAGGTCTGTTTTATCTTTTCCCTGAAGAAGAATCAGACAGTTTCCGTAAAATGCTGGAAAGACTAGGTGCCCAGGAAGCTCCGGAAGTAGAAAACAACTTCGGTCATGCTTATTTAGCTATAAAGGTCTTAAGTCTATTGATTACAGCATATTTTGTATTGAAATTCTACCAGAATTACAGAAGAATCAAGATTGAGGAAAATCTGAAGGGTCTTATCACCAGAATTATTAAATTCAAAACAACAGTAAATGCTTTTATCCTGATCAGCATTGTATTATTGCTGATATTCACGTTTGTATTAACCGCGTTCATATTTTACACTTTAAATTCTCAGAATATACAGCCTAGCAGCTCAAACCTTACCATCATTATCGTAGGAATTATTGTCAGTACTTTATTAGGTATATCCATGATCTGGCTTTATTACAGGCTGGTATATGGTACAATTATTAAAAAGCTTGATAAAAATTTAAAACAGCTTAAAGAAATAGATTCTCAGGAAAGTTAATATACATAGGCATATTTCGGGATATAATTATTAATTTTAGCCCACCAAATCTTAAACTATGCCCTTATCTTATGTATATGGAACTTCTGAGGTTCCATTATTAGGACAGACCATCGGAGCCAATCTCAAAAGTACTGTCGAAAAATATCCCCATCAGGAAGCATTAGTCTGTGTTCATCAGAATTACAGAGCAACATACCAGGAATTTTACAATCAGACAACTGCCGTTGCCAAAGCTTTACTGCTTTTGGGAGCAAAATCCGGTGACAGAATCGGAATCTGGTCTTCCAACCGTTATGAATGGGTTCTTTTGCAGTACGCCACTGCGAGAATAGGAACTATTTTAGTCAATATCAATCCGGCCTACAGAACTCATGAACTCACCTATGTTCTTAATCAGTCTGAAGTTCGTTTTATTTTTTCGTCTTTAAGCTTTAAAAGCAGCAACTATAAAGAAATGGTTGAGTATGCCAAAGAAGTATGCCCTACCCTTGAGCATGAGATATTCTTTGATGAAAACTGGGAAGCATTTGTCAATAACGGCCAGGATATTTCAGATGAAGTTCTCCACAGTTTTGAAGAACATGTACAGTTTGATGATCCTGTTAATATTCAATATACTTCCGGAACTACAGGTTTCCCGAAAGGCGTTACGCTTTCTCATCATAATATCCTGAACAATGGCTATTTTATCGGAATCAGATTAAAATATACTGAGAAAGACCGTGTCTGTATTCCGGTACCTTTTTATCATTGCTTTGGTATGGTAATCGGAAATATATGCTGCACAGCCCACGGAGCCTGCATGGTAATTCCTAACGACAGCTTTGATCCGGAAATCACTTTAAAAGCCGTTTCTGAAGAAAAATGTACTTCTTTGTATGGTGTTCCTACCATGTTTATTGCGGAACTGGCGGTAAAAGATTTTGATAAATATGATTTTTCAAGTTTAAGAACGGGTGTCATGGCAGGATCAGTATGTCCTCCGGAAATTATGAAAAAGGTAGAGAGCCTGATGAATATTAAAGAAATGAGCATCTGCTACGGAATGACGGAAACTTCACCCGTATCTACCCAGACTTTAATAGGAACGCCGCTGGAAAAGCAGGTCAGTACTGTGGGAACTGTTCAGGATCATCTTGAGATCAAAATTGTAGATGAAAATGGCAGAACCCTGAAACGCGGCGAACATGGTGAACTTTGCACAAGAGGCTATTCTGTCATGCTGAAATACTGGAATGATCCTGAAAACACAAAAAAAGTACTGGATGATGCCCGCTGGATGCATACCGGAGATATGGCAGTAATGGATAAAGACGGATATATTACCATTTCTGGAAGAATAAAAGACCTCATCATCCGTGGTGGAGAAAATATTTCACCCAAGGAAATTGAAGATTTTTTATACACGTACACCAATATCCTTGATGTTCAGATCATTGGAGTTCCAAGTGAAAGATTCGGGGAAGAAGTGATGGCCTGGGTCAAAGTAAGGAAAGGATTCACTATCACAGCAGAGGAACTTCAGGAATATTGCAAAGGAAGAATTGCCCACTATAAAGTCCCGAAATACTGGAAGTTTGTAGATGAGTTCCCAATGACTATTTCCGGCAAAATAAGAAAGGTTGAAATGAGAGAAATCTCTATGAGGGAATTGGGACTGGAGAATGTAAAGCAGATCTGATAAGATTAAAAATGCAAAATTGCGAAATGATGAAATTGTTGAATCTGACAAATAATTTTTAATTCAAACCTATAAAAAACAAAAAAGCATTTCAGTTTGAAATGCTTTTTTTATGTTTTTAAAGTTCTTTTCTTAATCTTGCTACAGGAATATTGAGCTGTTCACGATATTTTGCAATCGTTCTTCTGGCAATATTATAACCCTGTTCTTTTAGGATTACTACTAATGCATCATCTGTAAGTGGCTTTCTTTTATTTTCTTTACTGATGACTTCCTGAAGGTGGGTTTTGATCTCTTTGGTAGAAACTTCTTCTCCATCATCATTCGTTAAGCTATCTGAAAACAGGTCTTTAAGATATACAATCCCGTTAGGAGTATCTGCATACTTACTTTTTACCACTCTTGAAATGGTAGAGATATCAAATCCCGTAATATCTGCAACGTCCTTTAAGATCATTGGTTTCAGAGATTTTTCGTCTCCGGTAATGAAATAATCCTTCTGGAATTTCACAATCGCTGTAATCGTCTGTAATAAGGTATTCTGACGTTGATTAATAGCATCAATATACCATTTTGCAGCATCCAGTTTCTGTTTGATAAATAATGCAGCCTGCTTATGCTCTGACGAATTTTTATCATGGGAGTAAGTCGTCAGAATATCTTTATATTCTTCAGAAACTCTTAAAGTAGGCGCATTTTTGCTGTTAAGCATAGGAATCACTAATCCGTCTTTTACCTGAATCACAAAATCCGGAATAATTTCCTGATTAATTGTAATGGTTTGCGTATCAAAGTTTCCACCTACCTTCGGGGATAATTTTGAGATTTCGTCCAGTGCGTCTTTCAGATCTTCTTCTTCAATATCATATTTCTGAATGATCTTGTTGTAGTGCTTATTCGTCAAGGCTTCAAACTGATGTCTCAAAATATTGGCAGCTAAAGAAACTGCTTTATCTGAGCTTACTTTCTTTTCAATTTGCAGCAATAAACATTCCTGCAGGCCTCTTGCTCCTACTCCGGACGGGTCCAGCTTCTGAACATAGTTCTCCAGGATATCCTCAACTTTTTCTTTAGTTGTATAAATTCCTTGTGAGAAAGCAAGATCATCAACAATAGACTTGATTTCTCTTCTAAGATATCCGTCTGTATCTAAGTTCCCGATAAGGTATTCTGCAATCTTAAGATCTTCCTCACTGATATTCACCAGGTGTATCTGCTCTGTAAGATAGTCGTATAAGGACTGTCCCTCCGTGAGAAGACTTTCATTGTCAAATTCTTCATCATCCGGAGAATAGTTGCTGGATGCGGTTTTATAGCTTGGTTCATCGTCATAGATATATTCATTGACGTCGAAATCTGTTTCAATACTTTCTGTACCCTCATCCTTATAAGCATCTTCCAGGGAAGAGTATTCATCTTCTTTAGAATCTTCTTTCGCAATTTCCAAAGCCGGGTTTTCTTCTAACTCTCTCTCCAGCTCCTCTTCAAATTCCAGAGTATGAAGTTGAATAAGCTTCATCAACTGGATTTGCTGAGGGGCCAGCTTTTGTCCTAATTTGAGTTGTAAGTGTTGTTTAAGCATATTCTTATTTGCGTTTTAACATAACATATTCTACGAATTTAATAAATTTATTTGACAAAAAACACATTTAGCATGATTTTTGCAGTATACATCCCATCTTAATAAACTATTGAAAAATAAAAAAAGCCTTAACTTGTGATTAAGGCTTTTTTTATTGCTCTAGAATTCAGCGCTTTTCGGCGTTCTTGGGAAAGGAATCACATCTCTGATATTTGTCATTCCTGTTACGAAAAGAACTAGTCTTTCCAGTCCTAAACCAAAGCCCGCATGCGGTACAGAACCGAATTTTCTGGTATCAAGGTACCACCAAAGCTCATGCTCATCTACATGCATATCTGCCATTTTCTGTTTTAAAACATCTAATCTTGCTTCTCTTTCAGATCCACCGATGATCTCACCGATACCAGGGAAAAGAACATCCATTGCTGCAACGGTTTTGTTGTCATCGTTCAGTTTCATATAGAAAGCTTTGATTTCTTTCGGATAGTCAAATAATACTACCGGACTTTCAAAATGCTTTTCTACAAGGTATCTTTCGTGCTCAGACTGAAGGTCTGTTCCCCATTTTTCAACCGGGTAAGCAAATTTTCCTTTTTTGTTTTCTTTAGAGTTCAACAGGATTTCGATTGCTTCTGTATAGCTTACACGTTTGAAACGCTTAGCCACTACATTCTGAAGTTTTTCGATAAGACCTTCTTTCGCTCTTTCTTTTTCCGGTTTTGTTTTCTGTTCTTCTGCAAAACGGTTGTCTAAGAACTCCAGATCATCTTTGCAGTTATCCAATACATACTGGATCACATATTTCAAGAAATCTTCCGCAAGGTCGATATTGTCTTCAAGGTTATTGAAAGCTACTTCCGGCTCAATCATCCAGAACTCGGCAAGGTGTCTTGTGGTGTTAGAATTTTCAGCACGGAAAGTAGGTCCGAAAGTATAAATTCTTCCCAATCCCATCGCAGCAGTTTCCCCTTCAAGCTGTCCTGAAACGGTAAGGTTGGTTTTTTTACCGAAGAAATCCTGTGCAAAATCAATTTCGCCTTCTTCCGTTTTCGGCATATTGTTCAGATCAAAGTTGGTTACTCCGAACATTTCACCTGCTCCTTCCGCATCTGCGCCTGTAATAACCGGTGTGTTGATATAGAAAAACTGGTTCTGGTTGAAGAATGAGTGAACAGCAAAACTTACTGCATGACGCACTCTGAACACCGCTCCGAAAAGGTTCGTTCTGAATCTTAAGTGTGCCTGCTCACGAAGTTTTTCAAGACTGTGTTTCTTAGGCTGAAGAATTGTACTCTGAAGTTCTTCTGTAAAGTTATCTCCTAAAATAATGATCTTTTTAGCGATAATTTCCACAGATTGTCCTGCTCCCTGGCTTTCCACTACTTCTCCTACTACTTTCAGGGAAGAAGCTGTACTGATATTCTTGATAATAGCTTCATCAAAATTTTCGAAATCAACAACTATCTGCAAATTATTAATCGTAGAACCATCATTAAGTGCAATAAAGCGATTTGCACGGAATGATCTTACCCATCCGTAAACAGTAATGTCATGATGTAATACTTTCTTGTAATCCTTTAGGATTTCTTTGATCGTTTGCTTTTTCATTTGTTGATGATAAATTTTTTATATAAAAATTAATGTCCGCAAAGTTACAAAAAAACAGCGCAACTTGATGATTGCGCCGTCTTTAAAAATCATTTAACAGGTATTTAAACTTTCAGTTCAGGAAATTCACCTTTTTTCTTCTGCAGACTCTCCTTCATTTTCAGGTACATTTCCACTCAATATTATCCTGAACTTCAATAAAATCCGGAATACACACCCGGAATAAACACACTTACACTATCACTTTTAAAGAATAAAATATTATTTTACTCTGGGTTTTCATGGAATTAGTTTATTGAAATGGTTATTAGTTTTTAAGTGATAAGTTTGTGGTAAATTACCGGGTCATACATCCATTTTTAGACTATACTATACTTTTAAACTTTGTGGCGGATGAACCGGATTTACTGTTTAATGATTTTAAATGATCACTACACTTTACATCTCTGAATTCTGAACAATTACTTCATTATTTACATTTAATTTTCTGGTTATTTTTTCTGGTTTTTATCCTCTTCATGATTAGTTTTATGATACAATTCCTGATTTGATTTTTTAATGATCAACAGTTTGGAACTGATATCTTGTATTGTGCACATACAAAATAAATGGTTGTGTTTTTACCTGAAGCAAAGATGCAGGAAGTGAAATAATGACACAAGTGAATGGTCTATAGATTCATAAATTTATATACCTAAAATCATGAATCTATAAACAATAATAAAATGAATATCAATAAATTAAACCTAATTTGAAGACATATTTTCAATTTCTTTCAGATAGATAGAAAGAGGGGTTCCGGTTCTTTTTTTGAAGGCTAAAGTGAAAGCCTGTTCGTTATTATATCCTAATTCTTCTGCGATAAAAGGAATTTTATAGGACCTGAATTTTCTGTCAGTGGCCAATCTGCTGATGGCATAGTCAATACGGAGATCGTTGAGATACGTTGCAAAGTTTTTTCCTTTGTAAGTATTGATAATTTCCGACAGATATTTAGAGTTTGTTTTTATTTTTTTGGCAAGGCTTCCCAACGTAATTCCTTTATTCAAAAACTGATCTTTGCTTTCAAATATTTCAAGTTCCTTTAAGATGGTCTGGGCAATATCCTCAGAAACCGTTCTGGATGTTTTGTCTTCAGGATTTTCTGTATTTTCTACCGGATGAATTTCTTGTCCGGCTTCCGGCTCTTTATTTTTCCCTACTCTTTTTTCATTTACGGATTGAATCAGATCCTGGGCTATCTTTTTATAGTTCTTTTCAGATTTTTTATATTTAAAATAAACGTTGATAAATAGGAGGTGTGATATCAACAAAAGGCTCAGTACAATATAAAACAGACTCTTCCTTTTGGTAAGCTCGTTAGTAATATCTTCCTTCTCCTGCTGCAACTCCGGCGTATCATATCTTCTCGGAAGCTCTCTGGAAATGTACCTGAACTGCGTATCCAGGACCTGATCAACTTTTAGAAACCTGTCTACATAATACAGTTGCTTTTCTTTATCATTATTTTCTTTATAATAATCAATCAGGTAAGTGTATACGTCCCTCAGCTCGGGATAAATATAATTTGTTTTAAGAACCATAGAATCGATCTTCCTGAAAAAATCTGCTGCTTTTTCTTTTTTCTGAAGGCCGGCATAGGACATTCCCAAGTATAAAAGTGTATAGTTATGGTTTCTTTTACTACCATTATTCTTGGTAAAGAAATATCTTTCACATTCCAGTAAACCGTCAATCGCTTTCTGATAATTTTTTGAATGAAGATGATAATAGCCCAGCAGCCCCAGGTTTTGATAATAACGGTAAACATCTTTACTTTTTTTGGAACCCTGTAAACCTTCCTGTATCAATGCATATGCAGAATCCATTTTATTGATCTCTATATAAGCATCTGCCAGGTTCAATTTGAGGGAATTGATCTCCGTCTCATTCATATAATCGGCATCATAAGCATAATGCCTCAGTACTTTTGCAGTCTCCTCATGTTTCCCGATATAATTGTTGAGATAGGCAATACTGATATGGGCCATGGCAATCTGCCTTTTATTTCCTTTTTCTTTTGCATACTTCAAGCCTAGGATATAATTATTCAATGCAGACTGAAGATTATCATTTCTAAAATAAAGATTTCCTCTTAAAAGATAAATTCTTGCCGGATAGGTATTTTCTTTAGAGTTTTGGGTGATATGCTGTAAGCTGTCTAGATACTTTAAAGCATTGGGTAAATCTTCGTCAAAATGAAACATAACGTACCCTTCAGCAATCTGAGTTGTATTGTTTTCAGACTTTGCCTTTTTAAGATAAGAACTGGCAATACTTTTTGAGTTGTTTGTATCTCCGGGAAGAGCCTTATAAAATTCGTCTTCCAATTCTTTATAAGTCCGTTTTTCCGGATTATTTTTTTCGGTATTATTGGTCTGTGCCTGAAAAAACACATTCCATATCATCAAAAACAGGATTAAACATTTTATTTTCATCATTCATCCGAGCTATATTACAAAAATATTATTTTTCTTCTGTAGATGCACCACTGCTTTTGCTTTTTTCATGTATTAATCAATATTTTCATTAAATTTAATGCTGATAAGTCTCTAAAAAGAGAGTACAGACTGATGGCTGCACTCTCTTCAAAAAATTATTTCCATTCTACTCTACCCTCAAGATAATATACTCTTCCATCACTCTCGTAAAGAAGATCATATCCCTGGGATGTCAGATAAAAATGGCAAACCTTTGTTTCTCCGCTTCTATCTTTAAAATCGATAACAGCCGGACACATTTTAGCATGATCCATTTTTTTCACAATCAGGTCAAAATTTTTCTGAATATTTTTTTTGCTGTAAAGCGACAGCATCCTGTCATCAATAAACCGGATATATTTCAGAGATGAAAGCGGATAAGTAATCAATTTAAAAGGTTTTCCCGCAAGCTTAGCTGCATTTTCATTAAAAAAATTCGTGATTGAAAGACTATCCCGGGTAATATTTTTCACCACGCTTGATTCATATCTTTGTCCATCCGTAAATTCCATACTGTAGATGGCTTCCATTTTAATGGCAAAACCTTTCCCTGATTTTCTTAAATCTTTTAAATCTGTAAATTCTTTTCCTTTTTTAATCACAATCAAAACATTTCCTTCTCCAAAATCACAGTCATAATATTTTTTATAATCAAAAGGTTCTTCTGTAGAAGTATTCACTGTATCATTAGTGGTATTTTGTGAAAAAATACGTACTGAAAACAGGAATAAAAATAATATGAGTTTATAATTTTTCATGTCTAATTTGTTTTCTGTTTTTTAAAATTCCAGTTGATGAGCGGAAGTTTTCTTTTTCCGTTTTCATTCCATCCGCCGATCTGGATTCCTCTGAAATCTTCACATTTGTTATACAAACCAATCTGCAACCCACGGCATTTATGTCCAATATTGGCCAACGGTGCTGCAGAAACACCTTTCATCTCATGATGCAGGTTAAAAAATGGAGAAACAGATACTCCGTTGGTCACCGCATATGTGTTGATATTACTCGAAACATTGATCTCCAGACCATTTGTAACAGTAGGTTCCATATTGATCAGAGACAATTGAAGTCCATTGATTGTATTCATCTTTTCACGGGGAACCATTACATAATCATCATTGCCTGGTAATTGTAAGTTGACAAGCATCAACGGAGGAAGAAAAATACCCAGGAAGTTGAATCCCATTCCTAATCCGTTTACTTTTTTAGGCTTAAAATGATCTTCCTCATCATAGTATTTAAATAAAATCCCGTTGACATTTCTGACATTCTTTGAAGGGGAAGCTGCAATAAATCTCGGTTTCAAAGAATCTGCTTTTAAACTGTCTGATGCATAAGCCAGACTATTGAATAAAAGAACTGCTGCAAATAAAATTCGTGTTTTCATAACGCATTATTTTAAAATTACATTTCAAAATTATCAGCAGAAAGCACAGTTTTGAATGTGAAAAAAAATTAAAAAAAACATTCTGTTTGCGAAAATCACAAAATACGGGCTGGAAACTGGAAGAAAGAGGTTCGAAGTTACTTTGAGTGATCAATAGTAATCGTGCTTATATTTCCAATTACTTTTAAATTATTATTGATTCTTTCGACTACCAATACTTCCCGCCTTCAAGCTTCCCACCTTTTAAACAGAAAATCAAAAACTCTTTCCACAAAAAATATTACATTTGTGAAAATCACAAAACTATGCACCAGGAAGCTCTGCTCAAGGAAATCCGAAGAAAAATAGGTGAAAAATCTTTAAATGATGAGATCGCCAACATTCTTAATATCAGCTATGACGCGGCCCACAGAAGGACTTCCATGAAAGCCAAGTTCAGTTTTGAAGAGGCTTTGGAGCTCGCCAGATACTATCAGATCTCATTGGATCAGTTTCTGGGAACAGAAAATCAATTGGTTGTCAAAAGAACACAACCGGTAAGAACCACTGAAGATCTTTTAAACTATTTCGAAAACTCTTTGAAGATTTTAAATGTTTTTCAGAATATCAACAATTCCAAAGTATTCTATTCTGCAAAAGACATCCCGTTTTTTTATACCATTTCAGATTCAATATTATCCCGTTTCAAGTTTTATGTCTGGATGAATTTACTGAATCAAGACAAGTTTTTAAGTCCGTTTCATGAGTTTAGTATGGAATATCATTCAGTAAAAAATGACCTGCTGAAAGATCTTTATGATAAACAAAACGTCACCGAAATCTGGAATGACACCACCATTATGAGTGCTTTGAGACAAATCTCCTTCTACTATGAAATGGGACTATTGAAGAAAAATGATGTGGATCTTATTCTTGATGACCTGAGGAAATTACTGGAAAGTCTGGAAATTAAAACACTGGAAAAAACTAATTTCCAGATCTATGTGAATGATTTAGTCATTTTAAACAACAGTATTTTATTCAAAAATGAGCAGCAATGTTCCTTTTTCGTTCCTTTCAGCATGTTCGGATATATGATGACCAATGATAAAATCACCTGTGAAGATTCTCTGAGCTATTTTGAGCATCAGATCAAGAACTCCAGATCCCTGAACGAATCCGGAAACCGGGAAAGGAAAATGTTCTTTAATAAAATGTATGAACAGATTGACCGATTAAAACAAAATTTATCATGAATACCCTGCGTAAAGGCGAATATTTTGGAGAGACCAATCAGATAGTCAATCTGGAAGGATTGACGATCACTGATACGGAGTATACGCATCCTTACGTAGACTGGCATTATCATGAAAATGCTTACTTCACTTTTTTGCTTCAGGGCAATATGACAGAAGGGAACAGAAAAGAAACCTATGGCTGTTCTGCCGGAACATTATTGTACCATCATTGGGAAGATCCGCATTACAATAGTAAACCGGATATTTTTACAAGAGGATTTCACATCGAACTCTCACAAAGCTGGTTTGACCGGTTTGACATTCAGAAAAATAAAGTGGAGGGTAGCTTTGATATAAAAGATCCCGCTTTAAAACTACTGGTTTATCAGATGTTCAAAGAAACGAAAACCAATGATTTATCTTTTGAACTGGCCGTTAATCAGTTATTATTGCATCTTTTCAGTCAATTGACCCATCAGAAGGAGAGTAGTGATAGAAAACCAGTCTGGGTAGGTCAGATCAATGAAATTTTACATGAAAGCTTTACAGAAAGCCTGAATCTTACGGAACTTTCTAAAACATTGAACATTCATCCTATCCATCTCAGCAGAGATTTTCATAAATATTTCCATTGCAATCTGGGTGAATATCTCAGAAAATTAAAACTTAACAAATCACTTGAATTGCTGACTTTGCCCCATTCTTTGACGGATATTGCCATAGAATGCGGCTTTTCAGATCAGAGTCATTTTACCCGGTGTTTTAAAGAAAATATCGGAATTACTCCATTGAAATACAGGAACCTTCTGAAAAATTATTAAAAGATCTCTGAATGTAAAGGAAATAAACCATCATTCACGATTTGGATACATCATTCCCCGATTTGGATACATTTCCCCTTTCGTAAGTTTCCATCTTTGTACCATCATTTAAACAAAAAAATATTTAAAAATGGAAACAAAAAAAGTATGGTTCGTGACAGGAGCTTCAAAAGGCTTAGGATTCGAGTTGGCAAAAAAATTATTATCCGAAGGATTTCAGGTTGCTGCAACAAGCCGTACCGTTGAATCCCTGATCTCAAACCTCGGAGAAACTTCTGAAAACTTCCTTCCGCTCGGCGTAAACATTACAGACAATAACGATATTAAATCTGCCATTGCCAAAACGGTTGAACATTTCGGAAAAATTGATGTAGTTGTGAATAATGCCGGTTATGGACAAATCGGAACATTGGAAGAACTTACAGATGAAGAGGCGAGAGAAAATTACGCTGTGAATGTTTTCGGAACCTTAAATGTGATCAGAAACGCCATGCCTTATCTCCGTGAGCAAAGGTCTGGAAACATCTTCAATATTTCTTCCGTTGGCGGATATTCCGCTAATTTTCCGGGTTGGGGAATTTACTGCTCAACAAAATTTGCTGTTGCCGGATTTACTGAAGCTTTGGCTGAAGAAGTAAAGGATTTCGGAATTCATGCTACTGTAGTATATCCCGGATATTTCCGTACAGATTTTTTAAGTAAAGATTCTGTAAAAACCCCTTCTAATCCTATTCAGGCTTATGAAGCGGCAAGAAATTCTGAACAGGCTCATCTTAATGATATCAACGGAAATCAGCCAAATGATCCGGAGAAGGCAGCTGATGTACTGATTCAGATCAGTAAAGAGAAAAATCCGCCGGTTCATTTATTATTGGGAGTAGGAACGATGGAGTTTCTGAATAATAAGATTGATATCTTAAAGAAAGATGCTGAGAAATGGGAAAGTCTTACCGTTTCTACTGCGATTTAATTTGATACTATCCTTCGACTCCGCTCAGGATGACATTCCTAATACTTACTATTTTAATTTAATCGGATGAATTAAATATAAAACTTTAGAGGTCAGCCTGACCGGAGTCGAAGGCTTTATGATATCATGCATTATAATATTTACAAAAACACTTAACTTCGCAATTATGAAACAGCCGGTTCATTTTAATTCCATTTCAGAATTTCATGCTTTCTGCAGTCTTCCGAATCCCGAGCATCCATTGATCAGTTTGATAGATTACAGCAAGGTTCGTTATGTTGTAGAAAATGAAGAACTGAAGTGGATCCAGAATTTTTATTCTATTGGTTTGAAAAAAAATGTCACTCCAAAGTTTAATTACGGTCAGCAGCAATATGATTTTGACTCCGGAGTATTGTGTTTTGTTTCTCCCCAGCAGTTTTTAAGCCTGGAAATAAAACAGGATGTTGAAGTAGAGCCTACCGGATTTTTATTGTTGATTCATCCCGATTTTCTGTGGAATACTCCATTAACCAGGAAAATAAAGTCTTATGATTTCTTCAGTTATCAGGTAAAAGAAGCTCTTTTTCTTTCCGATAAAGAAGAGAAAACCCTTGTTGATATTTTTAAAAATATTGAACGGGAATATCAGTCAAATACCGATCGATTCACGCAGGAACTGATCATCTCCCAGATTGAGCTATTACTGGTTTACTCTGATCGTTTTTATGAACGGCAGTTTTTCACCAGGAAAAAATCAAGCCACGAATTATTATACAAATTTGAAGATATCCTTTCCCAATATTTCGAAAACGGAAATCTTCTTGAAAACGGTATTCCATCCGTGAAATGTATTGCCGATCAGATGAATATTTCACCTAATTATCTCGGAACCTTACTCCGCTTACATACGCAGCAAAATACCCAGCAGCATATTCAGAATAAATTGATTGATTCTGCTAAAGAACGTTTGAGTACCACAAGCTTATCTGTAAGTGAGATTGCTTATGAACTGGGATTTGAACATCCGCAGTCTTTCAGTAAACTCTTTAAACAAAAGACGAATCAATCTCCCGGAGAATTCAGAAAGCTTTTCAATTAGAATATTATGATAAATAATAAAATAGCAATGTTAATTTCATTCTATTTTACCAGGAAGAAGTTTGTTACTTTTGTTTAAATACCTCTTCCAATGAAACCAGTTCTATTATTGATCTTTATTTTCACATTTTATCTGTATCAGGGACAAAATAAAAACATAGTCAATCCTGAAAAAATTGAAAATCCGATTCAAAAAAATCATATCGGAAAAATTGTTTTCGTTAATAAAACTATTGCTCTTGAAAACCTTAAGGATTCGGACTTTCTAAGTTCTTCTTTATTCCAGGAAAACGGAGATCTTGGTATTCATGCTTTTTTCGATAACTCTCTTGTCAACTACCTGCATCAACTTGAGCCCAATTGGACGGTTGATGAACTTCTGAAAAGCGGAAATTATCAATTCTCATTTTATGTAGACGGAAAACTGATCTATAAAGAAAATCTCAATACTGGTGCAGGCATTGCAGATCATAAAAAAGTCAAAACTGCATTGCGAATTCCTCTTCTCAGCAGCAGAAACGAAGATTCATGGGGAAGGTATTTATGGATGCGTTTTTACATGTCCCATAACGGGATTGATGCGCTGGCGGAAGGAAATCATATCTTAAAAATTGAAATACGCCCGTATCTCAACGCCTCTACACTCAAAACAGGGCCTGTTATCGCAGAGGGTCAGATCAATCTCAATGTTCCTTCTCAAAATATTCCGGAGCAGCAGATCGCCATTCAACCCATTCAATCCAGCAGCGGATGGAAGGTTTCTCAGGAAAAAATCAATATAGAAGCTATCAGAAATCTGAATAAGAAAATTGCAGAAAACAGATTTAAAAATATAACCGGAATTGTCATTATAAAAAATGGGAAATTGCTTCTGGAAGAATATTTCAATGGATCCGGAAGAGATTCTTTGCAGGATACCCGTTCTGTAGGGAAATCATTTTCTTCAGCATTGACGGGAATTGCTGTCAAAGAAGGATATTTAAAAAGCGAAAATCAAAACCTGAAAGAGTTTTACGATTTGAAACAATTTAAAAACTATTCTTCTCAAAAAGAGAATGTTACTATAAAAAGTTTGTTGACAATGAGTTCCGGATTTGATGGGAATGATGAAAATTACGAATCTCCAGGAAATGAAGAAAATATGTACCCTACCGAAAATTGGGTAAATTTTACGTTGGATCTGCCGATGACGGAGAATACGCCAGGGAAAAACTGGAGTTACTTCACTGCCGGAGTTGTGGTAACAGGAGATATTTTGGATAAAACAGTTCCACAAGGCTTAAAAAACTATGCTGATAAAAAGTTATTTCAACCTCTCGGAATCACAAATTATAAATGGCAGTTTACTCCGCAGCAAAAGCCGTCTCTGGCGGGAGGACTTCGTATGAAAGCTCTTGATTTTGCAAAATTCGGGCAACTGTACAGCAATAATGGAATTTGGGAAGGAAAAACTATTTTGAGCAAAGAATGGATTAAAAAATCTTTCACCAATTATTTCCCGGACCGTCAGGATTTTGAAGGGTATGGATATCTATTCTGGAGAAAAGTTTATAGAGTGGGAAACAGCAGTTATGAAGCTTTTCAATCCAGCGGAAATGGTGGAAACAAGATCATCATCTTCACCAAAATACCAGTTGTAATGGTAATTACCGCACAAGCTTACAATAAACCTTATGCCCATTCACAAGTTGAAAAAATGGTACAGGAATATCTTTTACCCGCCTTGAAAATGGGTAATGAGTAATCGGTAATGAAGTAATAGTAATGTAGGAAATTGAGGAAGAATTGCTTATTGCAAACTATTCGTCTTTCTTGGATGGAACCAGAAATACGTCAATAAGACCTTCAGGAAGTTCCATTTTGATTATTCTTTCTTCTCGGTCAACTTCAAGAATCCAGTCTTTGATCATAGGAATAACTACTTCTTTTCCATCCAGATTGGTAATGAAATACACCTGCGCCGTCTGATCATTTACAGATCTGATCACTCCACAGTTGTTATCATTTTGATCAAAGATTTCAAACCCGATGATCTCGTGATAGTAGAATTGTTTTCCCGAAAGTTTGGGCAGTGAAGCAAGCGGAAGGTAAACATTTTTACCCAACACCTGGTCTACCATAGCCTCAGAAGAGTTTTTGAATGCAAGATTCAGAGCATCAAGTTTGCTCCATGATGATCTTTCAATAAAAAATGGAACCAATAATCCGTTGATTTCAACGAATATTGATTCCAATTTATTGTAAAGCTCGGGTTGATCGGTATCCAATTTAAGGATTACGTTACCCGCAAGTCCATGTCTGCGTGTGATTTTTCCTAAAAAATAGCAATCTTCTTTACGCATAACAGGGGGTGTTCTTAAGCTTCAGTGTTTTCTTCAGTTTCAGCAGCAGGAGCTTCTCCTTCTGTAGCTTCAGCAACAACTTCTTCAGCAGGTGCGTTAGCAGCTTCTTCAGCAGCTTTAGCATCAGCCTCAGCTTGTGCAGCAGCAGCAACTCTAGCTTCGTTTACTTTTACTTCAGCTTCTAAAGCAGCTTTCTTAGCATCAGCTTTAGCAGTTGCTAAACCTTCTACTTTACCTTGTACTTTAGAGTCTTTAGCTTCTACCCAAGCATTGAATCTTTTTTCAGCTTCAGCTTCGTCAAAAGCACCTTTAGCTACACCACCTTGTAAGTGTTTTTTGTAAAGAGCACCTTTGTAAGATAAAATAGCTCTAGCAGTATCAGTAGGCTGAGCACCGTTGTTTAACCACTGTACAGCGGAATCAACGTTCAATTCGATAGTTGCTGGATTAGTAATTGGGTTGTAAGTTCCTAGTTTTTCGATGAATCTACCATCTCTTCTCGCTCTAGAATCTGCAACCACGATGTGGAAAAAAGGTTTTCCTTTTTTACCGTGTCTTTGTAATCTGATTTTTACTGACATAATGTTTGAATTTTACGGGAACTCGTCCCAGTTAAATATTTAAGAGTGCAAAGATAGTAAAAAAGTTTAAAGTAAAAAGCGACAAGTAAAAAGTTTTATAAAATTCATTTTCCAGAAGCCGGGAACCTGCTCTCGCTACTCGCTTTTTTCTTTTAGAAAGAAAAAGAGCTTAAACAAACCGCTCGATCAGGGCTATTTATTCCATATTACCCATGTAAAACAATCCCAGACACTTCTGGTTTTCTTCAATAGTAAGAGAATCTTTCAATTCATCCACAATTTTGGGAGAACTCCAATAGCATCCGATATTATTCGCTGTACAGGTAAGATACATGTTCTGAACCGCCATTGAAACAGCGGCTATTTCTTCCCATTCAGGAACCATTCCGCTGAAGTTGACTACGATAGAAACTACAACATTGGCTTTATTGATTTTGAAACCGATATCATTGTATTTTTTTTCCAGGAAAAGCTGCTCAGGTGTAATTGCTTTATAGATAGCCTGCATTTCTGAGGCCAGCTGTGCTTTCTCTTCACCTTTGAATATTTTGAAACGCCAGGGTTTTGTACGTTTGTGATTGGGAGCCAGTGTAGCAGCATTTAAAATTTCCTCCAAAACTTCCTGAGATATTTCTGTATCCGCATAATCTTTTGGGAAAATACTTCTTCTTTGCTCTATGATTTCTTTTAAAATGGATGCTTTATTCATGTAACAAAATTACAAAAAAGATGGAAGCAGGAAGCGGGATGAAAGAAGTTTAATATTTGATTGGCTGATAGGTACCGGAAGCTTATCAAAATTACTTTTTACTTTTTACTTTTTACTTCTACAAAACCTCTATAACCTTCTGATGGATTTTGTTTAAGGTAAACTCATCACCGGATTTCATACCCATCATTTTTTTGGCCATGGGACTTTCAGGAGAGATTGCATAGAACCTGTCTCCTTCAAAAAAGAATTCTCCTAGTGACACGGATATATAAAACCGGGCCTTATTGGTAATGACCAGCGAGCCAAGCTGTACTCTTTCCGTAGCGGTATTCAGGACTTTAGCCATATTTCTTTTAAGATCATTCAAAGCTCCCAGCTGTCGCTGCATCTGGTAAATCTCCTCCTGCATTTCTTCTCTCATACTGTCATATTTCGGAGTTTTTTTGATGTCACGGCTGGCTTCCAGGGTAAATTCGATAAAGTTTTTAAGCTTTTCGATTTTCTCTGCAATGGTAGTTTTCACAAAGTCTCTGATATCACTTTTTTCAAATACGATCTTCTCCATACAATCTATTCTTTATATAAAGATAATATTTTTGGAATAATATTTCTTTGACTTAACATAAAAAAACGATTGCAAAATAGCTCATCATTTTTAAAAATATTTTTTAGCTTTGCCCCTTTAAAATCTAAAACCATGTTTAAAACACCATTTTCATTTGATGGGAGAATCAGAAGAACAGAATATGGATTATCATATCTTATATATCTTGTGTTTTCTGTGCCTTTCAATTTTTATTTTCAGACTAACGAACAGCCATCCGGGGGTGTTACTATCGTTTTCTTCCTTTTGTTAATTCCATTTCTTTGGTTTCTTATTGCACAGGGAGCAAAAAGATGCCACGACAGAGGAAATTCAGGTTGGTTTCAACTAATTCCTTTCTATAGTTTATGGATGTTATTTGCAAACAGCGATCATGGGCCTAATGAGTATGGTCCTAATCCTAAAGGTGAAGGAAACTATAACTCGATAAACGAGATCGGTAAGAAAGAATTGTAATAAAAAAGCCTTGTAAAATTTACAAGGCTTTCATTTTATTTTTCAGCAAGTTTTTTCAGATCACCCAACCCCTGGCTAAACATTTTATCCATATTTCCGTTCATCAGTGGTTTCATAATTTTCATCATAGGAGTAAGTTCATTATCAATCATCCAGGTCACTTTGGTACCGCTTCCTTCAGGAACCATAACAAAATTAGCCTTCATATCTCCTTCAAAAGGTTTTATAAAGTGAAGTTTTGTAGCCATTTTCTGATTAGGAACCAGCTCAGTAATTGCCTGCTCTCCTTCTCCTACATTTTTATCACCTTTCCAGTGATAGGAATCTCCTACTTTATCGCCGTTCCCTGAATACGTAATCACAATATTTTTATCAGCCTTGGAAAAAGGATCCCATTGATTGTAGCCTTTTAAAGTACCTACATAAGGCCACACTTTTTCCTGTGGCGCATTGATGACAACAGATTTTTCATAATGATAATCTTTACTGAAAGCCAGCATTGCAATTACAGCATAGATGATAGCCAGCACAATGATGGCACCAATGATTTTTAAGAGTGTTTTCATAGTCTATATATTTTAAGGTTATTTATTTTAAATCGGTTTCAAAATTAAATATTCCCACATCACTCTCACTTTCCATATGACAAGATTATTTAAAGATAAGTATTTTTGTCATAACTTGTGAGTAAGGCATTATTTTTGAGCGTTTCAGCTGTGATTCCCAATGAATCATTACATTTACCTTATATAAAAGATCAAAAAATGAATATTTTAACAGAAAAATTTACTACTCCATATCATTCAGCACCCTTCAGTGATATTAAAAATGAAGATTATCTTCCGGCGTTTAAAGAGCTGATTCAAAAATCTGAAGCAGAAATTGATGCTATTGTCAACAATACGGAAGCACCCACTTTTGAAAATGTTATTGAAGCATTGGCGTATTCAGGGGAACAGCTGGATGTGGTTTCAAATATTTTTTTCAACTTAAATTCTGCAGAAACCAGCGATGAGATCCAGCAGATTGCCCAGGAGGTTTCTCCGATCTTAACGGAATATTCTTCAAAAATATCTCAAAACGAAGCCCTTTTCAACAAAATCAAGAAAGTATATGACGAAAAGGACAAATATAATCTCAACGACGAACAGGAAATGCTTCTGAATGAAACCTACAAAGGTTTTGTAAGAAGCGGAGCTTTACTGAATGAGGAAGACAAAGAAAAATTAAAGAAAATAAGCATGGATCTTTCTTTAAAATCTTTACAGTTCGGACAGAATGTTTTGGCTTCTACAAATGCTTATTTTAAACATATTACGAATAAGGAAGATCTGGCGGGAATTCCTGAGGCTATTATTGATCAATATGCTGAAGAGGCTAAAGAAAGAAACCTTGAAGGATGGGTAGTAACTTTACAATACCCAAGCTATATTCCGTTCATGACGTATGCTGAAAATCGCGAACTGAGAAAAGAACTGGCACTGGCAAATGGTAAAAAATCCTTTGATGGCGGAGAATTCGACAATCAGAATCTGATTAAAGAACTACTTAATCTAAAACAGCAGAAAGCTGAACTTATCGGGTATAAAAATTATGCAGATTTCGTTCTGGAAGAAAGAATGGCGAAGTCTCCGGTAAAAGTTTTTGATTTCTTAAACGAGCTTTTAACCAAAGCAAAACCATATGCTGATAAAGAAATTGAAGAACTGAAATCTTTAGCCAAAGCTGACGGAATTGAAGAAATGCAGGGTTATGATCATGCATTCTATGCTGAAAAACTTCGTAAGCAGAAATTTGATCTTAATGATGAGGAATTAAAACCTTACTTCCCTTTAAATCAGGTGCAGGAAGCGGTATTCGGATTGGCAGGAAAACTTTTCGGACTGACTTTTGAGGAGAGAAATGATATTCCGAAATACCACGAAGATGTAAAAGTATATGAAGTAAAAGAAAACGGAATTTACAAATCTCTGTTATATGTTGATTATTTCCCAAGAAAAGGGAAAAGAGCCGGCGCATGGATGACCAGCTATAAAAATCAGTATAAGCAAAACGGTGAAAATTCCCGTCCGCATATTTCAATCGTTTGTAACTTCAGCAAACCGACAAAAGATACCCCCAGCTTACTGACGTTCCAGGAGGTGACTACTCTTTTCCACGAATTCGGGCACGCACTTCACGGAATGATGGCAGATACCCAGTATCCTACGCTGTCTGGAACTTCTGTAAAATGGGATTTTGTGGAACTTCCATCTCAGTTTCTGGAGAACTTCTGTTATGAACCTGAGTTCTTAAAAACATTCGCCAAACATTATAAAACCGGGGAAGTACTTCCTGATGAAAAAATTGAAAGAATAGAGCAGTCTAAAAACTTCATGGAAGGTTATCAAACTTTAAGACAGCTTGGATTCGGACTTCTGGATATGAATTATCATACAAAAGTTGGAGAGTTGGAGAATGAAAGTATAAAGAATTTTGAAGATAAATATACCAAAGCAACCACTCTTTATCCTTCCAATTCTGAAACGGCAATGAGCCCAAGTTTCTCTCATATTTTCCAGGGCGGATATTCTGCGGGATATTATTCTTACAAATGGGCTGAAGTTCTGGATGCGGATGCTTTCCAGTATTTCAAAGAAAATGGAATCTTCAACCCTGAGATTGCAGCCAAATATAAAGTATTGCTTTCTTCAGGAGGAACGAAAGATCCAATGGAATTGTATAAAAGCTTCAGAGGCAGCGAGCCAAAAGTGGAGAGTTTGCTGAAAAGAGCATTTGGATAACCAATAAAAACGGATTCACAGATTACTATAAGAGAACAGCAATTGCTGTTCTTTTTTGTTTTCTCATTACGTGTATTGTACTTTATGAAATTTTGTAAATTAGTCACTCAATAACCTCAAATTTTACATGACCATCCAAGAACAAATCAAAGACTATATCAACTGCCAGCCTGAGAAAAAGCGTAATGATATGCAGGAACTGCACCACATCATTCTGGAACTTATGCCGGAATGCCAGCTATGGTTTCTGGATGGTAAAAACAGTGAAAATAAAACAGTTTCCAATCCCAACATCGGCTATGGATTCTACACCATACAATATACTGATGGAAAAACCAGAGATTTTTATCAGATCGGAATGAGTGCCAATACCTCTGGGATCTCAATTTATGTTCTCAACATTGCTGACAAGACTTATCTGACCACAACCTATGCAGATAAAATAGGTAAAGCCAGCGTAACAGGATATTGCATTAAATTCAAAGCGTTGAAAGATATCAACATTGAAATCCTGAAAGCAGCAATAAATGATGGTCTTAAGTAATATATTTCTGAATAAAAATATCTTTTAACTTTGTCTTTATGGCAACTATTAAACAGCTTTATACAACCTTAGATGAACGCAGACGTCCAGAAGATGTTGCAGAAATGATCGTTGATGTCTTGAAAAGCGATCTGAAAATTCAGGAACATGCTATTTTAAGTAAAGCAGCCAACCGTTCTCTGAATAAAAATTTCTATGGATATACCTCAATGCTGGAAACTTTTGGAACAGCCATCGGAGCTGGAAAACAGATCAAAAAAGCGACTGAGATTTTTAAAATCAATGAAAAAGAAAATTCAGGGTACAATAATGTGGATGAAATTGAAGCTTTCCTAAAAGAAGTTTCTCCGATTATTCACAAAGATATCGGGCAAAATGATTTCAGAAGTGACCGCCTTAACAGAGATCTGAGGAAGTTGGCCGGACTGGATATTTCCAAGCGGAACTACAATAAAAAATGGAGACTGCTAAAACGAATTGAGATCAGGCTTCAGAAATTTATTCAAGAATCAAAAAAAATCGAGCTTCAGAAAATTTCCAAGCACGGACTTTCTCATACCATCAGCTTTGAAGATTTCTCCGTTGATATGAATACCGCATGTTTTATTGCCTACTTCAATGCCCGCAGCAATCTGAGAAGCATATTTACCAATCAAAGTCTGGACAGGCCTTTTGATGAAATATGTGATATGCTTTTCAACCGATGCAAACAAAATCCGTCAGAAACAAACTGGTCAGCTATTTCCTATAGCTACTCTTCTAAAGAAGTTTTACAGCATTTGACAGATGAACAGAAAGGAAATTTATTAGGAAGATGGACCGTTATTCTTGAAGAAATTTCAGAATTTCTGGAAACACTTTGGAATGAAAATGATATCTACCGAAAAACCATGGCTGTCAAAAAAGGGAATGATTCTACTACATGGAATAATACAGCCGGAGCCTGGAATAAAGCCAGAGATAACTGGATGAATCTGATTTATGCCCTAGGGCTAGATTCTGTTCTTGATGATCTTTGCTTTGGAAAAGTGATGCGTCTGATGGCTGCCGATGTTATCGCATGGCACTTATCTTCCGGTGGTAAGATAGATCCCAATACAGAAGTGTGGAATAATGTACCTTTGCCGTGGGAAGTTTTTCAGGAAAAAGTTTTTTGTAATAAGGAAACTATTGTCAATGCTTGTAAAGAAGCTGGTATAAATCCTGAAAAATCAGGATGGATTGCACCCCGTACTCATGGAGTAAGCCCATTCAGACCCACTCCTGAACTGGTGCATGGTGTAACGGTTTCAAATCCTTTTTTAGCAAAGGTTTTAAAACAGAATAAATATTTTTCAGGAAAAATCTGAAAGAAAAATAAAGGATAGATTAGCTCAGTGGCAGAGTACCCGGCTCTTCACCCGGGTTGACGTAGGTTCGAGCCCTGCATCTATCCTGATATCTGATATAGCTCAGTGGCAGAGCACCCGGCTCTTGGACCGGGAGGACACAGGTTCGAGCCCTGTTATCAGACCTGATAATACAATAATGAACAGGAAATACTGATCTTCCTGTTCTAAGAAGCTAAATTTGTATAGCATAAGAAATATCCATTCTGTAATTTTAAATAATGAGTACGATACCTCAAAGATTAGAAAACGTAAAAAAACTTCAGGCCAAAAGATGGGAAAATGAAGATCACTGGGACACTTTGAATGATCTATTAATCAAAGAACTGGATGAAATTTTATTGATTGAGCCTGAAAACACTTCTGCTTTGGTTAATATTGGTGCGGTGTATTCCGATATGGGAGAAAACGAAAAGGCGCTGGAGTATTTAAAAATGGCTTTAAACTTAGGTTCTAAAGACAAAAATCTGTTTGTAAACCTGGCTATTGTTCTTGTTTATATGGAAAAGCATCAGGAAGAATATTTAGAATATCTTGAAGAAGCTGAAGATAAAACTGAAGATCCGCTTACTTTTAAAGCTTATTTTGATCCTCAATCCCGTTAAAATTCTATACAATTAAAATTTAAAAATCATGTTACTGGCCATATTACTTCCCTTTCTATCCTTCATTGTCCGCGGAAAAGTTCTCACCGGAATAATCTGCCTTATTTTACAGATCACTCTGATCGGATGGCTTCCTGCCGCCATATGGGCTGTTCTTTCTTTAAATAATGAAAGAGCGGATAAACGTAATGACAAACTGATTAAAGCAATGCGAAAAAATCAAAAGTAACGTATCAATTCCCAACACGGCAATACTTTAATAATCCATAACAGCATTGAGGTTCTGATATAATTGTCGTAAATTTACATAGACCATTCTCACCGGAGAAAACTACCGGAATGATAAATTCCTTTGACTGAAAGATTTTCAACGTCTGAAACGTATTAGTTTACATCAAAAGAACCGCTAATTTCTTTATGCTATGAAAGAAAATAAATACGACAATCCGTCATTTTTTAACCAGTACGAAAAAATGCTCCGCTCACAGATAGGATTGGAAGGAGCCGGAGAATGGCATACTTTGAAAAATATGCTGCCTGATTTTCAGGGAAAAAATATTCTTGACCTCGGCTGTGGTTTTGGATGGCACTGCCGTTATGCCATGGAAAATGGTGCAGAATCCGTGATCGGAATTGATCTTTCGGAAAGAATGCTGGCAAAAGCTCAGGAAATCAATAATCTGGAAGGAATTCAATATGAAAGGAAAGCTTTGGAAGATGTTGATTATGCTGCTGAAAAATTTGATATCATATTGAGTTCGCTCACATTACATTATGTAGAATCATTCGATACTATAGTTCAGCATATTTACAAATGGCTTAGTCCCGGAGGATTTTTTGTCTTTTCAGTGGAACACCCTGTTTTCACAGCTGAAGGCGGTCAGGATTGGGTATATGATAAAAACGGCGAAAAAACCTGTTGGCCTGTAGACCGTTATTTTATGGAAGGAAAAAGAAACACTACTTTTTTAGGAGAAAATGTGATCAAATACCACCGTACTTTAACTTCTTATTTAAATACTTTATTGAAACACGGCTTCAAAATCAAAGAAATTGTTGAACCGGAACCAGATCAGGAGATGCTGAAAGAAATCCCGGAGATGAAAGAAGAACTCCGCAGACCAATGATGCTGTTAATCTCTGTTGAAAAATAGTTTTGAACTGGTAGAAAAATAAATCCCCTGTATGGAATCCCCTGATTTTTAGATTTGTAAATGATAAAAATGTATATTTGTTCCATTGTCAATCACAGAATATGAAGCTTTATACTTTTTTCTTCATTTTTATTTTTTCAATTCAGCTTTCTGCTCAACAATATGGGAAAGATCTTGATGAGTATTTCACAGCCCTAACAGGTCTGAAAAACTTCAACGGAAATGTAAAGATTGCTAAAAACAACACTATTCTTCTTGATAAAACCTATAATATTCAGGACGCAGACAAAGCATTAGAGGTAAATAAAAACAGTAAATTCATTATCGCATCCGTTTCCAAAATTTTTGTGAAGTATGGAATTCTGAAACTGGCTGAACAGGGAAAGCTAAAATTATCGGATACTCTCAATAAATACATTCCGGATTTTCCCAAGGGTGAAAAGATTTCTATTGAACAACTTTTATTTCATCAGTCCGGGCTTCCAAGGGAAATCAAAGATTATGAAAAATATGAGCACCTGAGTCTTGAAAAAATTATAGAACTGGCAAAAAAAGAAACACTGCAATTCGAGCCGGGAACCCAAACTTTATATTCAAATGTCGGATACTTTATTCTGCACTCTATCATCGATAAACGGTCTGATAAAGGATACTGGAATTTTATTCAGACTGAAATCATCAAAAAATATAAGTTAAAGAATACAGGTGAGTTTAATTCTGCTCAAATATTATCTGACTTCGCTTATGGATTTTCGGGTGAAAATGGTAAAATCATTCCTGTCGCACATAACAGCATCAATCGGTTTGAAACAGGAAATTATTTTTCTACAACAGACGATTTATACAGCTTCAGCCAGCAGCTTATTTCTGGAAAGCATCTCAAAAAAGACCTTGTTCTGAAAATGTTTGGAAAAAACAGCCAACTGATACAGGCAGGAGGCAGACCTGGTTACAGAGCATATTATTACCAGGATCTGAAATCGGGAATCACCTTTATTTTCACTTCAAATTTTACCGATATTCCTTTTCAGAAAGTAACGGAAGATATTATTCATCTTTTAAATGGCGAGCCTTATACAATTCCTCAGAAGATTAACAAAAAAGCAATTGAAGTTCCTGATGAAATTCTTAAGCAATACACCGGAAAATTTGCCCTTGAAGCTGATCAATCACAAATTTTTAATATTATTTTAGAAGATCATTTTTTGTATATCCTCGACAAGGACGGTGAAAAGACCAAAATCTATCCTGAATCATCAACTTCTTTTTTTGATAATCCTCAATCCGAAGATGGTTATCTGTTTGTAAAGGGCAGCGATCAGCAATACTACTTAATCATCATTTCAACTGGTGTTAAATTAAATACTAAAAGAATACAGTAATCAGATTCCTTCTTAGTACTCAAAGGCAAAGTCAATTTTGAAAATTTAAATATTAAATAACTATATTGCATAACATAGTAATGAAAAATAATTATATCTTTGTATAACAAAGTATAAAAATATGATTATTAAAAAACTAATTTCCTTTTTGATATTGCTTCTGTTTTTCAGCAATACAATGGATGCTCAGATCCATACAAAAGGATATGAAAAGAAAATTGACAGTATAATTCAGACAGAATTCGGGAATGAAAATGAACCCGGCGGTGTTTTTCTGATTACTCAAAAGGGAAAGAATCTCTACCGGAAAGCATTTGGAAAAGCCAATCTTGAACTGAACGTTAATATGACCCCGGAAAATGTTTTCCAGATCGGATCAATGACCAAACAGTTTACCGCAGTAGCTATTCTGATGCTGGAACAACAAGGCAAACTTAGTGTCAACGACCCCATTTCCAAATACATTAAAGATTATCCTAACGGAGATAAAATTACCATTCATCATCTTCTGACACACACCTCAGGCATTAAGGATTTTACCAAAATGAAATCCATTTCTTCTATTGCACAAAAAGAGATGAAGCCTGAAGAGATGGTTAATTTTTTCAAGAATGAACCTGTAGATTTTGCTCCTGGAGAAAAGTTTGATTACAACAATTCCGGGTATGTAGTTTTAGGTTATATTATTGAACTGGTTTCCGGAAATTCTTATGAAGATTTTATTAAGAAAAATATTTTTGATACAACAGGAATGACCCATTCTTATTACGCTTCGGATAGAAAAGTGATCCTTCAAAGAGCGTATGGTTATCACAAAAAAGAACAGGGATTTGTCAATAAAACGGTCATCAGTTTCAGTGTTCCCTTTTCTTCCGGTTCACTGATGTCTACTGTAGATGATATGCTGAAATGGCAACAGGCTTTACTTCAGAATACCTTACTGAATTCAACAGAAACCCAAAAAGCATTTCAGAAATATAAATTGAACAGTGGTGAAGAATTTACCTATGGATACGGATGGCATTTGAAAGACATTAATGGAACTCCAGACCGGGAACATGGTGGAAGTGTATTTGGATTTAAAAGCATGGGTGTTTATATCCCCAGTGAGGATATCTATGTGATAGGATTCAGCAACTGTGACTGTCACTCTCCTACTGAAGTTATCAGAAATATTGCAAAAGCGACATTAAGTGAAGTCAAAACCTCATCTAAAAAACATACAAATAATCCTGATTATTTTTTACGCCTTATTTCAGGAAGAACATGATTAGGAACTTTAAAAACTGAAGCTATAACAAAAACCAGGCAGAGAATATTGATCAATACGGCTACTGAAAATGCATTGTGATAATGCTTTACCAAAGGTTTCGTTCCCAGAAAATAGTAAAAAACACTTCCTACAGCAACAATTCCAATGATGGCAGCCACCTGCTGAAAAGTATTATAAACCCCGGATGCATTTCCTATCAGCTTTTCAGACATTCCCGACAGGGCAATATTGGCCAGCGAAGGAATAATTGAGCCTACTCCCAAGCCATGCAGAAACAACAGCAGGCAGAAAATGGGAAAACCAATCTGTATTCTGAATAAAAACAACTGAAGAATAAGAATAACAATAATAAAGCTGAGCCCTACAATCAGGGCTTTTTTTCCATATCTCAAAATCAGTTTTACAGAAACTGCGGACGCCAGTATGAATCCCAATCCCTGAAAGACTATAATTTCTCCGGCTGCTAAAGGACTGATCTTTAATCCATCCTGAAAAAAAAGCGACAGAATATAAAAGTAGGAATCCAGCATAATAAAGAAGAAGGAAACAGCCACAATTCCCAGATTAAAATTCTTATAGCGGAACAGTTCAAAGTCAATCAGATAAGAACGTTTATTTTGTACTCTCCTCTTCTGATTTTTGATAAAACCGAAAATAATTCCGGCTGAGATGACCATCAATCCAGCATTTTTGAAATGAAAACCTTCATGTTCAGACATCGTAAGGGCATAAGTAGCACAGAACAATCCTGCAGAAAGCATTACAACACCCCCCATATCAAAAGACTGCTTTACTGAAGTTTTAGATTCATTTAATAATTTCAGGCTCAGAAAAACTGCGGGCAGACATATAGGAATATTCATCAGAAAAATAAGTCTCCAGGGTTCTTCCATGATTGTAAGAGATGAAAAATATCCGCCGAGAAACTGACCTAAAATAGTTCCTATTCCAATCGTGATCCCATACCAAGCCATGGCTTTTGTACGCTCATGATGAACAGTAAATAAAATCTGAATCATCGAAAGAACCTGCGGAGCCATCATTGCAGCACTTATTCCTTGTACAAATCTCGAAATAACAAGTTGCTCAGCTCCTGCAGAAATTCCGCAAGCTATAGAACTTACCATAAAAGATATTAATCCGATGATATAGGTCTTTTTTCTTCCGTAGAGATCGCCCAACCGTCCTCCGGTAATCAGAAAAGAAGCAAATCCGATAAGATAAGCCGCAATCATAAACTGCATTTCGCCGTTGGAAGCATGAAAATCATGCTGTATGGAAGGTATAGACACATTAATGATAAAAATATCCATGATTGTCAACAACTGACCAAAGAGTATAACCAATAATTTCAAATACTTATGTTTCATTTTTATATAGATATATCTATTTTTTAATATTCAAAAAAAATTAGGGTAATAAGCCCTGAACAATTTTTTTAACCTGATCAAAAGAATCATTTTGTTTGCTGATGGTGGAGGTTACAACCGCTCCTTCTATTAACAGGAAAATATTTTCTGTTACGAAATCAATATCAGAAAGTTTTCCTTGTGCACCGTATTCTGTTACAAGTGTTTTAATCAGATCTTTCTGTTTTTCTTTATGCTGCCTGACAAAACCGGAGACAGAAGGGTTTCCCTCTCCTATTTCAGAAACTATTTTTATGAAATGACATCCTGCAAACTTAGAAGTTTGCTGCAGTTTTTTCCTGTAATCAATGAGTGCAAGAAGTTTTTCTCTGGGTTCTGAAATGTTGGATGTGCTGTTTTCATATCCCTCAAACCAGCTCAGTTCTTCTTTGATCAGATAGGCCTGAAGAAGATCGTTTTTAGATGAAAAGTGGTTGTACAGTGAACCTATGGCAATATCAGCTTCTGCAATAATCTGGTTGATTCCTGTAGAATTGTATCCTTGCTTATAAAATAAATCTGAAGCAACCCTGATAATTCTCTCGCGTACTTTTTCTTTTTTCATCGTGAAAATTTTTACAAATCTAAACAAAAAATAGATAAGTCTATCTATTTTAAAAAAACAAATAAAAACTTTTGAAAACTCATGATTTAAACTTTTTGAACTGATAAAATAGTTATACCATTCGTTACATATTATTTTTTTAAATAAGATTGAAGCATATTTTGTATCTTTCAATAACCATTTTTAAAAGATTATCTGGTAAATACCTATGGCGGAAGAACTTTATTTCATCAAAACCAACCCTATTATTGCCAAAATTAATTTGTACAATAAGCTTGACCGTGAAGAGGAAAATATTTTACAATTCCTGCCATCTGATGCAAAAGACACACTTGAAAATATCAAAAACAAGGTAAAGGATTCTGTTGAAGAACTTACTCAGGAGGAGCTTCTCCTTATTTTTCAATGGTTTAGTAAAGTATATTCTTCAGATCATGAGGAAGCTAAAACACAACTTTTCATCAATGGTATTGATGTTTTTTATGAAATACCTACAACCGTTCATGCCGAAAACTTTCTTCAGATTCTTTCAGATTATGAAAAGCTCCTGAAACAGGACATGAATTATATTGTAGATTCCAAAAACTTCAATCAATTCCTGATCTACGGAATATTTCTCACAGAAATTATCAATAGAGACCAATATCAGGATAATATACTTTGTGAGTATCTGAAACCGGACCATCAATCATTATATCTTCTGGCAGAAAACCAATGTAGCTCAAAAGAATTTGACGGAAAAATCACTCCTGAGCTTCAGCATCATTTTGCTGATCTGTATGATCTGACCAAGTTTTACAAAGGTCCTATTATCAAGCTGGAACAGGAATAAAAACCTTTCATTCGCTTTTAGCTGTTCTGATATTCCTTTCATTGTTATCGGGATGAAATTTCTTTATCCATATTCAAAGGGATAATTTTAAAATGTATTAGTTAAAAAAATATCTTTCTGCTCATGTAACATTCCGGATTCAATAATTGTCTTGTATATATAATCGAAAGAACGCTGCTGATAAAAAAGTACAACTGAGATTAATAAGAATGATTGAATCAGGATAAAAACTATACCACAGCCAGCAGTCTCTTTTACGATGTAGATTTGTTGGCTTTTTTATTTATTTAACGCCAAATTCTTTACTGCAACAAAATAGTATATCATTCCGCCGGCAAAATAAGCAAGTATATCAAAAGTATCTCCGGTAAATTGGGCAGATAGTTTCGGGCAAAGCACTTCAAACAAAAAAGACAGATAGAGCACTGAAGTCAATATAAATTTCAGATCCGGTTTCCATGGATAGCCTAAGATTGAATTCATTATATATCCTATCAGATAACAATACATAGGAACAGTAATACCGTCCGTAAAATAATCATTGATAACGGGAATATAAATTCCGTTCTGTCTCAGCAAAACAATCGTTTCCCAGGCTGCCAGTCCCAGCAGAAACCAATATGAAATTCTTTTTTTCATCACAAATGGAGCACTGCCATTATTATCCCAAGAATAACCTGCAGTATTTTGGATATAACTTCCTGAGGATCGGTTTTGCTTTCATCCTCGTTTTTGCCTGCTGATTCGTAATCAAATTTTGGTTTACCTTCCATTGTCTTATGATTTTATTTTGCAAATATATCAAATTAGAACAATTGTTCTAATTTTGAAAATATGATTTATATCCGTTCTTATATTCTTATCTTTGAGCTATGAAGACCAAGGATAAAATTCTGTCTAAAGCACTGGAATTATTTAATGAAAAGGGATATAACAATATCACTACAAGGCATATTGCGGCTGAACTCAACATCAGTGCGGGCAACCTGCATTATCATTTCAGGCACTCGGAAGACATTATTAAAATTCTATTCTCAGAGCTTACCCAGAAAATGGATGAGCTTCTGAACCAAATGAAAAAACTGGATAATAAAAGTCTGCAAGATCTTTATCAGTTTACCTATTCTACCTGTGAGATCTTTTATTTTTACCGTTTTATATTTATTAATTTTATAGATATACTCAACCGGATTCCTGAAATAGAATCCAGGTATGAAGAGATCAATTTCAGCAGAAAAGAAGAATTTCAGCTCATCTTTTCAGACCTTCAAAAGAGTAATATTTTCCAGAAAGATGTTCCACATTTTATTGTGGATTGTCTTACTGAACAGATATTCATCATTGCAGATAACTGGCTTACTCACAACAGGCTTATCTTAAAGCTCAGTCATAAAGAAGCAATACAGCATTATACACTTCTGCAGATGAATCTTTTCTATCCACTTCTTAATAAAGAACAGCAAAAACTTTATGAACAGCAGTACATCCAATAGTCACAGTATCACCATCAGAAAAGGGCTCAGGAAAGATCTCCCGGAAATGCTGGAGCTTTTTACATCCACTATAGATGAGGTATGCAAAAAAGACTACAATCCTCAACAACTTGAAGCATGGAAATCCGGTGCAGAAAACGAGGAAAGATGGATGAATGTGATTAGCAGCCAACATGTTTTAATTGCTGAAAATAGAAATCAGATCATAGGATTTTGTACTCTTGATAAGGGAAACTATATTGACCTTCTTTTTGTACATAAAGATTATCAGCATAAAGGGACAGCAGCGATGCTTTACCATGAAATTGAAAAAGAAGCTCTGAAGCATGATACGAAACAAATTACAGCAGATGTAAGCAAAACCGCCAGACCCTTTTTTGAAAAGATGGGTTTTCATGTGATTGAAGAGCAGACTGTTCATGTAAAAGGAATTGCCCTTACTAATTATAAAATGGCAAAAAACTTTTCTTAATTTCTTAATTATGGAATTAACACCGGAATATAATGAGTTTAGGATTTCAGTTCCTCAGGAATTTGAAAATGTATTTACTCATTTTTATTTTGCTGAAAATACTTCTGATCGATCTGTTACCAAAACTCTTTTGCCCACGTATCAAACAATTCTGCTGTTCTGTTTTGGAGAAAGTGCTACAATGTCTACCCGCGAAAAGACAACCGTTGGTGTTGATAAATGTATGGTATTGGGTCCGGTGAGACAATCTTTTGAATATACGCTTCCGGCAGGCTGTTCTATTCTGGTAGCCAATTTTAAAGATGATGCTTTCTTCAGATTTTTTGGAAAAGTACCCATTGAACAATCGGTAAGGCATCCTGACGAACTGCTGGAGGAAAATTGTTTTACAGATTTGTGGCAACAGTTGAAAAAATTAGCTTCAACCCAAGAGCAAGTAAATCACATCCTTGAATTCTGCAAACCTTATCTTCAACATCAGGATATTACCAGTAAACTTTTGAGCAGTTTTGAAAATGATCTTTTGAATCCAGTCAAAGCAATTGCAGAGCAGACTCAGCAGACAGAAAGAAATATTCAGCGAAAGCAGAAAGAGCAATTCGGGTATTCTTTAAAAGAACTTAATCGCTATAACCGTTTTTTAAAAGCTGTAAAAATCATTGAAGAAGAAACCGGAAAGCAGAATAAAGTGAAATGGTTTACCATCATTGATGAATGTGGTTATTATGATCAAAGCCAGCTTATTCATGATTTCAAACATTTTATGAACATTTCGCCGGCTCAGTATTTAAAATTTCAGCAGGAGATCTGCAATCCAAAATCTAAATAGCCTTTTCGTTTTCTTACAATTTTTGAAAAGTACATCCGGCTACTTTTGTCTCAATAATCTTAACAAGAAAAACAATGAGACATTTAATAATTTACGCCCATCCGAATGAGAACAGTTTAAATCATCAACTTTTAACTACCGTTATTGAAACACTTGAATCCCGAAATCAGGAAATTGTAGTGAGAGATCTGTATGCAACAGGTTTTGATCCTGTACTTTCTTTGGCTGATATGCAGGGACAGCGCATGGGAAAAGTAGCTGATGATATACAAGTTGAACAGGATTACATTTCCTGGGCAGAACAGATTACTTTTATTTATCCTATCTGGTGGACAGGTCTTCCTGCAATGATGAAAGGTTATATAGACCGGGTGTTTAGTTACGGATTTGCTTACCGTTATGATCAGGGTATACAAAAAGGACTTCTGACGGGTAAAAAAGCGGTCATTCTCAATACTCATGGGAAATCTCATGAGGAATATCAACAATCAGGTATGGATAAAGCTTTGTCTCTGACTTCTGATCTTGGAATATTTACCTATTCCGGTTTCGAGATCATCCGTCATTTCTTTTTTGATAAAGCCGATAAAGCTTCTTCTGAAAATATTGAGCAATGGAAAAAGCAAATTACCAACACTTACCAACCCGCTACTTTAAATGTTAAATAATCGATTTTTAATAAAAAAACATTTTAACATCTCAATTTTAAACCATTCTACAGTATTTTCCAGAAAATAATAAACGTATAGTTTTATATCATGTTTTTTATTTTGTTAGCAAACGTTTATGGCATAGAATTAGCTTCAAAGATCGTAAGTAAAATTGTTTTGAACCATTATTTTAAACCATTAAGATTCGTAATTGGTTAAGTTTTTTAAACTAATCTTGTTATAACCTTTACAAAATATCTTAATGGTTTAAATATTGGATCCGCAGAAATTCTGTACCTTTACAACATCATGAAACATTTAAACAGTATACTACGTCTTCCATTCTTCAGTGAATATTACGTTCCGAGCTATCGTTCGGGAAGACTTTCTATATCTGTAATTCAATAAAATAATCTAACGTATATATAAAGCCCGGACAGTACCTGTCCGGGCTTTTCATTTTTAAAACTATTCAACATGATTCACTTACTACAAGAAAATGTGGCTATCATCCTACCTGAAAACAGTTTGGAAGAAAAACTTATACAAGCCGAAAAGGAAAACAGAAAACTATCCATCAAACTGGGATTTGACCCTACTGCGCCGGATCTGCATCTGGGACATGCGGTAGTACTGAAAAAACTGAAACAATTTCAGGATCTGGGACATCAGATCATTATCGTGGTAGGAAGTTTTACGGCGAGAATTGGTGATCCTACAGGGAAAAATAAAGCCCGAAAACCTTTAAGTGCTGAAGATGTACAGCATAATGCCCAGACTTATATCAATCAGCTTTCCAAAGTAATTGATGTTCAGAAGACAAAGATTGTTTTCAATTCTGACTGGCTGGATGCGCTTGACTTTTCAGAGGTTATCCAATTGCTGTCAAAAGTTACTGTTGCTCAACTGATGCACCGCAATGATTTTAATAAAAGATTTACAGAAAATACCCCTATTGCCATGCATGAACTTGTGTACCCCATTCTTCAGGGTTTTGATTCTGTAAAAATTGAGTGTGACATCGAAATGGGTGGCACAGATCAGCTTTTCAACTGTACAATGGGAAGACAGCTTCAGGAGGTATACGGAATGCCTGCACAGATCGTCATGTGTATGCCACTGCTCAAGGGTCTTGACGGAAAGGAAAAAATGAGTAAGTCACTGAACAATATTATCGGGCTGACAGACGAACCTAATGAAATGTTTGGAAAAACGATGTCTATTCCGGATGCATTGATAGAGGAATTCATCAACCTGACTACAGATTTTCCTGTAGAAGAAAAAAAGACTCTCATTTCGAGAATAACGGAAGGCGAAAATCCTATGAATATTAAAAAGCTCATTGCTAAAAATATCATCAGTCAATACCATGATGATGCTTCAGCAGAAAATGCAGAACAATTCTTTATCAATCAGTTTCAGAATAAAAATTTTGAGGAGAAAGTGTATGAACCTGTTTTTATACATAATTTGAAGAGCATCCAAAACAAAATATCTCTTGTGGAACTTTGCCATCAGCTTAAAAATAACCTCAGCAAATCAGCCGTCCGAAGGTTAATTGAAAATGGAGGCATTCAGGTCAATAATATCAAAATAACAGATGCTAATGAAGAAATGGAACTGATCCCTCAAACTAAAATAAAGATCGGGAGAAGAGGTTTTTTTGAGTTAATATGAGGCTGGAAGAGGGAAGCTGGAGGAGGGAAGTTTCTGGATGACGAGTAACATCTGAAGCTATTTGATTGAAATCTTTGAGATAACTTTTATTAAAAAGAGAAAAGTATATCTTAGCAACCAAAATAACTTCCAGCTTTCCTCTCCCAGCTTCCAGCCTTAAACATTACATTATCCAGCTTATTTCAATATCTTCGTTTTCTTAAAACTATTTCCAATGAGCTACATCATGGTTGACATAGAATCGGATGGGCCGATTCCCGGTGATTTTTCAATGGTCTGTTTTGGGGCTGTACTCGTTACAGAGGAACTGGACACTACTTTTTATGGAAAACTGAAGCCGATTTCTGATAGATTCAATCCTGATGCTTTAGCGGTTTCCGGTTTCAGCAGGGAACAAACAATGAATTTTGATGATCCCGAGACTGTAATGCTTGCCTTTGAAGACTGGATTAAAACGAACTCCAAAGGAAGACCTATTTTCATCAGCGATAATAATGGTTTCGACTGGATGTTTATCTGCTGGTATTTCCATCATTTTCTCGGACGGAATCCTTTTGGCTTTTCTTCCAGAAGGCTTTCTGATCTTTACTGCGGACTGGAAAAAGATACTTTTGCCCAATGGAAGCATGTGCGCAAAACGGAACATACCCACAATCCGGTAGATGATGCCCGGGGAAATGCAGAAGTCTTGCTGCATATGAAAGAGGAAATGGGACTGAAAATTGCATTAAAATAAAATCTAATTTTTATTTTTGAATATGAATCTTGACCTGCGCTACAAACAAGCTGACGAAACAGATATTGATTTTCTTCTCAACCTCAGAATGAAAACAATGAACCCTCATTATGAAAATTCAGGGCTATCTACTGACAGAGAAACAACTTTGCAAAGAGTTCTGTACCAGTTTGAAAAAGCCAATATTATTCTTTTAAACAATCAACCCGTAGGACTGCTAAAAGTAGACCGAACATTTACCAACATTGAAGTTCTGCAACTTCAGATTGATCCCAGCCAACAAGGTAAAGGGCTTGGAAAAAAGATTTTGTCTGATATCCTGGAGGAAGCTTCGTTAGCAGGAAAAACAGTATCATTAAGTGTCTTAAAAACCAATAAGGCACAGCATCTTTACACAAGTCTTGGTTTTAGAATTGTGGGCGAAGATCAGCATTCTTATTTCATGGAAACGGAAAAGCAGTGAATTGAAAATCATGTAAGTTTTGGCTAAAGCCGTTGGACTTTTTTCATTTGATTAAACGGGCTCCCTTCGACTAAGCTCAGGATTATAGCCCGTTCTTACATCCCATCCTAAGCCAATGGTTATTAATTGCCATAGTTATAGTTTTGTGTATTTGATGATTTTATTTGATGATTTGTCCTTTGTAGTATTTCTCTAAAAAGAAGCCAAGATCTGCTCTGTATCCTATCCCTGATGCTTCAAATTTCCAGCTTCCGTTTCTTTTGTACAGCCTTCCGAACTCTACACCGGTTTCAATAGAGAAATCTTCATCCAGTTCATATTTTGCAATTTCCTGGTTTGAATGATTATCAACAACCCTGATATAAGAGTTTCTTACCTGTCCGAAATTCTGTCTTCTTCTTTCAAAATCTTCTATAGTGACTACGAAAAGAATTTCTTCCACTCTTGAATCTACTTTATCAAGATCTATTATGATGGCTTCATCATCTTCACCATCACTGTTTTTACCACTGGGATCATCGCCTGTATGGATAAGGGCTCCGTCCGGAGAATTCAGGTTATTGTAAAAAACAAAGTATTCTTCGCTTACTAATTTTCTGTCAGAATCAATCATGATTGCAGAAGCATCAAGGTCAAAATCATAGCCGGTTCCTTCGTTGGGATCCCAGCCTAATCCGATCGTCATTTTCGTCAATCCTATCTCGATCTTTTGCCCTTTCTGTAGATTAATTGCCATAGTGTTTTATATTATGATTATTTTTCGCATTAAGATAGAAGTGATTTATGACCTGGCCAAATTTATTTAGGAAAAATCATTTCTAGAACTCAATCAAAGCTGTTTAAGTCACGCATCATCATAAAAAAAGGTCCAATTAAAAAATTGAACCTTGTATTGTATAAAGAGTATTAAATTAATTTTCAAAATCCTTATCTGAAACAGCAGCATTTCTTGCTTTGGCCAGCATAGGAATGGAAATCAATCCCATCACCAGCATGATCACAATCTGCAGCGGTAAAGAAATAAAGGAATAGGTCAATCCCATTTCCCCACCGAAATCAGCACTTTTTCCTACGGATATAAAAAGTGCCATAAAACCATACTTCATCGCAAGGTTATAAGCCCCAATACCTCCACTGGCAGGAATAATCATTCCCAATGTTCCTACTACGATAATAAAGAAACCGTCTGCGAAGGTAAATGCAGAGGTTTCCGGAAGTGCAAAGCAAACCAGATAAGCCGCTAAATAATAACAAATCCAGATTCCTAATGTATAAAGAATGAATTTTCCCTTTTCTTTTAATTTAAAAATTGAAGTGATCCCCTGAAAAATCCCATCAATAAAGTTGACAATTTTTCCTAAAAAGGGAATTCCTGAAAGTTTCTTCTTGAATACGAAAAATAAAACAGTTCCTGCAATCAGAATTGAAAGGATCAATACAATCTTATTAGGATTCATACTGATTCCTGAATTTTTATAGAACGACAGAATTGCATCATATTTAAACAATAAAGTCAATCCTAAAAAACCGAGCATACATATCAGGTCTACCACTCTTTCCAAAATGATCGTTCCAAAAGATTTGTCCACAGGTACTTTTTCTACCCCATACAAAGCCGTAGCTCTTGCCACTTCACCACTCCTCGGAATGGTAAGGTTCATCAGATATCCAAATGATATAGACCAAAGAGAATTGGAGTTAGAAATTTTGTATCCCATGGGTTCCAGCATCAGGTTCCAGCGAATGGCCCTAAACCAATACGCAAGAAGACCAAATACAGATGCAAACAGTACCCAAAGATAATTCGCTTTTGCCAGAGACTTCTGAATGACTTTAAAATCGAGGCCTCTTAAGGCAAGCCATAAAAAAAAGCTTGCAAAAGCAAGCGATATTACTATTGTTACTATTGATTTTACCGGACTTTTTGATGTTTTCTCCATGTACTAGGTAAGAAGATTTGTTTTTTCATCCGGGAAAACGATCTTTGGCTGGAAGTCTTTAGCCTCTTCCGGGGTCATCTGCGCATAAGCAATAACAATGATAATATCATCTTTCTGTACTTTTCTTGCTGCGGGCCCGTTCAGACATACTTCTCCGGATTTTCTTTTTCCTTTGATAACGTACGTGTCAAAACGTTCTCCGTTGTTCACATTCACAATATAGACCCTTTCTCCCACTACCAGACCGGCAGCTTCAATAAGATCTTCATCTATTGTTATACTTCCTATATAATTAAGGTCAGAGGCAGTTACTCTCACCCTATGAATCTTAGACTTGAAAACTTCTATTAACATGTTGCAAATTTATTAATAAAAATTAATAAATCAGGTCTTTAGTATCATTTAAAAACTCCCACAAACACAGGCGTTTAATTTCACAGAACACAAGGATTCCGAAAATTACTTATAGATTTAATAATCATATGGTCAAAAAAATTAATTGTTTATACGAAATTTAGGATTTAATAAATACGAAAAATAATATTAACTTTTTGCTAAAGTCAATAAACATAAGCATTTGGCATGATTTTAGTAACCTGTAACGTAGATTTTCTGTAAAAAGTGGAATTATCATATTTGAACTGATTTCCCCGAAAAGCAAAAAAATTTTACAAGTTTTAATAAAAAAATTGCACAATTAGAAAATAGTATTATATTTGCTATAATTACGAACTAACTTTAATATTAAAAATTATGAACAAGTCTGAATTAATCGACGCAATCGCTAAAGATGCAGGTATCACTAAAGTTGCAGCAAAAGCTGCTTTAGAATCTTTCATTGGTAACGTAACTACTACATTAAAGAAAAAAGACGGAAAAGTGTCTTTAGTAGGTTTCGGTACTTTCTCAGTAGCTGAGAGAGCTGCTAGACAAGGGATTAACCCTGCAACTAAAAAACCGATCAAGATCGCTGCTAAAAAAGTTGCTAAATTTAAAGCTGGAGCTGATTTATCAAATGCAGTTTCAGGTGCTAAGAAAAAATAATCATTCAGATTAAAAAAATTCAAGGGCTGTTTCTTAGAAATAGCCTTTTTTTATTTCAAATAGTGGAAGAAATTAAACCATAAGAAGCTTTAAGCGCTTAAGAATTATTAAGTTTTGGCTAAAGCCATTATTATTATTGCAAATAAATAGGCGGGCTAAAGCCCGCTTCTATTGATAATTTATTTTACAAACCGGATCAAGATTATTAAGCAATAGCAAGCAATTCATAATTAATTGGTTAATTAATTATGTTTAGAGTTTAAACATTCAATAGGAACGGGCTATAATCCTGAGCTTAGTCGAAGGGAGCCCGTTAAAAAACATCACCAGTTCCGATGGCTTCAGCCAAAACTTAAAAGGGCTTTAAGCAGTCTCATTTCCATTACTTTTCAAAATAAATAAGCTGTAGAATATTAAGTTTCGGCTAAAGCCTTTATCATTGTTATAAATAAATAAGCGGGCTAAAGCCCGCTTCTATTGATAGTACAAAGTTCATTTTTAGTATTTGGTTTTAGTAAAATAACCATACTGATTTCCAGCTTCTCTAATTCCCCATTTAAGGAGCCAGTCTTGAAATCTTCCAATCCAGATCTTCAAGCTGGTAAATAATCCTGTCGTGAAGACGGTTGGGCCTGCCCTGCCAGAATTCAATCTCATAAGGTCTTGCCAGATATCCGCCCCAATTGGCAGGTCTTGGAACTTCAATATTTTCATATTCTTTTTCCAGTTCTTTTAATTTATCTTCCAAAAACTCTCTGTTTGGAATCACCTGGCTCTGTGGAGATACTACAGCTCCCAATTGGCTTCCTTTAGGCCTTGAATGGAAATAACCATCACTTAAGTTTTCCGCAAGTTTCTCAAGATCTGCTTTAATGATGATTTGTCTTTCAAGATTAGGCCAGAAGAAATGCAGGCATGCTTTATGATTGTTTTCTATTGCTTTTCCCTTTCGGCTGTTATAGTTGGTGTAAAAAATAAATCCTTCATGGGTATATGCTTTAAGAAGCACCATTCTTGTTCTCGGGCACCCGTCTTCCTCTACAGTAGAAACAGCCATAGCATTGGATTCTGAGATCATTGGGCTCTCACTGGCCTCCAAAAACCAGTCTCTGAACTGTTCAATTGGATTTTGTTTTATCTCACTTTCAATAAGTTGGGATTTCTCGTACACTTTTCTTTTGTCGTGCAGGTTTTCCATAAATATTTTTTATTAAATTTGAGTATGAATCACTCATACAAAGGTAAAATATTAATCTCGACACCTGACATTTCCGGCGATATTTTTTCAAGATCGGTAGTGCTGGTTATTGAACATAATGAAAGTGGTGCATTTGGTTTGATACTGAATAAAAAGAACAGCCAGATGAGCACCAGGTTCAAAGATTTTTTTGACTTTAAAATTGAGGTGTATGACGGAGGTCCTGTGGAGAACGACAAAGTGTTTTTTATTGTAAAAGGTAAAAGGGTTACGGAGATCTATACAGACATCACAGATGAATATTATCTTACAGAAGATATTGAACGCATCATCAATGCTGTTTTGAGCAGCGAACTGGATATTGAGCACATCAAAATATTTTCAGGCTATTCAGGATGGTCTCCGGGCCAGCTTGACACTGAAGTTCAAAGAAAAATGTGGACAGTAGTAGATGTGTATAATCTGGATTATACGCTTCCAAACGATCAAACTCTCTGGAAATCTATTATGCAGAATCTTGGTGGTGAATTTCTTCTTTGGGCCAATTCTCCTGAAGACATTTCGCTGAATTAGTGTGTCATTTTCATGACAATCAGACAATTAACAAACTTTAAGATTCCTTTAACCAATTTTAAAGAAAGTTTTTCCGTTCTTTGAAAAACTAAAATCACTGATATGAAAGGTATTACATTACTTGCTTTATCAATATTTTCTACCGCATTTTTATCATTTACCCCAGTTAACAAAAAATACATTGTCATAGATGCCGGTCATGGCGGAAATGATTTTGGGGCTACACATGGTGAAATTCGTGAAAAAAATATATCGTTAAGTATTGCTAAGGAAATCCAGAAGATCAATGAAAGCCAGGATAAATATGAAATTATTCTGACAAGGGATTCTGACACGTATCCTTCTCTTTCTGAAAGGACAGCTCAGATCAATAAACTTAATCCTGAAATAGTTATTTCACTCCATGTCAACACTTCTCCTGAACAAGAGAGATCTGATAACGGTTTTGAGGTGTATGTTCAGAATTCTGATGTTTCAAAGGAGCTTGCCGGAAAAATTTATAAGAAATTCAATGCCCGTAAAATATCAGAGAGCAATCTTCACATTTTAAGAGAAACTAAAGCACCTGCCGTATTGGTAGAACTTGGGTTCATCAATAATTCTGAAAACAGGAATTATATAACAAGTGAAAAAGGGCAGAAAGAAATCGCACAGAAATTTGTTGAAATCATCAACGAATACTAAATAAATAAACAATTTCTGATTTAATCAGAATAAAACCCGGTAAAGGACTTCTGGAACTTTGTTGTTTACCGGGTTTGTCAATTTTTATTGATTAAAACTTTTCTTCCAGCTTTCTACTAATTCTGAGAAACGGGAGTTTTCAAAAGTCTTATTTCTAATCTTACCTACAGAAAATACACCTTTCTCTTCAGAAATCATTAAAATTTCTTCAGCTTTCTGAGATTCAAATGCGATAATTTCGTGTTCCTGAATATCAGCAAGGTTATTTTTATGTAAAAAAGTCACAAAGTTTTCCATCAAAGGAGAAATGTAAGCTCCTTCAGTCTGCTTTGGCACTTTAATAACGTCACCTTCTAAAAAAAGAAGATTTCCGGCAGTAGTACGTGCTATCCTTTTGTTGGGGTTAAGAAGAATAACGTCATCAAGGTCATTTTCCTGGGCATAGATCGCTCCGTAGATATTTTCCGGGCAGTGAACTCTGATATTGCTCAGAAGGTTGTTATTAACGTTAATTTCCTTAATCAGATCCAATTCTAAAGGCCTTTGATGAACTGCCAGCACATCCGCCATTTCTGAAACTTCGTAAAAATAGGAAACAGAAGATTTTGCCAATGTTACGCCGTCATTATTCCTGAACACCTGGAAATTGATAATTCCGTTCTTTACTCCTTTACCTTCAATAATTTCTTTTTGAAAAAGAGTCTGGAAAAACTCCAGGGTGTAAGTTAAAGGAATATTCATTCTCATCTTTCTCATGGAAGCCATCAGGAAAAAATAGCATTCTTCGTCCATGATCAATCCACCATTTCTTACAAAGAAAGAAACTTTCACTGAGTCGCCCCAAAGGAAGGCTCTGTTCTTTACATTTAACTCGTCTGATGTAAAATATTGATTTTCCAATTTTTGATGTGATTTATTTACAAAAAAATAATGAACGATAAATCGTTCATCAGTTTTATCATTTAATATAGCCCGGTATTATGCCGCACCTAATTTTATTCTCAGGTTTTCAATAAGATTTTCCCAATACATTGCATTTTCCTCTTCATCACCTTCTTCACAAAAGTCTGTAATATTTAAAGCCAGATCTTCTGTAATATCATCAATTGTGATAGTCATTTCAAAGAAATTTTTTGTTCCTTCATCTTCTTCCCATCTGAAACGCACGAAACCTTCAGGCTTATATCTGATCAAAGTGGCCTTCTCAGCAGGTCCTCCACCCCAGCTAAAAAAGAAATCATCGCCTTTCTCTGTTACCTCATCCGCAAACCATTCAGACAATCCTTCTGCAGTCGCCAGATATTCGTATAAAATCTCTGATAAACAGTGCATTGGAAATTCGTAATGGACTTTATGTTTCGCCATATAATCTTTGTTTTATCGTCCCGCAATATATAAATTAATTTTTTTATTACGCAAAAAAACAATTACTTTTTTAAAGAATCAGTATGATATTTATCACGGGATTTAAATCCTTATTCTATTAATTTTTAATGGCTAAAACTGTCATGTAAAGCATAAAAAAATCTCTCCTTCCCGGAGAGATTTTATCTTTAATTTTCATTCAGGATATTAAGGATAATCTGACATCCTTCTCTGATTTCATCTTTAGATAATGTAAGAGGCGGAGAAATTCTCAGGTACTCATTTCTGTACAGCTGCCAGAAAACAATAAGCCCTTTTTCCATACATTTTTTCGCCACTTCCAACGTATATTCCGGTGTTCCGAGATTCACGGCAAGCATTAGACCTTTGCCATTGATATTTTTAATTTTAGGATGAACTAAAAGTTCTCTGAACAGTTTTTCTTTTTCTTCCACTTCATCCATCAGCCCGCTCTCCAGCACTTCTTTTAAAGTAGCATAACTTGCGGCTGCAATCAACGGGTTTCCTCCAAAAGTAGTAATATGACCAAGCTTTGGTGAGTGTGATAAGCTTTCCATGATCTCTCTGGAACTCATAAAAGCTCCTACAGGAACTCCACCTCCCATTCCTTTACCCATTACCAGGATATCCGGAACAATTCCAAAGTGCTCAAAAGAAAATAACTTTCCTGTTCTTCCAAATCCGGGTTGGATTTCATCTAAAATCAAAAGAGCACCTACTTCTTCACATCTTCTCTTCAGCTTGATCAGATAGTCTTGATCGGGAACCAGAAACCCTGCTGCTCCCTGAATGGTCTCAAGAATAACACACGCTGTTTTCTCAGTGATTTTATCTAAGTCTTTTCCATTATTAAATTCAATGAAAGAAACCATCGGCAGTAAGGGACGGAATTCTCTTTTATGGGTTTCATTTCCTGAAACACTCAAAGCCCCATGGGTATTTCCGTGATAAGAGTCTTTGAAGGAAACAATTTCTTCTCTCCCTGTATATCGTTTTGCCAGTTTCAGGCTTCCGTCAATAGCTTCGGCACCACTGTTGACAAGATAGGTAACTTCTAAAGGCTCCGGGGTAGCTTCTGCAAGCAGCCTGCATAGGGCAACAGGCTTTTCCTGCGCATATTCGCCATACACCATTACGTGAAGGTATTTATCTGCCTGTTCTTTAATTGCATTTACGATCTTAGGATGTGAATGCCCCAGCGTATTGGCAGAAACTCCTGCTACAAAGTCAAGATATCTTTTTCCGTCTGTACCGTAAATATAGCTTCCTTCTGCTTTTTCAACTTCAAAACCTGCCGCAAATTTTGTGGTTTGAGCCTGATATATAAAAAAATCTTTATGCATTTCCATTGTCTCCAAAATTTCAGCAAAGCTATAAAAGATTCACTAAAGGTTAAAATTAATCCACAAAAAAGACCAGTGAGTACTGGTCTTTTATATTATTTTCTGGTTCTTTTCGGCTTTTTAGCTTCTTCTTTAGCTTTTTCGTCATCAATTGCTTTCTGTGCTTTATCGAAGAGTTCACTATCAGCAGTATATTGTATTTCCTCGTTATTCGGGCTGTCTACAAGGATATCCTGCCATTTCCGGATCCGGTCCTTCGTATTCCAGTTAAAATCAGGGAACTTCCTTCGTGCAGGTTCTATTTTACTCATGGGATAGGTGTCAGAATTTGCTCCAATACTGCATGAAATAATCTGCAGGGCTCTTTCTTCAAACAATGCACCAATAATTCCGCAGGTAGAAAGGGTAATTCCTATTCTTTCCGGTTTTTTGGTTTCCTGATCGGTATCATCTACATAGACAATAGACTGGGCGTTTCCAACGACTCTGGCTTCTTTAATATCATTTTTCTCATAGTAAACCGTCATAAATTTTCCTTTCACCTGATTGAATTCATCTTTTAGATTGAGTGAATCAACTTTACTGATGGCAAAGGCATTTCCGATTACTTTTAATGAGTCTATATCTTCTGTCTTGGTATTAAAGTAAGCTTCTACTTTATCACCGGTCACCTGTTTTTCACCGCTCCACAGAATCGGACTTGTATACATGTGCATGATTCCATCTGTTTCATTGAAAGCAATAGAGTCTGCCCTTCCCTGTGCATTGGATTTATAAATACGGGCTTTTTTAAAGGCTCTGAGATAGCTTTTCTTCACTTTAATGTCCAATGAATCCGGTCTTTGGTAAGAGATAATTTTTTCTGCTGCAAAATAAATGGAATCTTTTTCCATCACTTTTACGGCATAAGGGTTTTTCGTCATCATTGCAGAGTCTTTTTTCTCAAAAATCTCTCCGTACCCTCCTTTTATATATCTTCTTTCTTTTGGATCATCAAGGGTTACATTTCCTGTTGCTTTACCAAATCCGGAAATCTGATTGTAGTACATATCATCACCGGTAAGGATTTTCTCATTATAAAAGATCCTGGAGTTTTTGGTTAGGTAAGCCTCCTTGGAATCCATTTTATAAGTTCCTTTTTCGGTATAGATTCTGTTTCTTGGATTGGTTTTGCTGGTAATGGTTGTGGGACCTAAGAAATCAGCAATTTTTGTATTCTGATTCTGCTTGATGTTGGGACCATCTATAATATACTGAGGTGTTTCGATCTTTACATTTCCGGTAAGGTCAACAACTCTTGTATTGAGAAAGTAAGTTCCCACTTTGGCATAGGTTACATTCTGACCATCAGAGATCGTTCCTCCTGTATTAAAATAAGCCTGATTAGCCAGTCTGTCATAATACAGAATATCTGTTTTTATTGTTTGTTTAGGGTCGGTTAAGACCACATTTTTTCTGGCAACACCTTTTTGGGTATTGGCATCATATTCCATTTCTCCTGCTGTAATTACTGAGCCATCTGTATTTTGAAGCCTTGTATTGCCTATTGCTTTTACAAAGTTTTCTTCGTTATACAGGATAACTTCATCTGCGGTAAGAATGGAGCCCTGATGTTCAATCTGAACATGACCGGTAAAATATTGGTTTCCGTCGTATTTTTCAGGGTCTTTCTTGATTTCGTCCGCATGGATGATCTTTACTTTATCTTCGGGTCTCACCTGTTTGGGCTGAGCCGGTGAAGGAGCCTGCAAATAAGGATCTCTCTTCACAGGAGTTTTATCCTGCGCAAAGTTGAGCGTAGAAATAAAGATTAGCAGAAAAAGGATTATTCTCATTAATTAGTCATTCTTAGTGCCATAGAAATATAGCGAATGAGAATCAATTTTTACGCCAAATGCTTCTTCAATGGCTTCTTTGATTCCTTGGATTCTTGGGTCGCAGAATTCAATAATTTCTTCAATCTCTTTATCAGAGTCTTTTTTGTAGATCACCAGGTGGTCATGCTGTTTGTCAAAATAAGACTTCTCATAAGATGAAGAGGTCAATGTCTTTTCTCCGAACTGATGCTTACGGATCAAACCTGCATCAAGGAAAATCTCAATAGTGTTGTAAATCGTCGCTTTGGAAACATGATATTTCTTCTGCATCATCAGAAGATACAGATCATCAACGTTGAAGTGATGATCCATATTATAAATCTCTTCTAATATCGTATATCTTTCAGGTGTGTTTCTGAACCCTTTTTCCAATAAGTAGTTTCTCAAAACATCCTTGATCAAAGCTATATTTTTTTCTTTTTGTACTGTATCCATTAAAAAAATTATCTACAAATTTATTGAATTTTATTTAAATAGATAGCATGGTTCAACGCCAGAAGGCTAAGAGTTGTGACGGAAGTACCCTGACTGCTCAATCTTATTATCATAAACCGTAAGTTCTGTAATAGGTGCAGATTCTACTTCAACGTTATGAGAAGATACTCCCCAGGCCTTAAAGTCATCACTTCCGATATACTTCACAAAGTTGTAAATGTTAAGAATAATCTTTTGCTTAACAGTTAAAAGGATATCGTTGATATACGTATTATCTATGATTACATATTTAAGATCCGGCGGTATTTCATGAGATCTTAAAGAAGGGTGGCTGCTTCTTGAAGGAATGGTTCCGTCAGCCATTAAATCTTTAAGGACCATATTGAAATAATCATTGATTCTTCGGTCTACTTTAAATCCTAAAAGGAAGTTGATTTTATATACTGTTCCCGGAAGAATTTCATCAACTGTATATTTGAAAGTATATGGATCTTCCTGGTTTACAATGCTCAGAATAAAGTAATGATCTGCTCTTTTCGGCTGTTTTTTGATGATGGAATAGATAATTTTTGATTCTACTTCATCATTTCTTTTTGCTCTGCTCAGATAAGCCAGGTTGGTAGCATATTTCGGAATGGTTTCATCCAGTTTCATGTCTTTAAGGATAGACACATATTTTTCTATTTTCACAAACTGGATAAATCTTGTTTTGATCAATCGTCCGTTATACCATGCATACATAGAAAGTCCGATAGAACCAGCTAATACAACGGTAATCCATCCTCCCTCCATGAATTTGATGATGTTGGCACTGAAGAAACCTAGTTCAATAGCCATATAAACAAATGCAAAGAATAAAATCAATATTTTGCTCACTCTTTGTTTCAATAGCCAGAACACGAGCAGAATTGTTGTCATCAGCATCGTCACTGTAATGGAAAGTCCATAAGCGGCTTCCATTTTTCCGGATTCCCTGAAATGCAGAACGACAATGATACACAGAATAAGAAGTCCCCAGTTGATTCTTGGGATATACATCTGTCCTTTAACTCCGGAAGGGTAATCAATTTTTTGATTGGGCCACAGGTTAAGAGACATTGCTTCTGAGAATATGGTGAAAGAACCTGTAATCAATGCCTGGCTGGCAATAATTGCAGCGGCTGTTGCCAAAATTACTCCCGGGATGATCATCCATTCTTCCATAATTCCAAAGAACGGATTTACTACTGAAAATCCAGGTTTGTTGTAATTAGTCAAAAGCCATGCTCCCTGTCCAAGATAGTTTAGAATAAGCATGATTTTTACAAATCCCCAGCTTACTCTGATATTTTTTGCACCGCAGTGTCCTAAGTCTGAATAAAGTGCTTCCGCTCCCGTTGTACAAAGGAAAACAGCACCTAAAATAACAATAGCACTGGGTGAGTTGACAATAAGCTTGTAAGCATAGTAAGGATTGAAAGATCTTAGGATCTCAAAATTCTCACTTAAATGCATCACTCCCAAACCTCCTAATACCAGGAACCAAACCACCATTACAGGGCCAAAAAACTTCCCGATAAAGCTGGTCCCGAATTGCTGTACCACAAAAATGACAATCAGAATTCCAATCGTGATAGGAACAACAGGGGTGTGAGGGTTATAAATTTCAAGACCTTCAATGGCCGACATTACGGTAAGTGATGGCGTAATGACCCCGTCTGCAATAAGAGCGGCGGCTCCTACAATGGCAATGAGATACAGCCAACCTTTCTTAAGGTTTCTTACCAATGAAAACAAAGCCAGAATACCTCCTTCACCTTTATTATCTGCTCTTAAAGCAATGATAACATATTTTATCGTGGTCTGCAGGGTAAGCGTCCAAATAATACAGGAAAGAGCACCCTCTATGTATTCATTGAAAGGCATATTGCTACTCCCAGACCTTGCATTCACAATTGCTTTCATTACGTAAAGCGGAGAGGTCCCAATGTCTCCAAAAACAATTCCTAGAGACACTAAAACTCCCATAAAGGAAAGCTTCTTTATATCGAAGTGGTAACCATCTTCTGTAACTTCTGCCATATCAGCTTAATTTATTTTAAAGGCGCAAATTTATACTAATTTTATGACGTCAAGAATTTTTCTTCATGAATATAATAAATGAAAAAACTTCCTTTCGGAAGTTTTTCTCTATAACTATTTTACGTACATCGCTTTTTTAATTTCCTCTTTTACTTTTTCAAGTTTAGGGAACCATTCTGCAAATAATGCTGCAGAGTAAGGTGCAGGTGCATCAGGAGTAGTAATTCTCTTGATAGGAGCATCTAAATAGTCAAATGCTTTTTGCTGTACCATATAAGTAATTTCAGAAGATATAGACGCAAATGGCCAAGCTTCTTCCAAAATAACCAATCTATTTGTTTTCTTCACTGATGCCAGAATAGTATCAAAATCAAGAGGACGAACTGTTCTAAGATCAATAACCTCTACAGAGATTCCTTCTTTAGCCATATCTTCAGCAGCCTGTAAAGCCAGCTTCATGATTTTACCAAAAGAAACCAAAGTAACATCTGTACCTTCTCTCTTGATATCTGCTTTTCCTAATGGTAAGTAGTATTCTTCTTCAGGAATTTCCATTTTATCTCCATACATCTGCTCAGATTCCATGAAAATAACCGGGTCATTATCCTGAATTGCTGTTTTCAACAACCCTTTCGCATCGTAAGGATTTGAAGGAACCACTACTTTAAGGCCAGGAATGTTGGCAAACCAGTTCTCAAAAGCCTGAGAATGGGTAGCACCCAATTGTCCTGCAGAAGCTGTAGGTCCACGGAAAACAATCGGACAGTTCCATTGTCCACCACTCATCTGACGGATTTTTGCAGCATTATTGATAATCTGATCAATTCCTACCAATGAGAAATTGAATGTCATATACTCTACAATTGGTCTGTTACCGTTCATCGCAGCACCAACAGCAATTCCCGTAAAACCAAGTTCTGCAATTGGGGTATCGATTACTCTTTTAGGACCAAACTCATCCAGCATTCCTTTTGAAGCTTTATAAGCACCATTGTATTCTGCAACTTCCTCCCCCATTAAAAAGATGGATTCGTCTTTACGCATTTCCTCGCTCATTGCCTGTGCAATTACCTCACGAAAAGTATATTCTGCCATATTTATTCGAAAAATTTAGACTACAAAAATAGTGATTTTTTATTATACACATCATAAAAAGACTCTTCATTTAAGCGAGAAGTCTTTTTATTAATTTTATTTAAAACTGATTTTTCTCCTGTAGACTCAGTTCTTTGTAATTTTTTAGAAGGTCCTGAAGAAATTCCTATCTATACAAAAAATGACACCTCATTTCTGAAATGTCATTTTAAAATTCTATTTAAACTTAAATTAATTCATTTTTTCCCAAACCTGGGTTCTTCCTAATAAAGATAATCCTAAGTAACCTCTTACATTAAGTTTATCACCGCTTCTTGTAATGGTACACTTGTATGTTTTTCCTGTTTTAGGGTCCGTAATTGTTCCTCCGGTAAACTCATCACCTTCTTTTTTCAATCCTCTGATGATCTCCAATCCTACAATTGGTTTTCCTTTTCTGTCATCTTTACAAAGTGTACAGTTGGGATCAGCTGGTTTTATCAATAACTGAGAAACTTTCCCATAATATTTCCCGTCTGACTTTTTGAATACTTCAACAATAGATTTTGCCTGTTTTGTCTCATCATCTATTGTTTTCCACTTGCCTTCTATCTGTGCAAATGTAAGTACACCACATAGAGAAAGCGCGAACGTTAACAATATTTTTTTCATATTTCTTATAGTTTTAATTTTTATACAATATTCTTATCTACGTATTGTTAAAAATATAAATTAATTTTCAACGAACAAAAACTTTTATTATACAAAGCATAAAGAGATGTATAAAAATAAAAAAGCTCAGTCACAGCTTATTCTTTTGTCTTAATTAAGCTTTCTGTTAATCACCCTATCCATATAATCCTGATACCATGCTTTTGCCGTTTTCTTTCCCTGCTCCACTTCAGCATTTTTAACCTCATTGAGTATATTTTTCTCAAGACTCAGATCTGATTTGTCATATACACCGATAATTTCTTTTCCGTCAAAGCGGTAAATATAATTCCCGATCATAAACTGATCTGTACTTCCATCTGAATTTACAACGATAAAAGGATACTTTTTATCACTTACCAGACTTCTTCCCCAGCTTCTGATAGGCTTGTTATACCCGATAAGATCAGCCAATGTAGGATATATGTCTGCCTGCTGTGCTATCTCCTGGCTTACACCTTTCAACTGATAAGCAGGATTCGGAGAATAGAAAACCAATGGAACGGCATAGCGGTTCATCGCTCTTTCGTACTCCGGATAATACACCTGATTGGTATGATCTCCGGTGAAAACAAAGATGGTATTATTATACCAGGGCTGCTTTTTAGCCGTTTCAAAATATTGTTTAATGGCATAATCCGTATACTGCATCGGCTCATGGATTTCAATCTTTCCTTTTTTAAATTTACCGTTATATTTTTCAGGTATTTTAAAAGGATGATGTGATGAAGCAGTAAACACAGTGGCCATAAAAGGTTGTTTCTTCCCGACGTTTTTAGCAAAATACTGAAGGAAAGGCTCATCCCATATGGCCCACATTCCATCGAAATCTTCATCATGGTTATATTCTGTTTTTCCGAAATAGTGTTTAAAGCCTAAAATATTTCCAAATCCAAGGAAGCCCATGGAACCATTCGGGGCCCCGTGATAAAAAGAAGTATCATATCCCAGATCGTTACAAACAGACACAATAGACTGAATTTTCTGGTTGGAATAAGGTGATCCTGTAAAGGCATCCGTAAGACTCGGAATTCCGGCCAATACGCTGCTCATCCCATGAATTGACTGCCTTCCATTCGCAAAGGTATTGGGAAAAATAAGACTCTGGCCAGCCAGACTGTCCATAAACGGAGTGTAAGAAACGTAATCTTTAATATTTTTATCTTTATTGAACGCTCCGGAATATTCTCTTCCAAAAGATTCTACAATGAAAATAACAATATTGGGACGGTTCTCCACTTTTCTGTCATATACTTTATAAGGCTGTACATTTTCTTCAATATATTTTTCATCTACGAAATGAACTTCCTTAAAGTTATTGGTATTTAAAGTCCTGAAAAAGGAGAATGTACTGTTGAGCACTATATTTCCCTGCAATGGATTGGTTACAAAACGGGTAGCATCCACCATATTAATAGGCCTTGTACTGTGTTTGAAATCTCCTCTGATTCCTCCTACAACCAATACCGCAGTGAGACACAGCGTAATAATGGAGGTAATAAAATAAGGAACTAATTTCAAAGGTTTCACCTCCTCCACTTTTACTCTCTTGTAAAGGAAAACCCATAATCCCATTAAAACAATAAACCAAATCAGCACAAAAGGATGCTCTCCCACAGAAATCAACAGCGTTTGGGAGACGTTGGACTCATGTTCAGCCACCTGAAATACGGCAGAGGTAAGCCTTGCCTGTGCAAATTTATAGTAAATAAAATCCCCGAAATTCATTGCATAAGCAATCCCGTTCGTGATAAAATACAGCCAGAAAAGAATTTTCTGAAAGACCTTTTTTGTATTGATCACCAAAGGCAATAAACTAAGGAGTATAAACAATGCATTGACATATAAAATAGCAGTGGTATCGAAAGCTGTACCATGGAAGGCCAGCTTTATGTATTCTGAAACAGAGTCAACTTTAATCAGATCTTTATTAAAATACCAGAATAAAAGCCTGGCAATCTGATAAAAAACATAGGCTAAAAAAATTCTGTAAACTAATGCCAGAACTTCCTGTTTTCTAAATCCTTTTAAAAATTTCATGGGGCAAATTTACATCAAAAACACTTTAATGCATTTTTTAGTGCAGATTATTTTGAGTTAGAATTTTTAAAAACTGTAATTTTGTGGTTATGGATTTTATAAAGAATAATCTGGCCAATGCCTTAACCCTGGCTAACTTATTTGCAGGCTGTGTAGGAGCAATACATCTAATTTCAGGAGATTATCAGACGACTGCGATCTGTCTTATTCTCTCTTCTATTTTCGATTTTTTCGACGGCTTTGTAGCCAGAGCTTTAAAATCAAACTCAAATCTGGGACTTCAGCTGGATTCTCTTGCGGATATGGTAAGCTTTGGAGTCATTCCGGGACTTACGATGTATAAAGCTCTTGAACCGTTTGGTGCTGAGCTTCTTGGGATTCACTTTCCGTTTGAAATCAAATATCTCGGATTGATCGTTACGGTATTTTCCTGCCTGAGACTTGCCATCTTTAACCTTGATGAAGAGCAGCGTTATTATTTCAAAGGATTGAATACGCCAACCAATACCGTTTTATTGTTCGGTCTTTATTATGCGTTTAAAGAAACCGGAACTTTTAGCTTTTTGTTCGATAATGAACTCTTGCTGATCTTACTGACGCTTCTTACGTCTTGGTTTCTGATCAGCCCGATTAAGATGATGGCTATGAAATTCAAATCCAAACAATTAAAAGACAATTATCCTAAAGTTGTATTACTGGTAGGAGGTATTGCTATTCTTGCCCTATTTCAGGTGGTAGGAATTCCGATGCTTGTTATTTATTATATATTGGTGTCTCTTGTTTTCCAGGGACAGTTAAAATAGAAATTAAAGAATCTACATAAGGTTTTATCACCTTATTTTAAATAAAACACATTTTTCAAATTATTAATGATCAACATGAATTTAAAACTCCATAAACCACTTTGCATTTTTGACCTTGAAACAACAGGAACCAACATCGGAAAAGACAGAATTGTTGAAATCTGTATCTTAAAAGTAAATCCTGATGCTTCCAGAGAAAGCAAAACATGGCGTGTCAACCCGGAAATGCTTATTCCTAAAGAAAGCAGTGAGATCCACGGAATTTATGATGAGGATGTAAAAGATGCACCTACCTTCAGAGATATTGCTTCTAAAATCATGGAAATGATTACCGGAAGTGATCTGGGAGGATTTAATTCCAACAGATTTGATGTTCCGCTTTTGGCTGAAGAGCTTTTAAGAGTAGGAATGGATTTTGATCTGAGTAAATTCAGATTGGTAGATGCACAGACTATTTTCCACAAAAAAGAACCTAGAAATTTAGGAGCGGCTTACCAGTTTTACTGTGGAAAAACACTGGAAAATGCCCATTCTGCAGAAGCTGATGTAATGGCAACCTTTGAAGTTCTGGATGCACAAGTAGGAAAATATGATGATATTCCGAATGAAATAGCACCGTTAAGCGAGTTTACATTCCATAATAAGAATGCAGATCTTGCAGGATTTATCGGATATAACGAAAAAATGGAAGAAGTTTTCAACTTTGGAAAATATAAAGGCCAGGGTGTGAAAGCGGTATTCCAAAAAGATTTAGGATATTTCGGATGGCTTCAGAATGCTGACTTTCCGTTGTATACAAAGAAAATTTTCACAAAAATTCAACTCTCAAGCAGATTTTAATATGTCTGATCTGGTTCGTTTTAAATTTTATGAAACTGCCCTTGAAGCTAACAGGGACAAACAGATATTGGCTGAAAACGATATCAACAGCTTCATTGCGAATGAACAGCTTATCCAGTCGGATTGGCTTCTGTCGCAGGCTGTAGGCGGGATACAGCTTCAGGTTTTTGAAGAAGATCTTGAGAAAGCCAAAGAGGTATTACAGGATTATAAAGACAATGAACAGTATTCGCTGGAAGTAGAACACACTATTGAAGATCCTGAGTTTAATTTTGTCTGCCCGAAATGTGGTTCCAATCATATTTATCAGGATGAAAAGCTTGGTGGAATATTCGGGATCAGTGTACTGTTTTTGGGATTACCTGTAAAAATTCCGGCCAACCTATATCACTGTTATTACTGTGGTAATGAATTTAAGCGTTAAAATGACTCCCTGATCATACTATAAATCAGGTTTAAAATATTCAAAGAATTATGAAAATCATCTGCATAGGAAGAAACTACAGTGAGCACGCAAAAGAATTAGGAAATGAAATTCCTGAGAATCCTGTTATTTTTATGAAACCGGATACAGCCGTTCTAAAAGGAAATGACTTCTACATCCCTGAATTCTCAAATGATATTCACTATGAACTTGAAGTGGTATTAAAAATTTCCAAAGGTGGAAAATATATCCAGAAAGAAACGGCCAATAAGCATTATGAGGAAATAGGTCTGGGAATAGATTTCACAGCCAGGGACCTTCAGAGTGAACTAAAATCAAAAGGGCTTCCATGGGAGCTTGCTAAAGGTTTTGACGGTTCTGCAGTAGTAAGCAGTTTCTTCAAAAAAGAGAACTTCAGCCTTGAGAGCCTTCAGTTTTCATTGTTAAAGAACAAAGAGAAGGTACAGGATGGCAATACAAAAGATATGATGTTCAATTTTGATGATATTATTGCCTTTGCTTCTCAGTATTTTACGTTAAGAGTTGGTGACCTTATCTTCACCGGCACTCCAAAAGGGGTTGGAAAAGTGGAAGAAAATGACATTCTGGAAGCTTATCTTGAGGAAGAAAAAATCCTTGATATCCGAATATTATAAGTATTTAACATCAGAGTCTGACAAATTTTTCCTATCTTTAGGTAACAAAATTAGAGGTTATGATAAATATTGTAGTACCCGTAGATTTTGGGGACAAGACAGACCAATTGGTAGACGGTGCCATAAAATTTGCAAAACAGCTTAACGGCAGAATTTACCTGATTCATGTAGCGCCATCAGATATCGGCTTTGCTATTGGCGATATGGGATTTCAATATTTTCCTGAAGTAGAAGCCAATGAAATCAGAGAAGAGCTTGTACAGCTTAATAAAATTGAGCAGAGAATCATTGCTCATGATATCGATTGCGAGCACCTTTTAAAACAAGGACTTGCCAAAGATATCATTCTGGAACATGCAAAGGAAAAAAATGCAGATTATATTGTGATGGGATCACATGGCAGAAGCGGAATCTATGATGTATTAGTGGGAAGCTTAACCAAAGGAATTACTAAAAGTTCAAGTATTCCTGTTCTGGTACTTCCAATTCACGACTAAAGAAAAAGAAAATTTTAATCGTTAGTAATAAAAAAACCGATCAGAGCATATTGTCTGATCGGTTTTTTTCTATATAACCAATTAATTAACCTTCTTTTTTGTAGATATTCGGATCGTAGTAAGGATGCTTACCTTCCGTTGGAGAATAATAGTCTTTGTCTTTGTCTCCACCTAATGTTACTACAAGTACATAGCACCAATAAGTAAATAATACACAGCAAACTGCAAATAGAATCCAGTTTAAAACATTACCGAAATTATCAAAGAACCCGAAACTCCATTTGAAAACTTTACTTAAGAATAGAAAGAAAGACGTCATTATTTTCCTTTTTTAAATTAACTTTGTACAAATTTATAAAAAATGTTTAAATTACTTTCAAAAGAAAGCAATATTTTTTCAATTCCTGTTTATATTGGTTTTCTTCTTTTAGTAGTCGTAATATTTAACATACTGAATTTCAACACTTACGAAGCCATTGTTGCCGGAATAACTTTTCTGGGAATTGCTTTGGGATATTTTTGTTTTCACAGTATTGCCCTTAATTATCAGACACATCTTCCATTATTTTTATATACTTTTTTCATTTTCGGGCTGTATCCCGGAAATCTGGATATAGGAATTGCGGTTTCGCTGCTTACAAACTCCTTTCTTATTCTTCTTCTGACCAGTGCGGATGAAGATATCAGAAAGAAATCGTATGTATTGGTAGGATCTATTGTAGCATTAAATTTTATTTTTCTCCCTACCACCTGGCCGATGGCTGTTTTTGTAATCATCCACGTGATTGCGACCTCTGCCAAAATCACCTTGAACCTTTTCAGATTCCTGCTGGGGATTGTCCTGATTACCTTCAGTTATTTCTCTGTGATGTATTTTGTTCAGTTTACTTCCTGGAATATAGATTATTTCCCGTTTGGAAAGATGAAACCTGTAACGGACTATACGGAGCTTCTGCCACTGATTCCCGTGGTTCTGATGCTTATTTATGCGGTATATGACCATTTTAAAAATTATAACAAGAAAAGCCCGATAAGCAGGTATAAATATACTTTCCTGCTGGTCTTTTCGATGGCACAGCTTGTTTCCATCATCCTGTATATGAATAAGAGCTATGAATATCTGCTGCTTCTGGCATTTCCTTCAAGCATTATCTTAAGCAGAATGATGAGATTTTTACCTAAATACTGGATGCGTGAAGCCAGTGTATGGCTTATTATTATTAGTTTACTGACCTTTAAAGCAGGTACAGTTTTTGATTTATTTTAAAAAATTATGATTCAGATAGACGATAAATTGATTTCTGAGGAAATTTTTTCCGAAGAATTTGTTTGCAACCTTTCGAAATGTAAAGGTGCATGTTGTGTGGAAGGAGATGTAGGGGCTCCGTTGGATAAAAACGAGCTTGAAATATTGGACAGTATTTTTGATAAAATAAAACCTTACCTTACTCAGAAAGGCATCAAAGCCCTTGAAGAGCAGGGAACATGGACTACTGATCCGCACGACGGAATGTATGTTACTCCTATGGTGGAGAACCGTGAATGTGCTTATGTAACGTTTGACGAAAAGGGAATTACCAAATGTGGTATTGAAAAAGCCTATGAGGATGGTGCTGTAGACTGGCAGAAGCCGATTTCCTGCCACCTGTATCCTATTCGTGTTACGGAATATTCTGCATTCACTGCTTTGAATTATCATGAATGGAATGTATGCAGCGATGCCTGTACACTTGGAAAAGAACTTCAGGTTCCTGTCTATAAGTTTTTAAAGACTCCTTTGATTAGAAAATATGGTGAAGAATTCTACAATGTTCTGAGTGGAGCTGCTGACGAGTGGAAAAAAGAATATGGTTCTTAACCGATAAGGATTTGAATTAAATAACAAAAACCGCAGATTTCTCTGCGGTTTTCTTATCGTAAGTAAAAAGTATGACTAGTTAGCAGCTCCTGCTTTTACAGCAGTTACTTCTGTTTTTTTAGTTTCCTCTTTTTTAGCTTTTTCCCAACCGTCTTCCGGCATCAAAGTGGCTACAATTCTACCTTTTGTAAGGTATTTTTTAGCTACATCCTGAAGATCCTTTATAGTAAGTGCTTTTACTTTTTCCTGATAATTCAGGATGTCATATTTATCACTTCCGTCTAGCTGGTTTTTAGCAATAGCATTCATCCAGAACATATTGTCTTTCAATTCTGTTTTATTATCATTGTATTCTCCTTCTTTGTACTTATCCAGATCTTTCTGCTCCGGGCCATTATCAATCAGCTTCTGAAGCTCAGCAATAGCACTTTTGGTAAGTTTCTCTGTATTCTCAGGACCACAAGGGAAACTGATGCTGAAATTGTAGGAATTGTAAGGAATCTTATTCATTCCTCCTCTTGCTCCTCCACCGTAGATGCCGCTTTCGTCTTCTCTCAGTTTTTCGATCACTTTGATAGTTGCCACTTCTCCAAGGGCTGATAAAGCCAATGCTTCTTTTTCGTTATAAGGAGCTTCTCCTGCGTAAGAAATGGTTACCATACTCTTCGGATCCTTTCCTTTTTTATACACCTTGGTATAATCTCCGGCCATCTGTCTGTATCCTGTATCTTTGAACATGCCGCCCTTTCCTGATGAAGGAAGGCTTGCAATGTACTGCAGCACCTGATCTTTAAATTTCGCTTCATCTATATTTCCTACAAAATAGAAATGGAAGTTTCCTGCATTGGCAAATTTCTCTTTATAGATGTCATATGCTTTTTTATAATCTGTATTCTCCCAATCTTTCTCCATTGGGAACAGACCGATAAATCTAGGGTTCTTCTGATTCATAAATTTAGCGTGTTCGCTTGCAAAATAAGTCTGTGGATTAGACAACAGGTTATTTAGCATGGCAGACTGCTTTTCTTTGTAAGCATTGAAGGAAGCCGGATTGTAATTTAAATTTGTAAAATAAGCATACATAAGCTCCATGGCTGCTCCTAAATCTTTTTGGGTTGTTCTTCCGGAAACCCCTTCGAAAAGGGAAGTTACCATAGGATTTACATTCACCTGCTTACCGGCAAGATAGTTGGTAAGATCTGCTTTGGAAAATCCACCTACTCCGGCTTCTGTTAATGCAGAGAAAGCAAACTGTGTCTTATTGTAATCGGCATCCGGAATAAGCGAGCTTCCTCCTAAGCTTCGCGCCGTAAATACAATTTCGTCATCTTTAAAATCAGTTTTCTTGAAAGTCACTTTAGCACCGTTGCTTAATGTCCAGGTTGTTGTTCCCAGCTTGGCATCCGTTTCTGTTTTAGCAATTTTCCCTTCAGATTTGAAAGGTTTTACTAAATTTTTGATAGCTGCTTTTTCTTCATAAGGCTTCAGATCAGCCATTTTTACAGCATCAAATGTATTCATAACCATAGCTTCTGTAGGCATGGCAACATTATCTTTCTTAGGACCTGTGATAACAATGACCCTGCTGTCATCCTTCACCATTTTCTTGATGATTTCGTTGGTCTGTGCAAGGGTTACCGATGGTAAGAAAGATTTTGTGTCTTCATATTCCCATGTAATTCCAGGCATTGGTTCCTGCTCCAGAAAGTTTCTTACATACTCATCTACAAGCATACCACTTTCTGTTTTATCTTTGTTATTATAAGATCTTTCAAGGTTGGAAAGCACCTGAGATTTTGCTCTGTCAAGTTCAGATTGAGTAAATCCGAATCTTTTTGCTCTTTCAACTTCTTCCAGTAAAACTTTCAGTGCATTCAGCTGGTTTCCTTCTTTCACCATGGCAAATCCCTGGAAAGCTTCTTTGCTTCTTGCATAAGTTCCTCCGTGGTATACTGATCCGAAAGTAAAAGGCGGGTTTGTAGAGTTGATCAGTTCTCTCAACCTGTTGTTCAGCATCGTTGTTGAAAGATTTTCAACAAGACTCTGATTGTACTGCTCTACCGTTACATCCGGTTTATAGGCATCAGCATCTTTCATGATAAACTGTACCATAGAATTGGTTGCATCAGGATCTGTTTCAATCGCTACCAGAGTTTCTTTGTGGTTTGGAAGATCAAAAGATTTTCTTTCTCTGGATTTTGATGGGTTTTTATATTTACTGAAGTTATCTTTGATCTTTTTTTCAACTTCATCCACGTTGATATCTCCTACGACTACAATTGCCATCAGATCTGGTCTGTACCAATCCTGGTGGAATTTTCTGATCACATCAGGTTTGAAGTTTTCCAATACTTCTTTTTTACCAATCGGAAGTCGGTCTGCATATTGAGATTTATATAAAAGCTTCGGGAGATATTTATCCATCATTCTCTTATCAGCTCCAAGACCCAGCCTTAGCTCTTCCAACACCACTCCTCTTTCTTTATTGATCTGCTCATCGGAAAGGGTTGCATTGAATGCCCAGTCTTCCATTACTTTCAGTCCGGCATCCAGGTTCCCCGGTTTATCCAATGGAACGGGAAGCATATAAACCGTTTCATCAAAGCTGGTGTAAGCATTAAGATGTTGTCCGAATTTCACTCCGATAGACTGTAAAAAGTCTACTAATTTATTGTCTGGAAAGTTTTTGGTTCCGTTGAAGTTCATGTGCTCCATAAAGTGAGCCAATCCTCTTTGATTTTCGTCTTCAAGAATTGATCCGGCATTGATTGCCAGACGGAAATCTACTTTTTTCTCCGGTAAAGTATTTTTTTTGATATAGTACTTCATTCCGTTGGAAAGGGTACCAATTCGCACAGAAGGATCCACTGGAATATTCTGTCCAAAGGCATTTGCTGACATCAAAAAGATGACCGCAAATGAAGATAAGACTTTTTTCATGGTATTTGATTTTATTTACGGGTTAAAACTAACAATTATTCACAATCTGAAGAAATTACAGAATTCATTTTATAGTTAAATTTGAGTTAAACTTATCCATATACCAAAAAAACCGGGAAATACCCGGTTTAAATATCTTAAAAAGCGATTTTCTATTTAAAATCAGCATCCGTAACTCCGGAGTTGATTACAACTTTGTTCGTTTTAATTGTCATTTTCTGACCTCCACCTTCAGCATCCAGTTCAGCAGGGAACTGTATTCCATCTACGGCCATATAACTTTTAATGGTTGCGTTTCCTTCTCCTGCATCCGTCTTATATAAAAGTCCGGTTCCTGCATCGAAATAAAACTTTCCTTTATCCGAAGACAATACATTATAGTCTTTTCCGTTTAATTTCTCTGTAGATACAGTCTGGAAGTTTGAAGCATCAAATGCCAGAGCATCAATGGGTTTTCCTTTTTTCAGGTCAGCGATCTTATCAGCAGGAATATCAGTTTTAGTTCCCATCTGATCAAAGTATCCTTTCTCACCGTCAAACAACTGAATCATTTCCTTCCCCATAAAAGATTGTACGGATTTGAATTTATTTCCTAATTTCTTAGTTGTCATCTGGATTTCCATTCCCTGTACAGCTACTGTGTTGTCAGTAATGGTAGATTTTACAGCTTCCAGTTTATCTTTTCCTCCTAATGCTTTGAAATAATTGTCAATAACTTCTTTAGGAGTTAGTTTAGATTTTACAGCTTCTGTTTTAGTTACTACGGCTGCTTTTTTCTGAGCGGCTGCCGGTACTGAGAAAAGTACAGCACAGAAAAACGGTATGATGATCTTTTTCATATTATATAATAAGTTTAAAGGGTAAATATAGGAATATTGACGGACATACAAATAAGTAATGAGTAATGAGTAATAAATGATGAATGATAATTGAATAAACAGTGGGTGATGTTGACTGATTAATTTTCAGGTAGGGTTATAATAAAAAAACCGCCAAAAAATTGACGGTTTTTAAATATTTATATCGGATATAATTATTTCTTAAGTTCTTCTAAAAATTCGTCGTGAGAAATTTTAGTTTCTTTTTTGCTCGCTTTTTCAAGAATTACATCTTTCAATTTAGCCATAGCTACTTCAGAAGAAATTTGTCTTACCTGCTCCTGGTCTTTCAACATTTCAACAGCATATTTTTGGATTTCTTCATCACCTAAGTGGTGGATTCCGTAGATTGCCAATTGATTTTTAACTAACTGCTCAGCCTGAGCCAATACATCAGCATAGTCAAGGTTGATTTCGTTTTCAGTCATCAATTTACCTTCGATGATCTGATATTTCAGTTGGTTTTTCTCAGCTTCAAGAATTTCTTTAGCCTGTTCTTCAGACTGGATATTCTGGTTAGAGAATAATAACCACTTCACAAGGAATGATTCAGGAAGTTTTACTTCTTCTTTATCAGTTACCTGCTCTAATACTTTATTCACAAAGTGAACATCAGCATTTTGCTGGAAGTACTCATCTAATTCAGTTTTCACTTTATCTTTAAGCTCTTCTTCAGTCTTGATGTTTCCTTCTCCGTATACTTTGTCGAATAAGTCCTGGTTAAGTTCAGCTAAGTTTAATGTATAGAAGTCTTTTACTTTTACTTCTACTTCATTGTGGTGTAGGTGCTCTACTTCTTCTTTGCTGAATCCTAATTCTTTAGCTAATTCTTCATCACCTGCAAGCGTTTCTTTTGTTACTTTTACAGATCCATCCATTTTCAAACCTTTTACCAATTTGAAAGCTTCTTTGTTTTCAGCTGTAATGGTAAGGTTTTTTGGGTGGTGGTGGTGCTCTCCTTCAGCATCTTCTTCCACAACCTGAGAAACTTCTAAAGCAATGTAAGAATCCTTAGTGATTTTATCTTGAGGAACCTGCTCAGCGAAACGCTTCTGCATGTTTTCAATACTCTTGCTGATTTCTTTATCAGAAGCTTCTACTTTGTAGTGAGGCGCTTCATATTTAGCTAAATCTATAGTGAATTCAGGCTCATATCCTACTTCGAAAGCAACTTCTAATTGATCAGCATTGTAATCTAATTCGTTTACTGGCTGAGGAACAGGCTGACCAACTAATCTTAATTTGTTTTCATTAACATAGTTGTTTAAAGCATCAGAAACTTGTCTGTTGATTTCTTCGAATGCAATACCTGCTTCATATTGTTTTTTAACCATACTTAAAGGCACTTTCCCTTTTCTGAATCCAGGAACTTGCGCATTTTTAGCATAATTAATCAACTGCTTCTCTACTTTTTCTTTGTAGTCAGATTTTTCCAATGTTACTGTAAGCAATGCACTTACGTCATCATGGTTTTGTGCGGTAACCTTCATTATTGATTAAAATTTTAGGTTGCAAAAATATGAATTTTTTATGAAAATCACCCATTTAAAATCAACTTATAACGCCAAATATTGTTAAATAAAAAACCACCGGAGAATTCCGGTGGTTCAAACAAGATTAAAGGTATATTAATTAATAATATTATAGTTGGCCTGGGCGTCTGTTTCTCCTCCTGTATGCGTTCCGTAAATCACCCCATTTCCACTCACAGCAGAAGCTTCAGAAACGGTTACCGGCTCATGGAATAATGTAAGAACCAGCTGACTAGGTGCAGATGCATTTTTTACAGCAGTATTTACCACCCATTTTGTTTTCAACCCAACACGGCTTCCGTCTTTTCTCGTAGAATTGGCATCGTCTGTACGCGTTAAAGTAATATCTGAGTTGGGAAAGTTATACACTAAGAAATGTTCATCTTTTGCATCTTTAATTTCCTGAGTAGCGTCTTCGTCCCCATTTTTGAAAATAACTTCTACGTTATAGGTATGTCCGTTTACTAGTTTAACATTCGGGTTTGTTGTACTGTTCACCTGATAATCATAAACTACGGCAGTTCCTGTAGCTTCATCCGTTACTCTTAAAAGAACATCTGAAAGTTCTTCCTGAGGAAGATCATCTGCTTCATCATCACTTCTGTTACATGAAGTTAAGCTTAAAGAAACAGCTAAAAATAAAAGTCCTATGATAAGTGTTGTATTTTTAAAAATATTTTTCATTTTTTTGATTTTGAGTAATTAAAATTGATATTTAAGAGTTAAAATAAAGTTTCTTCCCATTTCGTTGGAAAAGAAACGAAGTCTGTTCAGATAATCTCTGTAAGATGTATCGAATACATTTCGAACTGAAAAATCAATTCCGAAATTTTTAGACAGATTTACCCCTGTCTGAAGGTTCCAAAGGGAATATCCGCTTGGAGGTGTAGAAATATCCACTTCTTCATTGTAAGCATTTCCGTCAGAATCAAATAATCGGATTGGAACATTATAAACCGGAAATCTCGTTTGTTTTAAATAAGTATTATTACTTACTGTAAAATAAAAGCCTTTCCACTCTTTTTTATTGAATTCCAATGAATTATTAAAGTTCGGAGGCATCATAAGAATAAGCGGCACATCGTGAGTTGTATCCTGTCCATACACGTAGGAACCACTTCCCTTATAGGTCAGATTATCTGTGATTTTAAGCTGAGCATCAATATCTAATCCATACATTTTAGCATTGATCTGCTGATAATTATAGACTACGAAAGCTCCTCCCCACTGTGTATTCTGATATCCCGTAGGAATTTGATTGATGAAATTCTGAGTATAAAAGAAGTAAGGGTTTACAGAAATATTCAATCCTTTTAAAACATTTGCTTTAATGTCCGCTACTAAATTAAACTGGTTTCCTGTTTCACTTTTCATTCTCATATCTCCTCTTTCAATAATGGCTGCAGAATGGTGAAGCCCGTCTGCAAAAAGCTCAGCAACGTTCGGCGATCTCGAAACTCTGGCGTAATTGAATTTCAGGTCAAAATATTCTGATGGATGATAGACAATCCCTCCGTTTACCGAAATATTATTATAACTTAAAGATGGTTTTGTAAGAATTCTGTTTTGGTTTATTCTCACTACAAAATCAGAATAATCGGCAGCATATTGTTTATTCCAGTCACTCAGATCATACCATTTTGTTACGTCATAATGATCATAATCATACCTGCCTCCCAATTCAAGATCCAATTGAGGAGCAATTTTATATTTTAATACGGAATAAATTCCAGCATAATATCTGTCATAATTAGGAACAAGTCTTCTTGCCTCCGTCTGGGTATTGGAATAGTTGTTCTGATATCCTGCATTAATTCCTGTTTCAAGATTCCAGTTTCCTCTTTCTATCAGGTGGTTTACATTCAATTCGTTGGTGATCAGTTCAAGATCCAAAGCGGGCTTTTTACTCAGCTCTTCCGTACGTCTGATATCATATTCTTTTCTATGATTGTACTGGAAACTATAAGTAGCTGTTATTTTTCCGAAATTTTCAAATCTTTTATATGCAGATACTTTAGCAATATGATGCTCAATTTCCTGTTTAGGATTGTCAATATCATAACTAAAATCTCTCTTATAGATTGGTTCCGGTGATGTAAGAGCATTACGCAAATCTTCAGAATTTCCTACATGAGAGCTTCTAAGGATTCCTACTGTACTTTTTGTCAGGTAATAATCAAATGAAAAACCTTTTTCAAATGTCATCTTCTGTACACCAAAATTAAATCCCGAACTCTCAAGACCGGTATTCATCAAACCATAATCCGGGGCTTCAAGGTCTCCAAGTTTTTTATAGCTTCCATTGGTTTTTATGGCCCAGCCGTTTTCCCAGGTTTTTGCAAGTTTTACATTAAGATCAGCTCCTCTTCCGTTAGAAATTCCTGAAAGAGAAACATTTCCCATGATAGTATCTTTTTTAGGTAAGATCTGAGGCTGTAAAACAACAACCCCGCCTACAGCTCCACCTCCATATTTCAAGGCAGATGCCCCTTTTATAACATCAATATGTTCAAAATTATTGACATCTACATTGGGTGCATGCTCTACTCCCCATTCCTGTTCGGCCAGTTTTACTCCATCATTCAGAATAGAAACCCGACTTCCATAAAGTCCATGGATAATAGGTTTTGCAATATTATTTCCTGTCTTAAGAACATTAACACCGGAGATATTAGTTAAAAGATTCCCAAGGTTTTCGGTAATATTTCTTGAAATCATTGACTTATCAATAGTTTTCACAACCATACTTCCGTTGTTCTTATGGCTTCCATGAATCGTTACCGTTTCAATATCCTTGACATGGTGTTCCAGCGTAATAACCAGCTGAACATCCTGATCAACTCCTATATTTTCAGTATAATCATCACAATCAGGATGCTGAGCAATGAGTGTATACTTCCCTGCAGGGATCTTGTCAAAAGAAAATTTACCTTTCTTATTGGTTTTAGCTGTGAAGTTTCCGATTTTAATTACAGCATTTTCCAATAAGCTTTTATCGTGAAAATCCTGAACGGTTCCTTCTACAGTATAGGTTTTTTGTGCACTTATAAATACTGATCCGCAAAAGATCAGCAGCAGGCAATATATCAATTTCATTGTAATAGATTGATTGCGTACCCTTTTTTGATAGGTACAATTGTCGTTAAAATTTGTGGGAAGGGTTGGGTTTGATTGTAAAATGTATGTTGTACAATATAAAAAGTATAATGCTGATGAGAAGTTAGAAGCTGTAATTAAATATCAATTACAAACTATCAGTTGTTTTCCAACAACTTTAAATCTTACACTTTAAACATTGAATTTTAAGTATCAAACTTTAAACCCTATAGAATCTATGAATTAGGAAATTGCGGGCGGTCCCCGAAGCTGAAAAGTGAATTTGGTCTGAGACCAGATTTTCTCCTGGATGGCGATGATTTGTTTTACCTCATGGCTGTAATGCTCAAAAGTAAAACTGAATTCTTCAGGAGCTAATGTATGTCCGGTCACCAAAAAGTGGCAGGCCAGACAGTCGCCAGCTTTCTCTTTAGTAACTGTTTTCGTCACCGTGTTCTCAACTTTTTTAAGATTAAAAGCCTTAAAATAGTCTACGGAATCATGATGGTGAAAGCTTTGAGAAAGCAGCGCGAGGAAGTACACTCCAAACAATAGCTTGGAGATAAAACTCTTTAGGTTTCTGCTTTCTTTAAAAATCATGGTTCAAAATTATGAAAATAATTTAATTGTTTCCTTAAACTTTTATTAAATTACTTGTAACTACGGATAATAAGTAGAAATGAGCGGAATTTTGTTACAAAAAAAATGCTTCATGATTTTTAGTTTATGAAGCATTTCTATTTTATTTAATCAAGCTGGGTACCAAGATATTCCCACTCCTGTAGAGCTGTATCCAGGTCTTCCTTGGTTTTATTGTATTTTTCAAGGGTTTCATCTGAAGGGTTTTCTTTGGCAAAAGAAGCTTCCATTTCCTCTATTTTTGTTTCAAGTTCGGAAATTCTCTCTTCTACTTTCTTGATTTTATTCTGAATATTTTTCTGTTCTTTACTAACGATATTCGAAGATTGACTGCTAGCAGCTGGTTTTTCTTCCACTTTCTTAGGTTCTACCTTTACTTCCTGATGAAGTTTGGCTTTTTCTGCAGAAATCTCTCTGATCGTTTCCTTTTGTCTGTATTCAAGGTATTCATTGATGTCTCCAAGGAATTCTTTCATTTTCCCGTCACGGAACTCATAGATCTTATCACAAAGCCCCTGAAGGAATTCCCTGTCGTGCGAGATGACAATTAAGGTACCTTCAAAATTCTGCAGTGCCAGCTTGATAATTTCCTTCGACTGAATATCAAGGTGGTTGGTAGGTTCGTCCATAATCAATGTGTTGAAAGGACGAAGTAACAGTTTACAAAGTGCCAGACGGTTTCTCTCTCCTCCGGAAAGCACTTTTGTTTTTTTAGTAACCGCATCTCCCTGAAAAAGGAAAGATCCTAATAAGTCTCTTACTCTAGGCCTTGTCTCTTCCGTTGCAGCATCTTCTGCTTCTTCAAGAACCGTTTTATTAGGGGTCAAAACCTCTTCCTGATTCTGTGCAAAGTATCCGATATTAACGTTATGTCCAAGATTCCATGTTCCTGAATAATCTTTAATATCTCCCGCCAAAATTTTAGCTAAAGTTGTTTTCCCCTGTCCGTTTTGCCCCAAAAGAGCAATTCTGTCTCCTCTCTGAACGATAAAATCTACATCATCAAAGATTTGTTTTTGTCCGTAAGCTTTTCCCAGGTGTTCTGCTTCAAAGATAATCTTTCCGGGAACCATAGACTGTACGAAACGGATATTGAATTTTGAAACGTCTTCATTATCAACTTCAATACGTTCTATTTTATCTAATTTTTTAATAAGTGACTGCGCAAAAGATGCTTTTGTAGCACTTGCACGGAACTTATTAATATTATCTTCCATCTGCTTGATCTCCGCATCCTGATTCTTTTTAGCCTGAATCAGTTTTTCACGGCGATCTTCTCTCATGACAAGATATTTGGAATAATTGGCTTTATAGTCGTCAACTTTTTTGTTGTTGATATCAAAAGTACGGTTACAAACCGCTGTCATAAACTGTTTATCGTGACTTACCAGAACAATGGCTCCAGGATAGTCTTTCAAAAAGTTTTCAAGCCAGATGATAGATTCCATATCCAGGTGGTTGGTAGGCTCATCGAGAAGCATGATATCATTCTTCTGAAGAAGTAATTTTGCCAATTCTATTCTCATTCTCCACCCTCCGGAAAATTCATCGGTGATTTTTTGAAAATCATCTGCTTTAAATCCTAAACCAAACAACACTTTTTCCATGTCACCTTCAAGATTGTAGGCATCGTGGTTCATTAAAAGGTCATTCAGTTCGGTCATTTTATTAATCAGATCCGTGTAGGAATCACTTTCATAATCTGTTCTTACCGTCATCTGGTGATTCACTTCTTCAAGCTCATCTTTCCAGGCGTTGATCTGCTCAAAAGCCTGCATGGTTTCAGCCCAAACCGTTCTTCCTTTTACAAAATCAAGATCCTGTTTCAGGAAACCGATAGTAACACTTCCTTCAGTCACAACTTCTCCTTCGTAGAAATTAATTTCTCCGGAAAGCATTTTCAATAAAGTGGATTTTCCCGCTCCGTTTTTACCAACGAGACCAACTTTATCATCCTTTTTAATGGTGAAATTGACATTTTGAAATAAATAATTTCCTGAATGGTGTAATCCTAAACTTTGAACCGAAAGCATCTTAATTAATAATTAGTAATGAATAATGAATTTTCGGGTGCAAAAATACGGAAAAAGAAATGAATAGCCCAGAAATAAAAAAAGCTGCCCAAAACGAACAGCTCTTTCTTTTGCATGTGAAGTGATTTTATAAGATATTTATCCCGGCGTTAGCGGCGGTGTTTTCTGCCCTGCTTCAACCATAGCAATCATTTCTATAAGTGTTGCTTCAGCTTCTTTATATTTCACCTGTCTGATCCCATGGTTGGAACCTATTGCAACTTGCAATTCATTCAAAGTCTTAGCTTCGGACATTGTAATGGGTTTACTTCCATTTTTAATACTGATCTGGTATTCACAAGTGTCTAAAAGCTTGTTTGCTTTTTTAAGCCATTCTGAAACTTTCATAATTATATTGTTTTTAGTGATTTGAGTTTATCTTCGATTTTTTTATTAAACATTCACAAATGAACAACTCAAAGTAACGAGAATTAAAATCCAAAAACTACAGTATAACATACCAAATTTCAAATTCAGTACTTATACTCATTTGAGCCCGATATCTTATAATTAAAAGGGAACACCTAACATGATGTCCCCTAACCTAAATTTAAAACTGAGAAGTTGTTGGTATTAATTCTTAATTTCATTCAATGTAATAGCTGCTGGTGTTCTTAAAATGGAACGATCCCATATATCATTATTGGGAACACTGGTTCCGTACAGAAAATCTGCCACAAAACTGTCTTCCGGCAGATGGAGCTCAGTGGAAAGCCTTGTTTGACCGGCTTGGTCAACAGAAGTACTACTGGAAACATTTAATCCGTTATTAATCAATTCAATAGTAATTTCCCGCTGAGATCTTTTCAGAAAACTGTTGCTATAAAGTCCGAAATTTGCTGAAATATGGGTATAGTCTGCAAATTTCCCGAAATCATAGATTGGCTTTTTACCCGCAGAAAGATCCTTTACATATTCTTTTATTTTGATATAAAACCGACTGAGAAAAGGATGCTTATTATAATCTATTCCAAAATACGCATCGTTTTCTGTACTGAAAATGGATACTTGAGTGTTGGTTTCTTCCAGCATCAGCTTTCCATATACTTTTGAAAGGTCATTGTATACCTTATCCCGGCACAAATATGCCTGTGAAAGACCGTTAGTGATCTCAATTTCATATCCGGAAAGCAAAGCATCCCAGATTTTATTTCCTTCAGCATTGGTTTTTTCATTCCTGATATCCGAAATATAATGTTGCAGATCATCAATGTGAATGAAGTTTGTAGAAATATAAACAGACTGAGGCCCTTCAAGATACCCTCCTCCGACATCAGCGTGATCACCCGGCACAAAGATTTCTTTCCAAACGGAAGACGTATTTTCCAGTTTCTGATCCTCCATTATTTTTGAGTTCTCAAAAAAACCGGTAAGCGGAAAGAAAAAACGGCTTTCATTCACGGCGCAGATATGTAAAGCATTCTCTACCTGAGCAGGGATATTCAGATTATAAGTATTAAAAGGTTTGGATTCTACCGTATCAAAAGCTCCTAAAAATTTTATTCTGCAATTTCCCGGAGAATAATGAGTTAAAAGCTGATTGCAGAAAGTTCTTGCGAGCATTCCTCCTCTTCCGAATCCATAGATATAAAAATGGTATTCTTTTGTCTGATCATGAATAATCTGCTGTACAAAATCTCCCGCTTTCTGAAGTTTATCATCGGAAGAATATCCGTTACCATAGGGTGGATTTGCACATGTTGCCATAGCAAAATTATTATCTTCACTGCCCGTTACCGTTCCTATCCCTTCGATATATATTTTTTCATCTCCAATAAATAAACTGTATAATTTATAGATATTGGTGAACGTACCATAATAACTCTCATTGTTGTTCAGCGGTTTATCCGGTGAAAGAATATTTACTCCATTATTTCCTGTACCGTCAAAGAAAATCCCGACGGAAATCACTCTACTGCCATTCATGTTTTTACTTTAATTTTTTTATTACAGATCCTGTTTGTGTTTTTTTCAAATAAAATCCCTAAAAGAGACATTCCAAAATAACAGAAGAAAAACAAGGTTAGGTAGAGTGAAAAGTACCAAATAAAAAATTCCGTATTTCTACGGAATCCGTTTACATTTTTTCAAGGGAATAAATATTGTTAATGATAGCATAAATCACTATTCCCACAGTATTTTTGGCTCCTATCTTCTCCAGAATACGCTGCCTGTGGCTTTCTACGGTTCTGGGACTGATAAAGAGTTTTTCTCCTATTTCGTTATTGGTAAATTCCTGGCAGATGAGTTTTACCACGTCTTTTTCTCTTTCAGAAAGCTCATCTTCTGTTTCAAAAAGAGAATTTTTCTTTGCAGAACCATTCATGTAAGTAAACAGCATCTGATGGTCTTCTGCCGTGAAGAAAACTCCATTTTTATCAACCATCGTGATGGCCTCAATAAATGTTTTTTTATCGGAGTTTTTGGGAAGAAAGGCAGATACTCCCAACTTGACCATATATCCGAGAATAGAGGTTTTATAATGGGATGAAAGGATAATGATTTTAAGGTCGGGATATTTTTCTTTCAGGATTTCTACCAGTTCAAAACCGTTCATCGGCTTCATCTGAACATCTACAAGGGCAATATCAGGAAATTCATTTTTTGAAAGTTTTCCGAGGTCATCTATAAAATCGGGGCCATTATCTGCAGTAAGGCATACCGATATATTTTTTTCATTGGACAGCAACATTTTTACCCCTTCGAGGATCAGCTGTTCATCATCAATCAGTGCTAGTTTGATTTGGGAACTCATGATATTTTGGAATTTTTATGATTAAACGACTTCCTTTATTCGAAAAAGTTTTTTTCCATTTGTGTGTTGCGTTCATAGATTTGATACGGGATTCTATGTTTCTTATTCCCATTCCTTTTTTTACTTCTTCATATTCAAAACCCTGTCCGTTATCCGAAATAATAACGGCCGTATTTTCAGGATAATCTTTAATATAGATCCAGAGATCGGTTGCCTCAGAATGCTTGATTACATTGGTAGTAAACTCCTGAATAATCCGGTACAGCTGAACTTCTGCGAAAAGATCTTTCTTTTCATATCCGGGCATCACCTGCAGGGATATATTAATTTTATGGGAAAGATTGGCTATGAGTTCTTCAACGTATAAAACCAATCCTACCGATTCCAGATTTACAGGGTACAATGAATGGGAAATACTTCTGGCAGCATCAATCAGGGAAGACATCTGGCCGTAGATATTTTTTTTAATCAGCTCATCACCCTGGGTATCGAGATTATTCAACCATAAAGAAAGAATATTGAGGCGGTTTCCGATATCATCATGAATCATCACTGCAATTCTCTTCCTTTCTTCTTCCTGCGCTTTAATGTTTTCCAGTACTAATTTTTTCTGATGAAGAACTTCAGCTTCATGCTGTACATTTTTCTCTTTGATAATTCTGGTTATAAAAGCCCTGTAGGCAAGCAGAATAAAGGATACTATAACTGTTATGGTAACAATTATAAGGATCAGCAGATTGATATTTAAAGTTACTTCTTTAATCTGATAAAAGTATATAAAAATGAACAGTACAAAATACTCGAAAGAATATTATTGGCACTGAGAATAATATAATAATCGTTTTCCGACAGTTCTGCAATCTGGTGCTGGATGATAAAAATAAATACCGAAACGGAATAGTAGAAAAAAATACTGGCATCTACCAGAATAAAACGATTCTGATTCTGTACAGAGGTATTTTTAATCTCACGGATCAGGGTAAACCCGGAAAGGCAGATGATTACAATATTGGAAACCACCTTTGCAATATCTGCATTGGACGGATAATCAAACCCATATTTTGAAATCATAAAACCTCCCGCCAGCACACCAGTAATGCCCAGAGCATATTTCGGCCAATCCAGTTTTCTGATAAATAAACCTGTCAGCAAAAAAAACTCTCCTGCGATATAAAAGGGATAAAGAAATGATGTATCATTGAGTCTGAAGATATAAGGCAGCGCCAGATTCAGCAGTTCAATAAAAAAAAGAAAAGCAATACAATAAAAATACGGCTTTTCTTTTTGGTTTAATATGCGGTATTTTGCTGCTCCCAGCAGTATAACAGATAGAAGCAGTGCATAGTTCAGGAATAAAATTGCTTTATAAAGTCCAGCCATTCCTCAGTTTATCGTTTTTAAAATCCACTTCCTACATCTACATCCGGAATACGGCAGATGGGAGGACATGGTTTTGCCCAGTCATATGTATTGGAAATGGTCTCTGCTCCCAGTTCAGCATTTCTAAGATTTGCTCGGGAAGAAATAAAAATAAGAGTTACCAGCATTTTTCCATAGATATCATTGTATCTAAGTCCAAAAGAACAGGTAATACCCAGCAAACCATCATCTTCAAGGCAAAGGTCTGCGGTAGGAACATAGAATTTTCTGAAAATTCCAATGCCTTCATTTTCCCTGCATTCTTTATAAAACCACTCCATACCTTCGTTTCTCCAACGTTCAATAGCTGATACCGCTATATCCTGCTCAAGAATAGGTGTATTGGAAACCGGGAATCCCATATTCGCATTCTTCTCTGTGCTCTCAAGATTTTTAGAAAGAACAGCGTTTTTAATAACAGTATATTCCTGAACTTCCTGTAGTCTCAGGTCTCTGTCAAGCTCTGTAAGGAAGCTGTACGGATATTCTTTGACGTCTATTTTTACCCCTTCATTATTCATAGGATAAAAAATAAGAATCATACGATCTCTATAAACACCTACTGCTGCACAAAAGTCTTTATAATCCTTAAAGCCCTTCATCCAATCAAGGTGCTCATTGGAAATATTAAAAACATAGTTGGTAGGAATCAGCTTTTGAATTTTGGAAAAGTCAGAGAAGTACGCTTTCCATTCGTTTGATGCTGCTCTACATTCTTCTACAGGCAGCATGTAGTCTACAATGTTTAATGTTGACATAAGCATAGTTTTTAGTTCTATAAAAATATGTAAACTAAACATGCTATGCAAGTAAGATTTTAATTAATAATTTTTCACTGTAATATGATAACAGCTCTGTTGTCTTTCTTTAATGTAATATATTCTACCGGCATTCTGATAGTGCTTTAAAACTTTCTCCAGTGCTATTTCCATTTTCGGATTGTACTTCAGAACGTTGTTGAATCTGATATAAGAAATGTCAAAAGAATTGCCATAATTGTGAGAACTAATCCCTAGTGAGGCGTTAGAATTCACTCTTCTCAGCCTGCACTGGTCTTCAAGAGTACGGGTAATGGATGAAACGGTAAAAGTACCGCCTTTTGTATCTTTACTGAATTTAGAAGCTATTTTCTCAAGGGTAGTTTTGGCCTTGGATACCATATAAGCCCTGCTGTAATCCAGTCTCTGAACCTGATATCCTTTCCCTGATTTTTTTATTTTGTAAAATTTACCTTTGTTAATATACTTCTGTACTGTTTTGGAATCTTTCAGAAGCTGTATTCCAAAACTCTTTGAAGCATCAAGATGGGGTTTGTAAAGCGGTGTAGGTTCAACCTTCAATACAGTAGTAAGATCATAGCAGGGAAAAGTTTTTTTCGCTGCCTGCGAATAATGTAAACTATAAATAAAGGGTACAAAGACCACACAGAAAAACTTTCTCATTCACCATCCTTTTAAATTATAAATGAAAGATAAAACATTTATGTTATATCTTTCAAAACCTACTATAATACTCTATAAATAAATCCCAAACAAACTTTGCACCAAATTACCGATTTTGTAATTTTTGTTCACTCTTTTTTGAATTTTTTTTTCAGTTTTAACTTTTTACTTTAAGATTTAAATTTTACATTTGAGATACATAAATAATAAACAACATGATAAAAAAACTTTTCGCTGAATTTTTCGGCACATTTTGGCTTGTTTTCGGAGGGTGTGGAAGCGCTGTTTTCGCAGCAGGCGTTCCCGACATTGGCATCGGACTTTTAGGAGTTGCTTTAGCCTTTGGTCTTACTGTTCTTACGATGGCTTATGCTGTAGGCCACATTTCAGGAGGACACTTTAATCCGGCAGTTTCTTTTGGACTTTTAGCAGGCGGAAGATTTCCTGCCAAAGACCTTATCCCTTACATCGTGGCCCAGTGTCTGGGAGCCATTGTAGCAGCAGGATGTCTGTATACAATTCTAAACGGTGCGGGAGCGGTAGAATTCTCAAAACCCGGAGATTTTGCCACGAACTTTTACGGAGAGGCCGTTTACAACGGAAAAGCTTTCAGCATGGGAGCCGCGTTCCTGGCTGAGTTTTTATTAACAGCCTTTTTCCTTATCGTGATCATGGGAGCTACAGATAAATGGGCCAACGGTAAATTTGCCGGTCTTGCTATCGGTCTTGCACTTACTTTGATTCACCTGATTTCTATTCCTATTACGAATACCTCTGTAAACCCTGCAAGATCACTTTCACAGGCTGTCTTCATGGGAGGAATTGCCATGTCTCAGCTTTGGCTGTTCTGGGTAGCTCCTATTTTAGGAGGAGTTGTAGGAGGATTGATCTACAAGTTCTTACTACAGAGAGACACTGCAGAAATTGCAGATTAATTTTTTAAATAAAATTCAATGATAAAATCCTGTCAGGCGGCAGGATTTTTTTATTTTTGGGTTCTTTATTTTTCGTAAATGCAAAGATTTTATAAGTGAAACTTTTTATTTAAGGGTGCAAAGTGGTTACGACTGCGTCGTTGATGAAGTGATAGGTTTTACAACCGCTTATGATTCCTTCTTTGCATCCTTAAGACAGATCAATAAGAAATTAAACTTTGCGTTAATAAAGATTTTTTTTAATCTTATTTCAGTTTTTTGATGTCAAAAGGATTTTTGAAGATCAGTTCTTCATGTTTTCCTTTGATCTCCATTTTGCGTTGGAGAAGGTTCAAAGCCATTTTTCTGATAAAAAAGTCTTTATCATTCAGTTTCCAGTAGGAATCCTCGTGAAGTTTTCTGGGTGGGCGGATCAGATAAAATTCGGTTTCCCAGGTATCTGCGTTATGGTAAAATTCAATGATACCACAATGTTCGGGGATAAGAGCAGCATCTACCATTCCCATCGGGAGCAAAAAGCTAAAAGAATTACAGATATAATCGCCACAGGAAATTTTATCGTGTTTCAGAAATTTTTCTCCGGTATCTTTATTGAGATATGATTTTTTGAAATCATTTTTAAAATCACTTTTCGAAAACTTGATCTCAATTTCATGACTTCTACCTTCTGAATCAATAATCAGAATATCTGCTTCCCAATCGGCCTGAAAATAATTGGTCAGTACAATTTCTTTTTCAAAATCGCAATGGGAATGGATATAAGCATGTATGAGTTCTTCTATCTTGATCATTGGTTATAATTGTACAATGTAAAAAGTATTAATGATAATGCGCTCTCCTAATAGTCAATATTATAAACGCAATGTTCACAAAGTATTCATTTACTGCTGTTAAATGTTCGCAAAGGCATTTCATTAAGCAGATGGACAGACTTTTTTTGCTGAGTGAAACGCCATAGCGCCCTAAAAAGCTATAAAATAATATAGAAAACTTAGCGAACTCTGCGTTTAAGATGAACGCATTATCTTTAGATTTAAAACAATAAATTGAGTACTCGCCACCCGCATCACGTATCTCGAAACATATTTGAAATTCACAAGCGAAGCAAATTGACTATTCACAATTACTTTCTAAAGTTCATTTTTCTAGCTTACCAACAGACTGCATCCTCTGATATCCGAATGATCTATTCTTCCCAATACCTGAAATTTATCGCCTACAATTTTTCCTAAATCCTGTGTCGCTATAAAAGAGCAGGAATGGGTATTGGCAAGATCAATGATATTAATAGCTCCGGTTCTTCCTTCTTTTTCATAGGCCAGGGGGTCTTCTGCATTCCGAACCATGATTCTCATCCAGTTTGGACATACATACTCATTATTTCCAAGGGAATACGCTTGTGAAAGCAGCTCCGTCATGGAATATTCTGAGTAGATTTTATCTGTTTTAAGACCGTCCTTTAAGATTTTCAACAATTCATCTTTCGTCATTTCTTCTTTTCTGCCTTTCATTCCTCCGGTTTCAATCACTATTAAATTTTCAAGAAAATTCAGAGATTCTTCGCTTCTTTCAGAATGACAATAATCCAAAAAGTCAAGAAGAGCAAATGAAACTCCGAAAAGAATTACTTTTTTATCCTGAAGCTTATTCAATAACTCAAAAAGATCAGAATGGTTATAAAGGAAGTATCCGTTTTCCGGTTTAGCAGATTTTTTCATCAGATAATCTACCATATAAATTAATGATGAATGCTGTTTTTCCAGATAACTTGGAAGTAAACCCAGAAAAATAAAATCTTCCGGCTTCCCGATAAACTGTTCAAAACTTTTATAAATACTTTCTTCATAAAGTTCCGGATCTGCAATGAAATGTTTTGAGAGATTCATCTGCGTTGTTCCTGAACTCTGAAAAAACAGATCAGTTGTCACATTTTTATCCAGAATCTGATGGTTTTTGAACATTTCGATCGGTAAAAACGGAATCTTCACCAAGCTATCCACCTCATCAGGATTAACATTCAGAAAGTCGACAAATTTCCTGTATATTTCAACATTTTCGTATTGATAACGAAATGTTTTCAATGAAGCATTCAGGAAATCCTGTTCAGTATTTATATTGAATATATTTTTTAATTCCATAATCTTCCAGACGCCTTATCACCTCACTATAAAGCAATTATAAAGATAAAATATTGATATTTAATAATTTTTTAATCTACAAAATCTATTTTGGTAAGCTTCTTGCACATACCAGAGTGGAATATGGATTAAAAACAAGAGTGGGTTTCGGCCCGTTCGAAAGTTACCTCTTTTTAGGGGTAATTTTTTTTGCTTTATTTTTCAAAAGTCTTCAGTTCAAAATCTTTTTCAAAAACCCCGTAGGTAAAATAGGAAATCCAGTCTCCGAGGTTAATATATTTTGAATCCTGTCCCAGATCAAGCACCATTGGCAGGTGTCTGTGCCCATAAATGAAATAGTCTATCTTTTCAGACTTCAGCTTTTCTTTGGAATAAATGATCAGAAATTCTTTATCTTCTCCCAGAAATGCTTTGTCTTCTTCTCCGGAGATCATTTTATTTTTTTGAGAAAGGTACAATGCAACCTTCATCGCAATATCGGGATGCAGCCATTTGAAGAACCATTGTGCTACCGGATTTGTGAATAATTTTTTCATTCTTTTATATCCTTTGTCGCCAGGCCCCAGCCCGTCTCCATGGGCCAGCAAAAACTGCTTTCCTCCCATTTCAAAATATTGTTTCTGATAAAAAACGGTACAGCCAATCTCCTCTTCCAGATAATCTTTCATCCACAGATCATGGTTTCCGACAAAGAAATAGATATGAATTCCTCTGTCTTTAAGCTCTGCAATTTTTCCGAGTACCCGGATATATCCTTTGGGAACCACATGCTTCCACTCATGCCAGAAGTCAAAAAGATCACCCATTAAAAACAAAACCTGAGCATCTTCTTTGATCTCATTCATCCAGCGTATAAATTTTTCTTCACGCACTTTGCTCTCACCTGGAGTGGGAGCTCCAAAATGCTGATCTGAAGCAAAATATACTTTTTTTCCAGGTTCTAAGTTAATTGTTGTCTTTAACACTTTCTGAGTTTTGGGGTAAATTATTGATTATCTTCTGCAAACCATTCTCCATAAGAGTTTTCTGTCTCATGAAGTTTAAGATAGGCTAAAGAAATTCCATCAGGAAGTTTTGATTTTATTTTAGCAGCAATAGCATACAACATGTTTTCACAGGTTGGCTGGAAACTGCAATAGATTACTTTATGCCCTTTCTGTTCCAGATCATCCCCCAATTCTTTGTGTGGAGACAGAGCATTTACAAGAACCGCATGGTCCCATACATCTACAATTTCGGAATTTACGATACTTTTAATATCTCCGAAATCTACCACCATTCCATTTTTAGGATTTTCAATATCATTGATCGGTTTTCCTTTCACTGTTACAAACAGCTTATAGGAATGTCCATGCATATTTTTACACTTCCCATCGTAGTTGTAAAGCACGTGAGCTGTTTCAAATGTAAAAATTTTTGTAATACGTATCATACTGCAAAGATATGATAAAACCACTTAACACAGAAAAGACTGTTTCTATTACAGTGATATTAATATATCTTTTTTAGTCGATCTTAAAGGTTAAATTATTATCCGGAGTTCCATCAACATTCATTGCATTGTAAGGTACAGAAAGCCATCCGTTTTTATTCATTACAAATTTGAACTGATAAGTTTTCCCTTTTTCAAACTGAGATTTTGGCAAAACCAGCTCAAAAGTATTGTTCTTTTTCAGATTCATATAATAGGTCTTATCATCAGGGTTCCAATCATTAAATGAACCGGTAACTGAAACATTCTTAATAAATTCTACACTTTGTTTTTCAGGAAATTGATAAGAGAAAATAATATTGTCTTTTTCTGTGCGATATCCATAGATTTCTTTTTTAAGATCAGGATGAACAAGAGCTTCAGACTTTGTATGTTCTTCTGCCAATGTGTAAGGGTTCAGCAAATGTTTATCCATAATCCCGGCAATCTGATTGATCATCTGATACATCACCGGAAATTCTTTATATCCGTTGTACATCAACACAACAGCCATATTTTTGTCCGGGAAAATTCTGTATGCACTCACATTTCCACCGGAAAAGTGATAGGACTTTATATTATTAAAGGTTCCCATGTCCCAACCATGAGTAAAGATGATATTTTTATCTTTATATTCAAAAGGTTTCCACATCAGTTCTTGTGTGGCAGGTTTTAGAAAATCATTCTTGCTCAACTGGATACTCCATTGTAAAAATGCAGGTAAGGTAATCGCCAAACCATTGGCTGAATGTGCTCTTCTCCCCTCTACAAATGTAGATTTATCATATTGATGAGTGTCCTTGTTGTAAATATACTTTACGATTCTGTTAGGGATTTTTTCAATAGAATTAGATGAAAACACAACCTGGTTTCTGGAATCTGAAAACTGATTGTTCACGATATAGTCTTCAAATTTTTCTCCGGTTACTCTTTCAATGATCATCATGACCAGCATGTAGTTGGTCTGATTGTATCTGTAATCGCTTCCTGTTTCAAAGTCCATTTTTTCTTTTGACAACCGGTCAATCACTTCAGCATTGGAAGCATCCGCCGGAATATCACTGAAACGGATCCAGTCTGGTAATCCTGAGGAATGAGATACAAGATTTTTCACCTTAACATTTTGCCACTCTGCCGGTACATTGTCAATATATTTTGAGATTTTATCTTCTAGAGATACTTTTCCCTGTTCTATGAGCTGAAAGAGCCCGACATTTGACATTAGTTTTGTAGTAGAATAGATCCTGAACATGGATTTGGCATCTACTTTTTTAGGAGCCTCCAAGGTTGCCATTCCATAATATTTCTGGAAGGTTATTGTATTATTGGTAACGATTCCTACAGCCATTCCTGGTATTTCATTGATTTGAATGACCTTTTTTATATAGTGCTCTATTTCTTTTGACTGGTCTGCGGTCTGACTATGACCGAAAAAGAAAAAATTCAAAAAGAGTATTGTTAAAATAGATGTTTTCATGGTAATGTTTGTTTCTTATTTCTCTATTGAAACAATTGTAGGCTTTATGGTATTACATTGATGAAAAAAAATTATTTCATGGGAATTAATTTGTCTGTTTCAAAACCTAATTCATTTAAATACTGAAGTCCGTTTTGTATTTCTATTAAATTGGAACCTGACCATCCTTTTTTAAATCCCAATAAAATAAGCATTTTGATATATTTGGGTTCATTAAGATTGATCTCATCTTCCGATCCTTTTAGTTTATTTACCAGCTTAACCCCTGATTTTAAAGGCTGTCCTATCATATAATCATCAGCGGTCAGGAATTTGATAATCAAAGGAGTTTTTTTCTGCCCACTTAAAAATATTTTTACAGTCAGAGTATTGGTTTCTGTTTCAGAATGAAATTGATCTGTTACAGAATACAGATACTCAATATTATTAATGATGACTTTCCTCAACTTATTTTTCATTGCCTCATTTTATCCAACTTATTTCTAACTGAACTTTATTTTATTCTTTTTTCAAATCTATGAATGACTTTGTACTCTTTATCTCTAATGACAATATCATAATTTCCTTTATCAAGGATTAAAAAACGGCTGTCTTTGTAGGTATTAAGTTCGATGATATCAGCAGGAATTCCATTTTGTTCAAATTCACCTTTTCGGTACGCAAAAATCATAACCGGATAGGTTGAAAGTTGAGCAGCTGAAATTCTATAAAGTTTTCGGTTTTCCTTCAGCATCCAATCTGGTCTGCCTTTGATATATCTTGTGACGGGATGAATGATTTTAATATCTGTATACAATTCCTTGTCCTCACCATTATAGATCATTTCGTTTTCATCTTTCAAAACAACAGGAACGGTATTATTTACCACCCGCAAAATCGGTTCATTATACTTCAGCGAGCTTTTTTCTGAAAACTGAGTTTGGTCAATGGTCAACGGGTTGATCCCTGCCAAGTCTGATAGTCGGCCAGCCATCGTTTTTTCCCAGGCTTTATGAACACCTTCATAAGCATGCTGATACCCGCAATAAATCAGATATTTACCCTCTTTATTTTGCTGCATAAAATCGAAAATATTTTTTGCCTCTCCAATTTCCCTTTCTTTATTATTGCCTTCAGCTTCGTAAGGAAAAAGCTTGAATCCAATTTTCAGGGCATTATAAATAAAGTTTCCGAATTCCGGTTCCTTGGAATAATATCCGCTGTTGAGGGTAGCAAATTTCACAGTATTTAGAGAATCTCCTTCCAGTGTTTCGATTCCTAAATATCTGAAACCTCTATCATATAAACCCTGAAGTAAAGAAGAAGCAAAAGTTCTGTGACTGGCATTGTGATGAGCCTCATTGATGATGATTATTTTCTCATCGGCTGCTTTTTTCAGAATATATTCTTTTGCATTGACCGGGATTAATTTTGTGAATTTCAAACTATCAGCAGCATTTAGTTTTTTTATTCTTCCGAAAGTCTGGTCCCAACTTTCCAGCGCAGATTTATACTGTCCGCTAATGGAGTAATATGTTGCCCCCATCTGACTTTTCCAGGATTGGCTTTGGGCAGGATCTTCCACCTTCTTTTTAATATCATCGGAAAAAAGGTAAGGATTTTCCTGGCTATGGGCTGCTATGCTAAACAATAGTAAAGCCAGTGAATAAAAGAATTTCATGTTATGTAGTTTTTTTATTGAATGTTGTAGCTAAAAATAAAATTTTTATTTCCTATTCTGATTTTAATCATTTTTTCCATCTAGAAAAATTTCTCGAGCCAGTCACTTCCCAGACGTTTGATCTTCTTGGTTTCCAGATCAAACAAAATCCATAGTGTGCTTGAATCTACCACAAGTTCATCATTACAGTAAAATTCAACTTTTCTTGGCTGCCTGGCACCTTCAGGAGCCTTTGGGTAGGTTCTTACTGTAATCGTATCATTCAGATAAACCTGTTTTTTATATTGGATATGATGATCCAGAAGCATCCAGGCATCATTTACATATTCAGTCTGATGTTTTAGAAGATCCCAGTGTTCTGCTGCCACTTCTTCCACCCAATGCACGTATTGTACATTATTTACATGATTATTCTGATCAATATGTTCCTCTGTTACTACTATCTGTTTTTCGTACATTAAATTCATTCTCCTGAAAGTTTACTCAAATTTATCATTTTAAAACAGAATTGTCTTCATACTATTCCCCATTTTTGCCCATAAAAAAACGGAATCAATGAATCTGATTCCGTTCTAATATTCAGTATATTGAAATTATTATTTAGATTTCCCAACAGCCTTAGTAGTGGTAGCGGTAGCACCTAATTTACTTTTAACAGCAGTCGTAATATCTTCACTACCGTCTGTATACAGCAGATTATTGGATTCCTGTGCTGCTGTATCAAATACATAGCTCAGATTTTTTTCTTTAGCTACAGCAAAAATAGCTTCTCTTACTTTCTTTTGCAGCGGAGTAAGCATTTCATTTTGCTTGGCAGAAATATCTTTAGCTGCCTGTGCTCTTGCTTCTTCAATCTTTTTACCAAGGCTCTGCAGCTCAGTTTGTATAGCGATCAGTTCTTTAGTTACCGCTTCTTTGTTAGCTTCAGTAAGAGTTTTCTCTTTATCCTGTCCTGCTTTCAGCTTAGTCTGATAATCATTGATCAGCTTTTCAATTTCAGTCTGTTTTGTTTTAGTCAGATTATCAATCGTAGTTCCTATAGTTTTTACTTCAGATAAGCTTGCAAAAATTTCTTCTGTGTTTACACTTCCTATTTTCTGTTGAGCATTTGCAACACCTGCAGTAAGCGTTAATCCTAATGTAATAAAAAGTACTTTAATTAAATTCATTTTTTTAATAATATTTTCGTCCCCAAATATAATTCAAATTTCAATTACTTATCATATGACCTTTATTATTTGAAAATCTGAAAGAAATAAAAACAGACTCAAAGCTTTAAATAATGAAAAACCTCCCCAAAAAGGAAGGTTTAACATCAAAAAATATGGAAAAAATGACTAATGGAATTGTGCTGTTTCCGTAGAATCTTTCATCGCTACGGTAGCTGAAGAACCGTTGGTAACAACATTCTGTACTTCATCAAAATACCCTGTTCCTACAAAAGACTGATGCTTCACGGCCCTGAATCCTTTCTGCTGCAAGGCAAATTCACGCTCCTGCAGCTCTGAGTATCCAGCCATTCCTCTTTCTTTATAGGCTAATGCCAATTCAAACATTGCCGTATTTAAAGCATGGAATCCTGCCAATGTAATAAACTGGAACTTATACCCCATTTTCGCCAGCTCTTCACGGAAAGTAGACATTTCCTCTACACTAAGCCTTGCTGCCCAGTTGAATGAAGGTGAACAGTTATAAGCAAGCATTTTCCCAGTGAATTTAGCATGAATCCCTTCTGCAAATCTCCTTGCCTGCTCCAGATCCGGATTTGAAGTCTCCATCCAGATCAGATCCGCGTATGGAGCATAAGACAGACCTCTGTCGATTCCCTGCTCTACTCCGTTTCTTACCACATAAAAACCTTCAGAAGTTCTTTCTCCTGTTACGAATTTTTTATCTCTGTCATCAATATCAGAAGTCAGCAGATCTGCTGCATCGGCGTCTGTTCTTGCAATAATAAGACTGGGAACTCCCAGTACATCGGCTGCCAGACGTGCAGCAATCAGTTTATTGACGGCCTCTTGTGTTGGCACCAATACTTTTCCACCCAGGTGTCCGCATTTTTTTGCAGAAGAAAGCTGATCTTCAAAGTGTACGGCAGCAGCTCCCGCTTCTATCATCTGCTTCATCAGTTCAAAAGCATTCAGATTACCTCCAAAACCTGCTTCTGCATCTGCAATGATGGGTACCAGATATTCTTTATTTCCCGTCCCGCTTACAGATTGTACCTGGTCTGCTCTGAGTAACGCATTATTAATTTTTTTTACCACAGAAGGAACTGAATTGGCTGGATACAGCGATTGATCGGGGTACATTTCTCCTGATAAATTGGCATCTGCCGCCACCTGCCATCCTGAAAGATAAATAGCTTCCAGTCCGGCATCTACTTCCTGCACGGCCTGATTGCCTGTAAGCGCTCCAAGTCCTGCCACATAATTCTGAGTATTTAGTTTATTCCAGAATTTTTTGGACATTTCTGTAGCAATGGTATATTCTATGGTATAAGAACCGCGAAGTTTCAAAACTTCTTCCGCCGTATAAGGCCTTTTTACACCATTCCAACGTGGGTTTGTCAGCCAGTCTTGTTCTATAGCCTGGATTTGTTCTTGTCTTGTTTTCATAATATTTGGATTTTTGTTTGTTTAGGGTTGGGGTTTCGAGATGCGAAATTCGGGGTACTAGGTTCGGGATATGATTCCCAAACTTTCGAACACTCCTACTCTCTTTCTCTCAACCTAAATAAAAGGATATGCTTTAAGCGTTAGAAATTCTTCAAAATTTTCAGAGAAGATCAGCTCATTGAAAAGTTCTTTCGCAAGATTGAATTTTCCGTTTTTGAAACGGGTTTCTCCTATATAGTTTTCAATATTGTCCATTTCTTCGCTTTCCCACTGTAAAATCATATGGCGGGTAAGCGTTCTGTCATCACTTAACACGGCTTCGTTTTTCAGCCATTGCCAGATCTGTGTTCTTGAGATCTCTGCAGTAGCGGCATCTTCCATCAGATTATAAATAGCGGCAGCACCAGTTCCCATCAGCCAGCTTTCAAGGTAGAGAATTCCTACGTTAATATTTTTTCTGACTCCTTTTTCGGTAATATCACCTTTAGGAATTTCCAGCAGATTACTTTCTGTTATATGATATTCAAATTTTTTATCGATTTGATTTTTGGAAGGCATATACTGGTCAAAAATTTCTTTTGCCACGGAAACTAATGCAGGATGTGCTACCCAGGTTCCATCGTGACCGTTTTTCACTTCTCTTTCCTTATCATTTCTTACTTTTTCAAAAGCAAGATCATTAGCTTCATCATTGTCCTTTACGGGAATTTGAGCTGCCATTCCGCCGATAGCATGTACATTTCTTCTATGGCATATTTCGATGACTCTTTTTGAATAAGCACTCATAAAAGGAGAAGTCATGGTTACCTGATCTCTGTCTGGTACAATAAACTCCGGAAGGTTTCTGAATTTTTTGATATAGGAAAAAATATAATCCCATCTGCCACAGTTCAGCCCTGCACTGTGTTCTTTTAATTCAAATAAAATTTCGTCAATCTGAAATGAAGCAGTAATGGTTTCTATCAAAACTGTGGCTTTAATTGTCCCCTGCTGAACTCCCAGATAATTTTGAGCAAATATAAAAACCTCATTCCACCAGCGGGCTTCTTTATAATGTTCCAGTTTCGGAAGGTAGAAGTAAGGGCCGCTTCCCTTTTCTAAAAGCGACTTTGCATTTCTGAAAAAATATATTCCAAAATCAATCAGCGATCCGGAAGCTTTTTCACCATTGATTTCAATATGCTTCTCAGGAAGATGAAGTCCACGAGGACGAACCAGTAAAACTGCAGTTTTTTCGTTAAGCGTATAGGCTTTTCCTGCTTCGTTTACAAAATCAATAGTACGATTAATAGCATCAGAAAGATTAATCTGCCCCTGAATACAGTTTTCCCATACCGGCGAGCTGCTGTCTTCAAAATCTGCCATAAAGGTAGAAGCCCCGGAATTCAAAGCATTGATAATCATCTTGCGGTCTACAGGTCCAGTAATCTCTACTCTTCTGTCCAGCAAATCTTCAGGCAAAGAGGCACATACCCAATTTCCATTTCGGATGTCTTCCGTTTCTTTTAAAAATTCAGGAAGATTTCCCTGATCAAAATTCTGCTGCGTATTTTTCCTTTCTTTTAAAAGTTCAAGTCTTTTATGATTAAAATTCTGATGAAGTGCAATCAGAAAATCAGCCAAATCCGGAGTAAAAACTTCTTCAAACTGCTTCTGTGCTTTTATTTCTAATTGAGTCTTGGTTTCCATAACATATTGATTTTGTGATTTGATAGTACAAACATAAATAAAAAATTTCACAAACAGCGAACGTTCGCTAAATTTATTTAAAAATTATTATGCGAATAATCGCATCTAATTATTTATATTTGAGTAATGAATTCAGAAAGTGACTTTATCAAAACAGTTTTCGGGCTAAAACTGAAACAGCAGAGACAAAAGAAAAACTGGTCCCTGCAGGATCTTGCTCTAAAGACAGGATTATCAAAATCTTACCTTAACGAAATTGAAAACGGAAAAAAATATCCAAAACACGATAAAATCATTCAGCTTTCTGAAGCACTGAGCTGTACGTTTGATGATCTGGTTTCTACCAAACTTGATAAAAGCCTGGCTCCTTTCAATGAAATTCTGCAATCAGATTTTTTCAAAGAAGTACCATTGGAGCTGTTTGGGATCAACAAAAACAATCTTATCAGCATTATCAGCGATGCTCCCAAAAAGGTGACAGCTTTCATCAATGCCCTGATCGAAATTTCCCAGAATTATAATCTTGGTAAGGAAAGATTTTATTTTGCTGTATTAAGATCATTTCAGGAACTTTATGACAATTATTTTCCGGAGATTGAAGAAAAAGTAATTCTGTTTACTCAGGAAAATCAGATAAAACCCGGAAAAAATTTAAAATCTGAGGTTCTGGAAAAAATTCTTACAGAAAAGTTCAGCTACACGATTCAATCTGAAGATTTTGAAAAATATGAAACTTTGGACAACCTCCGTTCACTTTTTATTCCGGAGAAAAAACTATTGCTGCTGAACCAAAAACTGGAAAAGGATCAGAAAACATTTATCCTCGCCAAAGAAATCGGATTCAATGTTCTGGAACTAAAAATACGTCCGAATACGTATTCATGGCTTGACTTTGGAAGTTTTGAGGAAATTCTGAATAATTTTTATGCGTCTTATTTTGCAGGTGCTTTATTAATTTCAAAAGGGCCGGTCATTGAGAAGACATCGGAATTTTTCCAGCACAATACTTGGGAATCTAAAAATTTTGAGAATCTTATCAACAGTTTTACCCGTTCTCCTGAAACGTTCTACTACCGGCTGACCAATATTCTTTCGGCAGAAATGGGAATTAAAGATTTGTTTTATCTGTGTCTGGTAAAAAAGAAAAATTCAGACAAGATTCAGATTTTAAAAGAACTCCACCTGAACCATCAGCAGGCTCCTCATGCCAATGCAACCAATGAGCATTACTGCAGACGATGGATTGCGGTGAAAAACCTCGATCATTTAAAAGAAAATGAAACCCTGACCGATGCTCAGATCTCCCATTATAAAGACCAGGGAATAAGTTATCTGGTCATTTCCACTTCACAAAAAAATCCTTTTTCGGATGGAAGCAACAGAAGCTATTGTTTGGGGATTTTATTGAATACTCAAACGATCAAAAAAATAAGCTTTATCAAATCACCTTCTTTAAAAACGATCAACGTTGGAGTTACCTGTGAATCCTGCAGTATTGCAGATTGTGAAGTAAGACAAGCACCACCAGTAAGACTTGAAAAGGAACATTTTAACCTGAGTATGAAAAATTCTGTGGAGAAGATAAGGAAGAGGTTTGAGAATTAAAAAGAGAATGGTGAATTGTCAATTCGCTTCGCTTGTGAATTTCAAATATGTTTCGAGATACGTGATGCGGGGTGGCGAGTACTCAATTTATTGTTTTAAATCTAAGGGTAATGTGTTCATCTTAAACGCAGAGTTCGCTAAGTTTTCTATATTATTTTATAGTTTTTTCGGGCGCTATGGCATTTCACTCAGCAAAGAAAAGTCTGTCCATCTGCTTAATGAAATGCCTTTGCGAAAAAATAAACAATGTAGATTAATAACCATTGCGAACATTAGTGTTAATAATCATCAACTATTGACTTTGCTGAACAAAAGATAACGATTATTTCCTATCTTAGTAAAAACACACTCATGATATTAGATTTATTGTTTCCGAACCGTTGTATCCACTGCAATAGAATCATTGATCCTGAACTTTTGGTTTGTGATCTCTGTTTCAGCCAGATTTATTTTACCCACTATTCTTATTTTGAAAATAATCCGATTAAGGAAAGATGCAGTTTGTCTTTTCCTATTGAAAACACTTTTGCTTTACTACAATTTGAAGAGGAGAGCTTAAGCCGGCAGATTATCCATGAACTAAAATACAAAGGCCGGGAAAAAGCTGGAAAGATCCTTGCAGACTGGACAACAGAACATCTGGACTTTAAGAACGAGAAGCCTGATCTTTTGGTAAGCGTACCTCTTCATCCAAAGAAGCTCAAGGAGCGCGGATATAACCAGCTTCATTTATTCACAGAAACTTTATCGGCATTTTACGACATCCCTTTTGACCATCAATTAATCAAAAGAAATCATTATTCAAAAGCCCAGGCTTTAAAGGATAAGAAACACAGATTGGAAGCTGCCAACACATTTTCTATCACACAACCGGTTTCAGGAAAGCACATTCTTCTGATTGATGATGTGTTTACCACAGGGAATACCATTTCATCTGTTGCATGGGAGATTTTAAATGCCGGAAATAATAAAGTGAGTGTACTGGTAATGGCGATGGATGTTTGAGAGAGGTTGCGAGCTACGAGGTTTCGGGATTTTCAGCGCGGAATCATTTTTAAAAATATTCTCTAACTCCAGAACTCTCAAACCCTCGCATACACTTACCGAATCTATTTTCATTATTCAATTCTTTTTCCTAATTTTCCGGAAACTAAACCACCATGCCACATCTGCTTTTATTACACGGAGCTTTAGGTCACAGCGATATTTTCACGCCTTATCTGAAAACTTTATCTCAGTATTTTACGATACACACCCCTTTATTTTCGGGACATGGGGATAAGGAACTTCCGGCTGAAGGGATTAGTATTGAAAAGTACACTCAGGAGTTATCAGAATATTGCGAAGTAAATAATTTAGCAGATGTATCTATTTTCGGGCACAGTATGGGAGGTTATGCAGCGCTTTGCTACGCAATGAAAAGTCCTGAAAATGTACATTCTATTATCACGCTGGGAACCAAGTTTGACTGGAGTGAAGAGCAGGCTTTAAAAGAAAGTAAAATGCTTAACCCTGATGTCATTCTTGAGAAAATTCCGCAGTATGCCCAGCTTCTAGAATCACAGCACGGATCAAAGTGGAAACAGCTTCTTCCTGCTATCGCAGATTTGATGATTGATCTAGGTAAAAATCCACCGCTGGAAAATAATCTTTCAACGATTAATATTCCCATTCAAATCATGGTGGGAGATAAAGATAATATGGTAACTATTGAAGAAAGCTCCAGTGTTTACAGAAGCCTTCCGAATGCAAAATTGGCCGTACTTCCGGATACAAAACATCCACTGGATAAAGTACGGCCAAGTCTATTATTGAACTTAATAAAAGATTTCTGGAATCTTTCTTAAATTATCTTTGAAGTTTTTCTCCGTAGCTAAGATCTCCGGCATCTCCTAAACCAGGAGTGATATACCCTTTTGATGTTAACTCTTCATCGATGGCTCCTACCCAGATGTGAGCTTCAGGATAGGCATTCTGAATGGTTTCCACGCCCTGTCTTGAAGCAATTGCCGCTACAATATGAAGCTGGGTTGGATTTCCATTGGTTAATAAATCTTTGATTGCTTCAATTAAAGAAGCTCCTGTTGCCAGCATCGGGTCTGCTACAATCAAAGGTCTGCCTTCAATGCTAGGGCAAGTCAGATAATCCTGTTTGATGGAGAAATAATCGTTGGCATCGTGTTTTCTGTAGGCTGCCACAAAACCACAGTCAGCTCTGTCAAGATAGTTCAGAATTCCTTCAAACAATGGAACTCCTGCTCTTAAAATAGTTGTAATAACCGGCTGTACAGCAATTTCCCTGCTTTTAATTGTATCTAAAGGAGTTTGAATTTCAACTTCTCTGTACTCCAGACCTTTACTGATTTCAAAAGCGGCAATCTCTCCGATTCTTTCCATATTTCTTCTGAATCTCATTCGGTCATGCTGGATATTAACGTTCCTAAGTTCGTTAATCCATTCATTGACAAGAGAAAAGTGTTGCGATAAAATAGTAAGCATGAAAATTTTATTTTTAATTTCAGTTAATTGATATTAATTCCTGCAAAATTACAACTAAAAAACGAATTGAAAGATTGGCCCTGGGGAGAAATAAAGCATATGAATAGAAATAAACCTATGCTACATACTATAATTATTCAATGATAAAAAGTCTAATTTCAGAGATAATTACGTAGAACTTTTTGATTTTAAACTAAAAAATCCGGCAAGTAAACTTACCGGATTTTCTATGAACAATTGTTCTTATTATTTTTGTCTGAAATATACTTCAATCGGGACTCCGGTAAACCCGAATTCTTTTCTCAGCTGGTTTTCAGTAAATCTTTTATAGGGTTCCTTCACATACTGTGGAAGGTTACAGAAGAATACAAACTGTGGTGACGGCGTTGGAAGCTGCACACAATATTTGATCTTGATATATTTTCCTTTCAATGCCGGTGGCGGAGTATTTTCGAAGATCGGAAGCATTACTTCATTTAGTTTTGAAGTTTTAATTTTCTTCTTACGGTCTTCATAAACCTGCATTGCCAGTTCTACAGCTTTTAGGATTCTCTGCTTCGTTAAAGCTGAAACAAATAAAATTGGAATATCCTGGAACTGACCGATTTTGTCTTTGATTGATTTTTCGAAATCACGCATTGTATTGGTCTGCTTGTCTTCAATTAAATCCCACTTATTAACAAGGATTACAATTCCTTTTCTATTTTTCTGAGCCAGTCCGAAGATGTTCATATCCTGAGATTCCCATCCTTGTGTAGCATCTACCATAATGATAACTACGTCAGAATACTCAATAGAACGAATAGATCTCATTACAGAATAGAATTCAAGGTCTTCGTTTACCTTAGATTTTCTTCTCATCCCCGCTGTATCTACCAATACAAACTCATGCCCAAATTTGTTATACAAAGTCTGGATACTGTCTCTGGTAGTTCCTGCAATATCCGTTACGATATTTCTTTCAACATCCAATAAAGCGTTTGTCATTGTAGATTTCCCTACGTTTGGACGGCCTGCAATAGTAATTTTAGGTAATCCTTCGAAAGGATCTTTATATTCTGTTGTTGGAAAGTCTTTAACGATATCATCTAGGATTTCTCCTGTTCCTGAACCGGTAGCAGAAGAAAGAGTGTAATATTTATCAATTCCTAACTGGTAGAATTCTGTTGCCGGAAGTTCTTCTTTTGCAGAATCTACTTTATTGATAACAATATAAATCGGTTTATTGGATCTTCTTAGTAAACTGTAAATTTCGTAGTCTGTATCAGTAAGTCCTTCTTCTACATTCATCATAAAGATAATGGAAGTAGCCTCTTCTACAGCTAATTGTACCTGCTTACGGATTTCTTCTTCAAAGATATCATCTGTACCTACATCATAACCTCCGGTATCAATGACAGTAAAATCTACCCCGTTCCAGTCTGATTTTCCGTAATGACGGTCCCTGGTAACACCGGCTGTAGAATCTACAATAGCTTCTCTTCTTTCTAATAAACGATTAAAAAGCGTGGATTTTCCTACGTTGGGACGCCCAACGATTGCGACAATATTTGACATAAAAAATGTTTAATAATCCTTTGCTTATGCTCAGGATATGTTATTAATGGGTTACTCCAACTTTTGGAGCCCAATTTTTTGCAAAGATAAGATTTTATTATTTAACGAGGCTTTTAAGGATGGAAGCTGGAAGAAGGAGGCTGGAAGTTATTATTCATCGGATAAATTAGCATAAACCTGACTCCTCAAATTGAGCAGACAATATTCACCAACCTGCTGCTTATGCATAGGAGCAGATTTTTTTTTAATTTTTATTAAAAATAATTATTTGGATATCAATAAGTAAAGCGTTTTACACTCTTATCATGTTAATTAATCTTTAATTTTGATTTTCATATTTAAAATAAATTCTATAATTTCGCATCATCGAAACAGACCTATAGTGTAACGGTAGCACTCCGGTTTTTGGTACCGTCAGTCGGGGTTCGAATCCCTGTGGGTCTACAAACCATCCTTTTTTAAGGATGGTTTTTGTTTTTATATCTTCATGACAAATCCTTAAATTGTAATTTAGCTCAGGAATAGCGACAGAGAAGCAGGTCGAAAAAATTATTTAAATACTACAATTAAGAATCCGGCTAAAACTAAGTAAAATGACAGAATTAGAATTAAAAAACATCATGGAAATATGTAATAAGGCTACTCCATCTCCATGGACATCATATATTGAAGGTAGAGATTTCGATTCAGGATCGAATTTTATAATGACTGGAGAAGAAGAAAAGAGAGATTACGATATAGAGTTCATTTCAATAAAGCCTGAGAATCAAGATTTCATTGCCATGGCAAGAAATGTAATTCCATTATTAGTAGATGAAATTATTAAATTAAAAAGAGATCAATAAAATAAATAAATCTTTCGCTAACCTTCAAAGTCAACGATAAATATAAAAACAACAGGCTGCCTTTTCAAGATAGCCTGTTTGTTATATATGATTAAAAAGATTAAACCAGATCAAACCTATCCAGATTCATCACCTTCGTCCATGCTGCCACAAAGTCTTTTACAAACTTACTTTGTGCATCAGCACTTCCGTATACTTCAGCGATTGCTCTCAATTCAGAATTGGATCCGAAAACAAGATCAGCTCGGGTAGCGGTCCATTTTGGCTGACCGGTTGAACGGTCACTTCCCATGTAAAGCTGCTTATCATCTGACATGGCTTTCCATTGCGTTCCCATATCCAAAAGATTCACGAAGAAATCATTGGTAAGAACTCCCGGACGGCTGGTAAACACCCCATGTTTTGAACCGTCAAAGTTGGTATCCAAAGCACGCATTCCGCCTATCAAAACTGTCAATTCAGGAGCTGTAAGCGTTAATAGCTGAGCTTTATCAATTAATAAAGATTCTGTAGATACCGTAAATCTTCTTTTCAGGTAATTACGGAATCCATCGGCAACGGGCTCAAGATATCCCATAGATTCTACATCGGTCTGTTCCTGAGAAGCGTCCATTCTTCCCGGAGCAAAAGGAACTTTTACATCCTGTCCGGCATTTCTTGCTGCAACTTCTACCGCTGCATTACCTGCTAAAACAATCAGATCAGCTAAAGAGATTTTCTTACCTCCATTCTGAGAATCATTAAATTCTTTCTGGATTCCTTCCAATACTCCTAATACTTTATTCAGCTGTGAAGGATTATTTACTTCCCAGTTTCTCTGAGGTTCTAATCTGATTCTGGCTCCATTGGCACCACCACGCTTATCACTTCCTCTGAAAGTAGAGGCTGATGCCCAGGCTGTAGATATAAGCTCTGAATTACTTAATCCTGAATTTAAAACCTTTGATTTCAATGTTTCCACATCATTTTCGTCAACCAATTCGTGATTCACTTCCGGAATAGGATCCTGCCAGATCAATTCTTCCTGTGGAACATCCGGTCCCAGATAACGGGCACGTGGCCCCATATCTCTATGTGTTAATTTAAACCAGGCTCTTGCAAAAGCATCGGCAAAAGCATCAGGGTTTTCGTAAAAGTGTCTTGAAATTTTTTCATACACAGGATCCAGTCTCAATGAAAGGTCTGTGGTAAGCATTGTTGGTTTATGCTTTTTATCAGCATCAAATGCATCAGGAATAATATCTGCACCATCCTTTGCTACCCATTGATGAGCTCCGGCAGGGCTTTTTGTTAATTCCCATTCATTTTCAAAAAGGTTTTTAAAGAAGTAATTGCTCCATTGAGTCGGAGTTTCTGTCCAGGTTACTTCCAGGCCACTGGAAATAGCATCTCTACCACTTCCTGATTTATAGCTGCTTGCCCATCCTAATCCCTGTTGTTCAATTCCTGCTCCTTCAGGTTCTTTACCTACATGATCTGCAGGGCCTGCTCCGTGTGTTTTACCGAAAGTGTGTCCTCCGGCAATCAAAGCAACCGTTTCTTCATCATTCATTGCCATACGGCCAAAAGTATCACGGATATCTTTAGCGGCAGCAATAGGATCTGGATTTCCGTCCGGACCTTCAGGGTTCACATAAATAAGTCCCATCTGTACAGCTGCCAATGGATTTTCAAGATTTCTTGAATGAATATCTCCGTCTGCATCATCATCGGTAGGAAGAACTGCTGATTGCCCTTCTACTACTCCTTCTGAACCGTGAGCATAACGTAAGTCTCCTCCCAGCCATGTTTTTTCTGATCCCCAATATACATCGGAATCCGGTTCCCAAACATCCGCACGTCCTCCGGCAAATCCAAATGTTTTGAAGCCCATGGATTCAAGAGCAATGTTTCCGGTAAGAATTAAAAGGTCTGCCCAGGAGATGTTTCTCCCATATTTCTGCTTGATCGGCCATAGTAATCTTCTTGCTTTATCAAGACTTACGTTATCCGGCCAGCTGTTTAACGGTGCAAAACGCTGCTGTCCTGCTCCTGCTCCGCCTCTACCATCTCCTACTCTATAAGTTCCGGCGCTGTGCCAGGCCATACGGATAAACAGTGGACCATAATGACCAAAATCTGCCGGCCACCAATCCTGGGAATCTGTCATCAATGCATGAAGATCTTTTTTTACCGCCTCAAGATCCAGGCTTTCAAATGCTTTGGCATAATCAAAATCCTTATCCATAGGATCTGAAAGCGAAGAATGCTGACGCAGAAGATCTACTCTAAGCTGATCCGGCCACCAATCAGAATTCTGGGTTCCGCCACCTGCTACGCTCTTCTTCATTGTTCCGTTATGAAACGGGCATTTACTGATGTCATTCAAATCTTTTTCCATTGTCGTTTATTTTATTTTTTATGTTGATTAATACAGTTTAATTTTCTGTTATAAGAATATGACAAACCTACAACGTTTGTTTAATAAATACAATCTATTAATTTTTATTTCAACGATAGTTAAAAACTATAAATATATATTTCTGACAGCATCAGAACTATGACAAAATTGTGGTATTAAGTTAATCATTTTTCAGATTAACTTAAATAAAAACAGCAGTATAGCGCTCAATTTAGAATTACTCAACGTAAGAATTTACAAAGAAAGGAAGAAAGAAGCTTGAGGAAGGAAGTGTAATAATATCAGGAAAAATAAATTATCAATTCTAAAAAAAATATGAAAAAATATACTATTTCATAAAACTACTGAAAGTGCCTCCAGCTTCCTTCTCCCAGCTTCCAACTTTATCTCACTAAAAATAAATTAACTACCTTTATCTTTACCAAACATGAATATTATCTCTATGAAAAAAATAATTGTTGTTATTCTCGTTGCCTTTATCATCATTCAGTTTTTTCCTATTGACAAAACAAATCCGCCTGCCACCCCGGGTATGGATTTTCTGAAGATTAAAAATACTCCGGAAAAAATTGCCCGTACCATTAGAACTTCTTGTTACGACTGTCATTCCAACGAAACCACTTATCCCTGGTATACTAATTTTTCACCAGCTTCATGGTGGGTAAAAAATCATATTGATGAAGGCAGGAAGCATCTTAATTTTTCTACCTTTGCAGTATATGAACCTAAAGGACAACTTCATAAACTGGAGGAATGTATAGAAATGGTTGAAAAAAAAGAAATGCCGCTTGAATCTTATTATTTAGGACATCAGGATGCCAAATTATCAGATGAACAGCGTGCAGAACTTATTCAATATTTCAAAAAGGTTAAAGAAGATACCGAAAGAAGAATCATGTTTAATAAATAAAGCTGTGGAAAACTGGGAAAATAAACATATTGTATTTTTTGACGGAGATTGCGGAGTCTGTAATTTCTGGGTACAGTGGATTTTGGAGCGAGATAAGAAAGACCAATTCATGTTTGCTTCCCTTCAATCTGAATTCGGACAGCAATTTTTATCTGAAAGAGGTCTGGAAACAAATGTCTTTAATACGATGTACCTATGGAAACCGGGACGATATTATCTGATCAAATCGCGGGCAGTACTGGAAATCGCCAACTTACTGGGAGGAGTTTATAAACTTTCTTTTATTGGTAAAATTATGCCTGCATTTTTAAGCGATAAAGTATATGATATTATTTCCCGAAACAGAATGAAACTGGCCAATCAGAAATGTTATTTACCGGATCAGCGCCAGAAGAAAAAGTTTATTCAGGTGTAATTTTATCTTACACCGTTTCATTTAACTTATAAAAATATCATTCCGTAAGAGTTTCCTACAATATGTATTATAAATAATGCATTGTAGAGATTCCTACGGAATGACAAATAAGACGTATAGTTGTTTTTGTTTAATGTTTAATGTTTAATGTTTAATGTTTAATGTTTAATGGAAGTTAAACTGAAGAACGGTCTTTTACCAGCTTAATCAATTATCAATTATCAATTATCAATTATCAATTATCAATTATCAATTATCAATTATCAATTATCAATTATCAATTATCAATTATTACTCATTACTTATAAATTAAGCGACCATACAGAATAAGAATTCGGCGGACACTGGATTTTCACCCATTTATCTCCTTGAGTAGTCGGGTACCAGGTTGAATTTCCGGTAAAATCTTTAATCTGCTGGCTGCTCCAGTTGGTTTCTACCCATCTTTCCTGCCAGCTTGATGAGGTATTGATATAAACAACCAGCCCGGGATTTCCATTATAGCCGTTTCTTCTTGCGATATATTCATCATTGTCGGTGTAGAGAATAGAAGTTGTTCCGGTCGCTTTATTATTGTGAATCCAGATCAGATTGTTCAGTCTTTCTTTGTTCAGCCATTCTTCATAATCCCTGTAAAAAATGGTTGGATATCCTTCATGGGTTAAGATATAGGCATAGGCCGGCATTTTATTGTAAATGATATCCGTGTCATGATTAGCTACAAAAGTGACTGCTTTGTATGGATTTCTTTTCCACATCATATCATCATTCAGAACGTTTAAATTTCCGTTGTCAAAAGCTTCATCCATTTTATAATAAGCAGCAAAATCAAATACGGAGCTGTTCGCATTATTGGCCCACCATTCCAGTGTATTTACGTTAGAGTCCCATAATTCACCGACAGAAAATCCGCCTACTTTAGAATTCCAGGTATTAACAACCCAAGGACCAAAACCTTTAACGTAATCGAATCTCCATCCATCAAACTTCATTACATTCTTATAATATTTTGCCACAGAATCATCTCTTCCCCAAAGCCAGTCCTGAACATGTGGATTAGCATGAGACAGATCAGGAAATCCGCCAAAAGCGCCCTCATCATTATTTCCGTAGGCGTTTTTATAAAAATCATTGTAGTTTCTCTGAAATTTTCCCGAAGCAACGCCTGAAAAATCAGTCCAGGTATTGGTTCCGGTGAAAGGATTCGCTTCGGATTGTCCACCACTGTTATGATTAATCACAATATCTGCATATACCTGCATATTTTCTGTGTGTGCTTTTGTAATCAATGCTTCCAATTCTGTTCTTGATCCGAAACGGGTTTCCACGCTTCCATTCTGATTAAAATTTCCAAAATCATAATAATCCGTAGGATCATATCCCATAGAGTAGGCTCCGTTCTGTGCTTTTGAAGCAGGAGGAAGCCATACGGCACCAATTCCGGCATCGGACCATGCAGTTAATTTATCTTTAACGGTATTCCACCAGTTGCCTCCTTCAGGAACATCCCAGTAAAAGCCCTGCATCAGAACTCCTCCACCGGGGCCCGCAATAAATTTACCATTTGTAGATCCGGAATCCTTTCCGGTACTGAATGGACGGCCGTCATGATGAGTAACATTCACCGTTTTGTTATGAACTTCTTCCTGCCGGGAAGTCTCTGTAATCAATTCATCCCTGTTCTGACATGAGCTGACTAGTGCTAAAGCCAATAGGGAAAGGAAAAAATATGTTTTTTTCATTGTAATAATTAATTATCAATCTATTAAACAAGATACAATTTTATTGAAAACAAATTCAAATGAATGGGAAATATTTTAATTTTCAATAATAAATCAAGAGGAAAGTCATTTAAAATTTTCATTAAAAAATCATAAATTTTTCAGATTCTCGAAACAATTTTTCTTTTAATCCATATATTTGCATACTATGGAATACAATACCCAAAAAACTCAGCTTCATATGCCGGAATACGGCAGAATTATACAACAGTTGGTTGAGCGCTGCAAAGAACTTCCTACCAAAGAGGAAAGGAATGAAATGGCTATGGCAATCATCGATTTTATGGGTCAGAGAAACCCACAACTTCGCGACGAGGAAAATTATAAACATAAACTTTGGGACCATCTTTTTATTCTTGCTAATCATGATCTGGATGTAGATTCTCCATATCCGTTCCCAACTCCGGAACAATTGGCAGAAAAGCCTAAAAGAATGGAATATCCAAAACTTCAGGGTGACTTTAAGTTTTACGGAAAAAGTATTCTTCAATTGATAGAAAAAGCAATTGAACTGGAAACGGGTGATGAAAAAGAAGCCCTTATCGAGGTAATTGCCAACAATATGAAGAAATCTTATAATGTCTATAATAAAGAACATGTGACGGATGATGTAATTTTCCGCCACCTGAAAGAACTGTCTGAAAACAGGCTGGACCTTACCGGAATAGATTCTCTTGAAAAAAGTAAAATCTATTACACCAGCAATAACAACAACAGGAATAACAACAATAACAACAGGAATAACAACAGTAATAAAAACAACAACAGCAACCAGCCTAACAAAAGAAGGCATAATAACAATCATAAAAACAGAAAATAATGAGTGGAACATTTCAAATACGAGGAGGAAAAAGACTGCAGGGCGAAATAACTCCACAAGGGGCCAAGAATGAGGCTCTACAAATTTTATGTGCGGTACTCCTTACGGACGAAGAGGTAAGAATCAAAAATATTCCGGATATTCATGATGTCAACAGACTGATTGAAATTCTTGGAGATTTTGGGGTAAAAATTACTAAAAACGGACAGGGAGATTATACTTTCAAGGCTGATCAGGTAAATTTTGATTACATAAAATCTAACGAGTTCAAAAAAGACGGCGCAAAATTACGTGGATCCATTATGCTGATGGGACCAATGCTTGCCCGTTACGGTGAAGCCTATATGCCGACTCCGGGAGGGGACAAAATCGGAAGAAGAAGACTGGATACCCACTTTCAGGGACTTGTTGAACTGGGTGCTGAATTCAATTATGATGAAGAGGAATATTTCTATTCTTTAAAAGCTAAAGAATTAAGAGGAAAATTTATCTTACTGGAAGAAGCTTCTGTTACCGGAACTGCCAACATTGTAATGGCAGCAGCTCTGGCAAAAGGAAAAACAAGAATCTACAACGCGGCATGCGAACCTTATCTTCAGCAATTGTGTAAAATGCTGAACAGAATGGGAGCCAATATCTCAGGAATCGGGTCTAACCTTCTTACTATTGAAGGAGTAGATTATCTGAGAGGAACAGAACATACTATGCTTCCGGATATGGTAGAAATCGGATCGTGGATTGGTCTTGCAGCTATGACGAAATCTGAAATTACCATCAAAAATGTAAACTGGAACCAGCTTGGTGTCATCCCGAATACATTCAGAAAATTAGGAATCGAGCTTGAGCAAAGTGGTGATGATATCTACATTCCTGCTCAGGAACATTATAAAATTCAGAAATTTATTGACGGATCTATCCTTACTATCTCGGATGCTCCATGGCCAGGATTTACGCCGGATTTATTATCTATTATTTTAGTGGTAGCTACTCAGGCAAAAGGAAGCATTCTGGTTCATCAGAAAATGTTTGAATCCAGATTATTCTTTGTTGATAAATTAATTGACATGGGAGCTCAGATCATTTTATGTGATCCGCACAGAGCTACGGTAATCGGGTTGAACCAGGAAGCTCCGCTAAGAGGAACAACGATGGTTTCTCCGGATATCAGAGCTGGAAATGCACTTCTTATTGCAGCACTTTCTGCAGAAGGAAAATCTATTATCCACAATATCGAGCAAATCGACAGAGGATATGAGAATATCGATGGAAGGCTGAAAGCAATTGGTGCTGATATCGAAAGAATTTAAAATTATTTTATTTAATATCGAAGCGTTCAGAGTAATCTGAGCGCTTTTTTCTTTTTTACCACCCCGTCAAAAATTCTTTGAATTTTCGCCACCCCTCCGGAGGAGGGAAATTTTGTGCCGGCCAATAATTGTTCTGTTTTAATTTACATTTAGTATAAAGTAAAAAGTGCCCGGTAATAAACCGGACACTTTGAGTAATTAAAACTATATGAATCTCACTTAAAAATACTTTCTGCAGATATACTCCACTGTTGTATTCATAAGTTTATTTTTATTCAGATAGATCTCAAGCTGCTGAAAATCTTCTGAATTGACATTAATATATAACTGTACTGAACCAAAACTATATCCGTTCACATACTCTACATTAGCGGATAACACTCTATGACAGATGCCCAGTTGATTGTAGATGGTATTCATTAAATGTTCAAATTTCATTTTGCCATTCAACTCTATTTCCAATAACAATTCTTTTTTAGGCAGGTTAATTTTATTTTGTAAAACCTGCAGGCCCGGATTAGGTGTAATCATCGCTAAACATTTTTTGGTTAAACTTCTATGATCATATTGCGCTCTGCATTTAAATCTGTGACAAAAATATAAAAAAATATTAGTCCACCAAATTAGTAGACTAATATTTTTAAAAATTTAACATAAAAAAAAGAAGCCTGTTCAGCTTCTCTCTATATTTTAATAGTTTCCTATCCTTTCTAATTTATCAGACCCGGCAAGTCCATTAGGGTTACAACCCGGCTCTCCTTCAGGGACTATCAGATTTTTTTTGGTATAGAATTCTTCCCAGAATGCATTTGTTTTTCCTGTTTTAGGATCAATAAACGTCATGGGTTCCAGTTTGAAAATATTTTCTGCCCGAAAGGATCTTTCTACAAAATCTGAACAGTAATAAGAATTTTCATCCAGGATATAATTGAAATTATAAGGCTTCCCCAACATAGAATGCGCTTTTTTAATAGCTTCAGGAATAGTTGTCTGATATTCAGGCTTTAAACGATAAACAATCACCTCCTGCCCGTCTTCTTTTTGATCTTTTATAAAATCCTTCAGATCCTGTTTTTGAGAACCTCCTTTCGGAGCAGCATGCAGAACAAACATTTTATTACCATCTTTTTCAAGAATTCCGATATGATCAAATGAAGCATCCTTCTGTTTTTGAGTGACATTATTGATCGCACCGGAAAGCCCCGATTCTTTAGCCGTTACAAAAAGCAGGTCACCGTTTTTAAGCTGTACCTTACCGGAATAAGCATTTTTACACTGTACCAATAATACCATCAGACAGGATAAAAACCAAATAACAGTACCCTTTTTTATTCTTTTTTTAATTCTAAATTCAGACATTCGATTATACTTTCGGGACCAAAATTACAAAATAGAATTCATTACATTTGTGGGAATATTGATCTATTCTTCACATCAACTCAAACCTATTCAAGATTCTTATGCCACATATTTTATTAGTTGAAGACGATGACAGACTTTCCAAACTGATTGCAAAAGGATTTCAGGAAGCTGAATTTGAGGTGACCGTGGCTTATGATGGAAACACAGGTTTGAAACTGGCCCTACAGACGGATTTTGATCTGGTAGTCACAGATATTGTTCTGCCTAAAAAAAATGGTCTTGAATTTTGCAATGAAATAAAAACGCTGAAACCTGATCTTCCGGTCATTATGCTGACAGCATTGGGAACTACGGATGATAAACTGGAAGGCTTTGATGCCGGAGCGGATGATTATCTGACCAAACCTTTTGAAATGCGTGAACTGGTCGCAAGGATCAAAGTACTTCTGAAACGCTTTTCACAACAGAGACAGCAAAATGTTTCCGTTCTGAAATATGAAGGAATTGAAATGAATCTGGAACAGAAAACAGTGCGCAGAGATCATACACCAATAAAACTCACTCCGAAAGAATTTAATCTTTTAAAATTCATGATGGAGAACTCCGAAAGGGTTCTTTCCCGAAGTGAAATTGCAGAAAAAGTATGGGAGACCCATTTCGATACGGGCACCAATTTTATTGATGTGTATATCAATTACCTTAGAAAAAAAATAGATAAAGATTTTGAAACGAAACTGATCCACACCAAAGCCGGCATGGGATTCATTCTGAAAAAAGACTACGAATCAGGCCTTGTACAGTAAGCATCAACTAAAAATATCCGGATGAAAATAAGAACCCGACTTACACTGCTTTTTACCTTAATCACTGCAATGCTTTTGGGGGTTTACAGCGTTTCGATCTATTATTCATCCAAAGAAGCCAGAGAGAAATCTTTCTATAGCGAACTTCAGAACGAAGCTATTGCTAAAGCTGATTTATTTTTCCGGAGTTCATTGCCTGAAAAGGAAATGCACAAGCTTTATAAAAACAATACCAGAACCCTAAATGAAGTTCAGGTAGCGATTTATGATGTTAATAAGCAACTCGTTTATCATGATGATGCGAAAGTAGATTACGTAAAAGAAACCCCGGAAATGCTTTCGCAGATATTCCAGAAAAAGAGAATCAATTTCTTTCTAAACGATTTACAGGTAATCGGAATGATATATCATTATGAGGAAAAAACTTACGCAGTCACCGCAGCAGCTTATGATCAGTATGGATATGAATATCTCACTCATCTTCTTACCATCAGCATTATTTCCTTCTTTATTATTTTAATATTGATTTATCTGGCCGGAATATTTCTCTCTAAAAAAGCATTGAGCCCACTTAGTGAAATGGTCAATCAGATCAAAAAAATCACCGCCGGAAAATTACAGTTACGCCTGAAAACAACGAAGGAAAAAGATGAACTTAATGAGCTTGCCCAAAACTTCAATGGAATGCTGGAGCGGCTTGAAAATTCTTTTGATTCACAAAAGCATTTCGTATCAAACATTTCACATGAACTGAGAACGCCTTTATCTGCGATTATTACAGAGCTGGAACTGGCTTCCGAGAAAGATAAAACCAAAGAGGAATACAAAGAAACCATTCAATATGCCCTGAATGACGCCCGAAATATGGTAAAACTGTCCAACAGCTTGATGGACCTCGCCAAAGCAAGCTATGACCCCAATGAAATCAGTTTTTCTGAAGTGCGCCTTGATGAGATTCTTCTGGAATCTTACAGCAAAATAATAAGAGAAAATACAGGATATAAAGTTTCACTGAACATTGAAGATTCTGTGGAAGAACACCAGCTGATCATTCAGGGAAATGAATATCTGCTGCAGGTTGCATTTAATAATCTTATTGACAATGCCTGTAAATATTCTCCGGAACACAGTTGTCAGATAGATGTCAGAATCCATTCTAAATATCTTAAAATAAGCTTTATCAATTCCGGGAATATGATTCTTAAGGAAGATTTACAGCATATTTTCGAGCCATTTTTCAGAAGTGAAACAACCAGTCAGGAAAAAGGTTATGGAATAGGATTATTTCTCACCAGGAAAATTATTCTGCTCCACAATGCAAAAGTAAATGTAGTATCGGATCATAACGAAACTATTTTCACGGTAGAGTTTCATTCAAATTTATTTGAATCTTAATTTCTTTTAAAGCCTTAGTTAGCTTAATGGTTTAAAAATTCCATACCTCTACTCATGAGCAAGAGATTTCTTATTGAAAACTGTAGTTCCTATGCTGGCAGCAATCACACATGCGATAGAAATCCATTGTAAAAAAGATAATTCTTCAGCAAGAAAAACCAATCCTGAAAGTGCTGCAAATGCAGGTTCCAGACTCATCAGAATACTGAAAGTCTTTGCAGGAAGTCTTTTCAATGCCATAATCTCCAATGAAAAAGGCAAAGCACTCGAAAGAATAGCCACACCGAGACCTTTAACAAAAATAGTAGGAGTAAGATTAAAAACCGCTCCATCCCAAATCGTAAAGGGAATAATTACCATGCTCGCAAATATCATCCCGGTCGTTACCGCATCTTTTCCGTCCATTATTTTCGAAACCTTTCCACCCATGATGATGTAAACAGCCCAGAACATCCCGGCCAGAAAGGCCAGCCCAAGACCTACCAAATCAACATGATCATTTTGCCATGGAACAATCAGCAGAATTCCGACACAGGCTAATAATGCCCATACAACATCCAATAGTTTACGGGATAAAGCCAGCGCAAGAAATAAAGGACCTGCAAATTCTACTGTAACCGCCAATCCTAATGGAATCCTTTGAATCGCCATATAAAAAATAAGATTCATTGCAGCCAGTCCTATTCCATAGACCGCACAGTATTTCCATTTTTGCCTGTCAAACTGTAAAAATTTCGGACGGTTAATCAACGTAAGCAAAACAGCAGAAAGTACAATTCTTAAAGTAACTGTACCAATAGCTCCGATGGCAGGAAAAAGCTGCTTCGCAATGGACGCTCCTCCCTGTACACATATGATTGCTAAAAGCGTAGCTGGTATTGCTATGTTTGATTTTTTCATTTCTAAAATATATAATTCAAAAGATTTTGGAGAGAAGCTTCCGAGATTCAGCAGGCTTTTATTTTATATGGTAAATCGTGAAATTAATCATGTAAAACTGCCTGCCCCCAAATGTATTGAAATTTTATCTTTTACAATGGGTACAGTTTACACTTATTAATAGGGTCTAAAAAAATAGAAAAACATTTTCTCTAATGATTTTATAATAATATTCTAAAGCTTTTCTAACGGTAAAAAAACGTGTTACTCTTTACTTTTGCACAGTAAAAAATAAAGCACATGGACGCAGATCCTTACAGTAATTATCAATCTTAAAAGCTTTAGTTGTACTCACTTTTCCCGTACAGCTGAAAAGCTTTATAAAAACAGGAAAAGTTATGAATACATTCGAATTTACTCTTCGCCTCCTTACCGCATTTGCTCTTGGTGCCGGCATTGGTTTTGAAAGACAGTGGCGCAAAAAAAATGCCGGACTCAGAACCAACACTTTGGTTTGCATTGGCTCTGCAGCATTCGTATTGATTGCTATCAGAATTGGTGGCGATGCGGCCGGAAGAATCACCTCTTATATTGTCAGCGGAATAGGCTTCCTTGGTGGCGGCGTTATCATGAAAGACGGCCTTACCGTAAGAGGATTAAATACAGCAGCCACATTATGGTGCTCTGCGGCCATAGGCGCATTATGTGCGTTGGGATATCCTGCAGAAGCCCTCATCACAGTTTTCTTTATTGTCTCTACCAATATATTCCTGAGACCTACTTTATCCTCTCAGAAGGAAGCAAGAGGCAAAAAATGGCTCAGCACCAAGAAAAATACCAAAGAAAAAGTAAAAATCAGCAATAGCACTCAATTGTATTAAGATCATGAAAAAAATAATCTTAAGTAGTATTGTTCTCTTTGCAGCCTCCTGTAAAGACAATACACCTCAGCAAAACAAAGAACTGGAAATAATGATAAAAGGCGATCACGTCACTGTTCCGGAAAATAATCCCATTTTCAAAAAAATTAAAACACAGATTGTTACAGAGCAGGAACACAGTGATGGAGTAATCTCAGCAGGAACAATCCAGGCGATTCCCAATCACTATGCGGAAATTGCCAGCCCGTTTTCCGGAAGAATTACCCGATCATTTATTCAGCTTGGACAACATATTTCTGCCGGAAGCCCGCTTTTCGAGATCCTTTCTTCAGATTATTTTTCAGTTCAGAAAGATTATACGGATGCACTGAATGATCTACAGCTTGCGGAAAAAAATTACAGACGCCAGCAAGATCTTGTCAAGCATGGAGTAGGCATCCAAAAGGAACTGGACGAAGCGGAAACCGATTTTAAAAATAAAAAGACATCCCTTTCCAACGCATCTTCAGCCTTAAAAGTCTATAACAATAAAGGGGGAGGTATTGGGAGTCCTCTCATTGTACGAGCTCCTATCAATGGAGAAATTATTTCCAACAAAATTGTAAACGGCCAATATCTGAAAGGAGATGCCGATCCGGTAATGATTATCGCAGAATTATCAAAAGTTTGGATTTCCGGAGATGTAAAGGAAAAAGACATCCGCTTTGTCAATACCGGAGATCAGGTTTCTGTAAAGGTAAGTGCCTATCCGGACAGAAATATTAGCGGAAAAGTGTATCACATCAATGAAATAGTGGATGAAGATACCCGAAGTATAAAAGTTCTTATTGAATGTGATAATCCAGACAGAAAACTAAAACCTGGCATGTATGCTACCGTCAACTTTTCAACAACTCCTGAAAAAACGGTTATGATTCCCGTAACCGCTTTGATGCAGCAGGACAGTTTCCAGTATGTATGGGTAAAAATCGGCAGGAATCAATATGCAAAACGCTCTGTGACAACGGGAGAAACTGATCAGAAAACAGTAAGAATCACATCAGGATTAAAACCCGGAGAAACCATCATGACCGAAGGGGGAATTTATATGCTGGATGCGAAATAATGTAAAATGATGCGAAATCAAGAACTATGAAAAAATTACTTACAATCTCTATACAGAAAAGATGGCTGATGCTGGCTCTCTTCCTTTTACTGGGATTTTTCGGGTATTATTCCTGGACCAGATTATCCATTGAAGCCTATCCTGACATTGCGGATGTAACCTCTCAGGTAGTAACTCAGGTTCCGGGGCTGGCTGCTGAAGAAGTAGAACAGCAGATCACCATTCCTTTGGAAAGATCTCTGAACGGACTTCCCGGAATGCATGTCATGCGAAGCAAAAGTACTTTCGGACTTTCCATTATTACCATGGTTTTCGATGACGGGGTAGATGATTACTGGGCAAGGCAGCGTATTCAGGAAAGACTGACGGATGTGGAGCTTCCTTATGGGGCACAGCCGGGATTGGATCCCCTCACCTCTCCCATCGGCGAAGTCTATCGTTACATTATCGAAAGCAACAACCACAGTCTGCGGGAATTGACGGATTTACAAAAGTTTGTCATCATTCCCCGTATCAAACAGGTTTCGGGAATTGCTGATGTAACCAATTTCGGGGGAATTACCACTCAGTTTCAGATCGAGCTGGATCCGCATAAGCTTGAACAATATGGATTATCTCTGTCTGAAGTTACCGAAACAATCTCCAAAAACAATGTGAGCGCCGGAGGCAGTATGCTTCCTCGCGGAAACCTTGCCTATGTCATCCGTGGAATAGGTTTGGTAAAAGATTTAGATGATCTTGGAAAAATTGTAGTCAAAACCCAAAATGGGGTTCCAGTTTTTCTGAATGACGTAGGAACATTGAAATACGGAAATCTGGAAAGGAAAGGGATTCTTGGCTATACAGACAGAAAACGTAATTATTCTGAAAGTGTGGAAGGAATTGTGCTTTTATTGAGGGGTCAAAACCCTTCACAAGTACTGGAAGGTGTGCATGAAGCGATTGAAGAACTGAATAACGAAACACTTCCTCCCGGAGTAAAAATCCATCCTTTTCTGGACAGAACGGATCTTGTAAAAACTACGCTTACCACAGTTTCCCATACCCTTACCGAAGGCATTGTACTGGTTATTATCGTTCTGATTGTATTTCTTGGAAGCTGGCGGGGAGCTTTGCTGGTGGCGATTACCATTCCGCTTTCTTTGTTATTTGCTTTTATATTAATGTATTTTACCAATATTCCGGCCAATCTTCTTTCACTGGGAGCGATTGATTTCGGGATCATTGTAGATGGAGCCATCGTCATGCTGGAAACCATTCTGAAGAAACGCGAAGAAAATTCTGAAGACACACTGGAAGAAAAAACCATTACCCAGAGAGTGATTGAGGTGGCAAAACCTATTTTCTTTTCCACGATCATTATCATTACCGCCTATCTGCCCTTGTTTGCATTTGAAAGAGTAGAGAAAAAATTATTTACCCCTATGGCTTTTACTGTTGGATATGCTCTATTGGGAGCCCTTGCTGTAGCATTGCTTCTGATTCCCGGATTAGCTTATGTGATCTATCGGAAACCACAGAAGATCTATCACAATAAATGGTTGGAAAAAATAAGCTCAGCTTATGGAAAGAGCATTGAAAAAATAATGCAGACTCCTAAAAGAGTAATCATTCCTATTATGATCGTTCTGGTTTCTGCCGGAATTCTCTCCTGGCATGTGGGAAAAGATTTTCTTCCCGAACTGGATGAAGGTTCCATATGGCTGCAGGTACAGTTACCTCCGGGAATTTCTTTAGCCCAATCAAAAGAAATGAATGATACTTTACGTACCCGTACTCTCAGACATCCTGAAATCACTTATATGATGATTCAGGCAGGACGTAATGACGATGGTACAGATCCATGGACGGCTTCCCACTTTGAGGTATCTATTGGAATAAAACCTTACAGCGAATGGCCTTCAGGAAAAACAAAAGCAGACCTCATCAAGGAACTTGCAGCAGATTATAAAGATATGCCGGGATTCACCGTTGGCTTTTCACAACCTATGATTGACGGGGTCATGGATAAAATCTCCGGAGCTCACAGTGAGCTGGTAGTAAAAGTATATGGAGAAGACTTTAAGGAAACCAGGCGAATTGCAGAAAATGTATTATCCACTTTAAATACAATTCCGGGTTCTGCAGATCTTGCTATCGATCAGGAGCCGCCGTTACCTCAACTGCAGATTATTGCCAACAGAGACAAAATTGCTCAGTATGGATTGAATGTAGCTGATGTTGCCGACCTTATTGAGGTGGCATTGGGAGGAAAAGCCATTTCCCAGATCTTTATCGGCAATAAGGTGTATGATATTTCCTGCCGTTACACGGAAGACAGCCGCGATACGCCGGATAAAATCGGAAACCTGATGTTGACTTCAGCTTCAGGAGCAAAAATTCCACTGTCCCAGGTGGCAGAAGTAAAATTAAGTACAGGAGAAAGCACCATTACCAGAGAAATGAATAAACGACATCTTACGGTAAAGCTGAATCTTAGAGGTACTGATCTTTCTTCTTTTCTGAAAAAAGCACAGGATAAAATTGAAAAAGACATCAAATATGATCATGAGAAATACCAGATCAAATGGGGCGGACAGTTTGAAAATCAAAACAGAGCGTATTCAAGGCTGGCATTTATCGTTCCGCTGGCATTGGCAATCATGTTCCTTTTATTATACGGTGCCTTTGGAGATTTCAGGCAGGCTTTGGTACTGATGTCTATTGTTCCACTGGCTTTATTTGGTGGAATGCTCGCGCTCAATATCCGGGGAATGTCTCTGAATGTTTCTTCAGCCGTAGGATTCATCGCGTTGTTCGGAGTTGCCATCCAGAACGGAGTCATTATGATTTCTCATATCAACGATCTCCGTAAGAAAGGACATGAGCTGAAAGAGGCAGCCATCAAAGGGGCAAAAGACCGTTTCAGACCTGTACTGATGACCGCAACGGTGGCTGTAATTGGATTATTCCCTGCATCATTGGCCACAGGAATCGGTTCTGATGTACAGCGTCCACTGGCAACTGTGATTGTTTATGGACTGATGTTCTCCACTATTTTAACCTTATTCGTTTTGCCGGCAATTTATTTTATGACTGAACGCCGAAACGAAAAACAAAATTTAGAATCAAATGAAAATTAGAGTTCGATTTATCATATTATCTCTCGTATTGCTAAGTATTACATGGATGAAGGCACAGGAAAAAGAACTTTTATCATTCGAAGAATACCTGAGTCTTGTCGGAAATAAAAATCTGGGATATGCTTCTCAAAAATACAATGTAAGTATGGCCGAAGCTGCTATCCAAACCGCCAATATGTTTCCTGATCCTCAATTAGAAATGGAAACTACCAATAATGGGGTCAGTCAGAATATGGGATATGTGTATGGCGCATCACTAGGCTGGACCCTTGAATTGGGTGGTAAAAGAAAAGCCAGGGTAAATCTGGCCAGAAACCAATCGGAGCTGAGCAAAATACAATTGCAGGATTTCTTCAGGAATCTGAGAGCAGATGCAAGCTTAGGATATATTGAGGCTCTAAAATCCAAAGCTTTGCTTGAGGTACAGCAGGATTCTTATAAAAATATGCAACAGCTTGCAAAGTCCGACAGTATCCGTTACAGATTGGGAACTATATCACTTGTGACGTCCAAACAAAGTAAACTGGAAGCTACTTCTCTTCTCAATGAAGTATATCAGGCTGAAAGTGCAGAACAGCAGGCGCTCACCAGTTTATCGGTTTTTCTTGGAGAAAGCAAAATTACAGACAGAGATGTTGCCGGAGATTTTAATGCCTTCAACAGGGATTTTAGTATTGATGATCTGATTCTTCAGGCCTTAAATGAAAGAGCAGATTTATTGGCTGCCAGACAAAATACAGAGGTTACCAAAAGTCAGATCAGCCTTGAAAAAGCTAATAGAGTTATAGATTTAGGCATCAGTGCCGGAGCAGAGCGTCATACCGAAGCTACGAATGAAATTGCCCCTTCTCCCACCGTAAATGCTGTAAAAATGGGCATTAGCATTCCTTTGAAATTTTCCAACAGAAGAAATGCAGGATTGAAAATAGCAGAAATGGCTCATTCGCAGGCAGAAGTTGAGTACAAACAAATCGAACAAGGTATAAAAGCTGAGGTAATGCAGGCTTATCAGCAATATACAGCCACTCAGAAACAGCTCAGACAATTTCATAACGGAATGCTTACGGAAGCACAAAGTATTCTGGAAGGAATCACCTACAGCTACAAAAGAGGAGAAAGCTCAATCCTTGAAGTCCTGAATGCCCAGAGAACATATAACAATGTAAGGAAAGATTATTATCAGGCTCTTGCAGATAATGCTGCTGCTTTGATTGAGCTTGAGCGTAAAGCGGGAATCTGGGATATTCATTTTTAGCTGGAAGAGAGAAGCTGGAGGATGGAAGTTTCCGGATGCCGATGAATAAATACACACCATTTAATTAACTTTTTAATCGTAAAACACATACCCATCAAACGACAAACATTGATTCTAAAAACACAACTATAACTTCCTGCTTCCATCCTCCAGCTTCAAGCATTTACAATCAGTTAAAGCGGGAATCTGGATATTCATTTTTAGCTGGAAGAGAGAAGCTGGAGGATGGAAGTTTCCGGATGTCGATGAATAAATACACACCCATTTAATTAACTTTTTAATCGTAAAACACATACCCATCAAACGACAAACATTGATTCTAAAAACACAACTATAACTTCCTGCTTCCATCCTCCAGCTTCAAACATTTACAATCAGTTAAAGCGGGAATCTGGGATATTCATTTTTAGCTGGAAGAGAGAAGCTGGAGGATGGAAGTTTCCGGATGCCGATGAATAAATATACATCATTTAATTAACTTTTTAATCCTAAAATACATACCCACCAAACGACAAACATTGATTCTAAAAACACAACTATAACTTCCTGCTTCCATCCTCCAGCTTCAAGCATTTACAATCAGTTAAAGCGGGAATCTGGATATTCATTTTTAGCTGGAAGAGAGAAGCTGGAGGATGGAAGTTTCCGGATGTCGATGAATAAATACACACCCATTTAATTAACTTTTTAATCGTAAAACACATACCCATCAAACGACAAACATTGATTCTAAAAACACAACTATAACTTCCTGCTTCCATCCTCCAGCTTCCAGCATAAAAAAGGCCCTGAAATTTAGTTCAGGGCTCTTTTTTTATCTTTTATACTGAGATTCATAAATTCCGATCCAGTCATCAGGAGTCATTTTCTGACTCAGTTCGGCAATCAGTTCAAAAGGAATATCTTCTACTTTTTTGAAGCGGACACAGGATTTTCCCATATCCAGCTTCTTTTTGGAATGTTTAGGATATTCTCCTACGAACCAATCCAGAAGTTCCGGTTTTGAATACAGACCCATATGATACAGCGCTATAAAATTCTTCTGAGAAGCCAGATTGATGAATGGCAGCGGTGTTCCGGGAGCACAGTGATATCCGGCAGGATAAGTTGTCAAAGGAACTACCCAACCTATCATCCCATAATTTGTAGCGTCCTCAAAACCTTTCGGGAGATTATCATTCACCGTATCGTAAAGTTTTTTGAAAGCTTCCTGTCTTTCTTCAGGAATCTTTGAGATATAATCTTCTATGGAAACCGACTGAATCTGCATATTGTAATTTTTTCTAAAATACGATTATTTTATAAAATTGTATACACTGAACATCTGAACATCTTTGCTGCTCTTTTGAAGGAACATCATTTTGTTGACATTCGGAACATACTGAATCATATTTCCATCTGCAAAACCGTAGTTCTGAAAGAAGTTTCTTCCTTTATAATCAAGGCTTACTTCCTGAGGTTTCAGGTTGGCAAAATCAAAAACTTTCATAGAGAATCCTGTGTTTCCGAAGGCTCCTTTAGGATAGAATGCAGAAATATAAAGTTTGTCTCCGGATTCAACCACGTGAATTCTTTTTCCAGTAGAAGTTCCAGCTGCTACAAATTGCTTTACCTCTCCTTCTTTATTAAATTTGATCAACATTCCTGCATCCAGTGAATATACGGGATCAGGGAAACGATTCATTGTTGTAGGCATCGGTCTTGTCACCGTTTCCTGCTGGACAGCCATTAAAGTCTCATCCCCTTTCACGATGGTTTTGATGACCTTCACGTCGTTCATGTCTTTGCTTCCCGCCAAATTGGTATTGCTAATAACCGCTTTTCCGGATTTCATATCATAAAACATTACCGTTCCGAAAGTACTCGCTCCAATGGTAACCGCTGCATTTTTTCTTCCAAAAGTCACCAGATAATCATTATCATTTTTACTGAAAGCATATAATTTCTCAGGAATATATTTGTCATCAAATGGAAGATCTTTATCCTCAGTATTAGACACCACCTCCAGCCTATAAGATTCCTTCCAGCCTGCAGCTTTACGTAATACAACGATTTTCGCTGAGTTAGTTAATGTTAAAGATTTTTCAACATAGTCATTACTCAATGTAATTTCTTTGTTCCAGACCGGAGAAAGGGTTCTCAGGTCCAATACCAGAACATCATTTACATTATCTGTTTTTTTGTTGGCAAATCTGTCATTGAAGATAGCTGCATATTTCCCGTTTTCTGAGAAAAGAACATACGTTGTACCCGATCTGTTGGTAGATTCAATATTGTATTTTGCAATACTCTTTGTTGTAAAAGTACCTTCTTTTTTACTGAAAACATGTTGAAAAACTTCTTTCCTGTTTTCCTTTCCGAAATACTCTTCCGTAAATGCTATAAATTTATCATCATCAATCTGCTGTGATCCCAAATAATTGTGAAGAACCCCATTCGTTTTATTGGCGTAATCTTTTACATAAGTATCCACAAGACTTCCGTTCTGATCCAGTTTTCTCATCAGTAATTTCTTGTGAGGAAAAACATTTCTCATCAGTCCGTCAATATTGATAGCACTGAACATATAAGAATTATAATCATCTGCCAGTACCAGTTTATCATCCGTTTCAAGATTGGCATCCACCGTGAATTTTGTTCCCTCAGTCACTTTCGTCTGTGCATAAGAGTACACAGAAGCTGTAATTAATGCCGAAGCAATAATCTGTTTAATCATATCGTTTTCTTTAGTTATTATAAATTTTCTCTTCTAATCTTTTCAGTTCAAGATTAGCATCATAGGATAGTTTAATATCTACCAGATGTTCCTGTAGTTCATTTAAATATTTCTCTGCTTCCTGGTAGTTCCCTAAAGCAATATTCAATCTGATCAGGTTAAAATAAAGATACTCTCCGATCTTCTGATTGTAAACAGCTTTCTTATCGTTGTAATTTACTTTTGTCAAAGCACTTTTCCAAAGATCAATCCCTTTCTGCATGTTTTCCATGGCTACTTTATTCGGTGCATAATCTGACTTTGCCTGAAGTTTTTTAAGATTGGTTGTAACGTAGATATACGCTTTTTCCAGATCATCATACTCTCCTTTGTTCTTTACAGTTGCCAAGGTCACGGTAGAATTGATGGTCTGATACCCGAAGTTTTCATTGATAATATTCCTTGTACGGTCAATGGTTCTCTGAAGATACCTTTTTTCCTGAGCATTAAGATTAATTTCATTGGTCGGAACGCTTGCTATTTCTGCAAAATCTGAGAAATAAGTCTTATCCAGTTTTACAGTTCCTCCCTGTTTCGCAATAATTTTTGTAGGCTGATTGGCGAAAGTTTTTCCCTGATTGTCCTGAAAATTTGTTCTTTCCATTTCAATGACAATATCCAGATAATTTCCTCCTTTTGAAAAACCGGTCACATCTATTTGAGAAGCCAGAATCTTATTATCCACAATTAGGGCATCTCTAAGATCTGGCTGCTGATACACCGGAACCGGAGGAATATTAAGGATAGGTCTGGATGGTAATCTCAGCGTTGGAGCACCGTTGGTAGCTGCAATTTTTTCAACCGCTGATAACTTACTGTATTCTGCAGATTCAAGTTTGTACTTTTCCTGAAGCTTTTTCACTTCAGCATCATAATCTTTCAATCTTTCTCCGTGTTCGTACTTGGCATTTTCAACGTTTGCCTGATAATTATCCACCTTTTTCTGATGATCTTCTTTTGATAATCTTATAACATCATCTTTTGTAATGTTATAGGGAGATTTTACCGTAATCGTATAGTTTCTGCTGGAAAGGTCTGTAGGAAAAACCGGTTCTTTCAAAAGCTGGAAACTGATCATTTCTTTATCAATTCGTTGAGCCTGCGAAAATTCGGAATAAAATAATGGTATTAAAAAAAGTAGTTTTAATTTATTCATGGATGTTATAGTTTTCGGTGCAAATGTATAATAATTTCATCAACATTTTTTAAGAATAATTTGTCCAGTTATTATTTAATGGATCATAAAAAAGGCAGCCACACGAATGCAACTGCCTACAGAAATTATTAACTCAAAAAATTTTATTTTTTAATGGCTTTTACTGTAGATTTTGAACCATTTTTAAAGTTCATTGTCACTAAGTATAAACCAGCATTTAATTCTCCCAACTGAAGTTCTGAGGTTGGATTGTCAATAGTTTTCACTACTCTTCCTGCCACATCTGTAACCGTTACAGATTTAACATCTTTGATATCTGTGACATGCAGAACATCTTTGAAAGGATTAGGATATACATTCACTTCTTTTTTCTTAACAGCTGTTTCAGCTGTAGCTAAATTGGACTGTGTAAGAGAGAAATCATCAAATCCCATATAGTACGGATCCGTTGTTGTATTCAAAGCTTTAATTCCAAATGAATAGTCACCAGTAGCCGTTGGGATATAGGTAACGGTAACTTTAGTATAATTAGCACTATTACCTCCCCCTGCAGCTGTTTGATCAGCCGTAATAAATGTTGATAAGCTAGTTGCTCCGGTCGCTGTTTGTCCGTTGTTTACCAATACTTCATTCTGCCAACCAGAATAGCCGTCTCCTACCCAATAGAATGTAAAATCATACGAACTTCCTGCAGTTAGAGTAAACGTAGGGGTCCATAAATAAGCTGCATTACTATATGGATAATAAATCGTCACATAATTTGGAGCAGATTTAGGATCATTATAAGCTTGCTGGGAAGCATTTGCTGATGTAAAGTTATAGTTAGATGAACTTCCTCCCGGAGTTTGTTTCCAACAGTTCGGAATGATTGCAGAACCTATAGTTGCCATTGCATCAAAATTTTCACTCCAAGGCAGTGTAGTTATTGGAACACAAAGAGTTGTAAATGATGTAGAAGTACTCCAGATGCTCTTATCAGATGCACTACAGCTAGATCTTACCCACGTATAATATGTTGTAGAGGGCTGCAGTCCGCTTAACGGTGCAGAAGCTGTTGTAGAAGTTACAGAGTTTGTAGCGTTTAAAACAGTAGAAGCATCAGGTGCAGTATTGTTTGTGCTGTAATAAACTTCGTATCCACCTGCAGGAACCGGAGATGGTTCCGTCCAACCGATCGTTGCTGTGTTCGCTCCTACGTTTGATGACGTAACTGCTGTAGGCTCCAGACAAGAAGGAATATTCTGAACTGTAATATTATCAATATAAAGTCCACGGCCTGTACCTCCTAAACCATGCTTAAATGCTAATTGTAAATCAGAACCCGCAGGAATATTAACTGTATATTGTGTATGGGTAGTTGTCAGAGCAATAGGAGAACCAATTGGTGTAAAAGACGCAGGATCAGCAGGATTTGATAAAGTACCCACTAACAATGTGTACCCATTTGATCCGGATCTTGCATAGAATCTTACACGCTTGGTACCATCTGAAAGGTTTACAGTTGGAGGCGAAACTAACATTTGGCTGCCTGTAGTAGCCGTAGAGTTATATAAATAATAAGCATTAGGTGCTGAATAGTTGTTGGATGTAGTTACATAACCATATCCTGCAAATGATGCACTTTCTAGATATGCCCAGCAGCTTGGTGCATTTGTGTTGGTGCTGGAACCTGTACTTGTTGTATCGAAGTTTTCTGTATACGGAACCGTAAAAGTAGAACAAGCTGTTTTAAATGTTCCTGCAAAAGACCATACACTTTGGCCTGTCGCCGTGTTACAGTTGGATCTTACCCAATAATAATAAGTGGTATTGGAATTAAGACCTCCTATCGTTGTACTTGTCGCTGTTACTCCCGGATAGGTAGGTGTTACTGAGCCCGCCGGTGTTGTATTTGAAGTACTGTGGTATACATCATAGCTGGCAGCATTACCTGTCCATGAAACCAAAGCCGAGTTTGCCGTGATTCCTGAAACGGCCTGCAATACAGGAGGCATACAATCCGAATAAGCGTCCGCTGAAAAAGCAAAAATATTCGGTATCCCTGAACCACTAGCCTTGGTTACTGTTACACTTTGTATCAGCTTTGTCTGATTTGCTGCATCTATTGCCAGTTCAGCCTGATATAATCTTGGATTGGTTCCGCCTTCAGGAGAAGGAACATCATCACCAGCTCCAGGAGTAGCTCCCGGCTTTTTAATTCTTCCTATTCCCTGGATGGCAAAGTTAGATCCATTATACCAGTCTGCAAGACTGATACTTGAGAACGTCTGTGAACTGCCATCTGTAAAATTGACCACTACACTTACTGTAGAAGTCCCACTTCCACTTACAGCAAGCATATACAGCTTGGTTGCTGCTTTTGGTGTTGTAAATGCCAAAGTTCCGTTATCATTGATTGCAGCAAGCCTTAAAGAATTGTTCGCATTCAAACTGGCTAACTGAAAGCTCAATCCCGGAGTGGTTCCCACTACGGAATTAATAACTCCATCAACAGGAATACCATACGTAATCGCTGCACTTGTGGAGGTCAGCTGAAAATCTTTCGCTATAAAAGCGTAAGAAACTCCGTCTACGTCATTATTTGTAGTAACTGTTGAAGAACCTATCCCGTTTGCAATTACATCAGCTGTAAAGCCTGAAGAGATCGGCATAGTTTGATAATTTTGAGCCATGAGTACACTGGCAGAAAACAGAGCGATAGCAGGTACCACTCTAGAAAATAAATTTATTACCATTTTAATCACATTTGAGGCGAAATTTAGTAAAAATAATAATACGAAAATGTTATTTTTAACAAAATCTTAAACTTTATTTAAAATGTGTGAAAAATTAATATCAAACACCATTTAAATAAGCAACTTTCAAAGACAACGTAAAACTTAATGAAACATCTTCTTATTGATTCTTAATTTTATTATTGAGAAATTAAATCCTATTTTTGTCATACAAATTTTTTGAACAATGCCGAATATTTCAAACAGAGCGCTGCATATGCCGCCATCGCCGGTAAGAAAACTGGTTCCCTTTGCATTACAAGCTAAACAGAAAGGAATAAAAGTATACCACCTTAATATCGGACAGCCTGATATTGAAACTCCGGAAACAGCTTTAAATGCTTTAAAAAACATCGATTTAAAAGTATTGGAATATGCACTTTCTGAAGGAAATATAGAATACAGAAAGGCCCTTACAGAATATTATCACTCTTTAGGTTTTTCAGATCTTACTCCTGATAATTTCATTGTTACCAATGGAGGTTCCGAAGCCCTGAATTTTGCGATCTCTACTTTATGCGACGAAGGTGACGAAGTGATTATTCCAGAGCCTTATTATGCCAACTACAATGGTTTCACCAGCACATTTGATGTGAATGTAGTAGCCGTATCTTCTACTATTGATACAGGTTTTGCTTTGCCTCCTATTGAAGAATTCGAGAAAAAAATTACAGAAAAAACAAGAGCAATCATTATCTGTAACCCAGGAAACCCTACCGGATATCTGTATACCCGTGAGGAACTTCAGAAGCTTGCAGACATTGCTTTGAAATATGATATTGTAATCATTTCTGATGAAGTATACAGAGAATATGTATATGACGGAAAACAGCAGATCTCCATGTTTGATTTCCCTGAATTAGCCGAAAACTGTATCATCATTGATTCTGAATCCAAGCGTTATTCTATGTGTGGAGTAAGAATCGGATGTATGGTTACCCGTTCCAGCAAGATCCGTAATGCTGCCATGCTTTTTGCACAGGCGAGGTTGAGCCCGGTTCTTCTAGGACAGATTGCTGCAACAGCGGCACACCAGAATGATGGTGCCTACATCAGAGCGGTAAGAGAAGAGTATACCCACAGAAGAAATGTATTGGTAGATCTTTTAAATGCTATTCCTGGAGTGATCTGCCCTAAACCAAGAGGAGCTTTCTACTGTGTTGCTGAACTTCCTGTAGATGATACTGAAAAATTTGCACAGTGGCTGCTTGAAAAATATTCTCTTAACAACGAAACCATCATGGTAGCTCCTGCAGGAGGATTCTACAGTGATCCTGAATTAGGAAAGAAACAGGTAAGAATTGCCTACGTTCTGAAAGAAGAAGATTTAAAAAGAAGTGCTGAAATTCTGAAAGAAGCTTTAAAGAAGTACAGAGAAGAATTCAGTCTGTAAAATATATCCTATGCCGACAACAAAAAAACTACATCTGAAAATACTGTTTTCGATTCTTTTGCTGTCGGCATTTTTTTCCTGTGATTCCAAAAAAACGGAACAGGCTGTTTCTCATCAAAATCCGCACGAGATTACTTTCATCAGCGTATCCGACATTGGAGGACCTCTTGGAAATTACAGAATTATTAAAGTCACAAAAGATTCCGTTTTTGCAGAAAAAGGAATGACGGCCAATCAAACCCATAAAAAATGGGGATCTGCCATCAGTTCCAACACATGGAAACAGCTAGTATCATCAGTAAGGATTGTAGATCTAGACCATATTAAAAGCTCTCCAAGCCTACAATCGGTAGACGGAACAGATGAAACTTTTCAGATCCGGACTCCGAAAAAATCACACATCTATGTGAATGCTTATGCAGACACTTTACATTACAAGCAATTACAACAACTTAAAGAACAACTAGACAAAATTCTTCCCAAAGAATACAAATAAACATGCAGGAAAATTTTTCATTACAACCTTATAACACTTTCGGTGTTGAAGCTAAAGCCCGCTATTTTACTGAAGTCAATACAATTGATGAATTAAAAGAGGCTCTTATTTTCTCGAAAAACCAATCTATTCAGCTTCTGTTTTTGGGAGGAGGAAGCAATATTCTTCTTACCAAAGATTTTGACGGTCTTGCTATCAGACTTAATTTAAAAGGAATTACCGCAGAGAGCATCAACGAAAATGAAGTATTGGTAACCGCAAAAGCAGGTGAAAACTGGCATGAATTTGTGATGTACTGCCTGCAGCAGAATTTTGGAGGACTGGAAAACCTTTCTTTAATTCCCGGAAATGTAGGTACTTCTCCGATGCAGAATATCGGGGCTTATGGGACAGAAATCAAAGATATTTTTGTCAGCTGTAAGGTATTGGATTTAGAAAATCTTGAACTGAGAACATTCAACCTTGAACAGTGCAAATTCGGTTACAGAGATTCTACCTTCAAACAGGAAGGAAAAGGCAGATATGTGATTCTGGAAGTCACTTTTAAACTTACCACAAAAGATCATTCTATCAAAACAGAATATGGTGCGATCAAATCTGAACTGGAAAATCTCGGCATTGAAAATCCAACCATTCAGGATATTTCCAAAGCGGTCATCAATATAAGACAAAGCAAACTGCCGGATCCTAAAGAAATCGGAAATGCCGGAAGCTTTTTCAAAAATCCAACGATTCCTCTAGCTCAATTTGAAGATTTAAAACAAAAGTTTGAAAATATTCAAGGCTATCCAAATGACGATATGGTAAAAGTTCCTGCCGGATGGCTGATTGAACAATGCGGTTGGAAAGGAAAGCAGATTGGAAATGTAGCTTCACACAAACTGCAGTCCCTGGTCATCATCAATGCTACCGGAAATGCTACCGGAAAAGAAATTTTTGACTTTTCTACTGAAATCATCAACTCTGTGAAAGAAAAATTCGGAATAGAATTAGAAAGGGAAGTGAATATTATTTAATTTAAAAATATATAAAGGCTGATTCGATTGGAATACAGCCTTTTTCATTACTGATTTTTCCGGGAATATAGCGCAAATGACAGTTGGAAAACGCAAGGACGCAATTTTTCTGATATACGTTATGCTTTAAGACGCCAAGATTTTATCTGCGATAAAATTGAATACCGTATAATCTTTTTGCTACAATATTTTTATAACATTTCATGCTTGCTGAAAATCTTTGATTTTTTTTTACGTATTAAAAACTGTGTATTATTCAAAATCTTTGCGCCCTTGCGTTTTCCAACAAAAATTAATTCAGAACCAATTCATATCCAGTCTCCAAAAATTCATTATTTTAGCTTAAAAATTACAATTTGTGATGAAAATAGCTATTCTTGGAGCCGGAAATATGGGACTTTCTTTTTCAAAATCATTTTTGAAATACGAGCTGATCAAACCTGAACATCTGCATCTGATTATCAGAAATCAGGAAAAAATCTCCAAAATAGCTGAAGAATTCCCCAGATCTAAAATTTCCACCTTTGAAGAAGTAAAGGAACTCGATGCTGATTTGATTATCATCGCGGTAAAACCTCAGGATTTTCAGTCTGTTGCCCAAAATATTCAATTTACTTTAAAAGAAAACCAGATGGTGCTATCCATCATGGCGGGAATCAATATTGAAAAAATTCAAAAATTACTGAACCATCCGCTTGTAGTAAGAGCAATGCCGAACTCTCCTACCCTTCTGGGAATGGGAATTACGGGATATACTGCTGCAGAGGGAATTTCTTTCAGTCAACTCATAAGTATAGAAAGATTACTGAATAGTACGGGAAGATCGGTCTATCTGGAAGAAGAAGAACTTCTGGACGGTGTTACGGCACTTTCAGGAAGTGGTCCCGCTTATTTCTATTACATCATTGATGCAATGATTAAAGCCGGTATTGAAATGGGAATTGAAGAAAACCTCTCTCAACTTTTTGTGAAGCAGACGATGCTGGGAGCTTATCACCTGATCAATAACTCAGAAAAAAATCTTGAAGAGCTTATTAAAGATGTCGCATCTAAAGGCGGAACTACTGAAGCTGCTTTAAAAACATTTGAAGACAACAGTTTCAAAGAAATTCTGAAACAGGGAATTCTGAATGCCGAAAAACGCGCCAAGGAACTTAATAATTAAATCTTTTTTCAATAATCCTGCAAAATACCCATCCCAGATACACCCCAAATGTATTCAGGATGATATCATCTACCTCAAATATTCCCATTCTTGTAAAGTATTGGAGTGCTTCAACAATAACGATACATGAGATAAAGCTAAATAATAATGGTTTTAGTTTTTTCAGATCAGGCAAAACCCAGCCCAAAAATCCAAAAGGAATAAACATGATAATATTTCCCAGGACAATCATTACAATATCTATCGTCCTATTCGGACCCTGGATAAATTTTATTGTAGAAAAAACGGGTTCTAACGTAAGGAGATTTTCTTCATACTGAAACCTGCCCATTCCCAAAAACATCAGGTAAAGCAGAAACAGAGTATACGGAACAATACTAATTTTATATATTTTCTTTAACATTGAACTGCTAATATATTCATTTCAAAAACATTAAATTTGTGTATTAAAATAATTTAATGAAATACGTTCTACTTACACTTATTTCAGCAATGCTGCTGTCGGTTTCATGGCCAACTTATGGAGTTCCGTTTTTTATATTTTTTGCCCTTGTTCCTCTTCTGATGATGGAACATGGCGTTTCAAAATTCTCAGATTACAAAAGGAAAAGCTGGGTCGTCTTCGGATTGTCTTATCTATGTTTTGTGATCTGGAACATAGTCACTACAGGATGGCTGTATAGCTCAAAGAACCCTGACGGAAGCCATTCTCTGATGGCTGTTGTATTCCCGGTATTGGTCAACTCTCTTTTATATTCATTAGTCTTCCAATGTTATCACTGGTACAAAAATGCCCAGGGAACCTATTGGGGATTAGGATTTCTGATTGCGATCTGGATGAGCTTTGAAAAATTTCACTTGGGATGGGAATTGACGTGGCCATGGCTGAATCTGGGGAATGTATTCGCCGACTATCCAAAACTGATTCAGTGGTATGACACTTTAGGAGCTACCGGAGGAAGTTTCTGGATTCTTCTGATCAATGTTCTGATTTTTTATACCGTAAGAACCTGGGAAGCTGGAAGAAAGAGAAAAGACCTGATTAAAAATTCAGCTATCGTTGGAGCTTTAATTGTTCTGCCAATGATTATTTCAGTGATCAGATACCATAATTTTGACGAAAAACCAGCCGGACAGGTGAGTGTTCTGATGCTGCAGCCGGATCTTGATCCTTATGCTGAAAAATATTCAAAGGACAGCCTTACCATTGAGCAGGATTTACTGGCACTTGCTGAAAAAAATTCTACCGGTAAGATTGATTATTATATTGCACCGGAAACGGCTCTTCCCGGCAGAGGATCTATTTCTGAAACCGCTTTTGAAAAAAGTTTACTTTTAAACAATATCAAAGGATTTCTATCCAATCATCCTGGATCTGTTTTTGCAACCGGGATTTCTTCACACCGTTTTTTTTATAATCCTGCAGATTTACCTAAAGAAGCCTATCAGATCAATAGCGGGGTTTGGGTGAGCAGTTATAATACAGCAATTCAATTGGTGCCCAACCAGAAAGTACAGGCATACCACAAAGGAAAATTGGTTCCGGGTGTTGAAATATTCCCTTATATGAATGTTTTAAAACCACTTTTAGGAGATGCTATGCTCAACCTGGGAGGAACTGTAGCCTCTTTGGGAACAGATAAAGAAAGAGTTGCTTTTTCAAACCCTTACAACAAAGGGAAACTGGCGCCTATTATCTGCTATGAAAGTATTTATGGTGAATTTGTAACTGACTATGTAAAAAAAGGAGCCAATTTCTTAGCCATTATGACCAATGATTCCTGGTGGGGTGTTACAGAAGGACATAAACAGCTTTTATCTTATGCTAAATTGAGAGCCATTGAAACCAGAAGAGAAATTGCCCGCGCTGCAAACAGTGGGATTTCTGCCCATATCAATGCTAAAGGTGAGGTGACTGCTGATACTTTCTATGGAGACAAAACTGCCTTATTTGCAAAGGTGAACCTTTATGATAAAATGACATTTTATACAAGAGCAGGTGATCTTCTTTCAAGGTTTTCCATATTTGCTTTAGGATTTTTACTGTTTTATTATCTTATTGAATGGTTCAAAAAGAAAACAAAGAAAGCGTGATTTTAAACACAAACTGCACAAATTTTTGCACGAATACCACAAGAATCAACAATCAAAAATTCTGCAGATTCCTCAGATTTATTTCATAAAAAAGAGAAAAGCCAGCTGGACGTCTGGCTTTTCTCATTGATAGAAGATAGAATTGATTCAATTATTTAATCGTAAGCTTCCTTGTGGTTATTTCGTTTTTTATCTTCAGTTTTAATAAATACACTCCTTTAGGCAAATGAGAAACGTCTATAGACTGATCTCCATTCACACTGATATTCAGTTTTTTTCCATCCATAGAATACATCTCAGCTTCAGAAACTTTTTCTCCTTCGATGTATACTTTATCTGATACAGGATTCGGATAGATGATAAGCTGTTTATCAGATTTAATTTCAGCTGTTCCCAATACACTTTGTACAGAAGCATCAGAATACACCTTGGAAGCATCAATAGATTTCACACTCCAATATACATTCTCAATGCCCGGGTCAAGATCCAGGAACCATGATGGGGTCGTCACAACATATTTAGCAATATCATGAGCTCCCTGTGTAGAACCTACCGTAATTTCATAACGCAATGCATTCACCGGAGTTTTGTCATCCGAGGCACCACTCCATGTAAAATTAAAACGGTTTCCGTTTTTGGTCATATTCAGTTGTGTTGGTGGTGCAGGCTTTGCATTTGCGGCAGTAGAATTATTTTTAAATACTTTAGTCAGTGAAGGCAAATCAGAAGCAGCCCAGTCAAATCCACCCAACAGGATATCCAGATGATGATCATTATTAAAATCAAAGAGCTGTACCAGTCCCGGACCTCCAAGTGCAGTGATACCCGATAATGTTCCTTCATTAAATTTATTATTGGAAACATCATAGATATAGGTCTTCACCACAGCATTATAGTTTTCATTTCCTGAAATGATAAAGTCATAATACCCGTCATTATTAAGGTCACCAACACTCAGCGAAAGATCTGAAATATCAGTTCCGGTAATTGTTTGAGGGGTGAAATTACCCGTACCATCGTTCATCAGAACTGCAAAATATCCTTCATCATTTCCGTCTCTCCCAATCACGACAATATCCTGAAAACCATCCGCATTGAAGTCTGCAAAATCCATTTTCCCAACAGCTACAGGCGCGAGATCCTGCGTAGGAGTAAGAACGTCTGCCTGATTCATATACACTTTAGAAACCGGATCACCATTGATATCTGACCCGATAATGACCAGGTCAAGAAGCTTGTCATTATTAAGGTCTACTACTTTAAAGCTTCCGCTTTGAGTTCCGTCAACCCAGTTTGCTGTCAGATCAAAACCGGCACCTGTATTTTTATAATAATCCAATGTATTTCCAAACCCTCCTCCATGGGCATATTGAGTTCCGTTGACTGCATAATCCGATTTTCCATCATGATTAAAATCAAAAACTTCTACAGATCCATAAATTTTCCCGGGAAGTTCAGCTTCTTTCACAAACCCTGTTCCTGTATTTTTGAACCGGTATTGTTTATAATTTACAACATCCATATAGCTGAGTCCTGTGGAGATAATATCCATCAGCCCGTCATTGTTATAATCAATAAACCTGATATCTCCCAGATGGGTCACATCCGCCCCCAATCCGGCATAAGGTAATAATGTTGTTCCATTGTTCTGATATACTTCATTATAAGTACTGTCTACATTTCCATCACCATCAGAATCTATTGCCCCATTGAGCACGATATCTAATGTCCCATTGTTGTCTATATCAGCAATGTCTGCCGCTGAATAATAAAAATTATTCATGCTGGTCTGTACCTCTGTAAAATTCTGAGCCATCAGACTAACAGGTAGCATAGACCATAAAATATAAATCCTCCTCATAGTTGTTTTTATTTAGATTAATTAAAAACAAAGATAGAATATTAACTTCTTTGCTTAAAAAAAAGCCTGTATGAATTATATCAGCACTGATTATCTGCTGTATCCCAAGGATTCTACTATTTTAAAAATTCATGATTATTAATCAGTCACTTATTTGCAAATATTTTCCAAAAGATTTGTCTATCTAAAAAATTCTTCGTTATTTTGCACTCTCAAATATTATACAAATAAGAACATCGAGATATGTCAAGAATTTGCCAAATAACAGGAAAGCGTGCAATGGTTGGTAACAACGTTTCTCACGCTAATAACAAAACGAAGCGTCGTTTTGAAATTAACTTATTAGAGAAGAAGTTTTACCTTCCAGAGCAAGATAAGCACGTAACACTGAAAGTATCAGCTCATGGATTGAGAGTGATTAACAAGATTGGAATCGAGGAAGCTATTGAAAGAGCTACTAGAAACGGATTGATTAAAAAGAATTAATAAATCATGGCAAAAAAAGGAAATAGAGTTCAAGTAATCCTTGAATGTACAGAGCACAAAGAAAGCGGTATGCCAGGAATGTCTAGATACATTTCTACAAAAAATAAAAAGAACACTACAGAGAGATTGGAATTGAAAAAATACAATCCTGTTCTTAAGAGATCTACCCTTCACAAAGAAATTAAGTAATTTATAAATAATAACTTACCATGGCAAAGAAAGTAGTAGCAACCCTACAAAGCGGTCAGTCTAAGAAAATGACGAAAGTGGTGAAAATGGTTAAGTCTTCTAAATCAGGAGCTTACGTTTTCGAAGAAAAAGTAATGAATGCTGACGAAGTAGACGGTTATTTGAAAAAATAATCAGTACTTTGTTTACAATATAAAAAACTACTCATATTTTGGGTAGTTTTTTTGTTATCTTTGTGCACCAGATTATTAATCAGTAAAGTATGAAAAAGATACTTGTTCTGGCCTGCACAGCAACTTTTCTATTTTCATTCAGTCAGAAAACAATGAACCCGGTAGAATATAAAAGTTCGCCAAAAGTTTTCAACATCAAAGGACTGTCACAGTCAGTAAGTATTGACTGCGGGAGTTCCAAAATGATTTTATTATCCGGACAGGTACCTTTGGATCCGGAAGGTAATCTTGTGGGGAAAACGATAGAGGAACAGACTCAGCAGGTTTTTAAAAATATCGAGAACATCCTGAAAGAATATGGAGGAACAGGAAAAGACATCATTAAACTGGGAATCTTTACCACAGACATCAAAAAAACACCTGATTTCAGAAAAGTAAGGGATTTGTATGTCAATCTTCAAAACCCTCCTGTAAGCAGCCTTGTGGAAGTAAGCAGGCTTTTCAGAGATGATGTGCTTATAGAAGTAGAAGCCACAGCAGTGATTAAAAATAAATAAGAATAAACTAAAACTATGAGTTGGTTTAAAAATATTTTCAAAAAAGAAGAAAAAGAAACCTTAGACAAAGGATTGGAAAAATCCAGCCAGGGATTCTTTGAAAAAATGACGAAAGCCGTAGTCGGTAAAAGCAAAGTAGATGATGAAGTTCTTGATGATCTGGAAGAAATACTTATTGCATCCGATGTAGGCGCCTCTACTACTATTAAAATCATAGGAAGAATTGAAGAACGTGTTGCCAGAGACAAATATGTAAGCGTAAACGAACTGGATAAAATTCTTCGTGATGAGATTTCAGGACTCCTGCTTGAAAATCCTCATGCCAGTACAGGAAATATTGATACCTCCAAAAAACCTTACGTCATCATGGTGGTAGGAGTAAATGGAGTGGGAAAAACAACAACTATCGGAAAACTGGCTCACCAGTTCAAATCAGAGGGTAAAAAAGTAGTTCTCGGAGCTGCGGATACCTTCAGAGCGGCTGCAGTAGATCAACTGGTGATCTGGAGTGAAAGAGTGGGCGTTCCCATCGTAAAACAGGAAATGGGATCTGACCCTGCTTCCGTGGCATTTGACACTGTACAAAGCGCTGTAGCACAAAATGCAGACGTTGTGATCATTGATACGGCAGGAAGACTTCACAACAAGATCAACCTGATGAACGAACTTTCCAAGATCAAAAGAGTAATGCAGAAAGTAATTCCTGATGCTCCTCATGAGATCCTGTTGGTTCTGGACGGTTCTACCGGACAGAATGCCTTTGAACAGGCAAAACAGTTTACAGCCGCAACGGAAGTCAATGCATTGGCAGTTACAAAACTAGACGGAACAGCAAAAGGAGGCGTGGTAATTGGTATCTCTGACCAGTTCCAGATTCCGGTTAAATATATTGGTGTAGGCGAAAAAATGCAGGATCTACAGCTTTTTAATGGTACGGAATTTGTAGACTCATTCTTCAAGAAAAGATGATTTATATCATGTTTTCCCTTATATTAGCAACAAATCAATTTTAAATATTAACAATTAAAAAAATTTGCAACTATGGGAATACTAACATGGATCTTATTCGGTCTTATTGCAGGTGCAATCGCTAAAATGATCATGCCCGGAACTCAGGGAGGAGGATGGTTAATCACTATTATCCTGGGAATTCTGGGAGCATTTATAGGAGGAGCTATAGGAGTTTACATTCTTCATTGGGGAGATGTCACTTCATTCTGGAATCCGAGAAGCTGGATTCTTTCAATCGGAGGCGCATTAATCATCCTCTGGATTTACGGAATGGCTACCAAGAAAAGCTGATATTAACGCTGATAAAAAAATAAAATCCCGGATCTAAAATTTCAGATCCGGGATTTTTGTATACAATATAAAATTTAGTTTAGTTGTTGATTCTGATCTGGTAAGGCATTTCCATTTTCACCTCAGACTGCAGCTTTTTATCTGTAATCTGCTGTAGAATCTCATAGTTGGATTTACCGATCTTGTTCTTAATAATTCTGGCAGAGACGTCCTCTTCATTCAGATCCTTGAAGATTTGCTCAAATGGTGACATTCTCTTAGGGAAAGCGTCTACCTGATAAGACTTCAGTCCTGCTTTTTGTGCAGCAAATTTCACAGCATCATTCAAAGTACCCAATTCGTCTACTAAACCGATCTCTTTGGCACGAACTCCACTCCATACTCTACCGCCACCTACATTATCAATCTGCTCAAAAGTTTTCTTTCTGTTCTGCGTTACAAAATGTACAAATCTTTTATAAGTACCTTCCACACTTCTCGTCATCATATTTACCCCATAAGGAGTCACTCCGTTTAATCCTGAATAATACATAGAATTAGCATTCGTAGAAACAATATCCGCACGGATTCCGTTTTTGTTCGCTATATCTTTATAATAAGGCATTACCCCAAATACTCCGATAGAACCGGTAAGTGTGTTAGGCTCTGAATAAATTTTATCAGCTGCCATGGCAACATAATATCCTCCTGAAGCTGCATAATCACCAAAAGAAACTACCAATGGCTTTTTCTTTTTCAGCTGCTGCAATTCAAATAAAATCTCATCTGAAGCATTGGCACTTCCTCCAGGAGAATTGATTCTGAAAACTACTGCCTTCACTTTGTCATCATCCTGAAGTTTTTTAATATACTTCACATATTTCTCAGAATGAATATCATTATATTCGTCTCCGTTGTTGATAGATCCTGAAGCATAAAGCACCGCGATCTTTTCACCGGATTTGTCTTCATCAGCGTAAGAATTGATATAGCTTGTCAAAGAAATCTTATTCAGTTTTTCTTTTTCTTTTACACTCAGTTTTGCCTTAAGAAGATCTTCATATTCTGATTTCTGAATAAGTTTATCCGCAAGCTTATATTTCAAGCTCTGCTCAGGAATCATTCCGTATAAACTGTCTGTAATCGTTCTGAACTGTGCAGTATCAATTTTTCTTGAAGCAGCCATTTTATTGGATGTATTTTTCCAAAGGTCGTTCAGAAGAGTACCTAGCTGTTCTTTATTTTCCGGTGAAATATCATTTCTTAAAAAAGGTTCTACAGCAGATTTGAATTTACCGTGACGGATCACTTCAATCCCAATTCCGTATTTATCAGCAAAATCTTTAAAGAAAGTAACTTCAGTGGAAAGACCTTTCAATTCAATACCTCCTGCCGGATGCAGATAATATTTATCCGCCACAGATCCTAAATAATAAGCTGATTGTGAGACTCCGTTTCCATAAGCATACACAAATTTTCCGCTCTTCTTAAAATCTTCAATAGCATTTCTAAGATCATCAATCTGAGTCAGACCTGCATTCAGATTATCTGCCTCAATACTGATCCCTTTAATATTATCATCGGTCTTAGCCTTATTAATAGCTTCCAATGCATCATATAAAAGGACGCTTTTATTTTGGGCACCTATACCAAACAATCCCATCTCCTCTTCAGTAGGACTATCAATTATATTTGTCTTTAAATTAATCGTAAGAACCGAATTCTTTTTCACCGCCACCGACTTATCACTTCCCATAGAACTGAACACGAGCATCATAATGAAAAAGATGAAAAATAGAGCGCAAAGTATGACAATTGCTACTATATTTGCCAAAACATTTTTGAAGAAACTTCTCATAAATCAATCAATTTTCTAATATGTCGCAGCATAAGGTCGTTTTGTTACTAGGAAGTAACTTAGGAGAGCAAAAAAAAAATGTAGAGCTTGCATTAAAGAAGCTAAAAGATGCTGGAAATCACATTTCACAAACCAGCGAATATTTAATGTCTGAACCCGTAGAGTTTGTCAGTTCCAATATTTTTTGTAATATTGCAGCAATAATATTCACTCCTCTTTCGCCAATTCAACTGCTTGATTGTATTAAGAATATAGAAGTTGAGATGGGAAGAATTAATGATTCAAAGGTATCCGGAGGCTATACTGACAGGATAATAGATATTGATATCATTAAGTATAATGAATTAAATTTTCAATCAGAAAGATTAGAAATCCCTCATAAAAAACATCTTTTTGAAAGGGATTTTTCCAGAGTATTATTAAAAGATTTTATTTAAAACATAAAACATATTGTATGAAATTAGGTTTATTATTATTGGCTACGACATTGCCAATTGCAGCGTTCGCACAGAACAGCAGCACTACAGTAAACTCTTCCACAGAGTATCCTAATACATTCTCCTCAGGCTCCGCTAATGTACAACCTTTCGACAATAAAGCCAGACGCTTCAGAGACTGGTCTATTTCTGTCGGGGGAGGTCCTGCATTTATGGTTCATTCCGATTTAAAATCTATCCGCAAGGATAAGACCAATTGGGGGTACAATGCCTATGTAAGCGTAGACAAACAAATCACACATGCATTCGCTCTAAGCGTTATGTATATGAGAGGAGAAACGAAACAGACAGCACAGCTTCCCGGTGCTGCAGGTGTAAAATCAGGAATTGCTACTGCAACAACACAGTTTGACAATATCTCTTTATTAGGAGATATTAACTTCTCGAACTTATTCAGAAGAGTAGACAACCATTCCCCATACAGATGGGCATTCCATGGATATATGGGAATTGGAGTTCAGGGATTCAGAACGTCATTACATGATAATGATGAGTTCAGATGGAGCACTACTCCAAGAAGAACCCCTTTATTCATTAAGCAAGACATTGATATCAACTCTATCTTCTACCAGGGAGGTGTAGGAATTAAATATAATGTCTCAAAACTTATTGATGTTGAAGCAAGAACCATGTACATCATCAGTGGTGATGATGAATTTGATGGCGGCGGATGGGCTGATCCTAATGACTATGATCCTTCAACGCCAGGTTCAAAATATAATATGCTAAACTCCAGAAGATCAGATAATGCCTGGACAGTAAGTTTAGGACTATCTTTCAAATTAGGAAAGCAGTTATCTCACCTTGCATGGCATGACCCACTTCAGGAAGCTTACTACAGAACCAGTGTTCTTGAAAATGCATCAACAGATCTTGTTGTTTGCGAAAAAGGAGATGCTGACAATGATGGAGTATGTGATGATTGGGACAGACAGCTTGATACTCCTGCAGGAGCAAGAGTAGATGGTGCCGGAGTTGCCTTAGATATGGACCTTGACGGAGTTATTGACCTTTATGATAAGTGCGTAACTGTACCAGGACCAGTTGAAAATAACGGATGTCCTATCAAATAATTAAAAATTCTTTTTCAAAAGAAATCAAATAATAATACACGATGAAATTAAGTTTAGCAATTGTAGCATTTGCTTTGGCAATTCCTTCTGCCACTTATGCACAAGACTCAACGGCAGTTTCAAAAGGAGAATACCCTAATACATTTTCTTCGGGATCTGCTAATGTTTCCCCATTTACCAATCAATCTAAAAGATTTAACGATTGGTCTATTTCAGTAGGGGCTGGAGTTCCACTTCTTCAGTCGGCAGATTTAACCTCAATCAAAAATGGTAACGGTAAAAACCTTTTTGGATATTCTGCCTATGTAAGTATTGATAAAGCCATTACCCATGCTTTCGGAATCAATCTGCAATATGACAGAGGTGAAACCAGACAAGGATGGTTCAATACTAAAAATGCTGCACCTGATGCAACAGCGGTAGCAGCAAGAACTCAGTATGATGCTATCTCAATCTTAGGAGACATTAACTTTTCTAATTTATTAAGAAGAGTTGATAACCATTCTCCTTACAGATGGGCTCTTCATGGATATGCAGGTATCGGTACAATTGCGTACAGAGCATACCAGAAAGACGGAAATAACAAACAGACATTGATGACGGAAATTAAACCTTTCCAATTAGGTTCTATGTTCATGCAGGCTGGTACAGGTCTGAAGTTTAAAGTGAACAGAAGAATCGATATTGAAGGTAGATTGATGTACGTAGTAACTGGTGATGATGAATTTGATGGTGGTGGTGATGCTTACAGCGCTATCAACAAACGTTCTGAGCAGGTTTCTGACAACTTCTTCAATGCGACTTTAGGTCTTACTTTCAAATTAGGAAAACATGAGTCTCACCTGATGTGGCATGACCCGCTTCAGGAAATCTATTACAAACTGGATGTACTGGCTAATAAAAACCAGGATATCGAAGTATGTAAAAAAGGAGATGCTGATAACGACGGGGTATGCGATGATTGGGACAGACAACTTGACACTCCTGCAGGAGCAAGAGTGGATGGTGCCGGAGTTGCTCTTGATGTTGACCTTGATGGTGTAATTGACCTTTACGACAAATGTGTAACGGTTCCTGGACCTGTTGAAAACAACGGATGCCCTATCAAAAAAGACAACAAGGAAACTGCTGTAGAAGTAGAGAAAACCCTTAAAGATATTTACTTCAATTTTAATAAAGCGACTATCAGACCTGAGTCTAATGAAAAATTGGATCTGGCGGCGTCAATTATTAAAGAAAATGGAGGTAATTATTTGTTAACAGGACATACCGATATCAAAGGAAATGCAGCTTATAACTTAAGACTGTCTAAAGAAAGAGCAGCTGCTGTTGTAGGAGCTCTGGAAACCAGAGGCATCAAAGAAAATGTACTGAAATCAAGAGGAGTAGGTTCTGCAGAAGCTACAATCCCTGCATCAGCTTCAGATGCTGAAAGAATGGCAGACAGAAAAGTTACGGTAAGATTTATAGAGACATCAGAATGGGATTCTATCAAAAAGAAAGACTATGAAGATGCATCTGTAAAGAAAGCAGTAAAAAAAGTACCTGCTAAGAAAAAGAAGAAATAATTTATAATACATCAAAACCGAAAAGAATTATTTCTTTTCGGTTTATTTTTTTTCTACTACGAATTATTTTACATACCTTTATCATTATTTTCAGGATAGTAGTATGAAACACATTAAAAATCAACCAGTTTGATTTGAAAAAAAATAACAAAAAACCGCTTTTTGGCGTAAAAAATCATTTAAAATAACTTAACTTAAAAAAATAACACTATGAAATTAAGTTTAGCAATTGTAGCATTTGCTTTGGCAATTCCTTCTGCCACTTATGCACAAGACTCAACGGCAGTTTCAAAAGGAGAATACCCTAATACATTTTCTTCGGGATCTGCTAATGTTTCCCCTTTCACCAGCCAATCTAAAAGATTTAACGATTGGTCTATCTCTGCAGGGGTTGGAGTTCCACTTCTTCAGTCAGCAGATTTGACTTCAATCAAAAATGGTAACGGTAAGAACCTTTTTGGATATTCTGCCTATCTAAGTATTGATAAAGCAATTACCCATGCTTTCGGAATCAATCTACAGTATGACAAAGGTGAAACCAGACAAGGATGGTTCAATACTAAAAATGCTGCACCTGATGCAACAGCAGTAGGAGCTAGAACTCAGTATGATGCTATCTCAATCTTAGGAGACATTAACTTTTCTAATTTATTAAGAAGAGTTGATAACCATTCTCCTTACAGATGGGCTCTTCATGGATATGCAGGTATCGGTACTATCGCGTACAGAGCATACCAGAAAGACGGAAGCAACAAACAGAGATTAATGACTGAAGTAAAACCTTTCCAATTAGGTTCTATGTTCATGCAGGCTGGTACAGGTCTGAAGTTTAAAGTGAACAGAAGAATCGATATTGAAGGTAGATTGATGTATGTAGTAACCGGTGATGATGAATTTGATGGTGGCGGTGATGCTTACAGCGCTATCAACAAGCGTTCTGAGCAGGTTTCTGACAACTTCTTCAATGCAACTTTAGGGGTTTCCGTAAAATTAGGAAAACACGAATCTCACCTGATGTGGCATGACCCGCTTCAGGAAATCTATTACAAACTGGATGTACTGGCTAATAAAAACCAGGATATCGAAGTATGTAAAAAAGGAGATGCTGATAACGACGGGGTATGCGATGATTGGGACAGACAGCTTGACACTCCTGCAGGAGCAAGAGTGGATGGTGCCGGAGTTGCCCTTGATACAGACCTTGATGGTGTAATTGACCTTTACGACAAGTGTGTAACGGTTCCTGGACCTGTTGAAAACAACGGATGTCCTGTAGCAACAACAGGACCTGTAGTAGAAACAGAAACGAAATTGGAAGGAATCGAATTTGATTTAAATTCTGACAGAATTTTACCTTCAAACACTCCAATCTTAAATAATGCTGTAAACTATATTAATTCTTCAAATGGTTCTTATAGTGTAATCGGAGCTACTGATACAAGAGGTACTGATGCTTACAACCAAAAACTATCTGAAAGAAGAGCAAACAACGTTAAGAACTATCTGATCAAAAACGGTGTTCAAACAGGTAAACTACAGGCAATAGGAAAAGGTGAAAAAGACCTTAAATATCCTGAGTGTGAGCCAGCAACGAAGTGCCCTGAATGGAAAAACAGAGCCAACAGAAGAGTTTACTTCGAAGCTAAATAATAAACTTATTTATATTATATGAAAGTCACGCCTGGCGTGACTTTTTTTGTCCTAATACTTTCCTTATTTTTACAACATGATTTCGCCGCAGGATTTTCAAAAGCTCAAATATGATACTCTTAAGTATTTCTGGGGTTATACCGATTTCAGAGATGCTCAGGAAGAAATTATTAACGCTGTCATTAATGAAAAAGACACACTGGTTCTGTTACCCACCGGAGCAGGAAAATCTTTATGCTATCAATTGCCCGCTTTACTCAAAGAAGGAACCTGCCTGGTAGTTTCTCCCTTACTTGCGTTAATGAAAGACCAGGTAAATCAGCTTAAATCGCGTGGTATAGAAGCAGAATATCTTTCCTCTGAACTGGATGAATATGATGCGGAAACAATTTACAACCGTTGTAAAGAAGGCCTTACCAAATTACTCTATGTTTCTCCTGAAAGACTTACCAATACTCAGTTTATTCAGAACATGCAGGAAATTCAGTTATCCTTTATTGCAGTTGATGAAGCTCACTGTATCTCAGAATGGGGCCAGGATTTTAGACCAAGTTATCAGAATATTAAAGGATTCAGGAGCAATAATCCTGAGATCCCTTGTCTTGCCCTGACAGCCACTGCAACACCAAAGGTCCTGGAAGAAATCAAAAATAAACTGGAACTTAAAAAACCCTTTGTTTTCCAAAAAAGTTTCAAGAGAGAGAACATTAAAATATTTACAGATGAAGTATCTGATAAATTCCAACGTGTTTTTGATATTTTAAAATACAGTAATGATTCTGGAATTGTATATGTAAGAACCAGAAAAGAAGCTGAACTGCTGGCAGAATTTTTGAAAAAAAATCAACTGAAAAATGTAGATTATTTTCATGCGGGTCTAACCACCAAAGAAAAAAATGCCAGACAGAATCTTTGGAACAACAGTGACAATCATGTTCTTATTTCTACCAATGCCTTTGGAATGGGTATTGACAAAGACAATGTACGATTTGTAATTCACTACTCTCCTGCCGCCTCCCTGGAAAACTATTATCAGGAAATCGGAAGGGCCGGAAGGGATGGAAAAGACAGTTTTGCCTTCATGCTTTGGAATAAACAGGAACTCCTGAATTTTGATCAGATCTTAAAAAATCAAACGCCCAACAAAGCAGAATTTTTAAAGATCATCAGCTACCTCTACTCTATTTTCCAGGTAGCAGAATTTGAACTTCCTGAAAAAACATTTCAGCTGAATACTCTTGGGATACAGAATTTCACAAAACTGTCGAAAGCAAAAATCAATAACATACTTCATTTTCTGCACAACCAGGAAATTATCTACTATAATGAAAACAAAAGCCTGTCTTCTCTCGAACTATTTATTAAAGCAGACGAGATAGATCAGTTACCACAAAAAGATGCTTATTTTATGGAGCTTCTTTTCCGGACAATATCCGGCATTACTACCCATAAGGTAATGTTCAGTGAACAGCAGGTAAGCAATAAAATCAATGTCAGCGTTCCTTTGATCAAAGAACGTCTTAAGGAACTGCAGCAAAAGAATTACCTTGAATATATTGATGGCGCGCTGTCCAGTATTAAGTTCCTGAAACCCCGTGATGAAAGAGCAGTAAATAGTGTTTATTGGAAGGTATTTGAACATATTCAGAGAAACAAAATCCAGAAATGGGAGGAGATGAAGTTTTATGCAGAAAATAATGAATACTGCAAAATGAAACTCATCCTGGCCTATTTTGGTGAAAAAAATTCAAAAAACTGTGGCCAATGTTCTGTTTGTGAAAAAAATAAACAATCAATGTTTGGTAAAAATATTTCTCAGCAGATTGTTAATTTACTAGCTAAAAAGCCGGCAACAATTGAAGAGCTTTCTATACAGTTGAGCTATCATTCTAAAGAGAACATCTTAGAAAATCTTATTTTCCTTTTAGATTCCGGAAAAGTAAGAATGCTGAACTTCAGAACGTACGAGCTTAATCATTAGTTATAAGCAATGAGTAATAAGTAATAAGTAATAAGCAATAATAAAAATTTTCTGAAAGAATGCGTGATGTCATGATTATGAACTCATCTTATCTCTAAAACTCTACTACCCTCAGACTCTCAGATCAAAAACTTATCTTTGTAGTATGAAATCATTGAAAGTAGTTTTTTTAGGAACTCCTGAGTTTGCAAAAACATCTTTGGAGGCAATCCATCAATCTCACCATCAGGTGGTAGGTGTTGTAACTGTAGCTGATAAAGCAAGTGGACGTGGACAGAAAATACACCAATCCCCTGTAAAAGTCTATGCGGAAGAAAACAATATTCCTGTTTTTCAGCCGGAAAAGCTGAGAAATCCTGAATTTTTGGAAGAACTTAGAAAACTGGATGCCGATGTTTTTGTAGTAGTGGCTTTCAGAATGATGCCTAAAGTTCTTTTTGAAATGCCTAAAATGGGTACCTTCAATCTTCATGCTTCTTTACTGCCGGATTACAGAGGAGCTGCTCCCATCAATTATGCAGTCATTAACGGGGAAGAAAAATCAGGAGCAACTACTTTCTTTATCAATGAAAAAATTGACGAAGGTAATATTCTCCTTCAACAGGAAATAGAAATTTTACCTGACGAAAATGCAGGAAGCCTTCACGACAGATTGATGGAAATGGGTTCAAAACTCGTAGTGAAAACATTAGATGGTCTGGCTGAAAATTCTATTGAAGAAAAACCTCAGCCACAGGTAGAACATCCTAAAAATGCTTATAAAATTTTCAAGGAAGATACTAGAATCAAGTGGAACCAGTCTTCAAAAACCATTCATCAGTTTATTCTGGGAATGTCTCCTTATCCTGCTGCTTTTACAACTTTAAAAATTGAAAACGAAGAAAAAGGATTAAAAATATTCGGTGGTAAATTTGAGCTTTCTGACCATGAAAAACCGGCAGGAACTTTAGATATTTCCAAAAATGAATTTAAAATCTACACTCAGGACGGAATGTATTATCCGCTGGAACTTCAGTTGGAAGGTAAAAAAAGAATGACTGTAAAGGATTTCTTAAATGGTTTCAGGAATTTTGATGGAATCACATTAAGCTAAAGATAAAACTCAGATCATTATCTTAATATATAAAAGCCATAAAAGTTTATTTTCAAATACTTTTATGGCTTTTAAAATTTTATACCATTAAAAAAGGCTTAGGAAATCCTAAACCTTTTATATTGTAAACAGTCAAAACTTATCGTTAACTATTAAATTTATTATAGCTGTACCATCTCAGTAACCTCTACATCATATCCTCCAACCTGAGGTTTGATATTAGGGTTTTGAGTGATTACTTTGAATTTGTTGATTCCTAAATTCTTTAAGATCTGCGTTCCAATTCCATAATCTCTGTAATTGTACGCCAAAGTAGGATGCTGTTCCTGCCCGTCCTGATAGTTCAGGAACTGCTGAAGTTTTCTCAATGTATTTTCAGAATTAGAAACATTATTGATGAAAATGATCGCTCCTTTTCCGGCTTCATTTACCATACCGGTTACTTTTTCCAATAATGGCTTCTCCCCGTTATTTAATCTTGTCAATACGTCAAAATAAGAATCTGAAGACTGTACTCTCACCAAAACCGGCTCATCTACGGTCCATGCTCCTTTTGTCAGTGCAAAGTGAATCTGGTCATTAGAAGTTTCTCTGAAAGCATAAAAATCAAAATCACCGTAGTGCGTTTTTACTTTTTTCTCTTCAAGTCTTTCAACCAGGTTTCCTTTTTTAAGCTGATAATGGATCAGGTCTTCAATAGAAACAATCTTCATATCGTGTTTCTGAGCGAAAGCATAAAGTTCAGGCAGACGAGACATGGTACCATCTTCATTCATGATCTCACAGATCACTCCGCCTTCTTTTAACCCTGCTAAATTCGTAAGATCAATAGCTGCTTCAGTATGTCCGGCTCTTTTCAATACTCCACCTTTTCTTGCACGAAGCGGGAAAATGTGGCCAGGTCTCATAAAGTCTGTAGGTTTGGATTTTTCATCCATCAGTGCTAAAATTGTTTTGGCTCTGTCTCCTGCAGAAATTCCGGTAGAGGTTCCGTTCCCTAAAAGGTCAACCGATACCGTGAAGGCAGTTTCTTTAGGATCGCTGCTTCTGCTTACCATCACTTCAAGTCCAAGTTCATCACATCTTTTCTCAGGAAGCGGCATACAAATAAGCCCTCTTCCGTGAAGCGCCATAAAATTGATAATTTCCGGTGTTGTTAACTCTGCTGCGCAAAGAAAATCTCCTTCATTTTCTCTGTCTTCGTCATCTACTACTATGATTATTTTACCATTTTTAAGGTCTTCAATAGCCTCTGGAATAGTATTTAATTTAATATCGGACATTTTTACTTTTTATTTTTGCAAAGATACTCATAAAAATAAGCATCTGCCAACTAATTATGAATGGTTTATTACGCTTTGGATAGAGTTAGCTGCCTCTCTGAAAATCTCATAAGACCTCAATCTTTTCTGATGATCATAAATATGTGAATTGATCATCAGTTCATCAACCTGGAATTTTTCCTGGAAATTTTTAAGCTTTTCCTGAACTTCAGCCTGATCTCCGATAAAAGTATATCTCAGCTTCTGCAGAACCATGGATTTCTCCATTGGTGACCAGATTTCGTCCATATCATCTACAGGAGGAGCGAAAGGTTTTCTGTCATTTCTTACGATATTGATGAAGGCCTGGAATAAAGTGGTGGAGATTCTATGGGCTTCCTCCGAAGTTTCTGCCGCTACACCGTTTACACAGGCAATAATATAAGGTTTATCCAGATATTTTGAAGGTTCAAAATGTTCTCTGTATATTTTAAAAGCCATTTCCATCTGCTCCGGAGCAAAATGTCCTGCAAATGCATACGGTAAACCAAGTTCCGCAGCCAGCCATGCACTGTCTGTACTTGATCCCAGAATATAAATGGGAATATCCAGCCCTTCCCCGGGAATAGCACGAACCATAGCATCTGAATTTTCCTTAGAAAAATAGCGCTGAAGTTCCAGAATCTGTCTTGGAAACTGTTCATTAATAATTGCAGGATTTCTTCCTAAAGCCTGAGCCGTCAATCCGTCTGTACCGGGTGCTCTCCCAACCCCAAGATCTATTCTTCCGGGAAAAAGAGATTCCAAAGTACCAAACTGTTCCGCAATAATCAAAGAACTATGGTTGGGAAGCATAACTCCTCCAGAACCTACTTTGATTTTTTTGGTTCCATTGGCAATAAATCCAATCAAAACTGAAGTTGCCGAACTGGCAATACTCTCCATATTGTGGTGTTCTGCAAGCCAGAATCTTTTAAAGTTTAAATTTTCAGCATGGTTCGCTAATGATAAGCTGTCCTGAAAAGTATCGTGAATGCTTTTGCCTTGCTTTACCGGTGCAAGATCTAAAACAGAAATTTCAAAATTTTTCATATTGAGATGTTAATTTTTCTTTGGTCTCAAAAAACCATACAAATTTAAAACATAAAAACTGCATTAGTTACTTTTTGTAATTAATAAAAACAATGGCTCAGTTCAGGGAAAAACTATTGGAATTCAAATTTTCTTTACCTGATTTTAGTTATACAATTTTGAGTAAATTGCAACATCATTCAAGAACATGAAAACAAGAATAATGTATATCGAAAACAAATCCTTTGGACATAGCGGACCGGCATGGATTGGTTTTGTGGAATTTTCAAAGTCCGGACAAACTATTTACTGCAATGGGAAGGCTTTCAAAAAACTGAAAAGACCGGAATATGTTGCCAACTATTTTGATATAGAAACCGGGGAAGAATACTGGGTATCCGGTATTAAGAAAAACGGACAGGACAGGCATTGGTGCGGTGGCGGAAAAATTATGCTTGATAAAAACTCTATGGTTGAATATCTGAAATTGGTAGATTTCAATATCATAGACAAAAATCACTTTGAGATCGTTGAATTCTCCCAAACAGACAAAAGCAGATTTAATGAAATAGAAAATATAGAAACTGAATTCAGAGATAGGAGTTTTCATGCTACTTTTTATGATAACAATCGAAGAAAATTAATCTTAGACACTAAAATTTAAATGAAAAATATTTATTTACTGCTTTTATCATTTCTTTTAATCAGCTGCTCTTTCAACCAATTTTATAAAGACAGAGAATCAGACAAAACAGATGGTGAGAAAATTCCCATAAAATTTTATTGGGAACTTCGTTATGGAAAAAATCCGGATGATATTTATAAGTTATTTGGTGAGAAGTTTTTTGAAGTGACTGATAAAGAAAAACTTGTAAAACTTATGAATACAGTCAATGCGATTGGCCCTGTTGAAGAATACAATCTTGCCAAATGGGAAACAATGGTTGTGAAGGGAAACAACGCACGAAGTCAATACTTCTTCATGTATAATGTAAAAAGAGGGACTAAGAAAACAGAAGAATCTTTTACTTTAGAAAAGAATAAAGAAGGAGATATAAAAATAGTGGGTTACAGAGTTAATCAGGATTTATTAAACGAATAAAATAAAAAAGGGTTTGAGTATTTTCAAAACCCTTTTTATTTCACTCAAGCAAATTCTCAAATTCAATAATTATCATATTAAAAGTTTTTTTAACATTAATAATTCAATAAAAAGAGAAATATTATTTATATTCGTATACCAAATCTTTAAAAAACTTTAATATGAACAAAAAAACAAGAAGTCTTTTCTCTCTGCAGATTCTGACAGGAAGAACTGTCTTTATGCGCCTTGTTATTGCTGCTTTATTAACATCTTGTAGCAAAAACAATGAAGAAATAACCTCCGAAGCTCAAACTAATGCTTTTAATACTGAAAATGTCAAAAAGGGGCAGTTGAATGGCCAGGAAATTAGTTATGAAAGAAAAAACGGAATGAATTTTTTCCAGGGAGACATTGTTCTATCCGACAAACAACTTACAGAAGGCAGTGAATTTAATAAGGGTGGTGCAAGCTATTCAAGATGGCCAAACGGTAAAATTTATTATACTGTTGCTAGTAATATGGGATCTATCAATGCTAATAAAATTACTACTGCCGTGAATGAGTACAATACAAAAACAAATACTCAATGGATTCCACGTACCAACCAAACCAATTATGTAGAATTTATTTTTGGAAGTTCGTCCGGATCAGATGGTTGGGCCCATATTGGATATCAGGGAGGAAAACAAACTGTTTCTTTGGATCAATATATTTCTGTAGGATCGGTAATTCATGAGATGGGGCATACGGTAGGACTTTATCATGAACATACCCGCAAAGACAGAGATCAGTATGTAAAAATTCTTTGGAATAATATCCAAAGTGGGCAATCTTATAATTTCAATATATATAGTTCGGGGACAGATATAGGACCATTCAACATCAATTCTGTGATGATGTACTGGCCTACTTCTTATTCTAAAAACGGACTGCCAACTATTACAAGAGCAGACAATTCAAACTTTACATATAACAGAACAGGCTTTACAGCCGGGGATATCAATACCATTAATACTATGTATCCTTAATTTCAAAGAACTTTTGTGACCATCAAAAAAGGGAAGAATTCTTATGAATTCTTCTCTTTTTTATAATTATAATGATTAATTAAAATCCTGATTTCATTGAATTCAAAATGGCTTGGCAATGCACTCTTCCACTCAGTCAATGTTTCGCGTGGGTTTTTGTAGAACTCATCTTCAAAAGCCTTGATCTTATCTGAAGTAATGACTCTGGAGATATCCAGCAATCCCTGTTCTGCAAATTTGGCAAGATGGCCAATGACTGTTTCTTTTACCAGACCTCTTTCCAAAGCAATTTCTCCAATAGTTTTTCCCTGTTCAAACAACTGAAAGGTTAAAACCTGAGACGGAACTTTAGCTATTTTCAGATTGATTTCTTTATCATTCTTTTCATCTAAAAGTTTAGTTTCCAGAAGATAAATTTCTCTTAAACTGTTCAGGTATTCTTCAATATCTTCCAGCCAGTTTTTGAATTCCTCGTTATATTGCTTTAACCCTTTCGCTCCTTTTATTTCAGCATAGAATTCTTTCAAAGGATCGAAAATTTTATTTCTGGTTTCTGTAAAGAAGAAATTAACGGCTCCTTTTGATTTACTTTCAATTTCGGACCAGTCTTCTTTTTGTTCAATAAAATTATTGACTTTCTGGAAAATAATTCTTTCCAGCTTTTCAAAGATTTTCCCAAGATTTACCGCTTCATGTTTCAACTGAAGATAAAGCTGTTTAGTCTTGGCATGATCTATATTCTTGGTCACAATAGACAGGTTATTCCATTCTTCTACTTCTTTTAAAAACCATGTACAGTCAAGAGTACGAAGTACTTTTCTGATGCTGTAGTCATATTTCTCCTGATTCAGAATAGCTTCCACATGGTCGTTGGCAATAGTATCCGTATGGAAATGCAAAATCCTGTTATCCTTGAAAATAACTTCGGGGGTAATTTTCGATTTTAAAACAATTCCTTCCAATGTTCTGCAACGGGATAAAGCCACATATACCTGACCGGCCGTGAAACTTTTTCCTGCATCAATAATTACTTTATCAAACGTCAGTCCCTGGCTTTTATGGATGGTAACAGCCCAGGCCAGTTTTATCGGAAACTGTTCAAAACTTCCCAATACTTCTTCCTGAATATTTTTATCGGTATCAAGAAAATATTTTTTCTGTTCCCAGGTTTCTCTTTTTACTACAATTTCATTTTCACTTCCATCCAGCGCAACACGAATTTCATTTTCATCCAATCCAATGATCTCTCCTAACTTCCCATTGAAATATTTCTTTTCTCCGGAAATGTCATTTCGGATAAACATGATCTGCGCTCCGATTTTCAATTCTAAAAACTGTTCGTTTGGAAACTGATTTTCTTTAAAATCACCTACAAGTTTAGCTTCATAAATCTGAGGATCTGCCTTGATCTCCGCCAGTTTTTCCAGATTGATTTCATCAGCCATTTTATTGTGAGAGCACAGGTATACATAAGATTCTTTCCCCATGTCAAAATCAGGATCGTATCTTTCATTAAGGTGGTTAAAATCTATATTATCCACATCACCGTCCCGGATAGCATTCAGAATCGACAGAAATCCCTGGTCAGACTGTCTGTAAACTTTTGTCAGTTCAATGGTAACAATCGGAATTTCCTTAATGGCATGACTGTCAAAAAAGAAAGGTGAATGGTAATACATTTTCAGAATATGCTCATCCCTTACCACAGGCGGAAGCTGAAACAAATCTCCAATGAAGAGCATCTGAACCCCTCCGAATCTTTGATTATTTCTTCTGATAAATCTTAAAGAAAAATCCATCATATCCAGAACATCAGCTCTCAACATGGAAACCTCATCAATGATAATGATCTCAACTTCTCTCAGAAGTTTAAGTTTATCTTTACGGTATTTGAAATGGGGCATCAGATCGGCAATATTATTAGCCAAACTGGTGTCTATTCTTTCTGTTGTAGGAAGAAAAGTTCTCAACGGCAGCCCAAACATGGAATGAATGGTAACGCCTCCCGCATTGATTGCAGCAATTCCCGTGGGTGCTACCACAATATGTTTTTTCTTTGTACGTCGTACAAAATCATTGAGAAACGTCGTTTTACCTGTTCCCGCTTTCCCGGTCAGAAAAACACTTCTGTTCGTATATTCTATTAAGTCAAAAAAATGATTGTTCATCGTTGTCAAAAATACGGAAATGAATTTGAATTTCTTACCTTGGCATAAGTTTTGAAAATTCTTAAAAAGAAAAAAGTTTATTGTGAAAAAAATATTCTTCTATTTCCCGGTGATAGTATTAAGTACTACATTAACTATGGTTTCCTGTAATACCTCAAAAAACACCAATACCAATCTTCCTGTAGATATCGCAGACAGACCTGCTGATGAAGACAGCCAGAAGTATGAGCAGGCACAGCTGGATAGATTAAAAGCCTCTATTGAGTCTGAAGTATCCGGAGAAAAATGTACGGATGCCAGTGAATGGGCGTTTGCACCTATGGGAGCAAAATCCTGTGGCGGCCCTCAGCAATATATTGCTTATCCAAAGAAAATAGAAGCGGCTTTCTTACAGAGAGTGAATGATTACACGGAAAAAGTAAAAACTTTTAATGAAAAATATAATATCATGTCGGACTGTGTAGCCATCACACCTCCTACCTCTTTGAAATGTATTCATGGAAAAATCAGACTGATTACGCCTGATAATACCTAACAATAAAGCAAAGGTTCTATATCAAATCGAAAAAAGCTCTGTCCTGGGACAGAGCTTTTATATTTACAGGATCAATTGAAAATTAAAATTGATGATCTTTTACGTTCTCCTTATACCATGAAGAGTATTTGACATAATTATTTGCAATTCTGTCTACTTCACCTTCCAGTAACTGAGCATTGATATCTTTGATTTTTTTCGCAGGAACTCCGCCCCATACTTCCCCGGATTTGATATGAGTACCCTGGGTTACTACAGAACCTGCTCCTACAATAGAATTTTCTTCCACCAAACAGTCATCCATTACAATAGCTCCCATCCCGATCAGGACATTATCTTTAATAGTGCACCCGTGAACAATTGCGTTATGCCCGATAGAAACATTATTTCCGATATTCAGCGGACTCTTCTGATAAGTACAATGCAGCATTGCATTATCCTGAACATTTACCTTATCGCCCATTTTTATATAGTGAACATCGCCTCTGATCACAGCATTATACCAAACGCTGCAGTCTCTTCCCATCGTAACATCACCAATAATAGTAGCGGTTTCTGCTAAAAAAGTGTTCTCTCCGATCTGTGGTGCTTTTCCTAAAAGTTCTTTTATAAGTGCCATAATATTAATTTGAAAATTTGAAAATATGCCCAATTGAAAACAGTTATCTTCTGCCTTATAATTTGTGGTATCTAACTTCTAAATTACAGCGATAGCAAAAATCTAACTCTCAATTCTCAGCTTCTAACTTCTAATGCGTATTTTTGTATCTCAAATTTAACGAAAAAATGCGTACCGTACTTATAGAACCTACCGAAAACCCGAAAGTAATGAAATTTGTTGCAGATTACAATCTCATTCCGGGGTCTTTAGAGTTGGACAGAAATTCAGATATATCAGAAATTCCTTTGGCACAGGAGCTTTTCAACTATCCGTTTGTGGAAAGAATTTTCATAACGGCTAATTTTGTAGCTGTGGCTAAACAGGATACCATAGAATGGGAACATGTAGCTGAAAGTCTGAAAAACGTGATTGAGGATGAATTATTGGCCAACCCAAGAATTTACCTTCAAAAGAAAAAAGAAATGTATCAGATCTATGCTGAAATGACTCCGAATCCTAATGTAATGAAATTTGTTTCAAACAAATTGCTGATGGATGGTTTTGTGGAAGTAAAATCTGTTGAAGCGGCTGAGGAAGTTCCTTTGGCACAGGCAATCTTTAAAGAATTTGAATTTACAAAAGAAGTTTTCATTTCTGATAATTTTGTAGCGGTTACCAGAGACAATTCTGTAGAATGGCACCAGGTGATGATGACTGTTCGTGCGCTTATTGCCGAGTACCTTCAAAACGGAGGTGAAATTTCTAAAATAGAACCTCAGAAACATGAAAACCCTGTTGAAAAGATCATCAACAGAGATTATACGGAAGATGAGCAGAAAATTTCTGACATTTTAAATGAATATGTAGCGCCTGCAGTAGAAAATGATGGTGGAAAAATTTCATTAATGGAATATGACCAGGAGAGTAAAACTGCAAAAATGCTTCTACAGGGAGCTTGTTCAGGCTGCCCAAGTTCTACGGCTACTTTGAAAAACGGAATTGAAAATATTTTAAAACAATTCGTTCCGGATCTGGTAGAAAAAGTAGAAGCTGTAAACGGATAATTCATTTTTAAAATGCCTCCCCAAAAGAAAATTGTCGTTATTATTGGAAGTGCATCGGAGAACTCCAGCAATCAGAAACTGATGGAGCAGGTCCTGGAAAAGATGGGAAATACAGATTTTCTGATGTATGATAATCTTGCTGTTCTTCCCCATTTTGATACTGCAATAACGGATGAGAATATTCCGGATGAAGTTCTGAAGATCAGAGAAGATATTAAAAATTCAGCAGGTGTTATATTTTCCACCCCGGAATATATTTTCAGTATTCCAGGCAGATTAAAAAACATGCTGGAATGGTGTGTTTCTACAACAGTCTTTTCTGATAAGCCGGTTGCAGTAATCACCGCATCAGCCAGTGGAGAAAAAGGCCATGAAGAATTATTGATGATTTTAAAGACTCTTGGAGCAACAACAGATGATAAACATCAGGCATTAATAAAGGGGATAAAAGGCAAATTTGACAGCAATGGCTTACTGGAAAGTAATACCTTTGCTAAAGTATCAAAATTAGTAGCAGATTTTACAACGTCTGTTTCATAATTAAAAATTAGAATATTGAATAATAAAGGAATTTTACTGGTCAACCTCGGATCACCGAGATCAACCTCTGTAAACGACGTAAAGGAATATCTTGATGAATTTTTGATGGATGAAAGAGTAATCGATTACCGTTGGATCTTTCGTGCGCTTCTTGTACAGGGAATCATCCTGAAAACAAGACCTGCCAAATCTGCTGAAGCCTATAAAACGGTTTGGACAGATGAAGGTTCACCACTGATTGTCATTACTGAAAAAATTCAGAAGAAACTTCAGAAGCTGGTAGATGTTCCTGTAGAAATAGGAATGAGATATGCAGAACCCAGCATTGAAACCGGTATTCAGAAACTGGTAGATCAGGGAATCACTGAGATCGTTCTTTTCCCTTTATATCCTCAATATGCCATGAGTACTACAGAAACGGTAATTGAAAAGGCAGAAGAAGTAAGAAAAAAGAAATTTCCAAAAGTAAAGATCAATTATATTCAGCCTTTTTACAACAGGGATATTTATATCAACTGTCTGGCAGAAAGTATTAAAGAAAAACTTCCTGAAAATTTTGATGCCTTGCAGTTTTCTTATCATGGAGTTCCGGAAAGGCATATTTATAAAACAGATCCCACCAAGACCTGCAATCTTAATGACTGCTGTTCCAGAGATGATAATCCGAGCCATCAGTTCTGTTATCGCCATCAATGCTATAACACAACACAGCGTGTTATTGAGAAACTGAATTTACCCAAAGAAAAAACAATTGTTTCTTTCCAGTCAAGATTAGGAAAAGATAAATGGATTGAACCATATACCGATGAAACATTGGAAACAATTGGTAAAAAAGGGATAAAAAATCTGGCCATAGTTTGTCCGGCATTCGTTTCTGACTGTCTTGAGACATTAGAAGAAATTTCTGTAGAAGGAAAAGAACAGTTTATGCATGGAGGCGGAGAAAATTTCCATTATATCCCATGTCTGAATGATGAAGACCGATGGATTGAAGTCGTAAAAATCCTTTGTGAAGAAAAACTGAATGATTTCTATTTAGTGTAATTTACTTCATTCAAAATATACAAATGGCCACAAGTAATTCTTGTGGCCATTTTGCTAAATATATTAAAATTTTGGTGTTTACTTTTTAATCAGGTTTCCTGCTTTCTGTCCGTTTACCATTACGATGTATACTCCAGGAAGTATATTGGAAGGAAGCTGGATGTTCAGTTTATTGGCACCTTCTGTAATCTCAACTTTTTCAGAAATCTCTTTCTTACCTGTAAGACTTACCAATTCTACAATTCCTTTTCCGGCTTTACCTTCAAAATTCACAGTGAATCTGTCAGTTGCAGGATTCGGGCTGATGGTATAAGCTGAAACATTTGAAGTTGCTGCAACAAGTCCTGCCGCAGAAGTTCCGCCTCCTACACCTACTGCGTTCCATGCATTGGTAACCTGTGTCACTTCATTGCTTCCAGCTCCGTATAGATCTGCTGCTGCCTGAAGAGAATAAGTTCTTGTGTTGGCATAGTTGGATGATGAAGTCAGGTAAGTTGTTAATGTTCTGTAAGCAATAGCACCTGCTTTATCCAGTCCGATTCCGGAAACATTATAAGCAAAACCGTTATCATTTGTACCTGAACCTCCTGTTACCAATAAATAGTACCAGAAGTTAAGGACTCCCGAATTGGTATGAACACCGCAATAATCATTGGTTGTCTGTCCCGGCACTGCACATCCTGTAGTTGTAGCATCTTTCCAGTAGGTACCTTTATAAGTATCCGGCTGGCGGTAAGCATTAGGATTAGACATATCTCTGATGACATAATTGAAATCTTCTCCTAGTGTCCAGCTTGCCTGTGTTGGTCTTGCCCAGCGTTCTATTGAATTTCCAAAAATATCAGAAAAGCCTTCATTTAATGCTCCAGGCTCTCTTTGATATACAAGGTTTGCCGTTTTGGAAGTCATCCCGTGGGTAATTTCATGTCCACAGACATCAATAGCTGTTAGTGGTTTTCCTCCGTTAGTTGTAGAACTTCCGTCACCATAGGTCATTCTGGAGCCATCCCAAAATGCATTAAAATAATTGGTAGAGTAATGAACATAAGATTTTATTGCAAAATTATTATTGTCAATACTCTTTCTTCCAAATTTTGTATATAAATAATCTACCGTCATTTCTGCTCCCCAATGGGCGTCTGTAGCATATTGATCTTTGTTGGTATTTACATTATTCCATACATTATCTGTATCTGTAAAATCTACTGCTGCAGAATAATTAGTACCTTTTTTAAGATTGTATGTTTCTACCGCTGTACCCGCATTTCTACCGGTCTCTCTTAATCTGTAGCTTCCGTTATAAGAATCAGCTACAATGCTACGGCTTCCGCTATATCCTGTAGTTGCTGTTCCAGGGGTATTCACTTCGTGGATAATAGCGTCTGTTCCCAAGATTTTTCCATTTTTAGCGTCTACAAAAACATATTGTCTGCTTAATGGTTTTTCTGAGTAAATATCAAATTTATAAGCTAAAGTTAAATCATTCAGTTTTTCATCCGTAGGATCTGAATAATATACCAGTTCACCTTTAGGGGCAAAGCTTGCATTGGGATTATTGGATTCTTTTTTAAGAAAATCTTCTTCTTCTTTATTCTGCCATTTGTAAGATTCTGCCCCAACGAATGATAAAGCACTCTGCAGAGCGATACTTTCAGAAATATTGGTTTTCTTCTCAAGCCCTTTCGGAAGCTGAAGAACCCATTTTCCTGATTGTCCTACTATTTTGCCTCCTTTTGTTTGTACCGCCATCATTCCGTATTCTACCGGAATATCATTAACGGTCTGTTGGAATCTATGAGTTTCAAAGCCCAGCACATCTTTTTCCAAGCCCAGTTTAAGTGCTTGCCCAGGAGAAAGTCTCTGTGAAGTTTCATCAAATAAAACAGGACTTCCCTGAAATGCAGGTGCATTTTTATCAAATCTCATAAAGTCCGCATGTAATCCACTTTTACCCGGATTTAATTTTGATGGTGTGTTTTGCCCAAAAACAAAAGAGCAGGCGGCAACGCTTGCCACTAAGATAAATTTCGTTTTCATAATAATATTGGTTGATTGTGATGACGAATATATAAACTTTTCACAATAAAACAACACGAACAATGAATAAAATTCAAAGTATATCATAAATTAATAAATAAAACATAATAATGATTTTAAAACAAAGAAAATAATTTAAATATATTTTTTTTGGAATATAGATTTTACATTAATATATTTAACAAAAATCAAAATTTTGTGAATTATTTTTTTTCACTATGCAGTGCATTATAATCAAAAAAAATAACTTGATTTGAAATCTTATAGTATAATCATTTCGAAATTGACAAAAAAATAAGGACTATCTGAAGAGACAGTCCTGTTTATATAAATATTTTTAAAATAGTGATATCAAATAATTAACGCTTATTTGCTATTGGTGTTCTGAATTCACCATAGCCCATCAGCCCGTCATAATTTCTCCCAAATGGTGCATAATAAAGAAATGCCTGATAAAGGTTTTCTGTCTGCCAGAAATTACCGTTTACCTCACCGAAATTCAACGGTCCATTTCCTTCTTTGGTTACTAAAACGTAGTTATAAAAACCCTGTTTCAGGAATATTTTAGCTACATACTGCTTCGTAGCAGCATCATACAGCATTTGATTTTCCTTAGTTGGCTTATAATTATTAAATCCTCCCAGAACATAAATCTCTTTATCCACAGGATCCGATTCCAGATAGAAATGCACCCATGAGTAGTCAGCTTCTCTTTCGGCATCTCTTTCTCTTCCCAGGTCATTTCTTCTGTAATACCATGCTCCATTTACATCAGGCTGATATTGATAATTTAAAGGAAATGCCCATACCGGATGAAGATAAGTCTGATTAACATCATCTTTTATTTCTGTTACACGCACCATATCCGCCGCCATATTCATGTTTTTATTATCGAAATAATAAAATTCATTGTCTCCGGGAAACGTAAGATTCATCTGCTGGAAAAGTATCTGATTGCCTAAAACGCTGCTTGGCTTCAGATTAGAAATCACCATATTGGGGTTGTTATTCTGCATCACATTCATTGTGATTGAATTGACATTGGAAGAAATATCTCCTCCTTTCGGAGAAACATTCACTTCTACCCTCTGGTTAAGATTGGGATTTTTTGCATCTGCAAACCTTGAAATATTTAATCCTACAGATGTTGCATCTTCTACCAGGTAAAACCTTTTTTTGAACAGAGGCTGATCTGCGGAATCTTTGTAAACAATCAGTTCATAATTCCCTGAAATTTTCAATTGGATTTTATCATTCGGAAAAACAAGTTTATAGTGCGTATAAGCCTGTAATGTATTGAAAGAATATTGAAACTGATCCAGAAGTGCATTCATACTTCCGGTAGCAAATTCTGTAAAAAACAGATTATCATCATTCCAGTTTCTGTCATAATGTTTGAATGTGTATCTATAGATCTGACTGCCGTTGGTAAGATCATCAAAGCCCAGAACCAACTGTTCACCAATCCTGATTACCGGAGTTTCATCATTGGTCTGAGGATTGAACAGCTGAACACTTTGGATATTTTGTCCAAAAACCAGTCCGCTCAAAGTAAGTAAGAGTATTCGCAAAGTTTTCATTATGACGAAGATAACGAAAAATAGCCATTTTCTTAATAATATCGTATTTTTGAATAAAAAATATTCAGATATGCTTCAGATTCAAGGTTTCGTATTCAACTTTGCAAGCGAAAATACTTACATCATTTATAACGAGAATAAAAACGCATGGTTAATTGATCCGGGAAATATGAAAGGGCAGGAAACCCAGGCTATTGAGAGTTTCATTTCAGAAAACGGACTGAAAATTCAGAAAATTCTTTTGACTCACGCACATATTGATCATGTATTAGGGCTTCAATGGGCTTTTGATACATTCAAAGTACCCGTAGTAATGCATCAGGAAGATCAGGAAGTTCTGGATATGCTTCAGGCAAGCGGAATGAGATTCGGAATGCAGGTAGATCCTGTAAAAGTAGAGGTGGAATATATTAAGGAAGGAGATCAACTGGATCTGGATGGAGAAAAGTTTAAAATTTATCATGTTCCAGGCCATTCTCCGGGAAGTGTGGTTTATCACCATGAGAATCAGAAATTCATGATTTCAGGAGATGTTCTTTTTGAGGGCAGTATCGGAAGAACAGATCTATATAAAGGAAACTATGAGCAACTGATTGATGGTATTAAATCTAAACTTTTTATTTTAGATAATGATACTCAGGTTTTCTCAGGACATGGAAATCCTACGTCAATTGGATTTGAAAAGCAGTATAATCCATTTTTGAAGTAAAAGGGTGGAGGGTTTGAGAGTCATATAAACGTCTTAAATCAACCTTAGATCTGACACTTTACATAAAAAATCATGTTCGATAAAATTTAAACATAATTAACAGGTCGCTCCTCCGGAGCTCTAATTTAAAAATAAATACGTCTATTAACAGTTAGCTCCTATTGGAGCTGGATTTGATCCCATCGGGATTAACTGTTAGTAGAAAAAATGAGATCGCCGTAAAATAAAGCTCCGGAGGAGCGACCTGTTAATTCATGCCGTAAATATTGATATTTTCAATGTATTTATACTTTTTATCGGACAGCAATAATAAAAAAATACAAAACCGTCAGAATTTCTGACGGTTTTGCTGTTATAAAGAAATAGAGTTTAGAAATCCAAAGTAATGGAAGCTCTGGCTGCAGCTCCCATAATAGGTCTGGCCATAATGATTCCGTCTCCGTTTGGAGAACCTGCTCTTGGGTCACCTTCTGTGATTCCGATTGTATTAAAGATATTGGTTCCATCCACGGCAAAACGTATTCTTCCTAACTGGTAAGACATTCCTGCTCCAAATTCGGTGAAAGAAGGTAATGTCTGCACATTCTTCTCATCCTGGAAACGTTTTCCATAATAATTCATACTTGCATAAGCTCTCCATGCTTTCGTAATATTGACTGCAGGTGAGATATTAAAGAAAAATTTAGGCATTCTTCTTACTACATTTCCTTCAAGAACGCTTCCGGCCTCAAGGTTTTTATATTTTGGACTTTGGATTGTCCCGTTGAATGTTACTTCTAAAATATTATTGAATAAACGGGCGAAACCTTCTAATTCAACTCCATAGTTTTGTGTATTGGCGAAAGTATTTTCGGATTTACCATCAGAGAAAACATCTGTAAATGAAAGATTCTTCAAGGTAGAATAGAACGGAATCACTGCTACATCAAAAGTACGCGAGTAATATTTATATCCTACTTCCAGCTGATTGGTTGTTACAGATTTTAAAGGTTTATCAGGATTCGGATTGGAGAAATAGTTGTAATATGCTTCTTCATTCGGTGATCTGAAACCATTGGAAAAACGGGCATATACTGCATTTTCTCTATTAATCTTATAATTGGTGGCTAATGTGAAAGATACTTTATCTACATTATAATTCCAGTAAGTATATTTATTTCCCAATACACTCATATTATCATCAGCGGTAGTCGTACTGAAGCCATGAGTTCCATCCGTTGTTAACCCTGAATTATTTAAATTGGAAGAAGTTGTATTGGCAAAATTCCCTTTATAATAATCATGGCTGTAGCGAAGACCTCCATTCACACTTAAAGCATTGGTAATATTATAATCAATGTTTACATAAAGATCATTTAAGCTTCCCTGAGTCTGAGTATCTCTCTGTAAAAACGTCATATTGGTTACTCCATTATAGGTTTTAGAATATCCGGTATCTGACGGACTTAAAGAAGTATCTACCAGATTCAGTAACTCCGGTCTGTCTGTGGCTGTAGTAAGAATATTACTCCAGTTCCAATATTGATGGGATTTCCAATTGGATTTATAAAAACCTGCAGTAACATTTCCCTGGTCAAACTTATAATTGAACTGCAGATCATTCACAAAGTTATTCATCTGCTTGTCAATGGCCCAGAATCCCAGTTTCTGTACATATTCAGGATTAACCACAGCTCCGTTGCTCACCAATGAATACTGATAATTGTTGCCGGCAATTCCGTTACTTTTAGCAAATTCTGCCATCGTCTGCGGACCTCCTGCAGGGAAAATCCCGGTATAATTCATATTGATATTGGTGTATCTGGTCTTATTTAAAACACTGAAATTGTTTCCAAGATCATATTTAAACTCAGCTCCCACTGCATCTACTTTCGGATGAATTCCGTCTTCAAGATTTCTGTTGAAAAATCCACCTCCTGCCTGTGGTATATTCAGCTGGCTGATTGCTCTGTAACTATATGTTCCGTAATTAGGATCAAAATTCTGGAATCCTTTCAGCTTGTTGCCGTTTTGTACCAAAGGAATAGGAAGGAAGAAAGTATTTCTGTCATCCAGTTTTTTGTAATACACTTTTACGTAGCCTTTATCAAAGACGTATTTCAGATTCATCCTGATTTGCCCTCCGTTATTGGCTTTGAAACCTGTTTTTCTGATCCCGTCATCTGTCCTGTAAAAACCTCCTACATTGAAAAACAGTTTATCCTGAACCAAAGCTCCACCCACATTTACATCAGTACGCATTAATCCATATGTACTTGTCTCCAATTTTGCTGTACCTCTGAAATCATTGGTTCCTTCTCTGGTAATAAAGTTGATCAAACCACCGGGAGAATTGGTTGCAAAAATAGATCCCGATCCCCCTCTCAAAGCTTCCATACGGTTTACCGAATTGTCCACACGAAAAAAGTTATCCGCATTGGCAAACTGAAGGGCTCCGTCTTCAAAAACCGGAAGGCCATCTTCCTGTACCTGCACAAACTCATAAGCTCCTGCAGAAGGAATCCCTCTTGCAAAAAGGTTATTTCCTACTTCACCTCCTGAAGTTTCCACCGCAAATCCGGGAACTCTTTGTAATAAAGCAGCGGCACTAATGGGGTTCTGCTTCTGGATTTCTTTGGAACTGAATGTGGAAATCGCTGTACTGGATTCTATTTTTTTCTTCGGATTTGAATTTCCTGTGATGACAATCTGATCGATAGAGGAAATTTTTGCAGAATCCTGCGGAGTTTCCTGGGCATAAGCATTATTAAAATATAACGTAGCTGTTGCGGCGATTAAAAAGATTGATTTTTTTTTCATAGCCTTATTTTTATAGTTAGTTTCAGTTTTGTTGTAATTGTAAATACACTCCATTCGTCCAACCAAATCCATCCTGATTAGGGTATTCCCCTCCGCCTGCTATTGTTTCTGTGTCTAATGCATTGTATTTTTCCATTAGTTTTCCGGTATTCTTGTAAACTCTTTCTACATTGGAACACCAGTTATTTTTTATCTTCTCGGCCAGTTCATTAAAGCCGTAATTTTTCATTGCTTTAAAGCCCAGCCATTGATAAGGAGCCCATGCATTGGGAAGATCCCACTGCTGGCCTGAATTTTTAGTGGTGGTAACCAACCCGCCTTTGTAAAGAAATTTTTCAGCAATCGCTTTGGCAACAGCCTCTGCTTGTTCCTGATCTGCAATTCCCAGGAATAAAGGGTAAAGAGCAGCAATATGTTCAGACGGTGTTTTTGTGTTTTTTTTAGTGTGATAATCCTTATAATTGTTAGTATTTCTATCCCAGAAATAAGTATTGATCATCTGTCTTCGGCTTGCTGCTCTTTCTGAAAAATATTTTTCTTTTTCACTCAGATTCTGAAGCGCTGATGATTTTGCCAAAGTCGTTTCCAAATGCCATAAAAGACAGTTCAGATCAACCTGTGCAAGATTCAGCGTTTCTATGGTCTGTATATTTTCTCCGTCTGCAAACCATCTGCTGGAAAAATCCCAGCCTGATTCACAAGCACTTCTTATATTTCTGTAAAATTCATCTCCCGAACTTGTTTCATGATCTTCAATATCGATCAGATAACTTTCGGGACGTGGTGTATTTTCTAAGTCGTAGTAACGGTTCAGAACATCTCCATTCGCTGTTTTGACAACTCTTTTTACACTTGAATTGTTTTCCAGCCATTCTTCACCATTCATCCAGAAAGCATATTCTTTTTCAAGAGTATCATGATATTTTATATAAATTCTTTCGTCATGCGTTGTCTCAAAAAGAAGATCCAGCATTAATGAAAAATAAGGCGGCTGAGATCTGCTCAGGAAATGAGTTCTGCTGGCATTCGGGACAAATCCTACATTTTGAATCAGGTAAGAACAGTTTTCAATAATATTTTCCATCATTTCTATTCTGCCGGAAGCTTTTAACCCCAGCATAATAAAATAGCTGTCCCAATAAAAAAACTCGTTAAAACGGCCTCCCGGAACAATATAAGGTTTCGGTAATTTTAAAAGAGTCCCTTTTTCTTCACCGGCTGTACGGGTCAATTCGTCCCATAATTTTTCAATATGTTCTTTGATAGGAAGGTGATCTTCTCTCTGCACTGAAACTCTGGCCCCTAAAAAATCAAAATGGGTCATCACAAAATCTTTCAGATCAAAACCCTCTGTATTTTTTGATTGTTCATAATCTTCATTAATCTTTGCAATAGGGAAAAGAGGAACTGCATCCGTCATCATTTTCTGATCTTCAAAAATTTCAGATCTCTGCACCTCATCAAACAGACTTTGAATTTCGTTTATGTAAAGCTGATTACTCATTGTTATTTTTTAGGATTAATTTTTAATTTATTCATGAAAACTGCCGAAGTGATCAGTAATGAAAGCGGAATCAAAGAAAGATAAAACGCCTGCTGACCGCTGAATTCCTGAAACACAAAACCGGTAATGATAGAACCGATAGTTCCTCCAATTGCTGAGAAAACCACAATTAAACCTGACATCGCGCTGTGTAAATATTTCGGGATTGATGCCAGAATTACAGAATTAATGCTTGGATAAATTGGTGCCAGCAAACCTCCCATCAAGGGAAATAAATAGACAACCAAAGGTGCATTCATCCAGCTTGTATTCGTGTCTATATGAATATTATGGGTAAGAGGTAAAACCAACAGTAAGCTGACAGCAAAACCTACCACACAAAAAGAAACAACATAGATCCAGTTGAATTTCTTAGAGAAGAATCCCGACAAAAATCTTCCCAAAGCAAAAGCTCCCGCCAAAACTGCTCCCGCCTGGATACTCATTGAAGTAGGTACTTTTAAAATTTCCTTATAAAAAGTAGGTGTCCATGTTTGAAAGCTCTGCTCTACCAGTACAAAAAGGAAAGCACATAATAAAAAGAACAGCACTTTTTTATAGCTGAATAAGCTTGCACTATTTCTTAAATCTCCCAATAAGTCTGTTTTCTCACTTTTCGCTTCCTGCTCATTTAATTTTGAAAAGAACAGGAATAAAAAAGATAAAGTGGAAAGCCCGCCTAAAACCCAATATACATTCAGCCATCGCGTAGATTCCGGATTATGATCATCAATATATAAACTGAACAATACATTTCCTGCCAGAACTCCAATCATGAAAAAACCCTCCAAAAATCCCATAAAGCTGGAATGTTCCTTGTCTGTTTCCGTTACCAGCCCGATAGAAGTAAAAACTGAAATTTTGATTAAAGCAAAGGAAACTCCTACTGTGGCAAATAATAATTTAAAAACCCAAAAAGTATTGGTAAACGGCATTACAAAACACATACAGCTTACCAGCAATAAAGCAATCAACATTGATTTTTTGATTCCTATTTTGGGAAGAAATGAAGCCAGAATGAATGAACAGATTGCAATGGGAAGATCTTTGAAGCCTTCCAAAACACTGGCCGAAGATTTTGAAATCCCAAAATTCTGCTGTACCTGCAGGATCACTGTACCTACAGAATTCAGAAGAATGGCAAAGACAAAATAATTTAAAAATAAAACGGCCTTGATGTTAATATTTTTCATTCAGGTTATTTCTTGTCGGCTAAGATAGAAGCATTTGTGTTAACGATAATTTAACACAGTAAATCAATATTTGAACTATATTAATATATTTACTATTTTTAGTAATTAAATATGATTAATTAAATGAAAGTTACTTTTGAAAGGGTTATCCCTAATGAAAAGAGTTCATTCCGCACGATTCATAACAACTCTCCTATTTCAGAATTCAAATGGGAATATCATTATCATCCCGAAATTGAGTTGGTATGTGTCATTTCCGGGAACGGAACCCGCCATGTAGGGTATCATAAAAGTAATTACACCAATGGAGATCTGGTATTAATCGGGTCCAATATTCCTCATTCCGGATTTGGATTAAACTCCATTGATCCGCATGAAGAAATTGTACTTCAGTTCAAGGAAGAGATTCTTCAGTTTCCCCAGCAGGAAGTAGAAGCCAGATCTATCAAAAATCTGCTGGAACTTTCAAAATATGGAATTCATTTTCATCATAAAGTAAAAAAAGTGATGCTTCCCAAACTGAAGCTTATGCTGGAATCTGAGGGCTACAAAAGATATTTATTATTGCTTGAAATTCTTTTCGAGCTTTCAAAATGTGAAGATTATGATCTTCTGAACAAAGAAATTATGCCCTACACCATTATTTCTAAAAATAAAACCCGTCTGGAAAATATCTTCACCTATGTAGAACACCATTATGATAAGGAAATTGAAATTGAAGAAGTAGCAAAACTGGCCAATCTTACTTTGCCGGCTTTCTGTAATTTCTTTAAAAAAGCGACTCAGATTACGTTTACAGAGTTTGTCAATAGATACAGAATCAATAAGGCATGCCTGCTAATGGCACAAGATAGATCTATTTCAGAATGCAGTTATCAGTGCGGTTTTAATAATGTGACGTACTTTAACAGGATGTTTAAAAAATATACCGGGAAGACGCCTTCTGAGTTTATCAGGAATTATTCTCACAATAACGTTAATGTAGATTTGAAGGTTGAGAATGAGACTAAAATCAAGGCAAGCTTTTAATAGAGAAACTATGCCGAGACTTCTACGGAGTGACAAACTGTGTGTTAAACGAAGGATTCTATTTGTCATTCCGTAGAATCCAGACCTACTTATGTAAAATTTGCAGCCACTTACAATAAAAAGACCAACTATGCTGAGACTCCTATGGAGAGACGAACTGTGTGGATAACTAAACGAAGATGTTGTGATCAGCAAAAAAGCCACTCTAAAAAGAGCAGCCTTGTATTATAATGAGTAAAAACTAGTCACTAAATAACTAGCAACCAGCAATTATTTCCATTTAATATTGCATCCCATACTTGGTCTTTGAATTTCTTCCTGCGCTTCTCCTGCCAAAAGATTTTCAAAAGCAATAATAAGATCTTCACCTGTTACATCTTTATTGTTTCCCGGTCTTGAATCATCCATCTGACCTCTGTATACAAGATCCAGCTTATCATCAAAGAAATAAAAATCCGGGGTACAAGCCGCATCGTAAGCTTTAGCTACTGCCTGGCTTTCATCAAATAAATAAGGGAAATCAAAATTTCTTTCAATCTGAAATTCTATCATTTTCTCAGGAGAATCTGCCGGATATTTCTCAATATCATTAGAGTTGATAGCGATGAATTCTATTCCTCGCTCGTTATAATCTTCATATAATTCGTTGATCTTATCAATTACATGAAGAACAAACGGACAGTGGTTGCACATAAAGATCACCAAAGTACCATTTTCTCCTTTCAGTTCCTCTAAAGACTGAAGTTCATTCGTTTTTGACGGATTAGGAAGTTCAAAAAACGGAGCCTTTGTTCCTAATGCCAGCATATTTGATGGAGTATTCATATCTCTTTTTCTTTACCGGCAAAGATAGATATTTCTTTTATTAATTGAGCCGGGTTCTGAAACAGACATTTTATTTTTGTAGGGTAAGGAAGCTGGAAGCTGGAGGAGGGAAGATTTTTAAGCCTCAAAAATAGTTATAGTCAAATTCTATTATTAGATTTATTGACCTCTGAAATAACTTCCAGCTCCCATTCTTCCAGCTTCCAGCCATTGATTAATTTACTGTAAATAATCAGCAAACCTATAAAACCCATAATATCCTTTGGAAGTTATATTAAAAAGTTTGTAGTTTTGCTAACGCTGTTAGTAAATAAATATCATGGGTCTACATGAACGCCGTCAACGAGAAAAAGAATCAATTCGTGCAAATATTTTGCAGGCTGCTTTTACTCTGGCTAAAACTGAAGGCTGGGGCTCACTTTCTATGCGTAAGATAGCTGATGCTATTGAGTATAGTGCACCCGTAGTATATGATTATTTTGAAAATAAAGAAGCTATTCTATTTGAAATTTCTTTAGATGGCTTTCATAAGTTACACATAGAATTATTAAAAGCTCAGCAGAAACATGACACTCCGGAAGAGCAACTTGTTGCTATTGTGGATGCTTACTGGAACTTTGCTTTTAAAAACAAGGAATATTACCAGCTTATGTTTGGTCTTGGAATGCAATGCTGTGGAAAAGGGCAGATGAAAAAAGAATTCTCATCATTCCAGGAACTGATCTATGAATGTACCTATGAGATTATCAAGAAAAACGGATCCAATCCGGACAATGCCTGTCATATGTCTCACGCTCTGTTTTCTGCCGTTCACGGAATGATCTCTATTATGATGATGCGTACTGCTGATATCCCTTCCACAATGAACAAGACGACATTGGACGAAACTGTTTCGGCTTTTATTAAGTCTTTGTAAATTTTTTTTGAATTTAAAATTAACACCGTTAGGAAATTTAACACCGAATTAATTTAAATTATTCTGTTTTTCCTGATTAAAAATGAAATCATTTATGGAGCAATTCATACCATTCAGTTGTTAAAAATAGTCATTTTTTGCTTATCAATTAACACTGTTAGTAAAATTAACACACCTTACACCATCATTATACACTTAAATACATTAAAAACAATTTTCAATTATGGAAACAATCGACTTTATCGGACATTAAAAATTCTGTAATTTTTTTTGAACTAATCATTAACACTGTTAGGAAAAAAAACAGCATTTATTAAAAAAGACTTTTACTTAATCTAACACTTCATTAAAAAAATTAAACCACAATGAAAATACCTGGAAAAACAAGGTTTATTGTACTTATTGCAAGTATAATTCTTTTACAGAGCTGTACCAAGGCTGCAGAAGGATCCAATGCCGCGCCGCCAGCTCCAGAACTTCCGGTTTATACCGTTCTTACATCACCCGCTACTACATATCAGGAATTCCCTACTGCCTTAGAAGGGAAAAACAATGTTGAAATAAGATCTCAGGTAGATGGCTATCTTGATAGAATCTATGTAGAGGAAGGATCTTACGTAAGAGCCGGACAGCCATTATTTAAAATAGACTCCAGAAGCTACGGAGAACAAATGAATATGGCACAAGCCAATCTACAAGTTGCTAATGCTAATATCCAAAAGGCAAGAGTAGAAGTAGACAGACTTCAGCCATTGGTTGCTGCAAAAGTAGTTTCTGATGTACAGCTAAAAACAGCAAAAGCCAATTATGAAGCCGCTGTTGCCGCTGCCTCACAAGCCAAAGCTTCTGTAGGAAGCGCAAGAATCAATGTAGGATTTACAACCATTACCGCTCCAGTAAGTGGTTATATCGGAAGAATCCCTTACAAAAAAGGAAGTCTGATCTCAAGAACAGATGTAAATCCATTGACCTTATTATCTGATATCAGTGAAATTTATGCTTATTTCTCTTTGAGTGAACTGGACTTTATTGCTTTTCAGAATAAATATCCTGGCGCTACTTTGGAAGAAAAGCTGAAAAATATGCCAATGGTAGAATTGGTGATCGCTGATAACAGTACTTATCCTGAAAAAGGAAAACTGAGCATCGTAGACGGACAGTTTGATAAAACTACCGGAGCCATCAGTGTACGTGCCGTTTTCCCTAATGCCAACGGAGCTTTAAGAACCGGAAACACAGGAAGAGTACGTATGCCGCAACTGATCTCAAATGCCGTGGTTATTCCACAGGAATCTACTTTCGAAATTCAGGATAAAACCTATGTATATGTAATGGGTAAAGACAAAAAGGTAACCGGAAGACCAATCAAAATATCAGGAAAAACGGATAGCTATTATTTTATTTCTGAAGGACTTGCACCTGGAGAAAAAATAGTTTACACAGGAATTGGAAACCTAAAAGACGGAGCTTCCATCAATCCGAAAAATATTTCTTCTGACAGCTTGCTAAAAGCAAAACCATTATAGTCCATCCCGAATACAGAAGACTTAAAAAAATAAACTTCTTATGTTAAAACAATTTATAGAAAGACCGGTCCTTTCAACGGTCATCTCCATAATACTCTTATTATTGGGAGCCCTGTCTCTCTTTAATTTACCGATTGCCCTCTTCCCGGACATCGCCCCACCGAGTGTACAGGTAACTGCATTCTATCCGGGAGCCAACGCGGAGGTTGTAGCACGTTCGGTTGCCACCCCGATTGAGGAAGCCGTAAACGGAGTTGAGAACATGACGTATATGACCTCAAATTCCAGTAACGACGGTACAATGACACTGAGTGTGTTCTTCAAACAGGGTGCTGACGCTGATAATGCAGCTGTAAACGTACAAAACCGTGTATCGAAAGCAATGAGCCAATTACCTCAGGAGGTAGTGCAGGCCGGTATTTCAACACAGAAAGTACAGAACAGTATGATCATGTTCATGGGTTTAACCAGTGAAAACGAAAAACAATATGACGAATTATTCCTTCAAAATTACCTGAAGATTAATGTTATTCCGCAGATTCAGCGTATTCCGGGAGTAGCACAGGCTCAGGTATTCGGAACGAGGGATTACTCCATGAGAATCTGGCTGAAACCGGACAGACTGGCGGCTAACAATCTTTCTCCTCAGGAAGTGCTGGGAGCCATTAAAGACCACAACCTTGAAGCAGCTCCGGGCCGTTTGGGACAGGGAAGCAAGGAAACTTACGAGTATATCCTTAAATATAAAGGAAAACTGAATAAGAATGAAGACTATGAAAACATCGCTATTAAAGCTAATAGTGACGGTTCTTTCTTACGATTAAAAGATGTAGCAAGAGTAGAATTCGGTTCTTATACTTATACTGCAACCAACAGAGTTGACGGGAAGCCGGTTGCCGGATTCGCTATTTTACAAACTGCGGGTTCCAATGCAAATGAAATCCTTACTGAAATTGAAAGTCAGGTAAAAGTAATGGAAACTACTCTTCCAAAAGGAGTAAAGCCGATTATCATGTATAACTCTAAAGACTTCCTGGATGCCTCTATCCATCAGGTTGTTGAAACGTTAGTTATTGCCTTCATTCTGGTATTTATTGTAGTATATATTTTCCTTCAGGATTTCAGATCTACATTAATTCCGGCTATTGCAGTACCGGTTGCGATCATCGGAACATTCTTCTTCCTTCAGCTCTTTGGTTTCAGTATCAACATGCTTACGCTGTTTGCATTGGTTCTGGCCATTGGTATTGTAGTGGATGATGCCATTGTAGTGGTAGAAGCCGTCCATTCCAAAATGGAACAGACAGGAATGCCTGTGGAACATGCTACAATGAACTCGATGAGTGAAATCTCAGGAGCCATCATTTCCATTACATTGGTAATGTGTGCGGTATTTATTCCGGTTGGTTTCATGCAGGGACCTGCAGGGGTTTTCTACAGACAGTTTGCCTTTACATTAGCTATTGCGATTTTAATCTCAGCAGTGAATGCTTTGACATTAAGTCCGGCATTATGTGCAATGTTCTTAAATGATCCTCAGGGAGAACATGGAGAACACGGTCATAAAACAGGTTTTGGAGCAAGATTCTTCAATGCATTTAATGCAAGTTTCAACAGCATGACCAGAAAATATATCTACAGCCTTAAGTTTTTAATTAAAAATAAATGGGTAGCTATAGGAGGTCTTGTTCTTATTACAGCAGCAAGTGTCTTTCTGATCAAAAAAGCACCGTCAGGATTTATTCCTACTGAAGACCAGGGATTCGTATTGTATGCAGTGAATACTCCTCCGGGAAGTTCATTGGAAAGAACACACAGAGCGACTGCACAAATTGATAAAATTATCAACAGTGAGAAAGCCACCAATCACCTTTGGGTAGCGGATGGGATGAACTTTATCAGTAATGCCAACGCTTCTCCATATTCTGCAGGTTTCATTAAGCTTAAAGATTATGACAAACGTGGTGAAATGAAAGATCCCGATCTAATTGCAGGAACTTTAACAGGAAAGGTAAGCCAGGTGAAAGATGCGAATGCTTTCTTCTTCAACTTCCCTACTGTACAAGGTTTCGGTAACGTTTCCGGATTTGAATTCATGCTTCAGGATAAAACGAATGGTTCTTTTGAACAATTGGGAACAACCACTCAGCAGTTCATTGGTGAATTGATGAAACGTCCTGAAATTGCTTTCGCATTCACTACTTATGCAGCAGGAAACCCTCAGTACACTATTGATGTAGATACTGACAAAGCCAACCAGCTGGGAGTTTCCGTAACGGAATTGATGCAGACGATGCAGATTTATTTCGGAAGTAGCTTTGTATCGGATTTCAACAGATTCGGAAAGTATTACAGAGTAATGGCACAGGCAGATATTCCTTACCGTACTGATGTTAACTCTCTGGAAGGAATTTATGTTAAAAATAAATCAGGAGAAATGGTTCCTGCAAAAACATTAGTAACATTAAAAAGATCTTTCGGACCTGAAACGGTAACAAGAAACAACCTTTTCAACGCAGTAACAATCAACGGAACACCAAAACCAGGATACAGTACCGGAGATGCCATCAAAGCTGTAGAAGAAGTTGCTCACCAATCACTTCCAAGAGGATATGGATATGAATGGACAGGGATTACCCGTGAGGAAATCAAAACAAGCGGCCAGACTGCATTCATCTTCTTCTTAAGTATTTTGTTTGTGTATTTCCTACTGGCAGCCCAGTATGAAAGTTATATCCTTCCTTTTGCTATTATTCTTACCATTCCAACAGGGATCTTCGGAGTATTTGCCTTCACAGGGTTAGCCGGAATCGATAATAACATTTATGTTCAGGTAGGATTGATTATGCTTGTAGGACTATTGGCGAAAAATGCCATCCTTATTGTAGAGTTTGCCGTACAGAGAAGAAAAGCAGGAAAAACTTTGATTGAGTCTGCACTTCAGGCATCAAGATTACGTTTAAGACCGATCTTAATGACCTCTTTTGCCTTTATCGTGGGGATGCTTCCACTGGTATGGACACAAGGTGCCTCTTCAAAAGGTAACCACTCTATTGGCTACAGTACCGTAGGGGGAATGCTTACAGGAGTAATATTCGGAATTTTTATCATTCCGGTAATGTATGTGATCTTCCAGTATCTGCATGAAAAAATGCCAAGCAGAAAACAGAAAAGACTGAAGAAAAAACAAATGGAGGAAGAACTTTTAGCTTCAGCTCATTAATAAAAATGAATAACAAAAACTTAGAGAAAATTTTAAGACAAAGGATTAACTATTCTCCTGCTGTTCTTAATGGTTAAAAAAATCAGCTATTTTCTCCTACTAAAGACAATTTTTGCATCAATGAAAACCTCTCTAAGTTTTGTATTCAATTAAAAGTTTAAAAACTATGAAACGAGTAAAAAATATTATTCTAACTTTTGCGCTGGCTATAGGCTCTGTATCATGTGTGTCCAAACTGGCATACACAGAGCCTGAACTGCCACTTCCGGAAAAGTTTCAGTATACTGCAACTGCCGATACAGCCAGCATAGCGAATCTGGAGTGGAAGCAGTTCTTCAGCGATCCTATTTTACAGGGATTGATTGAAAAAGGAATCAAAAATAATTATGACCTTCAGATTGCCCTAAAGCAGGTTGCTGCTTCACAGGAAAAACTGAAACAGGCAAAATATATGCAATATCCGGATGTTGGTTTCGGAGTAAGCGGGCAAATCTCAAGGCCTTCCAAAAACAGCATGAACGGGCAAAGCTTAAATTTATTTTTAGGATCAAGCCATGTTGAAGATTATAATGCAGCCTTCAACCTTTCATGGGAAGCGGATATCTGGGGAAAAATTAAAAACCAGCAGGAGGTTTCAAGAATGCAGTATCTGCAGACATATGAAGCTTCAAAAGCAGTTCAGACCCAGGTAGTAGCAGCAATTGCTCAGGGATATTATAACCTGTTGATGCTTGACAGACAATTAGCTATTGCAAAATCTAATCTTGAGCTAAGCAGCAATACCCTGATGATCACACAAAAAATGTGGGAAAGTGGTGATAACACCTCTTTAGGAGTACAGCAGGCCTCAGCACAGAAACAGGCAACAGAACTTCTGATTACTCAGCTGGAACAGAATATTGCCATTCAGGAAAATGCTTTAAGTATTTTGGTGGGTGAAGTCCCTAATAAAGTAAACAGAACCATTGAAATGTCTGATACTTCATTACCGCAGAACATTACCGCAGGACTTCCTGCAGCTATGGTAAGCAGAAGACCGGACGTTCGTCAGCAGGAACTTGTTTTACTGGAATCAAACGCTATCGTAGGGATTGCTCAGGCCAATATGTATCCGGCATTGAAAATTACTGCGAATGGAGGAGTAAACTCATTCAAGTTTGATAACTGGTTTCAGATTCCCGCTTCATTATTCGGGTCTGTTCTGGGAGGACTTACCCAGCCTATTTTCCAGAAAAGACAGTTGAAAACAGATCTTGAAGTCGCAAAAATTCAAAGAGAGAAAAATGTATTGGCATTCCGTCAGTCGGTATTAAATGCTGTAGGTGAGGTTTCAGATGCTTTGGTATCTAATGAAAACTTAAAAGCTCAGGAACAAAAAGCTACCGAGCAGGCAACTACCTTGAAAGATGGAATTAAAAGTGCACAGCTTCTTTACAAAGGAGGTTCAGCCAATTACCTGGAAGTGATTACAGCACAGGGAAATTCCCTACAGGCAGAGTTGAATCTGGCTTCCATTAAAAGACAGAGATTAAGCAGCATTGTAGATCTATACAGAGCGCTGGGCGGCGGTTGGAAGTAGTAAATTAAATTATATTTGTTTTAAGATGCGGTTCTTTTCAGAGCCGCATTTTTTAATATAAAAATACCTTAATTAATGATCATCCGTACTGTCATTCTGAATGGAACAAAGTGGAATGAAAAATCTTTAAAAATAATAGATGAGATTCTTCCTTCGTCAGAATGACAAACAGAGCGTTTAATTTATTCCTGAAATTGCTCCGCAATCCATTGAAGCAAGTCTTCATAATCCTTTTCAGAATATCCCAACTGCAAATAGTGAATATCATCTGCCTTTCTGTACCATGTCAGCTGGCGTTTCGCATATCTTCGGCTATTCTTTTTAATTTCCGAAACCGCGAAATCAAGATCCCACTCTCCGTCAAAATATTTGAAAAGTTCTGCATAGCCCACGGTATTTAAAGCTGTCAGATCTTTGAATGGTTCAAGACCTTTCACCTCATCCAGCAAGCCATTTTCCATCATTATATCCACTCTTCGGTTGATTCTGTCATACAGTTCTTCCCTTGGCGCTTCTATTCCAATTCTGATCACATTAAAATCTCTGGAATCCTGAGAAACAGCGATTAGTTCAGAATATTTTGTATCAGTCTGCCAGATCACATCAATAGCACGCAAAAGTCTTCTGTGATTGTGAATATCCACCACACTGAAATATTCGGGATCTAGTCCCTGCAAAATTTCCTGAAGTTTTTCTATTCCCTCCTGCTCCATTATAGTCTGAAGTTTTTCCTGATTTTCAGTATTGGCTTCAGGAAGATCATGTAGCCCTTCTATCACTGCTTTTTCATACATCATACTTCCGCCAACAAGAATAACGGTGTCATGAGTTGCAAAAAGTTCATTGAGTTTTTGAAGCGCATCTTCTTCGTACTGGCCGATAGAATAATATTCTTCAACTGAAAGATTTCCGATAAAATGATGAGGTGCCCCGGCAAGTTCCTCCTCAGAAGGTGCAGCGGTTCCTATTTTCATTTCTTTAAAAAACTGACGGGAATCACAGGAAATAATCTCCGTATTGAAATGTTGAGCCAAATCAATTGCCAGTCTCGTTTTACCAATTCCGGTGGGTCCTACTACAGAAATCAAATTTTTCTTTTTCACCGCGCTAATTTACGAAAATGCGCTCATTTGATTTTTTATTTTTAAATACAAATAAAGCTGCTGTTTATTTTGAACCATTAAGTTTTTAATGAAGAAGTTGAGAATATTAAGATGAGCTTCACTGTTTAGCATAACGCTTATCAAAATCTATGAGATTTTTTTCTTAATTAAACTTAACAGCTTAAATGTTCTTAATGGTTCAAAAATAAATTTAAAAACAGAATAATATAAACTTTACGTTGAAGTTTCATGGTATTATATTATACACTTAAATGTTTATCTTTGTAGAACAATAAAAAACTATGATTTTATCAATGACCGGATTCGGTAGAGCCGAAGATGTTTTTGAAGGAAAAAAAATTACAATAGATATTAAATCATTGAACAGCAAGAGCTTTGATTTGAATATCAAAATTCCTTTACGTTATAAAGAAAAAGAATTTGAAATCAGAAAAATTCTTAACGATAGAATTATCCGTGGAAAAGTAGACTGCTACGTTAATATTGAGAACCTTGAAGAGTCCAATGATGTAAAAATTAATAAAAATTTAATTGAATCTTACATCAATGAGCTTAAAAACATAGCTTCTGACGGTCCCGATTTCGAATACCTTAAAATGGCGGTAAGACTTCCTGATGCCATCTCATCAAGACCTGATGAGCTTACAGAAGGTGAATGGGAATCACTGGCAAAAATTGTCAATAATGCCGTAGACAGATTTGAAGAATTCAGGAGAACTGAAGGCAGCATTTTACATGAAGAATTAAACAGGAATATTCAGAATATTGACAAATATCTTGGAGAAGTAATTCCTTTTGAGGAAGAAAGAATTGTAAGCGTGAAAGAGCGTTATCAGAAATCTTTGAAAGAATTCGAAAATGTTGATGAAACGCGTTTCTACCAGGAAATGGCCTATTTCACTGAAAAGCTTGATATCTCTGAAGAAAAGGTAAGACTTACCCAGCACCTGAAATATTATAAAGAAGTAATGGACAATGAATCTTTCAACGGAAAAAAACTGGGCTTTATTTCTCAGGAAATCGGAAGAGAGATCAATACATTAGGTTCTAAAGCCAATCATGCAGAAATCCAGAAACTGGTAGTAATGATGAAGGATGACCTGGAAAAAATTAAAGAACAGACGTTAAACGTATTGTAATGATAGGTACGGGTTACGAGATGCGTGATTATCATTCTTAACAATGAACTCCGTAACTCGAAACCTGAAACCCGAAATTGTAAAAAATGGATAAAGTAATTATATTTTCAGCGCCATCAGGGAGCGGAAAAACTACATTAGTAAAGCATTCACTGGAAACATTTCCGGAACTGAGTTTCTCAGTCTCATGTACAACGAGACAGCCGAGAGGAAGTGAAGTTCATCAGGTAGATTATCATTTTCTGACCCCGGATGAATTCAGACAGAAAATTTCTGAAAATGCTTTTGTAGAATATGAAGAAGTATATACTGATAAATATTACGGTACTTTAAAATCTGAAGTAGAAAAAATCTGGAATCAGGGAAAAGTAGTTATTTTTGATGTAGATGTAAAAGGAGGTATTTCGTTAAAAAAATATTTTGGTGAAAAAGCCCTGTCTATTTTTATAGAACCGCCTTCCATTGAAGAATTGGAACGAAGATTGATTTCCAGAAATACAGATGATGCAGAAACCATAAAAACCCGTGTAGCGAAGGCAGAAGAAGAAATGTCCTACGCCGGCGAGTTTGATAAGATCGTGATTAATACCGATCTTGATGTAGCTAAAAAAGAAATAGAAAGTTTAATAAAAAGTTTTATCAGTAATTAATGGCTGGAAGATAGAAGCCAGAAGATGGAAGTAATCAAATACTCTCAAAATCTAACTTCTAATTTCTAACCTCTAGCTTCTGATCATAAAAAATTGAGGTTGATATGAGTACCGAAACATTAGAAAAAGCTAAATCTGCAATTCCTGTCAGAGGATTTCTGGATATTAAAGATATCGCTATTCCTCAGGGAGAAGAGTTGGTAAAAGCCATTCTTAAACTTAAAGAGGAGAAAAATGCTGTTATTCTTGCCCATTACTACCAGCCGGGAGAGATTCAGGATATCGCTGATTTCCTTGGAGATTCTTTACAGCTGGCAAGACAGGCAAAAGAAACGAATGCAGACATGATTGTATTCTGCGGTGTACATTTCATGGCAGAAGCTGCTAAAATTTTGAACCCAACTAAAAAAGTAGTTCTTCCTGATACAATGGCCGGATGCTCTCTGGCTGACGGTTGTTCCGGAGAAGGATTAAGAAAAATGCGTGAACAGCACCCGAATGCTTTAATTGCAACTTACATCAACTGTAACGCAGAAACTAAGGCAGAAAGTGATATCATCGTAACAAGCTCAAATGCTGAAACGGTAATTGAAGCACTTCCTAAAGACAGACCAATCATCTTCGCACCGGACAAAAACCTGGGAAGATATTTATCTAAGAAAACAGGACGTGACATGATTCTTTGGGATGGAAGCTGTATCGTACACGAAGCTTTTTCAATGGAAAGAATTGCCCAGCAGCTGGCAGACAATCCCGATGCCAAGCTGATTGCTCACCCTGAAAGTGAAGAAGCTGTTTTGAAACTGGCTCACTTTATTGGTTCTACTTCTGCTCTGCTGAATTATGTAGAAAAAGATGACTGTCAGAAATTCATCATTGCAACAGAAGAAGGAATTCTTCATGAAATGAGAAAACGTGCTCCTCACAAAGAACTGATTCCTGCATTGGTTTTTGATGAAAGCTGTAACTGCTCGGAATGTTTCTATATGAAACGTAATACAATGGAAAAATTGTACTTATGTATGAAGTATGAACTTCCGGAAATTCTTATCGATGAAGAATTAAGATTAAGAGCATTAAAGCCTATTGAGGCAATGCTTGACCTTTCCAAAAGCATAAAATAATTTTTTTGTCATGAATATTTATTATATTTAAAACTTAAACTAATAATAAATATGAAAAATTTAAAAAAATTAGACAGAAGAAGTCTTAAAAATGTAAATGGAGGTGGTACCATATGTAACTTAAACTGCGAAATACATGAAACCTGTGGAGCGGGATGTAATGGAGAATTAATCTGTGTACCCAGAGGAATGTATATTCCGGATAACTGTTAAAAAAATAAAGCACTGTTTTCACAGTGCTTTTTATTTTTAGTCTGCAGTGATTGCAACAAAACAATCTGTGCTTACAATAACGCACATTCTGCAATTCTCGGACAATGTCCAATATGCCTCACACGAAGGATCACTGGAAGAGCCTGGTCCAAAAACCAGATGAGTAGGACAGCCGTCACATCTGGAAATAGCCGCTCCATTCACAAGTTCCAGATCTCTTCTGCTTAATCTTTTAATTGTTTTCATACTTTTAAAATTTTAAGACACTCCTCCGCTCATACATGACATATCAACAATCACGCACATTTTACAACGGTCAGGAAGCATCTGAAAAGCCTCGCAGGGAGCATCGCCAGGATTATTTCCGTAAGTCGTATTCTTAGGACATCCTGTACATGTGGCGGGACCTGCTCCTTGCAGCGTTTGAAGTTCTTTTCTGTTTAATTTCTTTAGATTTTTCATAGTAGTTTTAATTAATTTTTTGATTTTACTATTTTTGATTAGGCTTCAAGAATTGGGCAGCTACCTGGGATGGATGGATCATAAGGGAAAAGGTAAAGACAAACTTTACGTCCTTTAAAGTCGGTACACACTGCACAACCTTTTGGTCCGCAGTCAAGATCAACAGCACAGGTATCTCCTCCACCTCCAATAATAGCTCTTAAGCTTTCTCTGTTTAATTTCTTTGAATTTTTCATGGTAGTTTTTATTTCAAATTAAATTTTTGATGGTTTTTGATTAGGTAAAATCAATCAATACTTATAGCATCGGTGCATAGCAAGTACCTCCTGGCTTTAACCAGCATCCCCATTTTCCACCTCCGCGGAAACATACAAATTGCTCTCCACCACATGCTTCAATCTGAATATCAGTGAATCCTCCGCTGATATTTCTCTTTTCTTCGCGTGATAATTTTTTAATTGTTTTCATATTGTAATAATTTAGTATTCGGTAATAAAAACCACAAACATTTGTTATTGAAGATTAATAAGGACCAAAGCATTCAAAGCTTACCAGTACTCTTCCTTTACAGCATTCCGGTAAAGCATGGTAATCAGAACATGATCTCGGTTCACCTGGTCCGTAAGGTCCGGGAGGGCAGTTTGCAGTACAAGGGCCTATTCCTCCGTTGATTGATTTTAAATCATTTCGATTGATTTTCTTTAAATTTTTCATGTGTATTTTGTTATTAGTTAATGTTATAAATGTAACATTTTTAATCAATTACACCAAATATATCTCCAAAAAAGGAAATATATTTTATTATGTTAAAAACTTGGTTGTTTCAAAATAAGTTGTACATTTGTCCTGTTACAATGAATTTATTAAGAAACATATCTGATATTTCTGCCCTGAAATCACTTATTTCAGGCATATCTTCTGTTTCTACATTCACAACTACAACAACTACCCCATAACGGGGTAAATTTTCACATATTATTTCCGGTACCTGTACTCTTTTTTCTAAAGAGTAGTCACTTCGTTATATCCAACTTCAAATAAATAATTGATGAAAGTTTTAAAATTCGGCGGAACTTCAGTCGCCCATTCTCAGAATATCCTTCTGGTGGAAAAAATAATAAAAGATGAATCTTTAAAAAACAAAATAGTTGTTATTGTATCAGCACTTCATGGCGTTACTGACCAACTGATCAGAGCAGCAGAACAGGCTTCTGTAAAAGATGAAAATTATATTCAAATAGTTCAGAATCTTGAAGAAAAACATATCAGTCTGGTTAAAGACCTTTTCCCTATCACAGAACAGAGTTCATGGCTGAGTTTTGTTAAGAAACATTTTAATGATCTTGAAGACCTTTACAGCGGAATTGCAGTTCTTGGTGAATTTACCAACAGAATCAAAGATAAAATTGCCTCTTACGGAGAATTTTTATCTTCAAAAATTATAGCAGCAAGACTTCAGCATGAGGGATTAGACTGCATATGGATGAATTCTGCAGACCTCATCAGAACAGACAGTAATTTCACTAATGCAAAAGTAGATTTTCAATGCACAGAAAATAATATTATCAGTTTTCTGAATGAAAATAACAATCGTATTATCATAGGTCCTGGTTTTATAGCCCATGACGAAAAAAATAATGCTACAACATTAGGACGAGGTGGTTCTGATTACACAGCTTCCATTATGGCTGCTTCTATCCATGCAGAAGAGCTCCAGATCTGGACCGATGTAAGCGGAATGATGACTGCTGATCCCCGTTTGGCTTCCAATGCAAAACCTATATCAGAAATTTCTTATCATGAAGCCATGGAACTGTCCCATTTCGGGGCAAAAGTGCTTTACCCGCCTTCCATTCAGCCTGTCATGGAAAAAAACATAAATCTGATCATCAGGAATACTTTTGATCCGGATGCACAGGGAACTTTAATTTCTCACCAATTGAAGTCTTCGGATGACGAAAAGCAAATCGCAGTAGGTATCTCCAATATGAACAGGATTGCTCTTCTTACACTGGAAGGCAGCGGAATGGTAGGAATTCCGGGTATTTCAGCAAAACTTTTCCAATGTTTAAGTCAGGAAAAAATCAACGTAATCCTTATTACACAAGGGTCTTCGGAACATTCTATTACGATTGCAATTGAAGAAAAAGAAGCTTTGCGTGCCGAGTATGCGATCAATTCTTCTTTCGCGGATGATATCAATCTGAAGAGAGTGTATGCCGTAAAAATTGAAACCGGACTTTCCATTGTAGCTTTAGTTGGAGAAAGTATGAAAAGCAGAAGCGGCGTAAGCGCCAAAATGTTCGGATGTCTGGGAAATAATGGGATTAATATAAGAGCTATTGCCCAGGGATCTTCGGAAAGGAATATCAGTATCGTTATTTCAGAAAAAGACAGCAAAAAGGCAGTGAATGTACTTCATGAGGAATTTTTTGAAACTGAAATTAAGCAAATTCATCTTTATATCTGCGGAACAGGAAATGTAGGTTCAAAACTGATCCAGCAGATCTATAACCAGAATGCTTATCTGAGAGAAAACTTTTTGATCAACCTGAGAATTGCAGGAATTTCCAACAGCCGACATATGTTATTTTCAGACAAAGGAATAGCACAGGAAGACTATCTGATATGGGATCAGCAGGGTGAAAAAGCCTCTGCCAAAGAATTTGCTGAAGAAATTATCCACAGAAACCTTAGAAACTCAGTTTTTGTAGATGTAACAGCCAGTCCTGATGTACCCGAAATTTATGAAAGTCTGTTAAAAAGAAGTGTGAATATTGTGGCTTGTAATAAAATTGCAGCCTCTTCAGATTTTAAAAAGTATAAAACTTTAAAAAATACAGCGAGAAACCACAACTGTAATTTTTATTTTGAAACTAATGTAGGAGCAGGACTTCCGGTAATAGGAACCATCAACGATCTGATCAAAAGTGGAGACCAGATCCAGTCTATTCAGGCAGTATTGAGCGGAACCTTAAATTTTGTCTTTAATCATTATGATGGCAGCAGAACCTTTTCTGAAGTCGTAGCCCAGGCTCAGCAGGAAGGCTATACGGAACCGGATCCAAGACTCGATTTGTCGGGAACTGATGTGGCAAGAAAAATTTTAATCCTGGCAAGAGAAGCCGGATATCCGCTTCAGTTTGAAGAAATTGAGAATATAGGTTTTCTTCCGGAAGAATGTATGCAGGGAAGCGTTGGTGACTTTTATGAAAAGCTTACAGCATATGAAGATCATTTTAAAAACTTATTGAATAATGCTAAAAATGAGGGCAAAATATTAAAATACGTCGCAGAATTTGAAAACGGAAAAGCCAAAGTAGGCCTGCAGCATATCGCTCCGGACAGTGATCTGTTTCATCTTTATGGCAAAGACAATATTGTCATCTTCAAAACCCTCAGATATTCCGAACAGCCTTTGGTTGTAAAAGGCGCAGGAGCCGGAGCTGATGTAACAGCAAGCGGAGTTTTTGCAGATATTATTCGTTCTATTTAAAATACAATTATGAAAAAAGTAAAATTAAAAATCCCCGCTACTGTTGCCAATCTGGTTTGCGGATTTGATATTCTGGGAATGGCAGTGCATGATCCTTATGATGAAATGGAATTCAGATTATTGGACACTCCTGAAATCATTATAAGACATACTGATTCTTTTGGACTTCCGGAAGAACCTTCCGGAAATGTTGCGGGAATTGTCTTATTGAAAATTCAGGAATATTTTAATCTGAAAAGTGGTTTTGAAGTGATTATTCACAAGCATATAAAACCTGGAAGCGGGCTCGGCTCCAGTGCGGCAAGTGCCGCCGGAGCCGCCTTTGGAGCCAATATATTATTAGGAAACAAATTGTCAAAAGAGGAAATGGTCTATTTTGCCATGTTCGGGGAAGAACTGGCTTCAGGAGTACGACATGCTGATAATATTGCTCCTTGTATCTATGGAGGAATTACCCTGGTAAAATCCACCAATCCCATTGATATCATTCCGCTGAACAGTCCAGATTTATTTGTAACCGCTGTCCATCCGCAGGTGGAAGTGAAAACTTCTGATGCAAGACAGATTTTGAAAAAAAATATCACGTTGAAAAGTGCAGTAGAGCAATGGGGAAATATAGCAGGTCTTGTAGCAGGAATTCAGAAAAATGATTTCCCGTTGATTGGCAGAAGTCTTAATGATGTCATTATAGAACCGATACGCAGCATTCTGATCCCGAAATTTGACGAAATTAAAACCAGAAGCTTACAGTTGGGAGCTCTGGGAGGAGGAATTTCCGGATCAGGACCATCTGTTTTTATGCTCTCCGAACAGAAAGAAACAGCAGAAAAAATTGCTCAGATGATGAAATCAGTCTATGATGAGATTGAAATAGCAAGTCCTGTATATGTTTCAAAAATAAATCCGGCAGGTATTCAAATTGTTGAAGAAAATTAACCCTAAAAAACAGAAATGAAATATTATAACTTAAAAGATCATCTTGAAAAAATTAATTTCAGAGAAGCAACAATAAAAGGTCAGGGGAAAGGAAAAGGATTATTTTTCCCTGAAAACATTCCACAGTTTGACAAAGAATTTATTCAAAACCTTCATCAATATTCTAATGAAGAAATTGCGTACAGATGCCTGAAAAATTTTGTGGGAGATGAAATTCCCTCAGAAATTCTAAAAGAAATTGTGGCAGAAACGGTGAATTTTGAAATTCCTCTGGTGAAGATCAGTGAGCAGATTTCCATTTTGGAATTATTTCATGGTCCTACCCTTGCTTTTAAAGATATCGGTGCGAGATTTATGAGCCGTTGCCTGTCTTATTTTTTGAAAGATCAGCAGAAAAAAGTTACTGTTCTTGTAGCTACTTCCGGAGATACCGGAGGTGCTGTGGCCCATGGATTCTATAAAATACCACAAATTAATGTAGTAATTCTATACCCCAAAAACAGGGTAAGTCCGGTTCAGGAGAAACAGTTGACAGCATTAGGTGAAAATATCTCAGCACTGGAAGTAAATGGCAGTTTTGATGACTGCCAGAATCTCGTTAAACAGGCTTTTTCTGATGAAGAAATCAACAGTCAGTTATTTCTGACTTCAGCCAATTCTATTAACGTTGCAAGATGGCTTCCCCAGCAGATTTACTATTTAATAGCCTTAAAACAATGGTTTCAACATCATAAAGAAGAACCCGTAATCTGTGTTCCGAGTGGAAATTTCGGAAATATCTGTGCTGGGCTTCTGACTCATTTCAGAGGGCTGCCTGCCAGTCATTTTATTGCAGCCTGTAATGCTAATCAGGTAGTTCCTGATTATTTTAAAACACAGAAGTATCAGCCACAAAAGGCAGTTGCCACTCTATCTAATGCTATGGATGTGGGAGATCCGAGCAATTTTGTGAGAATTTTAGAGCTTTTCGGACATCAGTTTGATGATTTAAAAGATAAAATATCTTCGTATTCCATTGACGATGATAAAACAATGAATATGATCACAGAAGTCTATGAGAAATACAGCTATATTCTGGAACCTCACAGTGCCGTAGCGTTTGCTGCAATGGCGCAGTATCTGAAAGAAAATCCCGGTCAAAAAGGATATATCCTTGGTACCGCCCATCCGGTAAAATTCCCTGATGCTGTAGAAAAAGCGATTCATACCCAGATTGAAATTCCGGATTCATTGAACGAGCTGATGAAAAAGGAGAAAAAAACTGTAGAAATAAATTCAGACTTTGAAGAATTAAGACGATTTTTGCTTCATAAAATATGAGGCAATGAGCAAAATATATCTTGAAGACGTAAGAATATATGCGTACCACGGTGTACTTCCTGAGGAAAATATTATCGGGACATATTATATTCTGAATGTAGAACTTCATACTGATCTGTGGAAAGCAGCAGCATCCGACCATTTGCATGACACCATAAGCTATGCAGATATCAACGATATTCTTCACAAAGAAATGAAAATAAAATCCAAATTACTGGAACATGTAGCCGGAAGAATAATCTCAACTATTCACAACAGCTTTCCACAGATTGATTATATTAAATTAAAAATCACGAAAACAGCTCCTCCTATGCAAGGAGAAATGACAGGTGCTAGCATTGAGCTTGAAAAAAGCTTTAAACCGGAAAATTAAAATTCTTATTTTCGTTCATTAAAAAACATACACATTGAAATTCGTTAAAATATTATTTTTATTAGCAGGTATCAGCGTTTTTGGCCAGACCGGTGTTGATAATCAGCTGGCAGCTTATAATTTTCCAAAGATAAAGTCCAGTATTACTATGCCTGTGACCATTCCTCTTTCGGAGCTGAGCAATATGATTAATGCTTCTGTGAAAGACCTCGTTTATCAGGATGACTCTTATACTGACAATAATAATGATCAGTTTAAAGTGAAAGTATGGAAAACCAGACCTATTCGTCTTGTAGGTGGAACCAGCCAGAATTTACTGATTGAAGTTCCATTAAAAATATGGGCAGAAAAAGGAATCGGAACTCTGGGAGTCTATACTTATCAGAATACTACCTTTGAAACGGTAATGTCATTCAATACAACCGTTACTTTTAAAAATAACTGGACCATTACCACCAATACCCGACCGAACGGTTTCAGATGGGTAAGTAAACCGGTACTTGATTATGGAAGAATACAGATTCCTATTACTTCCATTGTTGAAAAAAGTTTAAAGGAACAACAGGAGAAATTCTGTAAAACGATAGACCAGCAAATGGCCACACAGCTGAATTTCCAGCAATATGCCTTAATGGCCTGGAATACCTTTTTACAACCTTTCAATATCTCCGAAGAATATAATACATGGCTGAAAGTAAGCCCGGTGGGAGTCAATATTACTCCTTTGAAATTTTATGGAAACCAGATCAATGCTACGCTTGGTGTTGATATTTATTCCGAAACTTTTACAGGGAGCAAACCTGCAGCTTCTTCACCTGTAACCAGCGTTGCCAATTTCAATTCCACTCCTACTGTTGCGGATAAGTTTATTTTACAGACTACAGCCAATATTCCTTTTACAGAGGCAAGCAATATGGCAAGAAAAACATTTCTGAATAAGGAGTTTGATATCCGTGACTCTAAAGTGAAAGTAACTGATATTAGGGTATATGGAGTTGATAACAGAGTGGTTATTGAAGCTCAGACCGATGGCTATATAAAAGGTACAGCTATTATTTCCGGAATTCCGGTGTATGATGATGCAAAAAGAAAAATTGTTTTATCAGAAACCAAATTTAAACTGAAAACGATCAACATTCTTCAGAAAACAGCTTCTCTCCTGTTCCAGGGGAAAATTGTAAAAATGATTGAGGACGAATATGGTATACCAACCCAGGAGCTTGAAGAAACATCAAGAAAAAGTATTGAAGAAGCTTTTAATAAAGAATACTATAAAGGTTTAAAGATGAACGGGAAAGTATTCAACCTGAAACCCAGTAAAATTCTACTCAGCAGTACAGGAATTACAGCCGTTATTGATACAAATGCTTCATTAAAGTTACTGGTCAACGGATTTTAAAATTTAAATAAAAAAAATAAACTTAAACTAATAACCAAGATGAAAAGAATTCTAAATGTTGTTGAATATAATAAAGCCTCATTAGGGATTAGGCTTGCTAATAATTTTCTGGATTTTATATTACTATATGTTATTAATTATCTCCTCTCCATTGTATCTAATTTTCTTTATGAAGTAACTTCAATTGAGTTTTTCTACCTGTACAGTAATGGAAATATATTATGGCAGATCGTTATTGGAAATTTCAATTATTTTCTTTATTACTTTTTGATGGAAAACTATTTGGACGGGAGAACAGTAGCAAAGTATATTACAGGAACCAAAGTAATCAGTACAGATGGCACAAAACCAACTACCCAGCAAATTATTTACAGAAGTCTTTCCAGGATTGTTCCTTTTGATGCCCTTTCTTTTTTAGGTGAAAACGGCTGGCATGATAAATGGAGCGAAACAAGAGTAATTAACATCAAAAATTATCAGGCTGAAATTCAAGCAAAAAGCGAAATCGAGGCTCTTGGAAAGAAAGAAATTGCTTAAAAACTTTTGTTCATAAAGAAATTTTGCTATATTTGCACACCTCAAAAATGGTAAAAATGGTACTTTGGCCGAGCGGCTAGGCAGTGGTCTGCAACACCATCTACAGCGGTTCGAATCCGCTAGGTACCTCAGAAAAAACCTCTAATTATTTAGAGGTTTTTTTGTTTTTATACTTTTAATTTTTTTCAAATATTCCATTCTTTTATCATTAAACTAATATGAAAAAAACAGTAACCATCTTTATCATTTCATTTGCCTTAGCTCTTTTAAATGGATATTTCTTCAATTACATTAATGATAACTATCTGCATTTTAATGTAAATTATTATAAGCATCAAAATATCACAAAAAACGAACTACACTTTATTGCAATCTTTGTTGCTCCTTTCATTGAGACTTTAGTATTTCAATATTTCCTTTATCTGGTTTTGACGAAATGGATAGGTATAAAGAATAAATATTTCTGCATCATCATTATGAGTATCATTTTCGCATCAATGCATTATTATAATTGGCTATATATTGTGATGACATTTTTTGGAGGTATTATTTTAAATAACCTTTATATCTATTATAACAAGCACGTCCATCCCTACAGTTTTATCCTAACAGTACTCTTCCACGCATTATTCAATCTTTTTGGATTTTTGTTTATAATGTGACTTTTCTATTAAATAATATAAAACAAGCTCTTCCTGATCAAAGAAGAGCTTGATAAATAATGCAAAAAGATGATGGATAGAAAATTATCTTACCCAAAAATAGAGGATTAATTAGTTTACGTTTATGAGCAGCGTCATATCAGAGCAAAAAAAATCCCCGGAAATTCCGAGGATAAAAACTAATAACCATGAAAACTCAAATTAAACATGAGTTACATTTCTATATCGAAAAATCGTGCCAAGAATGCCAACTTTGAGAAAAAAAAGCGATTTACTCCAAGTGTTATTCATTTTGTGATTTCAGCATTTTAGACCGATTTTATTGATGCTTTAAAAACCACTTCATAATTATTTATAATTAATTAAAATAAATATAACATGCCGGCAAAAACGTTAAAAATAAAATAATTTACAATTTGGTAAAATAAAATTCATATTAGAAAATGAAAACTTTCAAAATACTTAATCAAGCTATCAAAAAAAACTAAATCAACACCAAATTGGCATAATTTATTCTTCATATAAATCAATCCAATAAATTTAAATTATCATGGCACAAATAATTTTTAATAAAGAAGATTTCACGAAAAGCAATGAAAAAGAATATCAGTTGGAATACGATGTAAATGAAATAGGTAAAGGTTCCGATCTCATTGTAGAAAGACTAACCGAAAAAGGTGACTATGAAATCATTCAAGCTCCTCTGAGAAGATCAAGTGACAAAATATTTATCATTTGGGATACCCCGTTTAACGGTAGAATACTCTTCGATCTTTAAAAGATTTAAGAGTATTATATGAAAAAAGCCCCCAAAAAAAATGGAGGCCTCAAAAAACACAAATGATGAAAAAAAATTTTATATCAGAGATAAAAATTATTTTATCTATTAATTCTTAACCAAAGATATACCACACTTTTTTTTTATTTTATGAGTACAGTCATAAAATAATTATTTCTTTTAAATAATAAGCCATCCAGCCAGCAGAAACTATTTCTCAAAAAAAGACAATAAACAATGTCGTTGTAATTCCTACTCTTCCGGATTCTAGAATACTCCAAAAACTGATTTACTAAAAAATATCATATAACCTCTGATTATAGTAATATTTTACACATATAATAATATAAAAACAAAAGACTCCTCATTTAGAGAAGTCTTTTTGATAAAATATGGAATGAAAATGCTTTTATACCCAAATATACCATCTCCTGTCCAATTATTATATGAGCATAATCATAAAACTAAATAAACAGAAACGGCCTCCTGATGGAGGCCTAAAAAACACAAATGATGAAAAAAATCTATTTAGAAAAATCCAAACAGAATATCGTAGAATCATTCAATACAGCCATTGTTACTGCATTCTTCAGAAGAAGATAATACAATGGAGAAATAGAGAATGAATATTTCTGTAGATCAAAAACATCCTGAAGAATGAATCTGTAATAATTTATACAATTATAGTAATTTGTTAGTATTTATTAAATATAAAATTCATAAAAACAAAAATAAAAAATGTAATTAATTATTTAATGATTGAAAAAATTCTCATTTCAGGAAAGGGTAAATGTAACTAAATATTTTTTTACTCACAAACCTATTCCTCCCAAATGATCGGAATATACACTGTAATATACCCATCAGAATCTACCTGAGCGTCCGAAACTGTAGCAATTACCGTTCCATAGCCTACCCATCCACCTTGTCCTTGCATAGCAGAAAAGGTATAAGTTCCCGCCGGAAGTCCGTCATAATATTGTGGTACGGCCTGAAACCCTCCACTATAATAAGTATCATACACTTCTCCCGTAGCCATGTTTTCAGCAAGAAAACTTCCTACATCATAATTTCCAGAAAGGATTTTTGCTCCGCTTTTTGAAAGAAGTCCATAACGGATCTTATAAGTCTGAGACTTTGGTGTGATATCAGCTGTTTCTGAACAGGTTTTATTATTCTCCACTGTTTCCGTGGAGGAAAATGATGTAACAACAGCCAGCAGTCCAATACATGCTGATACTGTAAAAATTGATTTTTTCATATTAAAAGTAATTTGGTATTCAAAAATAGTCAACTTATATGAATTCAATAAAAACTATCAGTGAACTAAAATTTACAAATCCCCTGCAACTCCGCATTAACAGTATAAAATCTATCATTATTAAAAATTAGCTCCACTTTTTAGTAGTAATTTTAACATTCATTAACTAAAATTTGGCTTCATAATTGAGAATAAAACTAAAATCAAAGTCGTTTTGGCTTTATCTTATTAAAATTTGAATTATGAGAAAGATAATATTAGCAGGTTTTTTATCCGTCTTTTTAATGACGGCCTGCAAGAAAGATGACAGCGTTGCTGAGAAATCACTGGAAGCACAGAAACTTGAATTTCAGGCCAGACAACTTGAAATAGAAAAACAAAAACTGGCTATCGAAAAAGAAAAGATGGTCTATGAAGCTCAGAAAAAAGCAGACAGCATATCTGAAACCAAAAAAGCAAGAGCTGCTGCTGAAAATAATTCAAGACCACAGGTAATCAGAGAAACAAGAACAATATATAGAGACAGAAATTCAAATTCCGGTTCATCAGGTAACAACGGAAGTTATGCCAATAACGGCAGTGGTACTTCACAGGGAACTACCCAGAAAAAAGGATGGAGTAAAGCAGCCAAAGGAACCGTAATTGGTACGGTAGGTGGAGCTGCGGCAGGAGCACTTATCGCTAAGAAGAACAGAGGACTCGGAGCTGTAATTGGTGGTGTTGTAGGAGGTGCTACAGGATATACCATCGGTAGATCACAAGATAGAAAAGACGGAAGGGTACAACCCCGTTAACAAATATTTTCACAATAAATATAAAGATTGCTTATTTTTAAGCAATCTTTTTTTATGCTATTGATTCTGTTTTCTTCAATTTTCATCATACCTGTCTTAATAGGCTGGGGGAAAATCATGGAAAATGTATCCGGGATTCTGTTTCAGGGAATCTCAGGGAAAATTTTATCCGGAATCCTGGGAATAAGTCTGATATGGACACTTATTTCTTTTTTTATTCCTTTGAATATCTATGTTGAAGCAGTTTCAATATTTGTGGGTTTATTCTTTTTTTTTAGAAATCGGCTCTATGAAGAATTTTATCAGTTTTCAAAGAAAGATTTTATACTCTTTGGTGCTGCCACTCTTATTATCATGCTCGCAGGTTCTTACTATCCTTATATATTAGATCATTTTGGCTATTATATCCCTACTCTTCAGTGGCTTGCAGAATATGGAATAGTAAAAGGAATTTCAAACGTAGATCTTACGTTGGGGCAAATGTCTGTCTGGCATATTTTTCAGGCAGGGTTTTCCAATTTTTCTGATCCATTTTTAAGAATCAATGCTGTATTACTTATTATCTACACCATTTATATTATCGAAAGAAAAAACTGGATACATCTTTGCTTCCTACCGGTCTTATTACTGTTTTCTCAGTCTCCAAGCCCGGATCTTCCTGTCATTATTTTTTCACTGATTATTCTGAATGAACTCACAGCCGGAAACAGAAATACTGCTCTACTTTTTGCCTTTTCAGTTTTTGTTTTCTCTATAAAACCTACTATGATATGGCTGCCCATACTGGTATTCTTACATTCAGTTTTTATTTTCAAAAATAATTTCAAGCCATTATTTTTAGGAATTCTGATTCTCTTCCTTTTCTTCATTAAAAATATATGGACATTCGGTTTTCCTGTTTTCCCTGTAGCAATAGGCGATCTGGGAGTATCCTGGAAACCCAATCCCGAGGTTTTAAAAATTTCGTCACAGTTTGCCATTATGAAAACCTATGATATGCAGTACACCTATGAAGAAATCCAAAAATTTTCGACATCAGATTATATTAAAAACTGGCTTTTCCTAGCAGGAATCAAATCAAAAATTAATATTCTTTTTATCTTGAGTTTAGCTGTTTTTTCTGTATTTACCTGGATCAAAAAAAGAAAACTCATCACTCTGATCTGCATTTCATTATTGATAAAAAGTATATTGGTCCTTGCGTTTTCCGCCCAATACAGATTTTTCATCGATGTTTTTTTCGTGATATTTTTTGTTCTGTTTCATGAATATTTTAATCAGAAAAAATCCATGATTGTTTTTTCAGTTTTAAGCTTATTTTTCATTTCAATGTTATCTTTTCCGGCATTGATTCAAAAATATATTCCGAGTTTCAGAGTGGGAAGTTTTATGACAGGTTTTGAAAAAGAACAGCTTTACAAGCCCTCAACCTACGAATATCGTCAGTTTAATACATTTAAAATCGGGAATTTTAAATTTAATGTTTCCCACAATTATCCGTACAGTTTTGATACTCCTCTTCCAGCCGTTACGCCATTCTATATTTTTGATGATGTAAAAGCAGGTATCTTCCCTCAGTTATTAGATAAAAATGATCTCAAAAAAGGTTTTATCTGGAAAAAAATGACTCCGGAAGAAAAAAAAGAATCACTAAAGGTTATCAATAATATCAAAAACACCGATAAATAGAACAAATCCAGAAACTTTATTATCTGAAGAAAAAAAGGTAATTTTGTACTATGTTCAATACATTAGGTAATCTTCTTAGTCTTACAACATTTGGAGAAAGTCACGGAGTGGCTTATGGCGGTATCATCAATAATTTTCCGGCAGGTTTAACGGTAGATCTCGATAAGGTTCAATACGAACTGAACCGAAGAAAACCTGGCCAGTCAGCAATTGTTACTCAAAGAAAAGAAAGTGACACAGTAAAGTTTCTTTCAGGAATCTTTGATGGAAAAACAACAGGTACTCCCATTGGTTTTATCATTGAAAACGAAAATCAGAAATCGAAAGATTATGATCATATAGCAGGGGCATATCGTCCAAGCCATGCAGATTTTACTTATGACCAGAAATTTGGTTTCAGAGATCATCGTGGAGGCGGAAAATCTTCAGCAAGGGAAACTATGAACTGGGTAGTTGCCGGAGCTCTCGCCAAGCAGCTTTTATCAAACATTGAAATCAACGCTTACGTTTCTTCTGTAGGTGATATTTTCTGTGAAAAGCCTTATCAGGCTTTAGATTTTTCCCAAACGGAAAGCAATGACGTTCGTTGTCCGGATGCTGAAACGGCTGAAAAGATGATTTCAAGAATCAAAGAGATCAAAAAAGAAGGAAATACCATTGGCGGAACCATTACATGTGTGATTAAAAATGTTCCCGTAGGAATTGGTGAACCTATATTCTCAAAACTTCAGGCTGAACTGGCAAAAGCTATGCTTAATATCAATGCCTGCAAAGGTTTTGAATATGGAAGCGGTTTCTGCGGAGCCAAAATGACAGGAAAAGAGCATAATGATGCTTTCAATACCGATTTTACTACAAAATCTAACCTTTCTGGAGGTATCCAGGGTGGAATTTCCAACGGAATGGATATCTATTTCCGTGTAGCCTTCAAACCTGTGGCGACTATTTTAAGACCTCAGGATAGTATTGATAAAGACGGAAATCCTGTGATCGTAGAAGGAAAAGGGCGTCACGACCCTTGTGTAGTTCCAAGAGCGGTTCCTGTAGTGGAAAGCCTTGCTGCATTTGTATTGGCAGATCTTTTTCTGATCAATAAAACAAGAAATATCAATAATTTTTAACATAAATATTTTTGGTAATGAAAAATTACTGGGATAAAGGAATTTCTTTTGAGGAATACCTTCAGATTGCAAAAGAAAGATTAGAGAATCCTGCCAACCAACAGGAAGCTGACTATAAACAATATTATGAGCTGGGTCTTCAGAGAATGGACCGAACGGTAAAAAAATACGTCCCGGATGAAGATCAGCTGAAAGAACTTGCCACTAAAAATTTTGATGGAAAAATTTTAATCATCTCTGAAGCCTGGTGTGGTGATGCAAGTGCAACAGTACCTGCATTATTCAGATTTTTTGAAGGTCATAATGAGGTAAGAGTTTTTCTAAGAGACAGTGATAAAAGCTTAATCAACCAGTTTCTGACCAATGGTACAGAATCTATTCCGAAAGTAATTATCCTGGACAAGGACCTGAATGTAAAAAATTCGTGGGGCCCGCGTCCGAAATACGGATATGAGCTGCTAATGAAATACAAAGCTGATCCTGAAACGTATACAAAAGATATGTTTTACAATGATCTGCAGATATATTATGCCAAGAACAGAGGAAAAGATGCTGTTCAGGAAATTTTGGATCTTCTATAAAAACCAGATATGAAAAAAGGGATCATTTATCTTGTAATTATTGCCGTCATTGGTATTGTTGCGTTTATACCGGGGATAAGAAATTTCCTAAAGGATACATTCTTTCCGGTAGCCACTATTGAAAACGCTGTACATATCAGTGAAGAAGATTACGATATAGAACTTAAAGGAATCAATGCTCCGAGTACGAATCTTAAAAACTTTAAGGATAAAGGGATTTTCCTGAACTTCTGGGGAACCTGGTGCCCGCCATGCCGAAAAGAATGGCCGTCTATTCAGAAATTGTATGATACCAGAAAAGATCATGTAGATTTTGTATTGATTGCAATGAATGACAAAGAAGAGGATATAAGAAAATTTTTAAAGGAAAATAATTACACTGTTCCTGTATATATTGCTCAAAGCCCTATTTCTGAGAAAATTCTTCCTAAAGTTTTCCCTACGACTTTCCTTCTGGATAAGCATGGAAGAATCCTTATCAAGGAAGATGCAACAAAAGATTGGGACACAGAGACTGTGCATCAGTTCATTGACAATATTATCAAATAAATTTTTAACTAAATTTTATAATTTGTTGGTACAGGATTTGTGAAATTTATAATGTTGAAAAATTTATTAAATCCAAACACAAAAATGAAATATTCAAAATTAAATCTTGCAAAAGAAGCCATCAATCATAAGGGCTTTATAAAAAAGATCCCTGATATTTTCAGAATGGTCAAAATGTGGAGAAGAGGAACCTATCCAATGAAATCCATAGATATTATTCTTCCTTTACTGGGAATTTTATATGTCATATCCCCTATTGACCTGCTTCCTGAATTTGCCATACCAGTACTTGGAGTCATGGATGACCTGGCAGTATTGTCACTTACCATTCCTAAGCTCATCAAAGAGGTCGACAAGTTTTTATTATGGGAAGCCCAGCAAAAATACAGTGGAGCCCAAGTCATTGATGCTGAAATCGTAAAATAATAGTTTATTATATTTTTCACACCATCCTGGTCAATCCGGGGTGGTTTTTTTATGTCACAATATCAGGATTTTTTTTATTTTTGTTTTTAAACAAACACAAAAACACAATGAAAAAAAATGTTATCCTAATTGATGATATTACCCATCATCGTATCTTACAATTTGACCCGAAAATTAATACCTGTCTAAATAACTGTCAACTGAGAGTTGGTAATATATTACATTAGCCATGACAGGAAATATTATTGGGAATCAAAATCCTATGGTAGGAAAAACCTATCCTTACGAAATACAACCTTCCGGCTTCTCATTCGGGTTGAAAGGAGAATATGAATGGCATCTTTTTAAGAAACAGAAAAACGGAAGTTGGAAAGATATCACCGGAAAACCAAAAACCGGTGAAAAAGTAACCTACAATTTTGGAGAAATAGCACTGGGAATAGAATTTCAAATGAAAGTCTATGAGATTAAAAAAGGGATTTTACCCGAACTTCCTGAAACCAAAGAATTGGTTGGTACTTTTACACTGATTCCTACCAGTAACAAGGTTCCAAAAATAGATAAAGTAATCCTTTTTAACAGAGGAGCAAAGGATGTCAATAAAGCCAGCTATCGCGATACTCTTATTGCACAGGCTCACTGCATTGCCATGTTCAATAAGGAAATAGAATTTCACCTTTGGGAAGATGATGCTCCGGGCAAAGGCCATGATGCTAATATTAATAAAAACAACCGTCACACACGCAGCTACAAAGCTCGGGTCAATGAAAAAGGGATTGCAGAAGTATCCATTCCTCTGATGTCTGATGAAAAAATCCTTCGTCAGATGGCCAATCAGTTTATGATGAGAGGTGATGAAAATGAAGGAGCCAATCATGAATATTATGTTACAGCCACTTACTCCGGGAAAATTCAGGGAGCCAGCCAGGTGAATGTGGATGTGGCCAATCCGGATGATAAAGGACGGGCTCAAAGTCAGCTAAAGCCACAACCCAAACCGCAGCCTCAGAAAGACACTCCCAAATTCCCGGCCGGACAAGGAAGTGCACCCAAACAGCCCGATCCTAAAGGGAATATCATAGAAGCTGTTTTCATTAATGATACTGGAAAAGAGCTTTCCAAAGTAGCTTTAGGAGATAAAGTGAGGGTAAGAATTCACTCTAAGAATATGGTTGGAAAATACATTCAATATGTAATCTGGAAATATGACACCACTTCTAACGATGAAGTTTACAGAAGTAGAATGATTAAAATACCTGCTGATGTATATGATACTTCAGGATTTATCATTAGCAAAGATATTTTTGAAAAAAGAATCGGCTCTTCTATTGACGATCTAAATGCAGATAAACAAAACTATTTTATAGAAATTATCTCCAAAGAACTTTCTGCGGAATCTCAGAAATTTGGGGTAAATTCGGAAGGCCTGATGCAGGTGGAGAAGGTGAAGAGTGCGGCGGGGGTGCAGAAAACACAAGCCCCAAAGCCGGAAACTGGAAAATGTCCGAATTGCGATAAAGATATTACATTAGATCAGATGAAAAAAATATTCCCTGACTGTAAAGATGAAGCTAAACTTAAATCAGTCATGGAAGCATATAATAAGTATATGTCAAAATTTCAAATGAATACATGTTGGAATAAAGCTCACTTTTTTGCACAAACTAGGATAGAAGCAGGAACATCTTTACACATTAAAGATGAAGGATTGAATTATTCTGTCAAGAGATTAATTGAAGGTGATAGATATAAGGGTAAAAATTGGGTTAAGGGTGACCCTATCGAAAAAACAGGAGGTTATTATCTGGATGGAGAATTTAAAAGTCGACCTTTTTCATATTTTGACACTCATAAAGAAGAAGCGAATAAATATGGTCGAAAAGACTTAAATAAAGCTAATGATAATGGTATACAAAAAGCTAATCAGGAAATGATAGCAAATTTAGTATATGATGATAAAAATCGTCCAGCTAAAGCAAAATTAGGAAATACAAAGCATGGGGATGGCTGGAGATATCGGGGAAGGGGATTCATTCAACTAACAGGTAGAAATAATTATACGGCAGCTAGTAAATACACTGAAAAATATGCTAATATTGAAATTATATCTGATGAAGGAGCTAATAAAGTTGGTACTAGCGCAGAGGTTGCAATGCTAGCTTGCATGGGATACTGGGTTGCGGATGAAAGAGCTATTCAGAAAAAAGCTAACGGAGAAAAAAATGTAAATTTAATTTCGAAATTAATCGGAACAGATGTAGATTGGAAAGGAAAGAAAAAATCATTTGATGAAATAACATCTATTTTATTTAAAGTAAATGAATGTATATATGGAAAGAAAAATAATGACACAGAAAAAGGAGATAAAAATCAATATGATATTAATGTAGATACTTTTGAAGTAAAAAAAATAACCACAAAACCTGATAGTAATGATTATGAATATAATATTTACCAATCAGGACAAAAAATCAAAACCTATACTATTCAAAAAAATAGTCATAATCTTTTACCTTTTCCTGAAACAGGGCCTAATTGGGGTAGATTTGGGACAAGAGATAAAGGAGGAGATAATTGGGTAAATGAAAAAGTTTGTGCTGCATTATTAGGTTTCTTTTACTCTTTGCCACTAAATAAGTATTCAAAAGCACTATATTTTAATGATATTTCGGCTAGCGATGGAAGAAATATTGGACATGCTGGCCACAACATAGCTGGAAATGACGTTGATATTAGATATCCTGGTAGCACAAATGGCGTACAAACACTTTGGAGGGATGCTATGAAAACATACAAAAATGAAGAAGCATTCATAAAAGAGTTGGAAAACATATTAGACGTAGCTGTCAAATGGAAATTTATAAAAAACTATGCATATAAAAAGGAAATAAAGAATACAACTGGAAAAGCGACCAGTGTTCATCAAGATCATTTTCATATCGGGTATAGATAATTTAGTAATAATAAAACATGAAAAAATTTGTAATAATTTTCTTTTCAGCAACAAGTCTTATTTGCTGTCAAAATAAAGAGAAAAACAAAACAGCCGAAAATACAAATAAAGATATAGATATAGATTTAATAAAAAAACATATGAAGCTTCAAGAAAAAATTGAGCTTTCTGAAAATGATACAAATACATTAAATCAGTATAAGCTAACAGATAAAGACCTAGAATTAGGTGGAGAATTAACTCTGCAAGGATTGAAAGAAAATGGCTATCAAGTTCCTGAAAACAGTTCTTTTTCAAAGCAAATTAAAGATGTTTTTGAAACCCAGGAAGATTGTTCCTGTACCTCAATAAAGGAGCATCAAAATTTCACTACCTATTTTGTCAATCCATCACAGGAACAAAATATTAAACAAACAGAATTTGATTATACTTATGACCATATATATGTTTATTCAAATCTTAAAATTTTATCTGATCTACCTCTTTTAAATGATATTGCGAAAATAAAAAATAATAATTTAAAAATAAATTTAAATCAAAATATTATTGCTAGAAACAAATATTTATTTAATAATAGTAAAGGAGACTTAGCTTGGTTATTAATTCATGATAAAGATTTCTTAAAAACATTACTTATAAATTTTGGTTTTGATAAAGAAGAAAAAATAAATGAAATAATTCTAAATGATTTATTTCAAGAATATTCCAAAGAAACACCGGAATCTTCTCAAAAAATAGGAAATATTTTATTTGTAAAAAATTGTGAAGGAAAACTAAGCATTAGAAAAAATTTACTTAAGTATATAGAAAAAAATACATCTAAAAATAATGATAAATACATCTCTGCTTTATCAAATTACGTAATTGATATACTTTATAATGATAGTATAAAATCTCCATTTTCACCTGATGAGAAGGCTGAGATTGTAGCAAATATCTCCAATATAGAAATCCCTGCACTCAATCAATACAAAGGATTAAGCACAAATTCTTGGAACTCACAAGCTACTACCCTATTCTATCTTCAAAATAAAAACACTATGAATCACCCTGAAGTACTAGAGATTTTAAAAAAACACAACTATTTTGGTTATCTATTTTTAAAAAAATATATTGAAAGTGGTGACCTACAAAACGAAAGCACAACTCCGCCCCAAGATGATGATTATCAATAACATTATTTAAATTATTAATAGGCGATTTGTACTAACAAACCAAATGATGAAAAGCTTTTTAATTCCAATATTGTTATTTTCCCTTAGTTGTAAAGAAAATAATACGAAAACCATTAATGGTGATAAAATAAATTTAAAAGATTCAATAATAAAAGTATCTGATAAAAATTTTATTGATATATCAGGTAAATGGAAATATGTTAAAAAGGATCAAAATTCAACTGTTCCTGAAGAAATGTTTACATTAAATATAATTCAAACCGATAATAATATAAAAGCTCAATATTGCGCAATTGCAAATAGTGGTGGAAAAAAAGATTGTGAAAATGACATAGAATATAATGTTAAAGGAACTGTAAATAGAGGAAAAATTGTTGTTGATTTTTATAGTTTTTTCAGTAGTCAAAATGATAAGGGAAAAGCAGAAATTATAATTAATAATGACGATACTTTAAAATGGAAAATTATTAAGTCTCCACAAGGACAATTTTATAGTCCTGATGAATGTATATTGAAAAGAGAAAGTAAGACAGAAAACACGCAGACAAATTCAGCATCAAAATAACTACTACCATTTGATTATAAAGATATTGGGACTAAAATCCAATTAAAAGCAAAATCTGAAAAAAATATTGAGATATTATTTAAACAAAAATATCAGTTAGGTATAGATGCTATGACCAAACTTCCATCGAACGGTAACTATGACTTATATATTATAAGCAATATTAGCGGAGATAGTGAATTAATGTATCTAATTACAACAAAAAGTGGCAAATTAACAGATGGCTTGGAAATAAGTAATAGCAATGGAGATAGCCAAGAAGTTAAGGTCTTTTCTATCAATGAAAACTATGAAGTTTCTATTTATTCTGAAAAAAATAGCACTAAAAAATTAACAGAATTGTATCTTTTAAATGATAAGGTGTTTTCAATAAAAAAAATAATTAGAATACTCCTGAGAGCAAATGATGAAACCCTTTTTAATTTTATTATCACTCATATCCATTTTATGTTCAAGCAAGCAACAAATAGCAATATAAATTAAAAACAGATAATAGAAAAGAAAAAAGATATTTTCACCACTATTAATGATACACTTTCACACCATCCTGGTCAATCCGGGATGGTTTTTTATTTACAAATGAACGATAAATTTTTAAGCCTTATTTCAATTCCTTAAATTTGCAATATCTAATAAAAAATAATGGAAAGTAAAAAAGAATTCTTCTTAGAGTGCTACAAACTAGGCATCATCAAATTTGGTAGGTTTACCCTAAAAAGTGGTATTGAAAGTCCTTTTTATGTAGACTTAAGACCTTTGGCTTCAGATCCTAAAATTTTAAAAAATCTTGCTAATTATTTATTGGAAATGCTTCCATTGGATAATTTTGATTTAATCTGTGGAGTTCCTTATGCTGCTCTTCCTATGGCGACTGCAATGTCTCTGGAAAGCTATATTCCATTAATTATTAAAAGAAAAGAAGCTAAAAGCTACGGTACAAAAAAACTGATTGAAGGAATTTACCAGAAAGGACAAAACTGTCTTTTGGTAGAAGATGTGATCACCTCAGGAAAATCTTTGCTGGAAACCATTCCTGAAATAGAGCAGGAAGACCTTAAAGTGTCTGACATCGTAGTGGTATTGGACAGAGAGCAAGGTGGTAAACAGCTATTGGAAAGCAAAGGATATAGAGTACACACTCTTTTTAATATTTCGGAAGTATGTGATATTCTTCAGGAAACCGGTGAATTGTCAGATGAAGAAGTAAAAAGAATTCAGGACTTCCTTCAGGGGAACCATATTCAGTTTGAGGAAGAAACAAGATCTTCTTACGAGCAGAAACTTCAGACTGCACAACATTCAGTTTCAAAAAAATTACTGGAAACGGCTTTAGCAAAAAAATCAAACCTTATTGCTTCTGCAGATGTTACTACCACTCAGGAGTTACTGGAGTTTGCTGAAAAAGTAGGACCTCACATTATTGCTTTAAAAACACATATCGATATTATTTCTGATTTTGATTACGAAAAAACGATCACACCTTTAAAAGCTATTGCTGCAAAACACCAGTTCTTACTGATGGAAGACAGAAAATTTGCTGACATTGGAAATACTCAGGAGCTTCAGTTCACAAGCGGGGTTTTCAAAATTACAAATTGGGCAGATTTCGTAACGTCTCAGGTTATCGGAGGTTTTGAATCATTAGACTGTTTCCGCAATGTAGGAGTAGTAGCTATTGTAGGAATGTCTTCCAAAGGAGCCCTGACTACTGCAAGCTATCGTGAAGAGGCTTTAAAAGTAGCTTTATCTCATCCTAATGTAATTGGCGGCGTATCTCAGAACAAAATCCCTGAAGATCTTTTACTATTCACTCCGGGAGTTAATCTTGCAGATTCTGGTGATGGTAAAGGACAACAGTACAATACTCCGGAACATGTGTTCAAAACGCTGCATACAGATTTTATCATTGTAGGAAGAGGAATCTACAAATCTGATAATCCTGAAGCTGCTGCGATCACTTATAAGACAGAGGGTTGGAACGCGTATATTAATTCTTTGGAAAAAAAAGCAATTCAGGGTTAAAATCCTATAAAGTATTTACAAAATAAGTTATATTTGGGCTTTATCACGAATATTTGAAAAAGATCAGCATTTGCCTTATTTTGTTCTGGGGAGCCGCACAGGTTTCTGCACAGAAAGACAGTATCTATATTGAAGCTAAACTGTCTCCTGACAAAAAGAACCTTGAGATCAGTCAGGAAATTGTTTATTACAATCATTCTGAAAAAGACCTGCAGACCGTAAAACTCCTGAATTGGGTTTCCGCCTACAACAGACGCGGAACTTCTTTAGTCTACAGAAAACTGGAAGACAGAAATACTGATTTGCATTTTGCGAAAAGCGATCAATTGGGAAAACTTCTTGAACTGAATGTTAAGAATTCTGACAATGAAGTTATTCCCGTCAATACAATCTCAGATGAAAATCTTTTTATTCCTCTGAAAAATGTATTAAAACCTGGTGAAAGTGTCAAGTTACAACTGCAATACCGGATGCAGCTTCCCGATAAAACTTTTACGGGATATGGAACATCCGCTCAGAATACAGTATTAAAATATTTCTTTATTGTTCCGGATCATTTTGATCCGGACAATATTTCCGAAAGAAACTACCATGATATTGAAGAACCCGTAAGTTTTAATACTTTCTGGACCGTCAACTTTGATATTCCCGTAAATAATTTTGTGGAAGGTAATCTTCCTCAGATTCAGATGAACTCATTCAAAGGATATCTGGATTCAGATCCTGAGTTTTTGATTTCGACAACAGGCTACCCTTCTATAAAAACCAATGTTGACGGGGCTGAAACTGAAATTAAGTTTGGATATAACCTGAAACCGGAAGAAAAACAGAATCTGGAGTTTTATCTTCCTTTACAATTAAAATTCCTGAAAGAAAGAATTGGTATTCTTCCGAAAAGTATTTTTATTTCTGATAAATTCAGAGCTAAGGAAGACTTTTTCGGAAATAATGATATTACTTTCTGGAAATTCAGATTTCAGCTATTTACGAATGCTGAAAAGACAGATCTGGATTATTTTGGAATCATCGCCAAGAAAATTCTTGATGAAAATGTGATTGCTGATAAAGAAAAAGACCATTGGTTTAAAAACGGTTTAAAATCTTACCTGGAAATCCAGTATCTGAAAAAATTCTATGCTGATACAAAACTTTTAGGAACCCTTCCTGAAACCAGAGTATTTGGAATAAAGCCTTTAAAATTTTTCCATGCGTCCAAGGTAAAACTTCTGGATCGTTACGGACTTTCTTATCAGTATATCATGCTGCAAAATCTTGATCAGAAGATTGATGAGCATTTCCCAGTTTTAAGCAATTTCAATGACATGGCTGTCAGCAGCTTCGAAACCGGAAGTTTGTTCAATTATTCAGCGGATAAAATGGGATATGATCATTTCAATGATATTGTAAAAGATTATATTTCCCAGAATTCCGGAAAAAGAATACATCCTGAAGGTTTTCTGACTTCACTTTCTGAAAAGGATAAATCAACAAATTATCTTTCAAACTTTTTAAGGCAGAAAAACAGAGTCGATTTCAAATTAAAAAACATTCGGAAAGAAAACGATTCTCTTCAAATAAACATTACAAAAAATACAGATACTTCTATTCCTGTAAAACTGGAAACCGAAACCCGCGAAGGAGAAAAGAAAGCGTACTGGATAGATACTGATGAAAATGAACGTATGTCAAATCTCACGCTTCCTGCTTCAGAAAACATTTATAAAATCACCCTAAACAGCGGTTATATTTTCCCTGAATCAAATTACAGGGATAATTTTCTGTATGCAAAAGGAATTTTTTCCAACGCAAAAAAAATTAAGCTTAAATTCATAAAAGACATTCCGAATCCTGAATACAACGAAATTTATCTCAGTCCAAGAGTACGTTTCAACAATACATATGATAAATTCCTTCTGGGAGTTAACTTAAAAAACCAATCTCTATTTGATCAGAAATTCCTGTATTCATTTACGCCAACCTACAGTACCGGAACAGGAAAACTGACAGGTTCTGGAGCTGTTTCCTACTCTATTCTGCCTGCCGAAAGCATTATCCGAAGTTTAACCTTTGGAGTTTCCGGTTCTTATTTCCATTACGATTATGGATTAGCCTACAGAAAGAGTTCAATAGCTACCTCCATCAACTTTAGAAAAAATCCCAGAAGTACCGTTAGCAGAAGCATCGGAGTTTCCTATAACTATTTTGAAAGAGATCTGAGCCCTAAAATGATTGCCAATAATGACTACAGCAAATACAACGTCTGGACTGTTGGATATGGCTATAGTGACAGCCAGATGATCCATGAAAAAAGTTTCAGTCTGAGCACACAGGGAATGGAGGATTTTAATAAAATAACAGCTGAAGGTTTCTATAGATGGGAATTTGCTCCTAAACAAAAGCTAAGTTTACGTTTATTTGCCGGATACTTCTTAAGAAATAACACAAGAAACAATCTTTTTGACTATGGAATTTCGAGGGTTTCCAACTACTCTTTCTCTTACAATCTTTTGGGAGAAAGTGCCAGCAGCGGTCTGCTTTCACAACAGTTTATATTAGCTGATGGTGGTTTCAAATCATTCCTGCCGGGAACGGTAAACCAATGGATCACTTCTGCCAACGTAGATTCAAGTGTATGGAAAATTTTCCATGTGTATGCAGATGCCGGAGTTTACAAAAACAAAGATCTTCCTGCTAAATTCATATGGGATACCGGAGTTAAAGTAAGGATCATCCCGGATTTCCTGGAAGTTTATTTCCCGATACAGTCTTCTTTAGGATTTGAGCCTTCATTTAAAGATTATGGAAAACGCATCCGATATACATTGATTCTTAATCTTGGTTCCATCATCAATGCAGCAAGAAGGGGCTGGTATTAAAATACCGGAAAAAAGATAGTCTCAGAATCAAATAATTTGGCTTTGTCATTCTGACGAAGGAAGAATCTTATAAATAGCCGGACTTATGAGATTCTTCACTACATTTACATTCCGTTCAGAATGACATTTAACAAAGATGCTATTTTTTATTAAAACTAATCTTTTATAATTTTCTGTGAGATCGGAATATTATTAATAGTTCCGGTAACAATATAAGTTCCTTTTGGAAGCTCTGCAATATCAAGAGTTGAGGCTAATTTTGTAGGTGATTTTTTTACAATCTGCCTGTAGGTATCGTAGACTTTTACATCCTTTACATCAGTTCCGAAGACAATTTTACTGTCCTTTATAAAAGGGTTTTGTACAAAACCGGACTTCACACTGCCCTCCAGGGAAAAATCAGCCCTATTATCATTACTGTCTACTAATGTCCTTTTTATAGCAGTGGTCGTAGTTGGAGAAGGAGCTGGTCCATCTCCTTTAAACTGATCTGCATTTGATCCATATCCTACAAAATCAAGGACATTAGATGCAGATGGTCCGGTAACCTGTACGATGTTTCCTGCCAGAGCAACCTTTCCTGACACACTGGAAATTCTTAATCCGGAGGATGTATTGGGTGTTCCATCAAAATTGACAATAGTAGTTGCGATAAAATCCGGAGTTGGTAAATTCTCAACACCGCCATTGATTGCCGATTCCTGAATCAAATAGGTTTCTTCAGGACCCAAAGTAAAATCTGGCAGCGTATGATATTCAGTAAAAGCTCCAATGGCCGGAGCATATTGTATACTTGCGCCAGTCAAAGAAACCAAATTCGTCCCAATGTTTTTGAGTACAATATAATTATTCTTCAATACGGCACCTGAATCTGCATTGCCGCCATAAATTTCGTTAATTACAATCTGGGCATTAAAAAAGGCAGTTAATGATACAAGCCCGACAAGAGTAAAGATTTTTTTCATCGTAATAATTTTTAGCAATGGATTTGTAATAAAAACATCAAAAACAATACCACCAAATTAAGAAATAAACAGCATATAAAAATCTAAAAATCAGTAAATAATTGTATAAAAAAACAGCCGTTTCAATGAAACGGCTGTTTGTATTTTTATCTCAGGAGATTAGTCTTTAAGGACTTTTTGAGAAACCGGTTGGTTGTTTACTGTACCCGTTACGATATAGTTTCCTTTTGCCAGTTCAGCAATATTGACCGTTCCGTTTTGTTTCACAGAACCTTCTTTTACAAGCTGCCCGGACATATTGAAAACTTTTACGTCTTTTACATCAGATCCGAAAACAATCTCATTGTTTTTAACAAAAGAATTCTTTACGAAGTTCCCTGATTTTGTGTTTTTAGCATCAATAACAGCCAGAGAAGCAGTAGACGAAGTAACAGTTAAAGAAATATCATCTATTCTCCAGTTGGCAGTACCAAGAGAAGGAGTTCCTGTACCAGGACTGTCACTTCCATAGATTCTTAAGGTAACCGGAGCTGATTCTGCACCTACCAGATTAGCACCTGAAAAAGCGATATTATTCAATGTCCATGTACTATTATTGTTAACATTTACAGTACCTATCGCCGTTGTATAGTTATCAATGCTGGAATATACTGTAATCTTTCCCGGTCCTGTAGATGTTCCTCTTGATCCTAAATTTAAAGAATTCAAAGTTACTTTATTACCAGCCACAGGAGTAACAGTTACACTAAAATAAGTACTGGTAGCAGTAGAAAGAGCTTCTTTAAAAGCAGCAGCGCCAAAATTACTTGAACCACTTGCTCCTGTATATCCAGAAGATACTGATGAAGTAGTAATTAAAGTTGTAGTACCATTATTATTACCCTGAGTTGCTGCAAATGCTACACTTGAAATATTCGTATTTGTACCGGAAATAGGATTTACAGAACTACCATCCCAAAGGTAAGTTGTTTGTGCAAAAGCAACTGCACTCATCATTACGGTTGCAAAAAGAGAATAAAATTTTTTCATGATTTAAATTTTTTTGTTGTTAATAATTTCTTTTCCGTAGCAAAACTACATTCTAATTTTTTTTCCGGGACAATAAAGAGGTTAAGTTTTTGTTAATTATAGTTGACCCCTTAATGTTAACATTTTTTAATTATTTTTACGAATTATTTTTAAAAGTTGCGGAATTTCATCATTCTATTCGTTTTGTTCTTCTTAGGCATATTTTCAGGAAATGCTCAGGTATTTTCATGGAAAAACCCCAATGTGCCTGAAGACAGCATTAAAAGGGATAGTATTCTTGCCGCACGGCTGGAGCAGGACATCTTTGCCAAAGATACCCTGGATTTCATAAGAACACACAATAAGATCGTTATTGATGAAGCTGTACTGGCAAAAAATGATAAAAAAAGATTCTTAGGAGAGCTTAATTCAAAGGGTTCCATTATCCGTGGGATTACTTTCGGTAACAACCAGGGACAATCTGTACAAAGTTCTATGGATTTGCAGATTTCAGGACGTCTGTCAAAAGATGTTACAATTTTAGCCAGTATTTCAGATCATAACCTTCCTATTCAGGCTGATGGTTATACTCAGACTTTAGAGGAATTTGACAAAATTTATATGCAGCTTAACATCAAGGAAAAGTCTATTCTCAGAGCCGGGCACCTTGATCTTGTAGAGGCTAAAAATTATTTCGCGAAATACCAGAGAAGAAGTATGGGACTTCAGTTCCAGACAGAATTTGGAAAGGAAAACAAAACATTGATCGATATTTCTGCCGGTGTTGCACGAAGTGAGTTCCATAGAATCCGTTTTCAGGGGGTCGAAGGTAACCAGGGGCCTTACCGTCTGACCGGTAAAAACGGTGAACAGTTTATCACATTGATCTCAGGATCTGAGCAGGTTTTCATTGACGGTATCTTAATGAAACGAGGAGAAAACCAGGATTATATCATCAATTACAATACAGGTGAGGTTACTTTTACCAGTTTCCGTCCTATTTTTCAACAGAATTTCATTACGATCTCTTATAACTACGCCAACAGAAATTATTCAAGATATTTATTTACCGGAAAGCTTGAGCATCAGAGAGAGAAATTCAAAGTGGGCCTAAACTGGTTTATGGAAAATGACAATAAAAACGCTCCTCTTTCTTTAAATCTCTCCAAGGAAGATGAACAAATTCTCGCTGAAGCAGGTAATGATCCCAACCTGATGTATGCACCATCAGGAGTTGTTACCGAATATGATGTGAATAAAATTTTATACAAATTAAACTCTGCCGGGAATTTCTACGAATTTTCTACTGATCCTAACTTAACACTTTATCAGGTTTCTTTTACGTATTTCGGAGCTAATCTGGGAGATTATAAAATAGCACAGACCACCAATAACGGGCGTGTTTTTGAATATGTTGGTCCTAATGCCGGAGATTACAGAGCGGTAAGAAAACTTCCTTCACCTCAGAAATCACAGGTATATTCCCTGAACTCTGAGTATTTATTGAATGAAGGAAAAATAGGAGCTGATATTTCCCTGAGTAATTATGATGTCAATTTGTTTTCATCAAAGGATTCTGATCAGAATATGGGCTATGCTTGGCGTATTTTCGGGAATAAAAGCTTTACGAAGAACACATGGAAGGGAACTCCAAGTTTTGAATATCAGTATATAGACAGACAGTTTCATATTCTTGACCGTATCAATGATGTGGAATTCTCCAGAGATTTTAACCTTACACAGGAATTTAACAACAGGACACAAAACAGGTTTATTTTCAGCTTCCTGAATAAATGGAATAATAAGTCTACCTTAAACTACCGTGTCAATTATCTGAATGAACAGGATTCTTACAAAGGACTTAAAAACGACCTGGATTTCGGATGGATCACTGGAAAACTTTTTACCAAAGGAAATTTATCTTATTTGAGTACCAATGCCACTCTTCAGGATACTAAATTTATCCGCGGAGGGATTTCTACTGAATTTACCGGTAAAAAAGGAAGCTGGGCCATTGGTGGAAGCATGGAACACAATGAGAAAAAGTATAACGACACTCAGCTTATGGATGTCACAAGTTTCAGCTGGAAAGAAATCTTTTTGCAAAAAAAGATCGGTGACAGTACAAGAACCAAGCTATTGGCAAAAGTATACATGAGAGATAATGACTCTGTGCGTGACAACAGGCTTCAGAATATGAACAATATTTTAGGTTTCATGGCAGAAAGTCAGATCATCAAAACGGAAAGAACTACATTAAATGCTTTAATCCACTACAGAAAGTTTTTCTACTCAGGTGCGGAAGGTGATGTTACCCGAAATAATGATTTCGTTGTTGGAAATATTCTATACAATCAACAGTTGTTCAGAAACGGGATGCGTCTTCAGGCCTTCTACGAACTTGGAAACGGACAGGAAGCACAGCGGGAATTCCAATACATTAAAGTAACAGATGGACAGGGTGTATATAAATGGACAGATTATAACGGAGACGGCATCCAGCAGCTTGACGAATTTGAAATTGCCGAATATTCCGATCTTGCTCAATATATTCGGGTGTATACCAATTCCGTAAGATATATTCCTTCCAATAAAAATAAGTTACAGTTGGCATTATTTGTCAATCCAGCCATTGTTTTCAACTCAGAAAACGGATTTTTAAAGCGTTGGAATTTCAACATTTCATTGAATTCCCAAAACTCATTCTATAAAAAGGATAAAGTTCTTGTGCTGAATCCTTTTGAAAAAAACAACGATCAGATCCTTAAAAATCAAAATATACTGGCTTCAGTACAATTCAATCCTACTGATAAATCAGGCTGGAATGGTAACTACAGATTCATCACAAACGATAACCTCATCAATGCCAATTTCAGTAATGAAGAGCGTGAGCAAACCTCCCATTTCCTGAATATCGGATACTGGTTCAATAAAGAATTCAGAGTGGATTGGGAAAATTCAGTTCATGATATCCAAAACTCTTCGCAATTATTTAAAACAAGGGATTATCGTCTCAATAATTTTGAAACAAAGCCCAAGGCCACTTATAAATTTACAGATGCCATACAGGCTGAATTATCCTCTGCTTTCCGTCAAAAACAAAGACTTGATGGTGAAGAGCTTCTTAAGGCTTTTGATGTTACAGGAACTATCCAATGGGAGCGCAGAAAAACATCGATCCGTGGAAACTTCTCATTCATCAGCAACAATTTTACCGGAAACAATTTCAGTATTGTAGGAAACCAGATGCTGGATGGTTTGAAGCCGGGGAAAAACCAGGTATGGAGTGTATTTATTCAGCAGGCAATCAACTCATTTATCCAGCTGAATCTTAATTATGAAGGAAGAAATTCGGGTGACCGGACCATTCATATCGGAAGTATGCAGGTAAAAGCAAGTTTCTAAGTTGAACAGTTCCTTTTTTACCATAAAAAATCCCCAATATTGGACTGCCCCCAAAAAGTTAGACACTTTTTAGGGGCATTTTTTTATGTATAGAAAAGAAAAATTTAGCGTTGCTTTCAAATTAGAATGTATTAACCTTCACAAAAATTCTCATCGTTCAATTAAA